>ERZ791923.29-NODE-29-length-195015-cov-5.349518_pt1 | contig 195015 bp, 185 predicted proteins | sample MGYA00510133_ERZ791923 | MGnify/ENA primary metagenome ERZ791923 (study PRJEB30046, sample SAMN00792106) | human gut metagenome | study: EMG produced TPA metagenomics assembly of the A metagenome-wide association study of gut microbiota in type 2... | reverse complement strand
TGTCTGTCTTTTTGTGTACTCATATATAATAAGTTCTCCTTAAACCTCATATAATTATCGTATAAAATACATTGTAAGTCAACTAAAATAGGCTGTTTTAAATAAAAATAGGCTGTTTTTTAATAAAAAAACTATGAATGTATTTTTTTGTAATAATGGGAAAACATATAAATATGCTGATAAAGGAGGTAAGTATATGAATTCAAAAGGATTAGACTATTTTGCATTAGTTGTTACTATAATAGGTGCAATTAACTGGGGACTTATTGGTTTTTTCAAATTTGACTTGGTTGCATTTCTATTTGGCCAAATGTCATGGATTTCACGAATTGTTTATGCAGTAGTCGGTTTATGTGGATTATATTTAATTAGTTTATTTGGAAGAGTATTATCTCTTGGAGAAAAATAACTAAATATTACATTAATAAAAGGAAGTATCTATGCTAAATATCGTCATTAACCAACTTGCTAAATGATGTTAACATTTTCACTTCCTTTTATTGATTTAGTATTTAATTCTTATACATTTCACGCCATTCTAAGTCACCACGATTTAATGACTTAATTAAAAGCTCTGCTGTAGCAACATTAGTTGCTAACGGAATATTATGAATATCGCATAAACGAATTGCTTTGTGTATGTCCGGCTCGTGAGATTTTGGATTTTCAGGATCTCTTAAAAAAATTAATAAATCCAAGTCATTTTGTTCTATCTGAGAGCACATCTGCTGTTCACCACCTAAATGGCCGGCTAAATATTTGTAAACATTTAAATTTGCTGCTTCCTCAATTAATCTTCCTGTTGTGCCTGTTGCGTATAATGAATGCTGACATAAAATTCCCCTATATGCTATGCAGAAATTCTGCATTAGTTTTTTCTTAGAGTCATGTGCAATTAATCCAATATTCATAAACATCCTCCTTATATTTTTCAGTATATTTTTGCTTTATTAAAGCATGGCTTTCGTTCTTTGTAATCCTATATTTAATACAACACCTATACCAAAATACAAACTTAACAATGATGTTAACCCATAACTTACAAATGGTAAAGTAACACCTGTATTCGGTAAAAGCATTGTAGCAACTGCTATGTTTACAAGAGTCTGGGTTCCTATTAAAACACCAAAACCATAACAGAACAGCCGTCCCGAATAGGTTGGAGCCCTAGAGCCGGTTATAAAACATTCTAATACAATAAGTAATAATAATATAATAACCGCAGCACCACCAATAAAACCTAACTCTTCACCAACAATTGTAAAGATAAAGTCAGTATGGGATTCTGATATTAAATTACCGTTTTTTACTGATGTAATATCGTTATTATCAAGTCCCTTACCTGTTAAGCCACCGGAACCAATGGCAAGAAGTGAGTTCTCCTGCTGATAACGTAAATCTTTTGCTTTGGCGTTATCTTCCTGAAAGAAACCAACAATTCTTAAATATTGATAGCCATGTAATATTTTGTTATTAGGCTGTGATACATAATATCCTAAAACCAAAACAATTGGTATAGATATAATTATAACTCCGGTAACAATCTTATAATGAATTCCCGATAAGAACATTATAGCACAAAATGTTATAAAAATAACTATAGTTGTTGATAAATCCGGCTCTAAAAATATTAAACCGAATACCATGGCTGCAAATAATGTAACACCGGCAATTGTTTTAAATGTATTAAGTGTTTCTCTTCTTTTATACAAATAGGTTGCAACGAATATAATAAGGAATACTTTTGCAATTTCAGACGGCTGGAATTGAACAAAGCCCAAATCTATCCATCTCTTAGCTCCCTTGCTTGTTGTACCGGCAACCATAACAAGTGCAAGTAAAACAATTGTTGCTGCATATATTAACCAATAAAACTTAAAAACAAATTTATAGCTTAGCAATGTAAAAATAATAAGAACAATAATTCCAAGTGCAAATCCTAGAATTTGTTTAAATTGGAATTCTTCTCCTTCTGTTGCACTTCCAATACAGAAAATTCCTATAAATGTTACTGCTAATACATAAATCAGTAATCTAAAATTCAAATTAGATAATTTGTAGTTTCTAATTGTGCTAAATATTTTTCGTATCATTAAACCTTAACCTCTTTAATTGGTATGTTTGCCATTAGACATGGCCCTTTCTCATGATGTATTTCAACAATACAATTATCTGTATCAATTTCAATATATTTTGAAATAACCCTAATTAAGTCCTTCTTTATGGACTCAGTTGTGTATGGGTTACATCCAATTCTATCTGTTACTAATAATATTTCTAAACGCTCCTTAGCAATTTTACTTGAACGTTTACGTCTGAATAGTTTTCTGAAAATCATCTTGTTACCCCCTTACCGAAAAGTTGCTTGAAAAACATTAATGAAAATTTGTGTTCTTCTTTTTCATAAAGAGGATATGTACCTTCAATTTTCTCTGCAATTTTGTTGATTGCTTTTCCGGATGATGTGTTCATGTTTACTACGGAATCACCTTTATTTGTTGCGATAACAATATTTACATCGTCATTTATGCAACCGATAACATCGCTGTTAAGAATTTCTTTTACGTCCTGACCTGACATCATTTCACCTTTTCTAATAAGGTCAGGTCGTAACTTATTTATTAATAAATAAATAGGATTAATGCCATCTTTTTCAAGAAGTCCTATTATTCTGTCAGCATCTCTTATAGCCGAAACTTCAGGTGTGGTTACAACAATTGCTTTTGTTGCACCTGCAATGGCATTTCTAAAGCCCTGTTCAATACCGGCAGGACAGTCGATTAAAACATAATCAAACTCTTCTTTTAAACATGAAGTCAAATCAATCATCTGTTGTGGTGTAACTGAATCTTTATCTTTGGATTGGGCACTTGGTAATAAATACAAATTGTTGTATCGCCGGTCCTTTATAACAGCCTGTCTTAATCTGCACGTCCCTTCAAGTACGTCTACAAGATTATAAACTATTTGATTTTCAAGTCCCATAACCACATCTAAATTACGAAGACCAATATCTGTATCTATTGCGATAACACTTTTTCCTAATTTAGATAAAGCTATTCCTAAATTGGCGGTGATAGTTGTTTTTCCAACACCTCCTTTTCCTGAAGTGATTACAATTACTTCTCCCATTATTCCCTCCTAAAATAAAATACTTATATTATCTTTTGTACTTTATTTTGGAAAAAATTAATCCTGAGTAGTATTTTTCAAATCTTCACTTTTAACAGCTTTCTTTAAATCTTTATCAGTAAGTTCACCATAATAATACTGTACACAGTTCTTTGCCAATTCTGCTGAATCATGTGATGAGTTGGCAAAAGGTAATACAGTTGATATAGCAATCTTTGGATTGTCATAAGGCGCATAAGCCACAAATAAAGCATGGGAATTACGATGCAAATTCTCCTGAGCAGTACCGGATTTACCGGCAAAAGTTATTTTAGTATCTGTAAAATAATTACGCACAGTACCTGATGTAACTACCTGTCTCATACCTGAATGAATTGCATTCCATGTACTTTGTGATGCTTCTACCTTATTTGTCATTTTAGCTTTGTTGTTTAAAACAAGTTTACCTTTTCTTGATTTAACTTTATCAAGTAATGTTAAATTATAATTTTTACCGCCGTTAGCTACTGTAGATACATATCTTGCAAGCTGCGCCGGTGTATAAGCGTTACTACCCTGTCCAATAGCTGAATGGACAGCACTTTCTGTTGAAAAATGAGGTTCTCTCTCAGTAATTTCAACACCTGATTTCATGTTTAAGCCAAGTTTAGTGGCATATTTTTCCATTTTATCAAGACCAACTGCACTGTCATAGGATGTGCCATTAGACTTACCTAATCTGTAACCCATTTCGTAGAAGAAATAGTTACATGAATTTGCCAAAGCTTCACTAACGTTCTGATATCCATGTGTTCCCTTTGGATAAATCCAACATTTTGGTGACGGTGTTATCTTCTTAAACACACCTGTATCATCAACTGTACTACCAGGTGTAATAATACCTTCAGATAATGAAGCCAAAGCAGTTGTCATCTTGAAAGTTGAACCTGGAGCTGTTGCACCCTGAGTTGATCTGTTATACAAAGGATCTGACTGGTCATCAATTAATTTTGCCCAATATTCTGAATCTACAGAACCTGATAACATATTATTGTCATAACTTGGATATGTTACCATTGCACGAACATCACCATTTCTTGGATCTGTAATTACAACCGAACCTGAACATGGATCAAGAGCAATCTGTGCCGGTGTAATCTTTAATTCTTTTATCTGCTTTACAATAAAGCGGAAAGTCTGATATCTATCAAAGGTTGACAAAGTGTTATAAGCACTCTGGTCCATTTTCAGAACCTTCTGATCAAATAAAAGCATACATATTTCACTGCCGGATATTGTTGAGTCATTAATCAAATACTTAACAACAAGCTTACCAAAAGATGTATTTTTCTTAACGTCTTTTATAATATGATTTACAATTAAATCATAAGTTTCACTTGTTGAAAGGTACTCGTCCTGTACATCAAGGTTATCTAAACTAATCCAGTTCTTCTTTATTGCATATTTTATAAATGCATTTATACTAATCTTTCCATCTACATATTTATTATAAGTCGAATCGTTAGTATCTATGGAAGATGAAATTAATATACCATCATTCTTAAGTAAATCATAAATATAATCACAATATTCCTGAAATTCTGAACTGTAGTCATTATAAACTACACCGTTAGAATTTAAGTCGGCCTTTAATTTGGCTGTGGCTGTCTGGACACCTGATTTGTATTTACTATATACTCTTGCTTCGTTTGTTGTAGATTTCTTTGATAAGTGTTTCAAACTTACTACATTGTTAGTTACAAGCTGTGCATATACTTTTTTTACAGGTATATAATGCAATTTTTCATCTGTTTCTTTTGATTCATCAATATCATAGTTTACAATTTCTGATATTAAAATTGACGCTATTTTTTTCTCAAGCATTGTATAAACAGCTTTTTGCAATTTAGAATCAATTGTTAGGTAAATGTCATTACCTGCAGCAGAATTTTTCTTTGATATAACACTTAAAACTTTTCCAGTGTTGTCAACAAATATTTTTTCTTCTCCACGTTTTCCCTGAAGATATTCCTCCATTGAGGATTCAAGACCTGATTTACCAACTATATCACTTGCAATATAATTTTTGCCCTGTTTTTTGTATTCTTCTAACTGGGCATCTGAAATTGTTCCTGTATAACCGATAATAGGAGCAAAATATTTGCTCATATTATATTTTCTAATTGTCTGTTCTTCTACTGTAACCCCTGTTAAGTCAGCTTCATTTTCAGAAATACCAACCATTGTTCCATTTGACACATCAGTGGCAATTGTTACACCAACATATTTTTGTGATGATATGGCATAAACATTGTATCTGATTGCCAAAATTTTAAGTAACATTTGGTCACTACATTTTTCTGTAACTTCAAATAAATCATTTTTCAAATAAGAAATGATTTCACCTACTGAAGCATTTGAATAATCATGGTTGTTTTTCTTTAAGGTTTTACCAAAAAGATTTGTCATAAATAATTTCTTTGATGCATCAGATGTGAAATTTTCTTCCCATTTTCCATCATCATTTAATATAATTGGAAAATCTACTGAAATCTTGTCACCGTTTTTTTCGATTATTTTAATTGCTTTTGATACAATAGCATTTAACTGACTATTCTTTTGGTCAGAACTGTCGATTTTATCTTCAATTCTTACGGCATAAGCTAATTCATCATAAGCTAAAACTTTGCCTTTTTTGTCCAAAATCTTTCCTCTTGTACCTGATTTATAAACAGTTTTCTCAGATTTTTGAATATATGTGCTCATGTAATAATTTTCGTTAATTATCTGTAAGTCAAATATTCTATAAATCAAACCTGAAAATAAAGCTATTATTATTACGCTTACGATAAATATTCTTGATTTAATTATTTTTAAAATCGTATATAAAAAATCACTTATCAAAACTTAATGTACTCTCCTGTTTTATTGTTAATATTTTTTCATTTAATAAATAAAATAACTTATAGAATAAAAAGGCTATAAATGTTGTGGCTATCATTTCAGGGAACATTATCTGCCAGAAATAAAAAGAAAAATCTAATTTATTTCTCAATATAAATCTAAAAGTGTAAACTAACAGATTGTATATTAAATCATTAGTAAAAACTAAAACCATTGGCATAAAAACATGGTCGCTGTAGAACATTTTTTTTAATAAGCCACTGAAAAAACCTATATACATATAAATTAATGCATATAAACCAATAACATCACCAAAGAAAATATCCACAAGTAAACCACATATTAAGCCTGTAACCGTTCCATAATTGCAACCACGCATAAAACCAAATATACAGGTTACAAATAAAAGCAGATTAGGTGTGGCAACAATGTTAAAGTTAGCCAGCGAAAATTCACTTTGTAATATAAATGCCATAATTATAATTATTGCTGTTATAATAACTCTAATAATTCTGTGTTTCATGAAAAATCCTTCTATTCATTAATCCTTTAAAACTTCTTTTAATTTTGTAATAACTAAAACTTCATCAATATGCTCAAAGTCTACAATTGGCATTAACTGACCTGATTGGGTAAGTTCGTTTGCATCTTTCTTTGTTTTTGTAACGTAACCTACAGGTATACCCGGTAGAAATTTGTTACTAATTCTTGATGTAACAACCAAATCACCTTCTGAAACTTTTGTTTTTTGTGGAATTTCAGTTAAATTCATGTATCCTTTTGTAATAAGTTTCAAATCACCACTGGCAATTGCTGTGTCGGATGTATTAGCGAAAGATACACTTACACTACTTTCATCATCTATAATTGCACGAACTCTTGCGTAGTTCTTTCCTACACTGGATACAATTCCAACAAGGCCACCACCACTTATAACATTCATGTCAACTTTGATGCCATCATCACTTCCTTTATCAATTGTAAATAAATTAAAGTAATTACCTGTGTCTTTACCAATTACTCTGGCAGCAATTTTTTTATAAGTTGAGTAATCCTTGTCTAATTTGTATAAATCCTGTAAACGTGTAAGCTCATATTTGTTTTGCGCAAGCAAACTGTTTTCCTGAGATAATTCGTTTACCTGCCTCTTTAGTTTTGCATTTTCACTTTTTAGGGATTTAACTGATTTTAAAAGGTCGGCTTTGTTAGTAAACCAGCCTCCAATAGAATTTACTCCGTCCTGTAAAGGTATAACCACTGTTCCTGCAACTGTTTTTATTGGATTTGAAAAACTAGGTGCAACTACAGAAAGTATAAGCGAACCTATACATAACAGAGTCAAAACGAATATTAAAATTTTAGGTTTTATATTTATCTTACTTGGCTTTTTCATATTAATCACCTTATTCTTTTTGTTATATTTTCCTTTGTCTATTATTTAGAATGTGCTTTCTTTCGGCTCATACATTAATTTACGGTATTTTGAATCTGACATAATAATCGAAATACCTCTAATTACTGACTCGCCCGGATTTTTAATAACATTCACATTCAAGTCTGTTTCTTTTTTGATTAACTTATCTAAGTTCTTAATTGATGATGAAGCACCTGTTAAATAAATACCTGCATCAACAATATCAGCAGTAAGTTCCGGTGGAGTTCTTTCTAAAAGATTCTTTATTGCATCAACAATATCATCAAAGAACTGCTCTATTGCTTCATAAACAGTATCCTTTGAAATACCTCTTTCAGATGGAAGACCTGTTATAACGTTTCTTCCGTATACATAAAAGATGTCCTCGTCTGTTACACCGTCTTCCACATACATTGCATCAGATAAAGCTATTTTAATCTTTTCAGCTGTTTTTAAACCTATTAAAATATTATAACGCTTCTTAACGCTTTCACAAATTAACTGGTCTAACATATTGCCACCAATCTTAACAATTCTGCTTATTACTATACCACCATGTGATATAATAGAAACTTCGGTTGTATCAGCACCAATATTAACAATCATGTTACCTTTGGAGCTTGATATGTCTATGCCTAAACCAACAGCATCTGCTATTGGCTTTTCTACGATTTTAATTTCTCTCGCCTTAATATCTGACTTGGCAACTACTTCATAAAATGCTCTTTTTTCAACTTCTGTAATGTCTGCAGGAACTGCAATACAGAATCTACCCATTTTACTGCCTCTTGGACCTGTTAATTTTTTGAAGAACTGCTCAAAAAGCATTTTCATTTTCTTTAAGTCAGCAATAACACCATACTTAATAGGAAATACTACTTCGATATTATCAGGAGCTTTCTCGTACATTTTAAAAGCTTCATCACCTATTTCAAAAAGGTCTGTTTTATTTTTTATTGCTATAATATTTTTTTCATTTAAACTTGTTCTGGTAACACCATTATAAATTTTTATATTGCTTGTACCAAAATCTATTCCGTAAACGCTTTTACTCATGTTTAATCCTTTCAGCTCAGTTTCAATGACTTAATTTCTGTTAAATCATTTAGTTTGAATTCAAGTTTTTTTCATAAAGCCTATATTAGTTTCAAAGCTCGTAAACTGGAATAAGTATTATCACCAATAATAATGTGGTCAATTAATTTAATTCCAATTATTTTTCCAGCTCTTTGAACCCTAATGGTGCTGTTGATATCATCTCTGCTGGGTGTTGGGTCACCACTTGGATGATTATGTATTAAAACAATGTTTACACAATTACATCTTAAAGCCTCAACAAAAATTTCTCTTGGAGAAATTAATGACTGATTAATGGTTCCTGATGTAATTAGTTTATCTTTAATTAATTTGCATTTAGTGTCAAGGAACATTACATGCATTTGTTCCTGTTCTAAATGTCTTAATCTTTCCATATAATAATTTGAGATTAATTCAGGAGTTTCAAACTTCACTGAATTATTAAAATTTGACATGGAAATTCTCTTAGCAATTTCTACAACAGCTAGAATCTGTATTGCTTTTACTTTGCCTATACCGTTAATTTTGGTAAGTTGTTCAAAAGAAATACGTGTTAGTGACAATAAACCGTTGTCACTGTCTATTAAGGAGGACGATAGTTCCTTAACATTAACGCCTTTTGTACCATTTCGTAAAATCAACGACAATAATTCGCTGTTGCTCAATGTTTCAACACCATATTTTAATGATTTCTCATATGGTCTTTCATCTTCCGGTAATTGTTTAATTGTATTATTCATTTCTCAACCTTTCCGTTCTCTCCAAGTACAGAAAGTTGTGAAAATTTTAACCTTTGTTATTGTAGCACAATAAAAAAAGCATGTATATGTTTTTTACAATAAAAGACAAATAAAAATTTTTTACTATTTTATTGTAATTAAATCGTCATCAACCATGTTCTGGAATGCTTTTAATATTCCAAGTTTTGCATGCTGCCAGGTAAGACCTCCCTGAAAATATACAGCATAAGGTGGCTTAATTGGACCATCAGCACTAAGTTCAATTGAAGAACCTGACACAAAAGCACCTGCTGCCATAATTACAGGAGCATCATAGCCCGGCATATCCCATGGCTCAGGAGTTAAGTGACTGTCTACAGGTGCTGCTGCCTGTATGCCTTTACAAAAAGCTATAACACATTCAGGTTTTCCAAATTCTATAGCCTGTATAATGTCGTGTCTGCTTTCTGTTCCGTTTGGAATTACATTAAAATTATATTTTTCAAAAAGATTTGCCGCAAAAATTGCACCCTTTAAGGCACTTGCCACAACTGTCGGTGCCAAAAACAAGCCCTGATATAAAAGACTCATAACACCTAAGTTAGCGCCAACTTCTTTACCAAGTCCCGGTGTTGTAAGGCGATATGAACAATTTTCAACACAATCCTTTGTACCACAAATGTAACCGCCAATAGGAGCAAGACCGCCACCCGGATTCTTTATTAATGAACCTACTATCATATCTGCACCTACGTCAGATGGTTCTATGGTTTCAACAAATTCACCGTAGCAGTTGTCTACCATAATCTTAATTTCAGGCTTAATATCCTTTATAAATTTTATTACATTACCGATTTTTTCTACAGATAATGTAGGTCTTGTTGCATATCCTTTGGAACGCTGTATACCAATTAAAGTTACACCGTCTAATTTGTTTTTTATGCCTTCTAAATCAAACTCGCCGTTCTCAAGCAAGTCAACCTGATCGTACTTTACACCATATTCAGCAAGACTTCCTTTTGATGGTCTTATACCGATAACTTCTTCTAAAGTATCATAAGGTTTTCCACTTATGTACATAAGTTTATCACCCGGACGTAAATTAGCAGACAAGGCTAACCCAAGTGCGTGTGTACCACATGTTATCTGTGGTCTTACAAGAGCATCATCTGTGTGGAAAACATCAGCGTAAACTTTTTCTAATGTATCTCTGCCTATATCGTTATAGCCATAGCCTGTTGTTGTGTTAAAGTGTTCCTCTGCCACTTTATTTTTTTGGAAAGCAGATACCACCTTCAACTGATTGTACTCTGCAATTTTGTCAATTTTTTGAAATCTTTGTGATAAATCGTTAATAATTTCATCTGATATATTTAATACATCACTGTTTATGCCCATTCTTTCATATTGTTTCTGTATCTCTTTGTTTAAATTATCCATTTTTTTACCTCTGTATAATACTTTATTTTCTTGTTTGAATAATAACTTTTATTTGTCAATTGCATATAATTATTATTTAATTATATAATTTGTAAATTAATAAAAGTTAATAATTTACTTTGTTAAATAATCTTTACCACTAAATAATTTCTTTGTTTTTTAAAAAATTTAACATTTCATTTAAGACCTTTAATCTGTCATAATTAAATTCATCTATATTTAGCATTGTTACATCTTTTTCTCTTCTAAACCAGGTAAGCTGTCTTTTAGCAAAATGTCTGGTATTTTTTTTGATTAACTCTTTTGTTTCATCTAAAGATGTTTTTCCGTCAAAGTAATTAAAAAGTTCTTTATAGCCGATACCCTGCATAGAAACCAAATCCCTTGTGTAGCCTTTGGCAATTAGTGTTTCCATTTCTTTTAAAAGACCATTATCAAACATAATATCAACTCTTTGATTTATACGATTATATAATTTATCACGTTTGTCATTTAAAACAAAATAAGCAAAATTATAAGGTGATTTGTTTTCGCGTTCTTTTTCATTATGTTCTGATATTTTTTTGCCTGTTTGTTTATAATATTCCAAAGCCCTAATGACACGTTTTAAATTATTACAGTGAATTGCAGCGGCAGATTCATGATCAACCTCTTTTAACATATCGTGTAAAAAGGCATTACCTTTATCCTTTGCAAGTTGTTCTAAATATTCTCTGTATTCATAATCTGTTTCTGTATCATCAAAATTAATATCATATAACACAGCCTGTATATAGAAACCTGTACCACCAACTATAATGGGAATCTTACCACGGCTAGATATATCATTAATCACCTTTGTGGCCAGTTTCTTAAAAATGTGTACATTAAATTCTTCTTTTGGCTCTAATATATCTATTAAATGATGGGGAATACCATCGGTTTCTTCTTTTGTAATTTTAGCAGAACCTATATCCATCCCCTTATAAACCTGAATGGAGTCTGCACTGATTATTTCTCCATTTATTTTTTTTGCTAATTGAATGGACAAGTGGGTTTTTCCTACTGCGGTAGGACCTGTTAGAATAACTAATTTATTCATTTTTTCTCCTAAATTATTCGTTTAAACTTCTTTTCTAATTCATATTTGCTCATGGAAATTATAGTTGGTCTTCCGTGAGGACAATTATATGGATTATCTAATTGCAGAAGCTGTTCTATTAGTTTGTCAGCCTCTTCATAAGACAATTTGCTATTCCCTTTAACAGCTGCCTTACAGGACATTGACGCAATTTTTTCATTAATTATGTCAGGCACCATTTTGCCTGTTTCATTAGAAAGATTGTCAACTATGCCCATTAAAACATCTTCGCTGTCTAAAGTGTAAAGGTCTGATGGAACTGCTCTTACAGCATAATCCTGACCACCAAATGGTTCTATTTGAAAACCTATATTTTTAAAGTTTTCTAAATATTTCTCCAGTAACTGACTTTCACTCATAGACAAAGAAAGTATGATTGGAGGATTAATCATCTGACTGCTAATTTCTTTATTTTTCAGTTTGTTCATAAGAGATTCAAACATTACTTTTTCATGAGCTGCATGTTGGTCAATTATATACATTTTGTCGTTATATTCGACTATCCAATAAGTGTCAAATACCTGACCTATTATTTTATGCTTTGGCTTTGCCACTTCACTTAAAAAGTTGTCATACTCTTCAGTAAGCTCTCTTTGAACCATTTTATTATTTGTAATATTATTGATTCTATTTGCTGTTGCGTTATAATTAACATCTTCTTGTAAGATATTGTTCCCAAATTCAGATGGTGTCATATTTAACTGGTTTGCACCAGTGGTTAAATTGCTATTTAAACTACTATTAAAGCCGGTGTTCAAATCATTGTTTAAATTATTATTTTCCAAATTATCTGACTCTTTTGGTCCTTCGCCAAAATTATAAAAATCATATTTTACATTTGAACTATTATCGTTTGATAAGTTATTATTTATTGAATTAACAATATCCTGTCTTTTATTTTCAAAAGGTTCAGGGACGTATTTTATCTGTTCAGCTTTTTCTACATTCTTCTCGAAAGTAACATCAATAATATTTGGCTTTTCTATTAATGCATCATTGATGCATTCTGAAATCATAGGATAAATACTTTCTGATTTTCTGAAACGTAATTCCATTTTGGACGGATGTACATTTACATCTAAATATTCAGGTTTAATTGTAAAATCAATTACCGTAAATGGATATTTGTGCTGCATTAAAATAAATTTATAACCATCTTCTATTGCTTTTGAAATTATATTGCTTTTAATATATCTTCCATTAATAAAATAATTCTCGAATGTTCTGTTTCCTTTGGAAATTATTGCTTTGCCAATATAGCCTGAAATTTTCATAAAGTTATTTTCTTCGTTTATCTCAAGAATATTTTCAGTAATTTCTCTTCCATAGATGCTGTAAATAACATCTTTCAAATTACCATTACCTGAGGTATGAATTTTGATCTTGCCATTACTTTTAAAACTTATTGCAATTTCAGGATGGGATAGAGCAATTTTTTCAATTATATCAGATACATAACCGGCTTCTGTTTGAGCAGTTCTTAAAAATTTTCTTCTGGCAGGTGTGTTAAAGAAAATATTATTAACAATAAATGTTGTGCCCACAGGGATACCGATTTCTTCAAAACCAACTTCTTTTCCACCTTCAATTCTATAGCGGATTCCTTCCATGGCATCAGCTGTTCTTGTTAGAAGTTCAACCTGACAAACTGCTGCTATACTTGATAAAGCCTCACCTCTAAAGCCAAGAGATGAAACTGTAAGCAGGTCCATGGCAGTTTTAATTTTGCTTGTGGTGTGTCGTAGGAAAGCAATTCTTATGTCCTCCTTGTTTATGCCTTTTCCATTATCAGTTATTCTAATGGATTTAGTACCGCCTTCTTCTATTTCCACTGAAATTCGTGTAGCACCTGCATCAATGGAATTTTCCAGTAATTCTTTAACTATTGAAGAAGGTCTTTCGACTACTTCACCTGCTGCTATTTGATTGATTGTACCTTGATCTAATTCTTTTATTATTCCCATATTATTCCTTTACCAACGGTTTTTTAACTGATTTTGTAACTTAAATAAATAATTTAATCCTTCAATTGGTGTCATTTCGCCTAAATTCAATTCCTGAATTTCTTTTATTATTTCATTTTCATTTACTGCATCAAATAAAGTCATCTGGTGCGCCTCTAAATCATCGTTAATGGATGGAAGCACGTTTGTACCAGGCTGTAAGGAAGCTGCAATATTCTTTGCCTTTGCAGTAATGTCTGCATTACTTAATTCTGCAACTAATTCCTTTGCCCTGTTTAAAACACTGTCAGGGACGCCGGCAAGTTTTGCTACCTGTATACCATAACTTTTATCTGCACCGCCTTTGATGATTTTTCTTAAAAAGACGATGTCATCGCCCTGTTCCTTAACGCTAATACAGTAATTATTTACACCTGGTAGAGTTCCCTCTAATTCTGTCAGTTCATGATAATGTGTAGCAAACAATGTTTTAGCTCCAAGAATTTTCTTGTCACATATATGCTCAACAACAGCCCAGGCTATTGATAAACCATCGAAGGTACTTGTACCTCGTCCAATTTCGTCCAATATTAAAAGGCTGTTTGCAGTAGCATTTCTTAAAATATTTGCCACTTCCGTCATTTCAACCATAAATGTACTTTGTCCACTTGCCAAGTCATCTGAAGCACCTACTCTTGTGAAAATCTTATCGCATATAGAAATATTAGCTTCTTTTGCAGGTACAAATGAACCTATTTGAGCCATTAAAACTATTAAGGCTGTTTGTCTCATATAAGTTGACTTACCTGCCATGTTAGGACCTGTTATAATGGACAATCTGTTTTTGTTTGTATCTAAAAATGTATTATTTGATATAAACATATTGTCAGGTATCATTTTTTCAACCACAGGATGTCTGCCGTCTTTTATGTCAATAACACCTTTTTCATTTATTTTTGGTTTTACATAGTTATTATGTTCTGCAACATAGGCTAAAGAAGCAAAAACGTCAATTTTCGCTATGGCTTTTGCAGTCATTTGAATTCTGTTAATCTGATTATAGATTTCATCTCTTACTGATGTGAAAATATTATATTCCAATGAGAAAAGCTTATCTTCAGCACCAACAATAATTTCTTCCAGTTCTTTTAATTTGTCAGTTGTGTATCTTTCTGCATTAGTTAAAGTCTGCTTTCTAACATAATAATCAGGCACAAGATTTTTAAAGGAATTGGATACCTCTATGTAATAACCAAATACTTTGTTAAATTTGATTTTTAATTTGGTTATGCCTGTTTTTTCTTTTTCCTGAGATTCTAAATCAGCAAGCCAACCTTTGCCTTCTGTTTTAGCAGAGCGTAACTTATCAATTTCTTCATTAAAACCGCTTCTTATGATACCGCCTTCCTTTATATTAATCGGTGGATCATCTGTAATTGAATTAGTAATTAACGAAGTTATATCCTCTAATGTATCAAGTTGCTCATATAATTCTATAAATAAAGGTGATTTAAAATCCTTTATAATATTCTTAATATGGGGCAACATCTCCAATGACGTTTTAAAAGCGATTAAGTCTCTTGGGTTAGCTGACTTGTAGGAAATCTTACTAAGAAGTCTTTCCAAGTCATAAATTGGAGATAAATACTCTCTTAATTCGTCTCTTGTTATAATGGATTTATTTAACTCTTCAATTACTTTTTGTCTGTTGATTATTTTTTCTTTAGAAATTAGTGGCTGTTCAATGTATCCTCTTAAAGTTCTGGCACCCATTGCTGTTTTTGTTTTATCAAGTACCCATAAAAGTGAACCACGTTTTTGTTTTTCCCTTAAGGTTTCACATAACTCAAGATTACGTCTTGTAGATGTATCAAGAATCATAAATGTACTTGTTGAATAAGGTACTAACTTAGATAAATGTGTTAATGAATTTTTCTGTGTTTCATACAAATATTTAAGTAAGGAACCTGATGCTATAACGCCAAGTGACATTTCAGAAATTCCAAGACCTGATAAGTCCATGATTCTAAAATGATCTTTTAAAACTTCTGAACAGTTATTTTCGTCAAAATACCATTCTTCCAGCTCAAATACTGAAATGGAAAGTCTGTTCTTAATATCGTCAATATCCATACCACACATTAAAAATGCATGATTACAGATGATTTCAGTAGGCATGAATTTATTGATTTCATCAAGAACATTTCTTTCAGAATAAACTTCTGTTACATAATAATCACCTGTAGTAACATCAGCTATTGATATGCCAAACTTACCACCGATATACGCAATTGACATTAAGTAGTTGTTTTTGCCTTCGTCCATTGCAGTAAGGTTTAAATTAGTACCCGGTGTAACAATTCTTGAAACTTCTCTTTTTACTAAGCCCTTTGCAAGTGCAGGATCTTCTGCCTGTTCTACAATACAGACCTTATAACCTCTTGTAACTAATTTATTTATATACATGTCAATGGCATGGTAAGGAACACCGCACATTGGTGCCCTCTCCTCTAAACCACAACTTTTACCTGTTAAAGTGATTTCCATAACTTTTGATGCTTCTAAGGCATCGTCAAAAAACATTTCATAGAAATCTCCTAAACGATAGAAAATTATACAGTCTTCATGCTGTTTCTTTGTTTCTAAGTAATTTTTCATCATTGGTGTAAGACTTTCAAAATGATTGTCCCACACATCTTTCATCATTTGCGGTAAACTCATAACTATCTCACTATTTCTCCCATATAATAAAATCCTTTAGCTTCGTTTAATCTAACATTTACAAGCTGACCAATATCTTCTTTGTTTCCTTCAAAGTGAACAACTGCATTATTACTTAATCTTCCTGTAACGTAGCCAGGAATCTTTTTGTTTACTTCTTCTATTAAAACTTCCTGAACAGTCCCCTGATATTTTTCAGTTTTCTTTTTTGAAATTTCATTAACTACTGCAAGTAATCTGTCAAAACGGTCTTTAATAACATCATCACTTACCTGATTTACCATTTTTGCAGCAGGTGTTCCTGAACGCTTTGAATAAATAAATGTAAATGCTGATTCATATTCAGCCTGTTTTACAACGTCAAGGGTTTCAAGGAAATCTTCTTCTGTTTCTCCCGGAAAACCTACAATTATATCTGTTGAAATCCCAATATCAGGTATTGCTTCTCTAAGTTTTCTTACTAATTCTAAATATTGTTCTTTAGTGTAATGTCTGTTCATTTTTTGAAGCAAAGCTGTGCTACCTGATTGAAGTGGTAAATGCATCTGCTTACAAATCTTTTTAGATTTTGCCATTACTTCAATTAATTCATCTGATAAATCCTTTGGATGTGATGTCATAAAACGGATTCTCTTTAAGCCGTCTATTTTCTCAACCTGCTCTAATAACTGAGCAAATGTAATAGGATTTTCAAGATTTTTTCCATAAGAGTTTACATTCTGACCTAAAAGCATGATTTCTACAACTCCATTGGCAACTAAATCCTTTATTTCGTTAATAATATCTTCAGGATTTCTACTTCTTTCGCGACCTCTTACATAAGGAACAATACAGTAACTGCAAAAATTATCGCAACCATACATAATATTAACGCCTGATTTAAAGTCATACTTTCTAACAGCAGGTAAATCTTCTACAATTTCTGTTGTGCCATCCCAGATATCTTGGATTTTGTGACCGCTTATTAATCTTTCATATAATAATTCAGCTAATAAAAATACATTATGTGTACCAAAAATCAAATCAATAAACTTGTAGCTTTTATTTAATTTTTCCACAACCTGTGGCTCCTGCATCATACAACCGCAAAGGCCGATAATCATATCAGGGTTCTTCTCTTTAATTTTTGAAAGATATCCAAGTCTGCCATAAATTTTTAAATTGGCGTTTTCTCTTACGGTACATGTGTTATATAAAACTAAATCAGCATGCTCATCTTCTGTTTCTTCGTAGCCAATTTCAGTAAGAATACCAAGAAGTTTCTCTGAATCCTTGAAATTCATCTGGCAACCGAATGTACAGACACACGCTGTTAATTTTCTTCCTAAAGCAGCCTCTTTTGCCTTGATTATTTCTTTACATTTATTAATATAATATTGTTGCTTTTCGCCTTCGCTTGTAAAACTCATATAAATCTCCTATTTTATCTTTTTAGTTATTACTTATTATTTCATTTACGGGAACATCATGTAACTCGGTTGGAATTTCATCAAACACCTGAAAATCATACGCTACACCAATTGAATGACAACTGCTATTTCTAAGATATCTGTCGTAAAATCCACCTGCCTGACCTATTCTTTCCCCTTTAGTCGAAAAAACCACTCCGGGAACCAAAATTAAGTCGGCACTAGGTGCAATTTTTGAGTTGCTTGGCTCCGGAATGTTATATAGACCATTTTCAAATTTATCATTTTTGTTTATTGCAGCAAAGTACATTTGTCCGTTTTTATTGACAACTTTAGGGACTGCCACAGTTTTATCTGCCAATAGTGCATCCCTTATAACTAAACTCAAATCAACCTCATTTTGAATTGCCATATAACAATAAATACACTTGCTTTCTTTGTAAAACTGACTGTTAATAATCTTATTACAGATAATATTACTTTTTACCTGTATATCACTTTCAGTCATTTTTAATCTTTTCTGTTTTATTTCTTTTCTTAATCTGCTTTTTTCTTCACTAATATTCATCTTAATGCTTTCTTCTTGGCTCTACTTTTGAAATTGAACCGTCAGGATTCTTGATTCTAACATTATCAAGATTAGCTGACAGATTATTAATGATAGCCATTCTATATTCTGTTCTAAGCTGTTTTTGTTCTTCAATTTCTTCAGGGGTAAGTCCTGTTTCTTTTGATTTATGATATAACTCGTTAATTCTGTTTATTTTTTCCTTGTCCATTTATTTTAAAAATATATATGATGTATTCTTATCTGAGGTAACACATCCTATATACTCTCCTTTCTCCTGTAAAATTACTTTTTTGTTTGGGAACTTGTGGATGCAAACAACCTGAAATTCTTTACCAAACAATGTTTTTTCTGTTGTTGTTGAAATCACTGTATTATTATTTACAAATCTAATATCATATTCTTCTGAATAAGTTGCATCAATTTCGTTGGAAATTAAATTGAAAAATTGAGTTCCTGATGCAGTATTCATTATCATATATGGTATATCTTCTATTACTGTTGCATTTTTTAGAAGATATTCTCCTGAAGTTGTCTTATTAATACATGTATATATTTCTTTTGTTTCAATGTCATAGAAAATAATATTCTCGTCATTACTTTCGTAATTTACTTTCGAATAAATCAAAAAGTTTTCTATGATTTTTGCACTTACAATTGTTGTGTCATAATATGCCTGATCTACAGCATTCATTATTAAATTAGACTGGTCAAGCTGTAAGTCACTTATAAACTGCTGTATGTTTAAAACAAATAATGATTCAACTGCTGCCTCTTCTTTTGTAAGATTCTCATGTCTGTTATTTTCCGCAACAGAATAGCCGGTTTTCATTATACAGCTTTTTTCATTATATGGAAGAATAAATTCAATTCCATTTTTTACTAAGTTTTCATCTTTAATGAAAATCTGTTTGTTTTTATCAAAATTAAATAAAATAAGTGAATAATCAAAAAATTCTTTTAAAATTCCGTTTTTGCTGATTCTTGGAAGAGCTCTTTGTATTATAAGATTTGACTCATCCAATATAAAAATCTTAATCTGCTTATTGTCAGGATATAAATTAATATTATCCTTCAAAGATATTATTTTGGTATGGGTATGATCTGTAATGTTGTATCTTACAATACTAAACACATATGTACCGTCATGCATGTCAGAATATTCTGTAAAATATAAGTATTCTGATTCATTTTGGCAATTAGTAATATTAAACACATCTACTTTGTCAGAAAATGGCATAACTTCTTTTCTTACATTTTCCTCTAAATAATATAGATAATATCTTACCTTTGGTAAATTAGTAAAAGGACCCTGTTCGTATTCTTTTTCTAAAACAATGTCATCCTTTATATGTAATCCGTTGAAGTATTCTGACTGCGCTAAAAAACGTATATTCATAATGCCTCTCCTTAACTAACAAAATCTATGTATGTTGTTATTTGGTTCTTTTAAAATTAATAAACCCAATAACCTTTCTAATTATTCACATACATCTTTATATAATACTACATATTTGTAAAAAAGTCACTTTAAAACAGCTTATACGAAATATTTGCAAAATATTAAAACAACCTATACGAAATATTTTAGTATCTTACACGCAATAATTTTTTATAATTTCTTCAAAAATCTTCATGCCGTCAATGGCAGCAGATGTAATTCCACCTGCATAACCGGCTCCTTCTCCTGCAGGAATTAGCCCTTTTATATTTGAATTAAAGTTTTCATCACGTGTAATTCTAATTGGTGATGATGTTCTTGTTTCTATAGCTGATAATACAGCATCATCATCGTTAAAATGTTCTATTCTTTTTCCAAAAGCTTCAATTCCTTCAATTATGGATTCAACAATAAAGTTAGGAAAAATGTTGTTTAAGTTAGATAATGTATACTTACCTTTTATGTTTGGTGTAATTGTACCTAAATCTGTTGTTTTAACATTATTCTTGAAATCTCCATATTTTTGTAATGGAACTAAGCCAGCTCCTTCTTTGTAGGCTTTTCTTTCAAGAGCACGTTGGAAATCAATCCCTGCTAAGGGACTATCTCCATCAAAGTCATTTGGAGTAACTGTAACAACAATTGCACTGTTGGCATTTTCTCCATCTCTTTTGGAGTAACTCATGCCATTAACAACTTTCCCACCTTCTTCTGAAGAAGAATCAACAACAAAGCCACCTGGGCACATACAAAACGAATAAACACCTCTGTTTGCTGTTGTTGTATGAGTAAGTTTATAATTTGCCGCACCTAATCTGTCATCAGGAAAACCATACATACTATTATTAATTGTACTCTGTTTATGTTCTATTCTTACACCTAGCGCAAACGGTTTCTGTGTCATTTCTACACCGTTGTTATATAACATTTCAAATGTGTCTCTTGCACTGTGGCCAATTGCCAGAATACAAAGGTTTGTCTCAATTACTTCTTTGCTACTTAAAATAACCCTGCTAATTTTACCATTTTCACATCCAAAGCCTTCAAACCTTGTATCAAAGTAAAACTTACCACCTTTTTCCTTGATAAATTCTCTTATGTTTTTTACAACATTTTTCAATACATCTGTTCCAATATGTGGCTTGGCTTCATATAGAATCTTTTCGTCTGCACCAAATTTAACAAAAGTTTCAAGAACAAATTTTATTCGGTTTTGTTTATCTTTAATGCCTGTGTTTAATTTACCATCAGAAAAGGTTCCGGCTCCCCCCTCACCAAATTGGACATTGCAGTTTGTATTTAAAACGCCTGTGTTCCAAAAGTCTTCTACGATTTTTGTTCTGTTTTCGACCATACTGCCACGTTCTATAATAATAGGTTTGTAGCCATTAAGTGCAAGAAGATATGCACAAAACATACCTGCTGGTCCAAAGCCAACAACTACAGGTGAAAAGGTGATTTTTTTCGTGCCTGAAATTTCGTATGTATATTCTTTTTCCTTTGTAATTATCTGCACGTCTTTTCTTGTTTTGTTATATTCTTTTACATACAAACCAATAACATATACCTTATGTATTTCCGCTTTCTTTCTTGCATCTATGGATAGTTTTATTATTTTCCAACTACTGACTTTATCTTTTGAAAGACCTGCCTTTTTGAGAGCTTTTTTAAAGGCTGTTTTTTCATCTTCTGTTATGTCAACTTTTATGTTCGATACCTGTAATAGTTTCATTAGTTACAATTTCCTCCTGCAATAAGTCCTGTACACCAGGCAAAATGAAGATTATAGCCACCGCAGATTCCATCTACATCCAACATTTCACCAACAATATATAAATTAGGTGATAATTTAGATCCCATGGTTTCAGCATTGATTTCGGATGTATCTACACCACCTGCTGTTACCTGGGCGTAATCAAAACCTCTTTTTTTATCAATAATAACGTTATAATTCTTAATAGTATTAATAAGACTTTCAATGTTTTCTGTTGATAAAGCTTTTGCCTTAATTTTCTTTAAACCTGATTTTTCAGCTAAAACTGATGCCAGTTTTTCATTATATAAGCCTTTAAGTATTTTTTCAGTTGCTAAATCTTTGTATATTTTTGAAAATTTAAATATTATTTCTCTTAATTCATTTGTAGAAAAATCAGGTGCAAAATCTATTACCAAATTATCATTTGTTTCTAATGTTCTGCTTATATTAAAAACCGGAATTCCTGATACACCATAATCTGTTATTTGAATTTCACCGGTGTGCTTATAATTTCCCTTTGAAACTGTACCTTTTACCCTTACGCCTGAGCTTTTTGTGAGAATATCTTTTTTTATTACAAGAGCTGTAAGAGCTGGAGAAAGTTTTGTTATAGTGTGCCCAAACTTCATGGCTAATTCATAACCACTTCCATCAGAGCCTGTAACTTCATAACTTTTTCCACCTGTTGCCAAAATCAAATTATCACATTCCAAAGGTATACCTATATCAACAACATATTTCCCATTAATCTGCTGTATACTATTAATATTATTGTTAGTTTTGATTTTAACACCAAGCTCCATGGCATATTCTCTTAAAAATTCACATACGGTCTGCGCCTGCATACTTGAAGGATAAATATAGCCGTTTTTCGACATTGTGCATATACCAATATTTTCAAAAAAACTTCGTATATCATCAGGTGAATAAGCTTCTAATACTTTTTTAATAAAAGAACTGTTGCCATAAAACTTATTCTCATCCATAGCCTCATTAGTAATATTACAACGACCGTTTCCTGTTATAAGTATTTTTTTCCCTACCTGTTTGTTATGTTCAATTACCGTAACACTAGAGCCAGCATTAGCAGCAGCTATCGCTGCCACAAGACCTGATGCTCCTGCACCAATAACAATTGTTTTCATTTATTGTCCTTTCATCAACTGGTGTTTGCCTCGAGAAATTTAAACAGTTCCTCAGAGCTTTCCACATAAATACCATTTATAATTATTTTTCTATCTTTTAAAGACATATTCGATATGTTTATGTCCGTTTCAGCAATTTCTGTTTCTTTATCACTTTTATATACATACAAAATATTATCTTTTGCAATAAGCCAGTAGCCTTCTTTTTTATTTTCATTGTTAGCTTTAACCGCATCAGACTTAATGGCTACATTTTTCAAATCTGAAGTTCCCATTTTGTATCCACATAAATATGAAATACTGAATCCAACAACAAATATAATTAAATAAAAAATATATGCACGTTTATTCATAAATTACCACTCCTTTTATCTGATAAAATATTCCTTTACCTGCATATATTTTTTACAATATTTGTATATTTATACCTTAATTATTTCAATAATCTGAATTTCTTCAAAATTCTTACAATCTGATTTCCCTTTGGAATAGAATACAACTCATCCTCAGTTATTGTCTTAGTAAATACTAAAGAAACAGCATATATTACCACTGCAATAAGTATTGATAAAACTGTCCAAATGAAATTAGATGGTAGAATCATCATTCCAAGTTTGTAAAATACTAAACAGAAGATACCCATTATGGCTGAACAAACAAATGGGCAAACTAAAGTGTAATGTACTTCCTGTTTGTAGCCAAGGTATTTCTTAATGGAAAATGAGTTAAGTACCGCAACTGTCATTGCAAATGTAAAGTCTCCAATTACAACGGCATATATACCAAGTCTGAATACTAATAAAAGTATCAGTAAGAAAATAATGTGTATACCAAGTGATATTGCCGAGTTTCTAATTGGCACATTTAATTTATCTATACCCTGTAATATTGCATTACTGATTGTTGATAAACTAAAAGCTACTACAGTAAAAATACTGAAAATCATAATAATTGATGTGGATTCAATTTTTCCACCAAATAAAAGTGAGTTAATTGGCCCACCTAAAACTGATAATCCCATACCACAAGGAAAAGCAATTAACATTGAGAACTTCTGTGCTAACATAACTTTGCTTTTAACGACTACTTTGTCCTTTGCTATATACGACCTAACTAATGATGGTACAATAGCCGTCGACAGGGAAGAGGCTATTGCTATTGGCATTGTAGTTAAAAGTCTATAATAGCCTGAATAAACGCCCCATGCAGCACTATTAGTTGTTCCACTTACATGGAAGATACTTGACATTATATTCTGATATATTGGGTTGTCCAAAAGATTTCCAATATTGTATATTGTTGTACTAAACAAAACCGGAGTAATTGTTAAAAGAATGACTTTGGTAATCTGACCATAGCTGTCCTGGACTCCTGTTCTGTCTTTTTTCATTTTTTTGCGGAAATAATTTCTATTTACATATACTATAAAGAACATAAAAATCAATGCAATTAAAGCACCTGATAATGTTCCTAATGTTCCCCCTGCAGCAGCATAAGAACCTTTTAATACTTTCTGCTCACTGGCAATTTTTGATAAAGTATAACCGTAGGCACCTAATTCATAAGCAGCTATAACACTGACTACGGCATTTACTATCTGCTCAAAAATCTGCGAAACAGCAGTTGGAACCATATTGCCCATACCCTGAAAATAGCCTCTTACTACACCTAAAACACAAGCAATTGTAAGGGTTGGTGCCAATACTCTTAATGCTATTGCTATTGGTGGCTGTTTGTAAACCCCTGCAATGAAATCTGCTCCAAAGAACAAGAATAGTCCAAAGGCAAGTCCTATAAAACCGCCATAAAATAATGCTCCCTTAAAAACCTTGTGAGCATTTTTATATTCCTTTTTTTCAAGCTTTTCAGATACTATCTTTGATACGGCTAATGGCATACTTTGTGATGATAACAAAATCAACACATTGTAAAACTCAAAAGCTGTGCCATAATATCCTAAACCAACATCTCCTAAAATTCTGTTTAAAGGTATTCTATAAATTAATCCTATTACACGAACAAGTATACCTGCCATTGCCAAAATACTGCCCTGTATTATAAAACTATCTTTTTTAGACTTACTACTCATTTTTTTATCTTCCATTTTCCTTATGTTATTGTCTTGTTATATTTGGTTGTTTATTTTGAAATTTTAAAATTAGCTTTGTCATCATTTCCCACAACGCATATCCATGTCTTACCTGTGTTTAATGTTATTTCTTTTCCATTCTTATCAAGGTATTTTGTTCTGCCTGTCATTTTTTTATCTTTTGACCAGGTAATTTTTTCGGCTTTGCCATTTGTAATAAACCAGCCACTACCCTTGCCTGTTAGAGTAATATCCAAGCTCTTATTATCAGGATATAATGTATAGTTTACAAACTGAACAATAATGTTAGAACAATGTAACTGCTTCTTGTTCTGATCATCAATATGCTTCTGGTTATATTGATATCTGTAATATTGACCGTCTTTTTTGTTATATACAAAATATGGATGATTTATTCTATAACCAATTTCAACTTTTTTAGCTGTTTTTTTACTGTCTAAAGCAATCTTGCTGCCACTTTTTGCAAAGTTGAAATGAGATGTATATTTTTTCTTGTATGAAGTTCTATATTTAAACTTTTTAATTGCAGAATCAAGTCCTTTTCCTGATGTAAAACAGTTATGAGGGGCAACTCTGTCTGATGTACGATAAAAAGCTGACTCAGCATTTAGTGAACCTACTTTGTCAATTGAACCACTTTTTAAATAATCAAGTGCATATTTTGACTGTCCAAAGTGACTGTAAATAGCATCCCACTCATTTGCAAAGGCACAATAATATATTCTGCAGCTTCTAACCGAACCCATTTTCTTGAGTTTTGAATAATTTTCAAAAATGCCCATAATTCTTGTAATTGAGCCTTCTACCGGTGCTTCATAACATACATCTGCATTATAAAGTCCTGAATGTGGAATTGCGTTAATAATATTGTTATACATTAAAGCAACAGGTCTTTTATTGGCAATAGATTTCTTAACATACTCTCCTGTTAATTTACTAATTACCTTGCCTGCATTTGGATCTGCTGTAGTTGTTTCAGTAACTGTTGTCTGTTCAGGTGTTGTTGTAGGCGTATTTGTCTGCTTTTTGGCACTACCAAACACAACTGCAAGAATAACACCAACTATTATTACTGCAACTAAAATTGTTATAGCTATGATTTTGTTTCTCTTCATAATTACTCCCTTGTTATTCCTAAATTATTTAAAATTTCTTTTTGCTTTTGTTCCATTTCCATTCTTTCGTTATCATCAATATGGTCATAGCCAAATAAATGAAGCATACTATGTGCCACTAAAAAAGCAAACTCTCTTTTAACAGAATGATTATACTCTTCTGCCTGAGAAATCACTTTGTCGTATGAAATCACAATATCACCTAATGTAAGTTCTCCTGTGTCAGGATCAAAAGCATATAAATCATTTTCGAATTTATCAAAATCACCTGGTTTATCATATTCCAGCATTGGAAATGATAAAACATCTGTAGGTCTGTCAATATTTCGTTGACGGTTGTTTATTTCATGTATTTCATCGTTGTCAACTATAGTAACATTCACCTCACATTCGTAGGGGCATTTTACATAATCAATAGCTTCTGATACAACCATATTAATTAAATTTTCGTAATCAATGTCAATATTATTTTTGTATTGATTTTCAATATATATATTCATGTTTTTTCCTTTTTTATTATCTGATTTAATTAACATTATTAATTAACTCTGTACGAGTCTTTAATTATTTTTTTGCCAATCTTTTTTATTTATCCTTAGTTTTGCCATTTGTTTTATTTTTTAAATATGACGATTTTCTATTTTCATATTCTTCGTATGCCTTGACAATTTTTTGAACTAAAGGATGTCTGACAACATCGTTGTTATCTAAAAAGGCAAAGCCAATATCATCCACTTTTGACAAAACTTTAAGTGCTATATCCAAACCTGATACAACATCTCTTGGTAAATCCTTCTGGGTTCTGTCACCGGTAACTATAACCTTTGAACCGAAACCTATTCTGGTTAAGAACATTTTCATCTGAGCAGGTGTTGTATTTTGAGCTTCGTCAAGTATTATGAAAGCATTATCTAAAGTTCTACCACGCATGTAAGCAAGTGGTGCAACTTCAATAATTCCTTTTTCTGAATTAGAAATAAAACTTTCAGCTCCCATAATTTGATAAAGGGCATCATATAACGGGCGCAAATAAGGATCAACCTTGCTTTGTAAATCTCCTGGCAAAAAGCCTAAATTCTCACCGGCTTCAATGGCAGGTCTTGTTAAAATAATTTTATTTACTTCATTATTTCTTAAGGCTGTAATTGCCATTGCCATTGCCAGATAGGTTTTACCTGTACCGGCAGGGCCCACACCAAAAACTATCATTTTATCTCTTATTAAGTCTACATATTTCTTTTGACCTAATGTTTTGGGTTTAATAGGCTTCCCCATTATTGTTCTGCAAATAATGTTATCATCTAATTCAACTATTGCAGATTCTTTTTCATCAAAGCTTAAAGACAATGCATAATCAACATTTTGTTCTGTGATTTCATTTCCTCTTTTTGCCAATTCAATTAATTGGTTAAACACGCTTTTAGCTCTTTTAGTGGCCGTTTCACCACCGATTATTTTCAAATCTCCATCTCGTGAAATAATCGTAACATGTAAGGTCTTTTCAATCTTCTTAATATTATAATCAAATTGACCAAATACAGTTTTCTCATATTCTGCAGGAATATCTATAATATTTTCTATTACACTCATTAATTTACCTGTCTGCTGTTGTCTGCTCAACAGATTCCTTTTCTTGTTTTATTTTGTTTAAGGTTGAATCTTTTATGTATTGCACCTTGCCAACGGGTAAAATGCATATAACATCACCCTTGTATTGGTAAAATTCTTTTTTCCGTACTATTCTAACATTTTTTGCTAATATTTTGTAGCCTTTTTGTTCTAATATTGCTAATTTATTGTTTAACTTAGATGATAAAACTTTTTCTGCCTGCTTTTTTGAATAATTTGCAGTTTTTATTGTATAATCTTTGCTTACATATTTGCCAAAGCCTATTGGAAAATAATAATTTTCAAAAAAATTTATTTTTGATTCGCTGTATTCAATATCTTTATTTTTTTTACTTTTAATATGCCATCTGTAGTTTTTTATAAAAGGGATGTAATAGGTTTTAGAGGAATTATATATTTTATATTTATGTTTAACAGGAATTTGGTCATTATAATTAAATTTAATTTTCCCTAAAATATCTCCGTCAGAGCCGGTAATAACCGAGTAAAGCTTTTGACCTGATTCATCTGCAACGTCTGTTACACCCTTAATAAGAATTTGATTTTTATGTACATATTGATTTTTCTTAACTAATGGCGTACCTTTTCTAACCACTATAGATTGGATTTTTCCTGAATATTTGGAAACAATGTTATAAGGAAGGCTTTCTTTTTTTGCAATTTCAGTAATATAATTTTCCTTTATGTGAATTATAAGATTAGTGCCTTTTATTTCAGCACATACCCAACTTATGTCATTATAATTTTCTCTGATGTTTTTTTCTATATTTTCGCAATTTACTTTATTTTTCAAAACCCCTTCTGTTACATTAAGGCAGCTGACATAATCTAAAATCTCTTTTTGGGTATATGAATAGTTACCGTTTATTGTTATCTTCCAAATAAATTGAGTGCAAATAACTATAAATAAAATAAAAAATATAGCAAATGTGGCAGCTAATTTAATAAAAAAACTATGAGTAATTTTTTTATACAAACCAAACTCGTGAACATTTATTATTTTTATATTATTATCTTTCACTATTTCTGTAACAGTATTATAATCTGACGAATTAATTGTAAAAGATGCCAGGGAATCATTTCCATTTTGATTGAAAGTTATATCTCTTATTTTTATCTCTTTAGTATTATTTAAGAATCTGTAAATATGTTTGGAATTTATTGTTATTCTATATAAATGAAATTTCATTTAATACCCCACTTATAACCATAGACTCGCTATTGTAATATTTTATGTTTAACTTTTCGCCTTTTATTAATAAATTATATTTTTTGCACATAATTAATATTTCATTATCTTTTATTTCTTTTAAACATCTATAGTTTTCTACAACAAATTCATTTCTGCCAATAATTTCTATTAACGAATCTTTATGTACAACGTCTCTTGGAAGGTCGTATTTATCATCAACATTAAACATGGCGTTTGCTCCTTTGGAATTAATTAGGCAGTATTAAGCAGATTATTTATATTTATTAGATTATGTTAAAGGTAAAGATTTTATTACATAAAAAAGCCAGGACATAGGTCCTGACTTTTTATAATTAATTATATTTGCGCTTTCTAGCAGCTTCTGATTTCTTCTTACGCTTTACGCTTGGTTTTTCGTAATGTTCTCTCTTACGAATCTCCTGCTGAATACCAGCCTTTGCGCAATTTCTCTTGAATCGACGTAATGCACTGTCGATTGATTCGTTTTCTTTTACGATAACGCTTGACATCTGTTCTTCCCTCCCTTCAGTTATAGATTCCTAAAACTGTAGGTATTTGTGTTAAAACACTTTAAATATTATAACATATTTTTTCAATGCGTCAACCTTATTTTTGAAATAATACAAAATTATAACTGGCTTTCCAAAATCTCTTTTGCCTTTTCAATTGCCATATCAGCACCGGCTGGATTTTTACCACCTGCTTGAGCCATGTTTGGACGACCACCGCCGCCACCTCCGACACATTTAGCAATTTCTTTAATCATATTTCCGGCATGAGCTCCCTTTGAAATTGCATCATCATCAGCCATAACAATTACATTGGCTTTGTCATTTGTTGTTGAAACAATAACAACAACTCCGCCACCCATTTTTTCTTTTAATTGATCACCAAGATTTCTTAAACCATTCATATCCACATCAGCTACCTTTGTAGCAAGAAGTTTAACTCCCTTTACTTCCACAACGTTGTCTAATGCGTCTCCAACAGATTCGTTAGCTAATTTTGCTTTTAACTTTTCATTTTCACTTGATAATGATTTGATTTCATCATTTAATGAATGAATCTTCTTTGTTAAATTATGTGCATCACTTTTGGCAGCCTTTGCAGCTTCATTTAATAATTTTTCCATTTCTTCAAAATGCTTAATTAAGCCATTTCCTGTTAAGGCTTCAATTCTTCTAACACCTGCAGAAATACCGGCTTCAGAAATAACCTTTAAGTATGAAATTTCCTTTGTGTTTGAAACATGAGTACCACCACATAATTCAACAGAGAAATCTCCCATAGATACAACTCTAACTGTATCTCCGTATTTTTCTCCAAATAATGCCATAGCACCTGTTTTCTTAGCTTCTTCTAATGTCATTTCTTTTGTAACAACATCTAATCCATTAGCAATCTGTTCATTGACAATAGATTCAACTTTGGCAATTTCTTCTTTTGTCATTGCCTGGAAATGTGTAAAGTCAAATCTTAATCTTTCAGCATCAACATAAGAACCTGCCTGCTCAACATGTTCGCCTAAAACAAGTTTTAATGCCTTCTGTAATAAATGTGTTGCACTATGGTTTTTAGCAATTGCTTCTCTGTTAGCGCTGTAAACTTTAAGAGCTACTTTATCTCCAACCTGAACCATACCTTCTACAACATATCCAACATGTCCAATCATTGAGCCGTGAAGCTTAATTGTATCTACAACTTTAAATTTTCCGTTAGCTGTTTCAATAATACCTTTATCACCTGTCTGACCACCCATTGTTGCATAAAATGGAGTCTCATTTACAAGAATTGTGCCGTTATCACCTTCGGCTAATGCCTGAACAACTTCTTTTTCTGTTGTTAAAGCTGTAATTTCTGATTCATTTTCCAATTTGTCATATCCAACAAACTTTGATGTTAAATTCTTATCAAGACTTTCGTATACTGTTTCATCGGCACCCATGTAGTTAGTTGTCTTACGGGCATTTCTTGCCTTTTCTCTCTGAACTTCCATGGCTTTTTTGAAACCTTCTTCATCTACGCTAAATCCTTTTTCTTCAAGAATTTCTTTTGTAAGATCAAGTGGAAATCCATAAGTATCATATAACTTAAAAGCATCGTCCCCTGATAAAGTCTTGTTTCCTTCTTCTGAAATTTTTGCTTCCATTTCAGCCAAAATATTAAGACCTGTATCAATTGTTTTGTTAAATTTATTTTCTTCTTCAGTTAATACTTTGAAGATCATATTTTTCTTTTCTTCAAGTTCAGGATAACCATCTTTAGAACTTTCAATTACAGTTTCTGAAAGGTCTGAAAGGAACATTCCATCAATACCTAATAATCTTCCATGTCTTGCAGCACGTCTGATTAATCTTCTTAATACATATCCTCTACCTTCATTTGATGGCATAATACCGTCAGAAATCATAAATGTAGCTGAACGGATATGATCAGTAATGATTCTTATTGAAACATCCCATTTATATTCTTTCTTATATTCTTTTCCTGAAATTTCGCATACTTTATCACGCAAAGCTTTAATAGTATCAACATCAAAAATAGAATCAACATCCTGAACGACTGTTGCAAGTCTTTCAAGTCCCATACCTGTATCTATGTTCTTCTGCTTTAATGTTGTATAATTTCCTTTGCCGTCATTTTCAAACTGGGTAAATACGTTGTTCCAGATTTCAATATATCTGTCACATTCGCAACCTACAGTACAATCTGGTTTACCACAACCATATTTTTCACCACGGTCATAATAAATTTCTGAACAAGGACCACAAGGGCCTGCACCATGTTCCCAGAAGTTATCTTCTTTACCGAATTTGAAAATTCTGTCTTTTGGAATACCCATTTCTTTATTCCAAATATCAAAAGCTTCATCATCTTCTAAATAAACAGAAGGGTATAATCTGTCAGCTTCAAGTCCAACAACTTCTGTTAAAAATTCCCAAGACCAATGAATAGCTTCATGTTTAAAATAATCTCCAAATGAGAAATTACCAAGCATTTCAAAGAATGTACCATGTCTTGCAGTCTTACCAATATTTTCAATATCGCCTGTTCTAATACATTTCTGACATGTCGCCATTCTTGTTCTAGGTGGAACTTCCTGACCTGTAAAATAAGGCTTTAAAGGCGCCATACCTGCATTAATAAGCAATAAACTGTTATCATTATGTGGCACTAATGAATAACTGCTTTTTACTAAATGTCCTTTTGACTCAAAGAAATCAAGGAACATTTGTCTTAATTCGTTTAATCCGTATTTCTTCATTGTAAGTTCCTCCTAAACTAATCAGCTTTAATCTGATGGAAAGCTTTTTTACCCTTCTTAATTAAGATAACACCTTCATCATTAAAATCAGCTGTAGTTAATGTTTTATCTATAGCAGTTACTTTTTCACCATTAACAGAAACACTGTTCTGGTTTACTAAAGTTCTTGCTTCACTTCTTGATTTTGCAAGTTTTGTATCTACTAAAATTGTTAAAATATCAATTCCCTGCTCTAATTCAGCCTTTGCATATGTTGTTGTAGGAATATCACCTGAAATTCCTCCTTTAGCAAATATATTCTTAGCTGCATCTAATGCTTTTTTAGCTTCTTCTTCACCATGAACTAACTTAGTTAATTCATAGCCTAAAATTTCTTTTGCCTTATTAAGTTCAGCACCCTGCCATTTTTCCATTTCTTCAATTTCTTCTAATGGAAGGAATGTAAGCATCTTCAAGCATTTAATAACATCTGCATCATCAACGTTTCTCCAATACTGGAAGAATTCGTATGGTGATGTTTTTTCAGGATCAAGCCAAACTGCACCACTTACTGTCTTACCCATCTTCTTACCTTCTGAGTTAAGAAGTAATGTAATTGTCATAGCTGAGGCATCTTTTCCTAATTTACGTCTGATAAGTTCTGTACCACCAAGCATATTACTCCACTGGTCATCTCCACCAAACTGAAGATTACAACCATAATCCTGGAATAATTTGTAGAAGTCATAACTCTGCATAATCATGTAGTTGAATTCTAAGAAGCTAAGTCCTCTTTCCATTCTCTGCTTGTAACATTCAGCAGTAAGCATTCTGTTTACACTGAAATGTGGTCCAACTTCTCTTAAAACATCAATATAATTTAAATCCATTAACCAGTCTGCATTGTTTACCATTAATGCTTTTCCGTCAGAAAAGTCGATAAATTTGCTCATCTGTTTCTTGAAACATTCAATGTTGTGGTCAATAGTTTCTTTTGTCATCATTTTTCTCATATCAGTCTTTCCTGATGGGTCACCAATCATTGCAGTTCCACCACCTAAAAGAGCTATTGGTTTATTGCCGGCCATTTGAAGTCTCTTCATAAGACATAAAGCCATAAAATGACCTACATGAAGACTGTCTGCTGTTGGATCAAAGCCAATATAGAAAACAGCTTCACCTTTATTTATTAAATCACTAATTAATTTTTCATCAGTAACCTGTGCTATAAGGCCACGCGCTTTCAACTCTTCGTATGTGTTCATAATCTTATCTTCTCCTTCTATAGCATTATTTATGCTCAATCAAATAACAATTTTATCATAGTAGTTAAAATTTTACAATAACCCCTTTTCGTTATTTAAAGCAAAATACAAATAACTCCTTTGCTTTGATCATTTGTTATTTTTTCAACAGTCCCCTGCATTCTGGCTCTTGTATCTTCTGTTAAGTTATCAATTTTACTGCTAATGCCTTCTTCTACTATCTGACCAATTGTTTTTCCGAAAATGTTTGTATCCCAAATATCATCATGTTCTTCATTGGCATTTATAAATTCTATTAAATCTTTCGCCTGCTCTTCGTTACCTATAATTGGAGAAATTTCAGTTAATATATTCGCTTTTACAAAATGAATAGACGGTGCTGTTGCTTTTATTTTTACTCCATAATTGCTACCGTTCTTTATTAATTCGGGACTATCTAAAACTATTTCTTCCTTGTCAGGCATAACAATTCCATAGCCTGTTTCCTTCACTTTTGTTATGGCAGAATTCACTTTATCATAACCTGTTTTTTTTGCTGCAAGCTCTTTGATAAATCTTATAAGATGCAACTGATTTTCAATTTTGCTGCCTGTAATTTCTGATAATGTGTCATAATAAGAACTTTCGTCCACAGAAAAATCCATAACAACTTTACCATTGGACAACTCAACCATTGATACAGACATATTTTTTACATAATTTTTGTCAGGACTAAAAATAAGATTTTTTATATCTTTAATTTTAGTAATTTTTTCTAAAATCTGTTTAGAATATTCTATTATGTATTTCATCAAATCACTGTCTAAATTGATTATTTCAAGCCATTTTGGAACATTAAATACTATTTCGGTAATTGGAAATTCAAATAATATATTTTCTAAAATATTATTAATGTCATCTTCGTTTAATTTAAGACAGTTTATTGCTATTGTTGATACATCATATTTGCTTTCAATAGTTTTTTTCAATTCCAGACACTCTTTTGATGTAGGCTCCATTGAATTAACAAGAATAATAAAAGGCTTATTAATTTTTTTTAACTCATTAACTGTTTTATCTAATGCCTTGTTGTAGTCTTCAACATTCAAGTCAGTAAAACTTCCGTCACTTGTTATAACTACACCAATTGTTGAGTGTTCTGAAATTACTTTCTCTGTACCAATTTCAGCAGCTTTTGAAAAAGGAATTGACTGTTCAAACCAAGGTGTTTTTACCATTCTTTCAGAATCTTCCTCCATGTGACCTGTAGCCCCATCAACCATAAAGCCAACACAGTCTATTAGTCTAACATTAATATTAGCTTTGTTACCAATATTAATTGTCACCGCTTTATTAGGTATAAATTTAGGCTCTGTTGTCATTATTGTTTTACCGGCTGATGATTGTGGCAGCTCATCCATTGCTCGTTTAACCTCATTTTCATCTTTTATATTTGGCATTACAGCCACATCCATAAAATTCTTAATAAAAGTTGATTTTCCAGTTCTAACAGGTCCCACAACCCCTATGTAAATTTCCCCCTTTGTTCTTTTTTCAATGTCATTATATACATTAAAATCCATAAAAACCTCCCAGTGCATATATTAATACTAAAATATATGGCAATGAGAGGCTTTTTATTACTTTTTACATTAACGGAGAAATTAGTCTTAATAATTTCCCGCATACTTTATACCATAAAGGCCTGTTTCTACATTCTATTAAAGAAACCTTTTTTGATACAGCCAGCATATTTTCATAGTCGGCTTCTATATCATAAATTACATTATTTTTATAAATAAAGCATCCATTTTCAAAATGTAAATATAAACTTCTATAGTCTAAATTAATTGTTCCAACAGTTGCTTTTTCATCATCACTAATAAACATCTTAGCATGAGTAAAACCGGGTGTGTATTCATAAATTTCCACACCAGCTTCGATTAACTCACTGTAATATGTTCTTGCTATACAATAAGCGTATGGTTTGTCAGGTATACCTGGCATGACAATTTTTACATCTACACCACGTTTTGCCGCAAACTTTAACGCAGACATCATAACATTATCCAAAATTAAATATGGTGTGACAATATGAAGATATCTGTTGGCTGTATTAATCATATGTAAATAAACAGATTCACCAACTCTTTCTTTTCCAACCGGCTCATCACCGTAGCCTATTATATAACCATTATCGTCATATATTTTTGGAATTTTTATATCTAAATATCTGTCAAAATTTCCAATTGTCCGCTCTGTTACATTCCACATTTGTAAGAATAAAAGTGTATAGCTTTTTACTGCATCACCTTTTAACATAACCGCAGTATCTTTCCAATAACCGAATTTTTCAACAAGGTTCATATATTCATCTGCCAGATTAATACCACCGGTAAAAGCAACTTTACCGTCAATAACAAGAATCTTTCTATGATCTCTGTTGTTTTGCTCAGTTGTAAAAAAAGGTCTCGCAGGAGCAAAGGTTTTTGACTTTATGCCCATTTGACGTAGTTTCTTATAATAGCCAACCGGTAACTTTGTAAGGGAACAAAGGCCATCATACATTACTCTTACTTCTACGCCTTCTTTTGCCTTTCTTTCAAGAATATTAAGAACTGAGTCCCAGACTTTTCCCTGCTGAATAATAAAATATTCCATAAAAATAAAATCTGTGGCATTCTCCAATTCTTCAATTAAGGCTGTGTACTTTTCCTCTCCACAACTAAAGTATGTAACATCAGTATTTTTATAAACAGGACAACCGGTGTAGTCATAAACATACTTTGCAATCATCGACACCTGTTTATCCTGTATTTGTAAATCATTGTATATTTGCTGTTCAGGTTGCAAATATCGTTGAGACTTTAAATCAATATGTTCTATTTTTTTTCGAAGTTTTATTGAACCAGGTTGCAATTTAGTGTACAAATACATCAAAACACCAAATCCCGGAACTACAACGATAAAAATAACCCATATCAGTTTCATTGTGGGATCTGATTTATCGCTAACTATATATACAACCGATAAAACCTGCAACAATGTTACAACGTAAGAAACACTTTTATCTAAAACAACGTTGTAGGCAACTGCCCAGAAAAATAAAATCTGAATAATAATCATTAAGCCAAAAATAAAAATTCGACTAAATAAAAATGTGGCAATGCCTTTTTTACCTTTATTTTTTGTCTTATCTAATTTGGTCTTATCCATTAAACTCCCCTTAAATATAATATATGTTATACTATATTAATTTATCTCCATTCTAAATCATGAAATTCGTTTGTCTGTTCACGCTCCATTAATTCCCACATTGCTTCTTCAGCAGGTTTGTTGTCAAAAAGGACTTCATTTACAGCTTCTACTATAGGCATGTCCACATTATATTTTTTTGCAAGTTCTAAAGCGGCTTTAGCTGAAACTGCGCCTTCAACAACCATTTTTACTTCTTTAACAGCCTCATCTAATGTGTAGCCTTTGCCAATAAGGACACCGGCTCTTCTGTTTCTTGAGTGCTTACTGTTACATGTTACAATTAAGTCACCAATTCCTGATAGGCCATTGAAAGTTCTTGAATGACCACCCATTTTGACACCAAGAGCTGTAATTTCCTTGATACCTCTTGTAATTAAAGCAGCCTCTGTATTATCACCAAAACCAAGACCGTCAATTATGCCCGCTGCAAGGGCTATAACATTCTTTAAAGAGCCACCTAATTCAATACTCTTTCTGTCAGGACTTATATATGTTCTAAAATATTTATTTGCAAACATTGTCTGAACTTTCTGTGCTACTTCTTTCTTCTTAGCACCAATAACTACAACTGTAGGTATGTTACGTCCTACCTCTTCAGCATGGCTTGGACCTGAAAGTACAACAGCCTCGCATGTTGGTAATTCTTCTTCCATAATTTCTGTCATTGTATCAAAAGTCTTATCTTCAATTCCTTTTGCAACATCAACAATTATCTGACCGTCAGGTATAATATCTTTTAATAATTTAGATGTACTTCTGACAAATGATGAAGCAACTGCCATAACGATTAATTCAGAATTCTTAACAGCTTCTTCAATATTATTTGTAATTATAATATCTTCTGGAATTTTTATTCCAGGCAAACTTATTTTATTTTCTCTATCTTTGCTTAATAAATCTACTTCTTTCTGCAATGCAGACCATATTGTTACATCATGTCCGTTTCCATATAATATTTTTGCAAGAGCAATGGCCCAACCACCACCGCCTAATACTGTAACTTTTGACATATTATGCCTCCTTTTTCTGACCAATTTTTCGTTCTGTTCCATTGACCAGTCTTTTTATATTATCTTTATGTCGTATATAAGACAAAACCATCATGATTCCAACCAAAATATACGATTCTAATTTTTCACTTTGATTTAAGTTATGCACCATGTTTAACTGACCGAATATTACCATTTCCAAAAAGAAACCTGTCATTAAGCATAATGAACTAAACGAAACATATTTAGTTAAAGCAAGTGCAACAAAAAAAGTTATTAAACCAAGAGCTAAAAATTTCCAGTCAAAAAAGACAAGTGAGAAAATAACTCCTGATGATGCTGCAATGCCTTTCCCACCTTTAAAATTCATATAAAAAGGAAAATTATGACCTAAAATTGTCCCAAGCCCTGTATATAAGGCAATTGCAATTAAACTGTCATTACATGAATTTCTAAAAAGTAAATATGTAACACCTACGGCAAAAACAGCTTTAAGTGCATCGCCGAAAAATGTCATAAAACCATATTTTTTCCCAAGTGTACGCATGGCATTCGTTGTTCCTGAATTGCCACTGCCAAATTCTCTAATGTCTATATTATGCATTTTACCAATTATAAAACCTGTTTGAAATAAGCCGAAAATATAACCGATAACAATGCAAATTATTTTCTGCCAAACCATCGCAAATACTCCTTAAATTAAAATGTTTATTTTTCTTTTCTTTCTCTAATAATAAATCTTAATGGAGTTCCTCTGAAACCAAAAGCTTCTCTGATACGGTTTTCAATGTATCTTGTATAGGAGAAATGCATTAATTCCTTATCATTTACAAAAATAACAAATGTTGGTGGCTTTACTGATACCTGAGTAATATAGTAAAGTCTTAAACGTTTACCCTTATCTGATGGTGGCTGTTGCATTGCTACTGCTTCTGCCATAATTTCATTTACAACACCTGTTTCTATTCTCATAGTGTGATTTTCAATTACCATATCAATCATATCAAACAACTTAGGTAATCTTTGACCTGTTTTTGCTGAAATAAACATAATTTCTGCATACTGCATAAAAGAAAGAATCTGTCTTACTTTATTAGTATACTCATAAACAGTCTTGTCATTTTTCTCAATTGCATCCCATTTATTTACGGCAATAATTATACCTTTTCCATTTTCATGGGCAATCCCAGCAATTTTTGCATCCTGTTCAGTAACCCCTTCAGTTGCATCAATAACAATAACCACCACGTCTGCTCTTTCTACAGCAGTAACAGTTCTAATAACACTGTATCTTTCAATATCTTCTTTTACTTTTGATTTTCTTCTAATACCTGCAGTATCAATAAAAACATATTCTTTTCCATTCCATTTAACATCAGTGTCAATGGCATCTCTTGTTGTGCCTGCAATATTAGAAACAATAACTCGGCTTTCACCTGTTAGTTTATTGATAATTGATGATTTTCCAACATTTGGCTTACCAACAATGGCGACCTTTGGTCTGTCATCTTCATCTTCTTCTAAATCAAGTGATTTAAAATGTTCAACAACCTTATCAAGCATATCACCTATACCACTTCTCTGTGATGCAGAAATTGGAACAGGATCACCTATACCTAAATTATAGAATTCATAAACATCTGCCATCATTTTATTAAAATTATCTACTTTATTTACTACTAAAACAACCGGTTTCTGACTTCTACGAAGCATGTCTGCAACCTTTGCATCAGCATCAATTAAGCCCTGCTTTACATCTGTCATAAATATAATAACATCTGCTGTATCAATGGCAATCTGCGCCTGATCACGCATCTGTGCTAAAATAATGTCACTGCTGTCAGGTTCAATACCACCTGTATCAATCATTGTGAAATTATAATTAAGCCAATCAATATCAGCATATATTCTGTCTCTTGTGACGCCCGGAGTGTCTTTTACTATTGAAATTTTTTGTCCTGCTAAAGCATTAAATAATGTTGATTTTCCAACATTAGGTCTACCTACTATAGCCACAATTGGTTTACTCATATTCTCTCACCTCACCATTAGATTTTACAATAAGTACCATTATTTGTAAATTGCTTATTTTATTTCCAAAAAAGCCGCCAGATTTCCTCTTTTTCCGTTAGTTGCTCTATGGGAAAAGAGCATCTTATCGTTACAGCATGTACAAATATCAGGTAAATGAATATTCTCTTCTAATACACCACATTCCCTGAAAACTATTCTGTTACACTCCCATAAGTCCAACATATATTTACCATTTCCTTTATTCAAAAGGATATTGTCTATATTGTCAGGAAATGCCATCTTAAATTCATTAGCCACATCTTCACTAATTTCATAGCAACTCATACATATTGAAGGACCAATGCAGGCAATAACATCCTTCGAATCAGTACCGTAGTTTTCTTTCATTTTCTTTAGAGTACATGCGCCTATTTTTCCAACTGTACCTCTCCAGCCGGAATGAGCAAGACCTATGGCCTTATTTTTTACATCTACCATATATAATGGAACACAGTCTGCAAAATATGTTGCCAAAACTACATTCTTTTCATTTGTAATCATTCCATCAATGTCAGTAAAACAATTTTCTTTATAAATACCGTTTCCCTTAAATTCTTTTCCAACTACAGCTACATTTGTAGTATGAGTCTGTTTACTACAAACGATATTTTTACTTTCAAACCCAATTGCATTTGCAATTATCTTGTGATTATTTACTACATTTTCTTCTAAATCGCCTCGACCAAAGCCTAAATTCATAGAACTTAAAACTCCCTGGCTTACACCACCTAATCTTGTGGAAAAGCCATGTGTAAGCCATGGTATCTCATCCATTGCTTTATATGAAATATATGGAACATCGTTTTTAAATTTTATAACAGTTGAATTTCTGCTTTTTTTGTTTAACAATACTATATTCATTACATTACTCCAAAACAATTATAAATATACCAAATTTGCTCCTCTGTTATTGCTATAACATCAAAACTGCACTGAAAATCCATAAAAATCTGGTTTTCATTTAAAAACCACATTGCTGTTTTGTAGATTTTCTGTTGTTTTCTATAATTTACCGCCTCTAAAGGATTGCCATACATAAGATTTTTTCTATATTTTATTTCAATAAAATGCAATGTATCTTCCTTAGATGCAATTACATCGATTTCCCCTATTTTACAGGAATAGTTTGATGCAATAATTTTGAAATTCTCTTTTTTCAAATATTCAATGGCTTTTTTCTCGTAAAAACTACCAACTTTTCTTGTATTCATAGTCCCCCTTAAAATCATTATCTTACAAAAATAATTTAATAAATCATTTATCTTTTTATAAACAAATAAAGGGTAAATTATAATAATCTACACAAAATTCTTTATAAAAGTTTTTCTATGTATAGGACATGGACCTACTTTTTTCAAAGCTTCAATATGTTTTGCCGAACCATAACCTTTGTTTGAAGCAAAATCGTATTCAGGATAAATCTTATCGTATTCAACCATCATTGCATCTCTTGTAACTTTTGCTATTATACTTGCTGCACCAATGGAAATGCTTTTTGCATCACCCTTTATAATGGGAACCTGCTTCATATCAAGCCCCGGAATGTTTACAGCATCGTTTAACAACAAATCAGGCTGTTTTTCCATTGAAGCAATTGCTTTTCTCATTGCCTCGTATGTTGCCTGTAAAATATCGATTTCATCTATTCTCTCAGGACTTGATTGAGCAGTTTTTGCACATATGGCTTTTTCCATTATTTGTGGATACAACTCTTCTCTTTTTTTGGCTGAAAGTTTTTTTGAGTCATTAATGTATAAAATATTACATTCTTTTGGTAAAATCACAGCTCCTGCAACAACAGGGCCGGCCAAAGGACCTCTACCAACCTCATCTATACCGCATATTAATTCATAATCAGAATATTTTCTTTCAAAATATTGTAAATTATAAATTCTTTCTAACTCTAAAAGATACTTTTGGTGGTCTTTCCTTGCCTTTTCAACTAACTTTAAAACACCGCTTCTTTCATCACTTTTATATTCTTCAGCAAACTGTAATAAGTCTTTTTCATCCAAAAATGATAATTCTTTTTTTATATCTGCAATACTTTTTCCCATTGTTTTTACCTTTTAATTTCTATCTAAAGTGATTCTGCCTAATTTTCCACTTCTAAAGTCATCTAAAACTATCTTACTTGTTTTGTCCAAATCAGGCTGATTTCCTTTCAATTTGCAACCTCTTACCTCTGCTATCTGATACATAATCTGTAGAATGTTATCATCACCTTCAATACTATATCTGTCTTTGATTGCATTTGGATATAAGTTTTCTAATAGTTTAATTAGCTGGAATGCAAGTTCAGATACATCTAAAATATTATCATTCATTGAGCCAATAAAAGCTAAATGCATACCGATTTTCTGGTCATCAAATTTAGGCCATAAAACCCCCGGTGTATCCAAAAGTTCAAGATTCTTATTAAGTCGAATCCATTGTTTTCCTTTTGTTACTCCCGGTTTGTTACCTGTTTTTGCACAGTTCTTTCCTGCATAAGCGTTAATAAAAGTAGATTTACCAACATTTGGTATACCAACTACCATAGCTCTAATTGGTCTGTTTTTAATGCCTCTTTTTAAATTTCTTTCTATTTTTTCTTTACAGGCAATATTAACAGCATTATTAATTTCCTTAATGCCTTGCTTATTTTTAGAATTGATTTTTAAAGCAACAATTCCTTTTTTCTTAAAATATTCAATCCATTTACTATTTTGCTTTTCATCTGCTAAATCAGCTTTATTTAATAAAACAAGTCTTGCCTTATTCTGACCAAGATTGTCAATTTCAGGATTCCTACTACTTAACGGAATTCTTGCATCTAATAATTCAATTATTAAATCTATTAATTTTATATCTTCCTTCATTTGACGCATGGCTTTTGTCATATGTCCCGGAAACCATTGATAATCCATAATCTTTCTCCTAAATTTTCTATTAAATAAAAAAGGAACGAGAATAAACCCGCTCCTTTTTTAAAGTAATAATTATTTAACTAATTCTTTTACCTTAGCAGCCTTACCTACTCTGCTTCTAATGTAGTTAAGTTTAGCACGTCTTACTTTACCCTGTCTTACTACTTCAATCTTAGCAATGTTTGGTGAGTATAAAGGCCAAGTTCTTTCTACACCAATACCGTTTGAATTCTTTCTTACTGTGAAAGTAGCTCTGTTGCTTCCACCCTGTTTCTTAAGAACAAGACCTTCGAAAATCTGAATTCTTTCTCTGTTTCCTTCAACGATCTTAGCGTGAACCTTAATTGTGTCACCTACGTTAAAAGGTGTTACTTCCTTAATCTGTGCATCTTCAATTTCTTTAATTAATTCCTGCATAATTTCCTCCTTATTTATTCCGATGTTCTTAATACATAATGTAACAGAGGACCATCTTTTTTTATACAGCGTTTGTTATAATAACATAAAAAACTTTATTTATCAAGTGTTTTTATGAATTTTATATCTTCTTTTGTCAAATTAGCTTCTTCCATTAAATCAGGACGTCTTTCAATTGTTCTAATAATAGATTGTTTCCTTCTCCATTCATCAACCTTCAGATGATTTCCCGATAAAAGAATAGGTGGTACTTCCTTGCCCATAAATTCAGCAGGCCGTGTGTATTGTGGATATTCGAGTAAATTATCATTAAATGACTCAAACTCTGCAGACACCTCATTATTTAACACTCCGGGAACAAGTCTTGAAATTGCATCAATCATAACCATGGAAGGCAATTCACCACCTGTAAGGACATAATCTCCTATTGAGACATTATCTGTAACTATCATTTCAAGAACTCTTTCATCAATGCCTTCATAATGGCCACACAAAAACACTAAATCTTTTTCTTTTGACAACTCTTCCGCCATTGACTGATTAAAAACTTTTCCCTGTGGAGTTAAGTATACAACCCTTGGTTTATAACCAATTTGTTCTACTACCGATTCATAACTTTTATATACAGGTAATGGTTGCATTACCATGCCTGCCCCACCACCGTAGGGATAATCATCTACCTGACCATATTTATTGCCGGCAAAATTTCTTATATTTATAGAATTCAAGCTAATGAGACCGTTCTTAATGGCACGACCGGTAATACTTGTATTTACTCCCTGATTAATCATTTCAGGGAATAATGTTAAAACATGAAAATTCATTAATCCATTAATCCTTTCATAACATGAACTGTAATAGTTTTATTTTCAATATCCTTATTTAAAACACATTGCTCTATAACAGGGAACAGTACTTCCCTACCTTCAGGTGTTTTTATTACATATACCCCATTGGCACCTGTTTCCATTACATCAACCAGTTCACCAATGTAATTTTTTTCTTCATCAACAACATTGCACCCTATTAAATCAACGATAAAATGTTCATCTTCACCTAATGGAATTGCATTTTCTCGAGACACAAGCAAATCCAGCCCTTTAAATTTCAAAATATCATTAATGTTGTCATATTGCTTAAATTTTAAAATAACCATATTTTTGAAATATTTTACACCTGTTACATTTACATTTATATATTCTTTTCCCGTATCAATTACAGCTTCTTCTAAATAATCAAATCTTTTTATATCATCTGTAGTAGGAAATACTTTAACTTCTCCTTTTATTCCATGAGAGTTTGTAATAACTCCAACTCTTAAATACTGTTCCATAATTTCTCCCTCTCACATAAAATGAACTTGGACATTGTCTTCTATACATAACAAGGCTGGAAAATCTTCCAGCCTTGTTGCACTTGTACTAAAGTGATTTTATTGAATTTCAACTTTAACTTTTTTGTCGCTTTTAGAAGATGCAGCCTTAACTACTGAACGAATAGCCTTAGCAATTCTTCCCTGCTTTCCGATTACTTTTCCCATATCGTCACTGGCAACATGTAAAGTAATAAGTATTTCTCTTTCGTTTTCAGTTTCAGATACTACAACTTCATCAGGAGAGTCAACAAGTGCTTTTGCAATTGTTTCTACCAATTCTTTCATGAATTTGCCCTCCGATATTATTTTTCAATACCAGCAATCTTTAAAAGCTTTCCAACTGTTTCTGTTGGCTGTGCTCCTGTTGATAACCATTTCTTTGTAGCTTCTTCGTTTAAATCAAATATACTTGGTTCCTGATTTGGATCATATGTTCCGATTTCTTCGATGAATCTTCCATCTCTAGGTGCTCTTGAGTCAGCAACTACTATTCTGTAGATTGGATGTCTCTTCTTTCCCATTCTCTTTAATCTAATCTTTACTGCCATTTTTTCTTTACCTCCGTAAAATAATTTAATTTCTAATATTTATGTTTAAAAGCCAAAAGGCATTTTAAATCCACCTTTACGTTTTCCTTTTCCACCCATCATGCCAGGCATGGTCTTCATCATTTTTCTTGCCTGTTCAAACTGTTTTACAAGCTTATTAACTTCGCTTATATCAACACCGGCACCCTTTGCAATTCTCTTCTTTCTTGAAGGATTCATAAGGTCAGGATTGCCTCTTTCTTCTTTCGTCATCGAATAAATAATTGCTTCAATCTTACCAAGCTGTTTATCATCAGGAAGCATATCTTCCTTTATCTGACCACCAACTCCCGGTATCATCTTAAGCAAGGATGATAAACCACCCATGTTTCTAATCTGAGCCATATATTCAAGATAATCATCAAAAGTAAACTGGGCTTTCTTAAGCCTCTGTTCCATTTCTTTTGCCTTATCCTGATCAATTGACTGCTCAGCCTTTTCAATAAGAGAAAGAACATCTCCCATTCCTAAAATTCTTGATGCCATACGGTCCGGATGAAATTGTTCTAAATCTGATAATTTTTCACCCATACCTATATATAAAATTGGCTTGCCTGTAACTGCCTTAATTGAAAGAGCAGCACCACCTCTTGTATCACCGTCTAATTTTGTAACAATAATACCGTCAATGCCAATCTTATCGTTAAATTCTTTTGCAACATTAACTGCATCCTGTCCTGTCATAGCATCTACAACTAAAACAGTTTGTGTAATGTCTACATTATCTCTAATCTCCACAAGTTCGTTCATCATGTCTTCATCTACATGTAAACGACCTGCTGTATCAAGGATTACAACATTGTTGCCATTTTTCTTTGCATGTTCAATAGCTGCCTTTGCAATATTTAAAGGCTTTTGTTTATCTCCCATTGAGAAAACAGGTACCTGCTGTTTTTCACCGTTAATCTTTAACTGCTCAATGGCAGCCGGTCTGTAAACGTCACAGGCTACAAGTAAAGGTTTCTTACCTCTTCCTTTAAGCTTGCCTGCAATCTTAGCAGTTGTTGTAGTTTTACCGGCACCCTGAAGTCCCATCATCATAATAACGGTAATTTCATTATCCGGTAACAATTTAAGTTCTGTTGTTTCAGACCCCATTAAAGCTGTAAGTTCTTCGTTAACAATCTTTATAACCATCTGACCTGGTGTTAAACTTGTTAAAACATCCTGACCAATGGCTCTTTCATTTACTTTTTTAATAAAATCTTTAACAACCTTAAAGTTTACGTCAGCCTCAAGTAAAGCAATCTTTACTTCTTTTAAAGCTACTTTAACATCTTCTTCTGTAAGACGCCCCTTACCACGCAAATTTTTGAATATATTTTGTAATTTATCGGATAAGCTTTCAAATGCCAAAGCCCTACCTCCTAGTAATTATCTAAAATTTCCTGTGCAATTGTTTTTATTTTATGAATGTTGTTCTTGTCACCGCTGTCTGCTAACTGACATATTTTTTCAACATCCTCTTTAGTTTTGGAAAATCTTTCAAGTAAATGTAACTTTTCTTCATAACCATTCAAAGTCTTGTCACATCTTTTTACTAAATCGTGTACACCCTGTCTGGATATACCTCTTTCTTCTGCGATTTCTCCTAAACTTAAGTCATTTAAAATAAAATCTTCATATATTTCTTTTTGATGATTAGTTAACAGTTCTCCATAAAAATCATATAATAAAGAACTTTTAAATATATCTTTCATAAAAACGCACCTTGCCTACCTGACATATATTACACTAAAGAAAAGAAGGTGTCAAGTATTTTTTCTTGACACCTTCCAGCTTTATTTTTCAGCAATTTATTTTCTATAAGTTTGGAGCCTGCTCTACAGGATTATAGCCTGCTTTGCTTAATGCTTTTAATATCTGTTCCTTATGGTCATGACCGAAACATTCTAATGTAACTTTAAGTTCCACAGCCGCATTTCTGTTTACTGATACAAACTGGTTATGGTCAAGCTTAATTACATTACCCTGCTGTTTTGCAATTGTATTTGCAACCTTAACAAGTTCGCCCGGCTTATCAGGAAGTAAAACAGAAACTGTAAATACACGTCCTCTTTGAATTAAACCATGCTGCAATGTAGAGGACATTGTAATAATATCCATATTACCGCCACTGATAATTGAAACAATCTTCTTATCCTTACACTTCAAATGCTTTAATGCAGCAATTGTAAGAAGACCTGAGTTTTCAGCAACTAATTTATGATTTTCTACCATATCAAGGAACGCATCTATTAATTCATCGTCTTTAATGGTGATAATTTCATCAATATTTTTCTGTATGTATGGGAAAATATTTTCTCCCGGTGTTTTTACAGCTGTACCGTCAGCGATAGTGTTGGCACTTGGTAAAGTTACAACATGTCCTGCTTCTAAGCTTGCTTTCATGCAGGCTGCATTTTCAGGTTCAACACCAATTACCTTAATTCTAGGATTTAAAAGCTTGGCAAGTGTACTTACACCTGTTGCAAGTCCACCACCACCAATTGGAACTAAAATATAATCAACTGTTGGTAGTTCCTTGAAAATTTCCATTGCAATACTACCCTGACCCGCAGCAACATCTAAATCATCAAATGGATGAATAAATGTATAACCTTCTTTTTGTGCAAGGTTAAGAGCATACTTGCATGCATCATCATATACATCCCCATATAAAATAACATCTGCCCCATAATTCTTTGTTCTGTTTACTTTCATTAAAGGTGTTATAGTTGGCATAACTACTGTTGCCTTAACGCCAAAGAGTTTTGCAGCATAGGCAACGCCTTGTGCATGGTTACCGGCCGAAGCAGTAATAAGACCTCTTTCTCTTTCTGCTTCAGATAAAGTACTTATTTTGTAGTAAGAACCTCTTACCTTATAGGCACCTGTAAACTGCATGTTTTCAGGTTTAATATAAACATTATTTCCTGTCTGTTCACTAAAATAATCACTGTAAATTAAATTAGTATTCAAAGTTACTTTTTTTACTATTTCACTAGCTTCTTCAAATTTTTTTAAATCTAATTTGTCACTCATTTTTGTCCACACTTTCTTTTTATTCTGTAAATAGAGCCTCTACAAACTCTTTTGAATCGAATCTCTGTAAATCATCAATCTGTTCACCAACACCAATGTATTTAACCGGTATTCCAAGTTCAGCCTGTATTGCTATTGCTATACCACCCTTTGCCGAGCCATCCATTTTAGTAAGAATTACACCTGTTATATCAGCACATTCCTTAAACTGTCTTGCCTGTTCCAGAGCATTCTGACCGGTTGTTGCATCAAGTACAATAAAATTCTCACGTCTTGTTTCTGGAAATTCTTTGTCAATAATTCGATTTAATTTCTTTAATTCTTCCATTAAATTCTTTTTATTGTGAAGTCTTCCTGCTGTATCACAAAGTAAAATATCTGCATTTTTATTTTTAGCAGAACTAATTGCATCGAATAATACTGAACCAGGATCGGAACCTTCCTTTCCTGATACAATATCAACCCCTGCCCTATTAGCCCATTCTATAAGCTGATCTGCAGCAGCAGCTCTAAATGTATCCGCAGCAGCTAAAACTACTTTCTTACCATTATTCTTAAATTGGCTTGCAAGTTTACCTATTGATGTTGTTTTACCTACACCATTTACACCAATCATTAAAATAACAGATTTTTCATTTTCAAAATCATAAGCGTTTTCGCCAATGTACATTTGTTCTTTTATGTTTTCAATAAGTAAATCCTTACATTCCATAGGCTCTTTTATACTTTTTTCTTTTACCTGAGCACGCAAATTATCAAGGATTTCTTCTGTTGTATTAACACCAATGTCACTCATAATAAGGATTTCTTCTAATTCCTCATAGAAATCTTCATCAATGTGTGAGAAACCTGTAAAAATAGAATTCAAACCTGAAACTATGTTATTTCTTGTTTTTGTCAATCCTGATACAAGTTTCGAAAAGAATTTTCCTGCCATAACTTCCTCCTATTTTATTTATCTAAGTCATTTTCAAGTAAGTCTACAGAAACAAGAGCTGAAATACCCTTTTCCTGCATTGTAATACCATACAAGCGGTCTGTACAATTCATTGTACCACGTCTGTGTGTAATTACAATAAACTGAGTGTTCTTTGTAAGTTTATGTAAATATTCAGCAAATCTTACAACGTTAGAACCATCAAGCGCTGCCTCAATTTCGTCTAACAGACAGAAAGGCGATGGTTTCAAATTCTGTATTGCAAATAACAAACTAATGGCTGTTAATGCTTTTTCACCACCGGATAACTGCATCATATTTTGAAGTTTTTTACCTGGTGGTTGAGAAATAATATTAATTCCTGCATCTAAAATATCTTCAGCATCGGTTAATTCAATTGTTCCTTTTCCACCACCAAATAATTCCTTAAACACAATATCAAATTCTGTTTTTATTTCTTCGAACTTTTCTTTGAACTGCTTACGCATTCCAACTTCAAGCTCATCAATTATTTTAAGAAGGTTTTCTTTTGCTTCCATTAAGTCTTCATGTTGCGATTTCATAAACTGATAACGCTCATTTACTTCCTTAAATTCTTCAATGGCATTAATATTTACATCACCTAAAGACTTCATTTGCTTTCTAATTGAATTAATGTTGTCTCTAATTTCACTCTTATTTGTAAAATCATAATTTTTCATTTCAGCAGCTGTTCTATATGTGATTTCATATTCATTCCACATATAAGCTTCTTTGTTTTCACTCTTTTCTTCCAGAGCTTCTTTTTGGCTACTTAAACGATAAATTTCTTTATCAAGAGATGAAATTCTTTCTGACAATTGTTCTCTCTTTTCAAAGAATTCCTTATGTTCTTTACTTTGATTTTCTTTTTCAGTAATTGCCTCTTCAATCTCTTTATTTAACTGTTCAGTTAAATCTCTTGCTTTATTAGCCTCTTTAGTGAGATTTTCTATAGCTTCCAATCTTGCAGAAATTTCAACATTGTTTTCTTCCGAATTATTTTTTATGTTATCAAGTTCTTTTGTAAGGGAATTAATAACATCTTTTGCTTTATTGATTTTTTCAACAATAAATTCATGCTTTTGCTTATAGTTAGCAATTTCAATGTTAATTTCTTCTAAGATTGAACTCTTCTCGCCTATATTTTCTTTTAGAGAATTCAATTTTTTGGTCTTTTCAACCACTTGTTCTTCTAATTCACTGTTTTTATTTTCAGTACCGGTTAATTCTTCATTTAACTGCGTGCTGTTTTTACTAATGTCGCTAATTTCAGACTGCATATTAGAATTTTCCTGCTCAAAACTCTGATACTCAAGCATAATACTGTCTTTTCGTGCATTAGCCTGCTTAAGATTAATTTCCAATGTGTTTTTAATAATCATTTGTTCCTGAAGAACTTTATTTATTTTTTCTTCCTCTTCACTTAAAACACCTGACTCACTTTTATTTTCTAGAAGTTGTTTGTCTAAATCTTCTTTTTCCTTTTTTAATTTAGTTAAAGACTTTTCGATTTCTTCAATTTCTCTACGTCTTCCTAAAAGATTACTGTTATTCTTAAATGCACCACCTGAAATAGAACCACCTACATTTAAGTATTCACCTTCAAGAGTTACAATTCTAACAGCGTATCTATATTTTCTTTCAATGGAAATGGCATTATCAATTGTATCAACAACCATAACCCTTCCCAAAAGATATTTAGCAACACCCTCATATTCTTTCTTTATTTCCACTAAGTCACTGGCAAGACCTACAACTCCTTTTTCTTCCAAAGCATCCGGAGCATTAAAGTTTGTCTTATTACTCATACTGCTTAAAGGAAGAAATGTAGCTCTACCATATCTGTTTTTCTTCAAATATTCAATTGTATCTTTGGCTGTTGTTTCTGTATCAGTAACAATATTTTGAATATTTCCGCCAAGGGCTGTTTCAATTGCCACTTCATATTTTTTATCAACCTTAATAATATCCGCAACAACACCAATTATACCTTTTTTAGATTCCTTAAGTTCCATTACTCTCTTAATACTATTGCCGTAGCCTTCGTATCTTTCAGTAATATTCTTTAAAGTTTCTAAATTAGATTTTAATTTATGATATTTCTCCTGATTTTCAGATAAACGTTTACTTAATTTACTGTTTTCAATTCTAAGAGAAACTATTTTTTCTTTGTATTCCTGAAGTTTTCCCTGAACTTCTTTGATTTCCTTATTAACATCTTCTAACTGTTCTTCAAACTGTTTAATAGCATTTTCCTGACCATCTTTTCTGTTTTGAAAATCAATCAGTTTCTGATTAAGCTGTGACTTTCTAATATTAATCTGCTCTAACAAAGTATCAAATCTTTGAATTTTGCTTTTGATAGATGACTTTGTATTTAAAAGATTAATTATTTCTTCTTTATCATGCTCAATTTCCTGTTCTAAATGAGATATTTCGTCGTTAACACTTGCAATTTCTTCATTAGACTTTGTTTGTGTTTCGATAATCTCATTTAACTGCTTTTCATTTTCTTCTTTTTCTTTTGTGGAGTCATCTAATTCTTTTGACTGTTGTTCAATTTCCTTTGTAATTGAATCAATTCTCTGGTTAATATATGACTCATTGTTTTTGGCAGAATTAATCTGTTCCTTAATAACATTAATCTGACCTTCAAATTTCTCAATGTTTAAAATTGTCTCATTTAAAGTACCCTTTTTAGTCTCAATTGAACTATTAATATCTTCTATTATCTGCTCTAACTTTGTGTAATCTTTCTTTATATTTTCAAATTCATCGTTTGCAATTTGCATGTCTGATGAAGCAATTTTTATTTTTTCATCTAATTGAACTAATCTGTTTTTAATTTCATCAAATTCAATTAAGAACATATTTACATCATTTACTTTCAAGTCTTCTTTTAAAAGCAAATACGTTTTAGCCTTTTCACACTGTTTCTCAAGAGGTATAACCTGTCGTTCAAGTTCTCCTAAAATATCCGTAACACGAACAAGATTCTGATTTTGGTCATCAAGTTTTTTCATGGCATCATTTTTACGACGCTTAAACTTAACAATTCCTGCAGCTTCATCAAAAAGTTCTCTTCTCTCTTCCGGTTTACCGCTTAGAATCTGATCAATCTGACCCTGTCCAATAATGGAATAACCTTCTTTACCAATACCTGTATCATAGAAAAGTTCATTTACATCTTTTAATCGCACCTGTGTACCATTAATCATGTATTCACTTTCACCTGAACGGAAAAGTCTTCTTGACACTGTAACTTCATCATAATCAATGTTGAGCTTATGGTCTGCATTATCAAAAGTAATTGCCACATAAGCATAACCCATAGGTTTTCTGTTTTCTGTACCGGCAAAAATAACATCTTCCATTTTTGAACTACGAAGCTGTTTTGTTTTCTGCTCACCAAGAACCCATCTTACCGCATCAGCAACATTACTTTTTCCTGAACCGTTTGGTCCTACAATACCTGTAATTCCGTTATGAAACTGAAAATTTATTTTATTTGCAAAGGACTTAAATCCATGAATTTCTATATTTTTTAAATACATACTAACTCCTGTTATCTAAAGTTTTAAGTGCGTTATACGCTGCCTGTTGTTCAGCGGCTTTCTTAGTATGACCACTACCTCGTCCAATTACCTGTTGGTCAATTTTGGCAACTGCTTCATAATTTTTGTCGTGGTCCGGTCCACTTTCGCCTACAATCTCATAAGACAGATTTCCTATTTTCACCATATTTACTCTTTCCTGCAAAACAGTCTTGCAGTCATGGAATAATCTTTTCTTTTCAATATCGTTTAATGCAAACTGTAAAATAAAACTTCTTGCAGCATCAACCCCACCATCTAGAAATATTGCACCGATTAAAGCTTCAAAAGCATCTGATACGATGGAATCACGTTTTCGTCCACCTGTAGCTTCTTCACCTTTGCCAAGGTAAATAAAAGACTCCAATTCTATTTCTCTTGCATCAATTGCCAAAGTAGGTTCACATACAAGACTTGCACGAAGTTTTGTCATTTCTCCCTCAGGCATTTCGTTCATGTTTTCAAATAAAAATTCGCTTGAAACCATTTCAAGTACAGCGTCACCTAAAAATTCCAATCTTTCATTATCTTTTATTTTTTTTACTTTATGCTCATTTGCAAAAGATGTATGTGTAAGAGCATTTATTAATAAATTTTTATCTTTAAATACATATTTTATATTTTCTTCCAAAATAGAATAATCTGTGTTCATAAAAATACCTCTATAACGCAACTTAAAGCCCTATTAAAATAGGGCTTTAGTATACTTGTAATGTTTTGTTCTTAAAGAGCTTCCTTTATTTTTTCATAAGCATCTCCAACTGTTACAATTGATTCTGCCTGATCTGTTGGAATTTCAATACCAAATTCATCTTCAATTCCCATAATTATTTCTAAAACATCAAGAGAATCTGCTCCTAAATCATCTACAAACTTACTGTCGGCAGTGATTTTATCCTTATCCAAATCTAAAACCTCTGCAATGGCATTAATAAGTCTATCTAATTCCATAATTAATCCTCCTTGCTTTCTAATGAAAGCTTTTCCTTAAATTTATTGTTAATATCCAATTCATTAAATGTTATACATTGTAAAATTGAATTTTTAATTTCAATTGCTTTTGAACTTCCATGTGTCTTAACTAACAGACCATTTAGTCCTAATAACGGAGCTCCACCATGTTCTTCCAGTGAAAATCCTTTAAGCGTTTTCTTTAAATCTTTCTTAATTAAAAGTGCTCCAATCTTTGTTTTGATAGAATTCATCATAGAACCTTTAATCTTGTCAATTAAAACACTTGCAACACCTTCATATAATTTAAGAATTACATTACCTACAAAAGCATCACAGACAATAACATCTGCATCCCCGTTAGGAATGTCTCTTGCTTCTATATTGCCAATAAAATTAATGCCTTCCATTTCTTTTAATAGTGGGTATGTTTCTTTAACTAAAGCATTTCCTTTTTCTTCTTCTGCACCAATATTAACGAGTGCAACCTTAGGATTCTTAATTCCAACAACATTTTCCATATAAACGGAACCCATCTTAGCAAACTGTAATAAATGTGATGGTCTTGCGTCTACATTTGCTCCACAGTCAATTAACAAAGAAAAACCTGTTTTTGTGGGAATTAATGGTGCTAAAGGAGGTCTTTCGACACCTTTTATTCTGCCAATAATAACATGTCCTCCAACAAGATTGGCACCTGTACTTCCAGCGGAAACCATAGCGTCTGCTTCACCTTTTTTGACCATATACATACATTTAACTAAAGAAGAATCTTTTTTCTTTCTAATAGCTGCAACAGGCGGTTCTCCTGTTTCAATAACTTCTTTAGCATCAACTATCTCTAACTTGTCAGATGAAGGATATTTTTCAAGTTCTTTTTTTATATCATCTTCCCTACCAACAAGCTTTATTAGCATATCTTTATTTTCATTAGCTGCCAAAACAGCACCCTTTACTATTTCGCCAGGCGCGTTATCTCCGCCCATGCAATCTAATGCAATTATAGTCTTCGACATATATAGTCCTCCTTTTGCGCATAATGATAATATACTAAAAAATCCTAATAAAATCAAGAAACATATACCAAAAGAATACTATACAAGCTATATAGCAATGTTCAGTATTCAATTTTCTATTACAAACGAATGCTAACCCCTACTGGATTATATCTAACAAATATTTCAAAGCATAGCTTTTTGATGTCCTTGCTCCAGGCAAATGCTATTTCATGCAAGCACAATATGACCTGCCAGGCTTTTGCCACAAAAAATAAGACTCTGTGAAAACTCACAAAGTCTTATTTTTATAATTAGTCAACTGAAACTATTTCTTTTTTGTTGTAGCTTCCACATGCCTTGCATACTCTATGTGGCATCATTAATGTTCCACACTTGCTGCACTTTACAAGGTTTGGAGCTGACATCTTCCAGTTTGCTCTTCTCTTATCTCTTCTTCCTTTTGAAGATTTGTTCTTTGGACAGATAGACATGGTTTACACCTCCTTAAACTGATTAAAAACATCTAATATTTTCGACATTCCCGTTCCTGGTTTTGCGTCTTCGCAATTACAGGATCTCAAATTGAGATTTGCGCCGCATCTATTACAAATTCCCTTACAGTTTTCACTGCAAAGAACTTTCATAGGAAAATTAACCAGAATCTCGTTATTAATAAATACCTCTGAATCAATTTTTGTACCATCCAGATAATTAGTTTCATCCAGATCTGCTATACGTTGTTCAGATGTTTTATTCAAATCTAAGTCCTTGAAACTATCAATATTAATTTTGTAATCCACAGGTTCTAAACACTTATTGCAAGGAATTGCTAAAGTAACATACCCCTTTGATGTAAAAGAAATGTGTTTCTTGCCATCATTATGAAAGATAAACTTTATTTCACAATTCGTTACAGGATATGATTCTCTTTTAGTTTTGAATTTCTCATTTTCATAAGTTGGAGAAAAAACTTTCTCCCCGTCTTCTTCCTGTAGAAGTTCGTATAAATCAATTATCATAATATTCCTTCTTCAAAGACACCTAAACAATTATACATATCCATCACATATTTGTCAAGCGTCATTATTTTTTTATATAATTTAAGAATTGTTCTATATTTTATTTTACAAAAACATGCTTATAAGGCAATCATTTCTCATAAAATCACATTACTTAACAAGTTCAACTGTTTCTCTTGCAATAGCTAATTCTTCATTAGTTGGCACTACATAAACTTTAACTTTTGAGTCTGCAGTTGAAATAAGTTTCTCTTCACCTCTTATCTTATTAGCTTCTTCATCTAACTCTACACCTAAATATTTAAGATGCTTTACAACTCCTGCTCTTACTGCACTGTTATTTTCGCCAACACCTGCTGTAAATACAATTGTATCAACGCCATTCATAACGGCAACATAAGCACCAACAAATCTTACAACAGTTCTAATATAAGCATCAAGGGCTGATTTTGCAACTGCATTGCCTTCTTCAATAGCTTTAGTTATATCTCTGAAGTCACTTGAAACCTGTGACAAGCCGGCAACACCCGATTTTTTATTAAGAATATTAGTTATTTCAGATACACCTTTGTTTTCCATTTTAGCTAATACTTCTAAAATTCCAGGATCAATATCACCTGATCTTGTACCCATCATAACTCCTGCAAGGGGTGTAAGTCCCATACTTGTATCAACCGACTTTCCCCCATCTACTGCACAAATACTTGCACCGTTTCCCAAATGGCAAACAATTGTTTTAAGTTCTTCTACAGGCTTATTTATAATTTGAGCAACTCTCTTTGATACATAACTATGCGAAGTACCATGGAAACCATAACGTCTTATCTTATGTTTTTCATAATATTCTCTTGGAATACCATATAAATATGCTTCTTCTGGCATAGTCTGATGAAAGGCTGTATCAAACACAACAACGTTTGGTGTATCTTTCATTATCTTCATACACGCCTTAATTCCAATTACATTTGCCGGATTATGAAGAGGTGCTAAATAATTGCACTTTTCAATCTTTTCAAGAACATCTTCATCAACAATAGCTGAAGATGAAAAATATTCTCCACCATGAACAACTCTATGACCAACAGCCTTAACTTCACTCATATCATTTATAACACCTGTTTTTTCATCTGTTAAAGCAGATATAACAGCATTGATTGCTTCATTGTGAGTAGGCATGTCAACTTCTTTAGTCATTTTCTCACATTTATCGCTCTGGTATGTAATAGAACTTTTATCAATTCCTATTCTCTCACACAAACCTTTAGCTAAAACATGCTCTTTTTCTGAATCAATTAACTGAAATTTAAGTGATGAGCTTCCACAATTTATAACTAATACTTCCATTTGTTCCTCCCATACAAATTGTTTTAAATATAATTATATTTTCTGATATCCTAAAAATTAGCTTGTATTAAAAAATACAAGCTAATAAATACATATATTATAATATCAAATTCAAAAGATTTTTCCAATAAAAATTAAACTATTTGTGCCTGAACTGCTGTAATTGCCACTACACCAACAATATCCATTGCACTACAACCTCTTGATAAGTCATTAATAGGTTTTGCAATTCCCTGACATAATGGTCCGTAAGCTTCTGCACCACCTAATCTCTGTAATAATTTATAACCGATATTTCCTGCATCCAAATCAGGGAAAACCAAAACATTAGCTTTTCCTGCAACAGGACTTCCCGGTGCTTTAAATTCTGCAATTTCAGGAATTAAAGCTGCATCTGTCTGCAATTCGCCATCTATTAAGAACTGTGGATATTCTTTCTTTGCAATAGCTGTTGCTTCAACAACTTTATCCACATCGTTATGAGCAGCACTTCCGTATGAAGAATGTGATAACATTGCCACTCTCGCCTTTTCACCAACTAAATATTCAAATGACTCTGCACTACTTGCAGCAATATCTGCAAGCTGTGTTGGGTTAGGATTCTGATTCAGACCACAATCTCCCATAACAAATACACCATTAGCTCCCATATCTTTATTCTTTACACAAACTACAAAAAATGCTGATACTAACTTACTACCAGGTTTTGTCTTTATAATCTGAAGTGAAGGTCTAAGTGTGTTAGCTGATGAGTGGCACGCACCTGATACTACGCCGTCTGCATCTCCACATTTAACCATCATACATGCAAAATACATATGATCACTAACAACCATGGCTAAAGCCTGGGGTTGTGTCATTCCTTTTGCTTTTCTTAACTCATAAAAACCTTCAGCATACTCCTTTGTTTTTTCATAATTTAAAGGATTAATTATCGTAGCACCCTCAATGTTATACCCACTTCCATATGTTTCTAATTCTTCGTCAGTTGCTAAAATTATAATGTCCGCAAAATCTTCTTTTATAATTTGTTCAGCAGCCTCGTATGTACGTTTGTCCATTCCTTCCGGTAATACAATCTTTTTTCTGTTCTTTCTTGCTTTTTCTTTTAACTCTTCAATAAAGCCCATATTTTTCTCCTTCTAAAAATTATTCTCCAATCCAATATTTATTATAGTATAAGCATAAATTTTAAACAACACCTAAAAGTGCCCTAATTTGTTGAAAGGTTGGTGCAATAATGATAAAATATCCACTTGTGAGGTGATAATATATGAAAACAATGGGAATTATAGCAGAATTCAATCCGTTTCACAACGGACATAAATATTTAATAGAAAAAGCCAAAAAAATTACAGGTGCCAAAAATGCCATTATAGTTTGTAGCGGCAATTATGTTCAAAGGGGGATGCCTGCTTTTTATGACAAATCCCTTCGAACCAAAGCAGCATTGAGAAATGGTGCAGATGTTGTTTTAGAACTTCCATGTTGCTATGCAACTGCTTCTGCAGAAACTTTCGCAGCATCAGCAGTTAAACTTTTGGACTGTTTAAATTGTGTGGACTATTTGTGTTTCGGCTGCGAAACTGACAACATAAAAGTTTTACCTAAAATCGTAAGTATTCTTTTAAACGAACCTGATGATTTCAAAAATATGCTGTCATTATATTTAAAAAACGGATATTCTTTTCCAAAATCAAGAGCCAAAGCTCTTACAGATTATTGTTTAGAAAATAATATTTTACAATTTGATGAATTGGATAATCTTCTTAACAAACCTAATAATATTCTTGCTATTGAATATTTAAAGGCTATTAAAAGATTAAATTCAAGTATCAAACCGGTTGCCATAAAAAGAGTGGGTGCAGGATATAATTCTAAAAAGACTAACACAACTTTTGCTTCTGCAACAGGTATAAGAAATGAAATAGCATCAGGTAATTCCATTGAAAGCCTGATTCCTTCAAACTGTAATAATTTATATGGTAACAATTATTTGGAACTAAATGATTTTAGTCAAATACTTGCTTACAAACTTTTAACCGAAGAAGATTTTACTGTTTATTATGATATAAACGAAGATTTAAGCAATCGAATCAATAATTTGAAATATAATTTTTGTAATGTAGAAGAATTTATAAAAGATTTACAATCAAAAAATTATACTTATGCCGGATTATCAAGAGTTTTAATGCATATTGCACTTAACATTAAGCAGGAAGACGTAAATTCCTTTATTTCCAACGGCTATGTTTTCTATGCAAGAGTTTTAGGTTTTAACAGAGATACATCTTTAATGAGATTATTAAAAATGAACGCATCCATAGACTTAATTGGAAAATTTTCAAGCTACTACAACTATTCATCAGGTTTAACAAAAAAGATGTTAAACTTATCCTTGCAGGCTGATGATTTATATCGATTAGTTTACATGAATAAATGCCAAAAGAAGATTCCAAGGGAATTTCAAAGAAAAGTTATTGTTTTATAATATGTAATTTAAAACAAATAATTTAGAATAAACTTTTTAGAATAATCATCACTTGTATTAACAACAAAAAGAAGATTATAAAAGCAATTGTTTTATAATCTTCTTTTTTGTACTTATATTAAATTTGATAGAAAACATAAGCCAACTTTTTTATTTCTCTATATTTTCTATATATTATAAAATTCAAATATAATATTAATTCTTAAAGCTATGTATTGGTGCAGGAATACGACCTGTTCTATTTACGAAATTATCGCAAGAGAAATTATTTACAGGCATAATAGGTGCATATCCAAGTAAGCCACCAAATTCTACTGTTTCTCCAACTCCCTTTCCAATTACAGGAATAATTCTTACAGCTGTTGTTTTAGCATTAACCATACCAATTGCTGATTCATCTGCAATAATACCGGCAATTGTTGTAGCCTTTGTATCTCCCGGAATTGCTATCATGTCAAGTCCAACTGAGCATACGCATGTCATTGCTTCTAATTTTTCAATAGTTAAAGCTCCTTCTTTTACAGCATCAATCATACCCTGATCTTCACTTACAGGAATAAAGGCACCACTTAAACCGCCAACATATGAAGATGCCATTACGCCACCTTTTTTAACCTGATCGTTTAACATTGCAAGAGCTGCTGTTGTACCAGGCGCACCGGCTCTCTGTAAACCAATCTCTTCTAAAATATCAGCCACACTATCACCAATTGCAGGTGTAGGTGCCAAAGATAAATCTATAATACCAAAAGGGACATTTAATCTCTTCGAAGCTTCCTTTGCAACTAACTGGCCAACTCTTGTAATCTTGAAAGCTGTCTTTTTGATTGTATCACATAGAACCTCGAAGTTTTCTCCACGAACTTTCTTTAATGCATGTCTTACAACGCCAGGTCCTGAAACACCTACATTAATAATTGCATCTGCTTCAGTAACACCATGGAAAGCACCTGCCATAAAAGGATTGTCGTCAGGAGCATTACAAAAAACAACAAGTTTAGCGCAACCTAATGAATCATCCTCTTTTGATTCTTCTGCTGTTTCCTTAACAATTTCTCCCATTAATCTTACAGCATCCATGTTGATACCTGTTTTTGTTGAACCAACATTAACTGAACTGCATACACGTTCTGTGCAAGCTAAAGCCTTTGGTATAGATTTAATAAGATTTTCTTCTGCCTTTGACATACCCTTGCTAACTAATGCTGTGTATCCACCAAGGAAATTAACACCAACTTCCTTTGCTACCTTGTCTAATGTTTTTGCAATAGTCACAAAATCATCAGGTGTCTTACAGGCACTTGCCCCAACTAAACCAATTGGTGTAACGGAAATTCTTTTATTAACAATAGGAATACCGTATTCTTTTGAGATATCTTCTCCTGTTTGAACTAAATTACCTGCAAGTTTTTTAATTTTATTATAAATATTACTATTTAACGTTTCTAAATCATTACTAATACAATCCATAAGACTAATACCTAATGTAATAGTTCTTACATCCAGATTGTAATCGTCAATCATTTTATTAGTTTCAATAACTTCAAATTTATTAATCATTTTTTTCTCCCATTAACTAGATTCTGTGCATACTGTTAAAAATATCTTCATGCTGCATTTTAATTACAACACCGATTTCATCGCCAATTTTTTCTAAATCATCTGATAATTCATGCACAGGCTTTGATGCGTTATTACAATCAACAATCATCATCATGTTAAAATATTCCTGAACAATTGTCTGAGAAATATCAAGTATGTTTACTTTATTGTCTGCTAAGTATGAACATACCGCTGCTATAATGCCTACTGTGTCTTTACCTACCACTGTAATAATTGTCTTTTTCATAAGTTCCTCCTAGTAATTATGATATTATATATTTAAAATTTAATATTGCAGGAAGGTTCGTACCTACTTGCAACTTTTAAATCAATTTGATTTACATCCTCTACCGCCTTGGCAAAATTCAGCTCGTTTTTTACAGCCTGAAATGCTAATTCGGGATAATTATTTTCGCCACTTAAATGACCCAAAATAATATGTTTCATTCTTTTATTAATGATTTTATTAAGAAAATCACCACATGCTTCATTTGACAAATGACCTTTAGTTCCCCATATTCTTTGTTTCAAACGAAAGGGATATGGGCCCATCTGTAACATTCTCACATCATGATTTGATTCCACTAAAATACTGTCTAACTCCTGTAAGCCATTAACCAACTTTCCATCATATGTACCTAAATCCGTAACTATGGCACCTGATGAATTGTCCACAGAGTCATCATCAAACCTATAGCATACAGGATCTACAGCATCATGGCTAATTTGAAGCGGTGATATTTTAGTATTTTTTATGTAAAAACTTTTATTTTTTTCTATTGAAAAAAATAATTCTTTATCAACTTCTCCAATGGATGATTTATTTAAAATATAATCTATTGTATCTTCAGTAGCATAAACAGGAATATGATATTTTCTTAAAAATACTCCCAACCCTTTAATATGGTCACTATGTTCATGAGTAATTAATATTCCATCTAAATCTTCCGGATTTTTGCCAAAATGCTCAAACCCTTCGAGAACTCTTTTCCTACTTATTCCAACATCTATCATCAATGTTGTTTCTTTATTATCTAATAAAATACAATTTCCTTTACTGCTACTGGAAATTGAAAACAATTCCATATATATACCTCAATTCTTCTCCATACATTTTATTGTATTTTGCAATTAATTTCAACACATTAAAGTAATATAATTTGTTTCAAAATAATATTATAATAAAAAAGGCCTATGAAAAAATTATATTTATTAATATTTTGTGCACTATGCATAACTTTAACTTTAGCTTTTCCCGTTGAAATTTCTGCAGGTATAAAAAAAGGGATTATACTTTCATTGTACTCTGTAATTCCATCGCTATTACCTTTCATACTAATTAATAATTATATGTACGAAAAAGGTTTATGCTATTACATCGGAAAACTTTTGTATCCATTACTAAATTTTTTCTTCAAAGTAACAATAAATGGTGCTTACATTATACTTGTGGGCTTTTTGTCAGGCTATCCGTTAGGTGCAAAAGTCATTGGTGAAATGGTCTCATCGGGCAATATCTCAAAAGCCGAAGGGAAATACCTTATAACTTTTTGTAATAACACAAGCATTTCTTTTCTTATAAATTATATAATATGCACATGTTTGAAAAGTTCGTTACCAGTTTTGGGTGATACTAAACTTACCACTTTGCATATTGTTTTGTTTGTTTTTCTGCCTTCCATCATAACCGGGATATTAAATAAATTAATTCTAAATTTTAGAGAAACACATTATCCCGCTTTTCAAACAAGCATAAACACATTAACCAAAAACGAAAACATAATTAAAAAAACATATTTTTCTCTAATGACATTATGTACATACGTTATATTTTTTTCAGCATTAACGCAGTTAATCAATATCATACCACTAACTTTTTTTCAAAAAAATATAGCAATTTCATTTTTAGAAATTACAAACGGTTGCTTTCTTATAACAAAGTGTCAATTAGAGGATGTTTATAAAATATATTTTATGCTTCTATGTGTAATATTGGGTGGTATTTCTATTTTTATGCAATCCTTATCCCAAATAAAAGATAAATCAATTATGTTATATTATGTTTTAGGCAAAATAGAATGTTGTTTATTTTTTACTATTTTATATTTAATTATCTATAGTTTGTAATTTTGTGTGATAGAAATAACTAATAACGCTTCTATGTAGTAATACTAGCAATACTAAGTAGTTATTTTGTGTAATAGTTATAACAAACAACATTTTTATGCAATGGTAATAACAAGTAATCATTTCACAAATAGAAATAGCAAACAACATTTTTTATGCAACGGTAATAACAAATAACAATTTCATAAATAGAAATAGTAAATAATTTTCTTAGTGTTATTTAAATATACAAAAAAGAAAGCTAAACATAGCTTTCTTTTCTGTATAAAGTATAATAATTACATTAAATCAACTGCAATGTCATCATTATTTTCAGGCTGTGAATTATCTTCATCCTGACCATTTAATTCTTTTCTGCTTTCTACAACAACATTTAATGAACTGTTTAACGATGTCATCATCTGGCTCTGTGCATTTTCAAAGCTATTCATGCCTGTTGTAAGTATGCTCTGAACATTTGATAAAATATCATCTGTATACTGCATAGCTCTCATTCTATAATCATTTGCTTCTGATGTAGCATTGTTCAAAATATCCTGAGCTTCCTGCTGTGCCTGTTCAATAACCTTGTTAGCTTCATCATATGCTTTCTGCATAATTTCATGTTCACTAACCAACTGATTAATGTGTGCTGTAGCTTCAGCAATCATAGCTTCTGATCTTTCCTTAGCATCGTTTAAGATTGCATCCTTATTAGCAATAATCTTCTGATATTTCTTGATTTCATCAGGAGTTCTTAATCTTAATTCAGCTAATAATTCATCAATATCGTCTTTATTTACTACAATCTTAGATGTTGATAAAGGCTGAAACTTACAGTTATCAATATATTCCTCAATTTCTGTAATAATCTGTTCAATCTTACTACTCATTTTTATTCTCCTCTTTCCTTAAATTTATCGTAAACCTGTTGTACAACAGATTCTGGTACAAATTTGCTAATATCAGCTCCAAAATACGCCGCTTCCCTTACTGTACTTGAACTAAGGTAAGCATATTCCAAACTTGTTGTAAAAAATATTGTATCAACATTTTCATTTAAGACTGTGTTTGTCTGAGACATTTGAAGTTCATACTCAAAATCTGTTACAGCCCTTAAACCTCTAACAATAATTTGCGCATCAACTTTTCTTGCAAAGTCCACAAGCAATCCCTCAAAAGACATAACCTTGACATTTGGTAAATCTTTTACAACATCATTTAACATTTTAACACGTTTTTCAACTGAAAACAACGGAGATTTAGAATTATTATTCAAAACACCTACTATTAGTTCATCAAATATTTTAGATGCTCTTTTAATAATATCTAAATGTCCTAGTGTGACCGGGTCAAAACTTCCAGGATAAATTGCTCTTGTCATATTATTCTCCTAGTTTTTTCAAAAATATATGTTTATTTGTTTTATATATTTTTTCTTTTTTAATTTCGTATCCTAAATTCAAAGTAAAAGAGAAATCAGTCTCCAACGAAGCTTCAACAATTATCAAAGTGTCATTATCTAAAATACATGAATCTTTTAGAAACTCTAAAACCTTGTTTTCTAATTGCTTATTATAAGGTGGATCCATGAAAATAATGTGAAATGTCTGTTTTTTTAATTGTAAACTTTCAAGTGATCGCATAACATCACCAAAAACAATATTTCCTTGTTCTTTTAGATTAGTTTTTTCCAAATTAGTCTCTATACATTTAATAGCATTTCTATTATTTTCTACAAAAGTTGCACTATTAGCTCCACGACTTAAAGCTTCAATTCCAATGGCGCCACTTCCACTAAACAAATCCAAAAAATCAATATCATATAAATCATTATTTATAATATTAAACAATGTTTCTTTAATTCTATCAGTTGTAGGTCTTGTATTATTTCCTTTAACTGTTTCTAATTGTATTCTTCTTGCTGTTCCTGCTATTACTCTCATTAATTCTCCATAAGCCTTATAAAATTAAAAGCAAGCAAAAAATGCCTGCCTTTAATCTATATTGTTTAAAAATTATTCTTCTGAAGCAACATCTTCCTGAACTTCTTCAGCTTCGTCTTCATCTGGAAGTAAAGCTTTGATACTTAAGCTGATTTTCTTTTCTTCTTCATTAAAATCAACAATCTTAGCTTCAATTTCCTGACCAACCTTTAATTCATCGGATGGCTTTTCAACATGGTGTTTTGCAATCTGTGATACATGAAGTAAAGCATCAACACCAGGTTCGATTTCAACGAATGCTCCAAAGTCTGTCATTCTTGCTACCTTACCTGTAACAATTGCTCCAACTGCAAATTTTTCTTCAGCGTTAGCCCAAGGATTTGTATCTTCGAACTTTAAGCTTAATGCAATCTTATCACCATTAATTTCTTTAATAAATGTTGTAACCTTGTCGCCCGGCTTAAATAACTTTCTAGGATTTCCAACTCTACCCCATGACATTTCTGAGATATGTAAAAGTCCGTCAGCACCACCGATATCAATGAATGCTCCAAAATCAACAACGCTCTTAACTACGCCTTCAACTGTGTCTCCAACCTGAATCTTTTCAAATAAAGCTTTCTTAGCTGCTTCTTTTTCTGCAACAACTAACTGCTTTCTATCTCCAATAATACGTCTTCTTCTTGGATCAAATTCAGTTACTACAAATTCGATTTCCTGATTTAAATATTTATCTAAATCTCTTTCGAATACGTCTGATACAAGGCTTGCAGGTATAAATACTCTACCGCCTTCAACATCAACACTCAAACCACCTTTTAAAATCTGTACAACTGGTGCTTTAAGAACTTCTTTATTTTCAAAAGCTTCTTTAATCTTCTCATTTGCTTTCTCTGCAGCAAGTCTCTTATAAGATAAAGCAACCTGACCTTCGCCGTCGTTTACCTTGAGAACTTTAACTGTCAGTTCATCGCCTACTGAAATTACAGTTGTCAGATCTACTGGTGTGTTAGAGTATTCATCTCTTGTAAGAATACCGTCAGCCTTATATCCAACATTAAGAACTGCATAGTCTTCTCTTACACTGATTACCTTTCCTTCAAGAACTTCTCCATTATGAATTGTCTTGAATGATTCATCCAACATTTGTTCAAAACTCATCTCTGACATTAAGAACGACCTCCTCAATAATTTTCTTTGGGGTCGATGCCCCTGCTGTAATACCTATAGACCTCAATGAATCGACATTCTTCAAATTAAGGTTACTAACAGTTTGTATATAATAAGTATCCTTGCACTCATTCTTACATATGTCATATAACTTCTGTGTATTGGAACTATTCTTACCTCCAATAACAATCATTGCATCTACTTTTGATGCAATTTCTTTTGCCTCAACTTGTCTTAAGTGTGTCGCATTGCAAATCGTATTTACAACATTTATATCATAACCCTTTTTAGTTATAATTTCAACTAAATATTTAAATTTATTGTAGTTAAATGTCGTTTGTGAGACAATACATATACTTTCATTTCTAAAGGAATCTATTTTTTCTATGTCTTCCTCGTCTTTTATAACTATAGCTTCACCTACAACCCAACCTTTTATACCTTCAACTTCAGGGTGATTATCATTTCCTATGATTACAATTCTTTTACCTTTTTCGCTTTCCTTCTTAACAATGTTATGAATCTTTTTTACGAAAGGACAGGTAGCATCTACTATTTCCAAATTTTGTTTTTCTATAGCATCATAGATTTTCTTTGGAACTCCATGAGATCTGATTACAACACTTCCCGATTGAAGATTTTCAAGTTCTTCAATTGTATCAATAACCGACACGCCTTTTTCTTCCAAATCTTCTACAACCTGTTCATTATGAATTATCGGTCCAAAAGTATATATCGGTTTTTTTCCTGTTTCAATTTCCTTATAAACACTTTCAATCGCTTTTTCCACTCCAAAGCAAAATCCGGCGCTTTTTGCCACTAATATTTCCATTTAAACACCTGTGTAATTATATTTTTTATTGAACTAACCCTGTAATTTTTTCCACAACCTGTTCAATTGACATGTCAGATGAATCAACTAAAATCGCATCTTCAGCCTGACAAAGTGGAGAAACTTCTCTGTGCATGTCTCTATAATCTCTGTCTTTGATGTCTGCCTCTATTGCATCAACATCACATTGTTCTCCCTTTTCCACAAGTTCTTTATAACGTCTCATTGCTCTTGTTCTTGAGCTGGCAGTTAAATATATTTTCAAATCAGCATTTGGTAATACTGCTGTACCAATATCTCTGCCATCCATAACTACATTATTTTCTTTTGCAAATTTCTTTTGCATTTCAACCAATTTTTTTCTAACTTCAGGATATACTGCAATAGCACTTGTCATATTACCAATTTCTTCCTGTCTGATTAATGTACTTACATCTTCTCCATTAAGATACACTTTCTGTGTTCCATCTTCATAGCCAAGTGAAACATCTACGGACTCACATTTTTCTGCCACCTTTTCATGTTCTTTTGCACTAATACCTTCTCTATGACACGCTAAAGCTATTGTTCTATACATTGCACCTGTGTCAACATAAATAAAACCTAACTCCTTTGCCACAATTTTTGCTATTGTACTTTTTCCCGCTCCTGCAGGACCATCAATTGCTATATTATACATTTGTTCCTCCATTATTTAATATATACTACTTCCTGCCAAATATCCTGTGCTCCAGGCGATTTGCAGGTTATAACCACCTGTTTTTGCATCCAAATCCAATACTTCACCAACAAAATACATATTCGGAACAATTTTCGACTCCATTGTTTTCGGATTAATATCTTTAACAGAAATTCCTCCTCTGGTTATAATTGCCTCATTAAATCCTCTCGTTCCTGAAATTGTTAAAGGTATGTTTTTTATGTTTTCAACAAGAATTTCTCGTTCTTCTTTTGTAATTTCATTGACTTTTTTATAAGGATCTATATTGCACAATTCAATAATTGGTTCAATCATCTTTTTAGGCAATAACTTGTCCAAAGAATTATTAAAATTCTTATTTATATTTTCATTAAAATCTTTTAGAATTCTCTTATCTAAAGTTTCTTTATCCAATGCTGGTTTCAAATCTATATATGCATAAAAATCATGCTCTTTAAATTTATCGCATATATAACAGCTTGCTGATAATACAAGGGGCCCGCTTATACCAAAATGAGTAAAAAGCATTTCGCCCTGTTCCTTGAAATAAACCTTTCCCTTTTCATCGGTTATAGTAAATTTTATATTTTTCAGGGAAAGCCCCTGCAATTGCTTGCACATTTCTTCTTTAATATTGAAAGGCACAAGTGAAGGATATGTTTTACTTACAGTATGTCCCATTTCTTCTGCGAACTTATAACCATCACCTGTTGACCCGGTAGTCTCATAAGACATACCTCCTGTAGCCACTATACATTTATCACCTGCAAACTTATTATTGTGTTTATCTATTAAAATAACCTTATTGTTAGAATTTTCAATTTTAGTAATCTCTGACTTTAAATGAACATTAACGCCAATATCTTTCATCATTTTATCAAGTGCCCATATAACGTCAGATGATTTATCACTTAAAGGAAAAACTCTGTTTCCTCTTTCTATCTTTGTTTCTATGCCTGTACTTTCTATCATATTGCATATATCTTCACTGGAAAAATTATTATATGCACTGTACAGAAATTTTTCATTATAAATTATATTCGAAAAATGATTTTCAATTGAAGATGCATTTGTAATATTGCATCTGCCTTTTCCTGTTATAAAAATTTTTTTACCTAATCTGTCATTTTTTTCAAATAAATGGACTTCATTTCCATTATATCCGGCAGCAATCGCAGCCATCATTCCGGCAGCTCCACCGCCAATAATTAAAACACTACTCATATATTAAAACATCCTAATCGTTATATAAATATGACACCTATGCCTATTAAAGCATAAGGTGTCATATAATACAAATTTAAACCGGATATGCTCCGTTTTCTTTGTCTGCTACAGATGGATCAACCTTTGTCTGCTGAGCTTCTCTGTATTCAAAGAATTCTTTTGCAACCTGTGGGAATAAAGCGTATGTTAACACATCTTCATCCTGCTGTTTCCACTGAGCACATTCCTTTTCGAACTTATCAAGTGATGGTTCAAGTAAATCTGCAGGTCTGCATGTAATAGCTTCTTCATCACCGATAGCCTTTTTCTGAACTTCTTCGTTAAATGGCTTAACTGTCTGGCCATATTTTCCTGCAAGAAGATCTTTAGCCTGCTGGTTAATCATTTTATATCTTTCGCCCATAACTACGTTAAGAACTGCCTGTGTACCAACAATCTGGCTTGATGGTGTAACAAGTGGTGGTTCACCAAAGTCTTTACGAACTCTAGGAACTTCTTCTAACACCTGATCAAACTTATCTGACGCACCCATTTCATCCAACTGTGAAACAAGGTTTGAAAGCATACCACCTGGTACCTGATAAAGAAGTGTATTGATATTAACACCCATAACCTTTGGATTTAATAATCCATTAGCTAAACATTCTTCTCTATATGGTTTGAAGTAATCTGCTATTTCTTTTAATAACTTCTGATCTAGGCCTGTATCGTATGGTGTTCCCTTAAATGTTTCTACCATAACTTCTGTAGCAGGCTGAGATGTACCCATTGAGAATGGTGAAATTGCAGTATCAATAATATCGCATCCTGCTTCTACAGCCTTCATATATGTCATGGCTGCAACACCTGATGTATAGTGTGTATGAAGATCGATAGGGATATCTGTTCCTTCTCTTAAAGCCTGAACTAATTCAGTTGCCTTATATGGTGTAAGAAGTCCAGCCATATCCTTGATACAAAGTGAGTTAGCACCCATATCTTCGATTCTCTTAGCTGTTTCTTTCCAATAATCAAGTGTATACGCATCACCAAGTGTGTATGATAATGCAATCTGTGCATGACCATTTTCCTTATTAGCAGCCTTTACTGCTGTTTCTAAGTTTCTTAAGTCATTTAAACAGTCAAAAATTCTAATAATATCAATACCATTAGCAATTGACTTCTGAACAAAATATTCAACAACATCATCTGAATAATGGCTATATCCTAAAATATTCTGTCCTCTAAAAAGCATCTGTAATTTTGTATTCTTAAATCCATCTCTTAATTTTCTTAATCTTTCCCATGGATCTTCTTTTAAGAATCTAAGTGAAGCATCAAAAGTTGCACCACCCCAACATTCTACAGCATGATATCCAACCTTATCCATTGTATCAATGATAGGAAGCATTTCTTCAGTAGGCATTCTTGTTGCGATTAATGACTGATGAGCATCACGTAATATAGTTTCAGTAATTTTTACTGGTCTTTTTTCTGCCATTTTAATTTTCCTCCAATATTTCTCATGTAATAGGATAACTTTAGATTCCAAAAATAGCCATAAATGTACCGGCTGCTACTGCAGTACCAATTACACCAGCTACGTTTGGTCCCATAGCATGCATCAATAAGAAGTTTGTTGGATCAGCTTCTGCTCCAACCTTCTGTGAAACTCTTGCTGCCATTGGTACTGCTGATACACCAGCCGAACCAATAAGTGGGTTAACCTTACCATGAGTTGCTAAACACATTAATTTACCAAACAGTACACCTGCCGCTGTACCAACAGCAAATGCTACAAGTCCTAAAATAACAATCTTAATTGTACTAATATTTAAGAATGCTTCAGCAGATGTTGTTGCACCTACACTTGTACCAAGTAAAATAACTACGATATACATAAGTGCATTACTAGCTGTTTCCTGTAACTGTTTAACAACACCAGATTCTCTAAATAAGTTACCTAACATAAGCATACCTACTAATGGTGCTGTTGTAGGTAAAATCATTACTACAATTATTGTAACAATAATTGGGAAAAGAATCTTTTCTAACTTTGAAACAGGTCTAAGCTGTTCCATTTTGACTTTTCTTTCTTTTTCAGTTGTGAACAATTTCATAATTGGTGGCTGTATAATTGGAACTAATGCCATGTATGAATAAGCCGCAACAGCAATAGGTCCAAGTAAGTCTGTCTGACCTAATTTACCAGCAAGGAATATTGATGTAGGTCCATCAGCTCCACCGATAATTGAGATTGCAGCAGCTGCTTTTCCACCAAATCCCATAAAAATTGCCAAAAAGTATGCTGAATATATACCAAACTGTGCTGCAGCACCAAGTAAGAAACTCTTAGGGTTTGCAATAAGCGGACCAAAGTCAGTCATTGCACCTACACCCATAAAAATAAGTGATGGTAAAATACTCCATTCATCTAAAATATAAAAATAGTGAAGTAATCCACCTGCTTCATCTCCTACAGGAGCTTTAATAATGTCCGGATACATATTAACTAATAGCATACCAAAAGCGATTGGAACCAAAAGCAATGGTTCATATCCTTTTTTTATTGCTAAATATAGGAAAACACAGGCAACCAAAATCATAATGTAGTTTCCAACAGATAAGCTGAAAAATGCTGTTTGGTTTACCAAATTTTCCAATGTATCTAAGATGTTCATTTGTTACCTCCAGTTCTTTATAAAACAACTAATTTAATGTTGCAATAACTGCGCCTGCTTCAAATGAATCACCTACGCCAAATGCAACACTTGCAACTGTTCCATCTTCAGGAGCAACTACAGAGTTTTCCATTTTCATTGCTTCAAATACTAAAATTGTGTCACCCTTCTTTACTGACTGTCCAGGGTTAGCATTAATTGATAATACCTTACCAGGCATTGGTGCTGTTACCTTAACGCTTCCTTCACTGCCTGTTGCAGCTGGAGCTGGAGCAGCGGCTGGAGCCTTTGCAGGTGCAGCTGCCTTTACAGGTGCACTAGGTGTAGAACCTGTTTCTTCTACAGTAACGTCATAAACATTACCATTTACTGTTATTGTATAACTTTTCATTTTTAAATTCCTCCTAAATTTACAAAAGTAATTTATCTTCTTCTAATTGATCTTACAACGAAGCTGTCTGTTGATGTATTTTCACTGGCTGCAATAGCTGATGCAATAACAGCAATTAATTCCAAATCATCTGACACATCAACGGTTTCATTTGCTGATACAGTTTCAGACTTGTCTTCTTCTGTTGTAATATTTGCTTTTTTGTTTTTATTTGCTCTAGCTTCAGTAATCTTTGGAATAACCTTAAAGCATGAAATAATTAATGAAATAAAAATAAGTACAGCGAATACTGTTCCCATTCCCATTAATGTATTAGCTCCTGCAGAAGCCATTTTTGCTCCGATAGAATTGTCTGCTGTGTCAGGCAAACTGAATTCTACAGATGTAGCCTGTGGTCCTAAAGTATCAAATAAAGAAATATGCATAATCATCTTTAAATCTTTATTTTCAAAATGTAACATTGAAGTTGCATCAATTGTTCCATCTTCATTTTCTGTTACTTCTATCTTGCCATAGTCTTTGTATGTACCACAAGGTTCATCTCCAACAGCTTTAGCAAAGTTTTCAAACATATCTGTCTGTGAACTATAATATTCACCAAGATAGTCTAACTCATCCTTAGAACATTCTCCATAATTAGCTAATCCGTTTGTTACATAGTTTTCAAACAATGACTTAATCTGTGCCATTGTAATTTTACCGTTTGCAAATGTTTTCTGATCTTCTGCTGATAAAGTTGTTTCAGCAGCATTTGTGCCACTTAAATCAACAGTTTGATCTGCAAAAACACATGTGTTTGAAAATACTAAACACATAAGTAATGAAGCAAGAGAAATTACTAAACGCAATCTTTTCATAACCTTCATAATATCCTCCTACTGTCTCTTTGTGTATAACATTTCAAGGGCACCGATAACATATTTTCTTACATCAACAGGTTCTACGATATTATCAACATATCCTCTTGATGCTGCCTTTGTTACACTTCCCTGTAACTGAGCATATTCTGCTGTCTTTTCAGCAAGAACGCTTGCATCTTCTTCAATTTCTTTTGCATACATAATCTTTGCTGCAGCGTTTGCATCCATCATTCCTACCTTTGCAGTTGGAAGAGCAAATACCATATCTGCACCAATTGACTTGCTGTTCATTGTTACATATGCACTACCAAAAGCTTCACCAATAATAACATTTACTTTTGGAACTGTCGCACTTGCAAATGCATAAGTTAATCTTGCAGTTGCCTTAGCGCCACGTTTTTCCTGACACTTGCATGCTTTGAATCCTGTAGCATTTGTGAGTGTAAGAACAGGAATTGAAAAATCATCACAAAAATATACAAACTGTGCAGCCTTATCGCAACCATTAGCTGTAAGCTTAGGTTCGTATTCTGCTACAACTTCCATATTGTCGTCGTAAACTTTTGTTCTATTAGCTACTACACCAACTGTTGCTCCATTTAATTTTATAAATGCAGTTAACATTTCAGGTGCGTAAGCACTCTTTGTTTCAACAACGAAACCATCATCAGAAATAGCTGTTAATGCTAACTTTGTATCTTCTAATCCTGAATCAAAGCCTGTTGCTGCTCTGTTTAAATCATCTGTGCAGTCTGCCAAAACTTCATCTTCATAATTTGAAGGTAAAATTGAAACCAAGTTAATAATACCTGAAATTATTTCTGATTCTGTTCCAACAAAATCTACATTACCAGCTTCTTCGCTCTGGAATTTAGCTGCTGAAGTATCACATACTTCTTTTCTGTTTTCATCAATAGCATTGGGTGAGTTAACAAATAATGCAGCATTATCTTTCTCCATAAATGTAAAATCAGAAAGATTTGCCATTACACTTAATGCTCCACCGCAATTTCCAAATATGGCTGTTACCATAGGAATTACTCCTGAAGCTTCGCTTTGTTTCATATAAATTGAACCAAATGCTTCAAGTCCATCTACTGATTCCTGTAATCTAAGGCCTGTGCTATCCACTAAACCAATAACAGGTGCTCCCATTTTTAGAGCCATATCATAGATATTTGAAATTTTCTTAGCATGCATTTCACCAACAGAGCCACCAAGCACTGATGAATCCTGGCTAAATACATAAACTAATCTTCCATTAATTAATCCATAACCGGTAACAACACCGTCTGATGGAGTATCAATGGCTTTGATGTTAAAATCTGTGCTTCTAGCTGTTACTAATGCACCAATTTCAACAAAACTGTTGTCATCAAGAAGAGCTTCAATTCTCGTTCTTGCTGAAGTTTTAGCTGATGTACTCATAATCAGTCCTCCATTATATTAATAAAGTTTTACATAGTAAAAGCCACTGACAATATTCTAAATACCGTCATTGGCTTTACTTGTGTTTGCAAAAAACAACCACTTTTTCGCCTTATATAGATTAACACTTTTCGTGTCAAATAGCAATTTATATTTCAAAATTTTTCCAAACAAAAACTTAATTATTTTATGCTGTTCTTATTCTGTTTTTAATCCATTCACTATTAATAGGTTTAAAGTCCTCTGTTTCAAAGTAAACATTATACCAAACAAGGAAAACATATACAGTCCAGATTCTTCTGCTGTTATCTGCTTTTCCGTTTCTGTGGTCTTCCATTAACTTAACCAAAATGTCAGTATTAAAGAATTTCTTTGATGCATCTGATGTTAATGTTTCCATTACTTTGTTGTAATATTTCTCCTCTTTTAACCATACTCTGATTGGAACAGGGAAGCCTAATTTTTTCTTGTTCGCTGTCTTTTCAGGTATATGTCTCTTAGCTGCAATTCTAAAAGCTCTCTTTGTAGCCTCTTCGTTACATCTAAAATCAATAGGTAATGTTTTTGCATAATTGAACACTTCAACATCAAGGAAAGGTACTCTTGATTCCAGACAATGAGCCATACTCATTTTATCTGCTTTCAATAGGATATCTCCCTGAAGCCAGAAATTTGTATCAATATACTGCATTTTAGCTATATCATTTAAATGACTTACTTTCTTGTATGTTGGAGCAACGATGTCCTGTGGTGACTTATGTGTTAATTTCGTCTTAAGAAGTTTTTCTCTGTCTTTTACTGAGAACATATTAGCGTTACCAATAAATCTCTCTTCAACTGTTTTGCTACCTCTTATAATAAAATCACGCCCTTTTATATCAGGCATAACACTTGCAACTTTAGCTAAACCTTTTCTTATACACTTAGGTATCTTCTGATAACCTTTTAATGACAATGGTTCATGATAAATATTGTAACCGCCAAAGAATTCGTCAGCCCCCTCACCTGATAAAACTACCTTAATTTGTTCAGCCGCAAGCTGGTCAACAAAATAAAGAGCTATACATGATGGATCTGCTAAAGGCTCATCCATATAATACATTACTGATGAAATAGAATCAAAATATTCATCACTGTCAATTGTTTTACTGTAATTTTCTTTTCCTAATTCATCAACAAGACTTTCAGCATAACGTATTTCATTGTACTTGCTTTGTTTATCAAGAAATCCTACTGTAAAAGTTTTTGTTCCAGGGAACTCTGAAACAACATAACTTGAATCAACACCACTTGATAAAAGTGAACCTACTTCTACGTCAGCAATCATATGTGCATTTACTGTATTGTCAACAATTTCTTCTATCTCTGATACAGTTTTTTCCAAATCACCGTTTTCCTTTGGTTCCATCATCGGGTCAAAATATCTTTTAACAGTCATTTCACCATTTTTATAAATCATATAATGTCCTGCCGGAAGTTTATACACTCCCTTAAAGAAACACTCAGGAAGAACAGAATACTGGAAACTTAAATACTGTTCAAGAGCTTCTTCATTTACTTCCTTCTTAAAGCCCGGAAATTCCAAAATTGCTTTTATTTCTGATGAAAATGCTAAAGACCCATTAATTTGTGAATAATAAAAAGGTTTAATTCCAAAATGGTCTCTTGCACCAAATGCTGTTTTGTTTTTGCTGTCCCAAATCACAAAAGAAAACATACCACGAAGTTTTGACAGCATGTCTGTACCGTACTCTTCATAAGCATGTACCAAACATTCTGTATCAGACTCATTTGCAAAAACATGTCCTTTTGCAATAAGTTCTTTTCTTACATCTAAATGGTTATATATTTCTCCATTAAACACAATAGCAATGTCTCCTGTTTCGTTGTACATTGGCTGTGCGCCATGATTTAAATCAATAATACTAAGTCTTCTATGACCGATTGCAGCATGTTCATCAACATACATTCCCTCATCATCAGGTCCCCTATGGGCAATCTTGTCCATCATTCTTTTTAAAACTGCTTTACTGTTTTCAACTTCTCCTATAAAGCCACAAATTCCACACATAATAAATTCTCTCTTTCATTAGTTATTATTTACAAAATTGCTTTTATTTCATCTTCATTAATAATTTCCTTTATTAAAACACGTTCATCCATTGGATGTTTAACACCTTTAATTTCCTGGTAATCTTCATGTCCTTTACCTGCAAGAACAATTACATCGCCGTCTTTTGCATGTTGTATTGCATATCTGATAGCATCTTTTCTATCAGGAACGGTAACATGTTCTCCGTCACCTTTTTTAATACCAACTAAAATGTCATTTATAATATCCATAGGTTCTTCAAATCTTGGATTATCAGATGTTACTATTGTAAAATCTGCAAGTTTTGATGAAACTTCACCCATTTCAAAACGTCTGTCTCTTGACCTGTTACCGCCACAGCCAAACACAGTTACCAAACGTTTAGGATTGTACTCTCTTAAACTAGTCAAAAGACTTTCTAAGCTCATGGCATTATGAGCATAATCAATCATTAAAGTAAATCTTTTTGAAACCGGTACAATTTCAACTCGGCCTTTTACCCTAACATCTAAAAGTCCCTGTTTTATCGCCTCAATATCCTGTGTGAAATGACTACAAATTGCAATAGCGCAAAGGGAATTATATACACTGAAATTTCCCGGAACATGAATTTCCACCGAGAAGTTCATCTTGCCTGACAAATTATATGAAACACATAGGCAACCAGGTTTAGTAAACAAATTAATATCAGAAGCCTTAAAATCATAATCTCCGTTAACACCAAATGTTTCCAAATCGCAGGTATGACCTTCAAGAACCTGATCAATAAAATCTGCATCCATATTTACAATGCCATGTTTACATTGTTTCAATAACATGCTCTTGCATCTTAGATAATCATCAAAATCCTTATGTTCATTTGGGCCAATATGGTCCGGCTCAATGTTTGTAAAAATACCATAATCAAATGTAAAGCCTGACACTCTGTGAAGCATTAGTCCCTGTGATGAAACCTCCATTACAACACACTTACAACCTTCTTTTACCATTTCAGCAAAAGTTTCCTGTACAACATAGGACTCAGGTGTTGTATTTTTTGCCGGTATAACTTTATCGCCAATAATAGTTTCAATTGTACCGATTAAACCTGTTTTAATACCAACACTTTCAAGAACCTGTCTTACCATATATGTAGTAGTTGTTTTACCTTTTGTTCCTGTAATACCTACAGTAATAATTTTTTCTGCAGGATTGCCAAAATATGCAGCAGACATATATGCCAAAGCAAGCCTTGTATCTTCAACCTTAATTATTGTAAGCCCCTCTACAGGTTCTACATCTTCCATAACTACTACAGCTACTGCGCCTTTATCATAAACATCTTTGACAAATTTATGTCCGTCAAAACCTGCACCTTTAATGCAAACAAAAACATCGTTTTTTTCTACTTTTCTTGAATCATTCTGTAAGTAATTGATTTCTACGGAATCATCACCATTTACAACTTTATATTCAAGTTTTTCCAATAAATCTTTTAATAACATATTTCCGCCTTCTTTAAAAAACTTTGTATAAATATTTTCGTGTACAAACCTTCTGTATAACATTGCCTACACATAAAGCTATTAGTACATTTTCCACTAACTTAAACTTCAATTTTTCCTGTAAAAGAAACTTTTGCCGGACCTGTCATATAAACAGTATTTTCTTCTCTGTTATATTCAATAAACAAGTCGCCACCTAAAAGTTTCACTGTAACTTTGTCGTCTGTTAATCCATTAAGCACGCAGGCCACAACTGTTGCACAGGCACCTGTACCACAGGCAAATGTTTCACCTGAACCTCTTTCCCACACGCGCATCTTAACTGTATTTCTGTCTAATACCTGAATAAATTCTGTATTAACTCTGTCTGGGAAAATAGGATTATTTTCAAACTTCGGTCCAATTGTTTCTATTTCCAAATCATCAGTGTTCTCTATAAATGTTATAGCATGTGGATTTCCCATTGAAACACATGTGATTCTATATTCTTTATCATCAATAACAATAGGCTCGTCAACAACCTTATCTTTATCAGAAACAACCGGCACATCTTTTGGTAACAAAATAGGTGTTCCCATATTAACCTTTACAGTTTCAACTTTATCATTCTTAACATTTAATTCTAAAGTTTTTATACCTGAAAGAGTTTCAACTGTAATTGTTGTTTTATCAGTCATCTTGTTATCATAAACATACTTTGCCACACATCTAATTCCATTGCCACACATTTTTCCTTCTGAACCATCTGCATTATACATGCTCATTTTAAAATCTGCCTTTTCTGAAGGATTAATAACAATAAGTCCATCTGAGCCAATGCCAAAATGTCTGTCGCTAACTATTTCTGATAATTTATTTGGATTATCAATTTTATTTTCAAAACCATTCACGTAAACATAATCGTTTCCGCACCCTTGCATTTTTGTAAATTCCATAATGCCTCCTAAATATACGTCGTCATCTACCATTATTCATGTAAGTTTTTTACACCCACATTAGCTTTAAATATACCACATCTAACTATATAAATAAAGTTAATATTACAATATATTTGCTTTATTCCTTTTACTATTTTCTTACAAAATAAAATACGAAAAAGCTTTTCTTAAACAATAAGTAAAATCAAATTTATATACTTTTTCTTTTGAGATAATTTTAATGTTTTTTACTTTTTTGTTGTTTATATAAACCCACACGCTTCCTACTTTATCTTTAACATTAATAGGAAATTTGTAATCTATTTTTGTTTTTATGTTTATTTTATCTTCATTACTAACAAGTGCTTTCAGCGAAGAATCGAAAGTACATTTTATTTCACTTTTTATTCCGTTTTCAACAGGTAGCATTATCGGTTTGTTCTTTTCAATAATATTCTTGAATTCGTAGTTATCTTTTCCATAATCCATAAGTTTAATAGTATCCTTCCATTTATACCCTTTATTTGGTGGCCAACCGGAAGACAAAACGCAGGACACAAATGTCCGACCATTATTTTTTATTGCACCTACAAAGCAATATCCTGCATTACATGTAAAGCCTGTTTTAATTCCTATGGCATCATTTTCTAAATTCAAAAAATTGTCTTTATTAAACACAGTTATGTTACGTTTGTTTTTTATTTCCGTCAAATTATATTTTTTGGTATTTATAATTTCTAAAAAACTTTTATTTTTTATGGCATAGGCTCCAATTTTTGCCATATCATAGGCTGTGGAATAATGTTCCTTTGCATCTAACCCGTTTGGAGTTACAAAACTTGTATTATTTGCACCGATTTTTTTTGCTTTTTCATTCATCATCTTTGCGAAGTTTTCAATATTTCCACCAATGCTCTCTGCCACTGCAACAGCTACATCATTATAAGATTCAAGCATCATTGCATATAGTAAATCTTTCAGGTAATATTGCTCTCCTTTCATAACATTCATTTTCACTTTCGGCATGGATGCAGCCTTTGAACTTATTTCCACAACTTGATTTGCTTTGCAGTTTTCCAGTGCTACAATGCAAGTCATAATTTTCGTGGTACTTGCCATTGCTCTTTTTTCTTTTTCATTTTTTCCAAAAAGAATCCTACCGTTTTCACCATCAATTAAGACAGCAGCCTTGGCTGACAAATCACTTTCATCTATACTTCTCTCTTTTGCATATGTATTATTTACAAAATTTATAGAAGAACACAAAAGAGCAAATATAACCATTCTACTTAATTTTCTTTTTGATGTTTTAGTTGATTTGGTAAATATTATTTTAGTTAATTTAATAAATATTGTTTTCTCACGTAGCATACCATATACCTGTTTAATTGTTATCTATTAAATATATTCATGGTTTTATTTTTTATTACACAAAAAATGATATGTCTCCTTGCTTTATTACAGGAATACATATCATTTTTCTTTTTCCTTATTTATTCTTCTTACTTTGTTGCCAAAATACATATCTATTTCTTAACTTTAATTATTCTTCTGATTTTTTAAGCATAATTTTATTAGTCATTTGATTTCAATGTTATTTCGTCTTCTGCCTCATGTTTAAACTCTTCAATCATATCAGGAGATATAATTGGTAATTTATCTGAAGACTCAACTCCAAATCTTCTTAAAAATTCTTCCGTTGTTCCAAAAAGAAGTGGTCTTCCTGGAGTCTGCAATCTGCCAACTTCCTCAACAAGCATATACTCTACTAATTTATTAACCGCGAAATCAGATTTAACGCCTCTTATTCTTTCAATTTCTGACTTAGTAATAGGCTGTTTATATGCAATAATTGACAATGTTTCCATCATGACATCTGTTAAAACCTGTCTCTTAGGTTGCTTAGCCACTCTTATTAAAGTTTCATATAATTCAGGCTTTGTACATAACTGATAGGAATTTTCCAATTCTATGATTTTAATTCCTCTGTGATCCTTTGCATAATCTTCCTGCATTTCTTTTACAATTTTTTTCAATTGTCCCTGTGTTATGTCAAGAGCTTTTGCAATTCTATTTTTTTCAACCGATTCTCCCATTGTAAAAAGAATCGCCTCTACCTGTGCTTTGTAATTTATTTCCATAATTATACTATTGAGTCAATATATATATCACCAAAAGTTTTCTCCTGATGAACCTCAATTTCTCCTATCTTTATTAATTCTAAAACAGCCAAAAAAGAAACAATAACTTCAACTTTTGATTTTGATTTTTCAAGTAATTGTTTAAAACTGCATTTTTTCTTTTTCCTTACAGTGTTTGCCACATAATCAATTTTGTCCGGCAAACTTACTTCTTCCATTTCAATTTTTCCAAATTTACTACGAACAGGATCAATTTTATCTACCTGACGTTTTAAAACCATCTGAAATATTTCATTAAGTTTAGATAAATCAACCCCCTCTAAAAGTTGGTCTAAATCAACAGGTTGCTGATACTTGCTAACTTCTTCAGGAATTGTAGGTTCTTTGTATAAGGACTTTCCGGCATAAACCTGCATGTCACGTAACTCAACAGATGCATATTTATACATTTTATATTCAATTAATTTTTCAACAAGTTCGGCTCTTGGATCAATTTCTTCCCCATTTTCGTCAATTTCTTTAGGTAAGAGCATTTTACTTTTTATATCAATAAGAGTTGCAGCCATTACAAGAAATTCACTTGCAAGATCTAAATCATCTTTTGGCATTTTACTTACATAATCCAAATATTGTTCTGTAATTTCAACGATTGGTATATCGTATATATCAACCTTATTTTTTTCAATCAAATGTAAAAGCAAATCCAACGGACCTTCAAACGCTTCTAACTTTACTTCTAATTCCATTAAATATTAATCCTCATAATTTATATTTTTACTCAAAATAGTATTGTACAAAAAAATCAGATTTTTTTCAACTTTTATTATACATACGTTATCAAATCCAGTTATCTTACGCAATTAACTAATGTGGTTATCTAGCGTAGTTATCCAGTGTATTTATATAATATGATTATGCATTGTAGTTGTCTGATTTTATCATATACCTAATTATCCAATTCTAAAAAACATCTGCATGCATTTAATTAATGAAAAACCGTAGTTTATTTTATTTACACTTTCCTCTGATACTATATTTACTTCTCCGATATTCTTTCCTTTTAAGTAATATGAGGCTTTGCCTACTATCTCACCTTTTCTTACCGGTGCCTGAAGGTCTTTCCTGATGCTGATTTTTCTTTTTATTTTCGATAAATCATTATTTTTTGTATCAACATAACTAAAATCAGTTTTTTTAATTTTTAAACTTTCCTTTTTCCCATTGGATATTTTAATATTTCCATTATATTTTTTATTGTCTGTATAAACTTTACAATTTGCAAAACCATAGTTTATAAGTTTTTGGGATATATTAAATCTTTCCTTGTAGTCAGCAGCAGCCATTACTACAGCAATTAATTCCACATTATCTTTTTCAGCAACTGTAGAGACACAATATTTAGCCTTAGAGGTGCTGCCCGTTTTCAAGCCCTTTACATACTTATTTACTTTAAGTAACTTATTTGTATTGGTAAGCATAAATTTTGATTCACCTTTAGCAGTTTTATGAGTAAACATTTCCATCCATATTGTTGAATACTTAAATATTTCCGGGTACTTTGTAATAAGCTCTCTGGACATTGTTGCCACATCTTTTGCTGTAGTATAATGATCATCCGAATCAGTAAGACCGCAGCAGTCTATAAAGTTTGTATTATTCATACCAAGTTTCTTTGCTCTTGTATTCATTTGTTTTACAAATTCTTCCTCACTTCCTGCAATATGTTCTGCCATAGCAACTGAAGCATCATTACCGGAAGCGATGATTATACATTTTATTAAAGTTTCCACATTCTGTTGTTCACCTTCTTCTAAAAAGACCTGTGACCCACCCATGCTTTTAGCTTTTGCACTTGTTGTAACCATATCCCCTAACTTTATTTTGCCACTATGTATGTAATCAAATATCAAAATCAAAGTCATAATCTTTGTAATACTTGCAGGACTTAATTTTTCATTTTCGTTATTGGATTTAATAATGCTACCTGATTTAGCTTCCATTAAAACATAGGACTTTGCATTATACTCATCCTTTGCAGTATCATTTTCCACATTTGAATTAGCAACATTTTTAGTAATGTTTTTAGACATACTTTTATCATTATTTTGTCCTTTGACCATTGCATTCCCCTGTGTACAATTTAAAGTCAAAGCCATTATTAATATAAACGCAATAATTTTTTTCATAAAAAAACTCCATTACATCTTTATATATTGTAATGGAGTTTTAAAACTTATATGCTATTTTATTTTGTATTTTTAGTTTTTTTCTTGCTATTTTTTTGTTTTTTATTTTTTGATGATGAAACAGCTTTTTTAGAAGAAGTTGTTTTCGGTGCTAATTCATCATCAGTAAATGTATACGGTTCAGTTTTTGACAATACATGATCATCAGAATTTTGCTGGTAAACCGAAATCTGGTCGCCATTTTTCAAATCAGGATAATCGATAGTCAAGGTGTTTTTATCAACAAATGTTGTTTCCTTCTTTTCACCGTTCACATAAACTTTGCTGTAGTTTGTAAAATACTTTCCGTATACACAAACCTTACCGTCAGAGTTATACGTCGGTGTAACCGAACTAACTTTCACTTCATGCAAACCAAGCTGTATATTTGTTGGCTTATAAGGATTCGTACCATTGCTGGCATAATTATCACCATATAGCAGGTCATAGGCAAGATTTTTTAATCCTTCCTGATACGATTCGCTATCATCATTCTTGTGTTCCTGTGTATATTTATTAATATCACCGGCATTCATGTTCAATCCACCAAGAATCTTTGATTCTAACTGATAAGCTTCAATGTCTTCATTTTTGTAGTAATCATTTTTGAAGTTAGACCAAATTACATACTGTGTCTGATAAACATCCCCATTTACCAAATCTTCTCCACTTAAGCCGAAACTTGGTAGATGGTCACCATACATTACAAGAATTGTGTCTTCATCGAATTCACTTAAAGTCTTAACAAGTTTACCTATAAACTTATCCATCTGATATGTTTCCATAGCATAATATTGATATTTATTCTTTGTAGCTTCATCAACATCACCACTGACTTTTATAGGATATTTATAGTTACCATCTGTTGGATAGCTTCCATGTCCCTGAACCGATATTGTGTAAATATAATCCTGACCTTTTGTGGACTTAAGAGCTTCCATAATATATTTAGTTAATATTTTGTCTTTAGCCCAGCCCATAGGCGTAAACTTCTTTACATCCATATTTTCAATTGTTGTAAAAGTATCGTAGCCTAAGTTTGCAAATACCTGATTTCTACCATAAAATGTAGCTGTATTATTATGAATGGCATGACACTTATAACCATATTCTTTCAGGTTATAACTAATACTTTCACAGGTAGTATCAACTAATTTTGTTTTAAAAGGATATTCTCCCGGTCCAAAGAAATCCAAATTAATACCTGTCATTACTTCGAATTCTGTATTTACAGTTCCTGCACCAACAATTGGCACATTAAAATAACCACTTGGATAATTCTTAAGAAGATTTTCAAAATTAGGAACAGGATTCTTTGACAACTTAATATTTTTCATATTGTTCATATCAAAAAATGATTCTAACTGCAAAAATAAAATATTCGGTTTTTTCTTTGCCTTGCTTAATTTGATTGTATCCTTCTTTTTTACAATCTTTTTAATTTCTTTATTTGAATATGTGTTTGGTTTTGCAATTCCTGTATTAATCAAACTATTTGAAAAACAATAAACAAAACCGTACTGGTAATAGGAAACTCTTAATTCTCCAAACTTAAGCGATATTAAATTTGAACCTAAACCAAGGGATAAAGTTCCAAAACCTATTAACCATATTATTAAAATTCCAATAATATTTCTTGGATATTTTATTCTATGTCTGACTTTTGGTGCCTTAAAAAATCCGTAAACCAATAATGCAATTACAAATATTAAAGCAAGAATTACTAAAATAATTTGAAAAAATGAAAAATACTTTGTAATAACGCCCAAGCCACTATCAATAAGCATTAAGTCCACTGCAGTAAAAGGCGTTACTCTGTTTGCAAGTAAAACAGCATTTGTTATACCAGATATAATCCATATAACAGAGATTAAAGATAACCCCCAAAGTCGTCTTCTCATTAACAATGTAACCGACAGTGTCATCAAAATAATTACTGAATTGCATAAAAATACATAAGGTGAACCAATCAAGAAATAAATTCCTTTCAGGAAAGAACCTCTTGCCATCATTTCGATTAATAGATTGACCAACAGGGCAATTGTTATATACATATAAATTATGTGTTTATTGTATGTTTTAGCAAAGAAAGCTCTGTAAGTTTTGTATCTTTCTTTCCCTTTTTGAATAATATTAGTAATATCTTTTTTTATTTTTTCATTATCTAATATTGTTTCATCTATTTCATTATCTGATTTCTTTTCATCTATTTTTTTATCCACATTTTCATTGTCCGATTTTTTTTCATTTGATTTTATATCTTTATTTTTGTTATCCAATATTCTTCCTCCATTACATAAATATATAGAAAAACATTTCTTTTTAGGGCGTACCCTTTCACAATGATACAACATTTCACATTTTTTTCAAGTTATTTTTGATATTTACTCTCGTCTTGTTCCTATATAATTATGGTAAATATAGTTATTGCACTTCATCGTATTCCTTAAAAGATTACTTATATATTTACAATAATAAGACAGTAACTGTGTTTACTATAAACAAAATATTTGAAAAAAATATGACTATTTTTATTAGATAGTATTTTTATAAAAATCCAAGTATCCTGCTATGATTTTCACACTTTAAACCGTTGAATTATTTTATATATATGTTATACTACTTTTGCATAATTATGAATTTATGTTATAATTGTTTAGCATATTTTATGTTGCTTTATGATTATGCATCATAATTTTAGACAAATTTATATAACTAATATTTAAGGAGACATTATGGGAAGTACATTTTTTAGGAAATTACCTACACCAATGGAAATCAAGACTATGTATCCTGTTCCTGAGGCTGTAGCAGAACAAAAGAAAAAGAACGATGCAGAAATTCGTGATATTTTCACAGGTGCAAGTGACAAATTTGCTGTTATCATCGGCCCTTGTTCAGCAGATAATCAGGAAGCTGTTGAGGATTACGTTCAAAGATTAGCACGAGTTCAGGAAGAAGTTAAAGATAAACTTTATATTATTCCTAGAATATATACAAATAAACCACGTACAACAGGTAAAGGCTATAAAGGTATGTTACATCAGCCTGATCCTGAAAAGAAACCTGATTTATTACAGGGATTAATCACAATTCGTCAAATGTTTTTAAAGATTATGGAAGATACAAAATTACCAATTGCTGACGAAATGCTTTATCCTGAAAATGCAAGATATTTTTCAGACTGCTTATCATACGTTGCAATCGGTGCCCGTTCAGTTGAAAACCAGCAGCATCGTCTTACATCAAGTGGTTTAGATATTCCTGTTGGTATGAAGAATCCTACAAGTGGAGATATTTCAATTATGTTAAACTCTATTGAAGCTGCACAGGCTTCACATTCATTCTTATATAGAGGTTGGGATGTTCAAACTGAAGGGAACGATTTAGCCCATGCAATTTTACGTGGTGCCGTAAACCAGTATGGTTCATGCATTCCAAACTACCATTATGAAGATATGGTGAATTTACATGAAAAATATGTTGCAAAAGGTTTTGCAAATCCTGCTCTTGTTGTTGACTGTAATCATTCAAATTCAAACAAGAAATATATGGAACAAATTAGAATTGCAAAAGAAATCATGCATAACCGTAAACATTCAAACGACTTAAAAGGATTTGTTAAAGGTTTAATGATTGAAAGCTACATTGAAGGTGGAAATCAGCCTGTTGATGGTCATTGTTATGGTAAATCTATTACAGATCCATGTTTAGGCTGGGAAGATACAGAAAAATTACTTTACCTCATTGCTGAAGAAGCATAAAAAAAGACAATGTGATTTAAATTTGAATTCAAATCTTTTATAGAATTTTAATACATTAAATTTCTATATATAATTCTGAAAATAAAAGGAACGTTTACTTTATTATACCTAGCCGATTTTATCGGTTAAATATAATTGTTAAGTAAACGTTCCTTTTTTAACTGTCTGTTCTACTTATGTTATATTATTTATTATCGTTCTGTACAATAAAAAACTTAAAAATCTCACCAATAAAAATAAACAAAGTTCCTAAAACAATCGAGAAAAATACTGTTGCAATGCCAATGCCATAATTAACTTCTGATAATGCATCTAGTTCATATCTGTTCTGATATTTAATATTTATCACAAAAGCAATTGCAATGCCAATTACCATTACAATAACACCTATAATTCTTGCTATGTACGTCATTTTTTCAGCATAATTTTTATTCATCTTTAGTTCTCCTTTCCCTCTTTAATATATATATGGCAATCCGCACACTAAAAGCTGATTATTAATCTTACCATAAGTCATTATATAATGTTTTGTGTCTTGTCATATATATTTTTTACTCTACTACTACCTGTTTCCATGTACATGTGTGTAGTTGATATATCTGAATGCCCCAACATTTTCTGTATAACCTTTAAATTCGCACCATTTTCAACTAAATGTGCTGCAAAGGAATGTCTTAATGTGTGAGGTGTTATATCCTTGTTAATTCCAGCTTTTTCACCGTATTTTTTTAGCAGTTTCCAGAACCCCTGTCTACTCATTTCTCCACCGGCGCAATTAGGAAAAAGCACATCACTTTTTATATTCTTGCTTATCAACTGTGGTCTTCCCTCTTCCAAATATTCAGTTAAAGCCTTGTGTGCTTCCTGACCAAATTCAAGAACCCTATCTTTTTTTCGATCATGACATGTAATCTTTTCAACATTAATATTGACGTCTGTTATTTTCAATGTAATAAGTTCTGTAACTCTCATACCTGTCGCATACAGTAATTCAAGCATAGCCTTATCCCTTAACTGTTTTGGTGTTATTCCCGATGGTTGACTTAAAAGCAAGTCAATTTCTTTTACAGAAAGTATTTCCGGTATCTTCTTTACTATTTTAGGTGATTTTAAATTAGCCGCCGGATTAAATTCTATATATGCTTCTGTATACAGAAAATTAAAAAACGCTTTAATGGATGCAATTGTTCTGGAAATTGTTGTTGGCGCTCTTCCTATACTTTGTAAATGAATAATATATTCTTCCAAATCTTCTTTTAAAATAGTGTTAATTTGAACTTTCTTATTTTCCTTTTCAAAATATTCAAATAATTTCCTTACATCTCGAATATACGATTCTTCTGTATTGGGAGATATATTCTTCTTTTTATGCAATTGTAAAACAAATTCATTTATTAAATCCTGCATATACTTATCCCTTTTCTTATCGCTGTATTCCCTATTATATAAGTGTTTTTTTATAAAATCAAATTGTTTTTTTACCTATCTGTTTACCATAATATGTACATTATACAACATATATTATTGAGGTTTTTGAAAGAAACAATATATAGTAATTTTTGTGATTTTCTCAATATTTTTAATATTTTTTCTTGATAAATTTTCTTAATAATTTTTCATAATATTTTTCTAAATGTTTTTTACTGTTTTTAATAGTCTATTTAATATTTTCATATCATATTGTATATTTTTTCATCTATGCTTTTAGATTGATTTTATATTTAACTTTGTAATATTTTACTATTATAAAATTGGGAACTATTTTAATTATTTTATAGTTCGGAATTATTTTTAATTAATTTGTACTATTTTAGAAAATATTTATAAGAAAGCTTTCAATAAATGTAGTTGCAACAAGAAAAGATAGAGATGCTAATCTTTTATATTTTTTCTTACAATATGTTTCATACATAATCATTATTAAAAATGCAAACCATCTAAAACTGCATATAACCCATGAGATATCTGACAACCTTATAGCAATAACAAGTGTTGCTGTAAATTTTATTGTATATACAAATATTAAAACTGCCCAAAAAGCTTCTCTATATTTCAAGAAATTGGGTATACATATAAATATATATCTTTTCAGATTGTTGCATAGCATAATAATAAATATATTAATTAATTGTTCAGTATATATAATTTCTTCTCTTCTTGCAAAAAAATCTATGGCTATTGTATTGTAAACTATTATTCCAATAAAAGCTCCAATTACAATTCCATAGACTTTATAATTTGCAAATACTTTATTTAGGCTCATTTATCATAATATACCTTTAATACTTTTATATATTATATTACTTTGTACAATATTTATGATAGTAAGTCAAAATAGATGATATTGTTTTTGCATCATTGATTTCATTGCTTAAAATTTTCTCAATTAATTCTTCTACAGTATAAACTTCTAAATCAATATATTCATCAGGATCTAAATGTTGATGTGTTTTTTCAAGATCAAAGGCAACATACACATCTATTTTTTCACCTGAATATGCAACTGCCGGAGCTAATGTTTGTAAAAATTCAATTTTCCCTGACTTATATCCTGTTTCTTCTTCCAATTCACGAGCCGCACATTTCAATGTTGGTTCATCAATCGAATCTTTTCCACCAGCCGGGATTTCCAAAGTATACTTGTCAATGGCATTTCTCCACTGTCTTACCATAATAATTCTACCATCAGACATTACCGGTATAACAGCCGCGGCACCTTTATGTTGCAAGAAATCCCAATATACTTTCTTTCCTTCCGGTGTAATAATTTCATCTTTACAGAATCCTAATATTGCTCCATCATAAACTTTTTCTCTATTAATACGTTTAAACTTTTCCATTTCATCACCCTATTCAATACCCTTACATTTTTTATAACATGCATCACTTGCGGCAAAAAGTGCTTTTCTAAAACCATTATTTTCTAACTGTTCAACCGCTGCAATTGTTGTCCCACCTGGAGAACATACATTATCCTTCAGTACACCCGGATGTTCGTTTGTTTCAAGCATAAGCTTTGCAGAACCTAAAACAGTTTGGGTCACAAACTCGTACGCATCACTTCTTTTCATTCCGCATTTAACAACACTATCTGCTAATGCTTCTATAAACATAAACACATATGCCGGAGAGCTGCCACTTGCACATACAACTGCATCCATAATTTTTTCCTCAACAACTCTCATTTTCCCAAATGATGAGAAAATTTTCTCAATTTCTTCTTTTTCTTCTTGAGAGAAAAATTCTTCATTGTAGGATACGCCTGTCATGCCTTCCCCTACCATTGCAGGAGTATTTGGCATTGTTCTTACAATCTTCTTAGTTCCACACATATCTTCCAATTGTTCAATTGTAACCCCTGGTGCCAGTGAAACAACTACAGATTCCTGTGCAATATTTTCTTTTACCTGTGGCAAAACACTCTCAAACATCTGTGGTTTAACAGCTAATATTATGTACTTACTATTCTTTATAACTTCTTCGTTGTTATTAAAAAACTTAACACCTGTTTCTTCACTTATCTTTTCCATTTTTTTCTTGGTACTACTATGGAATACTATATCATCCTTATTATATAATTTAGAAACTCCATTTAATATAGCACTGCCCATGTTTCCCATTCCAATAAAACCTAATTTAAACATATTTCCTCCTATTTTTTCAGTCTATAAAAATTATAGCACAATTCTGTTATCCTGTGGTGGAATTTCTTATTATGTATTAAAGAATGTCGCTTGCGACATTCTACGCACCCAGCATATATTGCTTTTGCAATATTTTTTCTTTTGTGCAAGGGTGCATCCCTAGTGGAACATTTTTATGTAATAAGAAATTCTGCAGAAATTTCTTATTACATAAAAAAAGGAAATGCGATTTCTCACATTTCCTATTATCGTAGATTTTACTTTGCATAATCTATGGCTCTTGATTCTCTCACGATATTAACCTTTATCTGACCAGGATATTCAAGCTCATCTTCGATTTGCTTTGCAATATTTCTAGCCATTAATACCATGTCAGCATCACTAACCTTTTCCGGTATAACCATAATACGAATCTCTCTACCTGCCTGAATGGCAAAAGATTTATCAACTCCCTCGTATGAGTTCGTTATGTCTTCTAACTGTTTTAGTCTGTTTGTGTAAGTCTGTACTGTTTCACGTCTTGCACCAGGTCTTGCAGCAGAAATAGCATCAGCAGCCTGTACAATACATGCTATTAATGTTTCAGGTTCAATATCACCGTGGTGAGCTTCAACCGCATTAATAACTGTAGCTGATTCTTTATATTTTCTACATAAATCAACACCTAACTGAATATGTGTACCTTCTTTTTCATGGTCAACAGCCTTACCAATATCATGTAATAAGCCTGCTCTTTTTGCTACTCTAACGTCCAATCCAAGCTCTGAAGCTAATAGACCCGAGATAAGAGCAACCTCAATAGAATGTTTTAAGGCATTTTGTCCATAACTTGTTCTAAACTTCATCTTTCCTAAAAGTTTAACAAGTTCCGGATGAATTCCATGTACACCAACTTCAAGAGTTGCTGCCTCGCCTTCTTCTCTAATCATAGTCTCAACTTCTTTTTGAGCCTTATTAACCATTTCCTCAATTCTAGTTGGCTGAATTCTTCCATCAACAACCAGTTTTTCAAGAGCAATACGGGCTACTTCTCTCCTAATTGGATCAAATCCTGATAAAACAACTGCTTCAGGAGTATCATCAATAATCAAATCAACACCTGTTAGAGATTCAAGAGTTCTGATGTTTCTTCCTTCTCTACCAATTATTCTACCTTTCATTTCATCATTAGGTAATGAAACTACAGAAATAGTTGTTTCAGCAACATGGTCTGTTGCACATTTCTGAATTGCATTAACAACCAATTCCTTAGCTTTCTTATCAGCTTCCTCCTTGGCCTGTTTTTCATGTTCCTTAATTAATTTTGCAGTTTCAATCTTAATTTCTTCTTCAACAGTTTGTAATAATTGTTCTTTTGCCTGTTCAGAGGTTAATCCAGAGATTCTCTCCAGTTCCTGTATGCGCTGTTCGCTTAATTGTTCTACTTTTTCCTTAGCTTTGTTTAATTCTTCTTCACGAGATTTTAAGCTATTTTCTTTCCTATCAAGGGCATCTGATTTTTTTTCAACTGCTTCTTCCTTGTTAAGAACACGCTTCTCATATCGTTGAACTTCTGATCTACGTTCTTTGATTTCTTTATCAAGCTCATTTTTAGTTTTTAAATTCTCTTCTTTAGCTTCTAAAAGAGCTTCTTTTTTCTTTGATTCTGCTGTTTTAATTGCATCGTCAATAATTCCACGAGCTTTATCCTCAGCAGTACCAATTTTCTTTGCATCAGAATTTTTCTTTATAGAAATTGCAACTAATGCTGAAATCAAAGTGTCCACGAGAATCACTGCAACAAGTATGATAATCCAAGTAGTAGTATTCACAGGAGCACCTCCTTATTTAATTTTCATTGTACATTACAACATATCCATTTTACTTTATTACCCGTTTAATGTCAAGCAAAGTAGTAGTTCTAAAACACTGATTTTCTATATATTTGCATTATGTGATTTCATTACTCATAAAAAGAATTTTTCTGTTCCAAAATATAGTTATCAACTGCTTTTTTTACCATTGAAAAAGAATATCCTTTTCCAACTAAATACCTATAAAGTTTTTGCAAATCCTTTGAATCAGACAAATCATATCTTTTTGCACGTTTTTTTAATACACTAGAAATTGAATCATCTTCCGAAAAATCACTTTCCATAAAAGCTTCATCTATAAGTTCTTTTGAGATTCCTTTAGTATATAAATCCTGTATAATTTTTCGTTTACTATAAACGTTTTTCTTGTAATCAAGATATAACATGGTATATCTCTTGTCATTAATAAGATTATACTCTTCTAAATATTCAACAACTTTGTAAATTATATTTTCAGGATACAAACCTGACTTTAATTTATCTATAATTTGTTTTCTTGTTTTATAAGAATCATCTAGAATATAAAGAGCCCTTTCTCGGGCTCTTTTGTATAAAATATCCATAATATCGTTGTATTCTCTATCGGAAATTTCGTTATCTTCAATTAATTTCAATCTTCTTACCTCACCTTTATACAGATAGAACTGTAACTCTCCATCCAAGGTTATTTTAAAGCGATTTCCAACAGGTTCCATTTTAATGATTCTATGCATTATTCTTCCTCAGATGCTTTTTCAGTGTTATTAGCTTCTGCCTCTGTTTCATCCTCACCTTCAGGATGAATGTAAAACTCTCTTACCTTTGCATCTACTTCTTCCATGATGTCAGGATGTTCCATAAAATATTTCTTTGCATTTTCACGTCCCTGACCAATCTTTTCGCCATTATATGCATACCATGAACCACTCTTTATAACAATTCCACTCTTAGCAGCTAAATCTAAAATATCACCTTCTTTTGAGATTCCCTTACCAAACATAATATCGAATTCTGCTTCTTTAAAAGGAGGTGCAATCTTATTCTTAACCACTTTAACTCTGGCTCTATTACCAACCATTTCTCCACCAGCCTTCAATGTTTCAACTCTTCTTACATCAAGTCTGACTGATGCATAGAACTTAAGCGCTCTACCACCTGTTGTTGTTTCAGGATTACCAAACATTACACCAATTTTTTCTCTTAACTGGTTAATGAATACAACTGTGCAACCTGTTTTGTTCATTATACCTGTTAATTTTCTTAATGCCTGTGACATTAATCTGGCATGCTGTCCCATATGAGAATCACCCATATCTCCATCGATTTCTGCCTTAGGAACTAATGCTGCAACAGAGTCAACAATAATGATATCTACAGCTCCTGAACGAACCATTGTTTCTGTGATTTCCAATGCCTGTTCACCGTAATCTGGCTGCGAAATATACAAATTATCAATATCTACACCAATTGCCTTGGCATATACAGGATCTAAGGCATGCTCCGCATCAATAAATCCTGCCACACCACCTCTTTTCTGTGCTTCTGCTATCATATGTAAAGCTACTGTAGTCTTACCACTTGATTCAGGTCCGTATATTTCTACTACTCTACCCTTAGGTATACCACCCAAACCTAATGCTAAGTCTAAGCTAAGAGAGCCTGTTGGAATTGTTTCTACGTTAATCTTTCCCGAATCTCCCAGTTTCATAATAGCACCCTTTCCATGCTGTCTTTCTATTTGGGATATTGCTGCATCTAATGCTTTTAATTTTTCTTCTTTATTCATAATTCGTCCTTTCTGTTCGAACCTATGTTCGTCATATAAGTATAATAGTACAATCCGTTCTTTGTGTCAACAATTAATTAATAAATATTATATATGTTTTTTTGCTATTATGCAACACTTTACTTATATGTTTAACTTTTGTTTTTATGTTGCTTTGCGTTAAGGTAATTATATTCTTTTTTCATATTCTATGCAATCACCACCATCGATTACTTCGTCCGGTCTCATTTCATATATCATACATTTTGATGTATTACAAGGTAACTTTTCATCATCAAAACAATATTCACAATCTTTACAAACCAAATCATTATTTTTAATAATTTCAAATTTTAAAAGGTCATCTACAAATTTATTTGATATTATTTTTTATCTCCATTATGTAAAAAACTATTATAAAAAATTTACGCAAACAACTTAACTGTCATCTTAAATAAATCATTCTATAATAGTTTTTTTCTTTTATATATTTTCTCTTTATATGTTTCACTTTACAAAGTTATCTTTAAATAATTAAATTTAAAGCAACATACAATAACCCATGTTATTAAAACTTATAATCTTATACTTCTCTTATAAACCAAGAATTTTCTCAAGAGCTGTAATCTTTGTACAAATTATTAAGATTTCACTAGCTTCCTTTAATTCATCTGGCGTTGCAAATGAAGGTGCAATTCTAATATTCTTGTCTTCAGGGTCTTTTCCATAAGGAAAAGGTGAACCTGCACCTGTTAATACCATACCTGCATCCTTACACATTGAAACAACTTTCTTTGCACAACCTTCCATTACATTAAAAGAAATAAAGTATCCACCGTTAGGATTTGTCCACTCTCCAACTCCACATGGCTTTAATTCAGATTCTAACATATCAAGAACAGCTTTGAATTTTGGTCTCATTTTCTCTGCATGTTTCATCATATGTTTCTTTACACCATCAAAATTCTTGAAATATCTTACATGACGTAACTGATTCATTTTATCATAACCAATTGTCTGAATTGTCATCTGTTCCAAAATAGACTTAACATTTTCTTTTGAAGAAGCCATTGCAGCTACACCTGAACCTGAAAATGTTACTTTTGAAGTTGATGCAAATTCATATACTAAATTAGGATTTCCTGCCTTTTCACATTCTGAAATAATATCTAATATTTCATCCTGTCTATCTTCATATAAATGATGAATAGCGTATGCATTATCCCAATAAATTCTAAAATCTTTTGCTGCGGGTTTAAGTGCTGCCATTCTTTTTACAACTTCATCTGAATATGAAACACCTGTTGGATTTGAATATTTTGGAACACACCAAATACCCTTGATTGAATCATCTTCTGCAACTAATTTTTCAATCATATCCATATCAGGTCCATCTGCCTTCATAGGAATATTTATCATTTCAATACCAAAATATTCTGTAATTGCAAAATGTCTGTCATATCCCGGTACAGGACATAACCATTTTACTTTATCAAGCTTGCACCATGGTTTGCATCCTAATACACCATGTGAATAAGCTCTTGAAATAGAGTCATACATTATGTTTAAACTTGCATTTCCGTATATAATAACATGATCTTCTGTTGTACCCATAATATCAGCCATCATCTTCTTTGCCTCAGGAATACCACCTAAAACGCCATAATTACGGCAATCAATTCCATTTGATGCATGTACATCAGACTCGCTTGTTAAAACATCTAACATATCCATACTTAAATCTAACTGTTCTTTGCCAGGCTTACCTCTAGACATATCAAGACTTATATTCTTTTTACAAATCTCGTTATAGTCTTTTTTTAAACCTTCAAGTTCTTTCTTTAGTTCATCCTTGCTCATTTCACTGTAAGCTAACATATTATTTCCTCCAAATTAATTTTTTAAAACATTAAAATTTTTAGACACATATTCAATCATAGAAATAATTGTAAGTGCCAATGATATCCATATTAAAACCTGTCCAATAATATATAAAACGGAATTGTTTAATGGTGTATTAACAATAAGTACAATAATCATAACCATTGAGAAAGCAGTTTTGAATTTGCCCCACCAACCAGCTGCCAAAACAATGCCCTGATCTGCGGCTAGCATTCTAAATCCACTAATGAATAACTCTCTACTAATTATAATTATTACCACCCAAGATGGTATCATTTTTGGTGTTAAACAAATAATTGCTGCACTAACAAGCATTTTATCTGCCAAAGGATCCATAAATTTTCCAAAATTAGTTACTAAATGATACTTTCGTGCAATTTTTCCATCAAACAAATCAGTTATACTTGCAATAATGAAAACAATTGCCGCTAAATAGTAATTATATGGAATTGATTCAATTAACATAAATACAACGAAAATTGGAATGCATAAAACTCTGAATGTTGTTAATTTATTTGCTAAATTCATTTTATCTCCTTACCGGCTAAATCAGTTCGCCTATTAAGTCATAATCATTTGTACCTGTAACTTTAACTTTTACAAAGTCACCGGTCATAAGTTCTTCATCTGTCATAACAAATATATTACTGTCAACTCCCGGACAATCCATATACGTTCTTGCTATATAGGCATGTTCTCCGGAAATTTTTCCTTCTATCATTGCTATAAATTCTTTCCCTACATATTTTTCTGTGGTGTCGAAAACAATATCCTGCTGAAGTTCCATAATTTCATTTCTTCTGAAATTTTTAACTTCTTCATCTATCTGATCAGGCATTGTTGCTGCAGGTGTATTTTCCTCAGGTGAGTAAGTAAATACACCCAATCGGTCAAATTCCATTTCATTTACAAACTTCATTAATATTTCATGGTCTTCCTGTGTTTCTCCAGGAAAACCTGAAATCAAAGTTGTTCTTAAAATTATATCAGGAATTCTTTCTCTTAAATTACCTATGATCTCTCTTAACTGTTTGTTGGATGTTCTTCTTCCCATACGTTTAAGAACATCATCACTGGCATGCTGTATTGGAATATCCAAATAATGGCATATTTTCTTTTCGTCAGCTATTGTTTCTATTAATTCATCGTATATTTCTTCAGGATAACAATACAAAATTCTTATCCACTGAATACCCTGAATTTTGGCTAATTTTTTCAATAGAATATGCAAAGATTTTTTCCCATAAATATCTTTACCATACATTGTTGTTTCCTGAGCCACTAATATAAGTTCTTTTACACCTCTGTTTGCTAAATCCTTTGCTTCTTCAATAAGTACATCCATATCTACACTTCTGTAATTTCCACGAATCTTTGGAATAATACAATATGTGCAATATTTATCACAACCTTCGGCAATTTTTAAATATGCGTAATTGCCTGCCGTTGAAAGGTTTCTTGGAGCATTAACTCCCGCTAATTTATCTATATCATTAATGACATGAATATTTTTTTTGTTTATAAAAAATTCATTTAAGGCATTGGCAATACTGTCTATGGCTGTAGTTCCTATACAAATATCAATTTCAGGAATTTCTTCATCTATTTCTTCATAATATCTTTGAGCCAGACAACCGGCTAAAACTAACGCCTTGCAATTTCCTTCTTCTTTGTATCTTGCCATTTCAAAAATAGTATTAATACTTTCTTCTTTGGCATCATTTATAAAACAGCAACTGTTAATAACAATTACGTCTGCTTCTCTTTCATCGTCAGTAAATTCATAACCAGCTTTAGATAAAATTCCGGACATATGCTCTGAATCCACTAAATTCTTGTCACAACCTAATGAAATAAAAAGTACCTTCAAAAATATAAACTCCTTAAACTTTAAAATAGAATAAAGTGTCTGTTGACACTTTATTCTTCTTCGTCATCTCCTAAAATTTTAATTTTAGATTCTGCTAATTCTTCTACAGCAATTGACAATGGTTTCATACCTTCAGCGTCCTTGTCTAAAAGTGGCTGGTCACCTGCTATAATCTGTCTTGCTCTCTTTGATGTAGCCATAACAATTGAATATCTGCTCTGTACAACCGGCTGTTCACCGTCCTCTACATCACTATTAGCTACTGCCATTAAATCTGAATATGATGGGTGTAACATTTTTATCTCCTTTCGGCGAATTTTAATATTTCGCTTTTTATTTGATTAACAAAATCCATGTCTAGAGACTGAGGATTGTTGTTATTTTTTATATTTTCAATGTGTTTTGCACATTTTTCTACTTCATCATTTAATACGAAATAGTCGTATTTTTCCATATTATCAGTTTCTTCTGCCGCCTTTTGCAAACGGTCATTAATAACTTCTTCTGTTTCAGTATTACGACCGACCAATCTGTTTCTAAGTTCATCAGCACTCGGTGGCAATATAAAAATCAAAATTGCTTCGGGCATATTTTTCTTTACCTGCAAAGCACCCTTTGTTTCAATTTCTAATATTACATCATTTCCACTGTTAAGATTTGTTTCTACAAATTCTCTTGGTGTTCCGTAATAATGATCAACATATCCGGCATATTCTAAAAGTTTGTTTTCATTAATCATCGTTTCAAACTGTTCATTTGAAATATAATGATAATGAACTCCTGGGATTTCATTTGGTCTTGGTTCTCTTGTTGTTACTGAAACCGAAACCTTATAAGTATCCTTATGTTCCTTTAGATACTTAACTACAGTACCTTTTCCAACACCGGAAAAACCGGAAATTACTAATAATTTACCTTTTTTCATAATACACACTCTTTTATTCTATATTTTGTATTTGTTCTCTGACTTTTTCAATGTCAGTTTTTAACATAATTGCATGGTCTGATATTTCAGGATCACTTGTTTTGGACAATGTAGTGTTAGCTTCTCTGTTCATTTCCTGTGCAATAAAATCAAGTCTTCTTCCAACAGTTCCGCCTTTTAGCAAATCTTCGCGCATTGCCTTAATATGACTATCTAGTCTTACAAGCTCCTCGTCAACGCATACTTTATCAGCAAAAACTGTAACTTCCTGAGCAATTCGTGATTCATCAATTTGACTGTCTTCTAACAGTTCATGAATCTTATTTGTAATCTTTTCCTTATATTCAGCAACAATAACCGGAGATTTTTCTGTAATAAACTTAACATTTTCAATCATACCATCAAGTTTTGAAATCAAATCAACCTGTAAACGTCTTCCTTCTTCTTCCCTTGTTTCGATTAGTTTAAGAACTGCCTCGTCTATTGCTTTAATTACTAAAGCTTCAATTGTCTCTTCATCATCCTGTGCATTTTCTATTGTAACTACATCAGGGCTTCTCATTATGTAACTTGTTTTTACGTCATTTTCTAACCCAAGTTCCCTGCTGATTTGTTCATAACAATCAAAATATTCTTTTGCAAGCATTGAATTGTATCTTATGCATTCGTCACCTTTGCCCAGGTTTTCATAGGAAATAAATACATCAACCTTTCCTCTGCTAACAAATTTTTTCATTTCATTACGAACATTTCCTTCAAGGAAATTTAATTTTCTAGGTACCTTTATACCTAATTCCAAATATCTATGATTAACAGATTTCATTTCAACGGTGACCTTTCTATCACCTTCAGAAACTTCAGCTCTGCCAAATCCTGTCATACTTTTTAGCATCTTTCCTCCTCTGTGTCCATTTATCCACAGTTCTATTTATTATAATTCATATAAACACGACCGTCAAGTTACACTTAAATATAAGTAACACTTTCCCTTTAATACAAATATTATTTTTCAAATACTGCATCTAAATAGGAATATTATTTACTAATAAAATGTAGAAAAATCAAGTACAAGTTTTAATGTTGAATTTTAATAACATAATAATTTGCAAATAACATTAAAAACCTATAAAATAAGTGTGATGTAAAAAAATTTATTTTTTGATTTTAAAGGAGATTATTATATGGCATTTGATGGTATTACCATTTCTGCTTTGGTAGCAGAATTTAATGATAAATTACTTAATGGAAGATTATACAAAATTGCACAGACAGAAAGCGATGAATTATTACTTACAATCAAGAATGGTAAAAATCAATATCGTTTACTGATAAGTGCTAACGCAAGTCTTCCTTTAATATATCTTACAGATAAAAACAAACCGGCTCCTCTTACCGCACCTAATTTTTGTATGCTTCTTAGAAAACATATAAATAATGGACGTATTATTTCAATTACCCAGCCAGGGCTGGAACGAATTGTTGATTTTGAAATACAGCATTTAGATGAATTAGGCGACATAAAAACCAAACACTTAATCATAGAATTAATGGGTAAGCACAGCAATATTATTTTTGTAAACGAAGGAACCATTTTGGACAGCATTAAGCATGTTAATTCAATTATGAGTTCAGTCAGACAGGTTCTACCGGGAAAAGAATATTTCATTCCTCATACCTCTGAAAAGCTTAACCCTCTTGATGTAGAAAAGGAAGTTTTCTTTAAAACAGTTTTTTCAAAGCCTATGCCTTTGTCAAAAGCTATTTATACATCTTTTACAGGTATCAGTCCTACTATTGCTGAAAACATTTGTTATGAGGGCAAATTTGATTCATCAATGCCTGCTAATGTTTTAGAACATGGGGACCAGAACATCGTTTGGATGTATTTTTATCAGCTAATTAACAAAGTTAAAAATTGTGATTTTATACCTACGATTTACGAAAAAAACGGAAAACCTGAGGAATATGGTGTAACCATTTTGTCAACTTACAGTGACTGCACAACAACATCCTTTGAAAGTATAAGCACTTTACTTGAAACATATTATTCTAAAAAGAACTTATACACAAGAATGAGACAGAAATCTGTAGATTTAAGAAAAATTGTAACTAATGCTCTAGAGCGAGATAACAAAAAATACAACATACAGTTAAAACAGTTAAAGGACACAGAAAAAAAAGACAAATTCAAAGAATATGGCGACCTTTTAACAACTTATGGCTACTCAATAAAAGAAGGTTCTAAAGAATTTGAAACTGTCAACTACTATAATGGTGAAACAGTTAAAATCACTTTAGATCCTACTATTTCGCCTATTGAAAACGCAAAAAAATATTTTAATAAATATTCAAAATTAAAGCGAACCAGCGAGGCCTTGGAAACAATTATAGTCGAAACAAAAAATTCAATTGACTATCTTGAGTCAATTAACGTTGCAATAGACATGGCAACTACTGAAGATGACTTAAAAGCAATAAACGAAGAATTGGTTCAGACAGGTTTTATAAAGAAAAAACATACCAATAAGAAAGCTAAAAATAATAGCAAACCTTTACACTTTATTTCATCAGATGGCTTTGATATATACGTTGGCAAAAATAATATTCAAAATGAACATCTTACTTTTAAAGTTGCAACCGGAAATGACTGGTGGTTCCACAGCAAATCCTTTCCTGGCTCACATGTAATTGTAAAATGCAACAATCAGGAATTGCCTGATAACACTTTTGAAGAGGCCGCAAGACTTGCAGCTTTCTATTCCAAAGGTTCAAACCAGGATAAAGTTGAAATAGACTATATTCAGAAAAAGCATGTAAAGAAAGTTGCCGGTGCAATGCCGGGATTTGTTATTTATCATACCAATTATTCCATGATTGCGGAGCCTAATATCGACAATATAAAAGAGATCTAAAGTAAGGCAAAATATCGACAATATAAATGTAGCTAAATATTGCTAAATATTAACACTCTAAACTAAAAATAAAATATTAATTCTAAAAGAAGGTACTTAAAAAGCAGAGCCATAAAAGCTCTGCTTTTTATAGTTAATAGAAATTCCTTAAGATTCCCTATTATAAATTATAAACTTATATAAACGTTCTACTATTATCCGATTAATTCGTCATATAATTTTTCGTATTTCTTAGCTGATGTATTCCATGAATAATCTACTTCCATGGCTCTATCCACCATCTTATTCCAATCGCGCTTCTTATCATAATAAATATGCTCTGCATATCTAACAGTTCCCATCATCTCATGTGCGTTATAATTCTTAAATGAGAATCCAGTACCTGTATTTTCATATTCATTATAAGGTTCTACTGTATCTTTCAAGCCACCTGTTTCCCTAACAATAGGTAATGTACCGTATCTCATGCTCATTAACTGACTTAATCCACATGGTTCAAACAATGATGGCATTAAGAAAGCATCACAGGCTGCATATATTTTATGAGAAAGTTCTTCAGAATAATATATATTAGCAGAAACATCTTTTCCATATTTCCAGTCAAAATGTCTGAACATATTCTCATATCTTTCTTCACCTGTACCAAGAATAACAAACTGAAGTTCATCCTGACACATTTCATCCATAACACAGGATACCAAATCTAAACCTTTTTGGTCTGTAAGTCTGCTTACCAAACCTATCATCATCTTCTTAGGATTTACTTCCAAGCCTAACTCTTTCTGTAAAGCTGTTTTATTCTTAACTTTTTCTCTTCGGAAATTATCTTTGCTGAAATTCTTTGCAATTAATTTGTCTGTAGCCGGATTATATTCATCATAATCAATACCATTTACAATACCTCTAAGACAATTAGATCTTGCTCTCATTAATCCATCAAGACCTTCTCCAAAGAAAGGTGTTTTTATTTCTTCTGCATAAGTATCACTAACTGTAGTAACCATATCTGCATATACAATACCACCCTTAAGGTAATTACCATTATCGTAATCTTTTAACTTATCTGATGTGAAATAATAATCAGATAAACCTGCTAAATCCTTGATTGTATCAATATCCCAAACACCCTGGAACTTTAAGTTATGTATAGTCATAATAGACTTAATGCCCTGATAGAATTCTCCATTGGCAAAACTGTCTTTCAAATAAACAGGAATTAAACCTGTATGATAATCATGGCAATGTATAATATCCGGTCTGAAATCTATTACTGGAAGAGCCGATAATACTGCTCTTGAAAAGAAAGCAAACTTCTCTAAATCATATCTTGGATCACTGTATGGTCTCTCTCCTGAAAAATAATATTCATTATCAATGAAGTAGAATTTAACTCCTTCATATTCCATTTCCATAATTCCAACGTACTGTCTTCTCCAGCATAAGTCCATATAAAAATGATCAACATAAGTCATTTTTTCTTTCCATTTATGGTCAATACACATATAATTTGGAATCATAACTCTAACATCATATTTTTCTTTGTCAAAACATTTTGGTAAAGAACCTACAACGTCTGCCAATCCCCCTGTTTTAATAAAAGGTACACATTCTGATGCTGCAAATAATATCTTCTTCATATCTTCCTCCTCCAGATTAATTCTTTTGTATTATATGCTTAATTATCTACATTTGTATTCAAGTCTAATCTTATCAGCTATTAATGCTATAAATTCAGAGTTTGTAGGCTTACCTTTTTCTGCATTTATAGTATATCCAAACAACTCATCAATAGTATCCATTCTTCCACGATTCCATGCCACTTCAATAGCATGTCTTATGGCTCTTTCAACTCTGCTGGATGTTGTCTGGAATTTTTTTGCAATTGAAGGATACAATATTTTCGTAATGGAATTAAGCATTTCATTATCATTTACCGACATAATAATTGCTTCCCTTAAATACTGATATCCCTTAATGTGTGCAGGCACTCCAACATCATGAATAATTGATGTAACATCATTTTCAATGTTACGCTCCATAAAATGTTTTCTATCTTCTCCTGCACCAATAATTTTTTTAGTTTCAGGTATTCTCTTGTTGTATGATTTTACACCTTTTACCCTATCTGCTATCATGTTTGTTTCAAATGGTTTTAGTAAATAATACCCTGCGCCATAACCAAATGCATCCTGAATAACATTCTCATTACTAATTGCTGAAGTTATAATGAAAAAAGGCATCTTAATCATTGCACCATCTTCATTAACCTTATTCATTAGCGATAAGCCATCCATCTTTGGCATAATTAAATCTAAAATAACAACATCAGGTGTTGACTTTCTTATTAATTCATAAGCCTCCTGACCATTTTTAGCCTTACCAATAATCTGAATTGCTGTATCTTTTGATAATGCTGAATCTATGTTTTCGATTACTTTTTCATTGTCATCAACAATAATAACAGATATTTTTTCTGAGTTTCCGGTATATGTTTTATTTATATTGCGATTATTTAAGTTCGTGTTCATCATTCCTCCTAATTTTGTCAAAACACAGCACTGTTTAAATTCTTTTGACAAAGAAGATTATAGTTTGTTAGATGAAGATATTCAACTTAAAGAATTCGCATAAAAATCCTTTTTTCGACAATTAAGTTTACATATATTTTTTCACAGTGTTAAAAAATGTAAAAAAGCTTATAAAAACCATATATAAATGTCGATTTTTTTAAAATAATGTCAATATTTTCTTTAGTTAATGTACACTACCATTTTTTCCTTTTCAGCAAGTTCAATTCTATAGCCGTCTCTAAGTTCGTAATATACTTTCGGACGTAGCTGTGTACCATTAACCTTAGTTCCGTTAGTTGAATCATAATCTGCAATACGGTATTTTCCATCCTTACATGAAATAACCACGTGAATCTTGGATATGTAAGTTTCCGGCACAACAATATTTGCATTTTCTCTTCCAATTGTAAACGGAATTCTATTAATCTGATATTTCTTATTATTATAAATAATCATTGCCTGAACTTCATTTTCCACAGACTTTGCAGTAGCCTTCTTTGGAGTTTTGTAATGCTTTGTTGCAGCCAGATTTTCTCCTGACGTCTGATGTTTCTTTCTAAGTTCTAAATTATATTCTGTAAACGGATTAAGAACCATACCGTTTAACTCTTCACATTCATTCATAAAATTATATGCATATGTTGCAGAAACCTTTACAAATGAAAAATTTTCCATATAATCCTCAGGTATCTGTGAATAAGATGTGAATACCGGAAGCAATCTGCTTCTTCCACCATCTTTCACAATGTCAGGTTTCATTGAAACACCCTCTATAGTTTCATATGACAAAGAAGCATCTTCAAAATCACTCTTCATCGCCATAATGATATCTGCTTTTTGCAATAAATCTACAATATCTTTTTTCTTAACCTTCTTTTCAGGTTTTTTGTTATATTTTTTTATCATTTCTTCTATTTTATATACAATTTCTGTATTATTTCTTGCCATTTTAGGTCTCCTTAAATTTGTTTATTTATACATTATACTACATTTTCCGACTTATTTATATATGAAATATTCATTTTTTCTTTTGAAATATTTTTATAAATCAAATTAATTTGCAAGAAACATATTTTCTGCAAATATACCGTATCCTTTTGTAGAGTCGTTGACTAATACATGTGTTACTGCTCCTATTATTTTTCCGTCCTGTTCAATAGGACAACCACTCATGCCCTGAACAATTCCATTTGTCTTTTTTAATAAATTCTTATCGGTAATCTTAACAATCATATTTTTTTCTTTATTTGTTCTATTTACTTTTAAGATTTCTATGTTGTACCAGGTGGCTTTATTGTCCCAAATAAGTTGAATCTTTGCTTTTCCTGTATGCACATTATTTCCTAATGCCATTTCCATTTTTTTTAATTTGTATTTTTTTACAAGATTATATTGTATCTCGCCATTAATACCACAATTATTATTAGACTTTATGGTTCCTAAATAATTTTCATTATTGTATATAATGCTTCCCAGAAGACCACCCGGCTCTCCCTTTTGTCCCTTTTTAATTCCCCAAATATTTGCATTATAAATAGAACCATTTTTTGAGGACAAAAGCTTACCTGTATCAATGTCACTTATTCCATGGCCTAGGGCAAAATATTTATTCTCATAAATAAAAGACATTGTTCCAATTCCCTGAGAATCATCTCTAACCCAGATGCCAAACATATAATTGCCATTTTTTGCTTTAACAGGCTTTAGTTTCACTAACTTAATTCCACTATTTGATTTTATAGTAAAAACAACCGGTTTATTCTTATTTTCCTTAATCAAATAAACTAATTGTGCCTTATTACTTATTATATGCTCATTAAATTTTATAATATAATCTCCGGATTCAATTTTATCCTTGGCAGGATTTATTTTTTCTCCTTTAACATTTTCAAAACATCCACTACCAATTACCATCACACCCTGAGTTTTTAAATAAAGCCCTATGGGAAGACCAACAGGATAAACATAAGTTTTATCAATAACATTTACTTTTGTGTTTTTTACAGGAAGAATCCCGAAAAGCTTATATTTTCCTGTATAAGAGCCTACTTTTCCCGTAATAATATTATTCTTGCCAGTAAGAGTTATTTTATCCTTTCCGGTAGTTTTATTAATATTTAAAGAAACAGGGATCCCAAATTCATAATTAGCATTATCATTTGAATTAACAAAAATAGTATTTGGAAGATTTTTCTGTACATTCCAAATTACTGAAACAACTATTATTAAAACAGCAATACATATGGATGCAATAATTGTATTTCTATATATTTTTCTCATAACATAACCTCCAAATTACTAATTTCTTTTAATTGAATGCTCATCCCTAGCGGAACGTTTATTTATGAAGCAAGAAATTACAGAGAATTTTCTTACGTCATAAATAAACAAAAGGAAGACTTTCGCCTTCCTTTTTAATATCTCTAATTTTTCAGTTTTAAATCAAGTAACTTTTTGTTCGTTCTGCCATTTCTTTCATTTCTTTTGCATGAGAAATTGCCGCCTCACTAACAGTACCATCACCATTAATTCTAACAAGTTCTTCTATTGACTCATCACCTGATAATTTCTTAATGTTGGTAATTGTACTATTATTTTCCAACTTCTTTTCAATAAGATAATGATTGTCTGCCATAGCAGCTATTTGTGATAAATGAGAAATACATATTACCTGATGATGCCTACTGATGTTTGCCATTTTTTCTGCTACCATAGTGGCTGTTTTACCACTAATACCTGTATCGATTTCATCAAAAATCAAAGTATCTATCTCATCTTCTGAGGCAAGAATTGATTTTATGGCAAGCATAATACGTGAAAGTTCACCACCTGATGCCACCTTATTTAACGGCCTTACAGGCTCTCCCGGATTTGTAGAAATCATAAAATTAACATTATCAAATCCATTATCCGTAATTGTATTACTTCTTTCAATACCTATTTCAAAATTAACAGCCATGAAATTCAAATCTATTAAAGATTTAGTTACCTGTTCCTGTAAAACTAAAGCTGCTTTTTTTCTTTCCTCAGATATGTCCAATGAAATATTTTCCATATCCGAATATGTGGAATCAATTTCGCTTTTAATATTATTTATTTCCTCTTCATAATTAATTAATTCATCTAAATAATTTTGTTTTTCATATTGATATTCAAGGATTTTTTCAATTGAATTACCGTATTTTATTTTTAAATGATTAATTGTATTTAATCTGTTTTCAATTTCGTTAATATAATTAGAATCAAACTCAAGACTTTCTGTATAATCTACAATGTCAGAATCTAAATCCTTACACATAGAGTCAATGTCATAAAGGCACTCTTTAAACTGTGTAATCTTTTCGTCATCAGACTTAACGGAATTAATAAGCGAAATAGCTCTGTTAATTTGCGAACCAACACCATTTTCATTTTCATAACTTATAAGCTGATATATGGACGAAAGTTCCACCGCCACATCCTTTGCGCCTGCCATTTTTTTATAAGCTGTTTCCAAGTCAACATCTTCATTTTCTTTTAAATCAGCCTGTTCTATTTCATCTACTTCAAATTTGGCAAATTCTATTTCTCGGGCTCTTTGTGCTTCATCCATAGAATATTCATCTAATTTTTGTTTTAATTTTTTATAATTATTATTTAATTCTTTTAAATCAGCTAACTTATCTTCTATTTTGTCCTTTGCAAATTTATCTAAAATTTCAAGATGTTTTGCAGGATATAATAATGATTGATGATCATGTTGACCATGTATATCGATTAACATTTCCATAATGGTTTTAAGAGTTTTAACATTAACTGTTTCACCATTAATTTTTGAAACACTTCTGGATTCCGTTATTTTTCTTGAAACAGTAATAATATTGTCATCATCAACAAAAATATCCATATTTCTGATAAAATCGGCTTGTTCTTTTTTCGTTGAAAAAGTCAGCTCTACTAATGCAAAGTCTTCACCGTTTCTAATAATGTCCTTTGAAACCTTATTCCCCAGTGCAATATTAACGGAACCTAAAAGTAATGATTTACCGGCACCGGTTTCTCCTGTAAGCACAATAAGTCCATTAGAAAAATCTACGTCAACCTCTTTAATTAATGCCAGATTTTTTACGTGTAAATTTATTAACATATTTCCTCCTTTATGTGCTTCTCTCCATTTGTCCCACTAAGCAATTATTTCCGTAATAATTCCTTTAACCTTTTTTGCATTTTCCTTACTTGTTATTGCAAGGAAAATCGTGTCATCACCTGCAATACAGCCTACAATCTCATTAATTTCAATTGCATCTATTGCTGCTCCAACTGCCATTGCCATGCCTGCAATTGTCTTAATGACCAAAATGTTCTCTGCGCACTGCATAGAAACAATTCCATCATTTAAAACTCTCATGTATTTACTGTCATGTGTAATTGCCGTATTAACGGGCACAGCATATTTTTGACCACCGTTTACAGATGATGTTTTTATTAAATTAAGTTCTCTTATGTCTCTTGATACTGTTGCCTGAGTTACCTTAAAACCACTTTCAATTAATTTTTTTGCCAGTTCCTCCTGTGTATCAATATCATATTCTCCAATTAAATCTATAATTTTTCTTTGTCTTTTTGATTTCATAATTACCCCTACCTTAATTTAGTTTATCTTTTACTGCCTGTAAGAAGCTGCCTTCATCTAACTTAGCAATCTTTGTTGTTTTTTCAGACTCACTTATACTAATTATATCTCCTGATATAATTTTGAAAACGCCATCTCCATCAAAGGAAATCCTACGATTTTCTTCGTTTGCAATACGACTTTTACCAATTTTAACCTCTATATTATCGTGTCTTGACAAAATAAGACTTCTGTTTGCAAGTGTGTGTGGACATATAGGTGTTAGTATAATCATATTTGAATCAGGTCTTGCAACAGGACCACCTGCCGATAAATTATACGCAGTAGAGCCTGTTGGCGTTGATAAAATTATGCCATCTGCATGATAGTTACCTAATATTTCTTTATTAACGTACACCTGATAGTCAGTAATGGCTAAATCTCCACCTCTATGTATTACAATATCATTTAATACTGTTGATGAGTAAACCTGCTTGCCATCTCTTATAATTCTACCATCAAGCATCATTCGTGACTCAATATTAAAATCATCATTTATTAACTTGTCTAAAGATTCTTTTACATTGTCCGGTGAAATTTCAGCCAGAAAACCAAGTGTTCCTTTATTTACACCAACAAAAACAACATCTAAGTCTATAAAATCCTTTGTGGCATGAAGTAAAGTTCCATCTCCGCCAATGCTGATTATACATTGTGTATCACCTGGTATATCCTTACTTTTAAGAACTTTGTACTCCCCTGTGCTATAATCCACATTATCGATTAGCGCACACTGGCAACCACTTTTTGTAATATAATCTAATATTTTATAAGAAATTTCCAGTTTATTATCTTTTAAACTATTTGTTATAACGCAAAACTTTTTCATGTAATCCTCTATTTATCCAATTCCTGATGTGATTTTTCCACAACCTCTTCAGGTATTATATCTGATAATTTTTCGCCTTGTTCTTTATTTGTATTCTGTAAATATAATAAATATTCGATATTTCCTTCAGGACCTTTCACAGGTGAAAAATCCAAATTAATAATATCAAATCCAATGCTCATGGCAAATATTATAACACTTTCTATAACATCTTTATGAACCTTCTTATCTCTTACAACGCCTTTCTTTCCCACGTTTTCTCTTCCTGCCTCAAATTGTGGTTTAATAAGGCAAATAATCTGACCATTTTCTGTAAGAAGATTTTTTACAGGTAATAAAACTTTTGTAAGTGATATAAATGAAACATCAATTGAGGCAAAATCTATAACATCATCAATATCTTCAGGTGTTACATAACGGATATTTGTTCTATCCATGCATATAACTCTTTCGTCCTGAACCAGTTTCCAGGCAAGCTGTCCATGACCTACATCAACTGAGTAAACTTTTACAGCTCCGTTTTGTAACATACAGTCTGTGAAACCACCTGTTGAAGCACCTACGTCCATACAGATTTTTCCATCTAACTGTACTCCAAAACAATCCATTGCCTTTTCTAACTTTAAGCCCCCACGACTTACATATTTAAGAGTTTTACCTCTTACTTCAATATTAACATCATCCTTAAAAAAAGTTCCAGCCTTGTCCTCTCTTTGATTATCCACAAAAACAATGCCACTCATAATTATTGTTTTTGCTTTTTCTCTTGAAGGTGCCAAACCTCTTTTTACAAGTAAAACATCTAATCTTTCTTTCATTATACTAACTCTTTAACCTTCTCATATATTTTTTTGCTACTAATGCCGATTTTTTCTCTTAATTCATCAACCAAGCCCTGCTCAACAAAACAATCCTCAATTGCCATGATTTTTACATTACAATCTAAACAGTTTTCCTGAACGTATGTGGATACTGCCTCGCCATAACCACCTTTTTTTATAGCTTCTTCCACTACAATAATCTGTTTATGTCTTTTTGCAACATATTCAATCATATCTTTGTCTAATGGTTTTATGAATCTTGCATTTACAATTGTTGGATTAATGTTTTCTTTCATAAGCAAATTATAGGCTTTTTCTACTTCTTCAAACATATTTCCAACTGCGATTATGGCAATATTATAACCGTCATTTACAATTTCACTTTTTCCAAGTTCAACCAGACTAGCCGTTTTTTTCTCTGCCACATAAGCTGTACCTCTAGGAAAACGTATGGCAATAGGACCATTATATTCCATTGCAAATTTCACAGATTCAATTAGTTCCTTTGTATCTTTTGGAGCAATTATTGTTAAATTAGGAATTGCTGACATAAAAGATACATCAAATATTCCCTGATGTGTTTCACCATCCTGACCTACCAGACCTGCCCTGTCAACAATCATTACAACAGGTAAATTTTGAAGACACACATCATGTAGTATCTGATCATAAGCTCTCTGGTAAAAAGATGAATAAATTGAAACAACAGGTTTATAGCCACTAGCTGCAAGTCCTGCCGCAAAAGTTACTGCATGTTCCTCAGCTATACCTACATCAAAAAATCTGTCAGGATATTCTTTTTGAAATCTTGAAAGACCTGTGCCATCAGGCATTGCTGCTGTAATAGCTAATATTTTTTTATTTTTCTTAGCCAATTTAACTAATGTTCTTGAAAAAACTTCTGTGTAAGACATTGTTCCTGCAGATGAAGACTTTACTTCCTCTCCTGTTTCAACATCAAACTTTCCTATACCATGGAATTTTGACGGATTATTTTGCGCAGGTAAATATCCTTTTCCCTTTGTTGTTTTTACATGTATAACAATTGGATGGTCTATTTTTAAGGCATTTTTAAAAATACTAATCATTCCATTAATATCGTGTCCATTAACAGGTCCAATATATGTGATTCCTAAATCGTCAAACAAACCACCTGGTATAATAAAGTTCTTAAGATTATCTTTCGTTTTCTTTACTTTTTTAACTATTTTTTTACCGATTTTTGGAATTTTGCTTAAAGAAGTTTCAACATCTTCCTTCAGGTAATTGTAGTGTTCTCCAACTCTTAACTTATTTAAATAATTTGACATACTGCCAACATTTTGAGAAATAGACATATTGTTGTCATTTAAAATAATCACAAAATTTTTTCCTAAACTTGCAACATTATTAAGAGCTTCCAAAGCCATACCACCGGTAAGTGCTCCATCACCAATAACCGCCACAACCTTATTATTGTTATTATTAAGCTTATTTGCCATAGCCATACCAAGCGCCGCAGATATTGATGTTGAGCTGTGCCCTGTGTCAAAAGAATCAGTGTCGCTTTCGTGTCGTTTTGGAAAACCACTTATACCATCAAGCTGTCTTAATGTATCAAACTGTTCCTTACGACCTGTTAAAATTTTATGTGTGTATGACTGATGACCTACATCCCATACAATTTTATCCTGTGGAAAATTTAAAACTGCATGCAGAGCTATAGTCATATCTACAGTACCTAAATTTGACGCAAGATGACCACCTGTTTTGCTGACTTTTTCTACTAAAAAACTTCTTATTTCTTCAGCCAAAATAGGATATAAATCCTTATCTATTTTTTTTATATCATTTTCTTTATTTATATTATCTAATATTTGTCCCATATTTCTTACGCTTTAGTTTTATTTTTTCCTATTAATTAATTTAATTATTAATTGTTTTAGGAAATCATTATTACCGTTAATATTATCTAAAATTTCAATTGCTTCTTTTGAATATTTTTCAACATCTTTTTTTGATTGTTCTATGCCACAAAAAGAAACGTATGTTGTTTTGTTGTTCTTTTCGTCACTATGAACAGGTTTGCCTAAAACATCTGTTGTACTTGTAATATCCAAAATATCATCCTGTATCTGAAAGGCTATACCAACGTTTTTTGCTATTTTTTCTACATTTAGAATCTCAACTTCATTTGCCCCTGCAAGAATTGCACCTGCCATCATGGAAGCTTCTATTAAAGCTGCCGTTTTCAAATTGTGGATATACATAATTGTATCCATATCCATCTTTTTATTTTCATTTATTACATCAACAGTCTGACCGCCAACCATGCCATAGACGCCTGCTTTCTTTGCAATTACACCCATTGCCTCTGCAGCTTTCATAGGCTCATCACTTTTTATTACAGCCTGAGACATAATCTCATAGGCCATATTAAGAAGACCATCTCCTGCTAATATACCCAAATCCTCACCATACTGTGCATGTGTAGTTTTTTTGCCACGACGATATTCATCATTATCCATTGCAGGTAAATCATCATGTACCAAAGAATAAGTATGAATCATTTCTATCGCTGCCATAAAAGGATAAACATTTGTAACATCGTCTTTAAACAATTTTGCCGTTTCCATTATAAGCATTGGGCGAAGTCTTTTTCCACCTGCTTTAAGACTGTAATTCATTGCTTCAATAATTATTTTCTGTTTGCCTTCTTCTTTTGGAAAATAATTATATATAATATCTTCTACTTCTTTTGTTTTTAACTTTAAGTTTGTATTGAAATCGTTCATAATAACTCCTAAATGTCTATTAAACGTTCTGCTGTGATTCTTCATTTATTATTTTAATTTGTTTTTCAATAGTCTCTATCTGCTGATTGCAGTCTTTTATTATTTTCAAGCCCTGATTATATAATTTAAAAGACTCATCCAATGTAACATCTTCTTTTTGCATTGCTTCAATAATTTTTTCAACTTCATTAAAGTTCTGTTCTATATTTTTTTTATTTTCCATTATAAACTCCTTCAGTTATATCATAGGTTTTTGCTTTTATTTGTCCATCCTTAACAGTCAACATGACATCATCACCTACATTAACCTGTTTTACAGAATTAATTGCTTCGCCCTTATCATTAGCAAAATAAGCAAAGCCTTTTGAAATTTTATTTAAAGGAGATAAACCGTTAAGTTTCTCCGCATATATTGCAAGCATATGCTTTCTGTTAGTGAATAAACTATTAAAAGCATCATTAAGTCTTGTATATAATTCATCTGAATACTGTTTTTTGGTATTTAACTGATTAATTGGATTATATAGATTAAGTTTGGTCTGTATATATTTCAAATTGTTACGTGTGTTTGAAATTTTATTAACCATCTGAGATAGTAACAACTGTTTGTAACGTGTGATATTAAGTAAATATTCATTGTAATCAAATACAGCTATCTCAGCCGCAGCACTTGGAGTTGGTGCCCTTAAGTCTGCCACATAATCAGCAATTGTTGTATCAGTTTCGTGACCTACCGCCGAAATAATAGGTGTATTACAATCGAAAATAGCTTTTGCCACTATTTCCTCATTAAAAGCCCACAAATCTTCAATGGAGCCACCACCACGGCCCACAATAATTACATCTAGAGACAATGAATCTAAATATCTGATACCGTTTACGATATCTATTGCGGCCTCTGCCCCCTGTACAAGACTTGAATATAAATATAACTGCACATAAGGATTTCTTCGCTTTGTAATATTAATAATATCCTGTATTGCAGCACCTGTTTTTGCTGTACAAATTCCAATTTTTAAAGAATACTTAGGAATGGGTTTCTTATACATGTTATCAAAAAGTCCCATTTCACTAAGTTCGTTTTTCAACTGTTCAAAACGCTGATATAGTAGGCCTGCACCCTCTAACGTTATACTTTTTGCATATAACTGATATTTTCCATCTCTTTCAAAGACGTTAACGCTGCCTAAAACAATTACCTTCTGTCCTTCTTCTAATGTGAATTTCAAATTGTTTCTGTTACCCTTAAACATTATGGCTGAAATTACACCTGTCTTATCTTTCAATGTAAAATATATATGACCTGAAGAATGATAAGTTACATTGCTTATTTCTCCCTTAATGCAAATATTAGCCAGCATAAAATCCTGACTAAACATTTGCTTTATATATGTGTTTACCTGACCAACTGTGTATATAGACGGCATATATTATCTCCTAAAATAATTTTGCAAGAACACCATTAACAAATGATGGTGAATCATCTGTTCCGTACTTTTTGGCAAGTTCAACAGCCTGGTCTACGGCAACAGGCTTTGGTATATCATCATCAATATTCATTTCATAGTAAGCTAATCTAAGAATATTAAGGTCAGCTTTTGCCATTCTGTCTGTTTTCCATGATACAGCTACCTTGTCAATTTCTTTATCAATATCATCAATTCTTGAAACTATATCTGTAACACGATTAATTATATATTCTTTATCTTTTTCCTTTATTTCTTTAATTTCGCCTAACTGTTCTAAATTCTCCATGTATAATCTATATTGTTTTTGTAAATCTTCATCCTTATGGAACTCTGTACAATATAACAATTTAAAAACATATTCTCTGATTTCGGCTCTCTTCATATTTCCTCCACATATCTGATTATTAATTATGTTATTACGTTCAAAAAGGGTGTCCTAACAGACACCCTACGTTAATCTAAATTATTTTGATAAAACACTTGAAATGTTTACATTAACATTCTCAACCTTCAAGCCTGTCATATTTTCAACTGTAGTTTTAACTCTGTCCTGTACTTTCTTAGATACTTCAATAATCTTTTCGTTCATTCTGATAATAATTGAAACATCTACCATAACGCTACCTTCAGCCACATCAACTCTAACGCCCTTTGAAAGTTTCTTCATGCCAAGTTTTGCAACAATCTCTGATGTGATATTACCAGCCATACCAACAACACCATCAACTTCTAAAGCTGCCATTGCTGAAATAACTGCAAGTACATCATCACTAATATGAACATCTCCTAATTCTGATTTTTCGTTTATTCTATATGTGTTTCTTACATCTTCCATTTCAAACCTCCTACCTTAAGGATAACCTTATAAACTAACGATAGTATATCATTAATAATATAAATTTACAACCATTTAGGCAAAACAGAAACAGCCATCTGACAGGTACCACATTACCTTCAAATGGCTGTTTTTGTTTTTATAAATTTATTGAAGTTTCACTATCATTTCCATTATTGACTCAATATTTTCAAAATTTTCTTCAATCTTTTCTTCTGAAGGAATTTCGATGTCAAAATTGTTTTCCAGCTCCTCAATAAATTCAATCATTTCCATAGATTCTAAATATTCTACAAGGTTTAAATTATTGTTTTCCACACTAATTCCCGGACTAATCATCTCCAAAATTTCAATAATTTCATCTCTCATTATTCATGCCTCATTCTATAAAATATTTTTTGTTTTGAAAATATACTTTCACGTATATAATTACCATACTATGAAATATAATTCAATTCTTTTTTATGATATATGAAAATAAGAAAAAATTATGCAACTTTTTTGATTATTTTAAACATTTTCCATATTAACGTTTTAATTTCCTATTCAACGTTTTTAAGTGCGTTGTCCATTGGTATCTTCTTAATTTTTTTAAACTGGAAAAATGCAACTATACCATAGCAGACAATTCCTATGATAAACATTTCAACATAAGTTTTTTGTTCCAAATATAAAGTTAGCCAACCATTATAATCTTTCATCATTTCAAAATAAATCTGATCAATAATTTCTGTTGATAAAATAAGGCTTATAATTATTGACAAGCCAACCATCCAGGTTGTTGCTGTTATATAAAGTTTACCGACTTCCCTATTATTGTAGCCTAAAATTTTAACCATTGAGATTGAATTTTTATTCTTCTCAATTATTAATTTTGTTAAAAGATAAATAAGTAAAACAAACAGACAAATTGCAAAAACATTTATAAGATAAAACATATTCCCCATTGAAACGTTTAGCTGTCTGGAGGTTTTGGTCATATCTTTTTCCGTTATTACACTTGCAACATCTTTGTCGTCAATGGACAATTTTTCATTTGAAAAATAGCCTGAAAAATAATTCTTGTCCTTATCAATTAGTGAATTTAGTTTATCTCTTGTCATAAATACTGAAAGACTACCTGGATAATTAATTACTTCGGCTACCTTTATTTTGTATTTTTTACCACTGTATTTATCTTTTAATGTAAAAGTATCACCTTTATTTATTTTATATTTTTCTGATAAGCCATCGGAAATATACATTCCATTTTCTACGTTCTTTTTAAAATATTTACTGTCTTCTTCAATACCATACAGGCTTATATCCTCACTAAGAGAACGTCTGTTAATCTGTAAAGATGTTAAACTGTATTTTTCAGCATCTTTATTTTTTACCTGGACAGAATTCTTTAACACATATTGATTTTTTGCAATCATATTATCTACAATTTCATTTTGATAATGTGTTAATAAAGGATGCATCATCATACCAAATAACAGCATAATATTGGCAAACAAAATACCAACAAATAAAGTTATGTAATTACCTTTGTTTTGTAAAATTATTCTCAAACGGAATCTTGTAATAAATTTAAAGTTTGGTAATTTCAATGCTCTCCTGTTCTTCTTTCTTGTTAAATCCTTTCTGATAAACTTAAGTGGACTTATGGAAAGTTTAGACATTAATGTAATAAAATTAATTACAAGCATAATTATCAAAGGAACAACCGTAGTTAAAATAAACGCTTCTGCATTCCAAATTGTCTTATATTTTGTAAGACTGTAACTTCCATAATACATTCCTGCCGCAACATTTTTAAATATTGTATAGCCCAAAACATTTCCAATAATTGCAGCTATAAGCGAAATTATAATTGGAAGTGCCATATAATGTACTACCAACTGTTTCTTTGAATAGCCCATGGCTCTAAGTGTACCTATGGAAGTTGCTTCATTTACAATTGTATGATTAATTGTAACAGCAAATACAAATGCTAAAATTACAATTAAAATATATAAAAGCACAATCATCATAGAATGATCACTACCTATATCATCGCCTGTAAAATTAATAGCCGAATTAGTATATCTTGGTACATATTCATTAATTTCATTTCCGTTAGCATAAACTACTTTTGATATTTCCTTAACTAACTTGTCCGATTTCTTCTTTTCGTTTTTTTCATTTGCAGGTTCATTATTGTATTTCCATGCATAATCATAAAATGTATTTTTGTCAATGGCATCAAACTGTTCATCTGTAACAATTGCCACGCCGAACAACACAGCATCAAACATAAGATCTGTATTATTTGAAAATAGTGCACTGTAATCTGACAACGCAACTAAACCTGTAACTTTGTATTTTTCTTTTGAAAAACCAACCGTATCGCCTATTTTGATTTTATTGTTATCCGCAAACATTCTATCAAGAGCTATTTCGTTATTTTTCTTAGGAAATTCACCATCCATTATGCAGATTTTATTTACATCTTTTCTGTTTTTAAACAAACGTAAAGTTGCATTTTCACTTCCTGATAGTTTTTTGTCACTTTGTAACTCTTTATAAAAATTTTTATATATTTTTATATTATTTTTTTCTATTTCTTTTTTATCACTATCTGACAAATCATTTTTTAAAACAAAATGACCATTTTCAATATTGTATTTTTCGAAACTGTCATCATAAGTTTTCTTCATACTTGAACCGGCAACAAGGAAACCTGATATGAAACCGATTGTTAATGTCATAAAAAGAAATATTGCTATATATTTTCCAAGTTCACTTTTAAACTCTCTTGGTAATCTTTTCAGTAAAGGACTTCTCATACCAATCACCTCCCTACCAGTCAAGATCTTTAGCAGATATTTTATTTTCATTTTCAACTATTTTTCTTATTTGTCCATCTTTTAATTTAATGATTTTATCTGCCATATTTTTTATTGCATCATTATGTGTAACTATGATAATTGTATTGCCATATTTTTTGTTTACATCTTCAATTAACTGTAAAATATCTTTTGAAGTATTGTAATCGAGAGCTCCCGTTGGCTCATCACATAATAAAATATCAGGATTTTTTACAATAGCTCTTCCAATGGCTGTTCTTTGTTGCTGACCACCGGATAACTGATTTGGTAACTTATTTCTGTGTTCATACAAGCCTAAAGTATTAAGAAGTTCATCAATATCTAAAGGATTGTCACTTAAATATGCACCTACTTCAATATTTTCTTTTACATTCAAATTAGGAATAAGATTATACATTTGAAAAATATAGCCAAGGTGTTTTCTTCTGTAATTCGTTAATTCGCCTTCGCTCATATTTAAAGTTTTTTCTCCATTAATTGCTACATATCCTTCATCGCCGTTATCTATACCTCCTATTATGTTAAGAAGTGTAGATTTACCTGAACCTGAAGGTCCTAACATTACACAGATTTCACCTTTAGCTACATTAAAATCAATTTCTTTTAAAACTTCTACAGAGTTCTCTCCCTGTCCAAAACTTTTCTTTAATTTTTTTACCTCTAAAAACATCTTTATTCCTTTCTTAAAACAATCTTCATTAATACTCACATTAAGTTTTCAATTTATTGCTAAAATCTACAACCTTTTATATTATTGGAGTTTATACTTTATGTTGTATATTTATATAATGGCAATTTGAACCTTTCAATTTTAAATCTTAATCTTATTATCAAAGAAAAAAACTGAATAAGTAACGAACTTTAAATTTCAATTACCTATCCAGTCCTTTTCTAAATCTTAGTGGCAGCCCCTACATTTACTGCAATCTCCACCACATTGGAGAGATTTTCCACTTTTTTTATCCTTTATCATGCTTCTAACTATTAAACACACAATAACTACTAAAACAGCTAAAACAATAAATGTTCCTACTATTCCATTCATAAAACCCTCTCCTTTCAAGTCGGAAATGAAATGCCCAGTTTCATTTCCATATTTCATAATGATTTACACGGCAAGTCTGCCATTTTTATTAATATTTTAAAGTTTTACTTTGTTTATAAGGTCTAAATAATAAGTAAATAAATGCGATTATTATTGCAACGGCAACAATTGCACCAAATCCAAATGTTGCACCTGTAAATAATGAACCAATTTGGAAAATACAAAGTGAAACTAAGTAAGCTAAACCACACTGGTATCCAATTGCAAAGAAGAACCATTTTGTATTGTTCATTTCTCTCTTAATAGCACCCATAGCTGCGAAACATGGAGCACATAATAAGTTGAATACTAAGAATGAGTAAGCTGCAATAGCACTCATGCTATGAGCAAGTGTTCCCCAAACTTCCTGACCGTCTTCTGCGATTTCAGAACCAAATCCGAATAACATACCAAATGTACTAACAACGTTTTCCTTGGCAATAAGACCAGTAACAGCAGCAACTGCCATTTTCCAGTTACCCCATCCAAGAGGTTTGAAGATTAGCGCGATAACACCACCGATTTTTGCTAAAATACTGTCATTTAACTGTGTTTCCATATCAAGCATGCCAAAGTGTCCGTCAAGCCAACCAAAGTTCATTAAGAACCAAAGTAAGATTGTTGAAAGTGTAATAATTGTTCCTGCTTTCTTGATGAATGACCATCCACGTTCCCACATACTTCTTAAAACATTACCTACTGTTGGTAAATGGTATGCTGGAAGTTCCATTACGAATGGTGCAGGATCTCCTGCGAACATCTTAGTTTTCTTTAAAATAATACCTGATACGATAATTGCTGCAACACCTACAAAATATGAACTTGGAGCCACCCACCAGGCACCATCAAATAACGCACCTGCGATCAACGCAATGATTGGTAATTTAGCACCACATGGAATAAATGTAGTTGTCATAATTGTCATTTTTCTATCTCTGTCATTTTCAATTGTTCTTGAAGCCATTACACCAGGAACACCACAACCACTACCAATAAGCATAGGGATAAATGATTTACCTGATAACCCGAATTTTCTAAAAATTCTGTCCATGATGAACGCTACTCTTGCCATGTAACCACAAGATTCAAGTACAGCTAAGAAGAAGAATAATACTAACATCTGTGGAACAAAACCAAGTACAGCACCAACACCGGCTACAATACCATCAAGTATAAGTCCCTGTAACCAGTCAGCACAGTTAAGCGCTACTAACACTTTTTCAATGGCAGGTGGAATAATCTCACCAAACAATACATCATTTGTCCAGTCAGTTACGATTGTACCAACTGTTGTAACTGAAATATAATATACAACAAACATTACAATTGCAAAAATTGGAAGAGCTGCCCATCTGTTAGTAACAATTCTATCAATTTTGTCAGATGTTGTTAATTTTTCTTTGTTTGACTTTGTATAGCATCCTTTAATTATTGAAGATATGTATTCATATCTTTCGTTTGTGATAATACTTTCTGTATCATCATCAAATTCTTTTTCTAATGCTTCAATCTGATTGTTTACATTTGGAACAACCTTTAAGTTTTCTGAAATCTTATCATCTTTTTCTAACAACTTAATTGCAAAGAATCTTTTCTGTGCATCAGGTACTTCTGATGATAAAAGAGCTTCAGTTTCATCAATGATTGTTTCTACTTTTTCATTAAATTTATGTGCGATTTTATTTTCCTTCTTGCTTTCAGCAAGTTTAACTGCTTTGTTTGCAAGTTCTTTAATTCCATTTCCTTTTAAAGCAGATATTTCAACAACTTCACAACCTAACTTTTCGCTAAGTTTGTCAATATGAATCTTATCACCTTTCTTTTCAACGATATCCATCATATTAACAGCCATTATTACAGGAATACCAAGTTCCATAATCTGTGTTGAAAGATATAAGTTTCTTTCTATATTTGTACCATCAACAATATTGATGATTGCATCAGGTACCTCGTTAATAAGATAATTTCTAGCCACAACTTCTTCCAAAGTATATGGTGATAAAGAATAAATACCAGGTAAATCCATAAGCTTAACATCTTTATGTCCCTTTAATTTACCTTCTTTTTTTTCTACTGTTACTCCAGGCCAGTTACCTACAAATTGGTTTGATCCTGTTAGGGCATTAAACAAAGTTGTTTTACCACTATTTGGATTACCAGCCAATGCAATTTTAATCGACATTACTATTTTCCTCCCATTGTTTGTCTTTGCTATCTTTCGTTAGTGTTTTCTAACTGTGTAGTAAAAAAAATTATTCTACTTCAATCATTTCGGCATCTGCTTTTCTTAAAGATAATTCATAACCTCTAACAGTTACTTCTACAGGATCACCAAGTGGTGCAACTTTTCTAACATATACTTCCACGCCTTTAGTTATTCCCATATCCATGATTCTTCTTTTTACAGGGCCGTCGCCAGTAAGTTTTTTAACTTTAACAGTTTGACCTACTGCTACTTCTCTTAACGTTTTCATAAAAAGCTCCTCTCCTTTATGTATTAATTAAACCATTATCTTATTGGCCATATCTTTGCCAATTGCGACTCTGGATTCTTTTACATTAACAATAACGTTGCCTCCAATTTGAGACACAACAGTAACTTTTGCTCCTTGTACAAAACCTAAGTTTTCAAGGAAGCGTCTAGTTTCTTCTTTTCCACCAACTCTTTTTATTTCATTTTCTTCCCCTGAATTCACCATTGTTAAAGGCATCATAAGTTCCTCTTTTCTCTGTTGCTAATTTTTCACTTTAGTTAGTATAGCCTAACTTACATTAGATGTCAATAATATTTTTTCGTCCTTACTAATTTTTGTTTGTTATGTATATTCCTTATTGTAAATATAGCAAAAAAACACAATAATACACAAATTGAATTTTGCCTTATTTTTTGATATAATCATTTTTATAAAAGTGAAAAGGAGCTTATTAATGAAAAGTAATGAATCTTCAGAGATGTATTTAGAAACAATTCTTGTTTTAAGTAAGCGTCTTCCTGTTGTTCGTTCTGTTGATGTTGCTAATGAACTAGGATTTAAAAAATCAAGTGTCAGCATCGCCATGAAACATCTTCGAGAAAACAACTATATAACTGTAACAGATTCCGGTTTTATATATTTAACTGATGACGGAAAAAGTCTTGCGGAAATGATATATGAACGTCATCAGATTTTAACTGAATGTTTTATAAAACTTGGTGTATCTGAAGATGTTGCTACTGAAGATGCATGTAGAATTGAACATGTTATTAGTCAGGAAACAATTGATGCCATAAAAAAACATATGCATAAATAAAGAAAACGATATATGATTCTTCTGTTTTAATAAAGACTTTCATATATCGTTTTTCTTTTTTTATTTTGCCGGTGTAATAGTTATATTGTTAACAGATATATTTGTTTTTCTTTTTATAACATCTTCAATCTGTGCTCTTTTCTCTTCACTTACTTCTGTGTCTGATAAAATAACATCTGCCTGATTATCATTTATGGTAACTATAATATCGTTAAATCCTTTTGCTTTAAGCAATGTTTCAATATTGTTTTCCATTTCACTGTTTTCAGTAATTTTAACCATTGATTTAACAGCTTTCTTTTTTTCCTTATCACCTATATCGTTATTGTTAATTACTTCTAACAGTGTTTCTTTGTTTTTAGATCTTGTCTGCTCTCTGTTCAGTTTTGCCTGAACCATATAAGAACTTAATGTGCTTCCATTTGTAAGAACAGCAGCTCCCGGTTCCTCTGTAGTCTCTTCTTTATCCATACTTTCTATGTCTTCATTATTTGTAAGTAAATTATCTTTGGAATAAATTGATTCGTATGTATCATTAGTTACCTTTTTTGATTCATTTTTCTTATCAAGGTTTGCAGAATAATTAAGATATCCTGCCACTGCAATTAACACAGCTAAGAACGTAACAATGAATTGATTTTTCTTTAAGATTTTTTTCATAACTCCTCCTTTTAATCATTACTAATTATAGATATTTTATGAATGGGTATATTAAATAATGCATTAATCATATTTGTTATTTCATTTACTTTTTCAGCATCCTTTAGTCCCTTTGCCGTAACTGCCACACCTTCAATTTGCGGATATATTTCTTTTATAATGTAAGGATATTCTTCCTGACTTCCATTAAAGATAACTGTTGAAACTTTAGAAGATTTTTTCTCCCTGGATTCTTGACTTTCCTCTTTATCAACCTGTAAAATTTTTTCATTACCTGATTTGAAAGTAATCATTACATTTACATTTGTAACTCCATCTATACTCTCTATCATATTTATGATTTCTTTTTTAGTTTTGTTCTCATAGCTTTCCTTTGATATGCTTTTTTCTGTGTGTTTGACTGTTTTTTCTTTATTATCTACTTTTTCAAAATATGATGAACCAATTAATAATATGCCTGCAAGTGCCAATAAAATTATTTTTTCTTTTCCTATTTTTTTCAGGTTAGTAAGCTTGTCAATTATTTCCTGTTTCATTTCCATACTTTTCACTTAGCCTCTCTTCTATTTTCTTTTCAAAATCATTTAGCCGGGTGTCTAACTGATTTTTTGCATCTATATTAATATTTTCTGTAATTATTCTATCCACATTAATATCTTTTTTGGTAATCTTAAAAACCGGAGACAAAACAATTAAAATCAAAAGCATGCCCGCAAAAAATTTAATGTACTTTATGTATCTTTTTTCTGGAAAAATATTCGTAATAATTGTAATTACCAACATAAATATACAAATATTTTTAATATAACTATATATAAATTCCATTTTACCCCTTTCCCGTACACATACATATGATAGCAATACTTATTATAAATAAGAGACTGCAACCGGTTATGACTTTTGCAAGCATTCGCATTCCTATGGACATGGAATTAAAACTGGCAACAATTCTACAATCTGCAATAGGTTGAACCAAAGCAGCCACTATTTGCATTAGAAACGAATATAACTGTATTTTAAGAAAGGGTACAGCGCACAAAACAACAATCACTATAATAGCCGTTGCTCCAATTGCATTTTTTATTAGATTGGCAGAGCCTAAAAATATGCCTGTTATTGCATCTGTACTATTTCCAACAACCGGCACACTTCCTATTACCTTTCTTATGGTTTGATTTTTAGTGCTATCAATTGACGGCAAAATAAGAGCCTGTATTATATTCAATCCTGTTACGATTCCCACAAAAGTTTTCATAAGAAAATTCACTATATTTCCAACCACCACTGCTGTTCTTGACAAAAAGTCTTCCTTTGATATGTTGTTCACTATGCTAACTGCAACATATATTTTAATTAGCGGAATTATTATATGTAGGAAAACAAATTGGGCTACTGATATAATTACCAAACAAAGCTGATAAAAACCTGAAGCCGAAACTTGTCCCGTAATTGCCACTGACAAAAAATATGTTGGTACAATTCCATACATAAATTTAAGTAACAACTCAACAAAATCAACGGCTATATTACACAGTTCACTGAAAAGACCAAACATAAATGTTACTGAAACAAGATAACATATAAAAAAACCGGTTTCTGAAACATCGTCCTTTGAAAAAACTTTTGTAAAATTTGTAAAAAAGCACGAGATAATTATTGTTAGGAATAATTGCCAAATAATATTAAACAAATAAGAATTATTTCCAAAAGTCTTATAATATATACTTTTAACTATTTCTCCTAAAATAGTAATGACCTTTCCTTTTATAATATTGTTTATAATTTCCTTAACACTTATATCTCTGTTACCGGACTCTCTAAGAATTCTTTGTGGCTCATCAAATTGAAAATCATCCATACTGATAAACGTTTCTTCATTATATGATTTTTCTTTTATATTTTTATCACTACACTTTGCAACATTGCCAACTGACAAAGTAACAGTGATGCACATTATAATTAAAATAATCTTTTTCATAAATCAATTAACCCTAAGATAACATTTTTCCTATTTGTAATATTAACTCTGAAAAAATAGGCAAACTAATGACCAGAATTGATATTTTTCCAAATATCTGAACCTGATTGGATATGGCAACATATCCACAGTCCTTACATATATCTGAAGTAATTTCACATATAAAGGTTATACCTGTTATTTTTAACAATATTTTAATGTACTCTTTGCTAACATTGGTCAATTCTGATATCTGGTTAAATATATTTATAATGTAAGTAAGTTTTGTAAGCATCATTATAAATATAATTAAACATCCTGTTATGGATAATAATATTCCATATTCGGGTTTAACATTTTTAAACTGAATTCCCAAAACCACCGTGGCAATACTAATAACTCCTACTGCAATCATCTTTTACCTGTCCTTACAACCTGAATAATTTCTTTATTGTTTCAAAAAGCTCATATATGTATGGGACAATCCACGTTAAGACTAATATAAGACCTGACAGACTTGTCAAAAAAGCCTGTTCCTCTCTACCGCTGTGTTTTAAAATCTGACCTACAACCGACACAATTATACCAACTGCCGCTATTTTAAAAATCATATTTATTTCCATAATTGTTCCTTTCATCTCATATTAATAAAACAGCAATTAGGATTCCTGAAAAGGTTCCCAGGCATTTGTATAATTTACACTTATTATTCTTTTCTTCCTTTAATTGCAAAATCACTTCCTGTATATCATTAATACATTCATCAATGTTACTTAGTTGTGTTTCCCTATCTGTTACACCAAGATTAGTTCCAAAAGTAAGTATTACGTCCGTTTCCTGCTTATCAAATTTAATTTCTTTTTTCAAATATTTGTTAACTGCCATTTTCCAGCTTTCAAATAATGTTTTTTCTTCCATAAAATAAACTTCGCTTACTTTATGATAAAAGTTTTCTATTACATTATTATTTATTTTTATAAGTTCCATTGCCTCAAAAACTGATAAATTATCATATTTAATTTTCCCTTTAAGAATTCTTAAACTTTTCTTAAATGCATCTAAGTTATTTATTTTTGCTATATACTCATTTGCCAGAGCAAAACCCATTAAGCTGCACGCTGTTACAACAATAAGCACTCCAATTACTTTTAAATACATAGGTACTCTCCAATATTTAATATACAAATCTTTTTTTCGAACAAATCTACAAAATCTTTTCCAAGCTTATTTATTACAGCCGCCTGATTTTTTCCATGGACTGTGGCGATTATAAAAATTCCTGACAAATTAGCATATTCTAACGCCTCAATATCCTGTGCTGTTCCTATTTCATCTACTGCAATTAATGTTGGTGCCATTGACCTTATTGCCATAAGTATCCCCTTTGATTTGGAACAGTTGCTTATAACATCTGTTCTTTTTCCTAAATCCATTGTTGGAACGCCTTTATAACAACCACTGATTTCATTTCGCTCATCAATGACACATAAACTTGTACCAGCGAAATTTTCACTAATTTTATAAACTAAATCTCTAAGTAATGTTGTTTTGCCAAGTCCCGGTGGTGAAATTATCAATGTATTACACAAGTGATTATTTTTGTATAATTTAGGAAAAATCATTTCACTGCATTTTTTTATATGATGATTTATTCTAAAATTAATAAATCTAATATTTCTAATAATGGGCTTATCATAAATAGTTCCTGCCATATAACCACCAATGCCTACTCTATGGCCGCCTGGAATTGTAATAAACCCTTCAGCCATACTCTGCTCGTATGCGTAGGCAGAATATTCTGTAATCAAATTAAAAGTATCGATAACATCTTTTTCATTACATATAACATCAAGTATAATTTCACCCATACCTGTATTTAAAATTACATTTTTGTTTACTCTGATTCTAATTTCATATATGTTTTTTATTTCATATTTTTCTAAAACTTGTCTTATTTTACAATTAAAATATCTGTATATATTTTCCATTTTTATAATTCTCCTTAAAAAAATATATGAAAGATAAAAAAATATATTCTATTTATTTTTATATGTGTTACAATTAGTGAGATGAAAAAAATAATTAAACAAAAAGGATGGTAACTTATATGAAGAAACTAAAGAAAGCATTAATTGTTTTTCTTGTGCTAGGTCTGTTTTGTAGTCTCGGATATACTTTTTTAGGGATGACAAATCACAAGATTAATACAGTTGCAAAAGGAAATGAAACAACAGCTAATCAAAAACCTAACATAGCTACAACTAATTACAAACTGTTGAAAAGCATAAAGTTAGACAAGTTATCTCTTTCCATAACTAAAGGAAAGAAAGCAATTATCAAAGCCAGCTTAAAATACCAACAGGATTCATCTTCACCAAAAGAACCTGTTGTCTGGGTTAGCAAAAACACTTCCATTGCAAGTGTTAATAGCAAAGGCAAGATTACAGCTTTAAAAGCAGGAACTACATATATTGTCTGCAAAGGTGAAACCGACAAAATAAAAGCAAGATGCAAAATTGAAGTAAGAGATCCTTACAACAAGATTAAGACTTTAAAATTAACATCTACTTCTTTGCGTGTAGGTAAAAATCAAAAACGATTTTTAGACTTAAAGACAACTTATGATAAAAATAAAAAATACAAAAATGAACCTGTTGTTTGGATAAGCACAAACAACAAAGTTGTAACAGTAAAAAACGGTGTTATTAAAGGTAAAAAAACAGGTACAGCTTATATTAAGGCTCGTTCTAAATACACAAATGAAACTGCAAAATGCAAAGTTACGGTTGTAAAGAAACTTAAATATGTAGCTTTTACTTTTGATGACGGCCCTGGTGAATACACAGACAAACTTTTATCAGCATTGAAAAAGCACGAAAGCAAAGCTACTTTCTTCGTATTAGGTAATCGTGCTAATTCATTTAAAAAGCAGTTACAAAGAGAATATAATCTTGGCATGGAGATTGGTTCACATACATGGTCACATAAGAACTTAAAGATTTTATCTGAGAAAAATGTTAAGAAAGAAATTTCTTATGCAAGAAATGCAATTAAAAATGTAACCGGAGAATATCCAACATTACTTAGACCACCTTATGGAAATTACAACTCCATAGTTAGCAAGAATGCAAAAGCACCTATGATTTATTGGTCTGTTGATACAGAAGATTGGAAATATCGTAATGTTAAATACATAAAAAATTATGTTATAAATCATGCATGCGATGGCCAAATTATCTTGTTACATGACATTCATCCAACATCTGTTAACGGATTTATCAAAGCCCTACCGGAGCTTAGAAAAAAAGGTTATGAGCTTGTTACCGTTAGTGAACTTTACAAGATTAAAGGAAAGACCATGAAGAATGGTATTATGTATTTTGGACCAAATTATTAAAAGATATTATTTCGAATAAATATTAAAATTTACATTAAATAGAAAATAGAGGTATAAGTCAATTTGTGAACTTACACCTCTATTTTTTATAACTATTTTCATATAACTGTTTACGAATATCCATTCCAATATAAATCAATTATTATCTCTTGTTCTATGTAATCTGCTAAATCATTACAAATAATCAGCCACACCATCATTTATGATATGGCTGATTATTTATTATTCTGTAGCTTCTGTAAATCTGTTCTAAAAGAATAACTCTCATTAACTGATGTGGAAATGTCATTTTTGAAAAGCTTAATTTGAAGTCAGCCCGTTTTGATATTGATTCATGTAATCCAAGGGAACCGCCTATTATAAATATAATATGGCTTTTTCCTTCTATTCCTAACTGATTAATTTTCTTTGATAATTCCACTGAATCCAACTGTTTACCAAGGATTTCAAGAGTTATGACAAAAGCCCCTTCCGATATATGCTTGCTAAGTCTTGCTGCCTCTTTTTCTTTTACAATATTGATTTCTGCTTCCGTTGAATTTTCTGTTGTTTTCTCATCAGCAACTTCAATGATATTTAATTTACAATATCTTGATAATCTTTTGCTGTATTCTTTTATGGCATCCACATAAAACTTTTCTTTAATTTTTCCTACTGTTAATAATGTAATTTTCATCTGCATCTCCTTATTTGCAATAGACTTATTGTACTCTATTTGAAAGCAAAAATAAATATCATTTACTTGTTTATAACCATTTAATAGTTTATAATAGTGTTAGTTTATGAATATCAGTTACTTTTTAAGGAGGCACAATATGGAAGATAGCAATTTCGAAAACAACAAAACTTCAGATGTGCAGGAAAACAAATTGCCTGAAAGCCTGTACGATTATACAGATAACAAAGTCCATTCCTTTGTACGACTATCAGATAAATATAAGGACATTACATCATCAGCCTTAACAATGCTTATTGTTGGTATCGCAGGAATTATTTTTATGATTTTAGTTTTTGCTGATATTATACCACTTCCAATCAACGCATCTACGGCATGGTTGTTTGATTCTGTAATGGGTGGAATTTTTATTATATTTATTATTGCAGGCATTGTTTCTTTTATGCATGCAAAGCAGGTAAAAATCGATGCTGAAGCCGAAGATAAGTTAATTGAAGAAATTTTAGCTTGGGCAAAAGACAATATTTCAAAAGAACTTTTAGACGAAGGTTTAGATTTAAGGGAACCTGAAGAAATATTATATTTTAGTCGTGCTGACAAAATTAAAGATTTATTAATGCATCAGTTTGAAAACGCTGACGAAGCTTTAATTTATGAATACACTGAACAAATTTATCAAAATATTTATGAATAGTGTTTTGAAATTTTTTAGTGGCTTTTCCAATAATTGGAGCAAATATGCATGTCCCTAGTGGAATGCTTTTAATGTAACAGAATTTTTTGATAAACATCATAAAAGAGATTGTCTATTTTTAGTAATAGGCAATCTCTTTTTCTTCTTTTCTTTTATTTACATAATTGCTTCTATGCCACCCTCATCCATTAATTCCTGATTATACAAAATCTCATCGCAGTTTCCTTTTGCAAAGAAATTACCATCTTTAATAACAACGGCTTCTCTGCAAACCTCTTTTGCAAAGGTTAAGTCATGAGTGGCTATAAGCATTGTATGTGGTAGGGAATTTAAGACATTAATGAGATTACGCCTTGCCTTAGGATCTAAAAAAGCTGTTGGCTCATCTAATAACATAACACTTGGTTTCATTGCCAAAACAGTAGCTAAGGCTGCCATTCTTTTCTCGCCACCTGATAATTTAAGGGCTGTTTTGTCCTTCAAGTGTTCAATATTCAATAATTTTAATCTGTCTTCCACTCTATATTTTACAGACTCTTCATCTAAACCTGCATTTCTAGGGCCAAAAGCAATATCATCATATATAGTAGCCATAAATAACTGATCATCAGGATTTTGAAAAAGCATCCCCACCTGCTGTCTTACTTTAACAATGTTTTTTGAGTCCACAACTAAATCATCTATTTTAATTTCTCCTGTACTATCTAATATTCCTTCAATGGCTAACATTAATGTAGACTTACCGGCACCGTTAGCTCCTATTAGTGCAAGTTTTTCCCCGGACTTAACATTCAGGGATAAATTATTTATTGCCTTTGTTCCGTCAGGATATTCAACTGTAACATTATTAATTGTAAGCATATTTCTTCCTCTTGTTTTCAAATATAATAGCAAACTCTTAAATACTTAAATTTAAATACTAAAAATTCAACACTCAAAATTCAATACTAAAATACAAAAGCATTTTCTCTATAATATAACAAAAATCACACTGGACACAGTACATACCAAAAAGAATACTATATCTTTCAATGCAATCTTTTCTTTCTGATATGCAACCTGTTTGCTTCCATAACCTCTGCATTTCATGGCGTTATATATTCTTTCTGCCTTGTTAATGCTTTTTAAAAACAGGTTTCCAACAAAGGGACCCATGTGCTTAATATGTGGCCACTTGTATGCCGGATTCTTTAATCTATAGGATACAAGCATTGTTGAAACTTCTTCAGCCAAAACCCCAATATATCTATATATCATTTCCATTAAATTAACGATTAATGGTGGTATATGTAATCTTATTAACTGCTTTGTCAAATCAGAAAACCGCGTTGTAGCAATTAGTATTAATAAAGCCCAAACCGAAAACATAGTTCTAATAATCAAAACAACAAAAGAAATCAAACCATAAGTAATAGCAATTCTTCCAATAAAAAATGCTGTTTCCCTGTTTATAATCAGATTACTTATACCTGCAAAAAGTACAAAAGGCAAAGCAATCATTGTTCTTTTTATAACAATTTTTAAAGGTAATTCTGCTAAGGCTGTAGTGATTATCAAATAAAACAAAAAATATGAAAATCTAAGTAAATCATAACGTCTGACACTAAGTATACAAACAATATAGACAACTGTAACTATCATCTTTATTAATGGATGTATATTATGTATTATAGTATTTTTTATACTTAACTGTTCTAACGAATAAATTTCATTTACTTTACTTCTTATACCACTCATTAAATTTATAGGTTACCCCTTCCGTAACAGCTATCTCCTATTACTTATTTTTCTTTTTCTTAACGTAAGTTATTATTCCACCTGCTCCTAGCGCAAGGCAAAAAGTTATACCCGCTCCTATAATACCTGAAGCCGACGTTCCATTTCCTTTTTTTTGCGACTTAAAATCATAATCAGGCAGTATTGATAATTTTTCCTGAATCTGACTCATTACACTATGAGTTTTATCACTATTTTTAAGTTCTGAAGTACCTGCTGTTTTTTCCATTGACCACTCCAATCCATCAGGATTAGAAGAAGCATAAAGAGATAAAACACCACCTGTTATAACAGCAACAATACCAATAATCACTGTAACTTTTTTTACAGATACTTTTTTGTCTATTTTTTGTTTAAATAAAGCCGAATTAATTATTTCAGGCCTTATTTTCCAAACAAATAAAACAACTGCAGCTGTTACAATTCCTTCACCTACTCCAATTGCCAGATGAATTGGTAACATTAACGCCACGAATGTTTTAAATGGAAACTCTGTTATCCCTGATAAAAGTGTTTCCATTACAACACCAAAAGCACCTATTTGAAGTGCAACCACAGGTCCTAAAAATGCCGATACTGAAAGTTTTGTTTTGGATATGTTATTTTTCAAAAACATTCTTATAATTGGAAATACTATTAAACATGGAATGACACCCATATTAAAAATATTAGCTCCTAGCGCAAGCAAACCTCCATCAGCAAAAATAAGGCATTGTATAACTAAAACTGATGCAATAGTTAATAAGGCAGGAAATTCTCCAAGTAACATTGCCAGTAAAATTCCACCGCCTATATGACCGCTTGAACCGGTCCCCGGTATGGTAAAATTAATCATCTGGGCTGCAAAAACAAACGCGCCTGACACAGCCATAACCGGTAGTTTTTTTTCAGACAAATCGCTGTCTGTTATTTTCTTTATACCATACGCTGTTGCCCCTGCTGTTACAGCCCACATTGCTACGCCAACTTCAGGTGACAACAAACCATCTGCCATATGCATCTATTAAATCTCCTTTAATATTTCTTTTTTTATTTCTTTTAATGAAAGATTTTTCTCTTTTGCAATTCTAGCCAAATCTTCATATTCTAATTTTTCTTTTGATATTCCATAGCCGTAAGATTCCTTTAATGAAATGTCACCTAATGAACTTTCAATTGTTTTAACATTTCTTGTAAGTCCGTAACGTTTACAAATATACTCTCTAACGCCTAATGTTGTTGTGTATTTAAAAATTAATTTAAGGAACTTTTCCTTGTCTATATTTTTACACATACATGTAATCATTGTTCCCGGGCGATTTTTTTTCATATTAATATTTGTAGTGTACACATCTAAGGCACCATTATTCATTAAAGTTTCTGTAGCAAAACCTATTTCTTCAGCAGTCATATCATCTATATTACATACCAACTCCAGAACATCATCCATTTTCTGCTCTTCTTCTCCTAAGAAAGCTCTAACGCAATTTGCCACTGTGAAATCTTTATTTCCCATACCGTAGCCTATTTTCTGAGTTTTCATTATAGGCATGGCATCAAAATCATCTGCAAAATATTTAAGTAAAGCTGCCCCTGTTGGTGTACACAACTCACCATTAATGTTACCTGAATATGAAGGAACCTCTCTTAAAATATACGCTGTAGCAGGTGCCGGCACAGGTAAAATTCCATGAGCACATCTAACATTACCACTGCCTACATGAACAGGTGATGCCATTATTCTGTCAGGATTGATTTTGTCAATCAACATACACACACCAACTACATCGGCAATGGCATCCATTGTACCTACTTCATGGAAATGTATCTCTTTGATACTTTTATTATGAGCTTTAGCTTCTGCTTCGCCAATTAAACAATACACATTAACTGCATCTTTTTTCACTTTAGCAGGAATGTCTAACCCATTAATAATCTCTTCAATATGAGAAAGACTACTATGTGAGTGGTGTCCATGACTATGGTCGTGGCCATGTTCATTGTCATGCGTATGCTCGTGCTCGTGCTCGTGCTCATGTTCATGTTCATGTAAAACATTGTTTTCCTGTACGTTAACATCTTCACTTACTTCTTCTTCACCATTAACCATTACTCGCATGTGAGTACCAACAATTCCACATTTTGTGCTTTCTTCTTTTATTAATTTAATGTTAGGTATATTCAAATTATTAAATTCATTTACAAATTCATCTGGTTTGTCAAGTAACTCAACTAAAGTCGCCATAAGCATATCGCCGGCTGCTCCCATATTACATTCCAAATATAATGTTTTCATTTTCATCATCCTTATAAATTATTTTGTTATATGGTTAATCATACTTGCCATATAGCCTGCTCCAAAACCATTATCAATATTAACAACACTTACACCACTTGCGCATGAATTAAGCATTGAAAGAAGTGGGGTTATACCACCAAAGGCTGCCCCGTAACCTACACTTGTAGGTACGGCAATAACCGGACAATCTGCCAAACCACCTATAACACTGGCAAGTGCCCCTTCCATGCCTGCAATGGCAATTATGACCTTTGCTTCCATTATTTTATCCACATTTTCAAGCAAACGATGCAACCCTGCCACACCTACGTCATATAATCTTTCAACATGATTTCCTAAAAATTCTGCCGTGAGAGCCGCCTCTTCTGCCACAGGCATATCACTTGTGCCACCTGTTGCAACAACAATTTTGCCTAGGCCATCCTTTTCTACCAAATTTCCAACAATACCAACTTTTGATATTTCATCATAAAAATATGTAACTTCCAAAGCTTCTAAATACTTCTCTACATAATCTGACGCTTCCTTACTCATTCTAGTAATAAGAATATTGCTTTGATTATTTTTTATGAAGCTTTCTGAAATCTTTGCTATTTGGTCAGGTGTCTTACCGGCACCATAAATCACTTCCCCAACTCCCTGTCGAAGCTTTCTGTGAAAATCAGGCTTGGCAAAACCTAAGTCCTCAAAAGGCTCTTTCTTTAATTCTAATAATGCATCACCTACAGAAACCTTTTTTTCAGCAACTAACTGTAATAATTCCTTTGTATCCATACTAACTCTCTTTTTATTTTTCATTTAAAATTTCGTTCATGCTACCTGTTCTATAGCCCTGTAAATCAAGGGTTACATAGGAAAAGCCGATTTTTTTAAGCAATGTAGCTACTTGTTCCCTGTCATTTACAATAAAATCATTTATTTGTTCAGGAAGAATTTCAATACGGGCAATATTTCCATGGACTCTTACTCTTGATTGTACATAGCCTTTACTAATTATAACATCTTCAGCCTTATCAATCATCATAAGTTTTTCTTCTGTAATCTTTTCACCGTATGCAAATCTTGATGCTAAGCACGCCTTACTTGGCTTATCCCAAGTCTTTAAACCTAAAATTTTAGAGAATTCTCTAATTTCTGATTTATATAAATTTGCCTTTTGAAGTGGGCTTTCTACTTTAAGCTCCTCAATAGCTTTTAAGCCCGGTCGGTAATCGCCGTTATCACTCATATTTGAGCCTTCTGCCACATAGGCAATATTATTTTCTTTTGCAAGTTTCTTTATTTCAGAAAAAATTACTTTCTTACAAATATAACATCTGTCAGGTGGATTGTCGGCAAAGCCTTCAATATCCAAAGGATTATAACCGCATATTATGTGCTTAATGCCTTCACTCTTACAGAAATCTCTTGCGTCATTAGTTTCTTTTTCAGGAAAAGCCGCCGCATTTAATGTTATGGCTATTGCCTTATCTCCTAATACATCATGAGCAACTTTCAGAAGAAATGTAGAATCTACTCCACTTGAAAATGCTACTGCCACGCTTCCTAATGATTTTAAATATTCTTTTAAATTATTGTATTTAACCTCTAAATCCTTATCCATATTAATCAGTTCCTTCCAATAGACATACTTTTTATTAAACTATATTATATTTTAAAATATATATAAATCTGTTGCAAATGCCTATATTATATACAATTTTATGCCTAAAAAGCATGAATTAGCTGTAACATTTCCTATTACGTAAAAAGAAGAAAAGCCATTATTAACAACTTTTCTTCTTTTTATATTTTTATTTTAAAGTAGGAAGATTGGATATATACTGCTTAAATACATTCCAATTTCCTTTTTTTATTTCTGATACATTAATATTATTTTCATTTATAACATTACCTTCTAAAAGAAATACATCCATTCCTATTTGAGAAGCACACATGTCTTCTGTAACATCGTTTCCAACCATTAAACAATCTTCAGCATCCTTATCAAGAACCTTTAATATATGTTTATAATATTCAATGTTAGGTTTTGCAAAACATGAATTCTCATAAGTAGTTATTAATGAAAAATCATCCTGACATAATCCTGTCCATGACAAGCGTTCTAAAATTGCCACTTCTGGAAATATAGGGTTTGTTGCAACAACTAATGTATAACCTTTTTCTTTTAAAATTTCTATACATTCATTTACTGTTTCAAGAGGGCTTGTAACATATCTTGCTATGGAAAAATCTTCTTTATAAAACTTCGTAATTTCTTTTTGAATCTTACGTTTTTCTTTGGAATCCATTTTTCCACCGCCACCTGTCATGAAGTTAGCAAAAGCTTTCCAAAAGCACTCTTCATTTGTAATAATACCGTCGTTTGCAACCATTGCTTTCACGCCAACCCAAAGCCCGGCAACAATTTTCTTTGAATCAAAATTGGATGATTCCAGTCTACTACTTAAAAGTTTTATGTACATGTCGGTAAATTCTTTCATGTCCATTGGAAGTAATGTTCCATCTAAATCAAATAATACTGTATTCATTAATATCTAATCCTATTCGTCCCAGTTGTGGTAAACCTGCTGAACATCTTCATCTTCATCTAATCTGTCAATAATAATGTTCATTTTCTTAATAGCTTCTTCGTCTGTTAATGTAACATAATTCTGAGGAATCATTGTTACTTCAGCATTTGCCATCTTAATTCCTTCTTTTTCTAAAGCTTCGCGAACTTCACTGAAAGCATCAGGATTAGTTAAGATTTCATAACTATCTTCTTCATCTGAAAAATCTTCAGCTCCTACATCTAATGCCATCATCATAAGTTCATCAGGATCCATATCACATTCTTCCTTATCAATGATAATCTGTCCTTTCTCGTCAAACATATATGATACACAACCCTGTGTTCCTACATTACCGCCACCTTTTGTGAAACAGTTTCTAACATTTGCTGCTGTTCTGTTTTTATTATCTGTTAAGGCATCAACAATAATAGCTGTACCGTTTGGTCCATATCCTTCATATCTTGCTGTTTCATAATTAACAGCCGCTGCGTTACCTGCAGCTTTCTTAATACCTCTGTCAATTGTATCGTTTGGCATGTTGTTAGCTTTTGCCTTTGCAATAACATCACGTAACTTACTATTATTGTCCGGATCAGCTCCGCCTTCCTTAACTGCTACAGCAATTTCCTTACCGATAATTGTAAAAAGTTTTCCCTTTGCTGCATCATTTTTTTCTTTCTTATGTTTAATATTCGCAAATTTTGAATGTCCTGACATAAAATTCCACTCCTTTGTATTTCTTATTTTACACGCACTCTAAAGTGTAACATTTTATATTTTAATAGTCAACTTGCACATCTATGTATCTAATTCCAGACTAATGCACAATGCCTTATTAATCGTCCCCATCATTTCTTCATCCAAATGACAGACTTTATCTTTTAATCTTTGTTTATCTATAGTCCTTAACTGTTCAAGTAAAATAACCGAATCCTTAATTATATCGCATTTATTTTTGTCTATTCTAATATGAGTTGGCAGTTTTGCCTTTGACATTTTAGATGTAATTGCTGCGACAATAACTGTTGGACTATGTCTGTTTCCTGTATCATTCTGTATAATCAAAACCGGTCTTATACCACCTTGTTCAGAGCCAATAACCGGTCTTAAGTCAGCATAAAAAATATCGCCTCTTTTTATAATCATTTCCACACTCCAAATCTATTATAATAACTATAGTATTCCACTTTTTGGAATGTGTATTCAATTTTATAAATTAAAATTCAAGATTATAATCATCTTCAAAATAATCTTTTGTGCCAACTATTTTTCCATCTTTTAAATAAACTCTTGGCACTCTTTTTCCTAAATCACAAATAAATTCGTAATTAAAAGTACCTGCTTCTTCGGCTAATTTATCAATTAATATTGTTTCGTCCCCATCAGTACCTACTAATGTAACTTTATCGCCAACTTTTACATCCATACCTGTAACATCAACCATAAACTGATCCATGCATACCCTTCCAATGATATTAGCTTTCTTACCATTAATTAAAACATAGCCTTTGTTGCTTAAGTTTCTTGGATAGCCGTCACCATAACCTACAGGAATTGTTGCAACAGTCATCGGCTTATCAGACACAAAAGTATGACCGTAACTTACACCTCTGCCTGCCGGAATTTCTTTTACATATATTACATGTGAATATATACTCATTGCAGGTTCTAGTTTCATTGCCTCATGGTCCATTTCATCTGATGGATAAAGACCATACATTGAAATTCCTGCTCTTGAAAGGCTTAATGATGTTTCAGGCATTTCCATAATGGCTGCACTGTTAGCGCACTGATGAACCGGTATTTTTACACCATTTGACTCTACTTTTTCCACAAAATCATTAAATTCCTTAAACTGATTGTAAGCTACACTTTTGTCAACATAATCAGCCTTTGCAAAATGAGTAAAAATCGACTCGATTTTTACATTTGGCAGAGCGTCAATGGCTACAATTTCCTTTACAGCTTCATCACTTGGTATATAGCCGATTCTGCTCATACCTGTATCAACTGCTATATCAATATTTACATGTTTATCTAAGCTAATTGCTATATCAGACAATTTCTTAGCATCTTCTATTGAGAAAACTGCCGGTATCATACCTTCCTTAACAACAGTTTCGTAAGTACATTCAGGTGTGTAACCAAGAATAAATATTGGTTTTGTTATTCCATGTCTTCGTAAATTATGTCCTTCATAAGCTGTAGCAACTGCATAACCATAACAAATATCATCTAATGCTTTTGCAATTGGAACCGCTCCATGTCCATAACCGTCTGTTTTTATTACTGCAACAATTCCTGTTTCCTTTTTCATTTTGCATTTCATTAATTCAACATTTCTGTGAATTTTGTCTAAATCAACTGTTGCATAAACTCTAAAATATTTTTTATCCATATCTACTGTTTCCACTTTTTCCACAACCTTTCATTGTCTTCTAATCTTAATTCCAAAAATCGCCGTTGTAAGCTTTTGTAATATTATTACAAATATCTCCTGCCATCATGGATTCCTTACTTGATTCCATGGCTGCCAAATCACCTGCTATTCCATGCAAAAACGTAGCCAGTGCCGGAACTTTTGCAAAATCTGTTTTTGTACCAAGCAAAGCTACCATAATACCTGTTAGAACATCTCCACTTCCTGCTGTGGCCATACCACTATTGCCTGTTAAATTAATATAAGTCCCTTTCTTATTAGCCATAACAGTTCTTGCATCTTTTAAAACAACTGTGGCGCCATATTTATAATTGACTTTTCTTGTATATTTAATTAAATCCTGTGCAATTTCTTTAGCCGGTACTGCAAGGAATCTGCTCATTTCTCCAAGATGAGGTGTTAAAATAACTTTATCATGAAGTTTTTCTTTTATTTCGTTATGTCTTGATATTGTATTAATACCATCAGCATCAATAACTGTAGGTATTTTTGATTCTAACACTTCATTAACAATTTCTGTTTGAACTTCTCCGGTTCCCATTCCGGGACCTACTGCTATTACATCGCACCACTTAATTGCTGCCTGTAATGACTTAATATCAAATTTATCAATTGTATAAGTATTAATCATTGCTTCCGGTAAAAGCTTCCCTAAAATATTTCTGTTATTTTCGTGTGTAAATATGCGAACCATACCTGCACCTGTTTTGAAAGCAGCCAAAGCGGACAGTGCCGCGGCACCTGAAATCTCTTTGCTGCCTGCAATAATTAAAACCTTACCGTAATTACCCTTATAAGAATAATTAATTCTTCTTGGCAGATATTTTAAATCTTCTCTTGTAGCATATTTTATAAAATCACTGTTTTCCCATGATTCATATCCAATATCACTTACAATGACTTTCCCACAATAATCTGCTCCCGGATACAATACCGTACCAACTTTATGAAAGCCGAAAGTCACGGTATAGTCCGCCTTAATCGCGACTCCAAGAACTTCTCCTGTACTTCCATCAATGCCTGATGGCATGTCCACTGCATAAACCTTTGCCCTTTGATTATTTATATATTCAATGGCATCCTTATACTTACCTTCTACTTTTCTGGATAAACCAACGCCAAAAATTGCATCAACAAAAATATCGCAATCAGCAAAATCTTCAACAATACTTATGCCAAGATTTTCATTTATTCTAAGCTGTGTTTTAAAATCCTCTGTTGCCTTATTAATGTCACCAATAACGCATGTACATGTATTGTAGCCTTTCAAATAAAGCATTCTACATATAGCAAGACCATCTGCTCCGTTATTTCCTACACCGGCTATAACCTGAACAGTTTTTGTTACCGGCTCATTTTCCATAATTAAAGAAGCAACACCTAAGGCCGCTCTTTCCATTAAAACAATTCCCGGAATCCCGATTCTTTCAATTGTTTCAGTATCAACTTTTTTCATTTCACTGCTTGTAAGAATATTTTTCATAGGCCACTCCTATCTATAAACTCTCCTGTTTATTCTTTTCTGATATTCTATATGTAAGCTTCATTAAACTTTCAGACAAATGAACATTTTCAACTAAAATGTCACCGCCAAAGCCTAAATCTGTATGAGCAAAGTTCCAAAAAGCCTTTACTCCACATTCTACTAATTTTTCAGCAACTTCCTTAGCCGGTCCTTTTGGTAATGTTAACGCAACAATTTCAACATTATTTTCCTTAACATAATCATAAAGTGTAGAAATATCTAAAATTTCCGCATTCTGTGTTTTCTTACCAATTAAATCAGGATTTTTGTCAAACAATGCTGTTATTTCAAAGCCTCTGTTTCTGAAGTTGCCATAATTAGCAATCGCCTGACCTAAATTTCCTGCTCCTACAATAACCATTTTGTGGGGTACATTAAGACCAAGTAACTTTCCTATTTCGTCATAAAGATATTGTACATTATACCCATATCCCTGCTGACCGAAACCACCAAAATTATTTAAGTCCTGTCTAATCTGGGATGCTGTAACATTCATCATCTGACTTAGCTCTTTTGACGAGATTCTTTCGATGTTTTGAGCTTTTAACTCATCTAAATATCTATAATAACGTGGTAGTCTTGAAACTACCGCTTTTGAGATTTTATTCATCACATTCTCCTACCTTATATATATATGGTTAATTATAAGGATATAGCAAAATATTGTCAAATATTTGTCATTCTATATTTTGTTTTAAATTTCAGCATTTTATGATAAACTAGTTAATTAGTGAAATTCAATTAAACAGGAGGATTCTCATGATATTATCATGTAATCATATAAGCAAATCATACGGTGTTGAAACAATTTTAAATGACTGCTCTTTTTTCATAAATGATAATGAAAAAGCAGCCATTGTTGGAAATAACGGTGCCGGCAAATCTACCATTATGAAGATTATAATGGGGGAACTTTCACCTGATGACGGAAACGTAATTATTGGCAAGGATAAAACTATCGGTTACCTTGCCCAGTATCAGGATTTAGGTTCAAACACTACTATTTACGAAGAAGTAAAATCTGTTAAACAGAACTTAATTGACATGGAACAAAAACTTTTGGAATACGAGAAAGAAATGGCAAAGGTTTCAGGTGATGAACTTTCTAAATTAATAGAAACTTACACTAACCTGGAACATCGTTTTCAGTTATTAAATGGCTATTCATACAAAAGTGAAATTGAGGGTGTAATAAAAGGTCTTGGATTTACGGAAAATGATTTTAATAAGTCTGTTGGTAATCTTTCAGGTGGTCAGAAAACTCGTGTTGCCCTTTGCAAACTTTTGTTAGAAAAACCTGATATTATTATGTTGGACGAGCCTACTAACCACCTTGATTTAAATTCAATTAAATGGTTGGAAACATATTTGCTTAACTATAACGGGGCTGTTTTAATAATCGCCCATGACCGCTACTTTTTAGACAAGATAGTTTCTAAAGTTATAGAAATTGAAAACCATAAAGCACATGTATACAGTGGTAACTATTCTGACTTTGCTGTAAAAAAACAGGAATTAAGAGTTGCTACAATGAATGCCTATTTAAAACAGCAAAGTGAAATCAAACATCAGGAAGAAGTTATTGCCAAACTTCGCTCTTACAAACAGGAAAAATTTTATAAGCGTGCAGAAAGCCGTGAAAAGCAATTAGAAAAAATGGATCTAATTGAAAAGCCTGAAGAGTTAAAAAATAACATGACCATTAAATTGGAGCCTGACATTGTCAGTGGAAACGATGTTTTGTCTGTTGAGAACCTTGAAAAATCTTATAATACTCTTCTTTTTAAGAATATAAGTTTTGAAATAAAACGTGGTGAACATGTAGCAATTATTGGTGATAACGGCACAGGAAAAACCACTATATTAAAAATAATAAACGGCTTAGTTGATGCAGACTCAGGTATGATTAAGTTGGGCACAAATGTACATATTGGATATTATGACCAGGAACAACACAATCTTACAGATGAAAATACTTTATTTGAAGAAATAGCAAATTCATATCCAAATATGACTAATACAAAAATCCGAAACACTCTGGCTGCTTTTATGTTTACAGGCGAAGATGTTTTCAAGCGTGTATCAGATTTAAGTGGTGGTGAAAAAGGACGCCTTTCCCTTGCAAAATTAATGTTATCGGAAGCTAATCTTATTATTTTGGACGAACCCACAAACCATTTGGATATGGCTTCAAAAGAAATTTTGGAAAATGCAATAAATAATTATACAGGAACAGTTTTGTATGTATCACACGACAGATATTTTATAAACCAGACTGCCAATCGTATACTTGAATTAACAAACACAAAACTTATTAATTACCTTGGTAACTATGATTATTATGAGGAGAAAAAGGAAGAACTTACTGCAACTTTTGCCCCTAAGGAAGAAAAGACAAAAGCCGAGAAAACTACTTCCAGCAACAAACAGGATTATTTAGAAAGGAAGGCAGAAGCCGCAAGGATTAGAAAATTGAAAAATGATATCTCAAAAGTAGAAGAAAAAATCAAAAAATACGAAGACCGCTTAAATGAACTTGATGAAATGGTTGCATATCCAAGTGTTTCAACTAATTCAGCCAAGTTAAATGAAATCGGCAAAGAGCAAAATGAAATCAGTGATAAACTAGATAAACTTATGGAGGAATGGGAAATTCTTTCTGATCAGTTATAAGAATCACTAAAGATTTTTCTATTACAAAAAGGGGACAAGATTTTCTACTGTTAAGTAGTAATTTGTCCCCTTTCTGTTTTATGTTTGTTTTTTATTTTTTTACTTTTCTTTGCTATAAATCTTAGCGAAATTTAATCTTAATGCATTTGATACAACGCAGAAGCTACTTAAACTCATTGCCGCTGCCCCAAACATGGGATTTAATGTAATTCCAAATGGTATAAACAAACCTATTGCTAAAGGTATGCCTATAACATTGTATATAAATGCCCAGAATAAGTTTTCGTGAATGTTTCTAAGTGCTGCTTTACTTAGCTTTATGGCAGCCGGTACATCCATTAAACTGCTTTTCATTAATACAATATCAGCTGCATCTATTGCTACATCTGTTCCTGCTCCTATGGCGATTCCAATGTCAGCTCTGGTTAGTGCAGGTGCATCATTAATGCCATCACCTACCATAGCAACCTTTCCACCTGATTTAAGCTGCTTGATAATTTCTTCCTTACCATCCGGTAAAACGCCTGCAATTACATCATCAGTTCCAACCTGCTTACTAATTGCATTGGCTGTTCTTTCATTATCACCTGTTACCATTACAACTTTTATGTCCATGTTTTGTAATTCTTTAATTGCCTGAGCGCTATCTTCTTTTATAATATCAGCAACTGCAATAATACCCATTAATTTATTATTCTTTGCAAACAATAATGGTGTTTTACCCTGACTTGCATACTCTTCGGATATTTCTTTGGCTTTTTCATTTAAACCAATAGTTTCATCCATATATTTAATACTACCGCCTAATAACTTTTCACCATTTAATGTGCCTGTTAAGCCATTACCCGTTAAAGCCAGAAAATCAGTTATTTCTTCTGAAATTATACCGTCACCTTCTGCTCTTTCCACAACAGCTTTTGCCAAAGGATGCTCACTGTTTATTTCAAGACTGTATGCCATTTGAAGTAATTCATTATCAGTAATTCCTTCCATTGGATAAATGTCTGTAACCTTTGGAGTTCCTGCAGTAATTGTGCCGGTTTTATCTAATGCTATAACATTGATTTTTCCTGTTTCTTCTAATGCTACTGCGTTTTTAAATAAAATCCCGTTTTTTGCACCCTTACCGTTTCCAACCATAATGGCAACAGGTGTGGCAAGTCCTAATGCACATGGGCAGCTTATAACTAAAACTGAAATTCCTCTAGCCAGAGCGAAACCTATTTCTTTTCCAAGTATTAGCCAGCCAATCATTGTAACAATTGCAATTAAAATAACTGCCGGTACGAATATACCTGAAATTTTATCAGCAACTTTTGCAATTGGTGCCTTTGTTGCCGCAGCATCGCTTACCATTTGAATAATTTGAGATAAAGTTGTATCTTCACCAACCTTGGTTGCTTTGCATTTTAACAAACCTGACTGATTTATTGTTGCCCCATAAACCATACTGTTTTCTTCTTTGTCAACAGGAATACTTTCTCCTGTTAAGGCAGATTCATTTACTGCACTATGACCTTCTATTACAACTCCATCAACGGGTATGTTTTCTCCCGGCCTTACAACAAATACATCGTCCTTTAAAACTTCTGATGCATTAATATTTATTTCCTTACCGTCACGTATAACATTTGCTGTTTTTGGAACAAGTTTCATTAAGCTTTTTAATGCATCCGTAGTCTTACCTTTAGAGTGAGATTCAAGCATTTTTCCAACTGTAATTAATGTTAAAATCATTGCTGCCGATTCGAAATACAATTCCATCATATATTTCATAACCAACGCCTCATCGCCTTTAACCTGTGCAGATGTCATTAAAAATAATGATACTGTACTATAACCAAAAGCTGCCGATGAACCTAACGCCACAAGGGTGTCCATATTAGGTGCTAACTGAAACAGGCTTTTGTAACCTGAAATAAAAAACTGTTGATTAATAACCATAATAATTATTGTAAGTAACATCTGAGTTAAGCCCATTGCAACATGGTTGTTGTAATAGAACGAAGGCAGTGGCCAATTCCACATCATGTGACCCATTGAAAAATACATTAAAATAATTAAAAAGAATAAAGACCATATTAATCTTTTCTTTAAAACAGGTGTATCCTTGTCTTCAAGAGAATCATCGATTTCTTCTACAGTTTTTTCACTTTTGTCTTTCTTTTTAACTGATGCTCCATAGCCTGCCTTTTTTATAGCTTTAATTATTTCCTTGTCACTAACATCACCTTCAACCCCTAAGGAGTTTGTTAGCAGACTAACAGAACAGGACGTCACTCCTTCTACTTTTGATACAGCCTTTTCTACCCTGGCACTGCAGGCTGCGCAGTGCATTCCTGTAACATTATATTGTTTCATTATATTTACCTGATATGCCTGCCCTATTTTGACCACAACATACCTTTCCCTTTCATTTTTCACCTTTATATTATACCCCCTAGGGGTATTTGTCAAGTTTATATTTGACACTCTCATTTTCCTTTTATATACTATTTATAATTATGTAAAATTTTATACGTTTTTAGTATAACTTTCTAAAGGTAGGTATTGTATATGTCAGATAATTGTTGTAGCTGTCACACTAAACACAGAAGTGATGATGAAAGAAAAAAATTAATTAACAGATTAAGTCGTATTGAGGGACAAATCAGAGGCATAAAAGGTATGGTTGAAAATGACACTTATTGTGTTGACATTCTTGTACAGTCCTCTGCTGTATCTGCAGCTTTAACGGCTTTCAATAAAGAACTTTTAAACAATCATATTAGAACATGTATTGTTGACGACATTAGAAATGGTGAAGATGAAAAGGTTGAAGAGCTACTTGCCCTTCTCCAGAAAATCATTAAATAATTTAACTACATTTTATGTCACTTGGCATTCTAAAATTATTTTAAGTAATGGTGATTTAGTAAGAAATTCTAAAAAAGTTTCATTTAAAGTAAAAATAAGACAGTGAGCGTTGCTGTCTTATTTTTTGTGTAGTTTTTGTATGGAATTTTTTAAATTTTGCAAAATTCATTTCGTATTTTCCATTATATTTCAAAGGACTTTCTAGGGATTTCTTCTATTTACTACTTTATCAAAGGAATAATTCATAATTCCTCCAAATATTTTTTTACTTACATTACTCTAGTCTTTTTACCCATAAATAACAAATACTTTAATTCATAAGCTAAATATGCCTCTAAAACATGATAATTTTATCTTTTAATCCTGTTAAATTAATGTCTTTTATTGTATTTTAAGTGATTTTATCTTATACTATATATATTGATTTTAACGGATAAGGAGACAGTATTATGGATAACAAAAAAGTAGTTGTTGCCCTTGGAAGAAACGCATTTAGCGAGTCATTTCCAAAGCAGCAGGAAAGAGTTAAAGCCGCTGCAAAAGCTATTGCAGATTTAGTTGAAGAAAAATATGAAGTGATCATCACTCATAGTAACGGACCACAGGTAGGAATGATTCAGACAGCCATGACTGAATATTCAAGACTTGACGAAAACAGAACTGTTGCACCAATGTCAATTTGTGGTGCTATGAGTCAGGGATATATTGGTTTTGATTTACAGAATGCCATTCGTACAGAATTATTATCACGTGGCATTTACAAACCTGTAAGTACAATTATTACACAGGTTAGAGTTGATCCTTTTGACAAGGCATTTAATGCACCTTCAAAAGTTATTGGTCGTTTAATGACTAAGGAAGAAGCTGATAACGAAAAGAAAAAAGGAAACTACGTTGAATATGAAGAAGGCGAAGACGGCTACAGAAGAATTATTGCAAGTCCAAAGCCAATTGATATTTACGAAATTGATGCCATTAAGGCTTTAGTTGATGCTCACCAGTTAGTTATAGCAGCAGGTGGCGGCGGTATCCCTGTTTTACAGCAGCGTACAGGTTTAAAGGGCGCCAGCGGTATCATTGAAAAAGATTACACAGCAGCAAAACTTGCAGACATGTTAGACGCTTCTACTCTTATGATTCTTACATCAAGCGACTATCTTACAATTGAAAAAGACGGTCACACAGAAGAATTAAAAGAACTTACTGCTTCTGATGCAGAGAAATTAATTGAAGAAGGCTATTTTGATCCTGTAACTTCACTTCCTAAGATTGATGCGTCATTATCATTTGTTCAGGCCGGTAAAGGACGTGAAGCAATTATCACAAATCTTTCAAAAGCTAAAGAAGGTATTCGTGGAAAAATTGGTACAATAATCAAATAAATTCATAGAACAAAAAATACTCTCATTACTATTTTGTAACGAGAGTATTTTTTGTTCTATAGAAGCTTAAAAGTGGTCATTCACAAATTAACGAAAGCACGCTCCCGCTGCCAAACGCTGGTAGCGGTTCTATCAAGCCAGCTACGCTGCCTTAATGAACCAACCGCGTTAGAGCACTTTCTTTTAATATTGTGAATGACCACTTTTTTTTACTAGAAGGCCCTAAAAAACACTTTATTATTTTATACTTCTTATACTTCTGTCATGTTGTACAAATCGTAATATATGCCTTTTTTATTTATTAGTTCATTATGAGTTCCCTGCTCTTCTATACCATTTTCGGTTAGAACAAGGATTTTTTCAGCATTTCTAATAGTTGATAGTCTATGGGCAATTACAAGAGTTGTTCTGTTCTTTGCAAGTTTCTCCATTGACTCCTGAACTACTTTTTCACTTTCGTTATCAAGGGCTGATGTTGCCTCATCAAAAATTAGAATTGGTGGATTTTTAAGAAATACTCTTGCTATTGATAATCTCTGTTTTTGACCACCTGAAAGTTTAATACCTCGTTGTCCAATGTCTGTGTCGAAACCATTTGGCAGTGACATTATAAAGTCGTATGCATTTGCCTCTTTTGCAGCAGCAATTACTTCTTCTTTTGTTGCCGTAGGCTTACCATATTTAATATTTTCATAAATTGTACCGGCAAAAAGGTAAACATCCTGTTGTACCATACCAATATTGTTTCTAAGAGATTTTAATTTCACATTTCTTATATCTTCATCATCAATAGATATACTTCCTTTTGTTACATCATAAAATCTCGGTATAAGATTACACAGTGTTGTTTTGCCTGCACCTGACGAACCTACTAAGGCAATATAGGAGCCTGCCGGAATTTCAAGATTAATGTGCTTTAAAACTCTATGATCATTATCATTATATCTAAAAGATACATCATCAAATTTAATATTCCCTACAACATTTGTCAGTTCCTTAGCCCCCTCTTTATCTTTAATTTCAGGTTCCATATCCAGAATCTGTCTGAATCTTTCATAGCCGGAATATCCATTTTGGAACTGCTCTGTAAAATCAATCAATGTTTTAACAGGATCAGTAAAAATATTTATATAAAGAAGGAAGGTTACAAAATCAGTTACATTAACCATATTTTTTGTAAACATAATGCCACCTGCAACTATAACCACCAAGTTAATCATGGTATTAAAACCAATTAGACCGGCATTATAACCACCCATGTATTTATAGTTGTTTTTCTTCGCCTCTAAGAAAGCCTTGTTACCAATTTCGAATTTTTCATTTTCAAGCTGTTCGTTGGCAAAAGATTTTACAACTCTGATACCTGACAAATTATCTTCTATCTGCTCGTTAATGGCTGCTATTTTCTTTCTGTTGATTCTAAATGTTTGCTTCATTTTCTTATTAAAGAAATATGCATAGACAATCATAAATGGAACTAAAGCAAATGCAGCTAATGCAAGTTTTTTATCGATACTTAATAAAATACATAAAGCACCAATAATTTTTATTACTGAAATAGTTACGTTTTCAGGTCCATGATGTAGTAATTCTGTTATGTCAAATAAGTCAGATGTGATTCTGGACATTAGCTGACCTACTTTTTGGTCATCAAAGAATGAAAAAGGCATTTTCTGAAAATGTGCAAAAATTTCTGCTCTCATGTCATATTCTATTTTTGCCCCCATTACATGCCCATAATTTGATATAAAATAATTACAGTAAATTTGAATTATTATTAATACAAAAACAGCTATTGCAATGTACAAAATTTGCTTAAATGCCTGTTGTGGGTTCATATGCACAACTGTTGAAGTAATATATCTAACTACCAAAGGTATTATCAGAGCTACTATAGATGCTATAATTGCAAAAAAAGTATCTGCAAAAAACACTCTTTTGTACGGTTTATAGTAGCTAATCATTTTCTTAAGATTTTCTTTCATAATATTTTCCTCTAAAATATTTTTATATTGCGAAACGCAATTAAACTCCTTTGTCATATAAAATTAATTTATACGGCAAAGGAGTTCTTTTACTTTATTTATTATGTATAATTAGTCCATTAATGATTCTAATGTTTTTCTAATTGCTAAAATAAATTCTTCTGTATTTAATTTCTTCTTGTTTTCTAATGTTGAAATTAAATATAAGTCACCTGTCATTTCACCATTTTCGATTGTGTCGATACAAGCTTTTTCAAGTTTGTCTGCAAATGCCATAAGTTCAGGAAGATTATCAATTTCGCCTCTCTTTCTAAGAGCACCTGACCATGCAAAAATTGTTGCAATAGGGTTTGTTGATGTTTCTTCTCCCTTTAAGTATTTGTAGTAATGTCTCTGAACTGTACCATGAGCAGCTTCATATTCGTAGTATCCCTTTGGTGAAGCAAGTACAGATGTCATCATTGAAAGTGAACCAAATGCTGTAGCAACCATGTCTGACATAACGTCACCATCATAGTTCTTACAAGCCCAAATATATCCACCTTCTGATCTCATAACACGTGCTACTGCATCATCGATAAGTGTATAGAAATATTCGATTCCTGCAGCATCAAATTTTTCTTTATATTCAGCTTCAAAAATATCATTAAATATATCCTTGAATGTATGGTCATACTTCTTTGAAATAGTATCTTTTGTAGCAAACCATAAATCCTGTTTTGTATCAAGGGCAAAATTAAAACAACTTCTTGCAAAGCTTTCAATTGATTCATTAATATTGTGCATACCCTGAATAATACCAGGTGTTTCAAAGTTATGAATTAATTCTCTTGTTTCTTCTCCTGCTTCATTTGTGTATACAAGTTCTGCTTTTCCGGCAGCTGGGATTTTCATTTCAACACCCTTATAAACATCACCGTATGCATGACGTGCAATAGTAATTGGCTTTGTCCAATTCTTTACATAAGGTTCAATACCTTTTACAATAATTGGTGCTCTGAAAACTGTACCATCTAAAATAGCTCTGATAGTTCCGTTAGGACTCTTCCACATTTCCTTTAAATTGTATTCAGGCATTCTTGCTGCATTTGGTGTAATAGTTGCACATTTAACAGCTACTCCGTATTTCTTTGTAGCTTCTGCTGAATCTAAAGTAACCTGATCATTAGTTTCATTTCTGTACTTTAAACCTAAATCATAATACTCTGTCTTTAAATCTACGAATGGTAACAATAACTCATCTTTAATCATTTTCCAAAGAATTCTTGTCATCTCGTCTCCATCCATTTCTACTAATGGAGTAGTCATTTTAATTTTTTCCATCATAAGTCCTCCTAAATCTACTGTGGTATCCTTGTAGATTATATCTAAATTCAACAGGAATGTAAAGTCAAAGAGACTTCACAGTAATCCTTTAAACAAAACATTATTTGTCGCAAAGAATCTTATTTTATTTTTACCCTCTTAACATTACTCCATTTTTTTGAAAGAACTTTTCTACTTCCATACTTTTTATAAGCTTTTACTCTGAAGTAATATTTCTTTTTAGACTTCAATTTTTTAATTGTTACACTTGTTTTAGTAACTAATAAAGAATCTCCATACATGCCCTTTACGCTATCGCATGATAAATTAGGCTTATTTTTCCCTATATTATTTTAAAAATTTCACATACATTAACAAGACCTGCCCCCTGTCTGTTTCTGTCCATAAACATATCCGTTGCACTGCTTTTTAGGATTTTTTTACATTCCGTATTTGTAAGATTATTATTGCAACTTAACATTAAAGCTATAATGCCCGTAATAATTGGTGTAGCCATTGATGTGCCACTTTTCTTCACATACAAATATTTTTTTCTCCACAAATTACAACAACTAATAATATTGTTTGCCGGTGCTACAATGTCAGGTTTTATTATACATTGTTTTGTAGGACCGCGCCCTGAATAGTTGTAAATAATTTTTCCATTAACTTTCATCTGTACATTATCATTTTCTGCACCTACAGTTATAATTTTGCCACAATCTCCAGGCGTGGAAATTGAACTTGGTCCCGGCCCGTTATTACCTGCAGCAGCCACTACTATATAACCTAAATCCCATAAAAGTTCCACTTCTTTTAGCAGTCTTTTGTTTTCATCCTTTTCATTACCCAAAGTACCAAAAGAAATGTTAACAATTTTTATGCCATAACTTTTTCCATTGTCAATAATCCAATGTATACCATCAATTACATTTTCTTCTATTCCTCTACCTGTTTTGTCTAATACTTTTAAAGATACTAAGTTTGATTTTGGAGCAATACCTTTGAACACACCTTTTGACAAATTACCATTGCCACCAATTATTCCTGCCACATGAGTTCCATGACCTTCATCATCATACACTTTGTTTTCTGCTATTTCATCAAAACTTCTTTCCTTTGTAAAATCTTTAAATAGAACAATTCTATTTTCAAAATCAGGATGACCAGCAATTCCACTATCCAAAATTGCTACAACAATATCTTCGCCCATAATTTTCTTTTCATGTATTATATTTATTTTTAATTTATTCCTAACAATATTCATTTTAAATCCTAGATTATTTTTTTCTATTTATTTCTAATTTAATATATGCGTCTACATTTTAATTGTCTATGGATATTGCCTTTCACAAAGTTCATCGCACCCACACTCTCACAATTATGAATTATCATTTTGTAACAATATCTGTAATAACTATTTAGGAGCTATAACATCACAATCATATTAAATATAACACCAATAATTTTTTGATTTTTTTGTAAACATGACAGGCATTAGGTCATATTATTTAGTGTAAGTAAAAATTTTAGGAGATTTAACATGAGTGATTTAGCAGCAACAAACTGTGGATGCGGATGCGGTAATGATGGAGGAAACAACAACTGCCTTTTCCTTATTCTTATTCTCTTATTCTGCGGTGGATGCGGTAATGGCTGTGGAAACAATGGTTTCTTCGGCGGAAATGACTGCTGTTCAAGCATAATCTGGTTATTTATTTTATTTAGCTGTTGTGGTTGTGGAAACGGAAATTTCTTTGGTGGAAACGGCGGTAATGGTTGCGGTTGTGGCTGTTAGTTAATAATAGTGATTATTACGAATATGATTTATTTTGCCTGTTAAACAAATCATTAAACAGTCTAAATTTATATAACGGCAATTTTTTTACTTTGCTTATAATAATTGCTGCCATTGATTAATCTTTGTTAATTATATGGCATAAAATTTACTAATATAATTATGTTTCAATAAACCAAAAGGAGTTACAGTCTTATGTGCAAAAACAGGTATAAACAAACAAAATTTGATTGTATGGTCACTAACGAAACCATGCAGCTTATGAAGGCTGTAATTCCTTACATTGACGGTCCTATAAGTAATCTTCTTGGAATAATGATAAAATTTAAAGAATTGGAAAATGCCTCCTTTATTAATTCCAATATAGCAATAACCACAATGAATGAAAATCATAGTAAATCTACCGAAAACATGCTAAGTGATATTATGGAGTTTATGGATGAGGATACAAAAGAATCTATGGAAAATATTAAATCCATGATGGAAATGATGGATATGTTTAAAGATATGGATACGGCAGATATTTTCCAAACTATGGATGACTTTTCAAGTTCAACTTAATTAAATTAGTAATTTTACAATTAATAATATTATAATGGTATTTTTCAATATAAAGCTGAATACTATTTAAAGAATAAAAATAAATAATAAATTTAAGGAGTTTTTATGAGCAACAACAAATGGATGGATGATCCTGTGTTAGAGGGCATATCAAAAGAACGTCTGGAAGTTCTTACTAATATTATCGAAGGTGCAAAAGGTATGGAGCCTAAGGATATGTTTACATATTTTATCAGACAATCTAACATGGCTGGAAAACAAGGCATTAATTTCACAAATGCCGAAACCGAATTGATTCTTAATGTATTAAAAGAAGATATGTCTCCTGAAGAAATCAAACGGGTTGATATGGTAAAACAAATTGTAAATTCTTTAAGTAAAAAGAGAAAGCACTAAAGGCTTTCTCTCTTTTATAATATATAGTTTTCAAAATAACAACCGATTTAATTGCCACTGTTATTTTATTTTACTACTAAGTTAATGATTCTTCCTGGAACATAGATTTCTTTTACAATGTTTCCGTTAATCTTGTCTGCAATAGCTTCTTTTCCGGCAGCAATTGCATCTTCTTTTGAAATATCCGCAGGTACTTCAATAACTTCTTTTGTCTTACCGTTAATCTGAACAGGAATCTTGATTTCATCATCTTTCATTAATTCCTGGTCAGCTTCAGGCCATGAGTTATTTTCAAATACGCTACCTGTATTTCCAAGTTTCTCCCAAAGTTCTTCAGCTATGTGAGGTGCAAATGGAGCAATAAGAGTTGTAAATGTCTGAATAGTTTCTTTATCAACTCCACCTTCTCTCTTTGCAATTTCATTTAACTTATTATTATATTCCATGAATCCTGAAACAACAGTATTTAAACTAAAGTCTTCAAGACGTTTGGTAATAGTGTGAACCATCTGGTGACGAATCTTTATCATTTCCTTTGTAGCCTTAACATCTTTTTCAATGCTGTCAGTTGCTAATTTCCAGAATTTTGTGATAAATCTATAAACACCATCAATACCTCTTTCATCCCATTCAGAATCAAGTTCAGGTGGTCCTACGAACATTTCATAAAGTCTTAATGAGTCACAACCGTAATCTCTTACTAAATCATCAGGTGAAACAACGTTACCTTTTGACTTACTCATCTTGATACCATTTTTACCGGTAATCATACCCTGGTTAAATAACTTCTTAAATGGCTCTTCAAAATCAACTACACCTATATCATATAAGAATTTTGTGTAGAATCTTGAATATAATAAATGAAGAACTGCATGCTCAACACCACCGATGTACATATCTACAGGTAAATTATCATGAGCCTTCTGCTTTGAAACAAGTTCTTTATCATTTTTGTTATCTACATATCTTAAGAAATACCATGATGAACCTGCCCACTGAGGCATTGTGTTTGTTTCACGTTTTGCAGGCTTACCACAACATGGACATGTTGTATTTACCCATTCATCAATTGCTGCAAGTGGTGATTCACCTGTACCTGTTGGCTCATAAGATTCAACATCAGGTAATAATAATGGTAACTGATCTTCAGGTACCGGTACAGGTCCACAGTCAGGACAATGAATAATTGGAATTGGTTCCCCCCAATATCTCTGTCTTGAGAATACCCAGTCACGTAATTTGTAATTAACAGTTGCTTTACCAAAGCCCTTTTCTTCAATAATGTGAGGAGCTTCCTTCTTAAGAACTGATGATTCCATGCCATTCCATTCGCCTGAATTAATCATAGTACCAACAGCCTCTGTGTAAGCTTCTGTCATGTTTTCAATTTCTTTTCCATCTTTCGCAATAACCTGAATAATTGGTATATCAAATTTCTTTGCGAATTCAAAGTCTCTGTCATCATGTGCAGGTACACACATAATGGCACCTGTTCCGTAATCAGCTAATACATAATCTGAAAGCCAGATTGGAACCTTTGCTCCATTAAGTGGGTTGATTGCATAACTACCTGTAAATACACCTGTTTTTTCTTTTCCCTGAAGTCTGTCTACTGATGACTTGTTTGCTGCCATCTGAATGTATTCTTCCACAGCAGCCTTCTGTTCAGGTGTAGCAAGTCCTAATGCTTTTTCATGTTCAGGTGCTAAAACCATAAATGTTGCCCCATGAAGAGTATCTGGTCTTGTTGTATAAACTGTAATAACATCTTCTGTATTTTCAACCTTAAAGTCAACCTCTGCACCATATGACTTACCAATCCAGTCACTCTGCATTTTTTTAACTTTTTCAGGCCAGTCAAGCTTATCTAAATCTGCTAATAATCTGTCAGCATATGCTGTAATCTTTAACATCCACTGATTTAAATTCTTCTTTGTAACTTCTGCTCCACATCTTTCACAGCAGCCATTTACAACTTCTTCGTTTGCAAGACCTGTTTTACATGAAGGACACCAGTTAATTGGCATCTGCTTCTGATAAGCAAGTCCTTTTTTGAACATCTGAACGAAAATCCACTGTGTCCACTTGTAGAAGTTAGGATCAGTTGTGTTTACTTCCATGTCCCAATCATAAAGTGCAGCGATTTCATTAATCTGTCTTTTGATATTCTTAATATTTGCTGCTGTTGAAATTGATGGGTGTGTTTTCATTTTGATAGCATAGTTTTCAGCTGGTAAACCGAATGCATCCCAGCCCATTGGATGAATAATATGATATCCATGAAGCATCTTATATCTACTCCAAACATCACTAATAACATATCCTCTCCAGTGTCCTACATGAAGTCCTGATCCTGATGGATATGGGAACATGTCAAGACAATAATACTTTGGTTTTGTTTTGTCAGCGTTAATAGGATTTACATCCCAATTATGACGCCATTTTTTCTCAATTTCCTTATGATTATAAGGTGTTGCCATAACTTATTTTCCTCCTAGATTTATATGTAAATTAAACTTAATTGCGCTTATAAGCACTTTAAATAATTACCTTTTATAATTTCAATAAACAGTCCCTAAAAATCATAAATATTAATTATTTCTTCTTAGATGACTTCTTTTTATTTTTGGTTGTTTCAGGCTCAATACCTGCTTTCTTTTTTCTCTGTTGTTCTAATTTCTTATTGACTTTGAAATTCTTCTTTACTGTATCTTCTTTTACTTTTATTTCACAAAGCACCTGACATGAGCCAACATTTCCTGCAAGATCTTTTGCCTTAACAACAACAGGTGTTTTTTCGCTTTCTCGAAGCTGTTCCTTTTCAAGTGTATATACTTTTATTTCACTTGTAGGTTCATTACAGGTTACTGTAGCCTTAACCATGTCTATGATTTTTTGAACATTCTTCTTTGTATTAATATCATTTGGACTTTTACTTTTTACTTCTAATGTAAATACCTGTTTACTACAACTTACTACCGGTGGTGTAGTATCTACCACCTGTACTTTCTGTGAAATGCTGTACTTCTTACCGTCTTTTGACTTGTATTTATATTTCACAGTATAATTTCCAACTGCTGAAGTATCTACTGTATTATGTTTCAATCTTCCGGTAATATCTTTACCCTTTGTTCCAAAGGCTATTAAATTACAGTAATAATTAAACTGATGTCCTTTTTCAACAGTAACTGTCTGAGAACCTTTAACAACAGTACCGTTTTTTATCTTCTTGTAAGGATTGTTCTCACTTGGATCTGTAGGATCCCAGCCACATTTTCCGGATACTTTTACAACCGGTGAAAAATCTATAGGCAATGTATCTTTTTTCTTGCCTTTTTTTACTGATACCAATGTGTTTTTCTTACAATTTTCAAATATCCAATTAGCGTCATTTGCTGTTAAAACAATATTCTTTCCTGAAGCTTTCTTTTTTCCAATGCTCCTATAAGATGATTTGACCAGTTTGTAATCTTCCTTACCTGAGTATGATGGTGACTGAATCCATACATTCTTATCTAAATATGAATTATATTTGTGCCAACCACTGTATTTATTAAGCCATGTATATTTGGACTTAATTCTAAAATTTCCATTAGGAAGACTCTTTCCAACTGAGCATCTAAAAGACTTAACAGCCACTTTTGTTTTCTTGTCCTTTGAATACTGATAAACAATTACTGCCTTAAGTTTCTTATTTACTTCTATATAATACCTATCTGAAAAAGCTGTCTTTTTATTTTCTGTTTCTTCTTCTACACCTTTTCCTGAAAGTTTACTTGCTTTGTCAGCCTCTGACGTAACCTTATTTTGAATAAACATAAGAGCACCAAAAATAATACCTGCAACAATTAATATTTCAAGAAGAGTAATAACTGTATTCTTAAATCTTTTTTCTTTGACAATCTTTTTAATATCCAATTTCGTACTCCATTTTATTTTTATACGCAAAAAGCCACCTTAAGCCTATGCATACTAATTTATTATACAACATTGTAAGCATTTTTCAAGGTGACTTTCATTATATTGTTTTTATTGTTTCTATCTTATTGCATCCTTCATGCTCTTAACATATTCTCCAACATAAGGAACACTTTCTTTTCCATATTCTGCAACAATTTTTACAATGGCACTTCCGACAATTGCTCCATCAGCATACTGGCAAACATTTTTTGCCTGCTCAGGCTTGGCAATACCAAATCCAATTGCACAAGGTACATCTGTTGCTTCTTTTACAAGTTTAGTCATTGCTCCTAAATCTGTTGTAATATTCTTTCTAATACCTGTAACCCCAAGAGATGATACAACATATACAAAACCTTCTGCTGTTTTTGCGATTTTTGTAATTCTTTCTTCTGAAGTTGGAGCAATAAGTGGTATTAAGTCAATGCCTGCTTTATTGCAGAAAGGTACTAGTTCATCGCGTTCTTCGTATGGACAATCAGGTACAATAACACCTGAAATTCCACATTCAACACATCTTGCCATAAACTTTTCTGTTCCATAACGATAAATTACGTTTACATATGTCATAAATACTAAAGGTATATTTACCTGCTCTTTTATTTCCTTTATGGCATCAAACAATTTATCTGTTGTACATCCACCCTGTAATGCCCTTAAATCTGCTTCCTGAATTACAGGTCCTTCTGCTATTGGATCAGAAAATGGAATTCCAACTTCGATGATATCTGCTCCATTCTTTTCCATTTCTATAATTAATTTTTGTGTTATTTCTAAATCAGGATCTCCTCCTGTCACAAAAGCTATGAAAGCTTTTCCATTCTTAAATGCATCACTTACTTTACTCATAAATCTGTACTCCTCTATATCTTGCTATTGCTGCTACGTCCTTGTCACCACGTCCTGAAACATTTACTACAATAATTTTATCCTTATCAAGTGTCTTTGCATACTTCATTGCATAAGCAATGGCATGTGAACTTTCAATTGCTGGAATTATACCTTCCGTTCTTGATAAATATTCAAAAGCCTCAACTGCTTCCACATCAGTAATTGGAACATATTTTGCTCTTCCTGTATCATGTAAATTTGCATGTTCTGGTCCAATTCCCGGATAATCAAGTCCTGCTGAAATTGAATAAACAGGTGCAATCTGTCCATCATCATTTTGACAGAATAAAGATTTCATTCCATGGAAAATTCCTTCTGTACCATTTGCTATAGTTGCGGCATTTTTAGGATTATCTACACCAAGTCCGGCTGCTTCACATCCAATTAATGCAACATCTTTATCTTCAATAAAATTATAAAATGCACCCATGGCATTTGAGCCACCACCTACACAGGCAATAACTGCATCAGGAAGTCTACCTTCTACTTCCATAATCTGTTCTTTAATCTCCTTACTAATAACGCTCTGGAAATCTCTAACAATTGTTGGGAAAGGATGCGGCCCCATAACTGAACCTAATACATATAATGTATCGTCCATTCTATTTGTCCATTCCCTCATAGCCTCATTTACTGCATCTTTTAATGTCATTGTTCCACTTGTAACAGGATGAACTTTAGCACCTAAAAGTTCCATTCTAAACACATTTAAAGCCTGACGTTCACAGTCTTCTTTTCCCATATAGATTTCACATTCCATATCCATAAGTGCTGCGGCTGTTGCTGTTGCCACACCATGCTGACCTGCTCCTGTTTCTGCAATAACTCTTGTTTTACCCATTTTCTTTGCAAGTAAAACCTGACCTAAAACATTATTAATTTTATGAGAACCTGTATGGTTTAAATCTTCTCTCTTTAAATAGATTTTTGCACCACCTAAATCCTTTGTCATTTTTTCTGCATAATATAATAATGAAGGTCTGCCTGCATAATTATTTAAAAGGTCTGTTAATTCCTTATTAAACTCCGAATCATTTTTGTAATGATTGTAAGCTTCTTCAACTTCATTTACCGCTGTCATTAATGTTTCCGGAACATACTGTCCACCATGTATACCAAATCTTCCTTTACTCATTGTCTTCTCCTTTTAATTGTTGTAACATTTGTTTTTTATTTTCAGCTTTCATAAATGTTTCTCCAATAAGCACACCATTTACGTTAGCTTTTTTTAATCTTTCAATTTCTATATTGCTTTTAATACCACTTTCAGCAACAAATAAAATATTATCCGGCACAAGCTTTCTTAATCTTTCGCTATTTCCAATATCCACTGTAAAAGTTTTTAAATCTCTGTTATTTACACCGATTATTCTTGCACCGCTTTTTATTGCTTTTTCAATTTCTTCTTCATCATGGGCTTCAACTAATGCTGACATACCAAGACTGTCGCAGATTTCTATGTACTTTCTTATTGTGTCTTCATCAAGCAATGAACAAATCAAGAGTACAGCAGATGCACCATGAATTTTTCCGTCATATATCATATACTCATCAACAACAAAATCTTTTCTAATTAATGGTATTGATACATTTTCGCTTATTTCTTTTAAGTACTTTTTATCACCTTTAAAATACTCAGGCTCTGTTAAAACTGAAATACAGCTTGCTCCTGCCTTCTCATATTCCTTTGCTATTTCTATATAAGGAAAATCTTCGGCAATAATTCCTTTTGATGGTGAGGCTTTTTTTACTTCGCATATGAAATTAATGCCTTTTTGGGCTAAAGTTTTTTCAAATTCTAAATTTCCTTTTGGCATATTTAAAGCCTTCTCTTTTACTAATTTTAAAGGAATGTTTGCTTTTTCCAATTCAACTCTTTTTCTTGTTGATTGTGCTAGTTTATCTAAAATCATATAACTCCTTTACTTATTGCTTTCTTCTATGTAAGCCTGTAATTTTTCGTATGCTTTTCCGCTGTCAATTGTTTCTCTTGCAATATTAATTGCTTCTTCGTATGTTAAATGGTCATTTTGAACATAAATACAAGCACCTGCATTTAATAAAACTGCGTCTCTCTTTGCTCCCTGAAGTTTTCCACTTAAAATGTCTTTTGTAATCTGAGCATTTTCTGTTCCGTCTCCACCTTCCAAATCAGACTTCTTACAAATTGAGATTCCATAATCTTCAGGATTCATTTCGTAAGATTTTGTTTCACCATTTCTAATTTCACAAACTGTTGTTTTTGTACTAGGTGTAATCTCGTCCATTGTGTCCTGACCAAAAACAACCATACCTTTCTTAACTCCAAGATTTAAAAGTACCTTTGCAATTGGTTCTACTAATTCTTCTTCATAAACACCAATAATTTCCATTGATGCTCCTGCCGGATTAGTTAAAGGTCCTAAAACGTTGAAAATTGTTCTAAGTCCTAAAGCACCTCTAACAGGTCCTACAAACCTCATTGCCGGATGATATTTCTGTGCAAATAAGAAACAAAAACCAACTTTATCTAATAATTCTTTGCTTTGCTCAGGTTCCAATGTTATGTTTGCTCCTAATGCTTCTAAAACATCGGCAGCTCCTGACTTACTTGAAACTCCTCTGTTTCCATGTTTTGCCACTTTACAACCTGCCGCTGCCGCTACAAATGCTGATGTTGTGGAAATATTAAATGTATTTGCCTTATCTCCACCTGTTCCTACAATTTCAAGGACCTCCATGTCATGTAATAATTTTGTTCCATTATCACGCATACCTCTGGCTGAACCTGATACTTCTTCAATAGTTTCACCTTTCATTCTAAGTGCTACAAGATACGCACTAATTAATGTATCAGGTGTTTCACCGCTCATAATTTCATTCATAACTTCTTTTGTTTCATCAAAAGTTAAGTCCTGTTTATTCACTAATTTCTCTATGGCTTCTTTAATCATACTTAAACCTCCAATTTTTTTGTTTATTGAATTTAATTTCGCATACTTATCTGTAAATAATAATCTTTTTAATTTATTTTTTAATCTTTAAAAAGTTATCTACGATTTTTTCTCCTTCAGGTGTCATAACTGATTCCGGATGAAACTGTAAACCATAAATTTTATATTTTTTGTGTTGGACAGCCATTATTTCATTGTCACATTCATCAATAGCTATAACTTCCAATTCCTCGGGTATTGTATCAGGATTAGCCGACAACGAATGGTATCTTGCACCTTTAAATGGTGAATCCATCCCCTTAAAAATCGGACTGTCATTTGTAATTGTCATGTTACTTTGTTTCCCATGCATCAATTGTTTTGCGTAAGTAACCTTTGCACCAAATACCTCACAAATACTCTGATGTCCCAAGCAAACTCCTAAAATTGGATATTCTCCCTTTAGCTTTTCTACCACCTCTTCGCATATACCTGCATTTTCCGGCTTCCCAGGCCCTGGTGATAATATAATATGTGAAGGATTTAATTTTCTAATATCCGCAATTGTGTATTCATCGTTTCTTACCACCTTAATTTTTCCATCAGTTAATTTTCCAACTAATTGAACAAGGTTATAAGAAAAACTATCATAATTATCTATTAATAAAACCATTACTTGTTTACCTCACTTCCTCGTTTAATTGCGTCTATTACTGCCCCTGCTTTATGAGCACATTCCATATATTCGCTTTCAGGTACGCTGTCTGCAACAATTCCTGCACCTGCCTGAACATATACTTTATTTCCTTTTTTTATTGCCGTTCTAATTGCAATACATACATCTAGATTTCCTGATAAATCAATATAACCAATGGCACCACCGTATACACCTCTTGGTTCTTTTTCTAATTCATCAATAATTTCACAAGCTCTAAATTTTGGTGCACCTGATAATGTGCCTGCCGGTAAAAGTGCTGAAACTGTATCACAACTGTCTTTATCCTCTCTTAACTCTCCACATACAGTTGAAGCAATATGCATTACTTTTGAAAATCTATGAATCTTCATATATTCTTCTAAATAAACACTTCCATATTTTGCAATTCTTCCAATGTCGTTACGTGCCAAATCAACTAACATATTATGTTCTGCTAATTCTTTTTCATCTTTTAAAAGTCCTTCTTCTAATGCTTTATCTTCTTCCTGATTTTTTCCTCTTGGCCTTGTCCCTGCAACAGGAAATGTTGTTAATTTGCCATCTACTAATTTAACCATTGTTTCAGGAGAGGCACCTGCTATCTGCATATCTTCTGACTGGATAAAATACATATAAGGCGAAGGATTAGTAGTTCTTAAAACTCTATAGGCGTTCATTAAACTGCTGTTATATTCAGCTTCAAATCTTCTTGAAATAACGCCCTGAAAAATATCTCCCTCTCTGATATATGCCTTTGTTTTTTCAATCATATTGCAATATTCTTCTTTAGAAACATTACATTTAAAATCTACATTTTCCTGTGCATGATACTCAGGTAATGGACTTTGTTCATTTATAAGTGAAATCATTTTTTCAATTTCAAGTAAAGCTCCGTTATATCCCTGATGACCATCTTTTGACTTCATGTTTGCAATTACTAATATTTTTTGTCTTAAATGATCAAAAGCAATTACCTTGTCAAAAAGCATTAAATGATAATCATCAACATTGCTTTCTTTTAAATTTAATTTAGGTTCAGCATAGCCAATCATTTCGTATCCAAAATATCCAACAAAACCACCGGTAAAAGTTGGCATTCCTTCAATTTTAGGTGACTTATATTTTTCTAACTGTTTTCTTAGTGCATCCATTGGATCCATTGTTACAGTAGTTTCAATCTCGCCACTTTTCTGGGTTACCTTTCCGTTCTTGCATGTTATGTGCAAAACAGGTTCATAACCTAAAAAAGAATATCTTGCCCATTTTTCTCCACCTTCTACACTTTCAAGCAAGAAAAAGTTTTTACCAAATTCTTCCATTTTTCTTAAAAGTGAAATTGGAGTAATAACATCAGCATATATTTCCTTGCAAATAGGAATCATGCTATAGTCCTTTGTTAATTCTTCGATTTCTTCAAAACTTTGTGTTTTCATATGTTCTCCTCTCGCATATCTGACTGTTTAATTATTTCAGTTAAATAGCGCCTATGATTTCCGGCTGTTAAAGTTGGTCTTCGCTTGTTAGAACAGTTCGATTCCGTACACTTTGTGTACTTCATCTCACTTGAGCTGACCGCTCAATGTTTTCGTATAAGTGAATATTTTTTTATAAGCAAGCTTCAAAAATATTTCTTTTAGAAATTCATCTATGTTTAGAACAGTTCGATTTCGTACACTTTGTGTACTTCATCTCACTTGAGCTGACCGCTCAATGTTTTCGTATAAGTGAATATTTTTTTATAAGCAAGCTTCAAAAATATTTCTTTTAGAAATTCATCTATGTTTAGAACAGTTCGATTTCGTACACTTTGTGTACTTCATCTCACTTGAGCTGACCGCTCAATGTTTTCGTATAAGTGAATATTTTTTTATAAGCAAGCTTCAAAAAAATATTCACTTATACGAAAACGCTGTTCTAAACAGTAACAAAAAAAAGGCCCTGTCTCTTCACGTATATAACGTAAAGGGACAAAAGCCTTATAAATTCAACTTCTGCGGTGCCACCCAAATTAATGTATAACACATTCTCTCAACAGCATACCATCATATGCTTACTCTTTTAACGGTGAGTCTCCGTCAGCGTCTACTACCTAATAATGTGGTTTCAAGCTGCCCTCTTAAGTCCATTCATCGCTGTTAGTTTGTTGTCTCACACCAACCGACAACTCTCTGAAAAACGTCCCATACGACTACTTACTCTTAATCAACGGTTTCACAATACTTTTAAAGTTTAGTCTACTAAAGCGTTAATGTCAACCTACATATTTAATGTATTCTTGATTTATTTTATGCTTTTTATTTCATCAACTGCCTCTTTTAGCTGTTCTAATGCTTTTTTCAATGTTTCTCTTGGACATGCAATATTGATTCTCTGGAAGCCTTCTCCTTCTTTTCCAAAGATATATCCTGAGTCAAGCCACAGTTTGGCTTTTTCAACGATAAACTTTTCAAGTTCTTTGTCCTCTAAACCTAACGCACTACAATCAAGCCAAATCAGATATGTTCCTTCAGGTTCAATTAATTTTATCTGTGGTATATTTGTTTCTAGATAATCTCTTAAGAAATTAAGGTTATCTAATAAATATTCTTTCAATTCATTCAGCCATTGTCTACCATATTTATATGCTGCCTCGCATGCTACAAGTCCCATTAAATTAACCTGACTGTAACCAACCTTATCCAGTTGCTTTAATACTTTTTTTCTAATTTCAAGATTAGGAATAAAAATATTTGAAATTTGAAGTCCTGCAAGATTAAATGTTTTGGTTGGTGCTGTACATGTAATTGTTATATTCTGATATTTTTCATCTAATGATGAAAATACAATGTGCTTATTTTCAGGATAAACAAAGTCACTGTGAATTTCATCACTTACAATTTTTACATTGTGTTTCAGACAAATATCTCCTATCTTTTCTAACTCCCACTTTTTCCAGACTCTACCAACCGGATTATGTGGACTACATAAAATAAATAACTTAACATTATTTTCTATTATTTTCTTTTCAAAATCTTCAAAATCAATTTCATATTTTTTGCCATTTCTAACTAAAGAATTGTTCACTAATTTTCTATTATTATCAATAATTACTTCAGTAAATGGGTAATATACAGGATTTTGAATTAATACACTATCACCTTCATTAGTAAGTGCATTAATTGCCAATGCTATGGCAAATACTACACCCGGTGTTTTTATTAGCCATTCTTTCTTTACCTGCCAATTAAAATTATCATTATACCAATTGTATACTGCATCAAAATATTCTTCTTTACTTTCACTGTAGCCATATATACCGTGACTTACTGCTTTATTTAATGCCTCAATAATTTCAGGTGAAGTTTGAAAATCCATGTCTGCAACCCATAAAGGTAACAAATTAAATATACTAGGGGGTGGAACCTTCCAACTTAATCACATTGGTGTTATGTGTTCATTTTTAACAACTGTGATTTTTAAATAAGCTTAAATGTAATACATGTACTGACTAAAATCGTTACTTTGTAAATAATCTTTTTCTAAGTCTTCTAATGAAATATTAAGTAATACTTCATCAAGTTTTTCATTTACTTTATCAATTACTGATTCTTCAATAACCTGTTCTGCTATATTGCCCTGGCCTTCATACTCTTTTTCAATCTTATAAGTTCCATCAAGTGCTTCAATAATTGATGCCACAGTAATGTCCTTAGCACTCTGATTTAATAAATATCCACCCTGGGCACCTTTAATACTTTTAATAATTCCATGCCTTCTTAGTCCTGCAAAAACCTGTTCAAGATACTGTAAAGATATATCATTTCTTTCTGCAATACTGCTAAGTTTCACATGACCGTTTTTTGAATTAATAGATAAGTCTATTAATGATATTATTCCATATCTGCTTTTCTTTGATAACTTCATATTACATCTCTTTTCCTTTTTTTAATTAATCCTATATGTTTAGTAGGATATAAAGTATATTACCTTTATTTTATATAAATGTCAACTAAAACATACTATTTTTATATGAATTAAATATTTTAATTATAAAATACTGCTTGCAACACTCCAGATACCAAGTATATACTTTATTGCAAAAAAAACAGGAGATTAATTGCACTAATCATTGATGCCTTGCAACTATAATCAATACAACTAATCCCCTACCCTTAAGGAGTGATTATATAATTTCTATTTAAAATCTTAACCCTGTTTGGATTTTGCTATTTCTTTTTCCTGTACATCAGGTGGTGCCTGTTCGTATCTGGATACAACATATTCAAATTCACCACTTCCACCTGTCATTGAACGAAGTGAAGTTGAATATTCATACATTTCAAGTAATGGTATTTCAGCTTCTATAATCTGTTTTCCATTATCAGAATTCATATTGTATACACGACCACGTCTTTTATTCAAATCTCCAAGAATATCACCTGAATATTTTTCCGGTGCTGTAATTGTAACCATAGCAATTGGTTCCAACAGTACAGGATTAGCTTCCATAAAGCCTTTCTTAAAAGCTATTATTGTTGCCATCTTAAATGCCATTTCAGAAGAATCAACAGGATGGTATGAACCATCTGTTAATGTAGCCTTAATGCCGACAACAGGATAACCTGCCAATGGACCCTCTTTTACACATTCCTGAATTCCTTTTTCAACTGCCGGGAAATAATTTTTTGGCACAGCTCCACCAAATATTTTTTCATCAAAAATATAAGGTTTTGATAAGTCACCTGATGGTTCAAACTCAATTACAACATCACCATATTGTCCATGACCACCTGACTGTTTTTTGTGTTTACCCTGAACCTGTGCCTTACTCCTTATTGTTTCTTTAAATGGAACTTTTGGTCGTTCTAAAATAACATCTACTTTGTATCTGTCTTTCAGTTTAGATGCAACAACTTCCAATTGCTGATGACCGATTCCGTAAAGAAGAGATTGTTTATTTTCCGCATCAATAACTGACTTCAAAGTCAAGTCTTCAATACATAATTTAGTAAGTGCCTGAGCTAATTTGTCCTCATCCCCCTTTTTCTCAGCTCTATATGCCATATACGCATAAGGCTTTGACATTGTTGTTGGATGATATACAATTGGCCACTGTTTCGTTGATAAAGTATCTCCTGTTCTTGTGCTTGTAAGCTTACCTATTGCCCCAATATCTCCTGAGTGCAATTCACTTACTTCAGTAACATTCTTTCCGCAAATAACATACAGTTTGTTTAATTTTTCTTCTATATTTTTTGTTGGATTGTAAACAACATCACCTGTTTTTAATATGCCTGTTCTTACTTTTACTAAAGAATATTTTCCAACAAATGGATCCATTATTGTTTTAAATACATAAGCAGAAACAGGTTTTGAGTTGTCAAAATCTGCAACCACTTCTTCATCGTTTTCTATGTTAGTTGCTTTTTTCAAAACTTCTGCCTTATCTGCTGATGGAAAATATTTTTCACAGGTCTGTAAGAAACTATTTACACCCTGGCAGGTTACTCCTGATGCAATTTGTACGGGAACGATATCACAATTAATTACACTCTTTCTTAATGCTTTTGATATTTCCTCGTATGTAAAATCTACGCCTGAAAAATACTTATCCATTAATTCTTCATCAGATTCTGCAACAGCCTCCATTAACTGCTCTCTAACCGGAACTAATTTACTTGTAACTGATTCAGGAATTTCCATTTCATCATAATTACCCAAATTATCAATGAACTTTCTACCACCCATTTTCACTACGTTTACATAACCAATTAATTTGTCATTCTCCATAATTGGCAAATGAAATGGTGCTATCTTCTTGCCGAATCTTGACTTTAACTGTTCTACAATTTCCATGTATTTTGCATTGGAATCATCTATATTGGTAACTAAAAATATACATGGGATTTTTCTACGCTCACATGTTTCCCAGGCTTTAACCGTTCCTACTTCTACTCCTGTCTTTCCATTAACCACAATTACAGCAGCGTCCGCAACACTCATGGCATCTTCCATCTGACCGACAAAATCAAAATATCCCGGTACATCTAATATATTAATTTTCAATCCGTTCCACTCTATTGGTATAACAGATGCACTTATGGAAAACTTACGCTTGATTTCCTCCTTGTCATAATCTGAAATTGTATTTCCATCATCTATGCGTCCCATTCTGGAAATAGTCTTTGTAGCAAAAGCTACTGCCTCAGCAAATGTTGTTTTTCCGGCTCCGCCATGTCCTAAAAAAACAACATTTCTAATATTCTGTGTTTCATAAATCTTCATAACAAGCCTCCTTATTCAATTGTCTTTTCACCGAACTAAAACCTCTTAACTTTCCTCCTTATTTAATATTTTATTAAGGTTTTATTACTTAAATACTATTTTACTTTACTTATAAACGTAATACAAGAAAGGTTATATTTTTAACAAAGTGTTGCTATATTTACTTTAAAGTGTTAAACTTTAAAGCGTTGAAGTTTAACACTTTAAAGTTTTTAAGTTTAAGCTTGCTTAACATAATTATCTATATTAGACTTAACTAAGCAATTTATACATGACAGGAGAACATAATGAGAATAAAAGATGATTTAACATTTGGTTTTGTAGGTATTGGACTAATTGGTGGCTCGGTTGCAAAGGCTTTAAGACGTGTCTATCCAAGTTGCAAAATCATAGTTTATAATAGAGGGGCGAAACCTCGTGTTTTAGCAATAAATGACGGCACAGCAAACATTGCATTAGATACTGTTGATGAAAGATTTTCTGAATGCGATTATATTTTTCTGTGTACACCCGTTGAACGTAATGTAGAATACTTAACTATTTTAAAAGATATAATTAAACCAACATGCATTATTACAGATGTTGGCAGTGTAAAAACAAATATACACGAAGCAGTTAAGGCTCTTTCTTTAGAAGATAATTTCATAGGTGGCCATCCAATGGCAGGTTCAGAAAAAACAAGTTACGAACATGCAAGTGACCGTTTGCTTGAAAACGCCTACTATGCCATTACTCCTACCGAAAAAGTTAAACAGGAATATGTTAAAGAATACACTGAAATTGTTTCTGACATTGGTGCAATTCCTATAGAAATTTCATACAAGGAACATGACAGAGTTGTTGCAGCCATTAGTCATTTGCCACATTTAATTGCTTCAAGCCTTGTTAATTTGGTAAAACATAATGACAGTAACAAAGAATACATGAAAACATTAGCAGCCGGCGGTTTTAAGGATATTACAAGAATTGCTTCTTCTTCTCCTGAAATGTGGGAGCAGATATGCATGACAAACAATAATAACATAAGTGAAATCCTTGATTTATACATAAAAGATTTGGAAAAAGTTAAGAATGAGTTAGACACAAAGAACGGACAAGCCATTAATCACATGATTGCAGAAAGTAGAGATTATCGAGATAATATTGACGAGCATAACAACAGTATAATTCAAAGAAGTTACAACATATTCTGCGATATTATTGATGAATCAGGTGCCATTGCCACTATTGCTACAATTCTTGCTACAAATGGTGTTAGTATTAAGAACATCGGTATTATTCATAACCGTGAATATGAAGAAGGCGTTTTAAAGATTTCATTTTATGACCAGGCTTCATCAGAGAAAGCTATGGAACAGTTAGAAAGACACAGATACAAAGTTTTTAAACACTAATGTTTTCCAGTAATCTCCTATTGTCTAAATGTTACAAAATTGTTACACTGTTTTTTGTAATTGGCCAAGACAAATTTGAAATAAGGAGGACATAACTATGTGTTTTAAATTTAGTAACTGTACTCAATTATTTAACGCTATTTGTAATTTCTTTAACATTGGTTGTTAATTAATTATGTAAATTAAAACCATCAATACAAAATAATTGTTTAAACTATTTTTGTATTGATGTTTTTTTAATTATTTATTATATTTATTTTTATTATTTCTATTCATGTTCTTTTGTATTGCTCCACAAATTTTATTTAAAATTAAAGAATTATATTAACTTAAATTGAGTCCACTTCTTTGATTTATATCTTCCAATAAAAATTATTCCTCTAAATACTAAATCCATGCTCATGCCAATAGCTATGCCAATTACCCCCATATCAAGTACTAAACCAAACAATGCAGAAAAGAACAATCTTACCGCAATTGTAAGAGTTACTGATGTTATCATTGTAAATTTAATATCACCTGTGGCACGAAGTCCGTTTCCTAATGGGCCTGCAAATGGATATGCCACTCCGTTAAATATATTGTTAATAAGAACAAGCCAAATTTTCAAGATTACTTTATTGAATTTTGTTCTATTCCTACTTTAGTATAATCTAAGACATCTTCTCTCTGGATTCTAAGATAATATTCACCCTTATCTATTGTAATACTTTTAGAAATTGATTTATCAGGCTGATTTGTACAATCAAGAGTAACTGTCTTTTCTGCAACATTATTACCTTTCTTAAACACTTCAGCTTTAACTTTTCCATCCCATATAGAATTAATACTAATAATTATTTTCTTCTTTTTGTTATTTTTTAATTTAAACCATGCATCTTTTCCGTCATTATATGAGAAACGAAATTCGTTATAATCATTACCGCTTATATCAGCAGCCTTTCCCCTGTCTTTGCATATTGGTGTTCTATTAATACCATACAGATGAGTATTTATTTCGTATTGAGAATCAAGAGGACTTTCTAAATAAACTCTATATTCACCTTTTGGTAATTCACATTCTATTAATTTTTTATTTTCTTCCCAATTACCTATATTATGTGTAACATCGCTCCACTTGTTATTCTCCTTTTTTTGTAATTTAACATTAACATTTATTTTTTTACCGGTTATATTTTCTCCAAAAACTAGAGATACATATGCTCTTTGTTTTTTTACAGAAAAATTCCAATATTGTGGTTCTCCTGTACCAATAATTAATTCGTCATACGTATCAGTAAACTCAAATATATTTTTTTGATTATATAATTTCATTTCAACTTCGCCAATTTCAAAAAAATCATATTTTTTAAAGAATTTATCCCCTGGTACCTGTACTGTAAAACTTTCACCTTCTTTGAGTTTTATACTATAATAAGATGCATCAGGTAAAAGATTACCATTTATGTCATAAACTTTTATACCTCCACCTGTGTCAAACGACATTATACAATCATTCGTTGCTACAAATTTTACCTTTTTTGATTTGTAATGTTTGCAATAATATAATTCTCTTTCTATTTTAAATAGCTTAGGATTACATTTTACAATTTCATTATTAAAATCATAACAATCCTTATTTTTTTTCCAAATATCAGATTTTTTTCCTTTATACGATGATGGGAAATTTACTTTCTTTATCATAGCATACGTTGGGTCATAAACTACATATGTCGCATATGGTTTTCCTAGTGCCTGACAGATTCCATACTTAACTCCTTCTGGAATATTAACCACTGACATACAACCGGTATATCCCACCAATATACTTTTGTTGTAAATATAAAAGTCTCCTTTTCTAATTATGTACTTTTTTAATATTGAAAAGAATTTATCCTTACCTAAGAAATTAAATAATACCTGTATGCTATCATGCTTTAATTTTTTATTTTTCATTACTACCTTTGCATCTTGTATAATGTGATTAAATTCAACATTTCCAACATACTTACTTACAGAAGAAGGTAATACAATCTTCTTTAACTTTTTACACGAAGTATCTTCTCCCTCATCATCACAATCATTATACTTAGCATAATTATTACACTCATATGTCATTCCGCTCACATCTATTATTTTACACCCTTTTCGTATTGTTAATTTTTTCATTTCAGTTGGCATTGCTACGAATTTTTTGCCATTTTTTGTGTATATTATCCCTTTAAAACTTTTGTATTTTTTGTCTTTACTACTAACCTTGTATGTCTTTGTTTTGTAATAACATACCATTTTTTCAGACTTTAATGGTGAATTAAACTTTACCATATTCACTGTTATCGGATAATAATGAGTATAATATGATTCATAAAATTTCAAATCACCCGGAACTTCTAACACTTTTACTTTTTTACAACTCTTAAAAGGTCCTATTAAAAGTTTTTTCACCCCTTTTTTCACAACAACCTTTTTAATTTTCCCTGCATTTTTAAATTTTGCATTTTTAGGAATTTTTCCTGTCACTGTTAACGTACTCCCGTTCACATAATAATTTTGATTTTTTGCCTGTACATTACCACTTGATATAAATATAATCCCACAAAGTACCCCTATTGAAATGCATAACTTTAATAATTTTTTGTTCAATTTAAACTCCTCCCTTTTCTCCTAATACTTTTGAAAGTTTTTCTTATTCAATTGTTATACTCACAAAAAATAATTTTTATTGCATAAAATTAAAAAAGAGCTAAAATTAAAAAAGTCAGAAATATTTTATACGCTTGATAAGTAAATTTTTTACCGGACAAACCGGTAAGAAAAATAATATCAAACTCAAAATATTTCTGACTTATTCTTTATTTTGACCATGCAATTTTGTCATTGTCACCCTCATAATTAAAGATACCGTCATTTTTTTCTTCTAATGCTTTAATCATGTGGTAAGTATATTCATTATATGGTGTAGGGATTCCAAGTTCCTTTCCCATACGTACCAACGCCCCTGAAAACATATCTATTTCTGTGTGTCTGCCTGCATCTATATCTTGCAATGTTGAATAACGTGCTGATGCTTTCACAGCACTTCCACGACCTGATGAATCGTCTATTTTACTTAAATCTATTCCTTTAGCCTCTGCAATACTTTCAACTTCTCCCCTTAATGCTTTTCTAATAAAACTCATATGCTCACTGTCGTGATAACATCCCACACCTGCACCTAGAATTGCCTGTGGTAAGTTGTTACAAACATTAAGTCTGAATTTGCCCCATATTTCTTCCTGTATAAATTCTGTCACTCTCCAATGAATTCCTGTATTAGCCAAAAGATGATTTATAGCCTTTATTCTCTCACTTTCAAAAGGTGGCTGTAATTCTCCAAGAATTATGCCAATTGTTGTTTCAGGATCAAAATGATAGCCATCCTCCTTCTTTTGAGAAGCAACCTTTATGAAAGAATGTAAAATATTGTTAGGGTTAATTCTTTTTCCTATAATCTCCTCACTGTCTACACCATTCATAAGACTCATTACAATTGTGTTTTCACCTACAATCTTCTCTATGTCATCTAATGTATCGGGCAGGTTGCCATATTTTAAACAAACTATTAAAAGGTCAGCATCCTTTGCCTCCCTTGGTGTCCAAACATTTGGAGTATATTTAACACCGTTTATTGTAATTCCTTTATTCTTTAATCTTTTATTTCGTTCGTCTTTTGCAACAACACCTAATTCAATGCCGTCCTTATTTGACAGTCCCCATATAACATAAGAACCCACAGCTCCAGCTCCTAATATTGCTGCTTTTTTAATGTTCATCTCTAGTTTTCTCCTAATGTTTCTGTATCGTAATTCCGTAATATAAATGCTAAGTTAAATTATTAAATATATTATCTCATATTTCTAATTTGTGGAAATTATTTTTAATTTACTTAATCTCATGACTTATTGTAAAGTATGTAAAATTTTTCAGTGACATTCCTTATAATTTAAATTTATTTATACTTTTGTACGTTTTAATTTTAATATTAAGATTTAATTTGATTTTAATTAATAGCACTACTATTATATTAAATCTTACATTTTAATAAATACTCTCCAATACGTCAAAATAATTCTCAAATGTTTTCCTACAACACATTGGATTGTCTATAATAACACCATCAATTATAAGCCCTACCATTGCAAAACTCATTGCCACACGGTGATCCTCATAAGTGTCAATTTCACATCCATGAAGAACGCCCGGCTCAATAACTACGTTCGTTTCTGGCTCTTCAATAGTTTCTGTCTTACAACCAAGTTTCTTCAGCTCTGTTGCAATTACTGCCACTCTATCTGACTCCTGTCCTCTAATGTGTCCTATATTTTTAATAATAGTTTTTGAATTTGCAAATGCAGCTACAACAGCCATTGTCAGTGCCTGATCTGAAAAGTCAGACATATCAATTTCGATTCCCGGATAGCTGTCAATACTTGCTCCATCAACTTCAACACCAGCAGATGTATCTGTTAATTTACAGCCTAACTTTTCCAAAACCGTTAAAAACTTAATATCACCCTGCATGGAGTTTAAATGAATACCTTTTACAACACTTTTCACTTTAAGTAAAATTGCCATGGCATAAAAATAGCATGCTGCCGACATATCAGGCTCAACCTCATAAGCATCCAATTTTACTTCCTGTTTTTTTATGTTATATGTATTATTATTTTTTTCAAATTTAATGCCAAACTGTTCTAACATTCTAATGGTAATCTTTATGTAAGCACCATTTGGTCTCGAACCTGTCAGATTAACTTCCATTCCGTTAACTGCAGCTGCCATAAGCAATGCACTTGCATACTGACTACTTTTAGAGGTATCGATTGATATTTTTGTTTCACCTATCCCCTTTGAATTTAATTTAAAAGGAAAATGTCCTTCTTTTTCTAAATATTCTATTTCTACACCATTTTCCATAAGCTTGTTAAGTAACTCACTCATTGGTCTTTTTTTCATTTGCTCAGAAGATTCTAATGTATATTTTCCACCACATACGGCAAGTAACACTGTCATAAATCTTGCTGCAGTTCCTGCACTTCTAACATTTATTGTAGCTTCATTATTTGGAATTCTTCCGTTCTCCCCTTGAATCACAACTGTTTTTGCATTTTCATCAATTTCCAGTTTAAAGCCAAGTTTATCCAGGCAGTCCAAAAAAGCTCTTGAATCATCACTAAATAAAACGCCACTAAGCTTACATTTTCCATTTGAAATTGCAGCTAACATTAATGCTCTGTTTGTAATACTTTTTGACCCTGGTACCTCAACGTTTATATCTTTTTTATTTATAACTTTTTTTACTGTATATTTTTCCATAATTTCTTATTCTTTCTTTTGATAAATTATTCGTATTCTAATAACCAATCTGCAATGTCATATATTTTCTATCATCCGTTTAACCTGCAAACTGCTACCATCATATCATTTAATACACTTCTTATTCAAGGTATCACTTTCGAAACTTTAAATTTTTTCATTTTCGAAAATGGTGTTTACATATATTATGAAAAAAATAAGCGAAAACATCATAGTTTTTTAAATTTAAGAAGATACTATAATATTTTCGCCTAATTAATTGATTATTTAATTTTAAAAATGTAATAGCTCGCCTTTAAGTGTTTCAATATGTTGAACAATATGTCCAATATTTCCCTCTCCGGCATATTGTGTTTCATCAAAAAAGTTATTATCCAATGTAGACCAAAACAATTTGTTTTCTGTGCCATTAACATTTACTATTTTATTTAACTTTCCAACATAAACTTCAAGGTAATAGTTTTCAATATAATATGTAAAATCCATTATATGTAAAAGCATAATATCATCTTTTGTTATGGTTGTTTCTTCTTCAAGTTCTCTATATGCAGCATCAAGTCCATTTTCGTTTTTTTCTATTTTTCCACCCACAAAATTTGCTAATCCCTTATACGGATCTTTTTTTCTTTTACACATCAATATTTTATCTGCATTTTCATTATATACTACTATTACATTGTATCCTCTCATATTTTCACCCTTATAAAGTTTATTCTATTACTTTACATCACTTTCATTAGTAATAAACATTGCATCACCAAAACTAAAGAATCTATACTTTTCTTCTACAGCAGTTTTGTAAGCATTAAGGATATTGTCTCTTCCAGCCAACGCTGATACAAGCATTAATAATGTTGATTCTGGCAAATGGAAGTTAGTAATAAGGCAGTCAATTGCCTTAAATTTGTAACCCGGATAAATAAAAATCTGTGTCCAACCACTGCCGGCATGAATCACACCATTTTCGTCTGCCACAGTTTCAAGAGTTCTTGTGCTGGTTGTTCCAACAGAAATAACTCGTCCACCATTTGCCTTTGTATCATTTATCATTTTGGCATCTTCTTCGTCCACCATATAAAATTCAGAATGCATATGATGTTCCAGAATATTTTCTACCTTTACAGGTCTAAAAGTTCCAAGTCCAACATGAAGTGTAACGTGTGCAATCTTTACACCTTTTTCCTTAATCTGCTCCAGTAACTCCTTTGTAAAATGAAGACCTGCTGTTGGTGCAGCTGCAGAACCTTCATACTTTGCATAAACTGTCTGATATCTGTTTTTGTCTTCAAGCTTGTGTGTAATATAAGGTGGAAGTGGCATTTCTCCAAGCTGATCCAACACCTCTTCAAATATTCCCTCGTACTTAAACTGAATAAGACGATTGCCTTCTTCAACCACGTCAATTACTTCACCCATTAAAAGTCCATCACCAAAACTAATAACCGTTCCCGGCTTACACTTCTTTCCAGGCTTTACTAAAGTTTCCCAAACGTCATTTTCACGTCTCTTTAATAATAAAACTTCAATCTTTGCATTAGTACCTACTTTGCTACCATAAAGTCTTGCCGGCAACACCTTTGTGTCATTTATAACAAGGCAGTCACCTTCATGTAAATAGTCTATTATTTCCTTAAAAATATGATGTTGCACTTCACCTGTATTCTTGTTAAGAACCATTAATCTTGAACTACTTCTGTCTTCTAATGGATCCTGTGCAATTAATTCTTCCGGTAAATCATAATAATAATCATGTAAACTCATTTTATCTGCGTCACTCATAACTGTTCCTCTTTTCATCTATACTTAAAACTATCAAATCTAATTTTTGTTTTTAACTAACTTTAAATTTTTTAAATAATATATTCCAACATTAAAGGGACTATTTTTATAGCTGTTCACTATCTAATACTATTGTAAATGGACCGTCATTTTCAAGTTTAACTTTCATATCAGCGCCAAACTCGCCTGTTTCAACAACCTTAACCATTTCCCTGCATTTTTCAATTATGTACTCATACATTTCATTTGCCATGTCAGGTGCACCTGCATTAATAAAAGATGGTCTGTTGCCTTTTTTACAATTTGCATACAATGTAAACTGAGACACTAATAAAAGTTCTCCATCAACATCTGCTAAAGCCAAATTGGTCTTTCCGTTTTCATCTTCAAATATACGCATACCAATTAATTTTTTAATCATCTTATCAGCGATTTCTTTTGTATCATCATTTGACACCCCAATAAGAACTAAAAAACCTTTATTGATTTTTCCAACAATCTTTTCGTCAATTGTTACACTTGCATTATTTACTCTTTGAATTACAAATTTCATATTAAACCATTCCTTGCATATTATTTTCGACTAATCTATTTTACACTATTCTTATATTTTTGTCATTAGTTGGTGGAATAAACTATTCCTCTTATTTTTTCTTTTTTGCTCTTGCAGCTTTTAATATATACTCAAGATTATCTACATTGAGCACTCCTGGATAATCTTCTTGAAAATCTACCAAATTGTCTTTATTTTCTTCTTCAATCTTTTTACATTTATTATAAAATTCATGCAAATCATCTTTCTGATAAATAGCTTCAATAAATGTTCTTGAATCTTCTGGTAAATTCTTTCAAATAAATATCTAAATTTTCCTTTGTGAAGGGCTTATTAACAAACATCTCGTACCTCGCTTTCCACTATGTTGAATCGCATAAATTCAGGAATCGCATTAGCAAGAGCTTTTTCTTTTATACTTTCATCTCCAGTTGCTGCATAGGCAACTGTAACACCTGCTGAGAAACATGGATTATCAAGTTTTTTTGAACGGATTTCATTATAATTTGTACAAAGTGGTAGATTATTCATTCTTGATAAGTAATCAATCATTGCCAACAGATACATCGATTCTCTATACCATCTACGTTTGTAAAGCTTTCCTATTTCATCAGACTCAAGTGTTTCAATAATAAAATCTATATCTCCCATATCCTTTACATGATGACATGTATTGCTCTTGAAAGTTTCAAATGAAAATCTATAATCAACACTACCCTGATAATTATTTTCTAATATTGAGTCTACTGTCACTCCTAATACTTTGGCAATTTTATGCAAAGTTCCCGCAGCGCACTTATTAATATCTGCTTTACCACTACAAATATCCGTAATTGTTGTCATTGCCACTCCACTCTCTTTGCTTAAACGATATCTGGACATTTTTTCTTTTTCAAGCAACTCATTAATAATCATTGAATCTACCTCCTTTTCTATAATATATCGGTTAACCGAATTAGTGTCAACATTATATTAAGATATATAATATTAATTCTCCCCAAAAACAAAAAAGATGAATATTTCCCTCCCAACTTCATTTGGGAAAGATAATACTCATCTTTCTTAATTTTTTTATAACTATTCAGATAAAAATATTTATCAAATAATCGTCACATTCTAGCCTCTCAACTGGATTCCTAAACGCTCTAATCCGTTAAGAATTTTCTTCATTGCTCCTGCAATGTCGTTTTCTTCAAGAGTTCTGTCTTTTGCTCTAAATACAATATTGTAAGCAACTGACTTAAATCCTTTTTCAATCTGATCACCTTCGTAAATGTCAAATAAGCTATAGCTTTCAAGGATTTTTCCACCACGCTGCTTAATAACTGCTTCAATGTCACCAACCAAAATTTCTTTTGGTACAACCATTGAAATATCACGTGAAACAGCTGGAAATTTTGCAATGCCTTCATACTTCTTGTCGAAGTTTGCCATTTGGTAAATATATGGCATATCAATAACAGCAACATATGCTCTTGTTTTCATATTGTAATTTTCGCAAACTGTTGGATGAACTTCTCCTAAGTATCCGATAACTGTGTCATTGTATACAACATTTGCCTGTCTTCCCGGATGAAGGAATGTCTTACCAGCCTTTGCATCGTAAGAAATGTCTTTGTCAATTCCAACCTGTCCTAAAAATTCTTCTACAACACCTTTCATTGTGAAGAAATCTCCATCTCCGTAGAATCCTAATGTAAACTGCATTCTTTCATCTGGGAGGTCAGTTACAGGTAATGCCTTTGGAATATAAATATTACCCATTTCAAATAATCTTACATCTTTGTTACGTCTGTTGTAGTTTGTTGCAAGTGATGTAAGCATACCGTTAAGAGATGTTGTTCTCATAACACTGAAGTCTTCTCCTAAAGGATTTGAAATTGTAACTGTTTTTCTTAATTCACTATCTTCAGGTAAAAGTAATTTATCAAATACCTTTGGACTTTCAAATGAATATGTCATTCCCTGTGAGAAACCACAGTATAAAGCAACACTTCTTGCAAGTTCATCAATTCTTAATTTTTCTGATAATTTTCCTGAAGTTGCCTCTCCTGAAGGTAATGTTGTAGGAATCTTATCATATCCGTAGAATCTTGTAATTTCTTCTGCAATATCACACATGCCGATTAAGTCCTGTCTAAATGTAGGAACTGTAATCATCTTTGTTTCTTTATCATATTCTAATTCTAAAGCTGGGAAGTAGCTAATCATTTCTTCTTCTGTTAAATCAAATCCAATCAGATTATTTACATAATCAGGATCAAATTTAATCTGATGTTCTTCCTTCTTTTCAGGATAGAAATCAACCATTCCTTCAACTACTTCACCTGCGCCTAATTCTTCGATTAACTGGCATGCTCTGTTAATAGCTGCTTCTGCATTGTTAGGATCAAGTCCTTTCTCAAACTTTCCTGATGCGTCAGTTCTAAGACCAACTCTCTTAGATGAAAGACGGATATTTGTACCATCAAAGCATGCAGCTTCAAATAACATATCCTGAACATCATCTGTAATCATTGAGTTTTCTCCACCCATGATTCCAGCTAAACCAATTGCTTTTTCTTCATCACAAATCATAAGCATATCTCTGTCTAATGTTCTTTCCTGTCCATCTAATGTTGTGAATTTTTCACCGTCTTCTGCACGACGTACCACAATCTTGTTTCCTTTGATTGTTGAAAGATCATACGCATGCATTGGCTGACCAAATTCTTCCATAACATAGTTTGTAATATCAACTAAGTTATTAATTGGTCTGATACCACAGGCACTAAGTCTTCTCTGCATCCATTCAGGTGATGGAGCAATCTTTACATTTTTAACAACCTTAGCACAGTATCTTGGGCAAAGCTCTGCATCCTTTACTTCTACTTTGATGTAATCATTTACATCACCTGTTGTTCCAACAGCCTTAACTTCAGGAGCAACAAATGGCTTTCTAAATGTTGCTGCAGCTTCTCTAGCAATTCCTAATACGCTATAGCAATCTACTCTGTTAGATGTAATTTCGTATTCGAAAACTGTATCATGTAAGCCTAATACTTCTACAGCATCAGCTCCTACTTCTACACTGTCATCAAAAATATAAATACCATTTTCAGGTGCTTCAGGATAAAATTCTGTAGTTGAACCTAATTCTTCAATAGAACACATCATTCCGTTTGATTCAACACCACGAAGTTTTCCTTTTTTGATTTTAATTCCACCAGGAGTCTTCTTTCCGTCATGTCCTCCTGCAACTCTACCACCGTCTAATACAACAGGTACTTTTAATCCTTCTTTTACATTTGTTGCACCTGTAACGATCTGAGTTGTTTCTGTTCCAATATTAACCTGGCAAATAACTAATTTATCTGCATCAGGGTGCTTTTCAATTTTTTCAATTTGTCCAACAACAATTTTATCAAGGTCAGCGTCAAGTCTTTCAAAACCTTCGCACTTTGTTCCTGATAAAGTCATTGCATCCATGTATTCCTGATCAGTACATTCAAGGTCAGGAACGTATGCCTTAATCCATGATAGTGGTGTATTCATTATAATTCCCTCCTTTAATTAAAACTGATTTAAGAAACGGTCATCGTTCTCATATAATAATCTCATGTCGTCGATTTCGTATTTAAGTAATGCGATTCTTTCAAGACCTACACCAAATGCAAATCCCTGATATTCATTAGGGTCAATTCCACCCATTTCAAGTACATGTGGATGAACCATACCACAACCAAGAATTTCAATCCAGCCTTCACCCTTACAGAATCTACATCCTTTACCGCCACACTTAAAGCATGTAACGTCAACTTCTGCACTTGGTTCTGTAAATGGGAAGTGATGTGGTCTAAACTTAATCTTTGTATTTTCACCAAAAAGTTCTTTTGCAAACTGCTCTAAAGTACCCTTTAAATCAGCCATAGTTACATTCTTATCAATTACCAAACCTTCAATCTGGTGGAATGATGGTGAATGAGTTGCATCTACCTGGTCAGATCTAAATACTCTACCCGGACTAACAATTCTAATAGGTGGCTGAGTATTTTCCATTACTCTTGCCTGAACTGATGAAGTCTGAGTTCTAAGTACGATATTTTTATTTATATAGAATGTATCCTGTTCATCTTTTGCAGGATGATTTTCAGGTATATTTAAAGCTTCAAAATTGTAATGGTCAAATTCAACTTCAGGCCCTTCAACAACTTCGTAACCCATTCCTACGAAAATTCTTTCAAGTTCTTCTAAAGCTAAAGTATTTGGATGCTTATGACCCACTTTATTTTTCTTTGCAGGTAAAGTAACATCAATAACTTCTGCTTTAAGCTTAGCCTCTCTTGCTTTTGCTTCAAGGTCTTTCTTTACATTTTCTAATTCTTCTTCAATACGCTTTCTTGTATCATTTACAAGCTGACCAACTTTTGGTCTGTCTTCAGGGGCAACATCCTTCATACCTTTTAATACTTCAGTAAGCTGTCCTTTTTTACCAAGAATCTCTACTCTTACATCATTAAGTACACTAATGTCCTTGGCATCTTTGATTTTTGCAATTGCCTGTTCTCTAATTGCTTCTAATCTTTCCTTCATTGTACAGTATCCTTTCTATAAGATAATAATGTCTCTATCCTTTCCCCACGTGAATCTTTCCGGCAAACCTAACATTTCGAAAACACGCTCCCGCTTCTTACGCCTCGTAGCGGTTCTATCAAGCCAGCTACGCTGCCTTAATGAACCGACGGGCTTCAAAAGTTTTCTCAATGTTTGTTTACCGTCAATATTCACTTATAAAAGAATAAAATGTATTAATTTCACAAAATTATATTACCGAAAATATTTATAAAAAAATTTTGTAAAATTAAAATATTTTTATGCAAAAGAAAAGTCCCTGCATAAAAATGCAGGGACGAAATATCTATCCGCGGTACCACCCTTATTTTCACAAACGTGAACTCTCAAAATACTTAACGCGTATTAAACGTCACATGCTACTTTGATTTCACAAGTGAGGCTCCTGTGGGAAATTCACATATTTTTGTTACTTAAAAGACCTTCCAGCCGATGAGTCTTTCTCTCTTAAAGAATAAAAATATCCTACTTTGCACATTCAATGCCTTTGTCAACGAAAAATATTTTAACATAGATATTTTTTAGTGTCAACCAAACTAATAAAACATATTTTACTATATATTAGGTCTGTATATAAGACACTTTTTCTTTCTATGTTAAACACATTTTATGGTTCTCTCGCATATGTATCCATACAAATTATTGCAAGTCATTTTGATTAATTGTATGCTTTGCCTTAAATTTAACTGCGTGTTTTCTCTTAAATTTATTTGATTGTTACTTTAAGAAATTAATGCTATAATTTCACATATATTGTTTGAAAAAAAACATAATATATACAAGATTGCAGTGTTGAAATGATTAGCACACCTGTGCACTCACTATATTAGTTGAAAAAGTTAAGCTACCATAGGTATTTCAACATGTACATCAAGAACAAATTTTTTACGATTGGAGATTCACATGAAAAAAGTTAGCAGGCTTTTTTTTAGAATATATGACTTTTGTTTCAGAATGGCAAAAGACAAAGTTGGCATTTATACAGCCCAGGCTTCTTTCTTTATTATTTTGTCAATTTTTCCTTTTTTGCTTCTGTTCCTTAATGTTTTAGGTATGACAAGTTTGGATTCTAACTACATAATTAGACTATTAAACTATTATGCGCCTGAAACCATTAAACCATTACTGGTACAAATTGTTGAAGAACTTTATACCCACGTTTCAGGAACTGCCATCTCAATTACAGCTATTATTGCTATTTGGTCAGCTTCTAAAGGGGTATTATCAGTAATGTTCGGCTTATATGAAATCAGCAAAATACATCAAAACCGAAACTATTTCATTTCAAGATTTATTTCTATGATTTATACAGTTTTCTTTGTAGTTGCAATTATTCTTACAATGGTTTTACTTGTATTTGGAAATAAAATTTTCACATTGCTTATTTCACTGTTTCCGGTTTTAAAGAACATTACACTTCTAACATTAATGTTAAGATATTCTCTGTCTTTCATTATTTTAACAATATTTTTTATGACTATTTATAAATTTGCAAATATACGTCTTACAACATTTGCAAAATCAATACCGGGGGCAATGTTTAGCGCTCTTGGCTGGTTGGTTTTCTCTTATGTTTTTTCTTTGTATATTGATAATTTTGCAAACATGACTTATATGTATGGCAGTTTAACAGCCTTCATTATTCTTATGTTATGGGTTTATTTTTGTATTTATATTTTCTTTATCGGTGCAGAAATTAATAAAAAAATATACCCTGAAACTGAAGCAAAATATTTAGATACGAGTAATATTTTATAAATTTTATTAGATTGCATTTAAATATTATTAATTTTCATTTTGGAAATTATATATCTTTATTAAAAAATTTTTCTATATACTTTTATATCGAAAACCAAATATGGCAGATTATTTAGAAAGTTCTATCTTATGATAGAACTTTTTTAAAATGTAATCGTATGTGCGTCCTTCCTTAGCCATTTCAATGGCAGCATTTTGACTCATGCCACTACCATGACCAAATCCACCACCCCAAATTATGTAATTATTTCCGGCTTTTTTTATATAAATAAACGCACTTGGTAGCATTGATATATTATTAACTTCACTTCCACCATTTAATTTTATTTTCATACCATAATGATATATATTTTTTCTAATGTCACTTTGTCCTTTTATAATTATTTTTCCTTTGTTTCCATTAACTAAAATTTGTGATGCTATACCTCCAGTTCCCCTTTCTAAAATTTCAATCTTTTCTATTTTTCCCAGATTCTTTCTATATGTAGTACTAATAGTCTGACTAATTTCATTTGAAGTCAAAATAGTTTTCCACCTATAAAATGGATATTTGTCTTCATACGATTTTATATTTTTTGTTATTATTTTTTTGAAGTTTTTTTCTTCAATAATATCTGTTTTATTTTTTGTAAGATTCGTTCCTTGAAGGTATAGCTTTTTTTCTTTGCCCCATATCCTATAATCTGTAGTATAGCCACATGAAGTTGAAAAATAATATGCGTTAATCAGTTCATTTTCATAAGTCATAACAATACCATTGGTTGCCTTAGCTGCTTTTTTTGTTTTTATATTTTCGCCAATTCGGTTATATACCTGATAAGATGTACTGTCATCTGCTATCGCATTATATTTTTTGTATTTTGACTTTGAGCATTTAAGTATATAGGTTCTGGCACAAACAGCCTGCGCTTTTAAAGCCTCCATAGGTGCTTCTCCACCTATTTCACTTGATACAACTTTTGAAATATAATCATCTACTGCTACCCGATTAACTATTACCATCCCTTTAGAAGTCTTATATATGTAAAAAGTTCCTGAATACACTGGGGAATTATGCTCAACATTATGGTTAACCCACTCAATGTTATTAGAATAAATTTTTAGTACATTGTTCTTTTTGAACATGTAACTTTCTGTTGTAATTTCTATCTTTCTTTTATTTGTTTTGTTACTGTATTTTTTCCCATAGTAAACATTTAATGATTTTCCTTTTAATATAATTTTTTTCTGATAAATATTAGAATCAAAATTATTTGTAAGTAATATGTTTACGTATTTTCTTTTATATGTATTTAGATTAACTTTTCCTTTTGTTTCCTGTATTTTGGTAGTTTTTTCCAAGTTTTGATTTTTAGGAGTATCACTGTTAAATGCAGCATCAATTTTCATTACAGTTTCCTGACATTCATAGTTTAGAAAACATAAACTTACTACTAAAAATATAAGTATTGGTATTATAATTTTTTTCATTCTATACTCCCTTATATAATAAAATTAGTTACTATCCTAAAAGAATTTGTATTACAAAATAATAATATCGCTGGCGACATTATACGCACCGAGTGCCTGTTGCCACGCAACTATTTTCTTTTCGCACCAGTGTGCATCCATAGTGGAACGTTTTATATAATAGAAATTTCCAAAGAATTTCTATTATATAAAAAATTAAGCGTAGCATACATGGTATACTACGCTTTCTATTCTTTAGTAATACCCGAAATGCCGTCCTGTGTTTTGAGTCCTAGCAAACGCCAGGTGGGCAACCGCATCTAAAGTTACTGCCTTCCACTCACAAGGAGGCTTGACATCCCTTTAGAGATATAGGAATCCCTTTAATCAAACTGTAGGTTCAAAATTAACAGGTTTCAAACCAACATCTCAGGTAAGATTATTATAGTCTACTGAAAACAATTTTGCAATAATTTTTATTTTACAAAATATAGTTTTTTTCTAATTTTTTTCAACTATTTCATCTTTATTTTTAAATATATGATTTTCAGGAATTACACCTCTTACACTTGACAATGGATAAATATTACAATGTCTGCCAATTACAGTTCCCGGATTTAAAACAGAGTTACAACCTACTTCAACGTAATCGCCAAGCATTGCCCCAAACTTCTTTAAACCGGTTTCAATTTGTTCGTCTTTTCCTTTGACAACAACTAATGTTTTGTCAGATTTTACATTTGATGTAATTGAACCTGCTCCCATATGTGAATGTGTTCCTAAAATACTGTCTCCAACATAGTTATAATGCGGAACCTGTACTGTATTAAATAAAACAACATTCTTTAATTCTGTTGAGTTACCTACAACGCAGTTTTTTCCAACAATTGCTTTTCCTCTAATAAAAGCTCCCGGTCTTACCTCTGTATCTGCATCAATAATTAATGGACCGTTTAATGTAGCAGTTTTTGCTACTGTTACTGATTTGTGAATCCAAATATTTTCTTCAGGATGGTCGAATTCATCCTGTGGAAGTGTTGGGCCTAATTTTAAAATAAACTGCTCGATGTCACCAAGAACCTCCCATGGATATGTTTTGTTTATAAATAAATCTGATGCGATTGTTTCGTTTAAATCGTACATGTCTTTTATTGTGTACATATTGTCTCCTTTCTTTCCATTAATATTAAGCGGTTGTTATGTCTATGAATCTACTTACATTAAGCGATTAGTGTTAATCGCCTAATAGATGTTTAAATCTACTTACATTAAGCGATTAGTGTTGATCGCTTAATAGGTGTTTAAATCTACTTATATTAAGCGATTGTTATTGAAAAGAATTGTATTCACAATTCTTTTCAATAACCACGCGCGCATGCGCGCTGTAAAAACAAAAATGAAATAGCATTTGCAAGTAAACTTGCAAATGCTCTTCCATTTTGTTTTTGTATCGCTTAATGTGTTCGCGATTATTCTACAGTTACTGATTTTGCAAGGTTTCTTGGTTTATCTACATTTAAGCCTTTTAATACTGTTGTATAGTATGCAATTAACTGAAGTGGGATTACGGTTACTAATGGCATTAGAATATCTTCTAAAGCAGGTATTTCTATAACCTCATCCATAACACCTTCACTAAATTCTGTTCCTTGTTTTGTTACTGTAATAGTGAAAGCATCTCTTGATTTTACTTCTACAATATTACTTACCATTTTTTCAAGTAATTCGCTCTGTGTTGCAACACTAATTACAGGCATCTGATCAGTTACTAATGAGATAGTACCATGTTTTAATTCTCCTGCAGCATAACTTTCTGAATGAATATATGAAATTTCTTTTAATTTAAGTGAACCCTCCATACTTAATGTATAATCAAGTCCACGACCGATATATAATAAGCTTGTTGCTGTTACTAACTTACTTGCAACATACTGACATCTGTCAGCACACTTCATTGTTTCTTCGATTACATCAGGTATATCTGATAATTCCTTTGTAAGTCTCATACATTCTTCCTTGTCAATGCATCCCTTTGCATAAGCCATTTCAAATGCTAACAAATACATAACTGCCATCTGCACTGAAAATGCCTTTGTTGATGCAACTGAAATTTCAGGACCTGCATGTGTGTAAAGAACCATGTCTGCTTCTCTTGCAATTGAAGAGCCTTTTACATTAACAATAGCTAATACTTTTGCACCTCTTTCTTTTGCTAATTTTAAGGCTGCCTTTGTATCTGCTGTTTCACCTGACTGTGAAATTACAATTACTAAATCTTCAGGTGTTACGATTGGATCTCTATATCTGAATTCTGATGCAATATCAACAGTTACTTCTGTTCTTGCTAATTTCTCAATAACATATTTTCCAACCATACCTGCATGACATGCTGTACCACATGCAACTACAAATATTTTTCTGTAATTCTTTAACATTTCATCTGTTAAACCACATTCTGACAAATCAGGCATTCCATTAACAATTCTTGGTGCAATTGTAGTCTTAACTGCAGTTGGCTGTTCGTGGATTTCTTTTAACATAAAATGTTCATATCCACCTTTTTCAGCAGCATCCATATCTAAATCTGAAACTTTTACTTCTTTTACAATTTCCTGTTTGTGTATATCACAGAATTCAACTCTGTCTGCCTTAATTGTTGCAATTTCATTCTCTTCAAGAAGATAATACTTTCTTGTGTACTGTAAAATTGCAGGCACATCAGATGCTATAAAGTTTTCTTCATCACCAACACCAATAATTAATGGGCTGTCTTTTCTAACTGCAAATATTTTATCAGGAAAATCCTTAAATAAAATTCCTAAAGCATAAGCTCCTCTTATGTCATTTAAAGTCTTAATAATTGCATCTATAGGATCACCTTCATAATAGTAATCTAATAATTTTGCAACTGTTTCTGTGTCTGTTTCACTAATAAATGAATATCCCTTTCCAATAAGGAATTTCTTAATATCCTTGTAATTTTCAATAATACCATTGTGTACAATAGATACTCTCTTACTTCCATGTGGATGTGAATTAATATCTGATGGTTCACCATGTGTAGCCCATCTTGTATGACCAATTCCACAATGTCCATCAGGCTTATGGTCTTCTTCTATTTTTTTTCTAAGATTAGCTAACTCACCTTTTGATTTTTCTACCGTTATATTTCCATTTTCAAATACAGCAATTCCTGCTGAATCATATCCTCTATATTCTAATTTTGATAATGAATTCAAAAGTACCTCTGTACAATCTCTTTCACCAATATATCCAACTATTCCGCACATTATTTTTTCCTCCTATAAAATTGCGCCACATAGTTATAATAACTAACCATTTGACCTGCGTTATTAAGGTTAATTACATTCTTGAATCTTCCCTTAATAAAGCTGTCTAATTTATCCATATACTCATCTGCCGTTATCTTTCCTTCTGCAACCTGAGTTAAACCTAATTCCCAACTTGCTGTCAGTTCCGGATTAAGTAATGACTTAATTGAGCCATGAACAACGCCAAATATCATTTCACCTAATTGAGTAGGTGTTATAACCTGTGTCTTTTTGTTTAATGCAATATATTTAATATTCGTCAGTTTCTTAATAATTTCAGCTCTTGTTGCACTTGTGCCAATTCCTGAACCTTTTATCTGTGCTCTTAAATCTTCATCTTCAATTAACTGGCCTGCATTTTCCATAGCCAAAATTAAAGAACCTGATGTATATCGCTTAGGTGGTGTTGTTTCACCTTCCTTAATATTGCATTGTGTAATTGGTATTTTGTCACCTTTTTTCATATTATACAACAAATTAAAGAATTCTTCATCAAGATTTTTTCCTTGATTTTCACTAGCTTCATTTTCGTTGTTTTCACTATCTTTTTCTTTATTATCTTTTGATTTTGCTTCGGCTTTCTTTTTTTCTTTTGGAACACCTACAATTTCAAAGTATCCTTTTTGTACAAGTATCTTGAAATTAGATGAAAACTGCTCTGTTGTAGTAGTTTCATCTGTATATGTTCCAGGCATTATGCCTATTAATGTAGCCTTCTTGTAAATTGCCGGTGGATAAAAAATACTTAAAAATCTTCTTACAATAACCATATAAACTTTTTGATTTATGCCTTTTTGTTTAGCTAAACCGTTCAATCCCTGACCTGTAGGAATTATGGCATAATGGTCTGTAATCTTTTTATCATCAACATATTTTGTTTTCTCCAAACCTTTGTAAGAGCCTGCCTGCAATATTTTTTTTGCAAAACCACTACAAGGACCATAATTTTGTAAACCACTTATGTTTTTTGAAATTTCCTTACTAACAGCCGTTGATAAAACTCTTGCATCTGTTCTTGGATATGTAACAAGTTTAGCCTCATATAGCTGCTGAACAACATTTAAAGTTTCATCAGGGCTAATCTTAAACATTTTTGAACAATCGTTTTGTAATTCAGCAAGATTATATAATAACGGAGCCTGCTTTTTTTCATCCTTCATTGTAATTGACTTAATTGTCATTTCAAGAGGATATGGTGGCTTTACATTAAGTTCATTAGCCAAATCACTGTTTTCAAGCTTCATTGGGCCATGTTTTTCTAAAGCCTCAATTAACGCCACTGCCGTAGTTTTTTCTTTAAATCCATTTTCTTTGTAAAGTAATGGCGATTCGAAAAACTTTGAACCTTTAACAGCTTTCCATTCTGTATCTATTATTCTGCCTGCAATGTCAGTTTGTGCCATAACTCTGTAAAAAGGAGTTTTCTCAAACCCTCTTATTTCACGTTCCCTGTTACAGATCATCCCTAACACACAAGTCATTACTCTACCAACATTTATGGATTTCCAACCGTCTTTTAAATAATTTTGAATTGAATTTCCATATTTTAATGTAAGTAATCTGGAAAAATTAATTCCCATTAAATAATCTTCTTTTGCTCTTAAATATGCTGCATCTGAGAGATTGTCGTATTCCTTTAAGTCTTTTGCCTCTTTTATACCACGTAGAATTTCTTCCTCAGTCTGGGAATCAATCCAAACTCTCTTCTCTGACTTATCTTTTACCCCTGCTTCCTGTGCAACTAATCTGTAAATATATTCTCCCTCTCGTCCCGAGTCGGTACAAACATAAATCGTCTCAACATCATCACGATTAAGAATTGTTTTGACTATTTCAAACTGTTTCTTTACAGATGGGATAACTTCATATTTCCACTCTGTTGGAATAAAAGGCAAATCTCTTAAATTCCATTTTTTATATTTTTCATCATAGACTTCCGGATAGCTCATTGTCACCAAATGACCTACGCACCAGGTGACTATTGCATTATTGCTTTCCATATAGCCATCTTTTCTTGTTGTATTTAATTTTAATGCTTTTGCAAATTCGGCGGCAACACTTGGTTTTTCCGCAATGAATACTGCTTTTTTCATTATTTCTCCTATTTCATTAACTACTTATTAATCTCATCTAAAGTCATTACATACGCCGGAAGAAATTCTTCGATAAAAACATCTATCTCTTCCATTTGCATATCCTCTAAGGCTTTTCTTATTGTATCTTCTGCCTTAGCAAAATCTGTATTGCCGGTATTTTTTTCTTCTATACATTTAATATATGCTGATAGCTTGTCAGCCGCCTTAACATATTTCCACTCGATAGAATCATCTTCGATTAATATATCCTCATATGCTTCCTGCATATCTTCCGGTAATTCCTTTAGAAGTTGATTTGCTGCTATGTTTTCTACTTTCTTGTATGCATCCCTAATTTCAGGTGCATAATATTTTATTGGAGTAGGTAAATCACCTGTTATAATTTCTGTGGTATCATGCATTATTCCCATCATGGCTATATGTTCAGCATTTAAATTTCTGCCAAAGCGCTTATTTCCAATAACTGCAAGTCCATGAGCAATGATAGCAACCTGTAAACTGTGCTCTGCAATATTTTCATTTATATTATTGCGCATTAATCCCCAACGGTTAATGTATTTCATTCTTGATAACATACCAAAAAAATTATTCATTTTAATCTCCTCTATACACGAAATAACAGTCTTATAATTATAGCAAATTTACCTTGTTTTTACTACCCCAATTAAAATTTACCCATTCTCTTTGTTACGAAAAAATAAGAACATATTAAAGCAAATACAACATTCACCTTAACATGCTCTTATTTCTATTAGCATATCCGAGTATACTATAAAATTAAATATTTAAAAATTTCTTAACTATAGCTTCCATTCCATCAACTTCAACTAAGTTGTTGTGACGAACTTCTGCGTTTCTGATTTCTTCGATTGCATTTGGAATCTTAACGTTTGCGATCTTGCTTAATTCATCGATTAATTCAAAATCATCAAGCTTATCGTATTCAGGATTAATAGCATCCATAACGCTTCTTGCGAACTTAAATGGACTTGCTGTTGAAGCAATAACAGTTACCGCATCATCATTTGTTTCTGCAACATATTTCTTATATGTACTTGCAGCTACAGCTGTATGTGTATCCATTACATAACCTGTTTTTTCGTACGTGTCCTTAATTACCTTTGCAGTTTCTTCTTCTGTAGCGTAATTGCCGTAGAAGTCATCAAGTTCTGCTTTCATTTCATCAGTGATTGTATATTTACCTTTTGTAGCAAGATCATTCATTAATTCACTGTTCTTTTCTGAACTGTTTCCTGCAATTTTGTAAATTAATCTTTCAAGGTTACTTGAAATTAAAATATCCATTGAAGGTGATGTTGTAAGAATAAAATCTCTGTTCTTGTCATATTCACCTGTCTTAAAGAAATCAAATAATACTTTATTTTCATTTGAAGCACAAATTAATTTAGCAATTGGAAGTCCCATGTTCTTTGCATAGTATGCTGCTAAAATATTACCAAAGTTTCCTGTAGGGACAACTACATTCATCTTCTGATCTTTTGCAAGCTTACCTTCTGCATATAATTTTGCATAAGCGTATACATAGTAAGCAACCTGTGGTACAAGACGACCAATGTTAATTGAATTAGCTGATGAGAACTGGAAGCCTTTTTCATCCATTTCCTTAGCTAATTCTTTATTTCCGAAAATTGCCTTTACACCACTTTGAGCCTGGTCAAAGTTTCCTTCTATTGCAACAACGTATGTATTATCACCCTTTTGTGTAACCATCTGCTTTTCCTGCACCTTACTTACACCACCATGAGGATAGAAAACAATAATTCTTGTTCCTTCTACATCAGCAAAACCTGCCATGGCAGCCTTTCCTGTATCACCTGATGTTGCTGTTAAGATAACAATTTCATTTTTTACATTGTTCTTCTTAGCTGAAGTTGTAAGCAAATGTGGCAAAATTGATAATGCCATATCCTTAAAAGCAATTGTCTTTCCATGGAATAACTCAAGATAATATGCGCCATCTACTTCTGCTAAAGGTGCAATTTCTTCTGTGTCAAACTTTGAATCATAGGCTTTTGTAATACAATTCTTTAATTCTTCTTCTGTAAAATCAGTAAAGAATAGCTTCATTACTTCATAAGCAACCTGCTGATATGTCATCTTTGATAACTCATCAATTGTTGCTTCAAGTTTTGGGATTTCTGTTGGTACAAATAATCCTCCATCATCAGCTAACCCCTTTAAAATTGCTTCAGATGCCTTTAATGTTTTTCCTGTACCTCTTGTGCTCTTATAAAGTATCTCTTTCATAGTCTCTCCTCGTTTTCTATTTATTGTTAATATAGTTAATTAGTCCGCCATTTGAAATAATTTTCTGCATAAATTCAGGGAAAGCCTGACCTTGATATTCTTCATTCTTTGTTTTGTTATAAATCTTACCACTATCAAAGTCTACTTCAATTTCATTTCCTTCTTCTATGTTCTTTGCTGCCTCAGGGCATTCAATAATAGGTAAACCAATATTAATTGCGTTACGATAAAAAATTCTTGCAAATGTTTCTGCAATTACACAACTAACACCTGCCGCCTTAATAGCTATTGGTGCATGTTCTCTTGATGAACCACAACCAAAATTCTTATCAGCAACAATAATGTCACCTTCACTTACTTTATTTACAAATTCCTTGTCAATATCTTCCATGCAATGTTTTGCTAATTCTGCCGGATCAGGTACATTTAGGTATCTAGCCGGTATAATAACGTCTGTATCTACATTGCTTCCAAATTTGAATACTCTTCCTTCTGCCTTCATATTATACCTCCTATAATCCTAATTCTTCAGGGCCTGAAATCTTACCTGTAACAGCACTTGCTGCAGCAACAGCAGGGCTTGCAAGATAAACTTCTGATTCAGGATCACCCATACGACCTACGAAGTTTCTGTTTGTAGTTGCTATTGCTCTTTCGCCTTTTGCAAGTATACCCATGTGTCCTCCTAAACATGGACCACATGTTGGTGTACTTACTGCACAACCTGCTTTAATGAATATTGAAGCAAGACCTTCTTCTATACACTGTAAATAAACAGCCTGTGTAGCAGGGAATATAATACATCTTACGCCCTTCTTAACTTCTCTTCCTTCAAGAATTTTAGCAGCAATTCTCATATCTTCAATTCTACCGTTTGTACATGAACCAATAACAACCTGATCAATTTTTACGTCACCAACATTGTCAATTGTCTTTGTATTCTCTGGTAAATGTGGAAATGCCACTGTTGGTTTTAATTCACTTAAATCAATTGTATATTCTTCATCATATACTGCATCTTCATCAGGTGAATATTCTGTGAATTCTTTTGTTGAATGTTCTTTCATGTATTCTCTTGTTAAATCATCAACTATGAAAATACCATTCTTACCGCCTGCTTCAATTGCCATATTTGTCATGGCAAATCTATCATCCATTGAAAGATACTGAACACCGTCACCCATAAATTCCATTGAACGGTATAAAGCACCATCAACACCAATCATACCGATAATATGTAAAATAATATCTTTTCCACTAACCCACTTAGCAGGTTTTCCTGTTAAATTAAATTTAATAGCTGAAGGAACTTTGAACCAAGCCTGACCTGTAGCCATTCCTGCTGCCATGTCTGTACTACCAACACCTGTTGAAAATGCTCCAAGTGCTCCGTATGTACATGTATGTGAATCAGCTCCAATTACAACATCACCTGCAACTACTAATCCTTTTTCCGGAAGTAGGGCATGTTCAATACCAACTCTACCTGTTTCAAAATAATTTGTAATTTTGTTTTCTTCAGCGAAATCTTTTACGCATTTGTAAAGTTCTGCTGACTTAATATCTTTGTTTGGTGTAAAGTGATCTGGTACTAAAGCGATCTTGTCTTTGCAAAATACACAATCCACATCCATCTTTTCCATTTCCTTAATAGCAACCGGTGCAGTTACATCGTTACCTAAAACTAAATCAAGATTAGCTTCAATTAACTGTCCTGCCACAACACTATCAAGTCCTGCATGTTTAGCAAGAATTTTTTGAGTCATAGTCATTCCCATAACTTGTTCCTCCTTAAAATGTATTTATCATTTATCTTAGATAATTGTTTAACAAATTACAATCCATATTATTTTAGTCGAAAAAAGCCCTATAGTCAATGTCTTAAGGCTTTTTAGTATTTAAAAAAAATATCACGTACAACTA
>ERZ791923.16-NODE-16-length-245446-cov-10.518727_pt1 | contig 245446 bp, 166 predicted proteins | sample MGYA00510133_ERZ791923 | MGnify/ENA primary metagenome ERZ791923 (study PRJEB30046, sample SAMN00792106) | human gut metagenome | study: EMG produced TPA metagenomics assembly of the A metagenome-wide association study of gut microbiota in type 2... | reverse complement strand
CTTCTCCATATTCAGCTAAGGCTTTTACTGGAGATAATATACCAAGTACCCAAAGTACTCTGCAGGCAAAGAAAATCACAGGTAAAGTTATGGATGCGACAGGCGAACCAATTATTGGCGCCAGTGTGTTAGTGAAAGGCACAGGTACGGGTACTGTGACAAATGTGGATGGTAATTTCTCTGTGGATGCTCAGCAAGGTAGCACATTAGTAATTTCATTTGTGGGGTATACTTCGGCTGAAATAAAAGTAGGTGCGGGAAGTATCTATAATGTGACTTTGGCAGATGATACTCAGGCGCTGGAGGAAGTTGTAGTAACGGCGATGGGTATCAAAAAAGAACGCAAATCTTTGGGGTATGCTGTGGATGATGTAAATGCGAAAGAATTGATGAAGAACAAGAGTACCAATGCGATCAATTCTTTGGCTGGTAAGGTGGCGGGTGTGACGATTACGCAGACGTCAGGTGCGGCTGGTGCAGGTTCTCAGATTATCCTTCGTGGTGGAACATCACTCGAACGCGACAATCAGCCATTATTCGTTGTTGATGGCGTTATCTATGATAACTCAACTTCAATAATCGGTAACTCTGCATATGATGGGATGAAAGCTTCAGCTACAACAGGCTCTAATCGTGTTATGGATATTAACCCGGAAGATATTGAGAATATGTCAATTCTTAAAGGACCTGCAGCATCGGCTCTATACGGTTCTCGTGCTGCAGCCGGTGTTATTCTTATTACGACAAAGAAAGGTAAAGAAGGTAATGTGGAAGTAAATTTGAGTGCAAAGTATCTTACTTCATGGGTAAAATCGCTCCCGAAAACTCAATCCATGTATAAGAGAGGATTTTACAACGGCCTTGATTCGAGTGGTAAGGCTATAGTAGATGATTTTACTACAAATTCTTGGGGAGAACCTTATGCAGCTGGAGAAACAGCTTATGACAATGTTGGAGATTTCTTTCAAAACGGAGGTGCATGGGACACTAATGTGAGTGTATCAGGTGGTAATAAGACTGGTAACTTTTTCTTGTCCGGTTCATTCTATGACCAAGATGGCATAATTCCGACTACCGGTTATACAAAGACAACTTTCCGCTTCAATGCCGAGCAAAGATGGAAAATGCTAACATTTAATGCTAATGTAGCCTATTCTCAGGCTCGTACAAGCAAAACTTTAACTTCTGCAGGTCTTCATGATTCATCAGGGACGGGTTCCATGGTTGCTCTTTATGGATGGGCACGCAGTGATGATATGAAGCATTATTTAAATGAAGATGGTTCAAAATATCGTATATTCGAAGGTCGCCAAGAGCTATCCGCTGATGTTGAAAATCCTTATTGGATGCTTGATAATTACAGACTGAAGGATGATACAGAACGTTTTACGGGTAGTTTCAGTGTGAAAGCTGATATTACAGATTGGTGGTGGATTTCTTATCGTATGGGTGTTGATTCATATACGACAGAAAATAGTAATCGTATTGCTGAAGGCGCAGCTGTGAAAGATCTGTGGCAAAATGGAATGATGAGTGAAAACTCTCTTCGTTACCAATATTTGTCTACTAACTTGATGACTAACTTCAGCAAGTCGTTTGGTGATTTTAATTTTAACTTGATGCTTGGCACTGCAACAGATGCCACGAAGTCGACGACCAACTATCGTTATGGTTGGAATTTTGTTATTCCGGGCTTCTATTCATTTGGTAATATTTCAACAGCTGATAAGTATCTTGTTGTAAATCGTAGCAAGCACCGTCTTGTCGGTGTGTTTGGTGAATTCCGTGTTGACTGGAAAAATACAATATTTTTAACAGCTACAGGTCGTAATGACTGGTCTTCTACGCTGCCTGTGGAAAACCGTTCGTATTTCTATCCATCTGTCAGCGGAAGTTTGGTATTTACTCAGTTCTTGCAAGACAGGGGATTGATGGATGATAGCTTTCTTAGCTTTGGTAAACTTCGTGTAAGTTGGGCCAAAGTAGGTAAAGATGCCAGTCCTTATGCTACAACTACTTATTTGGAAAATGCAGCAACAATGCTTGGGGGAATAACCGGATATGGAACGAGCTGGAGTCGTGGTAATCCGGTATTGAAACCCGAGATGACGGAATCAACAGAAATAGGTCTTGAGTTACGTTTCTTAAAGAATCGTTTGCGCCTAGACTATGCTTATTATACTAATAACTCACTTGATCAGATTATTTCACCGCGTGGTCCGCAATCCACGGGTTTCATATTCTTTGCCCAGAATATCGGTGATGTCTATAACAAAGGTATGGAACTTACAATCAGTGGTACTCCGATACAAACTAAAGACTGGACTTGGGATGCAAGCTTGAATCTTTACGGGAATCGTGGTACTGTTAAAAATTTACCAGTAGGCACAGATGTGCTGTATGTTACGGATGTGCAATTTGGTGGTGCTCAGGCTGCGTCATTCAATAATGGCCCATTCTTGGGTATCTCCGGATATCACTATAAATATACTGATGATGGCAAGGTAATTCTTGACCAATATGGGATGCCTACGTATGATAAGGATACCCGTGTGCTTATAGGTAATCGCGAACCCAAACTCCAAGGTGGTTTTAATAATACCATCAGCTATAAGAATTGGACATTTAATATGTTGTGGGAGTTCCGGATAGGTGGTGATATATATAACGGTACTGATTACTATTTGGTTGATAAAGGTCTTAGTGATTTAACTGCTAATCGTGAGTCATTGACTATTGCGGGTGCCCAGAAAGATGGAGATACCTATAAAGATGTAACTTACACATTCAATGCCAATGAAACTTATAACCTCAATGGAGCTCAGGTTTCGGGAAAAGAAGTAATCCAAAAATATTATACAGATTACTACTATCGTGAAGGTCTTAATTATATCACTAAAGTCAACTCGCTCCGTCTTCGTACTATTTCTTTGAACTATGAACTTCCTAAGGCATTTTTGGCTAAAATAGGCATAAAGCGTGCCAATGTATCCGCGACAGCCAATAATTTGCTTTTGTTTACTAACTATCGTGGTGATCCCGAATCTTCTTCTGCAGGTTCCGGTATTTCCGGTTCCGGTGCAACGGGTATTGATTACTGCTGTGTACCACCAACTGCAAGTTTTGCATTTGGCTTTAATGTAACATTCTAATTTTTCAACTGCTAAAATTTAGAAATATGAAACTATTTAAATCAATTATATTAAGTGTAGCAGGGTTAATGACATTTGCCTCTTGTACAGATTGGCTGGACGTCAATGAGGATCCCAACACTCCCGCCCAAGCTGCCGTTTCTGTAAAGACTTTGCTTCCGTGGATTCAATATCACTTGGCTTATGCAACCGGTGCACATGGATATCGCTCGCAATTTATTTGCCAGGCGTTTACTGCTACTTCTCGTACACATCGTGATGGTTGTTCTGCGCAATGGGAGGCTACCAGTTCATTGAGTACTACCTCCTATCAACAATTCTTTGTTGGTGCGGGTCCCAATCTGGTAGATATGTATGACAAGGCTATTGCTTCAGAAGCATGGCATTATGCGGGTGCAGCTAAACTGCTTAAGGCTTATGGTTTCCTTTTAATGGCTGATATGTATGGTGAAATGCCTTATTTTGAAGCTAATAGTATTAGCCCTCATCCCAAATATGATACAGGTGAAACCATCTATACTGAGTCTTTAAAAGACATTGATGAAGCTATTGAACAATTTGGAAAAACTCAGGCGCTAGGACAACCGGCATTGTCTGAAGGTGATAGCTGGAATGGTGGTAATATCGATAAGTGGGTTAAGATGGCCTACCTGTTAAAGGCTCGTACTATCAATCAAATGTCGAAGAAATCTGCATACTATGATCCTGAAACTATTCTTGATTGTTTAAACAAGGCGCAACAAAGCATTGATGATGATACATATATTGAATGTCAGGATATTAGAGAGTCTTCAAAAGATTTTATTTCCACTGACCCTATGCAGACCAATTATAACTGGAATCAAACTTACAATGGTAACCGCCATATCACATTACCAACAAAATGGCTTGTAGATCTATTGACTGATTTTGATAATAAGGGCATCGAAGATCCGCGTGCAGATAAGATTATTGCTTGGCGTCAATTCAGTGAGAATGGAACTAAAATTTGGAAACGTGGTGCAGGAGTTGATATGCAATCGGACGTTCGTATACCCAATGGTATGGCTAATTTTATCAGCCGTAAAGAGGGCGGTTGGAATCCATCCATAGACACTCGTGCATCAGACTCCATTTATGTAGGTATTTATGCGGGTTCTGTAGGCGTTTACAGTACACCTAATATTTTCTATCGGGCTATTGATAATTGGTATCCTTCATCGGGTAACGTTTATGTCCGTCCTAATAGTCCTTATTTGTGGGCTACTTATGCTGAAGCCTGCTTTATCAAGGCTGAGGTACTCTTTAAGCAAAGTAAAAAAACAGAAGCTTTTAATGCCTATAAGGACGGCATCAAGGCTAATATCGATGAACTAAACAAGATGTTGACGATTTGGACCGGTGATGCAGCCTATACTGACTGTCCTTCAATGGGACAAATGGAACAGGTAAAAATAGACGAGTTCCTAAATGGTGCCATTGGTACTGCATCAGACATAACATTGGAAAAGATTATGAGTCAGAAGTTTATTGCGATGCTTTACTCAACTGTGAATTGGAATGATATGCGTCGTCATGATTATAAAAATTATATGGGATGGCAAATGCCTTATGAATATTCTGTAAATGCAGCTTCACTGAAGGGTATTCCACAAGGTAAACAATGGCGTCGTATAAAGCAATGTTCTCATGAAATCAATTATAATGCAGATCAGCTTAGAGCCATTCAACCCAACTATAATGATGATGACATCTGGACATATCCTGTATGGTGGGATTCAGCCGATTGAAAATAATATGTTTAATTTGAAATGAAACATAGCGAAGACTTTTAAGTCTTCATTCATAAATGATGATTGGGGCAGTCGGTTCGTGAGAATCGCTGCTTTTTTGCATATTAATCTATAAAATTCCATAGTTTATAGAACGTTAATTTAAATATCTTAAAATATTGGGAATCTATATATTTCATTGATTATCTTTGCGCTCGGAAACAGAAATATGATTTTCTTTGAAGTTTCATAGAGATTTAATAAGATATTGAAGACTGTAACGGTCTTCATTCATAGATGATGATTGGGACAGTCGGTTCGTGAGAATCGGCTGTTTTTTGTTTCTGTTTGTTTGCATATCAACGGATGTAATGTTACTTTTGCCGAACGAGGTCAGGTGGCCTCGTTATTAATCTCTGAATAGCAATGGCACAAAGCAAGAAATTTATCTCTCCGGGAGCATGGTTTTCCATGTTGTATCCCGCAGACTGGAATGAGTTTGAAGATGGGGAAGGCTCTTTTCTCTTCTATAATCCAAGTGAATGGACTGGAAATTTTCGTATTTCTGCATATAAAGGTAACGCTATGTATGGTCGGGAAGTTACCCGTCAGGAACTGAAAGACAATCCTTCGGCAGTCTCCGTTAAAATAGGAAGCTTGGCATGTGCTTACAGTAAGGAGATGTTTGAAGAAGAAGGGGCTTATTATACTTCTCATCTTTGGATTACAGGTGTGGATGATGTTGCCTTTGAATGTTCCTTTACGGTAAGCAAGGGAGCATCTGTGGCAGAGGCCGAAGCCGTTATCGCCTCGTTGGAAATACGTAAAGAGGGAGTGAAATATCCGGCAGAGCTTATACCTGTCCGCCTGTCCGAAATCTACCAGATTAATGAGGCTTTTGAGTGGGTGACCACTACTGTAAAAGAACAACTGAAAAAAGATTTCCAGGGTATGGAAGAAGATTTGGACAGTATGCAACAGGTCATTGATAGTGGAACTATCGGTTCGAAGAAGAAAGAAGCATGGCTTTCATTTGGTATTGCCATCTGTGTGATTCTTGCCAATGAAGTAGATGGGTTAGAATGGATGACTCTGATAGATGGTAATCGTGAAGCTCCTGTATTGCAGAATCTTACTACAGGAGAATGGATTGACCCCATGAAATTAGTGTGGAGCAAAGTGAAGGCAGGGGAATCTTGCAATCTGGCAGAAACCTACAAATCCTTACTCTGATCATTTGCCAACCAGCCATAAATCATAAATTATAAATCATAAATCTTAAACTGTGATTAGTTATCTTCAGATAGAAAATTTGACCAAGTCATTCGGTGATTTGGTATTGCTTGAGAATACTTCGCTCGGTATGGCCGAAGGGCAACGTATCGGACTGATTGCTAAAAACGGCAGTGGTAAAACTACTTTGTTGAATATCATTGCCGGAAAAGAAGGCTATGACAGTGGAACCATTTCTTTTCGTCGTGACCTTAGGGTCGGATATTTGGAACAAGACCCGCAATATCCCGAAGGACTGACCGTTCTGGAAGCTTGTTTCCATCATGGCAATAGTACGGTAGAACTGATAAAGGAGTACGAACGCTGCATGGAAACAGAAGGACATCCTGGTTTGGACGAAATCCTGGTGCGCATGGATCATGAAAAAGCATGGGAGTATGAGCAGAAGGCCAAGCAAATTCTTTCCCAGTTGAAGATAAGAAACTTCGATCAGCAAGTAAAGCATCTTTCTGGTGGACAGTTGAAGCGCGTGGCGCTTGCCAATACCCTTATCACTGAGCCTGACCTGCTGATTCTGGATGAGCCGACCAACCATCTCGATCTTGATATGACTGAATGGTTGGAAGATTACCTGCGCCGTACAAACCTCAGTCTGCTCATGGTGACGCACGACCGTTACTTTCTCGACCGTGTCTGTACCGAAATCATTGAAATAGACAATCGTCAGATCTATCAATATAAGGGAAATTATAGCTATTACCTGGAGAAACGTCAAGAGCGTATCGATGCAACGAATGTTGAAATAACCCGTGCCAACAATCTGTATCGCACTGAGTTGGAATGGATGCGTCGTATGCCGCAAGCCCGCGGGCATAAAGCGCGTTATCGCGAAGAAGCTTTCTATGAACTGGAGAAAGTAGCTAAACAGCGGTTTAATAACGACAATGTGAAACTGGAAGTAAAGGCCTCCTACATCGGTAGCAAGATATTCGAAGCAGACCATTTGTACAAGTCGTTTGGTGACCTTAAAATATTAGAAGACTTTTCTTACATTTTTGCCCGTTATGAAAAGATGGGCATTGTAGGTAATAACGGTACCGGTAAATCTACTTTTATCAAAATACTGATGGGGGAGGAGAAAGCCGATAGCGGAACGATTGATATCGGAGAAACGGTACGTTTCGGTTATTATTCGCAGGATGGCTTACAGTTCGATGAGCAGATGAAAGTGATTGATGTGGTACAGGATATCGCTGAAGTCATAGAGTTAGGTAATGGTAAAAAGCTGACCGCTTCCCAGTTTCTGCAACATTTTCTCTTCACTCCCGAAACCCAGCATAGCTATGTTTATAAACTGAGTGGTGGAGAGCGCCGTCGCCTGTATCTGTGTACGGTATTGATGCGTAATCCTAATTTCCTTGTGCTGGATGAGCCTACCAATGATCTGGATATCATTACCCTGAATGTACTGGAAGAGTATTTACAGAATTTCAAGGGGTGTGTTATCGTAGTAAGCCACGACCGCTACTTTATGGATAAAGTAGTAGACCACATGCTAGTCTTCAACGGTCAGGCGGATATCCGTGATTTCCCCGGAAATTATACCCAGTATCGTGACTGGAAGGAAGAAAAAGCCCGGCTGGAAAAGGAGAAAGAAAAAGAAGCCTCTAAACCGCAGGAAGATAAAACCGCTAAAGTGCGTTTGAATGAAAAACGCCGGATGTCCTTTAAAGAGAAAAGGGAGTTTGAACAGCTGGAGCAGGAAATTGCTACATTGGAGGACGAAAAGAAAACCATTGAAGCTGCCCTGTGCAGTGGCACCTTATCCGTAGAAGAACTCACAGAGAAATCAAAGCGTTTGCCCGAGATCACGGATTTGATTGATGAAAAGACCATGCGTTGGCTGGAACTTAGTGAGATAGAAGAATGCTAGGGTGATAAGATGGTTGATAAGATGATAAATGATAAGATGATAAAATTATGAGCAACAGAACTGGAAATTTAACGAACTATCATAGTCATAGCTTATATTGCGACGGACGTGCTAATATGGAAGACTTTATCCGCTTTGCCCTGAGTGAAGGATTTACTTCTTATGGATTTTCTTCCCATGCCCCTCTGCCGTTTTCTACAGCGTGGACTATGGAGTGGGACGCTATGGATGACTATCTGGCCGAATTCCATCGTCTGAAGGCTAAGTATGCCGGACAAATAGAACTCTATATCGGTCTGGAGATTGACTATCTGAATGAAGAGAGCAATCCGTCTGTTGTCCGTTTCCGCGAATTACCGTTGGATTACCGTATCGGTTCTGTGCACTTGCTTTATGATGATAAGGGAGAAATAGTGGATGTGGATGTGACGGCTGATAAATTCCGCAGAGTTGTGGATAAACATTTCAATGGTGACCTGGTGAGAGTGGTGCATCTTTATTATGACCGTTTGATGCGTATGGTGGAACTGGGCGGTTTTGATATTGTCGGTCATGCTGACAAAATGCACTATAACGCATCTGCTTATCATCCCGGCTTACTGGATGAGCCTTGGTATGATGCTTTGATTCAGGAATATTTTGATGCTATTGCCCGAAAAGGATATATCGTAGAGATTAATACAAAATCTTATCTGGAATTGGGCACTTTCTATCCTAATGAACGCTACTTCCCTGTATTGCTTGAAAAGGGAATCCGTGTACAGGTTAATAGTGATTCCCACTACCCGGAGCGTATAAACAACGGACGCCTGCAAGCTTTGATGGCCCTGCAAGCGTCCGGTTATCACACTGTCACGGAGATGTACAGTAATGAGTGGAAAGATATGCCACTCCTCATTCATACATAACTCCAGTGACTTTTTCTTATATATTATTTCTTCTTTAACAAGAAATCTTCAATTGCCTTTTGGTAAGTGGCTTTATCAGCTGCACCACGGAAAAGCTGAGGTTCTCCTTCCATCGGAATGAATACAAAGAGAGGAATGCTGCTTGCATTGAATAATGCGGCAAGTTCACGTTCTTTGTCCACATTCACTTTGTAGATCACGATCTTTCCGGCGTATTCTTTTGCCAGATCTTTCATGATGGGTGCTGTCATGCGGCAGGGACCACACCAGTCGGCATACAAGTCAATGATGGCGGGTTTGTCACCCTTATATTTCCAGTCCTGGGATTTCTCGTAATCGAATACATCTTTAATAAACATATCCTTGTTCATTACGATTACTTCTCCGCTCTTGGCTTCTTTTTGTTCCGGTTCATTGGGTTGTGCTTTTGCTCCATCCTTGCAGGCGAATGTCAGTACGCTGGCAAAAATCAGAATGGCAAAGGTTAGTACTTTCTTCATAATGTTTGTTCTTTATGAATTTTGTTCAATGACGCCTTTCAACTCACTGCCCTTAATAACTCCGGAATGACGCCAAACGGCTTCACCTTTCTTGAATACGATAAAAGTGGGTACCGCTTGTATACGATACTTAGCAGCCAGTTCCTCATGTTGGTCTACATCGATTTTCACGATGCGGGCACCATCACCGATTTGTCCTTTCAGCTCTTCCAATACGGGATGCATTGCCTTACATGGGCCACACCAAGTTGCAAAAAAGTCTACTAAAACAGGTTTTTCTGATTGTATAAGTTCTTCAAATTTCTCCATAATCTTTTCCTTTCTGTTATTAATTCATTTTTTTTATAAATACAATATTAGTGTTGTTGTCTGTATAGTGAAACAGTTTGTGGTGTCTTTTGTTCACGATCTATTGCTTTTCATACTATTTAAATGGCATATTTGGGTATTTTTTAGAATACTTTCAATTTTGAAACATTTTCCATCGGAAAATTTATCAAATGATTCTGATTTCTTTCCTGGGTGCTCTGTGGGTAACTGTTATACTATGGTTGAATGAAAACATTTCGCCCCTGCAAACATTGTGATTGACTTTAGTTATTCACTTTACTTGCAGGGGCGAATTATGGTTCACTTGAATATCCGAGTGATATTTTTATACTTCCTTTTATTTATTCCGCAATAGTCAGCTCCTTGATAATATGTGAGGCACCGGCATACTTCTCTATGATAAATAAAGTGTAGCGAATGTCTACGCAGGCTGCACGCTGTGAAGAGGGGCGGAAGGCTATATCTCCTGTAAGTCCTTCATAATTGCGATCGAAACCTGTACCGATGAGCTCACCTTTGGCATTGAATACCGGACTGCCGGAGTTACCGCCGGTGTTGTCTGTATTTACAATGAAGCAGATAGGCATTTCACCATTCGGCATGGCATAGCGTCCGAAGTCCTTGGACTGATACAGTTGTTTTAATTTGGCAGGAATCACAAACTCCCAATTGTCGGGATCTTCCTTTTCCATGGCACCTTTGAGAGTGGTATAGTAACCATATTCCACTCCGTCAGCCGGTTCATAAGGCAACACCTTTCCGTAGGTGAGGCGCAGGGTGGAGTTGGCATCCGGATAAATGGGAGTACCTGCACTCCGTTTCATGTCCATCATACCTTTTACCCATACTTTGTGTGCGGCATTGTAATTCTTGTTGGCGTCTGCCATAGCAATGGCGGTCTGCAACAGTCCGTCTGTGATGGAATGTTTGAACAGTACCATCCAGTCAAATCCCAACTTATACGAGCCCGGTTTTCGGATGAACTTTTCAAAGTTTTCCTTCTTGCCGAAGATAGAGTGGTCGAAACAAGCATCGACAAAGGCATCACTGTTACCTTTGAAACGTTTGTCAATGACCTCAAAGATGCTGATGCGTTGTTCCGCCGGGATATATTGCATATAAGTCTGCAACATTTTCTTGGCAACTGTACGTTCCACATCAGGGAAAGGTACGGAAGCAAAGTACTTGTCAGCGGCAATCTTTAAGCTATCAGCGGCAGCCTTTATCTGTGCCTTGTCCTTACTTTTCAGGGCAGCCAGCATGGCAGAAGTGTTGGGGATGCGCATAAAGTCCAGGCCTGTCACCAATGCTTCCTGAATGGCCTGCTGATGATAGAGGGCAGGGCGGCGATGCTCAACGATACTGCGTATTTGATCGAATGCTTTCTGGTAAGAATCATCACCCTGTTCACGTCCGCGAGCCAAGAGTTGTTCCTGCTGGGCACGTTTCGTGTCGAGTACTTTCAGGCGGATAAGCCCTTCGTTCATACCAATGGCATTTTTCCAATAATTGGCAGAAGAGGCATACTTACTGGCATAATGGATACGTACAGCAGGATCTTTCTGCATTTGTTCCATCAATGCTTCCTGGCGAACACCACGTACATGATGGCGCATGAAATTAGTGGTTTGCATACGTTCTTCCACTTCGTCGGAAATCATATAACGCCAGTTGCGTCCGGGAAATCCCATGACGAAAGTGAAGTCACCTTCTTTGTATCCGGCAAGGCTGATGGTAAGATGTTTCTTCACTTTCAGGGGAACGTTATCCTTGGAGTATTCCACCGGATTTCCGTCCTTGTCGGCATATATGCGGAACAAAGAGAAGTCACCTGTATGTCGCGGCCACATCCAGTTATCGGTATCCGCACCGAATTTACCGATAGAAGAGGGAGGTGCACCCACCATACGGATGTCACTGTAAGTGGTTTTAACAAACAGGTAGTAGCGGTTACCACCATAGAAAGCTTTCAGTTCAAGCTTGCGTCCCGGTGTCAGGGCAATGCCTTGTTCGGAAGAGAAGCGCTCGGCTACTTCCTTCAGGTATTTGGGTGACAGATAGTTTGTACCGTTTGGGTCCGGATCTATCTTCAACTGTTCGTTGACGTAGTCTGTTACATCCAGGATTTCATCAATGTAAGTAATGGTAAGTCCTTTACAGGGAAGCTCTTCTTCGCGGTTCATTGCCCAGAATCCATCTGTCAGATAGTCATGCTCCACTGTACTGTGCTGTTGGATAGAACCATAGCCACAATGATGGTTAGTCAGTACCAATCCTTCGGCAGAGATCACTTCACCTGTGCAACCGCCACCGAAGTGAACCACTGCATCTTTCAGGGCGATGCCGTCAGGATTATAAATCTGGTTCACCGGGATTAGTAATCCCAGTTCCGTCATAGCGACTTCGTTCTGCTTTTGCAGATCGGTCAGCATCCACATGCCTTCGTCAGCGTGTGCGGCGAAGGCAAGTGATGTTATGAATAGGGATAAGATTGTTTTTCTCATTCTACAATTTTCATTTCTTTAATCAAATGTTCGCATCCTCCCAGTTTTTCAAGGATGAACAGTACATAGCGAATGTCCAGATTGATACAACGTTGCAGGTTATTATCAAAATTGATGTCACCGCTAAGAGACTCCCAGTTACCATCGAAAGCAGTACCGATTAATTCACCGTTTGCATTCAGCACGGGGCTACCGGAGTTACCACCGGTGATGTCGTTTGTGCTGAGGAAGCAAACCGGCATATCACCGTTTGGCAGAGCATAACGTCCGAAGTCTTTTTTCAGTATCAGCTCCTTCAGTTTGGCAGGAACTACGAATTCACGGTCCTCGGGATTTTCTTTTTCCAGAATACCGTCCGTAGTAGTATAGTACTTGTAATGTACGGCATCACGCGGATTGTATGATTTCACGTTACCATACGTCAGTCGAATGGTAAAGTTAGCGTCCGGATAAGAAGGAACGGGTTCTTTCATTTCGCCCAGTCCGCGGATATATGCTTTGTGCAGTAATGCCAGTTCTTTGGAAGTACTGTTCAGTTCCTGTGCCAGTGACCTCAGTTTTTCAATCTTGGCGCGTGAATATTGAGTTGCCAGATCCTTTTCGATAGCTTTTACTGTAGGTTTCTTGATGAACTTGTCAAAGTTGGCCTGGTTTGCCAGGATGGAATTGTTATACATGGCATCAATATAGGCATTATAGTCGCCTTTAAACTCTTTTTCAATATCCTGATAGAAAGCCGGGCGTTGTTCTGCCGGAATAATTTCGGCATATACCGGGAAGATAGCTTTGGCTACTTTGCGGTCTACTTCATGATCGTAGTCTTTATTATGGATGTCAGCAAAGACCTCTTTCAACTGTTCGAGAGACTTATTGATGAGAGAGTCGTTCTTTTCTTCCAATCCCTTTTTCAGGTTATCCATAACCATGTACGGGCTACCGAATTCAATGGCGCCACTGAATGCTTCCATCAGGTAGTAATACTGACCGGTCACCGGCATTGTCTGGTTTACAATGGCATCTATTTTTTCTACTACACCTTCGTACTCCGGTTTACCTTTAGCGAATTCTGCGAATTTCTTCTCCTGTTCTGCCTTTGTACCCAGTACATCATTATCAATGATCGCTTTATTCATACCGATGGAGTTCTTCCAGTAATTGCTGCTGCCGGCATACTTGTTGGCATATTGAATACGAGTTTTGTCGCTGGCAGCCATCACTTCTTTCAATACGGCGAGGCGTGCGCCACGTATAGTGATACGCGGTTGGTTCTGTGCTTCCATACGTTCCTTTACTTCCGATACGGTGAGGTAACGGCTTGTGCTTCCGGGGAAACCCATGATCATGGCGTAATCACCTTCTTCCAGTCCCTTGATAGAAATAGGCAGATATTTGGGAGTCTTCAAAGGTACATTTGATGCTGCATATTCTGCGGGATCACCGTTAGCATCGGCATAGATACGGAACATGGAGAAGTCACCCGTGTGGCGGGGCCACATCCAGTTGTCCGTCTCGCCACCAAATTTGCCTACGGAAGAAGGAGGTGCGGCTACCATACGTACGTCTGTGTACACTTTCTTATAGAACAAATAGAATTTATTTCCGGCATAGAACGGCAAAGCTTGTACTTCAATGCCTTTTTTACCTTTCAGATCGCTCTTCTCAAACAATTCTTTAGCCAGTTTATTGAGGAACGGGCGGGTGAGTGCATTTACTTCAGTTACTTCACCGGCAGCGATCTTTTGGTTCACGATGTCCGTAATGTCTTCGATACGGTCAACGAACTGGAATTTCAATCCCGGAGTAGGCAATTCCTCACCACGGTTTTTTGCCCAGAAACCATCGGTCAGATAGTCATGTTCCACGCTGCTATGTTGCTGGATAGAAGCGTATCCGCAATGATGGTTTGTCAGAATCAGCCCTTCCGGTGAGATGATTTCACCTGTACAACCACCGCCAAAGATACCTACCGCATCTTTCAGTGACACTCCATTCGGATTATACAAATCATCCGCTTCCAGTTTCAAACCTTGTTTTTTCATCAACTCAATGGAGTTCTGCTGTTTCATCAGTTGCAGTAACCACATTCCTTCGTCGGCACGTGCTGTAGAGCCGAACGCCAGCGCTGCAAGCGCTACTAAGTAGGTTCTAATTTTCATTGTTATCTGTTTATACAATTTATTGTTTTATGAAATTCATTACATTGGCAGGCGGACGTTGGTTCATCAGTTCATTCTTCATGAAGTCCATGTATGGCGCTACATGACTGAAAAAACGATGATATCCCTTGCACAGATAATTCAGTCCCGGTTCGCCACTTGCCGTTCGTGCGAAGCGGTTTTTAGGACATTCGCCATTACAGGCAAACAGCCATTCACACTCCCGGCATTGGGTGGGCAATGATTGCTGCTTCATTTGTCCGAAAGCCTGCTGCTTATCACTGTACATCATTTCCACCAGCGTCTTCTGGTAAATGTTGCCCAACTTATATTCGGGGAATACAAAATGGTCGCAGGAGTATACGTCTCCGTTGAACTCCATCACTCCCGCATGTCCGCAGGTCTTTGCCATGGAGCAAACGCCCGGTTGTTCGCCTATCCAGTTGGCCAGGGTAGAGTCGAACAATTGAATGTAATAGGTACCTACATCCTTTTTCACCCATTCGTCAAAGAGGGTGCAGAGGAAATTGCCCCATTGCTCAGGGCTGATGGAGAAATCCGCCAGTTCGGCCACCTCTTCACGATCGGCCAGTGAGGCCAGATGACGTCCGTCCTGATGTCCGAATACGCGCTCTACGATGGGGGCGAACTGTATGTAGTGACAACCTATTTCTTTGAAGAAGTTGTAGAATTCCAGAGGATAATCGGCATTGTAGTCGTTCACTACCGCCATGCCGTTCCATTCCACACCATGCTTTTTCAGCAGATTGATGCCTTGCATTACTTTTATGAAAGAAGGCTTACCTTGCTTATTCTTGCGATATTCGTCGTGAAATTCTTGTGGCCCGTCGATAGAGACACCTACCAGCCAGTTGTTTTCACGGAAGAATTCGCACCATTCATCCGTCAGCATGGTTCCGTTGGTCTGTATGCTATTGTCTATGGTGCGTCCGCGGGCATATTTTTTTTGCAGTTCCATGGCCTTTTTGTAGAAGGACAACGGGCGCATCAAAGTTTCCCCACCGTGCCAGGTGAACATTACCTGCGGCATGGTTTGCGAATTTATGTATTCTTCAATAAACTTTTCCAGCAACTCCTCACTCATTACGTGCTTGGGGTTGTTTTGGTATAGCTTGCTCTTTTCCAGGTAGTAACAGTAATCGCATGCAAGGTTGCATACGGCGCCTACCGGTTTCAGCATAACATAAAGAGGCTTGGCAAAAGGAGCATAAGTTGACATAGGAGATTAACTTGTTTCAGTTACAGGGTTTACATTTTGTTAGTTATCACTGCAAAAATAAGTAAACTAAATGAAATATCCTTTCTTTTCTCCCTCCTTATAAGGATTATTAATGGAAAAAAGAGAGCAAAAATTAAATATTGATAAAAAGTTTCTTTACAGCCCGAATAGGTTGTACCTTTGTATCGTGTTTCATAAAAATCGTTTCCTGCATGATTAGAATGAATGTGAACCGTATTTTGCCCTTAATGCTTTTGCTCGTGCTTTTTGCTTCGTGCAGTCGCAAGTATAAAGTGGAGGGTGTGTCATCGGTGACCAGCCTCGATGGTAAGATGTTATACCTGAAAACGCTCCGCGACGGGCAGTGGATAGCAATTGATTCCGCCGAAGTGGTACACGGTTTGTTCTCTACGAGTGGTCCGTCGGACTCTGTAATGATGGTGACGCTCTACATGAATGATGAGGCTATCATGCCTCTTGTACTTGAGAACGGTAAGATTGAAGTCTCCATATCCAACTCTCAACTCACCGCTAAAGGTACGCCGCTAAACAATGCTTTGTATGAATTCATCGAAAAGCGTAATTCGCTTGAGTTGAAGATTGAAGAACTGGAAAAGAAAGAGGCACGTATGGTGCTGGATGGCGCCGCATTGGATGACATCCACGAACAACTGACTCAGGAGGGAGAATCCTTGGTAAAAGAAATGAATGACTATATCAAGGAGTTCATTTCCACCAATTATGAGAATGTCCTTGGTCCCAGCGTATTCATGATGATGTGCAGTACACTGCCTTATCCCATCATGACACCGCAAATAGAGGATATCATCCGTACAGCCCCTCAAACTTTCAAGAGTAGTCCTTTGGTGAGGGAATTCCTCGATAAAGCTAAAGAGAATATGAAATTGATAGAGGAACATCGGCGTATGGAGGAGAGCGGAAAAATTAATAATTAGAAATTAAAAATTAAAGGCATGTTATCATGCTGTTTCACAAACTCATCTTTTGGATTGCAACGTTTTAATTTCTAATTTTCAATTTTTAATTTTATTATTGGTCCTCGTTTTTCACCATTCCCTTGTATTCTTCCGGTAAAGCACTTTCTACGGCGGCGTAGGCTTCGGCCATCGTCGCCTTGATGTTTTCTATACCTTGTCCTTTGGGCGGGATCGGATCGTGAATGGTCAGTATCATGCGGTACGGATGTATCCATTTTCCCGTGCGGGGCAGAATTTTGAATGATCCGTCGATAGTGACCGGCACCACTTCCAGCTGCAATTCATCTGCCAACTGGAATGCACCTTTCTTAAAATATCCCATGTGTCCGGTAAAAGTACGGGCACCTTCCGGGAACACTACCAATGATACGCCGTCTTTTAGCGAAGCCTTTGCCTGGCGAATGGTTTCCAATACTTTCTTGGGACCTGAACGATCTACAAATATGTGTCCTGCACTTTCGCAGGCTTTCCCTACGAAAGGTAATTTCCGCAGGCTCTTCTTCATCATCCACTTGAAGTTACGCCCCAAAAATCCGTAAATGAGGAAGATATCGAATGCTCCCTGGTGGTTGGGTACGAATACGTACGATGTATGTTTATGTATTTTCTCCCGGCCGCGCACCTTTACAGGAATCAGCAGGAAAACACAAATCAATTGTGACCATATTTTTCCGGGATAATAGCCCCAGATATGTGCACCGCCTATCAGAGAGCCGACGATAGTCACCAAAGCCGTGAGAATAGTCAATACCAACAGAATTGGTAAAGCAAAACATATTTGGTAAATATAATAAAGTATCTTCATAGGTGTTGGATTTTTGTTTCCGCAAAGATATATAATTTGATTTAGATATGCTACCCGGTTATCGTACTTTTAGATTATTCGGTAATTCGGCTTTTGCCAGGGCTACACCCTTTGTCCCGGATGGTGTAGCCATTTGCACTAAAGGGTGTAGCCATCCGAGGCAAAGGGTGTAGCCATTTTTTATATCCCCCACAAGAGGTTCCTGGAGGGGTAATAGGGAGATGTCGGTGAAATATTCTCTGTTTTTTCGGAATATCGGAAAACGAAAAAAAGAACAATAATTCTTCCTTCGTACCTTCCTTGTATCTTCTTCGTACCCTCTTCGTACCAAGTTCGCTATTTTGTTCTCTCTATAGGAGCGAAGGAGATGCGAATAGGGTGGATGGGAGAAGAGAAATGGAACAAAGCTGTATGATATGGAGAAAGGTCTTTTGAATAAAACTTGGAAAATTATATGAAAATTACAATTTAGTGTATACATAGTTCTTATATTTGCCCAGGCAAAACATCTAATATATAATGTATATGAAAAATGAAACAACGAAGTTTTCTGTATCGAGAGCAATCTTGGCTATTAGTAATCGTATAAAGCATTGGGCATTAATCATATTTCCACTTTGTTTCTTCTTTATTTCTTGTAATGGGAGCAAGAAACAATCTGCGGGACAAGAGGTTAATGAAGTGAAGTTGCAGACGGAAGATATTCTGTTCCCCGTTTCGGAGGTTTTGAATTTGAAGTCTTATTATTTGTCTTCTTATTTTCATAATGACTCTCTGAGTTTGATTTATGGATACAATTATAAATCTCATGCTTTGGATTGTATGGATTTGAAGCGTCATCAGATATCGCAAATATTGCTTTCAAGTCAGGGGGAATCAGCTGTAATGCGTTCTGTAACCGGGCTTTTTATACAAACTCCGGACTCTATCTGGATTTATGATGATACGCAACGGATACTCCTGATAAATGGTGATGGGAAACTTTTGAAAACAGTAGATTTACGTCCGGAACTGAAAAACAATGAACAAATTCTGATAAACACTAATCATGCAATATCTACAGCGCGACTGTTTTATGACGGAGGACGTCATTCATTGCTTTATGGAATAAAGGATTTCTCTACATCGCCGGTTACTTTTAAAGTTCGGGAAACTTTTCTGAACAGTATGACTCCGTCTGTCGATTATCTATTGCAGCCATCGGTGGCTGTTACGAATGTGAGTGGCAGAGATTATGGCAATATGAGTGATTTGAATATAACCTTTACAGCGGAAAAGCTCCTTTATAACTATCCGGTCGAGTCTCATGTATATGTTATGGATCGTAAGAGTGGAGAGCAAAAAGTTTTTGAAGCAGATAGTCGTTTCACGAAAAATGTAGTGGAAAAATGCGAATCGGGTAACTACGAGCAATGGGAACGGCATAATATTGAGAATCCTCATTTCTATGATCTTATGTATCTTCCGCAAACGGGAATGTATGCCCGTTTACATCTTGGAGGAATAGAATTTGATGCTACGAGAGATATACAGAATTTGATGGATGATCGTGATCTTTATCTGACGTTTTTTGATAAAGACTTTGTGGTTGTGGGAGAGGCTAAGTTACCGTCTCATCGATATAACTATTTCACAGGATGGAGAGAAACCAATGACGGAGTTGCCCTTTTTGTTGATAATTCGCTGGATGAGAATGAGCAAACAGAGGAGTTGGTACTAGATATAGTGCGACTGCAAGCAGACTGAATCTATTTGTCCGATTAGTTTTGAGCCGGATAACGTTGCGCCTAATCACGCAACGTTATCACTGTAATTTCCGGCCATGCCCCGAAGCGGAACGGTAGTCCTACATAACCGATTCCTATATTGACATATAATCCCCGATCTCCTTCAATGTACATCCCTCCCCATTCGGGATAAATCAGCGAAGCAAGTGAATGACCGAACATGATAGCCTGCATCGCATGAGTATGTCCGGCAAGCATCAGCTCGATGTCTGTATCCGGCAGTACTTCCCGGCGCCAGTGCGTAGGATTATGGCTTAACAGAATGCGGAACATTCCATCTGTACCTTTAGTCGCTTTTTTCAGGTCGGCAAATTGTGAGAAAGGAGGTTCACCATCATTCTCTACACCGATAAGTGCGATGCTGTCCCCCTCATGATGTAATATATCATACTCATTGTTCAGTAGTTTCCATCCCATTGCCTTTTGCATCCGAACCAGATTGTCAATGTTATTAACCTGTTCTTTCAGGTTTTTCCAATGATAGTAACTTCCGTAGTCATGGTTACCCAGAATGGAATATACTCCATCTTTGGCATGCAATTGCGCCAGAATGTCCTGAAATCCTTCCAGTTCGCAACTTCTTTGGTTCACCAAGTCACCGGTAAAAACTATCAGATCGGGTTTCTGGGCGTTTACGAGTTCTACCAGTTCATTGATGGGTTTCTCATTGTCTATCCAGCTGCCGATATGTATATCCGATAGTTGCACGATACGGTAACCGTCAAATGCTTTCGGAAGATTGGAGTGGTGAAATTCGATATCCTTCACTTCAAATTTGCTGATACCCACCAGGGTGCCATAAAGTATATTAAAGAAACTGACTACACCCAATACTAACCCTACAGCCGTAAACGGTGAACGGGGCCAGCGCAGCAAATAGTGAAAAGGTAGCCCCACCAACGAGCATATCATAAAGATAGTCTTGGGAATGGCAAACAGGAAAATGCAGATAGCCAGTCTTCCGATGGCTTGTGCATGGTGTGCCATCGCATTTTCGCCTATGCCCTGCATCAACAGAAAGTAGCCTGCTATCAATAAAAGAGTGGGGATCCAGTGCGCAATGCGCAGCCAGATGTTTTTGGTTTTCCGAACAATGTACATAAAGTAGATGTACAAATCGGGGATCAATAAAAAAAGGATAAGGAGTAGGGTTATTCTGTGCATATATCTTCTAATTCTTCTATATTCTTCTTGATGTCGTTAAGGAATTTGTAAGCTACTTTTTTGTATAGCAGATAGATGATGGCAATGTCACACAACACAAAGAATGCAATCAAAGTGGCCTGAACGCCGAAAGAAGCTTTGTAATAGCCCATTACCCAATAATTGAGTACATTGAAAACAATCACCCATACGGAAATAGCGATAATTTCATATCTCGTCCATCGGCGGAAACTTGCCATACGTTTGCTTACTATGGCTACAGGCATTTCATCTATTTTCGTGTTTCTTATCCAGCGATAGTTTTTGTGATCCCACCAGATCCCCAGCAGAATACTGATGCCGACAAATATTACGAGTGTATTAATCTTGGGTTGCCATTCTTCGTTGATCTGAAAGATGGACGGCAGTAACCAAATAACCAGAAGGAGAGCCAGTCCCACGACTCCAATACCTATGGAGAAGCGTTGCCAACCCGTAAGGCGCCCTATGCTTTTGCGTGCGTTTGCCTTGTATTCGGCAATCATGCCCGCAATCTGCTTTTCATCGGCAATCGGTTCTTTCTTCAATTGCTCGTCCAGCGCGTTCCAAGATTTCTTTAGTTCATCCAATTCCATATTATTCCTCCTTGTTCATTTTTCTAAGTTTGTCTTTGATCCGGCTGATTTTGGTAGCGACGTTTGTTACCGTCAGGCCGGTGATTTCAGCAATTTCCTCGTAGCTTTTTTCTTCCAGATAAAGCAGAATAATAGACTTCTCCAACGGGCCCAGACGGTTAATCATCCGGTAGAGCTGCTTTAGCATGGCTTGTGTTTCGTCCGATTCTTCCATTCGGTCGGAGTCCTGGCTTAGAGTCACGATTTCGGGAATGTTCTTTTCTTTGCGAATAAAGCTAATACAAGTATTCAGTGCGATGCGGTAAATCCATGTGGATACTTTGCACTCTCTCCGGAATTTGGGGTAGGCTCTCCACAAATTGAGCACGACGTCCTGATACAGGTCGTTAAGAGTAGCATTCGGCGTCGTGTACAGATAGCACACTTTATATATGACGCGTTCATACTCCCGTATCACGGACAAGAACTCCTGTTCTACATTCTCCATCGTCTGTTTCTTGCTTCTTGAATTGCTTTTGCACTGTTAGTCGCAAAGGTAATTAGAAAATCACAAGGGTGTGATTAGATTTTAATCATTTAGTATTCCTTTTAGGCTATTTGGCTGTTGAAATTGCTTTTTTGGCTAAATATTATAAAAAAAGGGTTTGATTATTCTAAAGGAGTGCATTATCTTTGCAAGGATACTATTAACAACAATATAAGAGAACGATGATGAAATATTTTATTGGAGTGTGCTGTGCAATGCTGCTGGGCTTGTCGGCATGTGGTGATATTGATAGCCCGGAGTTTCCGCCTTCTGAGGTTAAGAGTGAAGTAAAAGAGGCGGTGGATTTTTCATATACCGAACTGGAAAATTTAGAATCTACTCATGGTATGCATCTTAATTACCATAATAGAGTGTATGTGTTGTCAGCTGATATAGTGCTGGATTCTCCTTATCAGTCATTCGGGCATATTGAATACTTTATATCTCCTGATAAAGACAATTTGACGGACAAGGCTTTGTTGTCATATAGCTTCGATTATGACAATGTATATAGTGTCTATCCCGAGTATTATTATGGTTGGCAAAGTACTACAGCTATTTGGTATTTTGATCATTCTGATTGGCAGGCCGGTACCTATTATTATCGTGCGGTTGCTTATAGTAACAGTTGGGGTAGTGGTCCCGGTATCCTTCATGACTGTTTGCAGCAAGATGGTAGGCAAGCTACTTTGGATGATCTTAAGTCCTTTACGATTCCTACGAAATACCTTCCTTATGCAGATTTAGGATATGCTAATGAGAATGAAGTATCAGTTTACTTTGGGGTGGATGGATTTGAAGGAAGAATTAAAGAGGTTGGAGTTTGCTATTCCGATGTAAATCAACTCCCTACCATTGATGATAAAAAGTATGTTTCTGAGTCGGCTGACGGTATGCATTTTATTGGTCCTCTTCTACAGAAGGCTTATTATATGCGTCCTTTTGTAGTAACGAAAGATAATGATACAATCTATGGATATGTTCAACGGATTCAATACTCAAGATAAGCAAAGATGAAAAAACTGATTATAACCATGCTCATGACGATTGCCGGACTGACAACCCTCATGGCACAGCAGACGCACGATATAAAAGGTGTGGTAACAGACAAGAGAAATGAACCGATAGTAGGTGCTTTGGTCACCGCAGAAGGTACCGACATCAGTTCTATAACCGATATCGACGGTAAATTCCTGTTGCGGGACGTACCTGTTGATGCTAAGAAAGTGATCGTAGAGTCAATCGGTATGGAGACTACCGATGCAAAGATTGATCGGCCGATAATGATGGCTGCTCGCCCGAAGCGTCTCTCGCTGGTAGTGGAAGCCGGAATGGACTGGAGCCGTTATACGGCAGAGGGCTCTGATAGCAAAAACGGTTATCACTTTGGTGTAGGTATGGAAGTGCGTATGTCTAAGCGTTGGGCATTTCGTCCGATGGTGCAACTGGCCAATCGGGGCGCGGAATATAATTTCACGGAAGGATCATACTCTTATAAAGAGACCTGGAATCCGTTGATGCTGGATGTACCGTTTAATTTTCTGGTACGTTATGACCTGGCTCGTAATATGAGTTTGGTACTTTCTTTCGGCCCGGTATTTTCATGGGGACTTAGCGGTAAAGTGAAAGTTTCAGAAACGGGTAAGGAAGATGCTGAATATGACATTTATAGTAAAGATTATGAGAGTAGCTGGGGAAATTATAAGCATGCATTGCTGCATCCGCTCGGGTTCGGTATGACTTATGGCATAGGTGTGGAATATAAGAAGCTTATGATAAACGTTTCCGGTAAGAATATGGGAATTATTGCGGAGGATGAAGGACCGGGAGATGTGAAGGAACATAACTTTGTGCTGGGTGCCAGTGTTTCATACCGTTTCTGATCCTATTTATCAAATGTTGAATTTATAAAGAATACTATATATAATGAAACGAATAATTATATTAGCAATTATAGGCCTCTGCATATCAGGAGCATCTATGGCGCAGGGACAAAAACTGAAAGGCAGACTTATTGATAAGGATCATTATCCGGTGAAGAATGCCAAAGTAACCGTAAAAGGCACAAATTTGAGTACTACTTCTGATAAGGATGGTAATTTTTTCATTGAAGATGTACCGTTGTACCTTGATTCTATTCAGGTGGAGAAAGGCCGGAAAGACATCACCGTTAACACACCTATGAAGATTTCGATGGGGCGGTTGGTTATAGATAAGCGTTTTTCCTGGTTTGTGAAGGCAGGTGTAGGTGTTAGTCGCTTTTTGGGTGCTGACGAGACGAAAGATAAAGTGTCTTTTCATGTCGGGGGAGGTGTAGACATTAAAATGGCCAAGCATTGGTCTTTCCAGCCGGCAGCTTACATTGCGTACCGTGAAATGGAGGGCAATACCTGGTATTATAGTGATGAAACTACCAACTATAAATTGACGTATCTGGAAATTCCTTTGCTGTTTGCTTATAAGTTCCGTTTAAGTTCCTCGATGAACTGGGTAATTGCTGCCGGCCCTTATGTAGATTGCGGTATTAATGGGGATATTCGTGATGTGAGAAAACTTTATAATTCCAGCCCGGATGGCTATGGCTCTCAGTATACATACGAAACAGAAGAATCTGAAGCTTTTGGTAAACGCTTCACCGGTGGAGCAGCTTATAGTATGGGGGTAGAAGGACGCCATTTCACATTCAGTCTAACCGGACGTACAGGTTGGACTTCATGGCGTAGGAGTGAAGGATTTACGAATCTGGAGTTTGAAATAGGATATAAATTCTAAATAGAACACTTGCGATTGCATCAGCTTACACTTGCGGCTGCGTTGTCTTACACTTGTATAAGTGTGAGCTGACGCAGCCGCAAGCATATAATAACGCAACTATAAGCTGATGTTATTCTTTTTAATAGGGAGAAAGTTAGAGATTGGCCGCCAAAAACTTTCTTACTTCATTAATTGGCATTCTTCTGCGTCGTGCATAATCTTCCAATTGATCATTTCCAATCTTGCCTACTGCAAAATATCGTGCGGCAGGATGTGCCAGCATTAATCCGCAAACAGTGGCGTGTGGACGCATAGCACCGTTTTCTGTAAGCGTAATGCCTATTTGCTCCATATGAAGCAATTCATTCAACAGAAAGTTGACAGACTGATCGGGCAGAGAAGGGTAACCGACGGCAGGACGTATGCCTTGGAATTTTTCCTTTAACAACTCGGGGATGGAAAGATTCTCATCCTTTGCGTACCCCCAGGCAACTTTACGCACGTATTCATGCATCTTTTCGGTAGCGGCTTCAGCAAGTCGGTCGGCAAGTGTCTGTACCAACATACGTTTGTAGGGATCCTCCTCATAGAGAAGTTCAACTTCTCCGTCACAGGAAGCTGCAAAAATACCTACCGTATCAGGTGTACCGGAAGCAAGAGGGCGGACAAAATCGCTGAGGCAGAGAAAAGGACTGCCATCCGGATGGGGGATCTGTTGGCGGAGTAAAGGAAAGCGTGTGCCGTCCAGCAGTAAATTATCCCCATCGGCATTAGCCTTGCAAAGACGGAAAATGGTGTGTACATGGTAAGTCTCATCCAGCTGGTTAAGCATTCGGTTAGCTTCTTTAAGTAGCTGCATTGCCTCAGCGGCTTTGGCACGATCCTCTTCAGAAAAAGTCGTAAGCCAGGAAGCACGGCAGGCATCGCAGCCATGGATATCCGCAATAGTGGCGAAGCGGGGCTGAAATCCCCACGCATGAAAGAAGTATATCCAGTTGATGTATGGAGTAACGTCATGAATAGCGTACGTCAACACCTTATCCGCAGGGCTGTTCATCATTTATCTTTGTAATCGAATCTCAATTCTTCGCCACGGTAAGTATCATCTACTTGTCCGTCACTGTATATCAGGTGTCCGTTAGCAAATGTTCTTTCTACTTTCCAACGGAAAGAATTGCCTTCCAGCGGGCTCCATCCGCACTTGCTGAGAATATTCTCAGAATTGACTTCCCAACGGTCTCCGTGGCTGACAAGTACAAGGTCGGCCTTATAGCCTTCGCGGACATAACCGCGATCACAGATACCATATATCTGGACAGGGGCATGGCACATTTTCTCTACAATGGTTTCAATAGAGAAAATTCCTTTTTCTGCCAGTTCGAGCATGCTGACCAGAGAGAATTGAATCATCGGCATACCTGACATGGCTTTTAGTGCGCCACCTTCCTTTTCACTAAGCAGGTGGGGCGCATGATCGGTAGCAATCACATCAATCACGCCGGTATTGACGGCATTCCGTAAAGCATCACGATCAGCTTGTTTCTTTATGGAAGGATTGCACTTGATACGTGTTCCCAGTTCTTTATAATCCTGTTGGCGGTATAACAGATGTGCAACACAGGCTTCGGCTGTAATGTGCTTTTCTTCCAGCGGTATATCACTGAACAATTGCAGTTCTTTGGCTGTAGAGACGTGAAGCACATGCAGACGTGCACCCGCTAAGCTTGCCATGCGTACCGCAAGTTCTGTTGAGGCGTAGCAGGCGGCTGAAGAACGTATGTTGGGGTGCTTGCTGATAGGAACTTCCGGTGCATCACTGAACATCTTCTTATAGTATTCGGTGTTTTTTTTGATGATTTCCTGGCTTTCGCAATGAGTAGCAATCAACATATCTGTTCCATTGAATATATTGAGCAGACTGTTTGTTTTGTCTACCAGCATATTTCCGGTACTGGAACCCATGAAAAGTTTGATGCCACATACACGATGTTTGTCCAGCTGGTTGAATTCCGTATAGTTATTATTAGTGGCTCCGAAGTAGCAAGAGTGGTTAACAATACACTTCTCATTCAGCAAATCAAACTTTTGTTCGAGCGCACTAAGGGTGGTAGTCAGAGGGTTGGTGTTCGGCATATCCATGATGGAAGTGACACCACCTGCGGCTGCTGCACGACTTTCGGTGAGAATATCCGCTTTGTGGGTTAATCCCGGATCGCGGAAGTGTACATGGTCGTCGATAACACCCGGCAACAGGCAACAGCCGGTAGCGTCTATGGTTTCATCACAAGGGACGGAGAGCTTTTTCCCATAGGTAAGTACTTCGGCAATCCGGTCGCCTTCAATCACTACGGAACCTTGTACAGAGCGTCCCTCGTTCACTATTGTTGCGTTATGTATCAGTGTTCTTTTCATCTTCACTAATCGTTTATCATTAATCACTAATTGTTTTTTACTGCTTGCGGGTATTTATGGAACCAACTATGCATTTTCAGTTTGATAACACCAAAAACGGCCTCTCCAAAGATACTGCTGTTCATTTTTGAGGTACCCAGTTCCCGGTTGATAAAGATAACCGGTACTTCCACAATCTTGAAACCGCATTTGTAAGCAGTGAATTTCATTTCAATTTGGAAGGCATAACCTTTGAAGCGGATACCATCCAGATCGATTGTCTGCAATACCTCACGACGGTAGCACTTAAAGCCGGCGGTCGTATCATGTATCGGCAGTCCGGTGATGAGGCGTACATACTTGGAAGCAAAATAGGACATCAATACCCGTCCCATAGGCCAATTCACTACATTGACGCCACTGACGTAGCGTGAACCGATAGAGACATCGGCACCTTCTTCGGCGCAGGCTTTGTACAGGCGTGGCAGGTCAGCAGGGTTGTGGCTGAAATCGGCATCCATTTCGAAGATGTATTCATAATTATGTTCCAGTGACCATTTGAAGCCTGCGATATAAGCAGTACCCAGTCCCAGTTTGCCTTTGCGCTCTATCATGAACAAACGTTCGGGAAACTCTTGCTGAAGGGTCTTGACTATGTTGGCAGTGCCATCAGGCGAGCCATCTTCTATAATCAGGATATGGAATACTTTTTCCAGGGCGAAAACGGCACGGATGATGTTCTCGATGTTTTCCCGTTCGTTGTATGTAGGAATGATAACGATGCTGTCCGATGTCTGCATATTCATAAAAGGAGGTTCTAAATTGGGAACAAAGTTAAGTGTTTTCTATCACATACGAATAAAACTAAGGATTATTTAGTAATTTTGCGCCCGTTATGATGACTATTACCGAGCTACAACAACGATATGCCGCCCATCCCAATGTGGAAGCTATGAGTGGTTTACTGAAGAATCCGTCTGTCCGCACTCTTTTCTGTGGTGGACTATGTGCTTCTGCTGCTTCACTGTTTTCGTCCGTGCTGGTGCAGCGTGGAGAATTTCCTTTTGTTTTTATTCTGGGCGATCTGGAAGAGGCGGGATATTTCTACCATGACCTTACGCAGGTGCTGGGAACAGATAAAGTCTTGTTTTTCCCTTCTTCATTTCGCAGGGCAATAAAATACGGACAGAAAGATGCTGCGAATGAAATACTTCGTACAGAAGTGTTGAGTCGCTTGCAGAAAGGTGAAGAAGGGCTTTGCGTGGTGACATATCCTGATGCATTGGCCGAAAAGGTCGTTTCCCGGAAAGAATTGGGGGATAAAACCCTGAAACTGCATTCGGGGGAGAATGTGGATACGAACTTCATCATGGAAGTATTGCGTAGCTATGGCTTCGAGTATGTAGATTATGTGTATGAACCGGGACAATATGCCGTACGTGGTAGCATTATCGATGTGTTTTCTTTTTCTTCCGAGTTTCCGTACCGTATTGACTTCTTCGGGGATGAAGTGGAAAGTATCCGCACGTTTGAGGTGGAGACACAGCTTTCCAAAGAAAAGAAAGATAGCATTGTAATTGTCCCCGATTTAAGCCGCAGTCTGGAGCAGGGTGGTGCGAGTGGCATGGTTTCGTTTCTGGATTTTCTGTCGGCGGATACCGTACTGGCAATGCGTGATTTACTTTGGTTGCGTGAGCGCATTCAAACAGTGCATGATGAAACACTTACTCCACAGGCAATTGCTGCCCGCGAAGCAGAAGAAAGTGGCTGTATAACCTTAGATGGCAAGCTGATTGACGGAAGCGAGTTTACACTCCGTGCATTGGATTTCCGTCGTATGGAATTTGGTAATAAACCGACAGGTACACCGGATGCTACGATTACTTTTGATACGTCTGCACAGCCTATTTTCCGCAAGAACTTTGATATGGTGGCTGAGAGTTTCAAAGAATATATGGAGAAGGGATATGCGTTGTACATCTGTAGCGACAGCATGAAACAAACTGACCGTATCCGTGCCATCTTTGAAGACAGGGGGGATCAGATTGCATTTACGGCCGTGGAACGTACGTTGCATGAAGGGTTTGCCGATAATGCCTTGCGGCTTTGTATCTTTACGGATCATCAATTATTCGACCGTTTTCATAAATATAATCTGAAGAGTGATAAAGCACGTAGCGGTAAGGTGGCTCTAAGCTTGAAAGAGCTGAACCAGTTTACTCCGGGAGATTATGTCGTACATACCGATCATGGAGTAGGGCGTTTTTCAGGGCTGGTGCGTATTCCTAACGGAGATACGACACAAGAAGTGATGAAACTGGTCTATCAGAATGAAGACGTGGTGTTTGTTTCCATTCATTCATTGCATAAAGTATCTAAGTATAAAGGTAAGGATGGTGAAGCTCCTCGCCTGAATAAGTTAGGTACCGGTGCCTGGGAAAAACTGAAAGAGCGCACCAAAACTAAGATTAAGGATATTGCACGCGATCTTATCAGGTTATATTCTCAGCGTCGGGAGGAAAAAGGATTCCAGTTTAGTGTGGACAGTTTCCTGCAGCGGGAGTTGGAAGCATCGTTTATCTATGAAGATACGCCTGATCAGAGTAAGGCTACGGCGGATGTAAAAGCAGATATGGAAAGTAATCGCCCGATGGACCGTTTGGTTTGTGGAGACGTTGGTTTCGGTAAAACGGAAGTGGCAGTCCGTGCAGCTTTTAAGGCAGTGGCGGATAATAAGCAGGTGGCTGTTCTGGTACCTACGACAGTGCTGGCTTACCAGCATTTTCAGACGTTCAAGGATCGTTTGAAAGATTTGCCTTGCAAGGTGGAATATTTAAGCCGTGCTCGCACGGCAGCGCAGGCAAAAGCTGTTATAAAAGGTTTGGCTGCCGGAGATGTGAATATACTGATCGGTACACATCGTATTTTAGGTAAAGATATACAATTCAAGGACTTAGGATTACTGATTATTGATGAAGAGCAGAAATTCGGGGTATCTGTAAAAGAGAAACTGCGCCAGTTGAAAGTGAATGTAGATACCTTGACTATGACGGCTACACCTATTCCCCGCACATTGCAATTCTCATTGATAGGGGCACGTGACCTGAGTGTGATACAGACACCTCCGCCCAACCGTTATCCTATTCAGACTGAAGTGCATACCTTTAACGAGGAAGTGATTGCTGATGCCATCAACTTTGAAATGAGTCGTAACGGACAGGTGTTCCTTGTAAATAACCGTATTTCCAATTTGCCCGAATTGAAAGCAATGATTGAGCGGCACATTCCGGATTGCAGAATAGCTATCGGACATGGGCAGATGGAACCGACAGAACTGGAAAAGATAATCTTTGGCTTTGTCAATTATGACTATGATGTATTGATAGCTACTACCATTATAGAAAGTGGTATTGATATTCCAAATGCTAATACCATTATTATCAATCAGGCACAGAACTTTGGTTTAAGTGATCTTCACCAGATGCGCGGCCGCGTGGGAAGAAGCAATAAGAAAGCTTTCTGTTATTTGCTGGCACCTCCTCTTTCTTCTTTGACTCCTGAGGCGAGACGTCGTTTGCAGGCTATTGAGAACTTCAGCGATTTGGGTAGTGGAATTCATATTGCCATGCAGGACCTCGATATTCGTGGTGCAGGCAATATGTTGGGGGCAGAACAAAGTGGTTTCATTGCCGATCTTGGTTATGAAACTTATCAGAAGATATTAACGGAAGCTGTTCACGAGTTGAAGACTGATGAGTTTGCCGATCTCTATGCTGAAGAGTTGAAAGCCGAAGGTGGTGTCATTAGTGGCGAACAATTTGTTGATGAATGTCAGGTAGAAAGTGATCTGGAACTGTTGCTTCCCGCTACATACGTCACGGGTAGTAGTGAGCGTATGTTACTTTACCGCGAGTTGGATAGTCTGACATTGGATAAAGATGTAGAGGCTTTCCGTAACCGGCTTATCGACCGTTTTGGTCCTGTTCCGTCAGAAACGGAAGAGTTACTGCGTATTGTGCCGTTGCGTCGTCTTGCTGCCCGCCTTGGTGCGGAAAAGGTTTTTCTTAAAGGTGGGCGTATGTCGCTATTCTTTATTTCCAATCCGGAAAGTCCCTATTATCAGAGTCAGGCATTCGGTAAAGTTATTGCATACATGATGAAGTATACTCGTCGCTGCGATTTGCGCGAACAGAATACTCGTCGTAGTATGCTGGTGAAGGATGTGAAGAATGTGGAAACGGCAGTTGGTGTTTTGCAGGAGATTGTGGCGATGCAGGTGGAAGAGGGATAGTTTTCTGATAGCTATCGTCCAAATTGTATCGCAAATCCCAGATTAAAGAATGTAACATTGTTTTTAAACCAACTGTGGTCTATTCCGTCATCATAATCGTATGGATTGGAAAGCCGTGCGTCGGGGTTTGCAAACCAGTCGGCTGTGAGTATATCTGCACGAAACACTCCTGATAATTTCTTGGTAATGTAGAACTCGTAACCCATGCCGAATGACAGTCCGCAATAGCCTCTCTGAAAAGATATTCCGTTCCGTTCACCTCGTTGGTAAGTACGTTCCTGATAGTTCATGTAGCCTATGCCGAATGAAAGAAATGCTCCTTGATTTCCCTCACTCCACAAGTAGCGGTAAGTAATATTGGGGTGTATATAATGGAGGTGCATTTTATCCGGTAGACGAGCTACCCGTAAGTAATCATACTGAAGCCCTAGGGCAAAGTTGGGCATGAAGTAGTAGCGCCCTTCTGTCATCAGGTTGTATCCCGCACGGTCGCCATTTTTACTGAAAAAGTCATTACGGTTTCCTTCTACACGCGGCAATGTTACTCCGCCACCCAGTGAGATACTGAAGTTTTGCGGTAGGTTATCTTGTGCTTGCAAGGTCGTGCTTGCATAACTCAAAAAGATAGTGAAGAGAATAAAGAGTCGTTTCATCATTGTTAGATTAATATTTATCGTTTTCCATATAGTTTGTCTATCAAATCAATCCGTCCGATACGGCGTAGTTCGTTGATGATGTTCTTTCGTTCTTCCGGTTTATACCAGAAAAAGAATTGGCGTTGCGCTAACTTTTCACGTGGTGTTTTAGCACTGAATACAGGCTCCAATGTGTATGGATGGTAGCCGGTATACCAAGCTTCAGTGGCTACGGTCATGGGGGTAGGGGTAAAGTCTTGCACCTGTTCCAGATGAAAATCAAGGCGTTTGGTGATAACAGCCAGTTCTGCCATGTCCTCTTCCTTACAGCCGGGATGACTGGAAATGAAATAAGGAATCAGCTGTTGTCGCAATCCTTCTTCGCGGTTGATACGATCGAATATTTTCTTGAATTCTTGGAACTGGCCGAACGAGGGTTTGCGCATGATACTCAATACCCGGTCACTGGTATGTTCCGGAGCTACTTTAAGACGACCGCTGACGTGGCGGGCTATTAACTCGCGGGTATATTCAGCCGTGCTTTTATTAGTTGCCGGATCTTTGCTTTGATGCAAGAGTAAGTCGTAGCGTACACCACTACCGATGAAACTCTTTTTGATGCCGGGTAAAGTATCTACCGCATGATAAATATCCAGTAAAGGCCGATGGTCGGTATTCAGGTTCGGACAAACTTTGGGATGGATACATGAGGGGCGTTTGCATTTCTTGCAAATGTTCTCATCCCTCCCTTTCATCCGGTACATATTGGCAGATGGACCGCCAAGGTCACTCAGATACCCTTTAAAATCGGGGAGTTCCATTAGTGCCTTTACTTCTTTAAGAATGCTTTCTTTACTGCGGCTTACAATAAACTTTCCTTGATGTGCCGAGATCGTGCAAAATGCACAACCACCGAAACACCCACGATGGATATTTACCGAAAACTTAATCATATCGTATGCCGGAATTCGCTTGCCTTTGTATTTGGGATGAGGCAGACGGGTGTAGGGCAAATCGTACGAATGATCGAGTTCAGCTTCCGTCAGGGGTGGGTAAGGAGGATTGACAACAACAGTCATGCCATCCACTTCCTGTGTAATACGGGAAGCAGTATATTTATTACTCTCTTCTTCAATGTGGCGGAAATTGGCAGCCTGCTTCTTCTTGTCTTTCAGACATTCAGCATGAGAAAAGAGACGGATATCTCCTTCTTCGCTGATGAAATCCGTTGTCTTGCATAGGTAAGCAATTTGCGGAATGGTATTTAGTGATAGCCGCTTATCATTGAATCTTCTTATCAGTTCCACCACCGGTTTTTCTCCCATTCCGTAAATCAACAAGTCAGCGCCACTTTCTACGAGAATGCTTTTCATAAGCTTATCCTGCCAATAATCGTAATGCGTCACGCGACGCATGCTTGCTTCGATACCTCCCAATACGACGGGAACATCGGGATATAATTTCTTCAGAATTTGGGTGTAAACAATTGAAGGGTAATCCGGACGCATATCCGGACGTGCATCCGGTGTGTAGGCATCGTCACTACGTAAGCGCTTGTTGGCAGTGTATTTGTTTACCATAGAGTCCATACATCCGGGACTGATGCCAAAGAACAGGCGGGGACGTCCTAACTTTTTAAAGTCGCGTAAGTCATCCCGCCAATTGGGTTGAGGTATAATCGCCACGCGCAAACCTTCTGCTTCGAGGATACGTCCGATAACAGCAGCCCCGAAAGAAGGGTGGTCTACATAGGCGTCACCACTGAACAGGATAACGTCCAGTTCGTCCCATCCGCGCAACTCCACTTCTTTTTTCGTTGTGGGCAACCAATCAGTCAGTCGATATTCTTTCATGCCGCAAAGATACGCATAAAATGAGGTTCAGCCAGAAAATGCGTAGTTAAATTGCTGTTGATGATGCTTGCGGCTCTTCCCCAAGTCCGGGGCAAAACGGCTTCGTGAGACGATGAAATCCATCTCGTGAGATGGAGGCTAACAAAAATATCAAAGAATCGTCTGTTATATCCTTATATTTTATACTTTTGTACGCAGATGGCACAAGCAAAATATAAATCAATCTATATATTATGGAAATACCTCCGTATGAAGAATCAAAAGATGTGATACAACGCAAACTCGATCAGACAACTATGATTTTGCAGAATATCAATGCTTATTTTTTACTGATAGATAAAGATTTTATAGTCTGCGATACCAATTACTATTCCTTGAATAAGCTTCCAGCTCCTGAGGTTGGTATGACACAAAAGGTCGGTGACCTGTTGCATTGCCGGAATGCTGCTGAAGCCGGCGAATGTGGTATGCATCACCAGTGTAAACTTTGTGGTATCCGCGCGGCTATTGGAAGAGCTTTTCATAAGAAAGAGAGTTTCCAAAAAGTAAATGCTTCTATGAATCTTCTGAATGACAAAGAAGACAAAGTGATTCCTTGTGATGTTTCAGTATCGGGTGCTTATGTTGTTATTAACGGGGAAGATCATATGGTATTGACGGTTTATGATGTGACGGAACTACAGAATGTTCAAAGGTTGCTGAATATTGAGAGAAAGAACTCGATATCTGCAGAGAGATTAAAATCCACTTTTATTGCGAATATAAGTCATGAAGTCCGCACACCATTGAATGCGATTGTCGGCTTTTCGGGATTAATAGCTACCGCTTCTGATGAAGAGGAAAAGAAATTGTATATGGATATTATTTCAGAGAACAATGAGCGTTTGTTACGTTTGATAAATGATATCTTTGATCTTTCGCAGATAGAAGCCGGAACTTTGAATTTTGAGTATTCTGAATTTGATGCCAATGACTTGTTAAGAGAGTTGGAAGGTATGTTTAAGGTGAAACTATTCAATAATCCTTCAGTTGATTTGATTTGTGAAGACTCAGTGCAATCTATTATCATGTATTCTGAACGCCAACGCATCATTCAGGTGATGGCAAACCTGATTCATAATGCGATCAAGTTTACCAAATCAGGTGAGATACGCTTTAGTTGCCGTATGGAGGGAACGGATGAGGTTTACTTTTATGTATCTGATACTGGAATTGGAATTCCGAAAGAAGAACAGCAAGAGATATTTTCCAGTTTTAAAAAGTTGGATCGGGAAGTACCGGGAACAGGTCTGGGGTTGACACTTTCACAAACTATTATCCAAAATTTGGGAGGTAGGGCTGGTTTGGAATCTGAGGTCAATAAAGGTTCTACATTTTGGTTTGTAGTACCCTTGATTATGGATCCGTATAATTGAATGAGAGAAAATAATATAAAACGAATCCTGTTAGAAGCTTTCTTATGCTGAAACAGGATTCGTTTTTTTATTTCTTATTTCCGGATACGATCATGAATGATGATTTGCAATTTACTGCACAATTTATTTTTTTGTGAATTGTACCGTCATTTGTTCGCCATCGTAAATCTCACGAAAGCCGATTTGTTGTTCTGCGAGATATTCTTTTAAATCATTGAAGGCAGCAGTATCATTCATAATAATTTCCAGTTTCTCACCCAGTGTAGCTTCGCACATGGCTTTGACGGCCGGGATGAGAGGACTGTAAAGTTTTTGACCGCACGTGTCGATTGTTTTCATTTTATTATTCCTCTTCTATGGGTTCCTGCTTTGAAAACCATTCCAGATAGAGCTTAATCAGTTGCTGTAATCCGAAGGCTTTCATGTTGTTGTGGTATATCACGTCGATGCAGAGGTCGAGCAAGTCTTTGCTGTCTTCTTCTTGTGATGCGATGAGGGAGCGGATATTCAGTCTCAGTTTTTCCAGAACAGATTCGTCTACAATACCATTACTGTCGATAAGATGACGGAAAAGTCCGTATTTCTCAATGGTTGCCAGGTTCTCTTCGGATATCTCTAAACTGCGGGTACCGCTGGGGTTTGCTTGTATAGTATACATAGTGTTTTATATTTTTAAAGGTTTATACTCTGAGAGCAAAGATAAGCGTTATTTTTAATTAGGCGCATTGTTTTTTATTTTTTTGCTTGAAAGAATTGCAGGATAGAAGCCATGACAGCGTTGCGATCCGTTTCCTGTTCAATACTTTCTAATGGGAACCCCATAACGAAGGTACGGTAGTTGCCCTGATAGGCAATGGCAGCACTTTGATTTCCGGAAGTATAGGTGAGCACTGGAAAAGCAGTATCTGTCGGTAGAATACATTCGGGAGCTGTTACGGGATAAGCGTACTCATTGGGTAGGCGGGGGATACTGAATGTACGTCCCAGACCATTAATATTTCCTGAGCGATTATCGGTGATGGATTGTCCGTAGGCATATTTCAGGATGTTTTGTGTGAACTCCCGGTCTCCCTGCGAACCGTTCATATCGCTGCCAAGATAGGAACCGCTCACAAGCAGATTTCCACCGGATTGGCAATAAGCGGTCAGTGCTCGCTGCATAGCAGAGGAAAAGGTTTTGTAATATGCATTGCTTGCCGGATTGCTTTGGCGGTCTTCTTTTTCCAGTCCGAGGATATAGTCTACGATATCGTAAGCTTCCAATGGAATACGTCCGCTTTCTACGGCTTCATCACTGCATGACACGAAACTATAATCTCCGGATACCTGTATCGCCTTTCCGTGTATGAACGGATAATCGAAGCTATTTCCGGCAATTCGCATTCCTTCCCATTCGCTACCGCTACGTCCCAGTTCCTTCCCGGTCTGTTTGCGGGAGAATTCTGTTTGAGCACCACAAAGTGAGATGTCATATAAATAAGGTACACCCGGGTCTTTCGTTAAATCGAATCCGGCTTCAGTGGGGGTATCAATGACGGCTGGCCCACTGAGGCGGTCAAAACCATTGACAATCAAAATACGTCCTTTTTCTCTTTTTGCTTTATAAGCTGCAAGAATCTCGGATGGAAAACTTTCTCCACCCCGGTTGGCTGCGGTTACTTTAAAGGAATAGACAATACCGGGTTCTATCTTTACGGTATAAGAGGGACTGCTGACACGTACGCCATTGTCAAAGCCTCCACGACCGATGCGGGTATATACGATGTATTCGCGCGGTTTGGCTGTTGGTTCCAACAGGTCTTCTTCACCATTCCAGGAAAGTTGCAGTGTGTTCTTTTTATTACCGAAGCGAATAGCAAAGTTACTTACAGGAAGAGGTTGTACTACATAATCTTTGCCATGCTGATTGCAAAGGTATTGCAGAATAGCTTTATAAATAGAGCGTCCTACAGTGAATTTAAAGTTGGGATCATGCCCGAGGCGCATATCGGCAAAGTTTTGGTGCGAAAGTAATTCGATAATAGTGGAAGGAACGGCGGGCAGTCGCGTTTCACTGTAATTACGATTCCACATGCTGCGACGAGTCCAATCTATGGCATAATTGGAACGGATATCCCGCTGGAGTTGGGTAAGCAGAATGTCGGAAAGGTCTCGGGAGGCATAGCGGTCTGTTCCGGCTCCGAGTACTCCGTTATTGAAATCGGTGGTATATATGCCGAGCGTACCTATGATTTTATCTTCTTTGCTGGCACCCGCATCGCTGTGCAATGCCATTGAGAGTTCAAAAGGTACTCCTAAACCTTTGTCTTTGGGATTGAATATCGAACCGCCGGACAGATAGTTAATCATTCTGGAACGTACATTAATGTCATCAGACATGTCATCTTTACCTTCACGTCCGCCATAAACCGGATAAGGCATGCCGGCCCATTGTGCAGAATAACGGGCACCTTCCAGATAGCGAGGCATTCCACTGGTTTCTCCACCGCGTTCTATATTGCCCATTCCACCGCCAAAGCGTACAGCATCAGCGCAGACTACACCTTTCTGTTTGCTTTCATTGCTAAGTACCACCATGCCATAATCGTTCTTTCCCTTATCAAAAGAAAAAGTACCGAGATACACCCACGTACCACCACCTATCTGCTGATTTACTTTGAACTCAGTGGTTCCTCCATTATGGAAAACAATATATTTGGCGTCACTTACGCTATTTGGCAAAGTTTGATAAGAGACGTATACAGCATAATCTCCTGTTTCCGGAATATTGGGTATCCACTCGGCAAAGGCTTTATCTTTTTTCTTTTCGGTAGGGGCATAGCGGGCTGTACCGGTAATGAAAGGATTTTCGTTATCTTGATATACTCTCTTCTGTTGGGCAAACCCTGGTTGGCTTGTCTGTTGCCAACGTGCTTTTCGGCTTTTGACTTCTAAATAGAGGGAACCTTGTCCACCATATCCGCTCAGGTTTCCGTCATTGTCGACGATTACTTCTTGTTTTTGCGTATCCCGTTCACGGGGGGTGAATACGTTGGCTCCGGCATTTTCCAGCATGGGTATGAGGTAGGGTAAAATGAATGATTGTGTGAACTGGTCTTCCGTTGTACAAAACAGGCGCGGACGTTGCCATCCCCATTTATTTTTGTTGTTGATATAATATTTTCCATGACTTTGCCAAAGGGCGATATGTCTTCTTTCCAATCCACGGGTAATTTCGTATGGACGTGAGATACGGGATACCCACGGACTATCTCTGTATTCCAACTTATTAAACAGACGTGTCTTGTCTTTCTTCTCTTTCCGATAAAGATTTGGAATGAGGTCTTCAATGCTTCGTCCGTTTGCAAAAAGGGTTATTTTGAAATAACTCACCGGTCCCGGCAAGATTTGTTTCAAATGTCGATAAATGGCATCTACTGTTGCTGGTCGTAAGGGCTGGTAGGCAAAGCGTTCGTTTGTATAGATGAACAACCTTTTTTCCCGGAAGTCAATACGGAAACTGTCCAGCTTGCAAGTCCCTATATTTACCGTATTGGTGGTATATTCTTTAAAGAAAGCTTGTAGACGTTCTTCTACATTTTGTTTGATTTCTTGTGCCGGAAGAAATGTCCCATACAACAAAAGTAATATGCTGATTAGAATTATTTTTTTCATACTTATGGAATATTCAAGTTTGTAATGTCTGCTTCTATGTGGAAGTAGTGCATACAAAAGTACATAAAAGAAGATTGCATTGTTTCTTGAATTGCTCTCTTTTTGATATATTTTGCAAATCTGTATTTCAGAAAATGTTCCCGATGATTTAGTTGTAAATTATTTTGTTTGATAAAGATTCGATATTTGCAATGTTGTTGAATTCATACATAATACTTATGAAAAAAATATGGCATTATCTGGTTGAAAACGCGCAGACAGAAATGTATCCTCTTTTTTTATCCTTACATTTTTCATGAAATCGTTTCCGATGATTTATCCCTGTTTCTTTGAACAACCTGCTTCAAATCATTAGTTTTGTCTTGCCAGCCAGTTTCCGGCTGTAATTGTATAATCACTAAATTACTAAAATTTATGCAGAAAAAGACACTACTCCTTCAATCGGTTCACAAATTAAAACGGATTTGGATATTATGTTTGATAAGTCTGTGCATTGTACCATTAAATGCACAAAATTTTTACAAAATTGAAATGCCTAATTACATCCTGCAAGCATCAGGCACAAACACAGAGACTTTGTATATCAAAAACAAGGAATCTGAAAACCTGATTCAACTCGGAAAACTAAAGTTCGGATGGACACCTGCCATCACAATGGAAAATACATGCAGTTATGAAATCATTGAAGTAAACGGATATCAGGCCATCCGAGCCACCTACACTTTTCCTTCATCCGTGCCTTCTTCTATTACACTGACCGGAACCTTCATTGCACGTCCCGACCGGGTAGACGTCCAATATTTGGTTTCTGGTGTTCCTACTGGATATGTCACCAACTGGGGAGGCTCACAATTCCGCTTCATACTCTCCAACAAGGCAAATACCCAAATATTGCCAGAGGCCAAACTCGGCTTATGGCAACGGGATGCACAAGGAGGATTGCCCATTGAAGCCGCAGACTCCAATTTCTTCCCATTCCTCATAAAAGATAAAATAATATGTTTGGCCTATGGTCCTGAGAATAAGGCTAATTCTAGTTGGAAGGATGACTGGTACAGGCATACTGTCTTAATTGATAATAAGGACGGTTCCTACTCCACGAAGTTCTCCGTACTGGTGGCTTCTTCGGACTGGCCGTACGAAGCCATCTGCGCCCAATGGAAAGGACGTCCCTTTGCATTAACTCTCAGCACCGATAAATCTTACAATTGGTGGGAAAATGCATCCGGAACATTAAGTGTAAAGGCAAATCTGGTCAACACTTCCCAAGAGAAGAAAAATTGCACACTCAAATATTGGATCAGAGACTATGCCGGAAATTATGTTGTCAATGAAAGCCGGTCACTTACTATAGAAGCTGGTCAGCTACAAGTCTATCCCATTGAGTTCACCCCTGAAAGCGAAAGAGAAATCTACTTTGTGGAGGCTTCCATTGAGGATGAAACTGACAAGGAGCAAGTGTTCCACAGAACGAATCTAGGGCTCCTACCCCCACACGAGTTCACATCTACTCCTGATGAAAACATCATGGGACTTTCCGCTTACTGGGCTATCCCTGACTCAACAGAATTGAAACGGTTGTTAAACAGAATGGGGGTCAGATGGGTAAGAAACGGAATTAACAGCAGTTTCAAGAATATCGAAGCGATGTATCATAACAATATCGACTGGACAAAAAAGTGGACTGATACAGAACGAGATAAACAAATCCGAACCTGCTTCCAAGAAATGGTGAAGAATGGAAACAAAATTTGGGAGTTTGGCAATGAACTGAATATGAGTTCTCCTGATATAGGTGGAGCCGGTGAAGGTATCGGAAAAGCACTATTGGCCGAGCCTTATGTGAAATGGTTAAAAGCTATCCGCAAGATACAGTCGGAAAAAACGGAATGGCAAAAAATCAAAATTATATCTTTCGGTTTTGCCGGTACTGACGAAGTATTCCTGGAAAAACTCGTCACACTAGGAGGTTGGGAATTGCTGGATGGAATAGCACTTCACCCAGGAAGAGGTAACTTTACTCCCGATTATCCTGTAACAGTTCCATGGAATGAATTTGAGAAACCTTCTTCAGGATATCAATACTGGAATTACTATGGTTCCATCCGTATTCTCAAAAACTTCATCAAAGCACATGGAAATGATAAAGATTTATACCTGACGGAAGTCTACGCACTTGACTTTCCGAACCATTCATGGAATGATACTCCCCGTGAATCAGCCGAGAACGTGGTCCTTTCATTTGCACTTGCCGCTGCTGAAGGAGTAAAGAATGCACTCTATTACCAGCTATTCAATTCAGTATGGAATAATCAATTAGGTGTGAGAGAAGACAACCGCGAATATTTCTTTGGTCTAATCAACCGCGATCTAAGTTTCAAGCCTTCCTTCATGGCCTACTGCAATATATCCGAAGCGTTGGATGGGGCCCGTTTCAAAGGATGGATTAAGTTCAGTGAAAATAATCCTTTCAGCAAAGGAGTCATGTTCGATACGCCTAAAGGTCCTATGAGTATTATTTGGGACAGAATGGAAGGCGATATACTACCACGTCCCAACGGGAATAGTTCTCCGGAACCCTGGATCAGTTCATGGAATATACAAACGGAATTGACTTTGCCTTGCAAAGAAGAAAGTATTACGGTATTGAATGCCATCGGACAAAAAGAATCAATCCCGGTGAAAGATCATAAAGCTACAATAACTCTAACCGGAGCTCCTGTTATTGTTTACGGCATGGATGCCTCTCAGATACAGCTTCACGGAGATGCCCCGACCGGCATAGAGAACCTTTATGTCGATGGGAAAGATATACAAATAAGTCCTAATCCGGTAAAGGACCGACTGTTCATCAAAGGTCATTTTCAGTCGGACATCGAGCAAATACACCTCTATATTTATAATGTAATCGGGCAGCAGATTGCAAGTCAGTCAATTTCGGTATTAGGTAATACTTTGGAACACAGCATAAACATGACTGGAATCAATGTAGGAATCTATTACGCAGTCTTCGACATAAATGGTGCCAAACGCATAACCAAGAAGATTATCAAGCAATAGAACAGTTTATATTATTCTTAAGATAGAAGTGTTACCCGAAGCAATCTTTTTGCTTAGGTAACACTTTTATCTATCTTGCTAGCCATGCTCCATGTGCCTCGGTGCTATCTATTGGGCAAACTGGACAGAATGTATTACGGAAACAACAAGACCACCGCGCGGAATATAGGTTTTGATGACTCTTTTATTTATGACGAGATTGCCTTAAAGCTTGCTAACCGTAAACTACCGCCGGAAATATTGTTGCACAATGAAGAGATCAAAGTTTTTGAGGCATGGACTCAAAAGGAAGGAAAAACAGGCTATTAAGCTTTCACAATGGCTGCAACTGTTCCATATTGTTGAAATTGAATATCGGGATGGAATACATTGCATTATGAGCATTATCTTTTTTTAAAGTTTCTAATGGTAATTTTAGTTTGTCGTCGTTCAGAACCATATTTTCTACTTTGTGGGGCTTCATCAAATCTTCTGAAATTTCATAGTGTATGGAAACATTTCGCATAGGAACCTGATTCTTTCATACGCAAATAGAGACGGTTGCTTTCTCTTCGGTCTTGCATAGCTAGTTTGCATGATCGGGAGAGGCAGTAACTTTTATCAGTTTTAGGGTGGCTGTGAAAAAACATATATTGTCTTCATTTCCAATAAATACAACAATACTAATCTGATAATAAGTATTTTATTCATTTCTGGTAATATTTAAAAAGTTATATTGAATTTTACAACCGTGGGCGGATGTTTTATTTGAATCATTTATCTGCGAACTTTACATACTGTTTCCAGTCATATAGAGTGATATTATGTTTTCCGGAACGAATATGGTAGACCCGAATATAAACTCATATACTGGAGGATGTACTCCGGATAGGAATTCTCCTTTAGGGTCGGCTCATTGGCCTTCGGTGGTGCTGGCAATATAAACCGGACGTGGGGCTAAAAGAGTTATCAACTCATACAGGTCAAAAGGAAGCGTGTTTTCTTTGCCGTTGTATTTCTGGAAATTGCGATAAAAATAATGGGGAAACTGCCAGTTGACAGTCTGAACAGTCTCTCCGAAAGTGTGTCGGGAAAGGGCGGCCCCTCCACAACTGAAACAATTGGAAATAATCATAGCAAATTTGGGAAGACTTTCAGCCAACACCGTGAACGTAAAACACTGTAAGAAGAATAAAATTCCTGTAATCACTTTTAGAGTATTCATGGTAAAATGTTTATATTATTCTTATTTTTTTAACTTTATGGTATCCTTGATTAATGATAAAACTGAATTCGTGACGCGTCTATTCCGTATATCACGCAAGGAGCGCCAGTCAGTTCTATAGTCACTTGGTTGTTAATAGCGGGTACTATCTGTTTTTGTCCGATGGCATTCAGTAAGGTGACCTCGGGAACATTGCTTGGCAATGTCAGTTTCTTTTTTGTTTTCCATGAGCTTACCCAAGGTTCTGGAAAAATATCTCCGTTAGGGTGGGTTAAGATATTTCCTTCTGTCCTGTCCCAAAGCACAGCCATGCTTCCTTGGGGAGTGTCGAACAAAATTCCTCTGCTAAGCGGATGCTTTTCGTCCATCCGTATCCAGCCTTTGAATACAGCTTTATCCAATACTTCAGCCGTGTTGCAAAAGGCCATTAAAGAAGGTTTGAAACTCAAATCTCTGTTGATCATCCCAAAGAAATACTCCCGGTTGGTGGCATTTACTCCTAAATGGTCGAACCATACGGAGTTAAATAGCTGATAGTAAAGCGCATTCTTTACTCCCTCTGCCGCTGCAAGCGCATACGATAATAATAAATTCTCTGCCGCTTCGCGAGGGGTATCGTTCCATGAATGATTTGGATAATCAAGTGCGTATATTTCGGTAAGGTACAAATCTTTGTTACCTCCATGCTTTTGTATGAAATTCTTGACTATCCGGATAGAACCGTAATAATTCCAGTATTGATATCCGGAAGTAGGCTTCTTGAAATCTTCCCAAGGAGCGGCTACCGGGAAATCTGGTGTAAAATTACCTCTGCCCGGATGCAATGCGATTCCGTCCAGCAAGTCCCATCCTCCCAATTCTACAATCTTTTCCAGGAAGACCTCATCTGCACCTGCTATTCCGAATGAGATAATCTGAATGTTCCGCCATTCAGTTTGTTCTTTTTGAACTTTGCGTATGGCTTTCAGCCACTCTATATATGCTTCGGCTAAACGAGCTTTGCCAATGCCTTCGCCGGCACCGGCAATATCCGGTGAACTCATGTTCAGTTCATTGCCAAATTCCCATATCTTATTTCCGTTCTTTACAATCTTTCGGAAAAAGGAGCGTATCAATTCTTCTCGCTCTGGGTCTTTCCACTTCTTCTTCCAGTTTATGTTATTGTGAAATGTAGCTTCTGTATTTTTGAAACTGCTGGTAATTCCATTACGTACCCATCGGACACCCATCCGGTTTAATAAACGTTTTAGGTTCATGGAATCGGGAATGGCCCAATAGGCTGAAAGCCCCATAATATTTTCATCGGGTGTGGCTTTAAATTCATGCGGGGGCAATATAGCCAGACTTGTCCTTGAAAAAGTTTGTTCTTTTCCGTTTTCGTCTTCAACGGAGACTTCTACAAAATAAATTTCCCGTTCTGTGTTTGCTGTAAATTCAATAGAGTGAACTTGTACTTCTCCTGTTTCTAAGAAGTATTTCTTGGAGTCATTCACTATGTAATTTCCGGCATAGTCGCGAATCCAATACTTAAGCATACATTTTTGTGGAACTGGTGACGTATTGATGATTTTAGCTTGTACGCCGATTGGAGCAGTTGCGTCCTCCCACCAGTTATAGACTTTATCAGTGGTAAGTGTCAAGGCAAACGGACGTTTCTGCCATTTTGCACTGACAGCTTCGTAAGGCCATCCATAAGGAGGAAATAGGATTGAAAACTGAGTGAAATAGTTGCCGTCTTCCTGACGCGACAGAATCGTATGCCTGTAGTCCTCGCTTTTCCAATTTGAATCGACTTTGTTATCGGCTCCATAAGTAAGGCAAAGCAAGCGGTTTTTTATCAAAAACGGGAATATTTTGGCATCGGCTGTTTCTAATGGAAGTCCTCCTTTAGTATCCCGCTGCCATATCCCCAATTTGGCTTCCGGAAGTTTTTGAGTACCAGCGTTTTCGGGCAGGCAGAAACGGAACTGACATCCTTTCCAGTCAACCTTATACTTTTCGGGAACTCCTGAAAGCAAATACTGTACGTCCACTCGGTCTTGGTGTACTATGAATGTACTTGTAAGTTTCATCGAAGTCGGTACTGATGGAGAAAAAAAATAATTGATACGAATGGCACTTGCCCCATCCACCTCTATTATTTCATACTTGCAATTGTTTTCGAGTTCAAGTTGAGGCCACCGGCCAAGTTTCAGCTCGCCAAGTTGTACCAATGTCTCCGATTGTTTGTTTTGCAACAGCAATCTTCCTTTATCTTTGGATGCTATTCTTAAAATATAATTGGAAGATTCAATCTTATAATTTGCCAGCATTTCTATGGGTGTTATACAGAAATTGATTATTAACAATAGTAACCATTTTCTTTTCAATTCGGCAAATGAAATGTTATATAAAAGCTTGTACATATCTTTATTCTTTGTAAATTATAAAATTTACCCCTGCTACAAATATTATGTGGCAGGGGCAATCCTTTATAAAAGTGGATATCCACGATTAATCTTTCATGAACTGGCCTTCTTCGGGTACCTGCAAGGGGGTTACATTATTTTCACAGCCTAAATAACCGTTATTTTGATTAATGTGTCCATTGGTGTTGGCTCTGATATCTTTGTTAGGAATAGGCCATAACATGTGATGAACACTCATAGTGTATTCAGCAAATCTGTTCTTTACACCTTTGTTGTAAAAATTGTTATGTTGGCTGATCCAGTCGAACCAGAAATTGTATCCGGCATCTTTCAAGTTGCTGGCACCCTTCGGACCACATAAGTTTTCCATTTTGTAGATACGTCCGTCGAATATCTCACAAGGTTTACCTGTCAGTGCGTATGTATAAGCGATACGAACTAATGTAATGTGACGATGTTCTTCGTAATAAAGTTCACGTGCGCGTTCATTCAGAATTTCACCGATATTGATGTCCTGAGCAGTCAACAGATCGGTACCTGCACGTTTGCGTACTACATTCAGCATGTTGGCAGCTTCACCCAGATTATCTTTCCAATAATAACATTCGGCAAGCATCAGATAAACTTCGGCACTACGCATTAGATAGATAGGACTTGAACCACCTTTCCATTGACCGCTACCTGCTGTTGGATCTGGAATATATACTTTGTAGTGGGGCCATGAAAACCAGCAACGAATGGAATCGCCACAAGACATATTTACAGGCTTTACAGCTTTCTTTCCATACCAGGGATCATTGGCTTTTTTCAGGGCCGGGTCATTATAGATCAAGTCTTCCATACGTCTCCAACTATCGTGGTTGTATCGGCCACGTAAGTCATTTTTTTCCTTCTCTGTCCAAATGGTATATTGGAAGTAGTTGGTGGGGCGTACACGGGCAATGCCTCGTCCATATGTTTTATTCACGTCCTCCACAATACCGGCTGCAACGTCTTTGCTGTCGGGAGTGACGGCGAAACCTGTTTTTCCACTCGGAGTTTTTACTACGTTATTATTCCACATAGGAACACAGTTAGCCATGATTTCTGTTTTTGCAGAGCCTGTACCACTGGCATTATTCGGTTCGGATACACCATATAATATACCTTCTGTATTGGTCGGATCACTTTTGGCTTCTACACTGTGCAGATCAAACATTAGGTTGGGGTGATTGTTTTTAGTGGAAGTAAAACGGTTTACCATCAGTGGGTGTTTAGCTACGATTTCATTTCCAACTTTGATAGCATTGTCGAATTCCCCCAATGACATATAGACTTTCATCAACAGTACTCCACAGGCCGATTTGGTGGTGTGTCCACGGTCTACTTGCTCGGGTACCCATTGGTATGCAAATTCCAGTTCTTTTTTCATACGACGTAAAATACTCCAACGATCACATGTATTAAAATCATACCGTGGGTATGTGACTTCAACATCAATGAAGGGGACATCCCCGAACTGGTTGATCAGTCGCCAGTATCTGTAACAACGCTGAAAGTAACCTGTACCCAATACTTTGTTTTTTTCTGCTTCATTGACGAATTTAGTATCTTTCATACGTGAAAGTACTACATTTGTATATTTTATTTGATTCCAGTTCTCATCCCAGTTGTGCGATGTCAAATAGGAGTTTTCCGCATTATTAAAGTTAGCATCCGGCATTAATTGGCGATCCATATCCTGCAAGGGCCCTGCTTTATCAGTTGTTCCGCTGATACAGAGATCGGAGAAGATAAGTTCACAAGTATATCCGCTTCCGTTTCCAAAGTATTCATGACGCATGGAACGTTCGGCTGCTGCAAGAGAAGTGAGCAGACCGTCAGCATCAACATATGCATTTTCAGGAGTGAGGAAAGAGAGGGGCTTAGGTTCCAGCCAACTTTCGCTACATCCGGTTAGTAGTACCGTACATAAAGCGACACCACTGATAGTTTTGAATATTCTGTTCTTTTTCATTGTTCTTTCAAATTAGAGTGTAAAGTTAATACCGAAATTGAATGTTCTTCCCATTGGGCTATTTGATTCAGGATCCCAACCGTCGTAATGAGGAGCAAAGACTGCTACATTATGAATGGATGCATTGAAGCGTAAATCTTGGATACCTACAACTTTTGTCCATTTTTGTGGCAGGCGATATGAAACTGTGATGTTGTCCAAACGAATAAATGACTTGTTTACGTAATGTGTTCCTAAGTTCTTTGAACCGATACGTGCATAGTCATTAATCGGATTTTCTGGTGTCCAGTAAGGCTGATCGTAACCGCAACTGATAGAAGCATCGAAGTTATTGTTGGCGGCATCAGCATATGAACCGTAGTGACCCCATAAAGAGTACAACATAAATGAAATATCCAGATCATTGAACAATTGGAAGTTGTTACGGAATGTCCAACGGAAACGAGGGGTTGTATATTTCTGGTGTTTCTTGTCATCCTGGTCCAATTTCCCATTTTCGTTGAAGTCCAGATATTTAAAGTCACCAGGCTGGCAGCCGTATTTTGCCGCTTCTTCAGCTTCATCTTGTTGCCATACACCATCTCCTACATAATCCCAAATGCGGTCTGGGTCCTCACCAATAAACCATTTGTTAGTGATATCATCGTCTTCTACCTGACCGATGATATTACCGTCAGTATCAAGAATATTCTTCATGTTACCGTATAAGTGTTTAATCTTACGACGGTTGAGTGAGAAGTTACCTGTAGCACTCCATTCAAAGTTTTTGCGTCTCATGATGTTGGCATTCAATGTCAATTCAAAACCTGTATTCTGGAGTTGTCCCATATTACTCAATACTTTGCTGAAACCGGTGATGGGTGGGATGGCACGGTCCATGAGCAAATCATTGGTCATTTTCTTGTATACTTCGATAGAACCGCTTAAGATATCTCCGAAGAGTCCGAAGTCCAAACCTATATTATATGATTTGGCACGTTCCCATTTTAACTTGCTATTTGGCATTTTTTGGTTCAACGTATAAGTGGTGGTATAGAATTTGCCATTTCCATCGATCCAGCAAGTTGGGTTAGAGGTTAACTCTGCAAGGGCAGCGTAGATACCGATGTCTCTATTACCATTTTCACCCCAAGAGAAACGTAATTTACCATAGCTTAACCATGAGGAGGTTTTCTTCATGAATTTTTCTTCTGTGAATACCCATGCTAAGGCAATGGCAGGGAATGTAGCACGTGGGTTCATCATACCGAAAGCTGAGTAACCGTCACGACGAACCGAAGCGGTCAACATATACTTATTACTAAAAGAGTAGAACAAACGCCCCATCAAAGCATCGCCGGTAGTATATTGGTCAGTACTCAATGCAGTAGGATTGTTGCCCAAGTGGATGCCATGATAGCCTAATGCGTCACTTGGATTGTATCCTTTGTTAGTGCTCTTAGTCATCCAACTTTGTGACTTTTCGGCATTGACTAGGAAAGTTGCTTCTACTTTATGTTTATCGAGGAACTCATATTTCCAGTTGAAAACATTGTCTACCTGCCAGTTGAAAGCTTTATTATGCTGGCGGAAGGAAGAACCTCCTTCTCCTGCCCAGGCATCGTTCTTGGCTGATTTGTGCTCAAAGCTTTCGTTCCAGGCTAAACGCGGAGTAAAGTTCATCTGGTAAGAGAAACCGAACGGTAAATTCAGACGCCCGTAGATAGTTCCATCTAGATTCATGTATACTTGTTTCTTATCTGTATATTTACGGTCATAGAATGGGTTGGCGATGGTGTTTGAACCATTAGGATAGTGCTGGTTAGCACTTTCTGGATTGTTAACATCATTACTACAATACGGAGAAAACCATGTCAGAGCTTTAGTATCGACAGCAATAGCGCTTTCGTCACGGCTGGAGAAGTTCATATTCAGTCCCACTGTGATATACTTGCTAACATTGGATTCCAGATTCAGGCGGGTAGTGAAACGGCTAAATGCATCACCATCTTTGATACCTTCATTGTCCATATAGCCAATAGACCAATAGTATTGGTAATCTTCACCTTTCTTGCTAATGCTGACGTTGTAGTTTTGTTGTACTGCATTGTTTAACATCAAATCTTGCCAATTGGTTAGTTTACCATTGAAATAATTATTGATTTCAGGGGTAGATAGATCCAGACGTGACAACCATTTCGTTATTAGTTCTTCTTCTGATACAGACGTAACTTTATCCTTCTGGTCATAATTATACCAATCTACTTTATCTATTCCATTAAGTTTCCTTGGATCGGTATACATTCCCGGATATTGTTCAAGGTATTCATCCGTTTGCCTACCGATTTCGTATGCTTGGCGGAAATCAAGAAATTGCTCGGCATTTCTGAGTTTGCGGCTCTTAATAGGAGTGACCAACCCCCAACTTGTATTGACGTTAATCACTGGCTTACTGCCTGCTATACCTTTTTGTGTAGTGATAGCAATGACTCCGTTTGCTGCTTTTGCACCATATACGGCAGCAGAACTGGCATCTTTCAGTACGTCGATTGAAATGATGTCGTTGGGGTTCAATTCACTAAGTTCGCCATTATAAATAACCCCGTCTACAACAAGTAACGGTTGTGAACCGGCTTTTAACGTACCCTTACCACGTATCAGGAAGTCACCGCCACCTTTTGCTTCGTTGTTGACTGAAATATTCAGACCGGCAGCATTAGCACGCAATAAGTCGTGCATATTACGGGGCATTTCTGCTTTTAAGTCGGTCGGACGAATGTTTGAAATAGCACCGGTTAGATCCTTCTTTTTAGCTGTACCATATCCGATAACTACAACTTCGTCGAGTGCTTGAGCGTCTTCCTGCATTGTAATGTTTAGATTGCTTTGCTGTACTTTGACTTCCACATCTTTGTATCCGATATAGGAAAGAACCAGTGTTTGACCGTTTTTTGCGGTAATGGTAAAGTTACCGTTCATATCTGTGATGACACCGTTATTGGTACCTTTTACCATGACAGTAACGCCAATGAGGACTTCTCCCTTGTTATCTACTACATGCCCTTTTATTGATATATTGCCCGTTTGTTGTTCTGGAGCAACACTATGAACCTGCATTGAAAGGGATGTCGTAATGAAGGGCTGACCAGCTTGTACTGTACCAATGCCCAACAAAGCAGTCAGAGCTACTGATTGGACCAGACGATAGCATCGTTTGTGACCTTGCTGCCACATGCATGGATGTGATGAATTGTTTTTCATATAACTGAATAATAATTTAGTATTTAGATATTTATTAGTCTTTACAGATTGCAACTTTATGATTTTCAACCTCAAAATTGCTGGATAATAATATTGTTTCTATTCTATTCTTTTTAGATTTGCTTTATGTTATACATTTGATTACACTTGCAAATCTCTGAAATAATATTATAACTTATGCAAAGAATGATGAAAATCATCGGGAACGATTTTGTGGTTTTTTGATGTTAATAGCTTGTTATATAGTTGATTATTCCTATGTAAAAACATGTTTTTGCATACCTTGTGCAGAAAGATAGTTAGCTTTTGTTAAGGAAAACGTTCCCGTTGATTTTGCAGATAATGATTCTATATTATTCTATAATATTGTGATATTTGCCATGTTGTTGAACTTTTAAGTAATTAATATGATGATATATTTATCCATTTTTTATAAATTTCGTCTACAGAGAATAATCTTATTGTTAGTTTTAGCTTTTTATTCTTTAGTTCTGTGTGCGCAGTTTGTGGACTATGAAAGAATAACCCCTCATCCTCGTTTATTATTAACGCAAGGAGGAGAAGAAGCTGTAAAGAAATCAATAGCAACGTTTCCATCGTTATTGAAGGTTCATAAGCGTATATTGGAAGAATCTGATGAGATACTCATCCAACAAATGGCGGAACGAGTTATGGAAGGGAAGCGGTTGCTGAGCGTTTCCCGTTTGGTATTAAAACGTATTTTCTATCTTTCATATGCCTATCGTATGACGAAGGAAGAAAAGTATGCTTATCGTGCGACACAAGAAATGCTTTCGGTAAGCCGTTTTCCAGATTGGAATCCATCTCACTTTTTGGATGTGGGAGAAATGGTGTTGGCATTATCCATAGGTTATGATTGGCTTTATGAGTATTTGGAATCGGAAACACGTTCTATAGTACGTGACGCAATTGTAGAAAAAGGCTTGGATGCCGCTGCTCCAGATGAGTGGTTTTACAGGGCAGCCTCTAATTGGAATTCTGTTTGTAATGCTGGTTTATTGTATGGTGCACTTGCAATTTTTGAGGATGTGCCGGATAAGGCAAAAAAAATCATAGAGAGGTGCTTGCTGACTAATCCTAAAGCTTTATCGGCTTATGGACCGGACGGAGGATATCCGGAGGGCTTTCATTATTGGGGATACGGTACCAGTTTTCAGGTGTTACTTATTGCTGTCCTTGAAAGTGCATTGGGGACGGATGCCGGATTGTCCGAATATCCTGGTTTTTTGGAATCAGCTCGCTTTATGGAATTTATGACAGCTCCAAGTGGTGAATACTTTAATTTTTCGGATGCTGTTAATGGAGTGAGATGTAATATGATGATGTTTTGGTTTGCTAAGAAAATGGGGGATTTATCTTTGCTATGGTTAGAAAATCAATATTTAGAGAATCCTTCAGTTTGTTTTGCAGAAGATCGTTTATTGCCCTGTCTGTTGATTTTTTGTGCTCATCAGGATTTGAGTAATATACAACCGCCTTCCTGCCATTTCTGGCATAATAGTGGAAAGACTCCGGTTTTTATTTATCGTGGCGGATGGAATAGTAAAGAGGATAGCTATTTGGCCGTAAAAGGAGGTTCTCCTCTAACTTCTCATGCACATATGGATGCCGGTTCATTTATTTATGAAAGGAAGGGAATACGCTGGGCGATAGATCTTGGAATGCAAAATTACTTAAGTTTGGAGAGTAGAGGAATAAATTTATGGGATCAGTCTCAAGAAGGACAACGGTGGGGAGTGTTCCGTCTTGGTAATATGGCACATAATACGCTTACGATAAACAATAAGCGGCATTTAGTGAATAGTTATGCTTCTATTAACAGAATATATAAAAGTGAAGATATGAAAGGGGCAGAAGTAGATCTTATAAGCGTTTTTGCTGATGATATGGAAAAAGTTGTCCGCATCATTTATCTGAATGAAGAAGATGATCTGATTGTGAAAGATGAACTGGTTACGGGAGAAAAAGAGGCTTTGGTAACTTGGATTATGGTAACACCGGCTGAAGCAAAGATCATCGGTAAGAATCAAATGGAATTGGCTAAGGATGGATATCGAATGTTGCTTACCGTGATTGCACCAGGTGATGTTGAAATGAAACTTTGGTCCAATGAACCTCTCTATGCTTTTGATGAACCTAATCCGGGAAGTATGCGTGTAGGTTTTGAAACCCATCTTCCCGCAAACCGGAAGAATTTGTTGAAAGTGACATTAAATCTTATCAGATGAATTGTTTATTAATTAAATTATAAAAAGGATTTATGAAAGAAAAATGGCTCTTATTAAGTTTAATTGGTTTCCTTATTTCGTGTTCGAAACAGGAATCAATGGATGCATTGACGGCACGTGTATTTACCGTTGCTGAACAGCAGTATTTGACAATGGATACTCGTTTGGAGGTTACTACTTTACCGCAGTCCATAGCTTCGGACAGCACATTTAAATCTTCGACAATTTATTGGTGGTGTAGCGGGTTTTATCCCGGTTCACTCTGGTATATTTATGAGTATACTCAAAATGAAGCCGTGAAGACATTGGCCGAAAAGAATACGTTGAAGCTGGATCCCATTCAATACGTGACCAATGATCATGATGTAGGTTTCCAGTTAAATTGTAGTTATGGTAATGGTTTTCGTCTTACGGGAAATGAAGATTATAAGAAAGTTCTTTATCAAGGGGCACAATCATTGGCGACCCGCTTTAGTTCCGTAACTGGAGTAATCCGGAGCTGGGATTTTTTGCGTCGTGGTTGGAAATACCCTGTTATCATTGATAATATGATGAATCTGGAATTATTGATGTTTGCATCGAAAGCCTTTGATAATGATACTTTGGAATATGTAGCTCGTACGCATGCAAATACTACCCTTAAAAATCATTTCCGTAAAGATTATTCTTCTTATCATCTAGTAGATTATGACCCTGAAGATGGACATGTGCGTAGCCGGCAAACAGTACAGGGTTATTCCAATGAATCATCATGGGGGAGAGGGCAAGCCTGGGCGCTTTATGGCTATACAATGATGTTTCGTATGACCGGAGATGAAAAGTATTTGGAGCACGCAGAAAATATTGCCGATATGCTTCTTTCACGTCTTCCGGTTGATGGTATTCCTTATTGGGACTTTGATGCTCCTAACGGTAATGAATATCGCGATGCTTCAGCCGGTGCAATAATGGCCTCTGCTTTTGTGGAACTGAGTGGTTTTGCTACGGATGAGAAAGCAAGACAAAATTATCTATCAATAGCTGAAAAACAACTTCGAACTCTTGCTTCATCTCATTATCTTGCTGAACCGGGAACTAACTGTAATTTTATTCTAAAGCATAGTGTCGGTAATCTTCCAGAAAAGAGCGAAGTAGATGTACCACTTTCTTATGCCGATTATTATTTCTTAGAAGCATTGTTACGTTATAAAAAGGCTATGGGATAGGCTTGCATAGTTTTTTCTCTCGAAGAGTTGGCTTGTTTAAGGCTAACTTTTCGAGAGAAAAACGTATTTAACTTCTGCTTTTTCCTAATATATTCCGCTGGATATGCACGTTTCTATAGGGTTATGAACAAAATGTGATAAAGTGGTAGGGTGATAAAGTGATAACACCCTGTGATATATAGCGCAGCCACTTTATCACCCTATCACCTTATCACTCCTTTATTCCTTCCCATACTGTTATGGATTATCTTACTTCACCTTTATAAGTACACAGTCGTTTTCCTTTCATGGAAATTCTATTTACCCCAAATGGTAACTTTGTTCACTTCACACGGTAACTCCATTAACATGCCGAGGTAAAGGTCGTTACAATAAGGGGTAAAGGCCGTTACATACGGCGGTAAACGCTTTTACATCTTATGGTAAGCTTTTGGTAAATACTATTAGCTGATTATCAGTAAACTAGCAAGAAACTCATCAGCAATCTTTGATTCATTCCTTTTCGGTTATGAATTAATTCACCACAGATTACACAGATTCACACAGATTTATTAATCTAATAATCAGTAAAATAAAGTCTGTGTCAATCTGTGTAATCTGTGGTGAGTCTTATTCCTTTCTATACCGTTATGAATCAATTTCAACTCCTGATTCGCATTAATATGAGATTATGCTGATGCACGTTTAGTATGTTGTTGTTTTAAGATGATAGCGATGGGGTTTGGACGATAATGTAGCTTCTTGGCTAAAGCCTGTACAGCCTTTCTGGTGTTCAGGCTAATATCTTTTTTATTGGCTAATGCGCGTGATATGGTAGATGGTGCCAGATTGAGTTGGCGTGCCATTTCTTTGATGGTAATTTTAGGTTGTTTGCAGACTTCCGTATTATTCTTATGGCATTGTTTAAGTTTCACTGCCATGATATTGGGCTTGTAGTTTAATTTGGTGGCCAATTCCATCACGATTTCTTTTGTTTGCGAATTTACATCCCACTGGTCTGCCAAAGCTCTGGATACAGTGGAAGTAGAAAGATTTAGTGCTTTAGCGATTGTTTTAAGTGTTACTTGAGATTTCATGGTATTTACTTTATTAGGGTTAATATTATTTTCTTTATTGTTGCTGCAAAGTTAGAATGCAATGAATATTAGGACTTTACGATATGTCTCAGAAACTCCCGGATTTGTGTCATTAAGGAATAAAAGGTATATTTGCAGCATGTTTAGCCGATATATAGTATTGATATTATTCTTTTTTTGTTGGTCGAGTGGAAGTGCCCAGCTTTTAACCGACAAATTGTTCTTCGAACATTTGACTACCGAAGACGGACTTTCTCATAATTATGTGCAATCCATATATCAGGATAAGGATGGTTTTATCTGGTTGGGAAGTGATAATGGTTTAAACCGTTATGACGGACAGCGTATCGATATTTTTAGTACTAATACCCAACCCACTCTTGGAGGTAATAAAATACGCCGCATCATTCAGGACAGGGATAAGAATTTATGGATATTGCATGAAAATGGTTTGGACAGGATGAAATATTCTACTCAGCAAGTAAAAAGTTTCCTGTATGACAAGAACCAAAGTAGCCGTTGGGTTGGGATTGGGGTTGATAAAGAGGAGAGCTTGGTAGCCTATACGGAAAAGAAAATATTCAGATATGATATGGAAAAAGATACTCTTGTGGTTCTGCAGGACGCTCCGGAGGAATATCGATATTCTGCATTTGTGCAGGCTGGTGGGAAATATTATGTAGGTACTCGCCAACATGGCATTATTGTATATGATGAAAACTGGCAATTGCTTGAGCATATTTATCCCAAGTCCATAGAGAAAGGCCCCTTGACTGACGGATTGATAAATGTGTTGCGGGTGGATTCAGAAGGTTGTCTTTGGAGCGTGATCGTAGGTATATGTATTAACAAATATAATCCTAAGACCAAGGAAGTGAAAACTTATAAGCTTTCTTCTACATCTCTCCTTAATAAGGAGATTAGGGATATCATAGAGTTGAATAAGGACTATATGTTGATTGGCACTTTCAACGGTCTATTTAGGTTACATAAGGATAATATGGAGGAAGTGATAGTAGAAAAAGGAGAAATCGGGGAAGAAGGAGGCTTGAGCTATTATTCTATATATTCTTTGTTTAAGGATAGGCAAGGAATAGTGTGGGTTGGTACATATGCCGGTGGTGTGAACTACAGTCACAGCTATAATCAGCGCTTCAGATTCTTTGCTCCTTCTCATTTGGCTGGACGCTTCAGGATGGCAAAAGAAGATGCTGATAATAATATTTGGTTCGCAACAGAAGGTAACGGTTTGCTGTGTCATCGTCCGAAAACAGGCCAAGTGGAATCTTTTTGGTTGAACGAAAACAAGCATCACAATGATAATATTATTAAATCGATCTGTATATCCGGTGATACAATCATGTGCGGTAATCAACGGGGAGAAGTCTATAATTATTCTATAAAGAGGAATAAATTCTCATTATTGCGGAAATACGATAATACAAATATATTGTATATTTTCAAAGACTCTAAAGGACATTGGTGGATATCCGTACAGGATCAGGGCGTTTTCTGTCTGAATATGGATTCCGTGCGATTCCCATGCTCGAATTACATAGATGAGATAGATCCTGGAATACTTGTGTTTGCCACCCAGAAAGATGGATTGTATGTCTATAATCTGAATACAGGACAAAAGAAACAGATAAGTGCGGCAGATTTGGGGGTTCCTGCAGATAAATCGCTTAGTATAACTTCTTTTTGCCGTGATTCGGAACATAACCTATGGATGACGACTGAGAGACAGGGACTCTTATCTGTAGATAAACATTGGAAAATGCGAAAGCAACATTTGTCGCATACCAAGGTTCATTCGGATAAACTTTATTTCGTTGCCAAACAGAATGAAGAGAGGTTATGGGTAATTGGTGCACACAAATTGTATTTGTTCGATCCAAAAGAAGAACAATTACATACTTTTGATAATAACAACGGTTTGCGTCTGACCGATATGGATGCCTCCAGTCTGATAGATTCAGCCAATCGTTTTTGGATATTGGGTAATACCGGCTATATAATGGTAGATAATCGGAATTTTATGTTGAATGATATACCGGCTTCTGTGATTCTTACTACGTTACGTATTAATAATAAATTGCAAAGACCTTGTGAAGGTTCTGTGTTAGATAAATGTTTGGCTGAGACATCCATGTTATGTTTAAAACACAATCAGACAAACATTTCAATAGCCTATGCGAGTGATAACCATATATATGGTAATAGCGACCGGTTCTTTTATAAGATGGATGGAGTAGACCCGGATTGGGTGGATGCGGGTAATCGTCGCGAAGTATTCTATAGTAATCTAGCCTCCGGTAACTACCTTTTAAGGATCAAAGTACTTAATAATGATGGAACGATAGGGCCGGAAACTCATTTGAAAATTGAAGTGCTTCCCCCTTTATGGGCGCGTTGGTGGGCATTTGCTATTTATGCTGCTATTATTTTCTACATATTGCAACGTTATATTGCCTATAAGCAAAGGAAACAACGGTTAGAGCACGAACTGTACCTCAAACAAATTGAAAAGGATAAATCTGAGGAGTTCAACCGGGAATTGCAGACCTTTTTTACGCAAGTGGCGCATGAATTCAGGACTCCGTTAACTTTGATTCTAAATCCTTTGGACGAGATACAGAAAAAGATAATACATGTTTCCGGAGTAAAAGAAGACTTGCAGTTAATCCGTCGTAATACCAAACGCTTACTCACGTTGGTAAATGATCTGATGGATTTGAGGAAGATAGAAAATGGCAATGGGGAACTGGAATTATCTTCTTTTAATTTTAATGATTTTATTCAGGAGATTTATTACTCTTTTCAGGTTACTGCTCGGCAAAGAGATATAGCATTGCAGCTTTCTCTACCGGAGACACCTATATTAGCTACATTTGATAAGGACGCATTAGAGAAAGTGTTCTTTAATTTATTGTCCAATGCCCTGAAGTTTACTCCGGAGGGGGGAACTGTAATTTTGGCTGTTTCCCTGATTGAAGGAGAGAAGCCGAGAATACACATTGAAGTGAAAGACACAGGAGTAGGAATATCTAATGAGGATATAAGCAAGATATTCAAACCTTTTGCACTGTCTCATCAGGATTTGCATGGGCAGATGGGAGGTAGTGGAGTTGGTCTGACCATAGCAAGAGCTATTGTAGAAAAACATCAGGGAACTATATCGGTTAGACGCAGGGAACCGCATGGTACTTGTTTTTCCATTGATTTGCCGTGGAGATATGATAAATGTTACGAAATGGCGGCTCAATACACATTGGATGAGAGTGAGGATGTAGTAGACAGTGCTTCTTCTTTTAAAGTTACTTCAATTTCTGAGACAATTTTGTTGGTGGATGATAATGTTGAAATTCTGACTTATCTTCAGAAAAAATTGTCGCGAAACTTTAAAGTTATTACAGCCCAGAATGGACGTGAAGCATTGGAGGTATTAGGCAAAGAAAATATGTCATTAGTAGTGAGTGATGTCATGATGCCTGAAATGGATGGGATGGAATTATGTACGTATATTAAAGAGAATCCTTCTTTTTGCCATCTTCCTGTCATATTGCTGACTGCAAAATCCATGACCATGTATGTTGAAGAAGGCTTTCAGGCCGGTGCGGATGACTATCTTGTGAAACCTTTCAAAGTCTCTACCTTGATAGTCCGTATTAATAATATTCTGAGCGGTCGGAAGAAATTGAAGGAGATTTATGGAAAACAACTCTCTTTAAAGAGTGTAGGCATTGAGTTGGAACCTGCAGATAAATCTTTTGCTGAACAATATGAGGCAGTGGTGAAAACACATCTTTCTAATCCAGAGTTGGATGTGGAAATGTTATGCAAGGAAATGGGAGTGAGCAGAGCTAAATTATATCGTAAGGTAAAGGCTATTACTAATCTTTCTCCGGCAGAATTGATCCGTAATATCCGTTTGGAATGTGCTGCTGAGATGCTTCGTACTTCTCAACAGACAGCAACGGAAATTGCCTATCAAACAGGATTTGGCAGTTATAATCATTTTGGTGATTATTTTAAGAGTGTTTATGGAGTTTCTCCTAAAGTATATAAGGAGAGGTATAAGAACACCTGATTTATTCGTTTATAGAGTCGATTGCAGCGTGCAAAGATTTGGAAATGTATATTGGGGCTAACAAGGCCGTCTAAAAATAAACTGTACCTCACAATTTAGAACTGCCCCCAAAAGTTAGACACGAAACTTTAGGAGCAGTTCTCTTAAAACGATAATTCCGTTTGATTTGTTAGCAATGTGAATAATAGATAATGTTTACCAATTATCTGTGCGGAATAGGCAAGCCGGTAGGCCATCCTTATTATAAAGATTTCCGTCCGGATTGTTCTCCCAGTTATAGCGTACAGCAATAGGGTTAGGAACTTTCGGATTCCAAATAACAATTCGATTATCTTTGAGTTCTCCCTGTGCCCAGTAGAATTTTTTATCTTCTCCTGCGATGGTAAACCCTTGCAGACATCCATATCGGCTGCGTATTTCTAAACCGGAACCTGTATTTTTGAATGTAATTATGATTTTGTCACCATTGATTTCCATACGTTCGAACATGGGGCTTTCACTGACAATATCCGGACGCCCATACTCGTGATGCAACACTTGTAATGCTACCCTCATACCTACTTCTTGTTTGTTGCGAGGATGAAGATCATGCGGATCTCCTAAGTCGCTGGTAACAATGAGATGGGTTTTAGGAACTGTTAGAACTTTACGCTGAGCATCTCGTATTTCCGCCCAAAGTGGTGTCTTGTTAGTAGAATCGAAGTTGGGAAGTTGGATGATATAAAACGGTAATTCTGAATTCCAGCGATTACGCCAGTCACTGATCATACATGTGAGCCAATCGGTATAAGGTTCTGCATTTCCTACATTGTTCTCTCCTTGATACCAGACGACTCCTTTAATGGCGAAGGATAGCAGTGGATGGATCATTGCATTGTATACCAATGATGGATAATCATTACGCTTTGCTTCCTTATTTGTTCGTGTAAAGTATTCTGTAGGGGGGGATAGTTTCTCGTTTTTGTTATATCGGTCTAGTCGTTTTTGTGGTAGTGTATTGGCAGCTTCCAGACTTGTCCAGGTTTCTACGATTGTACCGCCCCATGATGAATTTATAATGCCAATAGGTATATTTGTTTCCTCATAAACCTTTCTAGCGAAGAAATAAGCCACTCCAGAGAAACGACCTACGGTTTCAGGTGAACATACGAGCCATGTTGTGCTGATTGTATCTTTAGGGGATAATTCCATGCGGCGAGGTATGTTTAAAGTTCGGATTTGTGAATAGTTGGCATTCTTTTTCTCCACTTCCGCATTAGTGACGTTGTTTACTACCCATTGCATGTTAGACTGTCCGCTACATAACCATACATCTCCGATAAGAATATCCTTGATACTTATTTGGTTGTCTTTTCCGGTGATTTGCAGTTGATAGGGACCTCCGGCTTCCAGAGCTTTCAGGTTAACTTCCCAGTATCCCTTGGCGTCGGCTTTTGCCGTTTGTTTTTGCTCTGCGAATAAAATTTGTATTTTCTCCTTTGGATCAGCCTGTCCCCATATACGAATAGGCTGGTTCCTTTGTAGTACCATTCCATTGGAATAGATGGCTGGCAATGTCACTTTGGCTTGTACACTTAAAGAGGCAAATAGAAAAATAAATAATAAATGTTTCATGGTAGATTATTTTTTATGCGAAAGTAAGTGAATGCTATAACATATACAATAGATGTGCAGATAAAATTATCGGAAACGATTTCGTGCTTCATGTATTAGATAAACGTCTTGTATATAGTGTTTTAATGTGAAAGTGAATTTGCAAACGTTCCCGGTGTTTTCATACATAAACAGTAAACCGGACTTAAGTAAATGTCTATATTTGTGACGCATTATTTAATTTAGTATTAATCAAAATATCACTTTAAACCAATAAAATCGATTTATGAGAAGATTTTGTCTGACACTTACATTTCTGAGTGCATTCTTGAGTTTTAGTATAGCTCAAAAACAATATCAGTTAAAGTCACCGAATGGGAAGCTTGAACTAAGTATCGAAGCCGATGATCAAATTTGTTATTCCTTAAGACATGAAAATACAGCGATTATTGTCTCTTCGCCGATTTCCATGTCATTAAGCAATAATAAAATATTAGGCGTGAAGTCTAAAGTTAAGAATATACGTAGGCGTGTGATTGATGAGAATATCACTACTGCCATTTACAAACGGAGTGAGATAAGAAATCGTTGCAATGAGCTGTCTCTTACTTTCAGGGATGGATTTCAATTAGAATTCAGAGCTTATGATGAAGGAGTTGCATATCGCTTCGTCGTTACGGAGAATAAGCCTTTTAATGTAATAGCTGAAGAAGCTACATTTAATTTTGACGATGATTATATGGTGTATATTCCCTATGTGAGAGGAGGAAAAAATAAAAAGGTGGAAGACCAGTTCTTCAATTCTTTTGAGAATATCTATACACATGTCAATCTAAGTGAAATGGGTACTAATCAATTGGCTTTTACTCCGGTTGTTGTGGAGTTGAAAGATGGAAAGAAGCTTTGTATTGCAGAATCAGACGTGGAGAGTTATCCTGGCATGTTTGTTCGCAATGCGAATCAGTCTAATTCTTTGAAAGGTGTTTTTGCTCCGTATCCGAAAGAAACGGTACAAGGTGGGCACAACAAATTACAAAAACTGGTTACTGCAAGAGAAGATTATATTGCGAAGTGTTCCGGTAGACGAAGTTTTCCCTGGCGCATTGCTATTGTATCTTCTGATGATAAAGAGCTCCTTGATAATGATATGGTTTATAAACTGGCTGCTCCCTCCCGCTTGGAGGATACTTCATGGATTAAGCCTGGCAAGGTGGCTTGGGAATGGTGGAACAGTTGTGGGTTGTCCGGTGTGGATTTCAAAGCTGGTGTGAACAATGTTACCTATAAAGCCTATATTGATTTTGCTTCTAAGCATGGTATTGAGTATGTGATTTTGGATGAAGGCTGGGCCGTAAATCTAAAAGCTGATTTATTTCAGGTTGTGCCGGAAATAGATTTGAAAGAGTTGGTTGCTTATGCTGATTCTAAACATGTAGGGCTGATTTTGTGGGCTGGTTATTATGCTTTTGAACGTGATTTGGAAAGAATCTGCAAACATTATTCGGAATTGGGTATTAAAGGATTCAAGGTAGATTTCATGGACCGTGACGATCAAGCAATGGTTGATTTTCACTATCGTGGGGCTGAGATAGCTGCAAAATACCATTTAATGTTAGATTATCATGGCACTTATAAGCCGACAGGAATGAATCGTACTTATCCGAATGTGATTAATTTTGAGGGCGTACATGGCTTGGAACAGTTAAAGTTCTCTGGCAGTGAGAATGTGGATCAGGTTACCTATGATGTGACTATGCCTTTCATTCGTATGATTGCAGGACCTGTGGATTATACTCAAGGCGCAATGAAAAATGGCAATAAACGCAATTTTCGTGCTGTTAATGAAGAACCTATGAGTATGGGAACCCGTTGCCGCCAGCTGGCTGAATATGTAATATTCGAAGCTCCGCTATCTATGTTGTGTGATAGTCCTGTTCTCTATGAGCGTGAATCTGAGTGTACCTCTTATATTTCAGATATTCCGACAGTATGGGATGAGACAAGGGCCTTGAATGGAAAAATAGGAGAATATATCTCAATGGCCCGTCGTAAAGGAGATGTTTGGTATGTAGGAGCGTTGACTAACTGGAAAAAGCGTACGATGGAATTTGATTTGTCATTTCTGGGTGAAGGTAAATGGACAATTGAGCTTTATAAGGACGGTATAAATGCGGATAAGATAGCTTCTGATTATCGGAAGTCTGTTATCTTTGTTCCCCAAAATCGTAAACTAACAGTGAATTTGGCAGAAGGTGGAGGATGTGCAATGAAAATTTATAAAAAGTAATAGAGAAATATTTATGAAGAAGAAATTTTTAGGTTGGATTTTATTTCTGATAACTATCTGTAATGGCCAGTACGTTGGTGCTCAGGAGTTACTGACAAATGTATATGGCAGACAATATACTTTCTTGAATGGAAAGTGGAATGTTATTATTGATCCTTATCAGCAAGGTCGGCGAACCTCTATCTATAAGAACAGACCTTTGAGAAATAAGGCTGACTTTAAAGAGTATGAGTTCGAAGGAGGGTTACGTTTGAATGTACCTTCCGATTGGAATTCGCAGCTTCCTGAACTTAAATATTATGAAGGTACGGTGTGGTATGCCCGCAAATTTAAGGTGAATAAAAATCAGGATGAGAATCTGTTTCTCTACTTCGGAGCTGTGAGTTACCGTTGCCGGGTCTATCTGAATGGAAAAGAGATAGGTAGTCATGAAGGTGGATTTACGCCATTTCAGTTCAATATCACTGATTTGATAATAGAAGGAGAAAATTTTCTGGCTGTGGAAGTGAATAATACTCGGACGGTAGATGCAATTCCTGCGCTGTCATTTGACTGGTGGAATTATGGCGGCATAACGCGTGATGTGATGTTGGTACATACTCCTAAAGTATATATCAGCAATTACTTTATACAACTGGATAAATACAAGCCGGATTATATTCATGCAATCTTGCAACTGTCAGAGCGGAAAGCGGGTCAGAAAGTGAGAATTGAAATTCCTGAACTGAAAATCGCATCTGAAGTACAGACTGATGGACAAGGAATAGCGAAAACATCTTTCCGTGCAAAGAACTTAGAACGTTGGTCGCCCCAAAAACCTAAACTTTACCAAGTTACAGTTTCTTCTGCAACGGATCATGTGAAAGAGAATATAGGCTTTCGTAATCTTAGTGTGAAAGGGACGAAGATTTATCTGAATGACGCTCCGATCTTTATGAAAGGAATCAGTTTCCATGAAGAAATAGCGCAACGCCAGGGAAGAGCATTTTCAGAGCAGGATGCTGTAGCATTACTTTCTGAAGCAAAGGAATTAGGTGCCAATTTAGTACGTCTGGCGCATTATCCGCAGAATGAATACATCGTTCGTCTGGCTGAAAAGATGGGTATTATGTTATGGGAAGAAATTCCTATCTGGCAAGGAATTGATTTTAAAAATGCCGGGACGCGTATGAAGGCGCAAAGAATGTATACGGAAATGGTTATGCGTGACAGAAATAGGTGTGCCTTGGCCTTCTGGGGAGTTGCCAATGAAACGGCCCCTTCCGAAGCCCGCAATGCTTTTCTGAAGAGTCTTGTCGAGCACTGTCACGAGATGGACACTACCCGTCTGATAACAGCAGCTTTCGACCTGCCGAAACTAAATCCTGAAACGAAGGCTTTTGAAATGAACGATTCTTTTATCGAAGAGTTGGATGTAGTATCGATTAATAAATATATGGGGTGGTATCATGCCTGGCCGTCAGATCCTTCGGAAGTGTGTTGGAATGTGGCTCCTGGTAAACCGTTGATTTTTTCTGAATTTGGTGGTGAAGCCCTTTACGGGCAATCGGGAGATTCTACGGTAACCAGTTCATGGAGCGAAGAATATCAGGAAAAGCTGTTTAGAGATAATCTGGAGATGTTCAACAATGTGAAAAATTTGGCCGGTATCTCTCCCTGGATACTATTTGATTTCCGTTCTCCGTATCGTTTTCATCCTACGAATCAGGAAGGTTGGAATCGGAAAGGGCTTATTTCTGATCAGGGATTTAGGAAAAAGGCTTGGTATGTGATGAAAGAGTTCTATAATAATAAGTGATGATATGAAAAAGAATAGTCTTTTATGTGCAATAATTTGGGGTATCATGGCAACTACTTTGCCCGCCCAGACAGTGAAGAAGGATTATACTCATCAGGTAGATTCTGTACTGAAGCTTATGACTGTGGAAGAAAAAGTAGGACAAATGATTCAGTATTCCAATAATAAGCTTCTTACTGGTCCTTCCCTTGACAGTCGTAATCATACGGAAGAAATCAAACGTGGTGAGGTAGGTTCTATTTTCAATATATTGACTGTAGAGCGTGCAAAGCAATATCAGGATTTGGCTATGCAGTCCCGTTTGAGAATCCCGTTAATTTTTGGTTTGGATGTTGTACATGGGATGAGGACCATTTTCCCGATACCGATGGCTGAGGCTGCCAGTTTTAATCTAGAGCTGATAAAAAAAACGGCAAGTGTGGCAGCAGCGGAGACTTCTGCCCATGGAATTCACTGGACGTTTGCTCCCATGGTTGATATTTCTAGGGATGCCCGTTGGGGGCGTTCGATGGAAGGAGCTGGGGAAGACCCTTGGTATGGTAGCCAGGTGGCAAAGGCTCGTGTAGAAGGTTTTCAGGGTACTGATTATAATGATAGAAACACAGTTCTTGCTTGTGCGAAGCATTTTGCTGCTTATGGAGCAGCGGTAGCAGGTAAGGATTATGCTGAAGCTGATATCTCGGAACATACACTTCTACAAGTATATTTACCACCATTTCGGGCTGCGGTAGAAGCCGGAGTGGGTACTTTCATGAATGCTTTTAATGAAATAAACGGTATTCCGGCAACTGCCCATAAGCCTCTTTTGAGAGATATTCTGAAAGGAGAATGGGGATTCAAAGGCTTTGTAGTCAGTGATTGGGGCTCTGTTGGTGAGATTGCCAAACATCGGATGGCAAAAGATAATGAGGATGCCGGTCGGTTGGCCGCTATTGCAGGCTGTGACATGGATATGCATTCTATGACTTATGCCAGACATTTGGTCAATTTGGTAAAACAGGGAGCTGTAGACATTACCTTGATTGATGATGCTGTAAAGCGGATTTTGACAGTGAAATTTGAATTAGGCTTGTTTGATGATCCTTATCGTTATAACTATCGTGGAAAGGAAATCGAAAACAAGAAAGTAAATGCTGCTCACAGGAAAGTGGCTCGTGAAGCTGGGGCTGGTTCAGTCGTCCTTCTGAAAAACCAAAATGTTTTGCCTGTTACATCCACTGCTGGTAAAATAGCTGTAGTCGGCCCTTTGAATAAAGCCAAAAAAGATATGCTGGGAAATTGGTCCGCCATTGGAAAGGCTGAAGAAGTAATTTCTGTTTTTGATGGTCTGAAAGCGGCCTTACCAAAAGCTAAAATTACCTATATTGAAGGTTATGATTTGGAAACGAATGAATTGAAACCATTACCGGATTTTTCTGAATATGACGTGATTATTGTATCAGTAGGAGAGCGTGCGATGGAGTCTGGAGAAGCGAAATCGAAAGTGGATATCAACATCAATGCTAATCAGCAGTTGATGGTGAAACAAATAAAGGAGAAGGCAGGGAAACCTGTTATCACTTTAGTTATGGGAGGCCGTCCATTGATTTTCTCCGATATGGAACCTTATGCCGATGCTATTCTTATGACTTGGTGGCTTGGTACGGAAGCAGGCAATTCTATTGCGGATGTGCTTATTGGTAAATATAATCCGTCTGGTAAGTTACCAATGACATTTCCCCGTCACGTAGGCCAGTGCCCGCTATATTACAATCATAAAAGTACAGGACGTGCCTGGGCGCCCAACAATCCGTGGGTAAGCGGTTATATGGATGAGAGTGTGAAACCTGCCTATGTGTTCGGATATGGCTTGAGTTATACGACTTTTGAAATAGCGGCTCCTGTGATGTCGAAAAAAGAATATAAAGCAGGAGAGCCAGTAGTGCTGACTACCTCTGTTACGAATACGGGGCAATATACGGGCAAAGAAACCGTTCAACTCTATTTGCAGGACGTGGTCAGTTCTGTGACCCGTCCGGTTATTGAGTTATGTGGAATCCGGCAGGTAGAATTGGCACCTGGAGAAACCCGAAAGATTGAATTTACCTTGTCTGAACAAGAACTAGGTTTCTTTAATTCAGATAAACAGTTCGTCACAGAGCCGGGTGACTTTAAACTCTTTGTCGGAAGCAGTTCGGATAATTTAAAAGCAACGGAATTTGAACTTATAAAAAAATAAATGGAATTACATGTAGTACGTCCTATTTTTATCCTATTGCTTTGGGGATTTACTTTGGGACTGAAAGCGGATGATTTATCCGTCATCAGGCAGAAGTATATAGAGAGTATATTATATAAGAATAAATCAGAACAGCAGTTGATACGACTGATGTGTCAGATGTCCCATGAGAAAGTAGTCGGTGACCAGATGGTTGTAGAATTAATGGAACGTTGCCCGATAGAAGTTGGATACGTTCGTCAATTATTATCTGATTTGAGTGAACAAGGTAGTTGGAATGGGCTCGATTTCACTAATAGTAAGGCTGCCAGTTGGCTTCCGCGGATTCATGCGGCCCGTGTGCTTGAGTTGGCTAAAGTTTATGCTAATTCGGAACATACCTTTTATAAATCAGCTGAGATTGCAGAGGCCATTCATAAGGCTATGGGATATTGGTTCCGGATGAAGCCAGTAGCTGCCAATTGGTGGTATAATGAAATAGGTATACCTAAAGTTTTGGGAGCTGCATTTGTTTTATTTGAAGACCAGTTGTCGACGGAAGAGAAGAAGCATGCTATTGAAGTGATGAACCAAGCAAAGATAGGGATGACGGCCCAGAATAGAGTTTGGCTAGCTGGCAATGTATTGGTGAAAGGACTATTGCTAAATGATATTCAACTGGTACAGGAAGCAAGGAATGCCATGAATGATGAGATAAAAATAGCTTATGGCAAAGCAGAAGGGATCAAGGTCGATTATAGTTTTCATCAACACGGACCTCAACAGCAGGTCGGGAATTATGGTGCAGCTTATTTGGCTACTATGAGTTTTTGGGCATATATTCTTGACGGCACTTCATTAGCGTTGGATCAAGAGCGTTTTAAGCTTATCACTAACTATACGAATGAAGGTGTGCGGAGAATCTTGTGGAAAAACAAGATGGATGTGAATAATCTTGGAAGGCAACTTTATCGGCAGGCACAGCGGAATAAGGCTTTTTCGAGCTTATTCTCTGCTAATGCATTGGCGCAAGTGAATAGTAAAGATTGTAATGTATATCATATGTTGATTGATGAAAATCTTGGGAATACATCAACTGCGTTGTTGGGACAATACCATTTCTGGAAATCTGATATGACAATCCATCGTTGTCCCACTTGGATGGCATCTGTAAGAATGGCATCGGACAGGGTGATCGGCACAGAGTCGGGTACGGATAACGTAAAAGGTTATTATTTGGCAGACGGTGCTCTCTACACTTATGTGGATGGTGATGAATATACGGATATATTTCCTTGTTGGGATTGGCGTAAAGTGCCTGGTGTGACTTGCTATCAGGAAGATAAGGCTGTCCATGTAATGGGATGGCTTGAAAAGCAAAATAAAGGCTCATTTGTGGGAAATGTGAATGATGGCACTATTGGCCTTACTTCGATGGATTTGGTAAGGGACGGGCTTTATGCTAAAAAGACGTGGATTTTTACACCAGATTATGTTTTATGTTTAGGAGCGGGCATTCGTTCTGATAGCAGTTATCAGGTGAATACTTCTGTGGAGCAGGCTGTACTAAGAGATGATTTATTGTATTGGAATAAAGGAAAGTGGGAAGCTGTGAAAGATTTGAAATTTTCCTGTGGGGATTCCCAGCGCTTTTTTCACCATCAGACTGGATACATCTTGTTGGAAGGCGAGGGGCGTATTTTCTCTGAACAGCGTACAAATTCTTGGAATGATATCATGAAGATATATCCTAAAAGCGAGTTGCAGACGAAAGATGTGTTTACTATTTATATGAATCATGGAATTCTTCCAAAAAATGACTCATATCAATACGTGATATTGCCGGCTACCACCCCTAAGGAAGTACAACACTTTGATTTATCTTCATTTAAAATAATTAGTAATACCAGTCAATGTCAGGCAGTCCAACTAAATAAAGAGACATATTTACTTGCATTGTATGAAGCTGGAAGTGTTCCCTTATCCGGTGAACTAAAGTTTGAAAGCAATAAAAAAGGGCTTTTTATTCTGCGTACTTATAAGAAAAAGTGGAAAGTGTATGCTTCAGATCCAACTCAGACAGAAACATCCATGGAAGTGATCCTTAATGGAAATAAAAGAGAAATCAAATTGCCCGAAGGCGAATATAAAGGGACTGTTGCCATGTTCTCTGAATGACTTGTGGAACAAAATCATAGTTATGAAGAAAATATTGATGAGATGGAGATGACGTGAAAATAAAATTAATGAAAATGTAGAATGGAAAAAGGTTGCAGTGACAAAACATTGCAACCTTTTTCTTTCTATTTAGCAAACATTTACAGCGGAATATATTCCACGAATGCTTCCATTGCTTCGTAAGATGCCAAACCGAGATTGTCATACAATGCGGCGGTACCACGGTTACGGTCTTCACTGCGTTGCCAGAACAAACGTTCGTCGTTGCCCAGGAATGGTGCACTTTCCATCTGAGACTGGTGCTTCAGGATTGAATTACGTTTTGCACGCAGTTCTTCCGGACTGATGGGCACTGCCATTTCAATGTTTTCAATTTCCCACTCGGCCCACGCACCACGATACATCCAAATACGGCAATCTTTCAACCATTTTGCACCTTCTTCTTTTTCCAGATCGATAGCAGCAAATACGGCATCTGTGCAAACACGGTGTGTTCCATGTGGATCGGCGAGGTCACCGGCTACGAATATTTGATGAGGTTTCACTTCACGCAGCAGGTTACGCACAATTTCCACATCAGCTTCGGTCAACGGACCTTTCTGTATTCTACCTGTTTCGTAGAACGGCAAGTCAAGGAAGTGGCAATGATCCAGAGGGATATTATTGTACGTACAAGCAGTGCGCGCTTCACCACGTCGTATCAAGCCCTTAATTGTGAGGATGTCACGTGTATCGATGTCACCATCTTTCTTCTCTTTCAGGAATTTACGGATTTCTGCATATTTATCAACAACTACCTTGTCTTCACTATTATTGAAGATCTGGTTGAAACCATTGATGAAATGCAGGAAGCGGATTACTTCTTCGTCACCTACGGCAATGTTACCGGAAGTTTCGTAAGCCACGTGTACGTCATGCTTTTGTTCTACCAAGCGGCGGATTGTACCACCCATGGAGATTACGTCATCATCGGGATGCGGAGAGAATACGACGATACGTTTCGGATACGGTTTCGCACGTTCGGGACGATAAGTATCGTCTGCATTTGGTTTACCGCCCGGCCATCCAGTGATGGTGTGTTGCAGATCGTTGAAGATCTTGATATTCACATTATATGCTGAACCAAACAGAGCCAGCAGTTCGCTCAAACCATTTTCATTGTAATCCTTGTTTGTTAGTTTCAAGATCGGCTTGCCTGTCAGTTGACATAACCAGACGATGGCGCTACGAATCAGTTTGTCGTTCCATTCGCAGGAAGTCACTAGCCACGGACGGTGAATACGTGTCAGGTTACCGGCAGCAGAAAGGTCGATAACTACATGAGCATTGTTGTGAGTTTGCAGGAAAGATGCCGGAATGGTATCCGTTACTGCACCTTCTACGCACTCTTTTACCATTTTGGCTTTGTCTTCACCCCATGCCATCAGATAGATTTTCTTGGCAGCCAGGATTGTAGAAACACCCATTGTTATGGAGCTGATCGGAGTGCTTTCGATGCTACCGAACATTTTGGATGCTTCATTGCGTGAATCGTTGTCCAGTAAAATCAAACGGGTGGTGGAGTTCAGGCGGGAACCCGGTTCGTTGAAACCAATGTTACCTACGCGCCCGATGCCCAGTAATACGGCATCCAATCCACCGAAACTTTCGATGCGTTGCTCGTACAGGCGGCAATATTCAAAGATGGTATCTTTAGGAATTGTACCGTCCGGGCTAAAGATATTCTGCTTGTCAACATCTACATGATCAAGGAACATTTCCTTCAAGGCATTCAGGTTGCTGTTGATGGCATCTGATGTAAGAGGATAATATTCGTAAAGGTTGAATATGATAACGTTGCGGAAACTCAAGCCTTCCTCTTTATGTATACGGATAAGGGCTGAGTATACGTTGCGGGGAGAATTACCGCCCGGCAATGCCAATACACAGAAACGTCCGGCTTTCTGTTTATCACGAATAAGTTGAGCTATTTCGTAGGCAACGTGGTTGGCGCCTTCCTCTGCCGATTCGTAGATGTCGGTTGGGATTTTTTCCAGTCGGGTCAATACCGACCTTTCAAATGCATTCTCAGGCCTATAATACCTGGGGGAGACTCTGTTGAGAGTGATTTGAGAACTAAGATTGGTTTTCATAACTTAATTGGTATTAATAAATTGATTAAAGCTTGTCGCTTCTAAGATTTAACAAATATACAAAAAACAATGTTCACTAATTCTAGTGTTGGGGTTGTTTTTTGGAACAAGGTGTTTTCTTCTGACACTGTTTCGGGATACAAATGTAGCCACTTTTTGGTAACTATGCACTCACTTCTTTTAGGTATTTTCATTAAAAAGACTAAAATGGAATCTTTTTGTACAAAAACATCACCTGTTCGGGGGATGGTATGCTGACCGGTTTCATCAACAGATAACCTTAATTGATATAGAATGTAGTGGTTACTGTATTTCCTGCTTCGTCTACCGCTGTTAGTGAATGTTTTCCGGGCGTGGGTTGTAGTGAGATCTTATGAAAGTCTTGTGTCTGGGTAAGATAAGTGTTATCAAGGTGCCAGAAAATGGTGGTACCTGGATTGCTGTGAGCCAACTCGGTGGTTAGAAAGCCCGGACTTCCATCCATCTGTTTGGGTAACACAATACGGGCATTCATGGGTGGATAGATGAATTGCATGGATTGCAATGCATCCTCTCCGCAGCCTGTTTTGAAGGGAGGAAGCGGATTGTATTCCGGATGATGTTGTTTGTAATACCATTCCCATACAGGTGGTAAAGTGAACCAGGACTTCTGGATAGTTGGTTCCAAATTTGCGCAATTCTCGTAGATACGGTGAGTTTCATCGGCTGAAAGGGTGATCAGGTGATGATAAGGGCAAGCTTCCGTCTTTAGTCCGGCAGGAAGAATCAGTAAAGTATCTGTTTCTTCGCAAAACCTACCCTTCAAGTGTCCGGATTTCCGGCATACCTCAGCTTTGACAAAGACATCTCCCGGGCGTTTGAACCACCGTGTCGGAGGTAGCAGACTAAATACATCAAACAAAACCGGACCGGCTGTCCGTGCTCCTACAAGACCGGGTTTACCTTCTCCTGTAGCATTCCCTACCCATACACCTACGGCATAGTGAGGGGTGACTCCTACAGCCCAGGCATCGCGGAATCCGTGGCTTGTTCCGGTCTTCCAGGCAATGGGGTGCATGGAGGGGATTGATTTCCAGTCAATTTCTTCGGGACGATTCACCTCGGTTAACGCATTGAAGGTTTGCCATGCGGCTCCCGATTGGAAAGTATCCGTCGATTTTCCCGAAGCGAAGACTTCTGATTCTCCTGATCCTTCAGCGTCCGCAAGCAGCAAACTACATTCTGTTTGTGGAAGCTGCAATAAACTCCGCCCCATGTAAGCATACGCATTTGTCACATCCCACAGGGTAGCTTCCGCTCCGCCCAGAATGAGTGATAAACCATAATGGGAAGCCGGACGGTTGATTGTTTTTAAGCCTATTTGCCTCAGAAAAGTATGAAACTTGGGAACACCATATCTTTGTAGCATCGTCACTGCCGGAATATTCAATGAACGTGCAAGAGCTTCCGAAGCAGGAACGGCACCTTCGAATTGCAAACTGAAGTTTTGAGGTGTAAAGCCATTAATATTAATCGGTATATCGGGCAGTAGCGTATGAGGTAGCAGACTGCCTTCCTGCAACATGGCGTAATATAAAAATGGTTTCAGAATACTTCCCGTGCTTCTGGGTGCCTGAATAACATCTACTTGGTTACCGGCTTGCTTCCGTTCGAAATTGACATTGCCGCAATAAGCTACAACCTGATTGGTTCGGATATCAATCACCAGAATTGCCAGGTTGCGTATATCACTCCGGTTAAATTCATTGCTCCAACGTTCGGCTGCGTTCTCTATTTGGGTTTGAATACCCCTGTCGATGGTTGATATGGAATATTTTCCGTTTCGTTCCTGATAGAAGCGACTGACTAGATGGGGAGCGGTTTGGGGGAGTGGATGAGGCTCGTCGGGGAGTGGTTCGCTGATAGCCAGTTCGTAAGTGGAGTTATCTATAATCTTTCGTACATATAGTTGTTTTAGCAGACGGTTTCTTTTATTAAGTAATAATTGTCGTGATTTGGAGAGATGAATCATGGCGGGTGCATTTGGAAGTACTGCCAGCATGGCTGCTTCTGCCCAGGACAGTTCTTCGGCGGGATGTCCGAAATATCGCCAGGCAGCGGCATCGAGCCCTACTACGTTTCCTCCGAAAGGAGCGTGTGAGATGTACATAGACAGGATTTTCTCTTTTGAAGCGCGAAACTCAAGTCGGGTGGCCAGAATCATTTCTATGAACTTTTCTCCAAAAGTGCGCGATTCGTTTCTTGCCAGACGGATCGTTTGCATGGTGAGGGTACTTCCTCCACTTACAATGCGCTTATTCTTTAGGTTTTGGTAGGCGGCTCTGCTAATGGAGACAGGATTGACTCCCCAATGGTGATAGAAATGCCTGTCTTCGAAAGTGATGAGGCATTGCTTTATTTTCTCCGGAGTAGTGGTCCGGGGTGGAAAGCGCCATTGACCGTCGGATGCAATGCGTGCGCCCAATAATTCACCGTTCCGGTCAGTGACGACGGTGGAGTAGGGCACATGGAAAAGTTGCCGGGGGAGGCAAAAAATATAGCCTATCACTAGAATTGTAATAAGTATGAGTATTACTTTTCTGGTGATAGACAGTTGTTTGAAGTACTTTATAATTTGAATCTTCATCAATATTTAAATATGACTATCTTAATTCTCCTCCTCCGGGAGGAGTACCCCATAGGGGGGAGGTGGTAGGTAGAATGAAAAATACCTATGAATTAATAAGGAACTCTTTTCTTACCTACCACCCCGCCCTTTGGGCACCCCTCCTTCTAGAAGGAGGGGAATTTGGATAGTTTTGCTCAGTGGCATGTTACTTACTGACAGTCGTTCTTCCCGCCTTGGTTCGTGCCTGTGCCGAACCGTCATACATGGCTTCGCACTGGATAGCCGGCAAAATGAAATTGCCTGCATATGTAGCTTGCAGTCTTATGGTGAACTTTTTCAATTCACTGCGACGCAAGTCGAAGTAAGTCAATACGCGGTCGTCACGAATATCCTGGTAGGTATACTCACGGGTAGGTGTCGCTTCCGGAATCATCAACCGGTCATTGTAAATTTCCCAACCTGACGGCAGAATATGTGTCAATGCCAAATTGCTGTAAGCAGTGGTTCCACTGATATTACCTACGGTGATGACTGCCATAAAGTCTGTTCCTTGCTTGATATCATCTATGGATATCGTCGCTCCGTTCATATCCGTGTATTTTACGTCCAGGCGGAGGTTATTGGATATTGCGGGTAACGTGTCATTAAGTAATTGCGTGCGTGTAATGAGGTCCACACTTAATGCACCTTTACCTTCATTCTTTACTATAATATTACCCGAAGCCGGTGAAGTGGACAGTTCCTTTGCAAATACAGCCTTGGCTGATTTTACTACGGGTTGCTGTTTTCCGTTCCAAATCCAGGTGAAATCCAAAGTACCTGAAAGCTTCTCAGCCAGACGTCCCATCGCCATCAATGAGAAAGCAGTGGACTGTGTACTGAACCAATTCTCTTCGGCCAGATTCTTGGATACCTTCTTCGCCTGTTGCAATGCCGCCTGGTCGCGATTCATCAGGAGTAAAGTTTCCAGTATCATAGCTTCGTCACGATCATACGAACCGTAGATATAGTTCTGTGAGGAATAAGGGGTAACGGTGGTTTCTGCCTTAAATACCAGTTCTTCAGCCGGTTTCATCTTACCTGTCAGGGCATAAGCGGCTGCCAGTCTCCATTTGGCTTGCAGAGGCAGGTTAGCTTGTTCTTTCATCCGGTTCATGGCGCCCTGCTCAGGTGCACCGGCTAATGCCAGTGTGTACAATCTGTATGCTTGTTGCACTCCCGTTTGCCAGTAACCCCAACTGTCATCTTGATCCGGCATCCGCCAGTTTTGGGCAGCAGCACGTTGGAAGCGTTTCCACTTATTCAGTACATTCGAGTTGACAGCGTAGCCTTTCTCCTGTGCCAATACGAGGAACATGCCCGCATAAGAAGTAATCCACTCATCAGCACTGGCATTCCCCGGCCAGTAAACAAAACCGCCGTTCGGAAGCTGGCGTGCATAGAGTTGCCGTATCGCTTCCTGTACGTTAGCCTTAATCTTTTGAGCTTCTTCCTCATCCACAGCTTTAAACTGGCTGACGAACAATAACGGCAGAGCTTTGGAAGTCAGCTGTTCCGTGCAATGATGCTGATAATTATACAGGTAGTCGAACCTGCGGCTGATATCTACCGAAGGAATACGTGAGACTTCCAGCAGCATACGGCTATTTGCCGGAGAAGCACCATTCAATGAATAAGGAAGTGTTACACTTTCTCCTTTTTCCACCCATTGGCTATTGCGGAAAGTCACTGCCGGATTCGGGTTTCGGACTTCGATTTCAATGGTCTCTTTCGCCTGCTGACTGCCACCGCTGGCAGTGATATGTATCGTTGCTTTTCCTGTTTTACTTCCGGTCTTTATCTTAAAGTAAACGAGCTGGTCACCCGGTTGGCTGAAAGTAATGGATTGTTTATTGGGATCGATCACTTGTACACCTCCACCTGAAGCCTGGATGGATACCGATACATTCTTCACTTCCTTCTCCATGGCAAAGACATTTACCGGGACAGTAATCTCTTCTTGTGTGCTCAGCACACGGGGCAGTGTGGACAACAACATCAATGGTGTCCGCACGAAAGAAGTCTTTTCCGCTTTTCCATAAGCTCCGTCTTGCCCCGCTACCACCATCGTACGTACAGAACCTACGTACATCGGTAGTTTCAGCGTGTGCGTCTTCTGTTTTCCTTTATCTAGATAGAACGGACCGATGAATTTCACTACCGGCTTGAAGCGATTCGCTTTTGCATCGGCCGGTTTCAATGTCTCGTCACCACCCGTACTGAACAATGAACTGTAGCGTCCGGCAGATGCTCCGAGTACATCATCATACATATCCCAGGTGCGGATGCCCAATGCTTCGCGGGCATAGAATTCATTCCACGGATCGGGAGTCTTGAAATTAGTCAGGTCGAGTAATCCGTCGTCTACAATGGCCAGTGTGTATGTCATCTGCTTGCCGTTCTTTTCGCTGACGGTAACGGTGAAGTCCGTTTCCGGCCGCAACACTTCCGGCATTTTAATTTGCGGTTGCAATATAGTTTGTTTATTAGTCACCAATACCGGAACCACACCGTACATACGTATCGGCAAATCATTCACCGTCTGTGCATGAGGTTGCAACAGGCTGATGTGCAGGTAAACGTTCGGCGCCATTTCCGGAGTCACTTTGAAAGAATACTTTGTGTCTCCGTTGTTGGAAACTTCAATCCATTCACGTTGCAGAACGGTTGAACCGTTTTCCAGGGCTACCAATGCACGTCCTCCCGCAGCGGCAGGAATGATGGCTGTTGCCGTTTCACCTATTTCATACGAGTCTTTATCCAGAGAGAAAGCGAGCATTTTAATGCCGCTGGGATCCGTCTTGCTTGAACGTCCGCGCCAATCCGGCCAGTCTATATAAACAGTTCCACCGGTGGCATGTCCACTTTCCTTATCTTTCACATAAATCAGGTAACGTCCCCAGTCCGGATAATTTACCCGGAATTTAAAAGTTGCCTTTCCGCCTGTAGTCTGTATATTGCCACTGGCTACGGGAGTGATGGAACTACTGTTGACATAAGTTCCGAATGATTCGTCCCGGTTCTCCCACCACCAGCTCCAGGAGATACGGTAAATCTTATATTCCAGATTGGAGCGGTTCATTAATTGTCCTTCCGCATTTACGGTGACAATGTCGAATACATGATCCTGGTCTGTCTCGATGTATTTTCCTTTCGGTTGGTTCAAATTAATCCCTACGTAAGAAGAGAATGGAGAGAACGGAATGCTTTGCGTGTAAATACTGGCGTCTCCTCCCGGTTCGAATACACGGCTGGTTAAGGTTGCATTCAGCATTCCCGGGGCATTGGTGGCAGCCGGAAGTTTCAACATAAAGTTAGCTTTTCCTTCCGCATCCAGTGTTCCATCGAATACATCGTTTTTTACAGTTGTAAATTCGGTAGCCGGATTATTAAATATGTATTGTCCGTAGTTCTTAAATTGCGTATTTACTTTTGACAGGGACATTTCCACTTTGGTTTTCAACCGTGAAGCGGTGGCGCCTGTCAGCCATGTGGAAGTAAGCATTACCGGTATTTCTTTGGTAGAAGCCTGGATTGCTTTCTCCGGTAGTTTCAGATTAATTTTCAGGCGGTTTGGTTTCACCGTTTCTATGCGAAGGCTTTTGTGGAAAGCGGTTCCGCCTACTTTGACGTAAGCGTTCCATAATCCCGTCGGGTCTTCTGGGCGTGTCGGCAGGTCAAATGTGTAGAAACCGTTTATACCTTGCGTGGAAATCATTTTGGTATAGAATTGTCCTCTCGGATTATATAATTCCAATGCTACAGGGTGTTTGTCCGGAATTCTTTTTTCACGGTCTTCCATAATAAAGCTTACATGCAGCGTATCTCCCGGTCGCCATACCCCTCTCTCGCCATAGACGAACCCCTTCAATCCTTTCTGAATATCTTTTCCGCCTACATCGAACCGACTGACAGATTGTTCTTCACCATCTGCTACACGAACATAAGCTTTCTGTTTCTCTACTTCGGCCACCACAATGAAAGGAACACCTTTCGGAGTGATTTCTGTAAATCCTTCACTATTGGTTTCACCGGTTCCTATGGCTTGTAACTGGAAGTTATAAACAGTCACTTTCGCTTTCTCCATTGGTTTGGTATCCAAGATGTTGCTTACGGCAATCCACAGCTTGTTCAGTGAATTCCGTTTTACAATCATTCCTACATTGGAGGCAAATACGTTGCATGATGCCGCCCGGTCAGAGTCCATATAGTAGGAGGCATGACAAGGATTATTGCGTTCCCGCCAGTTATACTGGCTCCAGTCCATCTTAATGTTACCATTGTAGTAGAAATAAGTTTCCGGTGTATCCCATTCAGCTTCATTTTCTTCGAAAGTACTACTTCCGCTGACTTTCGTCAATCCCTCTGAAGCAGTATTGTCTGCAAAGCTCATCTCTTGTTTTTCTGTTCCGCTGCAAGGATAGGCTGAGTATTCTTGCCGGAAAGAAAGTATGACACGGTAGATAGCACCCGGTTCTTGCCGAATCAGTCCGGCAAGGTCTATTGAATAATCTTCCCATCGGTGCACGTCTTTTGTACTGTCCTTGCTTAGCCACAATGTGTTCTGATAAACCAATCGTCCGGAACGGCGCAGTTCACTGGCGGATGAGAGCGTATTGGTCTGCATGAACATCAGTACATTGTTTTCAAAAATACGGATTACACTTAAATCTACCGCATAGAGATTGACTGCCCGGAACGGGATGATCAAACTTTTGGAGTCGGGTAGGATAGCGGCTGATGTAGACATGCTCACTTGTGGTTTCAGATTCAGTTCGCTGAATGCGATGGAGTGTGATGTGCCGAGCGATTTATCCCGGCTGTTTTTCACCCCTTCGTGTATCTTCAAAGTCAGTTTGCTCAGTTGGTTGGCTTCAAAGTAGACATATACTTTATTATTCTCCACTTGAAATATGGAAGAAGCTACTTCGGGGATTTCAATCAATCCGTTCAGGTCTTGTGTAGTAGAAACAGGATCGGAGAATACTATTTCAATTCCATTCTCCGGTTCGTCAATGCGTTTGGCAGAGAGGAAACGGAAATCATTCTTGGCAGGGATCAGTACGTTTTCTGTCAGTTTGCGGTCGATTCCTGCAGGACTGCCGTTGGCGGTGATTTCCAGCTGGTAGTCTTCCGCTGCGCGAATGACACCGGCTATTTCAAACTGATAGCGCGTCGGATGATCTGTCGGAGTGATACTGACCGGATAGCTTTGGCCGTTTCCGCCTTTGGCAGAGAGCATTTTCTCAACTGCTTCTTTGGGAGTGGCATCACTGAAACGTACTTCACCTTTCAATGTCACCAAGTCGCCATGGCTATCTATGTCGATGGTTGTCAGTGGTTCGATATACAGTGTGAAATTGGGTTCCTGTACTCTGAAAGAGAATTTGAATTCTTTCAGACGACTGTCCACTTCTACAAACCTGCCTAATTGGAACGTACCTTCATAGAACTCTCCCGGCTTTAAAGTTCCTGGTTCAGGAACGAATTCAATCGTATTGTTGCTGATCCAATACGCTTTGCCTTTTAGGGAGGGAGAGAAGCTAAACGGATTTTCTTTCAGTTCATTGTTCAAATCTACCATAGGCTGATCCTGCGTCAGTTCTATACGTATGTTCGAAGTTTGCGAGATAACTCCTCCCGTATATGCATTCACAAAAGGTGCATACTCGGCAGAAGGAATAATATCCTTTTTGCTGTTTGTGCAAGAGGAAAAAACTAAGATGGTCAGTAACAGAAAGAATAACCTGTCAGCTATGCGGTGTTTAGCTTTCATTCGTCCCATAGTGCTTTAATTGTTAATTATTAATTCTTAATTTGGAAACATTCAGCATCTTTCCATGCAGGGAATTTTTGTCTGAATTCTCTCAGGACAGAGAGGTCGAGAGTTGCGGTGGCGGTTCCTTCTTCATGGTCGGGTACGCTGGCAAGCAAATCGCCCTTTGGTGAATAAATGACGCTGCCGCCATTATATAGCATTTGATTTCCATCCGTACCGATACGGTTGACACCACAAACATAACTGATATTTTCGAGTGCACGGGCTTGTAACAGAATGTCCCATACCCGGCGGCGGGGAACAGGCCAGTTGGCAACGTATATCAGAAGATCATATTCATTATTTACGTTCCGGCTCCATACCGGGAAGCGAAGGTCGTAGCAGACTAACAGCAGTATATTCCATCCCCGGTAGGAGATAACAGGCCGCTGGCTACCCGCTGTAAAATGCTCCGTTTCCTGGCCCATACGAAAGAGATGTCGTTTATCGTAGTAATAAGCCCCCCCTTCGGGAGTCAGGAAAAAAGCACGGTTATAATAAGACTTATCAGGAATGGGAACCGCATTTTTATTTGCATCTACTTCTTCATCACAAGCTATATAACTACCTGTAATGGCGAATTGGAATTCCGCCGCCCATTGGCGCAAGGTGGCGATGGTTACACCCGATACCGGTTCAGCTAGCCTTCGGCTGTCCATACTAAAACCGGTAGAGAAGGTTTCGGGCAAGACAACAATCTCCGCTACTCCACGAAGCGCTTTGAGCTTCCTACGGAGTAGGCGGAGATTTTCTTGTTTATCTTCCCAAACAATATCTGTTTGTAATAGAGTTACACGCATAACTTCATTGAAATATTTTAGGCGCGGATTATACGTATAACGCGGATTAATGTGCTACGCTATACTTGCAGGCAAAGATTATTTGCCCGGCTTTCCACGCCGCAAGGTAATAAAAATCCGTGTAATCCGCGTAATCCGCGCCTAAAAGTTATTATCAAATGTTTCCTAAAGCAAAGTTCTTCGGGTTCTTCCCTTTGAAATCCTTATAATAGAGCTTTACCTCGCGCATATCCTTTTCTATATCTCCCGACGGCATAATCGCCTTTGTCGCAGAAATCGTTTTAGTGGTATAATCGATGCCTATCATTACAATAGGCACTTGCGCTTTCAATGCAATAAAATAAAATCCTTTCTTCCAATTAGGATTCGCTTTACGGGTTCCTTCCGGTGTAATGGCGAGTTGGAATTTCTTGCTTTTTGCAAACTTTGCCGTCATCTGGTCTACCAATGATGTTTTGCGTCCCCGATCCACCGGTATGCCCCCCACGGCTTTGAATATTAGCCCCAGCGGAAAGAAGAACCATTCTTTTTTCATCATGAAGTATGTTTTCCGTCCGATAGCTCCATAAAATAGTTTGCCGATAAATAAATCCCAATTAGATGTATGAGGTGCTGCAGTTATCACGCATTTATCATAATCCGGCACCGTCACGTTTGTCTTCCATCCCAAAATGCGATAGTAGATAAAGCTGTATATTGCTTTTTTCATTCCCAGTGCTTACTTCAGGTTGCCGATAGCGTCAATAATTACGTCTACTTCTTTATTAAAGTCTTCGCGGAATTTCTTGTAGAAACCTTTTACATTTCCGGGTTCGGTATGGCTGATTCGGCTGATAAATTCATCTTGCACACTCAGGATTCTGCCCATCAGCTCGTCGGCTTTAGTTTTATCGGTTCCGGGTACGTATAAGCTGTTTACCAAACACTCCATGAACAGTTCACCTGCGATATAATTGACGTTTTTCTTAAGTTCTCTTCTACTTGCCATAATCTTTACGTTTTAAGTGAATAAATTGAAATATTTCCGGTAAAGATAAGTACTTTCCACGGTATAAACCAACATTTCATATTTTTTTTGATGTGCGCTTCCTTTCATAATTCAGAAAAAAACACGAAATTTGCGACGCTTTTGAACGAAACTTTACTAACACCTTTAAATAATTAGATAAAATGACAAAAAGTGCATTGCAAATTGCAAGGGCTGCTTATCAGCCCAAACTTCCGAAAGCGCTGAAGGGTGCCGTTAAGGCGGTAGCTGGAGCAGCTACTCAATCTGTAGCCGATCAGGAAGCTATCCAAAAATTGTTCCCTAACACGTACGGAATGCCTTTGATCAAGTTTGAGGCTACTGACGAAGTGGTTAACTTCCCAGCTATGAACGTGGGCGTTATCCTTTCTGGTGGTCAGGCTCCCGGTGGTCACAATGTGATTTCCGGTATCTTCGATGGTATCAAGAGTTTGAATAAGGACAGCAAGTTATATGGTTTCATTCTTGGCCCCGGCGGTTTGGTTGACCATAACTATATGGAACTGACTTCAGATATCATTGATGAATACCGTAACACGGGTGGTTTCGATATCATCGGTTCAGGTCGTACTAAATTGGAGAAGGAAGATCAGTTTGAAAAAGGTCTGGAAATCCTGAAGCAACTTGATATTAAAGCATTGGTTATCATCGGTGGTGACGACTCTAACACAAATGCCTGCGTACTGGCTGAGTACTATGCAGCTAAGAAGTGCGGCGTACAGGTAATTGGTTGTCCGAAGACTATCGACGGTGACTTGAAGAACGAAATGATTGAAACTTCTTTCGGTTTCGACACTGCTTGTAAGGTTTACTCTGAAGTTATCGGTAACATTCAACGTGACTGTAACTCAGCTCGTAAATACTGGCACTTCATCAAGTTGATGGGACGTTCTGCTTCTCACATTGCATTGGAATGTGCTTTGCAGGTACAACCTAACGTTTGTATCGTATCAGAAGAAGTTGAAGCAAAAGATATGTCTTTGGACGATGTAGTAACTTACATTGCTCAGATAGTAGCTAACCGGGCTGCTCAAGGCAACAACTTCGGTACGGTTTTGATCCCTGAAGGTTTGATCGAGTTTATTCCGGCTATGAAACGTCTGATCGCTGAGTTGAACGACTTCCTTGCTGAAAATGCTGAAGAATTCTCTCAAATTAAGAAGTCTCACCAACGTGATTATATCATTCGTAAACTGTCTCCGGAAAATGCGGCTATCTATGCCAGCCTGCCTGAGGGTGTTGCACGTCAGCTGACGCTGGACCGCGACCCGCACGGAAACGTACAGGTATCTTTGATCGAAACAGAAAAACTGTTGTCGGAAATGGTAGCTACTAAGCTTGCTGCATGGAAAGAAGAAGGTAAATTCGTAGGTAAGTTCGCTTCTCAACACCACTTCTTCGGTTATGAAGGCCGTTGCGCTGCTCCGTCTAACTACGATGCTGACTATTGCTATTCACTGGGTTATACAGCTGCTTCTCTGATTGCTAACGGCAAGACAGGCTATATGTCTTCTGTACGCAATACTACGGCTCCTGCTGACCAATGGATTGCAGGTGGTGTGCCCATCACGATGATGATGAACATGGAACGCCGTCACGGTGAAATGAAACCGGTAATCCAGAAAGCTCTGGTGAAACTGGATGGTGCTCCGTTCAAGGCATTTGCTGCTCAGCGCGACCAGTGGGCTATCACTACAGATTATGTATATCCGGGACCGATCCAGTACTTCGGACCTACGGAAGTTTGTGACCAGCCGACAAAGACTTTGCAGTTAGAGCAAGCTAAATAAATCGGCAAACTGACGAAGAGTTAATAAAAAGAACGCAAATTATGCGAATTACACAAATTTGAATAATCTATTTGCGTAATTTGTGTAATTTGCGTTCTGTTTTGAATATTACATGGCAACTAAAAGAAAATCTGCTGCACGTCGCGGTAAAAAGAAAAGCGAAGCGCGTATCATGCCTGCATGGTTACGTACAATACTTGCTGTTTGTATCATTGCCGTATTCTCTGCCGGGTTTTATTGGTTTTTCATTCGTCCGTATGCCTATCGTTGGAAACCCTGTTATGGTCAGAAAGGATATGGGGTCTGTATGCCCTGCGACTATGAAGTGCATGGCATTGATATCTCCCATTATCAAGGCAGTATTGACTGGGTGCAACTGACAACCAACAAAACAACCAAATTTCCTATCCATTTTGTCTTTATGAAAGCTACCGAAGGTGGTGATCATGCTGACGATACTTTCCCGTTCAATTTTGATCAGGCGCATCGTTATGGTTTTATTCGCGGAGCATACCATTTCTTCTCTCCTAAAACAGATCCGCTAAAACAAGCCGATTTCTTTATTCGTACGGTCCAGCTTATTCCCGGAGATCTACCACCTGTGCTTGATGTTGAAACTATTGGTAAAAGTACTCCCCATGATTTAAGGATTGCTGTCAAAACTTGGCTCGACCGTATAGAATCACATTATGGTGTGAAACCGATTCTTTATACATCTTATAAATTCAAGAACCGCTATCTTAGTGATTCGGTATTCAATACTTATCCCTACTGGATTGCCCACTATTACGTAGACTCCGTCAAATATGAAGGTCCATGGCACTTCTGGCAACATACTGATGTGGGGAATGTTCCCGGTATCAGAGAAGAGGTCGATTTGAATGTATTCAACGGATCTTTGGAACAATTGCGGGCGCTTACTCTACAGAAATAGTTTCGCATAATAAGTTGTTATTTTTAATATGTATTTCAAATCAGTTATGGTTTGCATATACTTTTTGTAATAAGCGTGCTCCGAGTATCGGTCTGTAATGTCCTCTTTCGTAGTAGTTATGAATATCGTTCGTATATTCATTGATACCACTGAAATCGAATACGTTTTCATAGCCAAAAATGTCTTTCAATATTTCCACATCTGCCGGATTTATGCTGATCTGGTTATAGTCGGGACTGATGATGATTTTAACCGAGGTGTTATGTTTCCGGCAGATTTGATCTATTTCCTTTAATAATCCGGTCTGTGTTTCCCATAGGAATCGCTCACCTTCCCGGTATTCACCATTTCTGTAATTACAGTCTCTGACTTTCACAAACTCTTTTTTGTGGTTTTCCCAATATGCTTCTCCTTCATCCCGGATCATCCTCTCTCTGGGATTGATTGCATCATTTGTTACTGCATCTCTGATTGCGCCATAAGGGTTTATCACTCCTTGCATATAGGGACGATATTGATGAAATATTTTATAATCGAGATAAGGAAATAGGAAATTAGGGAAGAAGAAGGCCTGACAGAATTTCTCCTGGAAACTAAAGTTGCTGATTCCTGAGATAGCCGGAGGCAACACATGGTTATGGCTGCTTAAAAGCTGGTCTTTCCCCAATGACTCTTTATCCAGAATGAGGAGCAGATTCTTTATTTCTGCACCATTTCTTTCCAAAGCCTGCAACTTCTTACTGATGGCGGCTATGCTTTCTGCATTTCCGAACAGGCGTACTGCTCTGCCACCATCCAAATATTTTTCCCATTCATGACATTGATAGGCCATGGTGCAGGAATTGCCCATAATAAAAGAATCAAATGCAATGGAATCCCGGTTGTTCATATACATTTGCCAACCGATATAGCCTTCATTTAACATGACGGGAGAGTTATCATAACGGTTATAATGCCTTAAAACCATAAAAGGATCATTGAGGAAATACACCACTAGTAAGGCTATAAATGGCGTCAGGAGTATAGATAGTTTCATCGTGAAGCGCATAGCTGCACTTCGCTCACTGTTTTTCTTCATTCTGCTATCTTTGTTTTTAGATTAAAATTGCAAATAAATAAAACTGTCGGAATTGAACTGTCCCAAGGTAAAGAACATAATGGCCAGCAGATAATAAATGCCCCATCTGACAAGCATGGGTTGTTTTTCCAACGCTTCTAAAAGATCTCGTTTCGACATAAAATATTCGTAAACTAAAATCAGTACAAGAGCGCTACCGGCCACAATACAATTATGATCCGGAATTCCGATGCTTACTTCTTTCCAGCTGGCATGGGTACTGAACGAGATGTTTCTGATGTAATAGAGCGCATCACTTACCGACTCTAAGCGAAAGAAGATCAAAGAAAAGGCGAAAAGCAGATAAGTGCGGAGGATGGACAGGGTTGTAAACAGGGGATTGCCTATCCAATTCTTTATCTTGTTACGGATCATGGCGGTCTTCATTTCATAGAAAATAATAAGCCCTTGGATGAGTCCATATATAATATAGTTCCATCCTGCACCATGCCAGGCACCTAATCCTGCAAATGTCAGGCTCAGACTCAGGAATACTCCCCATTGTCCCCAACGGCGCATACTCGAAAATAGGGGCAAATATAAGTAATCCTTAACCCAAAATGAAAGAGACATGTGCCATCTTCTCCAGAATTCGGCAGTGGTTTGTGCTATGAATGGGCGGTTGAAGTTAGGGTTGAGTTTGAATCCCAACATACAGGCACCTCCAAGTGCAATATCCGTATAACCGGAAAAGTCACCATACAATTCTACAGGATATAAAAGGCATGCCATGAGTAATTGGATACCGGATGCCGTATGTATAGAGTTGAAAATACCATCTATATAAGGGGAAATATAATCGGCAAGGATCAACTTCTTTATCAGTCCCACTACGATCAGTTTCATTCCGTAGACAATAGATGGATATGCTACCGGTTTACCCGATTTCAATTGTGGAAGCATATCTCTCGCCCGTTCTATAGGCCCTGACAGGAATTTCATGAAAAAGAGCATATATATCATGAAGTCGGCAAGGTTTTCTTCCGGTTCTTCTTCTTTCCAATAGATTTCCGTCAGGTATGAAAGGGCCTGAAAGGTATAAAAGGAGATGCCTAAGGGGAATAGCCAGTGCACGCCTGGCAGGAGGTTGGCATATCGGAATGCCAACCAGCCTGTAATTAGAAAACACAAGCCCGAAATATAGATTCTTTTCGTATCCTTCTCATGTTTTGATTGTCCCACCCATTTTCCGAGAAAAAAAGTTGCCAGTGAAATGAGAAGGGCTATGATCAGGAAAGCTATGTGGTAATAGCCTATGAAAATACAGCTTGACAACAAGAGTATAGCTTTTCTATATTTAGGTGGAAGTGTGTAGTACAAAAGGAAGGTACATACAAACAGCGTGACAAAATTCAAAGATATGAATGACATGTCTTATTGGGTTTTGGTGAGAATGGCATTGCAAATATCTCCTACATTCTTGAATCGGACAATGTCTCTGAAGGTGAAGTGAACATTGAAATCTTTCTCTATTCTGCTTATCAGCAACATATTGGTTAATGAATTCCAACCTTCCACATCCTGGGCGGTGGTTTCACTGGCAAGAACGATGTTGTCTCTCTTCAATATCTCCTGAAAAATCAGGCTCAGTTCATTTAAAATCATCTGCGTATTCATATTAGTTTAGTTTTATATTAGTTCCAGTATTCTTTTTCTATCGGTTTTGCTGCTGGTATTCAGTGGAAAATGTTCCATGCAATGTATGTGCTGGGGAATCATGTAGAAAGGCAGCCGGCTGTTCATATGTTCTTCTATCTGGTGTTTGTCGAGATGGACTTTTTCAACTACCAGATGTAATTCGCATTGATTGTTTGCTCCATATTTGGGGATGACGACAGCTTTACATTCATTATTGAAATACTTCTTCACTACGTGTTCTATTTCGCTTAGTTCGATGCGGAATCCCTGAAGTTTAATCTGCGAATCTTTGCGACCACAATATATGATATCGCCGTCGGCATCTATCTGGCAGAGATCACCGGTTTTGTAATAAGTCTTTCCATCTGTCCCTTCGATGAGGCATTCTTTAGTCTTTTCAGGAGCGTTCCAGTAGCCGTTCATCACTTGCCTGCCGCTGATCCAGAGTTCTCCGGTTTCGCCTGTGGCAACGGGAATACCGCTATTATCCATGATTAGAGCATCCACTCCCTCGAATGGCTTGCCTATAGCAATCATACCGTTATGATGTTTGCATGAGGTGGTCGGTATCTGGTAGGCTGTACAATAAATTGTTCCTTCTGTGGGACCATACAGGTTCACAAAAGAGGCATTGGGAGCACAGGCTCTGAAGGCAGATAGTAATTCAATATCCGATGCTTCGGCGGTAACTATCAGGTATTTGAGTTCAGGAAGTTGTATCTCAGAGAAATAGGGTAATAATAACTGGAGTAGGGAGGGGGCTACGGCAGCAAATGTGAGGTTATATTTTTCCAATATTTCAATGACATTGATATACTTTACGCCTTCCGGAGAAACTGTATATATGCATGCACCTATTGTCAGGGGAAATAAGAAAGAAACGATAGAAACGTCAAAGGTTAGTTCGAACATTTGCAGCATACGGTCGTTCTCATCCAATTGCCAGTCCAGATGGCTGTATGCGTTGTAGAAAGCATTTAGGTTGTTGCGGGAGATGGGAACTCCTTTCGGTTCTCCCGTACTGCCGGAGGTGAAAATGATATAAGCATTTTCATTCTTTTCCGAATGTATGCCAGAAGAAGACGGAACTACTTCCTGTAACTCCGAAGTACATATAAAATCTATATGTTCGGTATCCAGGTTCAATACACGGATGTCCTTTGTATATAGAATTAAATGAATATCGGCGAGTTCTGCAATCTTTCTATTCCTGTGTCTGGGATAGGCTGGATGCAGAATGACATACGTTTTTCCACTGATTAATACTGCCAGTATGGAGGCGTAAGTCTCCAATCTATCCTCGGCTATAATGCCGATGATTTTATCTTCCCTGTTATTAATCAAAGTGGATATTTTATATACAGTTTCAGACAGTTGACGATAGGTATAGGTGATGTTGTTAATAACAAATGCCTGGTGTCCTGCATACTTTTCAAAAGCCTCTATGATCTCACCGATCATATCTTTTTGATTCTTTTCCATTCTGTTCGTGATTTTATAGTTTATAGTAAATGTCTAATTCGTTTTCTGTGTAGTAAAGACAGGAGGATTTGATATTCTCCCTATTGAGGAGGGCTTAATGTGTGTTAAATATAGAAGGAAGGTACTAGGAGATAATCTTTCTCTCTTTTGATGTAATGACTATTTCTCTGATTTATAGACGAATAATAGAATAGCTTTGACCTTTTTATTATAGATAGAAAATATGAAAAGAGGAATTTCTAAAAAGTATTTAGAGGGATGATAATGCATTGATATATAGTTATATATCGTCCTGAAATAAGGGGTGTGCAAAAAACGTTCGTTTAATGTGCGCAAAGATAATGGGTATTTTTCGAATGTACAAGGTGTTTAATAAAAATATTTCTAAAAGATTTTATTTTAAACATTATATTGTTGATAATCAATATTCTATATTATATCTAAATGGATTTAATATCTTCTCATTTTTATAATTCTTGGTATCCATTTTTTACGTTTAAAATGGCGCACATTAAACGAACGATTAAAAGACACTTCGTTTTCTTTTATCTCTTCGTTAATAACCTTTTTACATAACTATTTCACTGCTTTTTGATCGAGATGACGGAACGCTTTGGAATAAGATGAATGCTAAATAAGTTGTTGAAAACAACTGCATTACATAAAATAATCGGTAAGTATTTCACTACTCCGGTGTCCCCAAAGAATATTCTGACGTGAACATCCCCCCTCGCCTCCACTGGTTCGCAGTACGTGTCACATATGGCCGTGAACTGGCTCTGAAAGCTTTTCTGGATGAAGAGAAGATAGAGAATTTCATTCCGATGCGTCGTGATTATGTCGTGAAAGATGGTCGTCGCATTTGTAAGTTTGTTCCTGCCGTGCATAACCTTGTTTTCATTCGCTCTACTCGTAAGCGTATCGATACATTGAAGGATAAAGCCGGTATGAACATCCCTATACGCTATATAATGAATCGGGAGCATCATCTTCCTGTTATCGTTCCAGACGATCAGATGCGTAGTTTCATTCTTGTTGCTGGTACCTACGAAGAATCGGTTATTTATGTAGAACCCGCTGAACTTCAACTGGTAAGAGGCCAGAAGGTGCGTGTCATGGGCGGTGTTTTTGAGGGTGCTGTAGGAGAATTTGTTCGTATCCGTCGCGACCGTCGTGTAGTTGTCAATATTGAAGGTGTCATGGCTGTTGCAACGACTTTTATTCACTCTTCGCTTGTAGAACCGATAACTGACTAATTTCAGTGTCATAAATCATAAATTCTAAATCATAATTAAATATATGAGTGATCAAGTTTCATCCTTATTTTCCCTGGCTCATAGTCTTCTCACTCTAGGTCAGGATGGCAGTCCGATTTATGTTGATAGTTTCACCCGTCTGAATCGTGATGTTTATGAATCAGCCCTAAACTCGTATGGAAAACATGGCTTAACTCCTGAAGCTGAAGCTGAGTTGTGTTTAGGTCTTTTAGTAGCCTTCAATGCCACAATGTATGATAATGGGCATAAACAGGAATATATTCAGAAAGTTTTGGAGCGTGCTCTCAACGTTCTTCCACTGATCCCTGCTTCATTGTTGAAAGTCCGTCTGCTGACTTATTGCTATGGTGAGGTTTATGCAGAGGAGTTGGCTAAAGAGGCCCATGTTATTATTGATAGCTGGGGGACTTTCCGATTGACTGCTGAGCAGAAGGAAGCAATGGAAGAACTGAAGAATATTGAAGAGAATCCTTATCCGTGGGAAATCATTGATGAAGAATAAGTAAATGAAGGTATTGTAATAATATTTATATATAAAAAACTTGAAAAATGCAGATAATAAACGAATAGCTAAAAATACGCTATTATTGTATTTTCGTATGTTATTTGCCATGGCTGTTGGTTTGTATACCAGTAGAGTGGTACTAAATACTTTAGGAGTAGAAGATTTTGGTATATATAATGTAGTTGGGGGGCTTGTTGTTGTTCTTTCATTTCTTAACGGGGCTATGGCTGGAGCTACGCAACGTTATTTGAATATTGAATTAGGTTGTAAGAATTATGACCGACTTAAGAAAGTCTTTACTACAAGTCTTCTGATCCATTTTGGGGTATCTATTGTTATTTTTCTGTTAGCTGAGACTATTGGTCTTTGGTTTCTTAATGTACATTTAAACATTGCTCCAGAACGAATGGAAGCTGCAAACTGGGTATATCAGTTTTCTATAGCGGCTTTTATTGTTTCTGTGATTAGTGTTCCTTACAATGCGACCATCATTGCTCATGAAAAAATGTCGGCATTTGCATATATTGGCATTTTTGAAGTGATGATTAAGTTGGCGGTTGTGTTAGTACTAACTGTATCTCCTTTTGACAAACTGATTTTCTATGCATTTTTACTTTTCGTGGTGAGTGTTATTATTCGTTTTATTTACGGTATATATTGCAATCGTAAGTTTGAAGAATGCAGAATAGTGTCTTGGAAAATAGAAAAACCTTTGCTGAAAAGTATGATTTCTTTTTCGTCATGGACTATTGTTGGTAATTTGGGATATATTTGTCATACTCAAGGTATTGCTATCGTTATGAATTTATTTTTTGGTGCGACAGTAAATGCGGCACAAGGCATAGCCAATCAAGTGAATGTTGTAGTAAAAGGATTTGTGACAAACTTCTTACAGGCACTCAATCCTCAAGTAGTGAAAACTTATGCAGCTAATGAGATGAAGGCCATGCATGAGTTAATTATACGAGGATGTCAAATTTCATCCTATTTGGTAGCTTTTCTAGCTATTCCACTGATATTGGAGACCCCTATTCTGCTTAAGGTATGGTTGAAAGAAGTGCCTGAATATACTATTATTTTTGTTCGTTTAGTTTTGCTGCTTTCTCTCTTTGATTCATTTACTACTTTGTTAGGTACTGCGAAAGGTGCAACAGGGAATATTAAGATATACCAAATAACGCTTACCCTAATCGGGCTTTTTCATTTACCGTTCAGTGCTCTCTTTTTCTATTGGGGATATCCACCTTATTATGCGATGTACGTATATCTTGTTATTGTTTTAACGTTGCAGATTTTTAGAATATTTTTTGTATGCAATGCTATTGGTCTTTCAAAGAGTCTCTTTTTTAAGCAGGTTGTGTTAAGATGTGGATTGGTTTTGGCAATCGCTATATGTTTACCCCTATATATACATTGTATAGTTACCCCGTCTTTAGGGAATAGTTTTTTAGTAGCTGTAAGCAGTATGGTTTCTATCGCAATTATATCCTTGTTTTTGGGCTTTTCTAAAGAAGATAGATCAAAGCTTTTGTATAAATTATTTAATAGGAAATAAATTATGGGAATAAAAAATCTGATTAGGCGTTTAAAAGGGTATTTTGTAATTAGAGTAAAAGAGGTATGTCTTCCTTATGAAATAAAGTTGATCAAAGAAAATCGTTTTGAGGGACAAGTAGCGGTTGTGACCGGAGGATCTGGAGTTATAGGAAGAGCCATTTGTTACCGCTTAGCAGCTGAAGGTGCATTAGTGTATGTCTGTGGGACAAATCAGGAGAGGATCTCATCAGTAGTGGACGAAATAAATGCAGCTGGTTTTAGTGCTAGGCCATTAGTCTTTAATATTTTAGAAGAAAATTCTGTAAGAAATGCTTTTAATCTGGTAGTGCGTTTGTCTTCAAAAATAGATTTGTTGGTGTGTTGTGCAGGTGGTGGTGCCAGAGAAAAATCTTGTGCATTTATTGAGCAGGACATGAATGTAGTTGATTCTGTCTTGAATGTTAATTTACGAGGTGGAATACTTTGTACAAAAGAGGCATGTAAATATATGGTATCTCGTGGAAAGGGGAAAATTATTATTATATCTTCCACAGTAGGGCTTCAGGGAATGCCGGCATATTCAGAATATGCGGCAGCAAAAGCAGGATTAATGGCTTTTGTTAAGTCTATAGCTATGGAGTTGGGTAAAAATGGAATACGTATAAACTGCGTTACTCCTGGTATCGTACAACGAGGTAGTATTGATGAAAATCAAATGGAGCGAATAAAGAAAACAAATTGGGTGAACGATTATGGAAAACCTGAAGATATATCCAATATGATTGCTTTTTTGAATTCGGATGAAGCCACATTTATTACGGGGCAAAATTTTGTAGTAGATGGTGGAAGAAGTTTAGGCTTAAAGAATAATTAAAAAAATAGAAAAGTATGTTTTCAACAAAAAAAAATGTATTGCAACTTTTATCCTTATTAAAAGCACATAAGATTGGCAAATTTGTGGTGTCACCGGGTAGTAGGCATATTCCTATTGTATTGTCAATGGAATCCGATCCTTTTTTTAAGTTGTACTCAGTTGTAGATGAGCGTAGCGCTTCCTTTTTTGCATTAGGACTCATTCAAAGGTTTAGAGAACCGGTCGGAGTGATTTGTACCTCAGGTACTGCATCTGCCAACTATTGTTCTGCTATTTCTGAAGCATATTATCAAGAACTTCCTCTTCTAGTGTTAACAGCGGATAGATTGCCTTGCTTTTTAGATCAACATGAAGATCAGATGATTCATCAGTCTACAATGTATACGAATGTGACAAAGTATGTTGCAAATCTTCCGGTTATTCACACGCTTCAGGATGAATGGTATAATAATCGGTTGATTAATGAAGCCTTATTAGAGTTAAATCATATGGGTTCAGGCCCGGTTCAAATTAATATTCCTATTGAAGAGCATTTGGATGATTTTACGGTTATGGAGCTTCCTATGCAGAGAAAGATTGATAGATATGATCTGAGTGTATCTGAAGATTTCTGGAAGAAAGTGGCAGATCGTTTGTCAAATAGCAGAATTATCATAGTTTGCGGTGAAGGGAATCCTTTGAAAGAGGCGGAACAGAATGCTCTTGATGCATTTTGTCAGAAATTTGATTGTGTTATACTATCAGATAAAATATCGAATTGCCATCATAAGTATGCGGTTGAGAATGCCTTCCCTACATTGCAAGCTATGTCGCATGGTGATGTGGCAGAAACTGTGCCAGATATAATTATATCTATTCGCACCAATTATTCGTTCAATCCGGAATTTAAATCGTTTATAAAGAGATGTGCTAGTACTAAAATAGAGAACTGGTATGTATCTGCATCCGGTAAGGTTGTTGACCCATTTCACTGTTTGACCAATGTATTTGAAATGAATGAATTCGTTTTCTTTTCTAAGGCTTCTCAAGCCAAAGAAGAAGGGTGTGCAGATCATTCGTATGGAGAACTTTGGACTATCATTTCCTCTTCTATTGAAGAGCCGATAGTGCCTTACGGTCATGTTTATACCATAGGTGAATTTTTAAATAATATTCCAGATAACTCTGTATTGCATTTATCCAATAGTAATTCGGTTCGTGTGGCCCAATTTTATTCCATAGATTCATCTATAGAAGTCCACTGCAATCGTGGGACGGATGGGATAGATGGGTGTATGTCTACGATGGTTGGGTATGCTTCGGATACGGATAAACCTGTATTTTTAATGATTGGTGACTTAACTTTTTTTTATGATATGAATGCCTTGTGGAATCGTCAATTAGGGAAGAATGTTCGTATTCTTTTGAGTAACAATGATGGAGGAGCAATTATGCATATGCCTAATAGACCAGAATTGGCAACTTCTCTCTTGCCTAATTATATTTCTGCTCAACATCACACTTCAGCCAAAGCTTGGGTGGAGGATAGGGGGTTTACTTATCTTTCAGCTTACAATGAGGACGAAGTGAAGGAAGGTGTAAAGAGGTTGACTGATTTGTCAGTCGAAGGTCCTATTATATTGGAAGTTTTTACGAATATGTTGGAAGATACTAAGATTATTAAAGGGTATTATGCAACGATTAAAAGAGCAACTCTTGAAGACAAATTGAAGAATAAAGCAATTGTTATAAAGCGGAAGATATTTGAGGTTTTGGGAATAAAAGGACTATAAGAGGGATAAGCATGAAAGCAGATAAAATACATATTTATCGATTTGATAATATCAAGGTATTCTTAATGATCTTGGTGATTATAGCACATACTTTAATAAATTCTTATGGGGATAAAGGTATGGAGTATATACGCTTTTTCTGCTTATGTTATACAATGCCTCTTTTTACTTTTATTTCAGGTTATTTGTCGAAGAGAGAACAACATTTTAAGAAAAATATTATTTATCTCCTGTTACCATGCTTCGTTTTTACTGTAATAAATGATTTGGTAGAAGAATTAGTTAATCCCAATTATGTATTCAATTGGAGACAACCAGGGTTTGCAATGTGGTATTTGTGGGTTTTGTTCGTATTTCGTGTTGTTTTACCCTATTTGATAAGAGTTAAATATATATTATTATTGAGTTTTATATTGTCTTGGCTTGTAGGTTTTGTACCATTTGTTGGTACAAATTATTCTCTTTCCCGTTTATGCTGTTTTTTACCTTATTTTCTTTTAGGATATATGGTGGCTAATGATAATTTTTATAGTTTGAGATATAAAATGTTAATAAAAAATACCCCCCCCGTGCGGCCTGTTTAGTTTTGTTCTTGGCATTTGTGGCTTGGTCTTGTGTTATATTGCTTCGTCCTGGATTAACCTTTGCTACAGCATTTAATTATGGGTATGGCGGTAATATAATTGGCTTGATATTGCGAATTGCTTTGCAAATTACCATTATTGTTACAGGGTGTTGTGTTTTAAAGATTTTTCCTGAGCGTAAATTTTTTTATACAAAGTTTGGGGAGCGGACTTTGTCTGTATATTTATTACATGGTTTAGTCGTTTTGCCTTTTGCCTATTTGGTATTTCCGAGCTTTGGAAATGCTACATTGATAGAGAAAATTTTGATGATAATCTTACCCACTTCTTGCTGTATTTTATTATTCTCTGATAAAGTTTATATGTTTATGGGGTGTATCCTAAAGCGGAAATAATTATATGTTTGGTCTGATGTTTTGTTGATATGATAAAATGTATTCTAGCATATAAAAACAGAATTTCATAAATCAATCTGAAATTCTGTTTTATCAGTGAACTATAGTTTTTGATATTCCTGTTTTGCATCAAAGCACGGGCACGCCTTATGCACAGATTTACTGAGCTGATAATGCTCCAGTATCTTTGCCTTCGGGTAATCCGCTTTCAGCTGCCTCAATAGATCAAGGAGTGAGCATTTCTGCGCGTACGTCCTCGTATCAGCCGCTTGTCCATCCTCATTGAGTCCACCTTCGTAACAGACACCGATACTTTTATCGTTCCAGCTTGTTGCGTGCGCCCCAATCTGATGAACCGGACGACAAATATGTACCTCGCCGTCACGCGTGATGTAGAAATGATAACCGATGCTTGCAAATCCTCGTGCCAGATGGCACCGATGGAGGGCTTCTACCGGGAAGTTTCTGTCACATCGTGTTGCTGAGCAATGAACTACCAGGAGGCGCACCTCCCGATAGTTCTGATAGAAACTGCCCGCTGTCATGCGCCTAAGCCCATGCAGGCGTTTAAGCCGAATACGCCTGCCAGTGCGGACGCTATGGCAATTACAACTTTGATGATAACACTCCAGGTTGAATTTGATTTTTTTTCCATGTAAACGTGATTTAGTGATTAGCTATTAGTGATAAGTGATAGGTAACGGCGCAGCCTTTCATTATTATTATTTTCATTCTTAATTTCTAAAGGCTATGCCTTTAGAGTCTATCCCAAAGGGTTTTCATCCAAACCACCGCCACCGGTATTGCCACCGTCATCCGGCTTGCTGCCGGAATTCCCACCGGAAGCGGGAGCTTTTGAAAAGTCCACCGTGGTCTGTCCTGCCTTTTGGGCTTTGAACAGCAGACGGGTAGCTGCACGGGTGGGTACGGGTGAAAACTCAAGACCAGAGAATATGGTTTTCAAATCTTCGCCCGGAATGAACTGGATGTTGACTCCGGTGATGTTGGAAGACGTGAATTTTTCCGCGGTTTCCGCCCCGCGGCTGGTGATCTGAAGACGGAATTTCCCCAGGTCTCCGAAGTCTACCTGTTCGCCTGCGCGCAGGCCGTCAATCATATTTTCTACGGTAGCGATGATAACTGCGGTGACATCGGCACGGCTGGCAGTGGTCTGTGCGGCTACACGGCGGCTCAGTTCTTTCAGGGGCAGTTCCCTTGTGATTTGTGATTTGGCATAAGCCTTTGCGTTTTCATCCTGGTTTTGCGGATTCTTGAGCATTGCGATACTGTAATTCAGTCCCATGATAAATGAATTAAATAGTTAATAATTAAAATATTATGTTCTTGCGGAAAGACTCGGCGCAACTCCGGGAAAACCTCAGTGAAACTCTGTGTCCTCCGTGGTGAACAATACAAAGATACAACCTCCCGTACCTGTGAAAATGAGTGACATTGACACCTGATAAACCTCCTTCGGAATAGGTGATATCCGATGACTTTTTCGTACCTTTATAGCATAAACAGTACTCTAAAAGTTATCGTAAAATGAAGACAATCGTATGTGGTCATGATGTGGATACGGCCGTGGAAGAATGGCCTGTCCGCCCTTATTCCAAAAGTGAGTTGGCGCACGCTTACGCGCCGGAAATCGGAGAGCGTTCGGCTCTTAACCGCCTTTCCCGGTGGTTGCGCGGGAACGTGCTTCTATATCAGGCTTTGCTGGATACGGGCTACCGCTGCGCCCAGCAGATTTTCACCAGCAAACAAGTGGAACTGATTTTTGAGTATATAGGAAGACCTTAGGGACAATTGACAGTTGACAATTGACGCTTGCGGTTGCGTCTGCCGACAGTTGCGCAAGTGTAAGCTTACACACCCGCAAGCGTAGACCGATGCAGCCGCAAGTGTAAGCCGACGCACTCGCACTGTCAATTGTCAACTGTCAATTGTCCCGTCCAGGGTAAGTGATCCTTGCTCATGACTTTGCCTTGCGCTTCCGCTATCACCTGCTCTTCGGACTCTCGTTCGTCGTAGCGTCCGCAGGCTTGTCGTACATATAGAACGCTTCCTGTCTGGCACAGGTCCTGGTCGCGCACCTTCAGCATGTCGAGACGGGTATAGTTGCCGTCCTGCCGGCTGATGCGGGATATGGAAAATATGAAATCGGCCAGATTGGCCCAGTTGGCGCTGCCTGCGATGGTATACATGTCAATCTCTTCCAGCTCGTTCTTTCCGTTGAGTTTGGTGAGTTTGCGCGGATGGGCTACGATGATAACCCATATATTGTTGGTTCTGCCCCATGCCTGCATCTGCGTCAGCATGGCTTTTATGGCTTGGGTTTCGGTGTTGTACCGGTTGGTTTCCACCTCCATGAAGAGGTACGGGTCGATAATAAGATATTTCAGTGGAAGGGTGCGCCGCACCATGTCCGCTCTCGCGATGATATTGTTGGGAGTGGGGGATACTTCATGCAAGTCGAGGTGCACCATGTGGCTGTTCAGGAAACTGACGATAGGTTTCAACTGTTCCTGGGTATAATTTACAGTGTTCACTTTTCCCAGCATGAGCTGTACGAGATGGGCGATATGCTTGTCTTTGTCGGGCACTTCGAAAGAGAGGTAACATACATAGCGTCCGGTCTTGGCCATGAGCCGGCACGTGAGGTCGTTCAAGAAATCGGTCTTTCCGCTGTTGGGTACTCCGGTCTCGATAATCAGGCCTCCCTGGTCGGTGGGGTGGAATACATGGTCGGTCAAAGGGCCGTAACCTACGTCATATCCGTGGTCGTATTCTCCGTGCAGCACGTTCAGAATCCCGTTTGCGCGTTCACTTACGGTGACGATGTCGGCTGTGTGTTGCGGTCGGGCGGATTCGATGATTTCACGCACTATTTCAATGCCGTAGGTGGCGAGTACGTCGGAAATGTCCTTGCAGTCGCCGGGCAGCGTGGTGAGCAGGCAGCGTGCTCCGAAGTAGTCGCTGAGATGCTTCACCAGGGTTCTCCCCGGTAGGTCGGAATCTCCGCAGATCACAATGTCTCGTACTTGCTCCATCCAGGGTTCGAAGGCTTCGAAGCTCTTCGAAAGGTCGCTTGCCGCTCCGTTGGGCACGCTGATGGCGTAAGGATATCCCGCTTCATTGAGTGTCAGTACGTCTTTTTCGCCTTCGGTGATGATCAGTCGGGGGATGGTTGCTTCGGATACTTTCAGGGGGTTGATGCAGTCGATGTGATAAGGCGGACAGGGTGTAGTTGGCGAGTCCTGGCTCCAGAATTTGGTGTATCCGGCGGCTTTTTTCATGCCGGTTGTTTCTCTTTCATCTGTGGGTTTGATGGTTGAGGGATCGCACGAACGATATTTGGCATTTACGGGCTGGCCGTTCAGGTAGTTGACGTAGGCTATGCAATGATGCATGGTTCCCGTGCTTTTACTGTACTCGTCTTTGCCGAAGCAGCGGTGGGTGAGGCAGCCGATATGGGCTTCTATGGCCGTTTTCAGTGAGATGCCCTGGTCGGCAAGATAGCGTCGGGCGGTGAGCTGGTCCCGGTCGGTAGTCTCGGGATCATCTGTCAGTGGTTTTATTTTGGAGAATACTTCGGGCGTCAGCTTTTTGTAGTCTTCGGGAATCATGGGTACCTCGGATGTGGTCTTTCCGGTTCCATTTTCTCCTTCCCGGCGGGTGCTGTGGAGGGACTTGCCTGCGGATGTCGAGTCATAGCTGTTTCGTTCTTCCCAGAAGTCCTTGAGCTTTCCTTTGAAGTCGCATCCTCCGTAGAAGCAATGAAAGGCTCCTGTCTCTTTGGAGATATGAAGATGTTTTTTGCCGCATTTAGGGCACTCTGTTACGAAATTCTTTCCCGCGTTCTTGCGTTCGGGAAAGTCACATAGATAATAAAATGGTTTCATTGTAATTTGTAATTAGTAATTAACTATCTCCCATTTCCGGCTCAACACATTCCAGATCGCTGTCATTGTCGGTCTTGCAGGTGCGTCCTCGGGTATATTCACGGTGCCTTCCACCTCATCATCATAGAATCGCATCCCCGACTTGGGATCCGTCCATTCGAATTCGTTGAGGGGATGATTGCTTCGTTGGTTGGCTTTTGTTTCCTGAGCCGTCTGTTCCCGTTTCAGTCTGCTGTCTTTTGCGGCATCGTTCAGCAGATGTTGTCCGTGAGCTGATTTCAGCAGATTGGTCAGCCAGCAAAGTCTTCCGGCGTGGTTGGACTTCATAAACCGTGTCTGCGACGCGAAGTAAGGAATTAGTAATTCGTTCACCATATACACGAGATTTTCACACGCGTGTTTTCGTGTGAGCCTTTCGTGCAGTTGGAACCAGTTAATGAGTGGCGTCAGTATCTGCGCTTTTTGAGCGGAATCTTCGTTGATGAGATGGAAAAATTCTTTGGCGGTAGCCAAAGATTCCGGTGTAGTGATATTTTTCTTATCAGAATTATCTTCTAAAGGTTTATCGCCTTCCGGCGAGAGTTCTTCGTCAGAAGAATTCCCTTTAGTATATATATTATATATATTATCCTGCGGAAAAGTTTCCGGAAACTTTTCCGGTAATTCTTCCGATGAAATCTTCTCTATCCAGAGAGGCGAGTAGAAATATTTTATTCCGTATGTGTTTCTTTCGGGTACAATGCCGAATGAACCGCAACGCTTGACCGCTTCCGTGAGGAACTTTGCATTTTTAAAGGCCAGCGCTATGCTGATCTCGTAAAAATTATCCACGGGATATACTTTTCCCTGATTCATGTATGCAGTCATTCCGAGGTAGAGGTGCAGGAGTTTGGGAATGACGGAGTCCGTAATCTTGCGGCTCTTCCACAGACCGAGGGTCTTTTGGAGTTCCGTGACGGAGATGGTTGTTTTTAGAGCCTTCATCGCTTGTTGTTTTAAAATTTGCGGTGAAGTTATAGAGAAAGAAAATAGCGGCGTTACCACCATGTTGGTAATCCGTGTTAAATATTAACATTAATTTAAAGAACAATATGAAAAAAGTGGTTTACACTTACAAGGCTTTGGGAGATAGCATGGCACTTCTCCGCGAAGTTTCCGGAATTCCGGTGAAAGAATTGTGTGAGAGTTGTGGAATCAGTAACCGTACTTACTATCAGGTCATATTTGGCGAGACGTCAGCATAAGCTATTACATCCGGATCTTTCATTATTTGCGTGAAAATGCGGATGAAAAGCGGTATCGTGAATGCCGCTATGCCATGGAAAAATACATGCTGGATGTATGGTTCAGATGAAATTTTATCGTAACTTTGTAATCTAAGTAAAGGAAATTGAAGATAGTTTCGAAGTAAACTGAAAGATATGGAACAGCAGAGACAACTTTATCCGATAGGAATACAGACTTTCTCGGAAATCCGCAGAAAGAACTATTTGTATATAGATAAGACGGAATACGTTTATCGAATGACGCATTTCGATTCTAAATATGTGTTTCTGAGTCGTCCTCGCCGTTTTGGCAAGAGTCTGCTCACCAGCACACTGCATTCTTATTTTGAAGGTTGTAAGGAACTGTTTGAGGGACTTGCCATTGATAAGCTGGAGGCGGAATGGACTCGGTATCCGGTTCTTCACTTTGACATGAGCATGGCGAAGCATGTGGATAAGGAACGTCTGGAGCAAATGTTGAGTGTTCAGTTGTATAGATATGAAGAGGTGTATGGCAAAGTGAGTGAGGAAGTGACTTTGAATGATCGTTTCTCCGGACTGATCCGCCGTGTTTGCCAACAGACCGGTCGGCAGGTCGTTGTCCTCATTGATGAATACGACGCTCCTCTTCTCGACGTTGTTCATGAGGAAAAGAATCTGCCTGTCCTTCGGGATGTGATGCGCAATTTCTATAGTCCGTTGAAAGCTTGCGATCCTTATCTGCGTTTTGTGTTCCTCACCGGTATCACAAAGTTTTCCCAACTGAGCATCTTCAGCGAACTGAATAATATCAAGAACATCAGTATGGATGGACCGTATGCTGCTGTTTGTGGTATCAGCGAGGAAGAAATGCTGACTCAGATGGATAATGACGTGGATATACTGGCCATGCGTATGGAAGTGTCTCGCGAAGAAGTGCTTGCGAAATTGAAAGATAACTATGACGGCTATCATTTCACCTGGCCGTCACCCGATATTTATAATCCCTTCAGCCTGCTGAACGCCTTTGCCGACGGCAAGATGAATTCTTACTGGTTCGGCAGTGGTACGCCTACCTATCTGATAGAGATGCTGAACAAATATCATGTAATTCCCCAACAGATTGGAGATCGAAAAGCACTGGCTGAATCTTTTGATGCGCCTACTGAACGGATAACGAATATCACTCCGTTGCTCTACCAAAGCGGTTATATCACGATAAAGGGTTATTCTCCCATTACGAATCTTTATTTGTTGGATATCCCCAATAAAGAAGTCCGTTTGGGCTTGATGAAGAGTCTGCTGCCCGGTTATCTGCATCAACACACGATGGATGGGCTTACCACGGTGGCTCTGCTGTACGAGGCTATCTACGAAGAGAGGCTGGATGATGGATTGCGCCTGTTGCAGACTTTCCTTTCTACAATACCTTATTGCGATAATACCGATTATGAAGGCCATTACCAGTCGTTGTTCTATACCATTTTCAGCCTGTTGGGCATGTATGTGGATGTGGAAGTGCGCACTCCGCGCGGGCGTGTGGATGTGGTGATGCGTAGTTTGTCCGCTCTTTACGTGATGGAACTGAAGTTGGACAAAACGGCCGATGACGCCATGGGACAGATTGATTTGAAGAATTATCCCGAACGCTTCGCGCTGTGCGGACTGCCGGTGGTAAAGGTGGGGATTAACTTCGATAGTGAGCGGAGGACGCTGGGGGAGTGGAAAATAGAGATGGCGTAAACCACAAACTGATACGAGCGTATGAAACATATAATAGATTTACGGAAGTGGGAAGATAATCCCCCCAAGGAAGAATCTTTTCTACAGATGCGGCTTACAAATCACTAATAGGCGAGGTGTCGACTCTTCTGAAGAAGCACAAACGTGATGCGTTGTCTTAGTGCTACGGATGCTTGTTATCATGAGGCTTTTCGTTGGCACAATGCGCTCCGCCCGATGCCGGAGCATTATGTTTACGAAAATCTTCAAGGCGACATATTCAATGTGAGCAACCTTACATTATCTCACTTTCCGCTGGAACAACTGAGAGGCAAGTGCTTCCTTTGTAGCATGGTGTACTACAATGGCGGATGGAATGTGAATGGTAGCGTGCCTGATTCGAGTAGCTGCTTTTCCGCTATCATTGGGCGGCAATCGGATGTTGGAAATCCCTGTGGTGTAGTTCTTTGAATTTCATTTTATTTTATTTGAGGCAAATATTCAGGAGGAGTCGAAAAGCACTTCTTGAGTAAGTAATTAGTGCTTGCAAAATAAGAAGCATACGTATCGGTCGTGTCCGTATGAAATCCAATCATTTTATTTAATTGTATCGAAATGAATGTAATTAAGACTTCGATTGATGGCGTTGTCATCATCGAACCTCGTCTTTTTAAGGACGCTCGTGGTTATTTTTTCGAGTCTTTCAATCAGAAAGAGTTTGAAGAAAAGGTGTGCCATACTGCATTTGTGCAGGACAATGAGAGCAAATCTTCTTATGGTGTCGTTCGTGGTCTTCACTTTCAAAAGCCGCCTTTTGCTCAAAGTAAATTAGTGCGTGTTGTGCAGGGGGCAGTGCTTGATGTTGCCGTAGATATTCGTAAAGGCTCTCCGACTTTCGGGCAGCATATAGCTGTGGAGTTGACTGCTGACAACCATCGTCAATTCTTTATACCTCGTGGCTTTGCCCATGGTTTTAGTGTATTGAGTGCTGAGGTTATTTTTCAGTATAAGTGCGATAATTTCTATACACCGCAAAATGAGGGAGCAATAGCATGGGATGATCCGGATTTGGGAATTGATTGGAGAATACCGATGGATAAAGTTTTACTGAGCGAGAAGGATAGATTGCATTCGAGGTTGAAAGATGCTGAATGGCTATTTTAACTATAAAGATGCTTTGTACTAAATATTTGTCTGTGTGGAATATATATTGCGGCTGTTAGACCATCTTTTGAATAGCAAAACAAAGATTATACTTAAGAAATGATGAAAATAGGTTTATTGTCTCTTCATAAAAATACAAATTATGGTTGGGTACTCCAATGTTATGCCTTATTATCTATACTTAAAAGCTTAGGGCATGATGTTACATATATTGATAAAGTTGATTTTGTAGAGAAAAAGAAAAAAGTAATAATAAAAAGTCAGATAAAAACTTTTTTAAGACTCATTTTGGGAAAAAAGAAAGTAAATAGCAATATAAATCCTTTTTTTTTGAAATACATAACTCCTAGAACCTCTGAAATTAGATCCGTTAAAGGATTGGATAAATTGCAGCACTTTGATGCTGTAATAGTAGGGTCTGATCAAGTTTGGCGTCCTCTATATGTTCATCCAATAGAGAATTATTATTTGGATTTTGTGAAAAATAGTGCATGTAAAAAGATTAGCTATGCAGCTTCTTTTGGAACAGATAAAGCTGAATATTCAGCAAGTGAAATTCAGATATGTGGTAATTTGTTGAAGCTATTTCATGCGGTTTCAATACGTGAGTCCTCTGCTATAGGTCTGATTCGTGATGTATATAGATGGCAAACTGTTCCTCTGGTACACGTTTTGGATCCTACATTACTTCTATGTCAAGCAGATTACGATAAATTGATAGGGGATTCAGATTCAGTAGCTTTTAATGGTAACTTATTTTGTTATTTACTTGATATGACTTCGGAAAAGGGCTCTATCGTTCGAAAATTAGAGTCTGACTTGCAGAAAAAGGCCTATTCTATCCAATTGAATACTTCCACAATGCCTAACGTTGAGAACTGGTTGAAAGCTTTTAAGGATGCTGATTTTGTTTTCACAGATTCGTATCATGGATGTATTTTCTCTATTATTTTCAGAAAACCTTTTATTGTGATGGGAAATAGGTCTCGTGGTTTAGCGCGTTTTACTTCATTACTAGAAATGTTTGGATTGATGGATTTAATGATTGAATCATCACAAGAACTGACTTCTACACGTATTGATAGATGTTTGTCAATAGATTGGATTGAAGTAGAGGAATGCATTAATAAATTTCGAGGTAGATCAATTTCATTTTTAAAAAACGCATTAAGTAAATGAAGCGAAAATTAGTATATATAGGCTTTGCTTTTGAGCATCATTTAGGAACTCAGGCAGGATATCATCATATTCGGGAGCATGTAAGATATGATTATATAATAGATTGCCAGAAAGAGTATTCTTTCGTGGAAGGGAAACATTCTAGCCTTTTAGTGAAGATATGCCGAAAGATTTATTGTACTATTTTAGGAAGGAAGGTTCCATTTGCATTATTGAAATGTATATGGCTTTCTTTGTTTCAACGTAATTTGGTCTTTCATTTTATTTATGGGGAAAATACATATAAGTGGTTACACTATTTTAAAAGAAATAATAAAATAGTGTGTACATTTCATCAACCGGCCGATTATTTTAGAGAGAATACATATTGGCAAAATGTTTTTCCAAAATTAGATGCTATTATATTGATGTCGAAGGGAGATATTCAAGAGTTTAGAAAATGGAGTGATAAAACTAAAGTGGTATTTATTCCTCATGGGATTAATACAGACTTTTATAAACCTGATGACACAATAAGAAGAGAAAATAGGGTGCTAATGGTTGGAAGCTGGTTAAGAGATTTTCAATTTGCAAATGCTGTTTTTCTCAAACTTCGCAATATGAATCCTGATATTTTGATTACTGTCGTAAGCAGTGCGGAAAATAAGAAGTATTTTGAAAATTTGTCTGAGATTGAATTCTTATCAGGGATTTCCGATAATGAATTAAGAAAAATGTATTGTCGATCCAAATGCCTCTTTCTTCCTTTAGTATCTTATACAGCAAATAATGCAATGTTAGAAGGGGCTTCTGTCGGATGTAATATTGTGGTTGCCACTAATCATGTTGATGATTCCTATTTTGATAATAATCAGATAAATGTTTACCCTCTGGATATTGATAATTTTGCGGATATACTATATCGTATGGAGACTACTGGAAATAGTGAGATACGACAATATGTCTTGGCTAATTTTTCTTGGTTTAAAATTGGGAGGGATACGCAACTGTTAATGACTTCTTTAGAGTAATTTTTATATTGTTTTTAAAACGATTTACTCTTTAAATGACTTCTTAGGAATAAAATTGCTACTATTATTAAAATAGCTATTCTAAGGTAGAATAGCACATTAAATATGTATATGAAGATTCTTTTTTTTTCGTATTTATCTTATGATGATAATCACTATAAAGGTGGAGGTTGGGTCAATAGTTTAATAAATGTTTTAATAGAAAAGACTCAATATGAAATAGGTGTGGTATATATAGCCAAAGATAATCATTATAAAAAATATATATGTAATAATATATCGTATTATGCCATTCCATTGAAGCAGAGTACTTTTCTTAAATATTATAGATACATAACCAGGACTCCGGTTTTCTCTTTCGATTATTCTATTATTAATTCTGTAATAAAAGATTTTACTCCTGATATTGTGCAATTATTTGGGATGGAAACTCCGTTTGGTGGAGTTTTGACAGAAATAACTTCTGTTCCGGTAGTAGTACATATACAGGGTATATGTACCGCATATTATGAAAAATGGTTTCCAATGGGGTTTTCACCCAAAAGAGTTTGGTGGAAGTCTTCACTATTAGATAAATTACGTCTTTCAACATTAACTCATCAATACGAGCGTTTTTATAATCTTTCAAAAATGGAAAGGGCGTATTTTAAAAACTATAATTATTATTTGGGACGTACAAGATGGGATTATAGTGTTAGTCGTTTATTGTCTCCTGGATCAAAATATTATGTATGCGATGAATTACTTCGTGCTGAATTTTATAATAAAAAATGGGTGTATAATGGAGGGAAATTAATTATTTCTAGTGTAACAAATGGTGAACTTTACAAAGGTTTTGATACTATACTGAGAACTTCTCATTTATTGGCAGGAATAGGTGTTGAATTTGAATGGAACATTTATGGATTAAGTGCAGATTCAGCTGTGGTGAAAATTGTTGAATCTTGTTTGCAGTTGAAATATATGGAAAATCATGTGCATTTTTGTGGAAAAAAATCAGCTCAAGAAATTGTGGATTCCTTATTAAATTCTACATTTTATGTACATGTTTCGCATATAGATAATAGTCCTAATGCCCTTTGTGAAGCAATGTTACTTGGAGTTCCGTCAATAGCTACATATGTAGGTGGAATACCCTCGATAATAATTGATAAAGTGACGGGGTATTTAGTTCCTGATTCTGAGCCTTATAGTCTGGCTTTTCTTATAAAAAGTTTATATAAGTCAGAGGACGCTTTAAAGGAAATTTCTGATATGGCACATTTAAGTGCCTTACAACGACATGATGAAAATAACATTTTAGATCAATTGCAAAAAGCCTATAATGATATTATTTCTGATTTCAGTAAGTGTAGATTTTAAATGTAAAATTTTGCATAAATAATATTTTTTATTGTAATATAATTAGTAGCATATGAAGTTTTCTATAATTATTGCAACCTATAATGCTGAAAGTGCCATAAGAATGACATTAGAATCTATCCGGAGACAAAAATGTAAAGAGTTTGAACTTTTAATAGTAGATGGTGGGTCATCTGATAGTACTTGTAAAATTTGTAAAGAGTACCAGGATATAGTTTCTATTATGATTTCTGAAAAGGATAAAGGATTATATGATGCGTGGAATAAAGGTATTGCGTTAGCAAAAGGAGAATGGATTTTATTTGTAGGCGCGGGAGATTTATTATCTGAAGATGCATTAATGAACTATTTATTTTTTCTTAATAATCATACTGAGTGTTTTGATTATATATCTGCTGTGGTGATTAGATGTAATAATCAAGGTCATGAATTATCACGTATAAAGGGTGAATGGACTTGGGATACATTCCGAAAAGTGATGAATGTTGCGCATGTTGCTTCTTTACATAATAGGATTTTGTTTCAAGAAGTAGGAGTTTTTGATATTAATTATAAAATATGTGCAGATTATGAGCTACTATTAAGAAAAAGAGATAGACTAAAGGCTGGATTTGTGGATTTTGTTGTTGCAAAAATGCCTATTGGAGGATGTAGTTTTTCTACTAATGCATTGTTTGAAAGTGTTAGAGCGAAAATTCGTTCAGGTGGACAACCAAAAATCGAATCATATTTTTATGCATTGATACAGTATGCTATGTTGAAAACATTTAAAATTAGGCACAGCAATTATTTAAGGTTGAAATGAAATCCTGTATATTAAAGTACTCAGATGTGTTTATCCGTCGTTTAGTACTATTTCTTGTAATATTTCAATCATGTGGAATACGACTATTTACTGGTATTGGTTTTTTGTTGTCAATACTTGTTATGTTTATTTTGTTTGCCAGAATTAAATTGTCTAATACCGAGCTATTGAAATTATTTCTTTTATTTTGTGGAGTTGTAACATTCTTTTATATAAAAGGAGAGAATGCCTTATTTATTGCAAATATTCTTTTTATAGTATTGAATGCTACATTATTGTGTAAATTATATGAGGACGGGAGTTGTTTTTCTTCTGATTTTAGAGTGATTTTATTTGTAATAGCTTGGCATGCTTTCCTTTCTGCAATATTAGATTTTATATTACCTTCTTCTGTACTACAAAAAACGGATAATATTATTTGCAGTGAAACATTTTTATATGTGTTCTATTTTACAGATACAGATCTGTTTATACCAGGTTTTACGCGATTGACGGGGATGATGTGGGAACCAGGTTGTTTACAACTATTTTTAAATTTGCTATTAACATTGTTAATCTTTGAAAAGAGGAAAACAAAAACTTATTGGTGGGTTGCACTACTTGTCGTTTTAACAGGTTCAACATCAGGCTATATTATTTTGCTAGTGAATGTAGTTTTTTATTTGTATATTAATCGGAATTGGAAAGTACTATTAGCTGGTACTGCTATATCAGTGCTCTTCTTACCTTTAGCATATGGCAAAATATTTGAAAAAATGGAGGTTGGGGCTAATTCTTCCGCTACAATCAGATATAGGGATTTTTATATTGGTATCCGTAATGTATTAGAATATCCTTTTTCTGGAATTAATGTCTCTGATTTGGAAGAAAATGCTAAGGTGCTGAAGTGGGAAGAAGATGCGATATATTTAATTCTTGGAAAATATACTTGGTTTGATTATTTCGAACCATTAGCGGGAGGATATACAAATGGGTTCATGTTTGTTTTTATGATGTGGGGTGTGTTTGGATGGCTATTTTATTATAGTTTTATAAAATGCAAATTATGGAAATTTTGTATGAAGAACTATTTTATAGTAATTCCCCTTGTTTTTTTTCTTTCTATGACTTCAGAGCCAATTTCAAATACTTCTTTATTTTATTTTTTATCTCTTTATAATTATATGAATCAATGAAACTTTTTGTAGACTGCCATGTCTTTGATGGAATACCTCAAGGATCTCGTACTTATATTAAAGGATTATATTTAGAATTAATAAAAGTGCGAAAAGACATATGCTTTTATTTAGCTGCTTATGATGTTGATAATCTGAAGAATGAATTTGGTGAATCTTCTAATGTGACATTTGTAAAATATAGATTCCGTAATAAAATATTAAGATTATCTATCGATATTCCTTGGTTAATAGTGAAATATAAGTGTGATTATGCACATTTTCAGTATATGCTTCCTCTGTTTAAAAAATGTAAGGAAATTGTGACAATTCATGATGTTTTATTTTTAGATTATCCGCAATATTTTAGCTGGAAATATAAATTTTTATATAATATACTGTTTAGACATGCTGCTTGTCGAAGTGATATTTTATTGACAGTATCCAAATATTCGAAAAATCGAATAGCACATTTTTATAAGATAAAAGAAGAAAGAATATATATTGTTCCTAATGCAGTTGTACCAAGAAATATGCCTATTGCTCAAGTTAATAGTGTTAAAGAGAAATTTATTTTATATGTGAGCAGAATTGAAGAACGTAAGAACCACCTATTGTTAGTAAGAGCTTATGTTGAAGGTGAATTTTGGAAATTAGGATATAAATTAGTTCTTGCTGGTAGAGCTGCTTCAAAAACTCCCAATTTATATAAATATCTAGATACTTTAAAGAAAGAAGTCCTATTAAATATAATTTTTTGTACTCCTTCTGAGGATGAATTGACCTTATTGCTATCATCTTGTTCTTTATTTGTATATCCTTCTTTGGCTGAAGGGTTTGGTATTCCACCACTTGAAGCTGGTGTTATGGGGAGGCCTGTTCTATGTGCTTGTACGACAAGTATGTTAGATTTTGAAAATTTAGGATTTACGATGTTTAATCCATATGATATTGATGCTTTGAAGAAAGAAATGTTGGCTAAATTAGGTGGAGATAGGGATAGTGGGATTGATTTAGATAGTATTAAAAATAATATATTAAGGATATACAACTGGACTAAAATGGCCGGTTATTTTATTGAAATTCTTGAAAATAATGAAAATAGGAGTAATTAGTACTGTTGGAGTGCCAGCGTGTTATGGTGGGTATGAAACTTTAGTTGAGAATTTGCTTACATATTGTCAGCATAGTGATGTGAATTATCAGGTATATTGTAGTTCTGTTGCTTATTCTAAGAAACGGAAAGAGTATAAAAACGCTCAGTTGAAATATTTTCCTTTTAAAGCTAATGGACCTATAGGAATTTTATATGATTCTTGTTCATTATTTCATGCATATTTTACTTGTGATGTTATTATGTCATTAGGTACAGTAGGGTGTTTTTGGCTCCCCCTTTTTAAATTGTTTTCTTCTAAAAAGGTAATTGTAAATTTAGATGGCTTGGATGATAAACGGGAAAAATGGAATAGATTAGCTCGCTTCGTGATTCGCAATGCTCGAAATATTGCAGCAAAAAAAGCAGATGTGATAATAGCTGATAATTTTGTAATACAGAAATATATCAAAGATAAATATCATAGGGACTCTGTTTTAATAGAATATGGGGGAGATAATGCATATACTTATTATGATGAAAATCAGTTGAGTAAATATGGACTTAAACGAAATGAATACGCTTTTAAAGTTGCTAGAATTGAACCTGAAAATAAGATAGATGTAATTTTAGAAGCCTTTTCTAAAATGCCTTTACAAAAACTAGTATTAGTAGGTAATTGGAATAAAAATTTGTATGGGCGTAATACTCGAAAATATTATGAAAAATTCTCTAATTTAATTTTATTAGATCCGATTTATAATTCACAAGAAATAAATCTATTAAGAAGTAATTGTAATATTTATATCCATGGACATAGTGCTGGCGGAACAAATCCTTCTTTAGTTGAGGCAATGTATCTTGGGCTACCAATAATAGCAAGTAATGTTCCGTATAATAGAGCTACCACAGAAGATAAAGCCCTGTACTTCAATGACTCTAAAGATCTGTGTAATATTGTATTATCACTATCACATATTCAGAAGAAAGAAATTGCATCTTGTATGAAGAATATTGCAGAAAGACGTTATTTGTGGAAAATCATTGCTGATAAATATGAACAGTTATATCATTAATATTTAGTATATGGAAAAGGAATCTAAATTTTGGTATAAAGAGAAAATAGGTCTTATCTTTTCGGAAGTTATAGGTGGATTTTTCTCTATTGCTTTTATTAAGGCTATATTTTCATCTTTTGCTTATTTTTTACATGAGCAAGTTATATGGAGAAAGAAAATTCACCATAAAAAAGATTATCGTATTCATGCACGTGCCTCTTTACGTAATGCGCAAAATATTTATTTAGGAGAAAATGTGCGTATTACGATGGATTGTTGCATTTGGGCAGAGCAACATTCAAAAATTGTATTTGGCGATAATGTCTTAGTCGGACCTGGAGTGAAAATGTTTTGTGGTAATCATGGTACAGCATTATGTAATATTCCAATGGTATATCAGGATCGTCGTGAGAAGGATATTGTAATAGGGAATGACGTTTGGATTGGTGCTAATTCAATTTTAGTGTCAGGAGTTAAAATTAATAATGGTGCTATAGTAGCCGCAGGCTCTGTAGTAACCAAAGAAGTTCCAGAAAATGCGATTGTAGCAGGGATACCCGCTAAAGTTGTGAAATATCGTTTATAAAGAATAGCTTTTAATTTGCAATGAATATATTAACCTTCGATATCGAAGACTGGTATAATTGTGATTTCATTTCAGGGGATTTTGACTGGGAGAAACATGAAGTACGTATATACCAGGGGGTAAACCGTATTCTTGAAGAATTAGAGAAACGGCATCAGAAAGGAACATTTTTTTGCCTTGGATGGCTTGCGGAAAGGCATCCAGACGTGATTCGTTCCATTCAAAAGCAGGGACATCATATCGGTTGCCACTCTTATCAGCATGAGTTATCATTCCGCTTTGATGAAAAAACATTTAAAGAGGATACTCAGAAAGCGAAGCGTATGATAGAGGATGTAACAGGAGAGGAAGTAAATGCTTTTCGTGCTCCGGGTTTTTCTATTACAAAGAATAATGTGTGGGCGCTTCGTAGTTTGGCAGAAATGGGATTCAGATATGATTGTTCCATGTTTCCAGCTCCTCATGATTATGGTGGTATGCCGGGTTATGGAGAGGGTATTCCTAAACGGATTGATGTCGGTGATGGAAGAATCATTAAGGAGTTTCCGATAAGTGTTCATCAGGTAATGGGTAAGCATATTGTGTTTTCCGGTGGTGGCTTTTTTCGGTTATTTCCTTATTGGCTGATTAATCATTGGGGAAAGCATAGCGATTATATGATGACTTATTTTCATCCGAGGGACTTTGATACAGGTCAACCTATAATACAGGCACTTCCTGTAATGAGACGTTTTAAAAGTTATGTGGGTATAAAAGGTGCATTTGCTAAGTTTCAACGATTATTGGATCGTTATGAATTTTATAATGTGGAAGAGGCAGATGAAATAATAAATTGGGAAATAACTCCTATTATTGAATTGAATAGTTTAAAATAAATGTATGAAAAAAGTAGCATTACTTACAGGTATAACTGGTCAGGATGGTTCCTTCCTTGCTGAGTTTTTAATAGATAAAGGTTATGAAGTTCACGGTATCCTCCGTCGTTCGTCTTCATTCAATACCAGTCGTATCGAACATCTATATCTAGACGAATGGGTACGTGATATGAAGCAACGACGCCTGGTCAATCTTCATTATGGGGATATGACGGATAGCAGTTCTCTGATTCGCATCATTCAGCAGGTACAACCTGATGAGATCTATAACCTTGCAGCTCAGAGCCATGTGAAAGTTTCTTTCGATGTTCCTGAATACACAGCCGAAGCAGATGCGGTTGGAACACTCCGTATGCTTGAGGCGGTTCGTATTCTTGGTTTGGAGAAGAAGACTAAGATTTATCAAGCTTCTACATCGGAACTTTATGGTAAAGTTCAGGAAATTCCCCAGAAAGAAACTACTCCTTTCTATCCTCGTAGCCCATACGGTGTAGCGAAACAATATGGCTTCTGGATAACCAAGAATTACCGTGAGAGTTATGATATGTTTGCAGTGAACGGTATTCTTTTTAATCATGAAAGCGAGCGCCGTGGAGAGACTTTTGTAACCCGTAAGATCACTCTTGCAGCTGCCCGTATTGCACAAGGTTTTCAAGATAAATTGTATTTAGGTAATCTGGACGCACGTCGTGACTGGGGTTATGCTAAAGATTATGTAGAGTGTATGTGGTTGATTCTTCAGCATGATACTCCTGAAGATTTTGTAATCGCTACAGGTGAAATGCATACGGTTCGTGAATTTGCTACACTTGCCTTTAAGGAGGTTGGTATTGAACTTTGCTGGGAAGGTGAGGGTGTTAATGAAAAAGGTATTGATTTGAAGACCGGTAAGGTTCTTGTTGAGGTTGATCCTAAGTATTTCCGTCCTTGTGAAGTGGAGCAATTATTGGGTGATCCGACAAAAGCAAAGACTCTGCTTGGTTGGAATCCAACGAAGACCAGTTTTCCTGAATTGGTGAGAATTATGGTAGCGCATGATATGCGTTTCGTAAAGAAGCTATATCTCAAATCACAGATCACGGAATAAATTTTAAAATCTTCCATGAATATACTTATAACAGGGATTCACGGTTTTGTGGGTTCTAATCTCATAATGGCCTTATGTGAACATCATACTCTCTATGGTCTTGATATCATTTCTCCGGAAAAGAAGGGAGTTGTGAGGACTTTCTTGTGGGAGGATATTGAAACGACTTCTTTTCCTATGCAACGTTTACCTCACTTTGATGCCATCATCCATCTGGCCGGTAAAGCACATGATACGAAGAATCAATCTGCAGCTCAGGTATATTTTGATATCAATACGGGATTGACGCGTAGGATCTTTGATTTCTTTTTGGAGTCTGCTGCCCGGAAGTTTATCTTTTTCAGCTCTGTTAAGGCTGCTGCTGACAGTGTAGTGGGGGATGTACTGAGGGAGAATGTGATACCTACTCCTGTTGGTCCCTATGGAGAGAGTAAGATTGCTGCGGAGGATTATATAAAGGAACACTTTGTTTTATCTGATACCTTTTCTGTGAATAAGGGGAAAATGTTTTCATTCAAAGAAGAGATTGTGAGATACTCTGATAAACAGGTATATATACTTCGTCCTTGTATGATTCATGGCCCTGGTAATAAAGGTAATCTGAACCTACTTTATAATGTGGTAAAGAAAGGTATTCCTTGGCCTTTAGGCGATTTTGAGAATAAACGTTCTTTTACTTCTATAGATAATCTTTGCTATGTAGTGGAAGGTTTGTTGACAAAAGACGTAGCGAGTGGTATTTATCACATGGGGGATGATGAAGCTCTGTCTACGAATGAGCTGATTGCTCTTATGTGTGAAGCTATGGGGAAGAAGCCTCACATTTGGAAAATGAACAGGAAAATGATGGAAGGTTGCGCAGGACTGGGTACATTGCTTCATTTACCTTTGAATACAGAACGGCTGAGAAAACTGACTGAGAATTACGTGGTAAGTAATGAGAAAATAAAATCAGCTCTTGGCATTGACAGGATGCCTGTTTGTGCAGCGGATGGAATCAGAAAAACGATTAAATCTTTTGAAGAATAATCTGGGCAGATGATTATTGACTATAGGATGTATTACGTAATTATTTTGGTTCTGTTGTTCCTGACAGAACTTTTTTATTTTAGGGTGGCTGATAAGTTTAATATCATAGATAAACCCAATGAACGTAGTTCTCATTCACGGATTACTTTGCGTGGTGGTGGAATCATCTTCTATTTCGGAGCTTTGGCTTATTTCCTGACTAACGACTGGGAATATCCTTGGTTTATATTGGCACTGAGCCTAATAACATTTATTAGCTTTGTAGATGATATTCGTTCTACTTCCCAAGGTTTACGGCTGGTGTTTCACTTTTCTGCCATGGCCTTGATGTTTTATCAATGGGGATTGTTTTCGCTTTCCTGGTGGTGGATCATTATAGCTTTGATCGTTTGCACAGGTATCATCAATGCTTATAATTTCATGGATGGCATTAATGGTATTACAGGTGGTTATTCATTGATTATTTTAGGAGCATTGGCTTATATCAATGAAGAAATGGTATCCTTTGCTGAACCGGCTTTAATTTATACGGTGCTTTGTTCAGTGGTGGTATTCTGCTTCTTTAATTTCCGCAGGAAGGCGAAGTGTTTTGCCGGTGATGTAGGTTCTGTGAGTATCGCTTTCATACTGCTTTTCCTGATAGGGAAGTTGATTCTGAAAACGGAGGATTTCAGTTGGATGATTCTTTTGGTAGTTTACGGAGTTGATAGTGTTTTGACTATTATTCATCGTCTGATGCTCCATGAAAACATAGGCTTGCCACATCGGAAACATATGTATCAGTTAATGGCAAATGAGTTGAAAATACCTCATGTTGTGGTTTCGTTGGTTTATATGGCTGTGCAGGCTATAGTGATTATCGGATATATCTATTGTCAGAATTGGGGATACTTGTATCTTTTATGTGCTATTTTATTGCTCAGCTCCATTTATATATGGTTCATGAGGAAGTATTTTAGATTGCATTTATCTGTTTAAGTGAGATAAGATTCATACTGGTTCCCGGCAGACAATTATTGTCTTGTCGGGATTTTTTTGTCCATAATTGAGCAGGTAGCATCAGCCGGAGTTATCCGGTAGATGCTACCCGGGACAAGTAGGCTTTAAAGTTCAAATTTCACTGCCGCCCAACGGTTTTTCTCTTGATGGTGTACAAAGTGTAATCCGTTACGTTCGGCCTCTGCCTGGATCAGAGGAATGTCGTCCACATAGAATCCACTCATAAAGAGTTGGGAACCTTTGCGCATGCAACGTACATACTGTTTCATGTCATTCAGCAGAATGTTCCGGTTGATGTTAGCAATGACTACGTCAAACGGACCTATATCTTCCAGTGAAGAGGCGTCTCCCTGGAACACGGAAATATTGTCTACGTGGTTCAATTCGATGTTTTCAAGTGAGTTACGAACGCACCATTCATCAATATCGATGGCAGTACAAGGTTCTGCACCACGCATGCGAGCAAGAATGGCAAGGATGGAAGTGCCGCAACCCATATCGAGAAGGGACTTGCCTTGTAGGTCACTGTCCAGTAGTTCACCGATGATGAGACTGGTGGTTTCGTGATGTCCTGTACCGAAAGCCATTTGCGGATTGATGACAATATCATATTCTGTTCGGGGAACATCATGGTGGAAAGTACTGTGGATGATACAGCGGTCACCAATCACAATCGGTTGGAAGAAGTTCTTTTCCCATTCCTCATTCCAGTCTTTATCTTCGGCTTCTGTAAAAGTATATTCGATTTGGGTGTCTGGTAGGGGGAACTCGTCAATAGCTGCTTTTACGGTTGTTTCATCATACAAATCTTTTTGTATATAGGCAGCAATACCGCCTTCTTGTTCAACAAAACTCTCAAAACCTGCATCGCCCAGGATAGCGGAAAGCACATCGTTTACTACTTCTGTACAAGGAGAAGTGCGGAAAGTAAATTCTAAATATTTCATTGGAATATAATTTATTGTTAAATGCAAAGCCTCTGTTAGCGAAGCGAACCAGTTTCTTTGTATATTTGTTTATTAGCTGCAAAGATAAGGATAAAAAATGAGAGTTAGAGCAGATGAGTGCAAGAAGCTTGTAAACAAGGGATTTAGCGGGAAATGAACCGCAAGAGCGAAGCCAAGTAAAGCCATCGAAAAGCCAACTGAAACCGGAGTTACGTTACTATCCCGTTACTATGTTCTCAATAGTAAAGACGGTTTGGGGAGGATTTCAAAGTGCTGATATACAAGCTCTATTCGTCTTGTTCCGGCCGCAAATATACCCGAATTTCCGGTATAAGTACGAAGGGAGGCGAAAAAAGTAACATTTCGGGTGCTATTGCGTTGATATGCTGTGATTTGCGTATCGAAGAACAGCTCTACAAGAAATAATTTTGTAACCAAAAAATTGTAGAGTTATGAGATCGACATTCAAAGTTTTATTTTACCTCAAACGCAATGCCCCGAAAAAGAACGGGCTTATTCCGGTTATGTGCTGGATTACCGTCAACGGCAAAATTTCGCAGTTCAGTTGCAAGCTGGATGTGGAGGAAAAATCGTGGAACGTGGAGTTAGGCCGCGTGTCCGGTCGTAGTACCGTTGCACAGGAGGCCAACCGTATGCTGGATAAAATCCGCGTGGGTATTAACCAAGCCTATCAGCAGATCAGCGACCGCGACAACTATGTTACCGCCGAAAAAGTTCGCAACGCCTATTTAGGATTGGGTATGAACCACGAGACGCTGCTCGCCGTATTCCGTCAGCATAACGAGGATTACGAGAAGCAGGTCGGCAAACTCAAAAGCTTGCCCAGCTATTGGAAATACTGTACCGTCTATAAGCACCTCACGGAGTTTATCGAAAAGCGGTATAAAGTAAGCGACATTGCTCTCAAAGAGCTTACCCCGGCTTTCATTACCGACTTCGAACTGTTCTTGAGAGTAGAAAAGAACCACTGCAACAACACGGTCTGGTCGTATATGATGCCGTTTCGGAAGATTATCTATATAGCCGTCAATAACGGGCTGTTGCAGCGCGATCCGTTTTTCGCGTACAGCATCACGAAAGAGGAGACCAAACGGGGTTTTCTGACCCAAGAGGAAATCACACTCCTAATCAATGGTACGTTTAAGAAGAAAAGCTACGAACTGATCCGCGACCTGTTCATTTTCTGCACCTTTACGGGATTGAGCTGGACGGATATGAACAATCTGACAAAATCGAACCTGCAAACCTCTTTCGACGGACATTTATGGTTGAACACCAACCGTCAGAAAACGGGTGTCGAAACAAATATCCGCCTGCTGGATGTCGCCAAACATATCATCGAGAAGTACGACGGTATGGCCGAAGAAGGAAAGCTCCTACCCGTTCCGTGTTACGATAACTGCAAGAATAGCATTAAAGTAATAGCAAAGAGATGCGGTATCGAGAAAAACGTAACGTGGTACCAGAGCCGCCACAGCTATGCAACGACCATTTGTCTGTCGAACGACGTACCTATCGAAACGCTGTCGAAGATGCTGGGACACCGAAGCATCCGTACGACGCAAATCTATGCGAAGATTACAGCCGAGAAAGTGAGCCGCGATATGGAGAAACTTGCACAGCGTATCGAGCAAATCGAGAGCTTCATTTGCCAAGCGATTTGATGAACTCAAAAAAACAGAATACGATGAAAAGAGATAAAATCACAATCAGCGAAAATACAGTTATCGTAATGGGTGGTAACGTATGGATGACGGAAGCGGAAATAGTCGAACTGTTCGACACAACCGCCGGAGCGGTCTATGCAGGTATCAAAACCCTCTTCAAAGAAAACGCCCTGCACGACTATAACGTCTGCAAATGTATCCGTCTGGACAGCGGCAACAGCGCGGACTTGTATAACATGGAAATAGTCATAGCCCTTGCGTTCCGACTGAACATCTACCCAGTGTCGGTTTTCAGAAAGTGGCTGGTAAAGACAGCCACCGCACCTCGACGTACGATACCTCCGATTGTCCTTCGGTATAAGGATGGGCTTCTGAATTGAACCGGACAAACAAGGAAACGGGCAGGCTTCAACTCCTGCCCGTTTTCGTTTTCAGAGAATTACCTTGTAGTATAGTCTCATCCTTCCATTTCGTACCCGTGCATATTATGGATATTTACTGCGGAAAATCGTAACCGACGGCAGCGATGAGGTTTTCCTATTAACGTCGTGCAGGTAACTTGCGCCCAATACCGTGATAGTTTTTTCTGGCTCTTTCTGTGCGGAGAAAGCTGCATAAGTCGGTTGGTTTGTACTGTCAGCCCGATGTAAAGCCGAAGGTACGAACAAACATATAAATTAATTTTAATCATCGGAGAGCGTTGGCTCTCCGATTTTGTTAGCGTCGGTTAACGGCAAGGTGTCCTTTGAGTAACTCAAAGGCCGGAGAGTAACTCTCCGAAATGTGTTCACCCGACCACGGCAAGGTGTGTATCGAGTAACTCGATACCTTTTGGGTTACTCCCGAAAGCCTTGCCCTGACGGGGAACGATCGTCCCTCCGAAGTCGGGCGATTCAAAGATGACAATTTAAAAAAAGATAATTTGTTTCCCTTAATTCAAATTAATCAATACATTTGTAGTATATTCAATAAAGTGATCGAAATGAAAGATATAAATCGGCTTAAAATAGTTCTTGTTGAAAAGAAGAAAACGGGCAAGTGGTTAGCAAAAGAGTTGGGTAAAGATCCGTCTACCGTTTCTAAATGGTGTACAAACGTTTCGCAACCCGATCTGGTAACTCTTTCAAGAATAGCTGAGCTATTGAATGTTGATAGAAGAGATTTAATCAATAAAAGCAAATGATATTTAGTGCGTATAATCATACTGAAACAATATAATAAAGATGTCAACTATAATTCAACGGGCTGAGTTACAAGCCAAGATATGGAAAATAGCCAACGAGGTACGTGGAGCTGTTGATGGATGGGATTTTAAACAGTTTGTACTGGGTACACTCTTCTATCGTTTTATAAGCGAAAATTTTTCTAATTATATCGAGGGAGGCGATGATAGCGTTGACTATGCTAATTTACCTGACAGCGTAATAACGCCAGAGATTAAAGATGATGCAATAAAGACCAAAGGGTATTTTATCTATCCGAGTCAGCTTTTTGTGAATGTAGCCAAGACAGCAAATACAAATCCGAATCTGAACACGGAGCTAAAAAACATATTTAATGAGATTGAAAGTTCTGCCACCGGTTATCCTTCGGAGGAAGATATAAAAGGATTGTTTGCTGATTTCGATACTACCAGCACCCGACTTGGTAATACGGTTGAGAACAAAAACAGTCGCTTAGCTGCCGTGCTGAAAGGCGTGGAAGAGTTGAATTTTGGGAACTTCGAGGATAATCAGATAGACTTATTTGGTGATGCCTATGAATTTCTCATCTCTAACTATGCCGCTAATGCAGGCAAGTCGGGAGGTGAGTTCTTTACCCCGCAACACGTTTCTAAGCTCATTGCACAGCTTGCCATGCACAAACAGACAAGCGTGAATAAGATTTATGACCCTGCCTGTGGTTCAGGCTCGCTACTTTTACAAGCTAAAAAACATTTCGATAATCATATTATTGAAGAGGGTTTCTTTGGTCAAGAAATAAATCACACGACCTATAACCTTGCTCGTATGAATATGTTTTTGCATAATGTGAACTACGATAAGTTTAATATTGCACTTGGTGATACGCTTAGAGATCCTCAATTTGGAGATGACAAGCCTTTTGATGCTATTGTTTCCAATCCACCTTATTCGGTCAATTGGATTGGCTCGGACGACCCTACGCTGATTAACGACGACCGTTTTGCTCCTGCTGGAGTGCTCGCTCCTAAGTCAAAGGCAGACTTTGCATTTGTACTGCACGCACTAAGCTACCTTTCAAGCAGAGGCAGGGCGGCTATTGTCTGCTTCCCTGGTATATTCTATCGTGGTGGTGCGGAACAAAAGATTAGAAAGTATTTAGTGGATAACAACTTTGTAGAGACGGTTATTTCACTGGCTCCTAACCTATTTTATGGCACTTCGATAGCTGTAAATATCTTGGTACTTGCTAAGAATAAACGAGATACAAAGACGCAGTTTATAGATGCAAGTGGTGAAGATTTCTTCAAAAAGGTAACCAACAACAATATTCTTGAGGATAAGCATATCAAGAGGATTATGGAGATATTCGACCGAAAAGAAGATGTTGATCATGTTGCTATATCGGTAGACAACAAATTTATTGCCGAAAAGGACTATAATCTCTCCGTTAGCTCCTACGTGGAAGCAAAGGATAATCGTGAGAAGGTAGATATTGCGGTACTGAATGCAGAAATTTCACAAACGGTGGCGAAGATAAATGCACTCCGTGCTGATATTGATACTATTTTAAAGGAGATTGAGGCATGAGTTATTTAGATAAATTGTTAGACGGTATCGAGGTTAAGTGGAAGCCTCTATCCCATGCTGAAAACGGAGTGGCTGTATTAAGTCGTGGTCGTGTTATGTCAAAAGAATATCTAGCAGAAAATGCGGGTATATATCCTGTATACAGCTCTCAAACGGCTGAGAATGGAGAAATTGGGCGAATACAAACGTTTGATCACGATGGCGAAAGTATTACGTGGACCACAGATGGAGCAAACGCAGGTACTGTTTTTCATCGGACTGGAAAGTTTTCTATCACTAATGTATGTGGATTAATCAAGATAATCAATGCGAATGAATTGAACTATAAATTTCTGTTCTATTGGCTTTCCATTGAAGCTAAAAAGCATGTTTATTCTGGTATGGGGAATCCTAAGTTGATGAGTAATCAAATGGCAAAAATTCAAATTCCTGTCCCACCCCTCTCAATTCAAAAAGAAATTGTTCGTATTTTAGATACTTTTACGGAGCTTACAGCGGAGCTTACAGCGGAGCTTACAGCTCGTAAAAAGCAGTATAACTACTATCGTGACCAACTGCTAAATTTTGAAGGAAAGAAAATTGAGTGGAAACCATTAGAAATTTTAGCTGAAAACCTTGACTCAATGCGAAAACCCGTAACAAGCGGCTCCAGAGAGGCAGGTGATATTCCATATTATGGGGCTTCGGGTATTGTAGACTACGTTAAAGATTACATTTTCGATGGAGATTTTCTGTTAGTTTCAGAAGATGGGGCAAATTTAATTGCTAGAAATACACCAATAGCATTCAGCATAAGTGGGAAAAGTTGGGTAAACAATCATGCTCATGTATTGAAATTCCCTACTTATTCAGATAGAAGATTTGTAGAATACTATTTGAATAACATTGATTTAACTCCATATATTTCTGGTGCGGCTCAACCAAAATTAAATCAGAAGAACTTAAATAGCATAAAAATTCCAAATCCATCTCCAGAGGAAAAAATACGTATCGTTTCCATTCTTGATAAGTTTGATACCATCACTACCTCAATAAGTGAAGGCTTGCCTAAGGAGATCGAACTACGGCAGAAACAATATGAATACTACCGAGATATGTTACTAACATTTCCGACCGATAACATAGAAGAGGTATAATATGGGACAGACATTAACAGAAATAGCGCAAACGCTTAGAGATGCCAACAAAAAAGTGCAGCTTATCTATGCCTTTAATGGCACAGGAAAAACACGGCTGTCTCGTGAGTTTAAGGCTTTAATAGCACCAACAGATGCTAATGCCGCAGAGGGCGAACAGGAACAAAATGAATCTATAGGAAGAATACTTTACTATAATGCCTTTACCGAAGATTTATTTTATTGGGATAATGATTTGGAGGCTGTCTCAGATACAGATGCAATACGCAAACTAAAAATACACCCAAATAGTTTTACTGACTGGGTACTTGCAGAACAAGGACAGGATGCGAATATAATAGCCCACTTTCAACGTTATACGAACGATAAACTAACGCCTCGTTTTAATGAGCATTATAATGAAATCAGTTTCTCTATTGACGGAGGTAATGATGGAAATGTTGAAAATATAAAGATCTCAAAAGGGGAAGAAAGTTGTTTAATCTGGTGCATATTTTACAGCTTGTTGAAACAAGTTGTTGAGGTTTTGAACCAACCTGAACCAGCGGAACGAGAAACAAATAGATTTAACGACCTTGAGTATGTTTTTATAGACGACCCTGTCAGTTCATTAGATGATAATCACTTGATTGAGTTAGCAGTTAATATTGCAGAATTAATAAAATCAAGCCCCTCAAATTTGCATTACATCATAACAACACATAATCCGCTATTCATTAATGTGTTAATCAATGAAATTGGAAATAAAATCTGTTATATGCTTGACAAGCAAGATGACGGCACTTATGAACTAAAAGAGAAGAAAGGTGATTCTAACAAAAGCTTCTCTTATCATCTCTATTTAAAACATATAATTGAAGAAGCGATTACAACAAATAGCATTCAAAAATATCACTTCATACTATTACGGAATCTCTATGAGAAAACGGCAAATTTTTTAGGGTATCCACAATGGTCTGAATTGTTACCTGATGACAAAAAAGTCTACTATAATAGGATAATTCAATTCACAAGTCACTCTACATTATCAAATGAGGTGGTGCCAGAACCTACGGAACCAGAAAAGCAGGTTGTAAAATTTTTATTAGATCATCTTGTTAATAACAACTATTATAAAGAAGAACAAAATGGCACAGTATAGAACCATAGCAGAATCCAAAAACTTTATAGTTCTTGATGAGTATGCCAAGTACTCAATGGTGAGTGAGCCTCCTGTTGGTTATCAAACGGAGTTTGCTCTCGAACGAGAGCTTATACAAGACCTCGTTAACCAAGGCTATGAAAACCCCTCAATAAAGAGTGCTGAAGCTATGCTAACCAATGCCAGAGCACAACTTCAGGTGCTTAACAATATGGTGTTTAGTGATAACGAATGGGCTCGTTATGTGGAGGAGTATTTGGATAAGCCAAGTGACAACCTCGTTGAGAAGACAAGAAAAATACACGATAATCACATCCATGACTTTGTGTTTGACGATGGGCATATCCAAAACATCTACTTAGTAGACAAAAAGGATGTTACTCGTAACAAATTACAGGTAATATCACAATTTGAGCAGATAGGAACATATGCCAATCGTTACGATGTTACCATATTGGTCAACGGGTTGCCGTTGGTACAAGTGGAGTTAAAAAAGCGTGGCGTAGCTATCCGTGAAGCGTTTAATCAAGTACACCGCTATACGAAAGAGAGTTTTAACCGAGAAAATTCTCTATTCAAGTACCTGCAAATCTTCGTTATCTCGAACGGAACAGATACCCGATATTTTGCAAATACTACAGAGCGAAATAAAAACAGCTTCGACTTTACGATGAACTGGGCGAAAGCCGATAACACGTTAATCAAAGATTTAAAGGATTTTACAGCTACATTTTTCCAAAAGAACACGCTATTAAATGTGTTGCTCACCTACTCGGTTTTTGACACCAGCGACACGCTCCTGATCATGCGCCCATACCAAATCGCTGCAACAGAGCGTATCTTATGGAAAATCAAAAGTTCCTTTCAAGCCAAACGGTGGTCTAAGCCCGAAGGTGGAGGATATATATGGCACACGACAGGATCGGGCAAAACCCTCACCAGTTTCAAAGCGGCTCGACTGGCAACACAGCTTGATTTTATCGACAAAGTGTTCTTTGTGGTGGATCGAAAAGATCTTGACTTTCAGACGATGAAAGAGTATCAACGTTTTTCTCCCGATAGTGTCAATGGCTCTGAGAGCACAGCAGGGCTAAAAAGAAACCTCGAAAGAGACGACAACAAGATTATAGTTACCACCATTCAGAAATTAAACAACTTGATGAAGGGCGAAGGTGAATTATCAATCTATCAAAAACAGGTAGTATTCATCTTTGATGAATGTCACCGCTCGCAGTTCGGAGAGGCTCAAAAGCTCTTACGGAAAAAGTTTAAACGATACTATCAATTCGGTTTTACCGGAACGCCTATATTTCCTGAAAATGCTTTGGGAGATGAGACAACCGCAAGCGTATTTGGTCGTGAGCTGCACTCGTATGTCATCACAGATGCAATTAGAGATGAAAAGGTATTGAAGTTCAAAGTTGATTACAACGATGTTCGACCTAAATTCAAGGGGATTGAGTCAGAGCAAAATGAGGAAAAACTAAGTTCAGCAGAGTATAAAAAAGCAATGCTTCACCCTGCTCGTATAAAAGAGATATCGCAATATATTTTGCAGAATTTCAGAATCAAAACCCATCGTAACCAAGGAGGAGGAAGAGGTTTTAATGCGATGTTTGCCGTTAGTTCGGTTGATGCCGCAAAATGTTACTATGAGGAGCTGAACTTTCTGCAAAAGGATAGTGAAAAACCGCTCAAGATTGCGACTATTTTCTCTTTTGCCGCCAACGAAGAGCAAAACGCAATAGGCGAGATAGTTGACGAAACCTTTGAGCCTACGGCAATGGATCTTAGTGCCAAAGAGTTTCTAACCAGGGCTATTGACGATTATAACGGAATGTTTAAAACAAGTTATGGCGTTGATAGTAAAGAGTTCCAAAATTACTATCGAGACCTTGCCAAACGGGTAAAGAGCAAAGAGGTTGATATAATCATTGTTGTGGGTATGTTCCTTACAGGGTTCGATGCACCTACGCTCAATACGCTATTTGTGGATAAAAACCTGCGCTATCACGGACTTATGCAGGCTTTCTCTCGTACCAACCGAATTTATGATGCTACCAAAACTTTTGGTAATATCGTTACTTTCAGAGATTTGGAGGCTGCTACCATTGAGGCTATTCGAACATTCGGGGATAGTAGCACAAGAAATGTAGTGCTTGAAAAAAGTTACACAGAGTATTTGGAGGGCTTTACGGATATTGTGACAGGCGAAGCACGTAGAGGTTACATTGATGTTGTGACTGAGCTAAACGAGAAGTTCCCAACATCAGAAGAAATAATCACCGAGAGCGATAAGAAAGAGTTCGCAAAACTATTCGGTGAGTACTTGCGTGTGGAAAATATCTTGCAAAACTACGATGAATTTACACACCTTAAAGCACTTCAAACAATAGACATAAACGATCCTCAAGCTGTTGAAGCATTCAAAGAGGCGAACTTTGTAACAGATGAGGATATAGCCACAATGCAACAAATTCAGGTCCTACCCGATCGGAAAATTCAAGATTACAGATCTACCTATAATGATATTCGTGACTGGTTAAGACGTGAGAGAAGTGGCAAAGAAGAGGAGAAGTCGAAGGTTGATTGGGATGATGTAGTCTTTGAGGTTGATTTGCTAAAATCTCAAGAGATAAACCTCGACTATATTCTTGAACTAATCTTTGAGCATAATAAAAAGACCTGCGATAAAGTTGTATTGATAGAGGAGATTCGTCGTGTTATTCGTGCCAGTATTGGAAACCGAGCAAAAGAGAGCTTAGTGGTTGATTATATCAACGAAACTGATTTAAACGCTATCTGTGATAAACCAAGTATTCTGGATTCGTTCTATAACTATGCACAAGAAAAATTGAGAGTAGAGGCAGCACAGTTAATTGCTGATGAGAACCTAAATGAGCAAGAGGCAAAACGTTACATCTCAGTCTCTTTAAAGCGTGAGTATGCAAGCGAAAACGGAACGGAACTTAACGCTATTTTACCTAAGATGAGTCCTCTGAACCCACTGTATTTGACGAAAAAGCAAAGCGTTTTCAAAAAGATTGCTTCATTTATAGAAAAATATAAGGGTGTAGGTGGACAACTTTAGTTAGATAGAATGCAGGGGATCTTATTCTGAATAATTGAACAGGTATTTAGACTATATCAAAATCGTGACAATTTTATAATTGCTACCGCACAATCGTAAAGGTTGAAATTTATTTAAGTTTTACTAGATTGAACGATTAGACGTTTTAATTTATGCTTCTATACTCAAGCCCCCAGAAAATAAATTGATTAACAAAGGAAAGCTAATACTTAATGCGGAAACTCTGATAAGTAAATTTTCATAAACTCAAAAGGGAAAATGGCCAATTTAATAGCCCTATCAAGAAATTTTGCTATTTTTGTATCTGAGTTGTTCGACGAGATGCAAAGCGTAGCAGTTCAGCGCAGTTGCATGGTCGCTAAATCGTTACCAGCAACTTTCTTTATCTCCACTCTACGCTGTCATTCAGACAGATACATAAAAGTTTCTTATCCATAGGCAAAGATAATGCAAATCGAATGTAGAACTTTCATGCTTGCATGAAAAAGTTATGCTGAGATGCAGTTTGCCTTATTTAAAGATGGGGCATTTAAGAAATTCTATTCATCTTTGAAAATCTTTCCATATTGTTTTAATGCCATATTTTTCATGAGTGTTTCTTCTTTTGTCAGTGCGAATCCCATATATTTGCAAACGTGATCATTGCGTAGGATACAGATACACATTCTTTTGTAAGTCGGAATTTCCTTGAATTCTGCAATATCAATATCATCCAAATAATCCATCTTGACAGGCTTCTTGTCTGTTTTGTAGTTTGTACTTTCTCCTACTTGAATAGGAATATTTCTTTCTCTTAGTTTCTGTATCACTTCGTCACTGAGTACACCGCCCTTATTCTTCCAGAATCTGATACTTGTCTCCAATTTCTTCCGGTATCTGTTCCGGGTATGTTCAGGTAGAGTAGACAGAAGAAACTCTGTAAAGGATTTCCATGTATATCCTTTGGGTAAATGTATCTCATCTCTTCCCATGGCTCCGGTTTTTCCATAAATCCCGGAAAAATTTACTCCGTTAACCCGGCCAATCATCCGTCCCCACATATCGGGATCAATCACTCTGTACAGTGACAGGCTCTCTATGGCTTCGCAGATAAAAGGACTTGCTACCCGTTGTCGGTCAAGGCTAATTCCTGCTTGATAATAAAGATCGTACAGATGATTATAATCCCACTTGAATTTACCATTTGCTACCCAGATATCAGTTGTTTTCCAGTCAAAAATAGGATAGAGGTTATAAACACCTTCAGTAATTTGGGTACTCCATAGGTAGTTGGCATATCGTTCCTTTGTTTTTCTGTAAATGGCACGCCAACGATTATGGCTTTCCTGTGTACGAATGCCAACTAAACAGCATGTTCGGGTAGCCTTTTTATTTTTATGTAGCCATTGGGCAAATTCCATTTGAAAATCATAATCCCACATGTCGGTAGTGTAGAAAGGGAACTCATGTAATGTCATTGCCCTCTCCGGTTTTTGGCGTACCCAGACTGCTTTTTTGTCTTCATCCCATGGCCTCCAATAATCTTCATACATGGACGTACATGTCGTTACTCGAAAAGGTACGCAAATATGATATATATCCAGGATGTCTTGATTCTCTTTAAAAGTTCGTTCTACATAATCAATTGTCATGTTGTACTGTATTTCATAATCCATATGAAATACCCCAATTTTTCTTTTTAAATTATGTTTGCGGATATAATCTATGCATAAATTTAATAGTACACCGCTATCCTTGCCTCCTGAAAATGAGATGTAAATATTATCAAAATTCTGAAAAATGACACGTAATCTTTCTTGGGCAAGGTCATATACGTTTTGCTTTCTTATGTCTTGCATTGTTTTTTTAGTATTGTTCGTTTATTTGCTGCAAAAGTAATAAAAAAAGATCAGATAGATAAAATGTATAAACATATACAAATTCCGGAGATACTTCCTAATCCGATTCTCCCTGCTGACTTTTACATCTCGTATAGCCTTTATCTCATCAGTAGATAGCTAGATATCACGCACTGATTTCTCCGGCATTTTATATCCGTCAAACGGATAAGTTTCATGTGTTATAAACTTGCACTGGAGATTTAATTTAGTGCATTGAAAACCAAAATAATATCTCTTTTGTTATGATAGAATAGGGAAATCCCTATAATCATTTGGGGAAATTCTCCTGTATGCGGTAAAATCCATCGCTATCTTTGTGACGTGATAAAATGGATTAATGTAAAACCTATAAACCACACCCATATGAAAAAGATTGTTTTTTTATCGCTTTTTGCCTTGTGCCTCCCTTGGATGGTTTCGGCGCAGAGCATAGATGACGACCTTTACTACATTCCTTCTAAGGATAAGAAGGAAAAGAAGCAGGAGAAGAAAGTTACAAGCTCTGCTCCGACTGAAGAAATTGTAGTAAAGTCGAATGCACCAACTACGGTTTATACGTCGCCAGGTAATACTACTGTTGTAGTACAGGATCGTAAAGGAAATACACGTGATGTAGACGAATATAACCGTCGTTATGATTCTCGTGAGAATGACTTCGTAATGGAAGATGATACCTTATATATTAAGGAAAAAGCAGTGCCCGATCCGGATGGTGAATGGGTAAATGGCTTCGATGGTTCGGAAGATGATTATGAATATGCTATGCGTATCGTACGTTTCCGCAACCCGCGTTATGCGGTGAGCATCAGTAGCCCGTATTATTGGGATATCGTTTACGGTCTGAATTCATGGGACTGGAACGTTTATACTGACGGAATGTATGCGTATGCTTTCCCGACTTTCTCTAACCGCTTATGGTGGGATTGGCGTTATAACTCCTACGGATGGGGAGGCTATCCTTATTATGGTTGGGGTGGATACTCACCTTATTACAGTTACGGTGGCTGGTCCTATGGCTGGGGCGGTTTCTACGGTGGCTGGAGTTGGGGATGGGGACATCATCACCATCATTATTATCCTGGCGGTGGCTGGTATCCCGGTGGCGGTGGACACTGGGGAGGCAACCATTGGGGGAGTCGTGATACATATACGAACAGGCGCTACAGCGGAACACGTAGTACGACAACTGCACGGCGTACTGACGGAACTGGTAGAGTGACAGGTGCGACCAGACAAAGCACAAGTGGACAAGTAAGACGTGGAGAAAGTGGAACTACCCGTCGGGTAGTGGGAACCCGTTCTTCCGGTGAACGTCCGGGAATGTCAACCCGCACAGATGCAGCTTCCTCAAGACGTTCTACCTATACACGTCCAAGTAGTACACGTAGCAGCTCTTCTTATAATAGCAATGTAGGAAATGTACGTAGTGGTAGTACGGTTCGTGGTACTTCAACGAGATCATCTTCGGGAAGTAGCGGCACTGTAAGAAGTACTTCAACACGTAGTAGCAGTACCTATAACCGGGGTAGTTCAACAGCTCCACGCAGCTACTCTAATGATAATAATCGTTCTTCTAGCTCACGGTCTTATAGTGCTCCTTCCACTCGTTCTTCTTCCAGTAGCAGTTATTCATCAGGAAGCAGTTCCCGTTCCAGTGGCAGTAGCTATTCCAGTGGCGGTGGAGGTTCCACACGTTCCAGTGGTGGCGGTGGCGGCTCAAGCAGAAGAAGATAAAAGTTAAGTGTTTCACACAAAAATGAATGAATTATGAAAAAGATAATGACTCTAACAGCCCTTGCTATGTTCGTCTCAATGGGTGCAGGGGCACAGACGGTATACGATGCTACGAATATAGCCAGTAAAGATCTAAGTGGTACTGCTCGTTTCGTAGGTATGGGAGGCGCAATGGGAGCGTTAGGTGGTGATATTTCCACTATCGGTACGAACCCTGCGGGTATTGGTATCTATCGTAGTAACGATATAGTAGCATCTTTCGGCTATTCGATTACAGATGTTGAAAGCAAATATGGCGGACAGACATTTAATATGGGAAAAAACCGTTGGAACTTTGATAATGCAGGTGTTGTGTTTTCTACCAAGGTTGGTAATGTTACGTCATTACGTTATGTAAACTTTGCCTTTAATTATCAGAAAGTAAAGTCTTTCAATCGGAATATGACTATGGCAGGAGACTTGAATGGTTATTCGCAGACCTATCAGATGGCAGCTATGTCCGATGGGATTACACCGGAAATGTGGAAGGGTAGTAATCCTTTTAATGCAAATGATATCGGATGGCTTTCCGCACTGGGATGGGAGGGACACCTGATAAATCCTTCAATAACTACTGATAAGACACCTTATCCTTATAATGATGCCGATGGTAATCAAATAAAGGATGAGGAAGGTAATCTTTTATATGAGAATTATAATTTCTACACAAGCATTTTAGGAGACGGTGACTATCCTTATTTACGTGAATTCCGTTCTCGGGAAAGTGGAGGAGTAAATCAATTTGATTTTAATGTTTCTTTCAACTTTAATGATCGTTTCTATCTTGGCTTTACGATAGGAGCTTATGATGTGGACTATAATAAGTATACATTATATGATGAAGATTTCCGTACAGGAAATGAAGAACCGACAGGTTCCGGATACATCTTGGAAAGTTTCAATAAAGTAAGTGGTGCCGGCTTTGACTTTAAACTTGGTGCTATTCTTCGTCCGTTTGAGGATTCACCTTTACGTCTCGGGCTTGCCATACATACCCCGACTTTCTATAATTTGACATGGTCTACTTCAGCCCGTCTTGTTTCCGATCTGTATCAGGGAGATAAGGTTGTATCTACAACGGTGGATAGCTTTGATTATTTGAATAATGGAGATTTGAAACAAGAATATCAGATGAACACTCCATGGACTTATAATCTGAGCTTGGGATATACTGTAGGAACTCAATTGGCTTTAGGTGCTGAATATGAGTATAAAGACTACTCGACAACTAAGTTCTATTATTCTGATGGCGATAAGATGGAATGGCAAAGTAATGAGTCTAAACTCTGTTTGAAGGGCGTCAATACTTTCCGCATTGGTGCTGAGTATAAAGTAATTCCACAGTTTGCTTTGCGTGCCGGATATAATTATAGTAGCTCTGCTTTCAAGAAGGATGCTATTAAGGCATTGCCTATAGAGTCCATTAATACTGATACGGATTATGCTAATCTTAAGTCATTGAGTAATTACACACTGGGTATCGGTTACAGAGGCTCTGCATTTTATGCCGATTTAGCTTACAAATATTCAGTACAGAAAGGTGATTTTTATCCTTTCGATTCTTCTCAAGATGGCGAAGTAGGACTTACTGCTGCTAAGCTGACTAATACTCGCAGCCAGGTGATATTATCTTTAGGTATGCGTTTCTAAAAGAATAACAATATAAGCAAATAACCTTTCATTGCAAATACCTTGTGTATTAAATTCGAGTCCCCGGAGAGATAGCAGTACTCCGGGGACTTTTCTTGTCTAATTTCTTAATACTCTATTTTATCTTCTTTCTCAGCCCATGCTTCGAAAGCTTTGATGGCTTCATTGTGTAGCAATACTTCTGAGGGTAGTTTGCGATCGGCAGGTTTTAAAGCGATTTCATCATATATGAAAGAGTCGTCGAAACCTATATTTTTGGCGTCAGTCTTGTTGTTTCCATAATACATTTTGTCCAGTCGAGCCCAATAGATAGCGCCGAGGCACATGGGGCAGGGCTCACAAGAGGTATAGATTTCGCAACCACTGAGGTTGAAAGTACCTAGTGACGTGGCTGCTGCACGAATGGCACTGACTTCGGCATGCGCTGTCGGGTCACATGAGGATGTCACACGATTCGTTCCGGTAGCTATGATTTCTCCATCTTTGGCAATGACGGCACCAAATGGGCCGCCACCGTTAGCGACATTCTCCGTGGAGAGCTCAATCGCTTTTCTCATAAGTTCTTCTTTGGTCATAATAAAAATGATTATTTAATTCTCTGTATGATGCGAATGATGTCTATTCCCCCAACTCCTTATTTCGTAGACCGGCATCAATATCTATGAGAATCTGATGTAAACTAGCGAGTAGGGGAGGAAGTTCTTTGCTGGTAATGTCGTAGATCAATTCCGGATCTATTGAGAGATATTCATGTGAGATTATATTACGCATTCCTATAATTTGTCTCCACGGTATTTCGGGATAATGAGAGAAAAGGCATCCGTGAGTGCGGTCATCTACTTGGCGAATTGTTTCACCGATAGTTTGCAGGCACATACAGGTCGAATTGAACAATACCATGCCATCGTCCGAATTGAGAAAATCTTGATAATTGCTTATCCGAGCGGTGGTTTTTATGACGAATGATGTTTGGCTTTCTACAAAGCGGAGCATATCTATTAATGCTTGTTTAGACGTAGATTGCATCTTGTTCAAGATTATGCCGGAACATTTGACGCATGTTCTCATGCAAGGTTATTAAATCAACTTTTGTATGAAAGAGGTGTTCTAATTCTTCCTTGATCGTCATATAGGCACGAAAGGTGGTTTTGCGTAGTTTTACGCAAACATCAATATCGCTGTTCTCCCGTTGTTCGCCACGGGCAGCTGAACCAACGAGAGCAAGACTCTCAATGCCATACTTGTCAGCGGTTGTTTGCTTGAACTCGTGCAGGATGGCGAGAATTTCATTAGTTGTTTTCATTCTATTTTTCCTTTCTTGCTGTTAAAGGAGTAGCGATACAAAGATACAATTCTATATAGACAAAAACAAGTCCGCCCCACAGTTTTTGTTGTGAGGCGGGAAATGAATTATTAAAGTTTTATGCCGTCACCAATACCAACCTATGCCTATAGAAGCCGGATAGAGTTCGGGTCCTTTATTCTTTTCAAACAGAGAAGTGAGAGCGAAACGGGCATTGAATCCCAAGCAACCATAACCGGCCTGTAGCAGCAGATTCATGCCAAGCGGATGGGTATTCAGCTTGCTACTCAAAGTATGTTTCTTATCATCATATTTGGCTCTGGATTTAACCCCTACACGCCATTCCACTTCCGGACCAGCGGCAATGAAAGCACGGCGACTGCCGAATTTGGTTTGCCATTCCAGACTGACAGGCAGACGGAAAGCCCAATAGCGCAGCCAGCTCTTTTGGTAATCCACATCTTCGGCTTGCCGGCAAACGGTGATGCCGTCTACTTTCTCAAAGCCGTAATTGTCATCCAATTTATAGACGATACGTGCTAAACCGAGGGTGGTGGTCAATCCCCAATGATTGTTACGGGTTATGGCAACTCCGGTATTAAACAGATTGATACCCCATTCCCAGGATTTCGAGCCAAGTTGAGGTACTTTGGCAGAGTACTGAAATGTATTGCTTGCCAGTTTGTTAAAGCCGAAATAGATGGCAGGGTAGTGAGGATCAAAGCGGTAATAGCCTTTTTTCTTCTTCACGAAAGGTACGGAAACCGTTGTGGTTCGTTCAATGCTGCGGCCGTCCAGATACACACCTTCAAATACCTGGGTGTTTTCGATGGTGTCATTGTCGGCTTTTGCCTCATACATTTTCACTTTGATTTTGCCATCATGTTCTTTAATGATGATCTTCCGTCCGTTGAGATAGAGAGTTGTATCTTGCGGGATGCTTTCTTGTGCCACGACTGTCATGGAAGTCATGATAAGGAATAAAAAGAAAATTCGTTTCATAAGTTTTATTATTTGTGATTTATAAATTTCAGAATTAGTCTTTGCTGAATATCAGTGTAACAAGGTCGTCACTGTCTATTTCGCCTTCGATATAGATAAGTGTGGCTTCTCCTTTCTTGCCGAGCCGGAATAGTATGAAGCGGTTTATTTTATCTTTTACCGGAGGCAACTGGTAGTATCCCGATTGAATATGCCCGTCTGTCACCACCTCTTTTATTTTCCTGGCATGCTCCCGGTCGGATTCCAGACACCGGTAGATATCCGGTAATGCTTTTTCTACCTTTGTCAGTTTCAGGCTTTGGTAATGGGTGATGTCCCAATTCTTGGATAACATCTTGGACAGTTCCACGTAAGTGGCCCCTTTCTCATTGCCGTATTTCTGAAATACGGATGCTATTTGCAGCCCTTTCTGGGCGTACATGCCGGTACTGAACAAGAGCAGCAGGCAGCATAGCAGGGTATGAGTGAACTTTTTCATAATTGTATCTATTAGTTCTTTTTATTATTCAAACATCAGATCAAGCACTTCATCTTCCGTAGTTCGCATATCTCGGAAAGCAGCAAGGGCTTGTTCATGCACCAGGTTTGCATCCGTGTATTGCTTGCCATCGATAATGACGTAATTTTCCGGAGTGGGGTGAAGGTATCGCTGCGTACCGGCAATGCCGATCACTAATAAAATTCCGGCTGCTATTCCTCCCGTTGTGTAAATAAAGCGACGGCGGAAGGAAGGCTTTTTAACAGGAGCACTTTCTTGCCGGAATGCTTTTGCTTCCTGATCCAGGCAGACAAACAAGGGACGGTATACTTGTAACGATTCCGGTACATTTTCTTGCGTGAAGAAACTGCGTAATTCGCGTTCTTCCTCACATGAGGTCTGTCCTTCGAAATAGCGGTCTATTAATTCTTCTATCTTCATACTTGTTTCCTCCTTATTTTTTCTTGTACGGTTTGCAGGTAAATTTCTCTCACTTTCTTTCGCGCTCTCGACAGGTTACTTCGGATGGCTTCCGGATTACAGCCTGTGATGTCGGCGATCTCTTCCGTTTCATACTCCTCGATGTCTTTCATCCGCATGATGGTGCGCTGCAAGGTAGGCAATGAATTAATAATTTCATGCATCAGACGGATTTCGTCTTTTATCTCAAGCAACCGTTCCGGTGTTCCACCGGGAGTGGCATCCTGTACATACTCTAACGGTACGCTGGCGGTATGCCTGGTGCGCCACATATCCATGCAGAGATTATGTGTCATGGTCATGGCGAATGCTTCAATGTTACGGTACTGTTCCAGTTCAAGTCTTTTGTTCCATAGCTTGAGCAGGACTTCTTGTACGGCATCTTCTGCATCGTCCGGACTTTCGGTCAACTTCCGCGCATAATTCAATAGCTTATTGCGGAGGGGTAGAACGGATATTTTAAATTGTTTGAGTTCCATTTACATTACTAAGACGAACGTGTAAAGCGAACGTGACATCAAAAATAAAAAAAAGTGTTGCACAAAGCAATTTTTTGTTTTGCTTTGGCAACACTTACCATTTGGGGAGAATATGAACTACTTGAGTGATTCCATATCACTTCATGCAATTATAAGGTCAACCGGACAGAGACTATGCTGTTACCGGACAACAGTACATATACACCCTCGCCAGATTCCAGCATCTCAGTACTGATAACTTCCATATTTTTGTTTTCATTGGTTTCAACGGCATTTGCACGCTTCATTCCTACCAACGGTATTTCTATACACTGGGTGGCTCCGGTAAAATTCAGCAATACAACCGTTACTTCATTTCCTGTTTCATTGATGTAGGCTGTGGCACATATTCCTGTATTATTCGTGACAGCTTTAATACGGGTAGTACCTGTGGCGTACTGCGCGTAATGGGCCATGATGTAACCATTCTTAGCAATTTCACCTTCACCCACCGGGCTGCGCTTGTCATTATCGCCCATCAATCCATAGAAGCGCTTTAAATACCAGTATACGTATGCACTGCAATAGCCCTCCATACACATGTGGATTTCTTTGCCAAGGTGGTTGAGGCAGTATTGCCACTTTTGGAATTCCCATGCTGACGGATCATCTGATTTTTCTCCGTCATTAAAGAGATGTTCCGTCATCCACCAGGTCTTTCCATGGATGCGAGGGTAGAGACCGCAGATGTAATCGTGACGATTTTTGACGTATCCATTATCGAGGTCTGTAAAACCTTGATAAAGGTGTCCTGCAATAATATCGGTCTGTGCAAATGCTTCGGCATCATTGATGATCGGATCCGTGTATTCGGGTGGTGTACCACATGCTTCGGGAGACATCAGTCTGACTCCGGTTTCACGGATTTGGGCACCGTATTGCTTCACAAAATCTACCACTTCCTGAGGAGTCCAATAAGTAAAGTCCATATCCGGTTCATTCTGAACAGATATGGCATAAAGATCTACTCCATTCTGTTTCATGAAATTGATGTAACGGATAAGATGATCGGCGTATGCTCCATAGTTCTCTTTTTTGAGATGTTTTACTTCTTTGCCGTTCACCTTGATTTGTTCGGAGAGAGCATCTGTACAGTCCCACGGACATGCAAAAACTATTGCTCCATTGGCCTGTGCCGCTTTAGCCGCTTCTACATCAGCATTCCAATCAGATTCGTTGGGATAAACCATTAGGCGAAGGATGGAGTAGCCCAATCCGCCTTCACCATACATTTGGTCTAATTGTCGGGCAGAAATGAGGTTTCCGCCACACCAAATTTTAGGATTGTACATTCCACCGAATCCTGCTATCGGCTGATATTTTACTGTAGGGTCAATATTAAGTGTAACAGACTTGAACGCCGGTTCTTGTTCTATCAATAAATCAGTAGTCTGCTTGTTGGTTAGGTCAGTAATGTGAATAGTCTGTGTACGTTGTTTCATTGAAGCGTTAGCATTGCAAACCACTTGAATTTTTGTGTACTGCTTTTCTCCATCACTGCTTCCACCTGACATCGGAGTTATACTTTTTACAATATCTCCCTGTTCGAAGGTTATCTCCCAGGAGGTTTTTGCCCATTCTATAACGACCTCTGTCTGGTTTTCACCGGCACTCACTGTAATTGACTTTTTTAGGAAGAGCGCATATGCGCCCTTCCCGTTATCATCAGTCTCCGCATTATTATTATCAGAGCATGCCCAACATGACATTCCCATCAGAAAAATGCATAGATTTCTAATAAATAGTTTCATTATACTTCGGGTTATTTCAATCCTTCAACTATTCCTTCATACATTCCATTTCGATTGTATCCCGAAGTCCAGGGGCAAATCTTGTTACCGGTACTGGTTTCGGTCATACTTGAAATGGATATGCCATATTGCTTGTCCGATGCGATAGTTTTCCGATATTCTTTCATGATGAAAGCTATATAGTTGGCTGCGGCACTCCGTTCATCGGCGGTCAGTTTACTGGTCTGGATGAACTTACCCTCTGTATCTTCCACCATCATGCTGAGGTCGGATACACGTATCAGTTTACCGGTCTGTGCCAGCTTGTCGAACAATTCGGAAATCATCTCTTCATTGGCTTTCTGAGAAGTGGCGTCTTTGGAATAAACCGCATGAAGAAGGATGTTGTATCCGTCAATACGGGTTACATCATCTGCTTCCCAGGATTTTACCAATGCGATCAATTCATCGGCTTTCTGTCCCATCTCATCAGATTGATTGAAAGTATTGCTAACGAAGAGGTTGAGATCAATTTTTGCTGTGTCACGCGCTTGTTTCACGGCTGTACGTGCATATTCTACTTCGCCCAAATATTCACCCCAGTTGAAGGTGTTGGCATCCATGGTTTTGTCAAGTGGTTCGCCTACAATATTCCATACTTTTACAGATTCACCACCGGCATTTACTATACCACCGATCCATTTATTCATCTCTTCAGTGAAGATATTCTTTTTCTCTTCCGGAGTTTTCTCGATGATGGTATCATCGGCCTTCCAGTGGAGGTTGATATTATCGATGTAAGCATGCCACTCACCCGAGCCTGAACCTACGGCCAGCTCTATCTCGGTCAGATCTTTCATGGAATTGGGTATAGCGATTTTTCCCTTACCTGTTTCTTCACCTTCTTTCAGGAATGTGATATAAATCTTGTCTCGTCCCCATTTGTTAGCTTCACAACCGAAGTTGAACGGTCCTTGGCCGCAGTTGAATTCTTGTCCATTAATCACTACCCGCATGCCGTCGCCCCAGCCACCTTTACCATCTATCAGGTACATGTCGAGAGAAAGACCTATGTAGTCACCTAACGTTCTTCCGTTTTGCAATTTTACTGTGAATTTAGGATAAGATCTATTGCAAGGGGTAGCAGCTGTACCTACGTGTAATACTTTACCACTGCCTTCAGGATCATTTTCTACAACGGAAGAGTTTCCGTTAGTCATCGGATAAGACGTTCCAAGTTCATCTTTTTCAAAGTCAATTTTAGTAACACCTGTTCCGGGAAGCTCATAATTCATCACGATGTTATCAAGAAAATATTGTGCTCCTCCAGAAGCGGAACCAACGGCAAGCTCAAATTCAGTAAGTCCTTTCATTTCATCCGGCAATATGAAGCCTGGAGCTGTAGCGCTATTTAAGCTGATGACCGCTCCACGATTCCAAGTGTTGGGATTACAACCAAAAGTTTTAGCATTCATACCAACGTTGAACTCTTTTCCATTAATAAAGACTCTCATACCTGCTCCATATATACCGTCTTCGTTTACAATACGCATATCAATGGTCAGATTGACGTAATCGCCCAGTTTTCGACCTTCCGGTAACTTGACGTTGAACTTAGGATGTGAATAGGCAGCTTTGTTATCGTCGGTACCTACATGCAGTGCTTTACCACTCTTCCCATCCGGGTCGTTTTCTACCACAGCCTGACTTCCTCCGGTCATACCGTAAGCTTTGCCTAGTTCATCATTCTCGAAGTCACAAATCACAGTTTTACCTTTCTCGGGTACGAAGGGAATAATGATGGGCTGTATCAGTTCATTATAATAAGCGGTGCGTTGTCCCTGATTGGAACAGAGCGTACCACCATAAAGCGTTATGTCCGTTCCTTTGACAGCATCAGCTACTAATTGCATTCCGCCAAAATCGAAGGAACCATCCTCTTTCAATGAATTGACGGGAGTGATAGAACCGCCAATATCTATGCCATCAAAATTGCTAAGTATGGTGCTGTAAGCAATGTCTTTCTTTAAAAAGTCTGTTGAAGACAAGTTTGCCGTAAACTTGAACGGAGAACTGGCATCGCGGGTAATGTACGATTTCAGCAAATCAAAGCTGGCCAGGTATTCGCTATTGGCCACTTCTTCAGGCTTTTCTACCTGAAGGTTGCAGTCATACTTATCGGTGCATGCCATAACCGTTGCACACATCATGGCAATACCGATTATCTTATGATTAAAGTATTTCATGTTTTCTTTGTTTAAACGTTTATACCAGATAATACTATCTTATTTCTATCTCGAATGACTTGCCACCTTGTACGGCACGACTGCTTAACACCAACGTATCTTTGGTGGCGTACTGCATGTTTTTGGTTTTAAAGTCAATTGTATAGTCCAGATAGATAGCATTACGATCTTTACCGCCAAGGCTGTTCTTTTCGCCCTTCTTCACAAATTTACCGGTACCGGAAATGATAAGATCATCGGAAGTACTACCTACTGTGCAATTACCATCTTCGGTAAAAGTCAAGCTGAGGTTGTAATTGAAAAGATTACCTTGTGCATCCTTGGTTGATAAGGATAGAATATTGTCTTTCAGGCTTTCAGTTGTAATATTTACTTTCTCATCCTTCTCTACATATTGCTGATGGCGTACCAATTGCGAAGAAACGCCGTTTATCACAGCTTGATCCACTCCACGACGCAGGTACTCACCATGCCAGGGATTGACATACTTTACAGCATAAAGTACAAAATTCTTGGGTTGTACACTCCAGTCGCCACTATTTGTCAACATGGGGTTTGCTACGACTGCCTTACCCTGAAGGATGGAGTCTGCACCCTGTACGCCTGTCATCTTCAGAGGAATCACGTAATAATTATCAAGAGTCTTTTTATCGGCAAAGAATGCATCGGTAAACTGTACCTCTACACCACCTATAACTTCACCCTTGGGAATATTGATCTGGTTGGCGGCCAGGGTATAGTAGGAGGTGGGCATAGGGGTAACAGGAGTGTTACTTCCTTTGAAATAGAGGTTTTCGCAAAGCGATTCATCTACCTGAGTATCAATAATTACATTCTTGCGGTTGGTATAACCACCACCCCAAGCTGCTTTAATGGATACTTTGTGCTGATTATCCAAAGAGTTATCGAGGAATTCGTCTTCTCCCAATTCAATGGTACGCAAACCATATTGATTGGCAAAATATACAGTTTGATAATCGAAGTCGGAGAATTCATTGTCAGAGCTTTCGCACGCGGTGAAAGACAAGAGTAATGAAGTCAGTCCGATATATGCTAATTTCTTTTTCATATCATGCTATTTTATTAATAGTGTTCACAATTTTGTTTATTTCCATCCTTTATTCTGGATGAGGTTGCTGTACTTCAGTATCTCAGAGTTGGGGATAGGGCAACAGTACATATAATCTTCATACGAACGTTCTTCTACGGTTATCTTCTGATAGCTGTTACCATTCCAGCTAATGCCATATACCGGTTCGTTCAGGTCGGCTTTCCAGCGACGGAGATCCCAAAAACGGAATCCTTCGAAGCAGAGTTCCAATCGACGTTCGTTGCGGATCAGTTCGCGCATTTTGTCTTTGCTGGCAGCGCATGCTTCCAGATAGGCATCATTGGTACCACCTATGCCGGCACGTTTCCGGATGGCTTTGATTACATCGTAAGCGGAGTAATCTCTGCCGTTGGCGTTTTTCGGTCCCCAAGCTTCATTGGCTGCCTCAGCATAATTCAGGTACATTTCAGTATAACGGATACGGGGTGTGTAATGCGGCTGTTTGGAAATGGATGCCGGATTACAGTTCACATCCATGCGCAAGCGTTTTCTCATGTAATAGCCTGTTCGGGTTGAGCGGTTTTCGGTCACGTTAACACCGTCTTGATTTCCCTCATTGATGTTGATTGTTATACTCTTCTCACTGATTGTACTTCCATTGTAAAAGATGTATTTGCCCAAGCGGGGATCGCGTCCAGCATAAGGATTGTTGGCATCGTATCCGCTGGCTGCGTCATTGATGGGGTATCCATTGGCCATAGGGAATATATCGACCAGATTCTGTGACGGATTCATATAACCATTACCGTACAAACTTGGTGGGAAATTTTGTGATTCCTGGTCGTTATCACCACTTCCTTTGTTTCCTCTCCATAAGATTTCATTTGGATTGGCACCATCCTTAATTGTATTTATAATAGTAGGTGAGTAATATTCCACTCCGTCGGATGCTAATCCTGATAGACCTCCTTTATAGTCTATTACAGCAGCTGCGGCATTAGCGGCATCCGCCCATGTGGCAGCGTTGGAAGCATCTTCAAAGAAGGGACTGGCAGCCAGTACGGCTGTGCGTGTACGGAAGGCACGGGCTATGATTCCGTTATACAACTGACGTGCTTTGGCACCCATAACGGTGTTGTATTTACCGACGTCTTGTGTGAGACTCTGGAAATCTGCAGGAACGCTTCCTGAAACATCTTCATACTCATAAGGAAGTCTTTTCTCTGCTTCGGAAAGATCATTGTAGATTTGTTCTACACAAGCCTGAAACGAAGCACGCGGTTGATTGAAATCCGACTCTATTGTCTGAGGTTCTGTAAATATGGGTACACCAAGCAGTTCGCCATTTGCACCAAAACCGGCATGGGCACGAAGCAGATAAAAATAGAACATCCCACGGAGTCCGTAAGCTTCACCAGTGAGGCGTTGCGCAAACAATTTGTTCAGTTCTTCATCATCCGACCATTTTACGCCTCCCACATGCTCCAGGAAGAGGTTGATGTATTGAATGGCACCGTAGGAATTGGTCCACTGATTCTGTGGATTATATGAACTTGTAGTCCAGGCACCGGTGGCCATTTGCAGATACACATTACTTGGCTGGTTGGTTACGGCGTCATCCGTGCCATACTCGCTGTTATCGTAATAGCCCGGAATCAGACTGTATACATTGTGCAATATTCCCCGTGCGTATTCCGCATCGTTGTACATGTTTTCCACGCCTTGGAAGTTTTCGATGGCTGGTGAAAACAAATCATCACAACCGGTGAGCATCAGGGCACCTATTATAAAAGGTATAATTTTCTTTTTCATAATCTTCTTCTTTATTAATCAATAAAATCAGAATGCAGCCTTGAAACCTGCATAGAAGTTACGGCATTGAGGGGAACCGGTACTCAGCTCCATATGCTTCCGCTCTTTAGAGATGGTAAGCAGATTGCTACCTCCGCAATAAACACTTAAACCACGAACAAACGTTCCTTTGAAAGTATTTTCAGGGAAGTCATACGTCAACTGCACTTGGTTCAGGCGGAAATAGTTACGCTTATACATCCAGAAAGTGGAATTGCGGTAGTTATTGTCACCATTGGTGGTGGTCAGGCGTGGGTAGGTGGCCACATCTTTTGTATCTTCGGTCCAACGTCCCCATACCACTTCTGAGAATTTGCTCGTACCGCGGTTCCAGTAGTAGGAACTGCTTTTAAAGTCTACAGAGCCGGTCTGACCTGATCCCATGGCAAATAGCGAGAAATTTTTCCACTTCACAGTTAAGTTCAATCCGAAGGAGAAAGGAGGAGCTGACCAACCGTTCTTTCCTAATTCAATCTGGTCCTTGCTGTCGATTACACCATCCTCGTTAATGTCTTTGTACTTCAGGTCACCGGGCTTTACAGTACCAAATGTTTGACGGGCATGATTGTCTATGTCAGTCTGATCCTGGAAGAAACCTTCGCATACATAACCGTAGGAAGCATCGAGTGCACGACCTTTGCGATACTGGTAATCTTCGTCGTAAAGTTCGTCACGTTTCAGAGCTTCAGAGGAGTACACCATACCATTGAAACCGAGTGTTACGTCAAAGTCGCCGAATTTCTTGTTGGCGCTCAGCGCGAAGTCAAAACCACTGCGTCTGTCCTCGTTATAATTGATCCAGGGCATGAAAGTGGAATTGCTGCTTAAAGCAAAATAGGAAGGATAGATAGAAGATGAACCTTGGGTGAGCAAGCCTTTCGTATCTTGTCTGAAGTAATTCGCGTTTATTTTCAGCAGACGGTTGAACAGTGTGGCATCAATGCCGGCACGGAACTCTTCACGTGTGATGAAACCCAGATTGGGGTTATCACCGCGTTTGGAAGCCGGAGTCCATCCGCCGGCTGTTCCATCATGCCATTGTACATAGAAGCCCTCGTTTGTTCTTTTGGAGAAAGTGCCTTTATACAGATAATAGTCGGTGATATCGAGATCCTGATGCAGGTTGGCATAAGAAGCTGTGATTTTCAGATCGTCTATAAACTTTACATTCTCCATAAACTTCTCTTTGCTGATCCTCCAGCCCAAAGTGACTGACGGAGAGAAAGCGTTACGCTTGCCTTCGGGTAATTTGGCCGAATGGATCACGGCACCACTGAAATCGGCATAATACTTATGATTGTAATTGTAGGATGCCCGTAAGCCTAAGTTCACATTACTGGTACGGTGATAATCACTGCTTTCATGATTTTCGTCAGCAGAATTCTGCGTTTGATAACCCCAACCTATGAATGTGGCTGCTACGTTGTGGTATTTTGCGAAAGTGCGGGCATAGTCAAACTGTGCACTGAACGTCATGGTCTGATCGTAAGTGGACTTGCCGACATATTCATTGGGATCTTTTTTGTCTTCATTGTGCTTCTTCAAGGCAATAATCATATCCTTGCCGTTCACCTGAGACCATGTAGGTTCATAAACGGCGTAGGTCTCGCTGAAAGCTTCCGAATAGTAAGAAGTATAGTCTACACTATAAGAAGTCTTAAACGTCAGACCTTTCAAGAATGAACCCAGATCAGCGGCAAGGCTGACATCGAACATAAACATACGTGCCTTTTCCTTAACATATCCGGCAGCCAGAAGATCAGCAAAAGGATTGGTCATGTCGGAAGAAGTTCCTCCAAGCAGATATTTGCCGTCAATCAGGTGATTACTGTTGGTAATATATTCCTGTATTTGAGCGACGCTGGTATCCATCATGTCGATGGGTAATAACGGGGCAAACCAGTTGGGACGCAAGGTGGATGCGGTTCCCCAAAAGTTTCCGCGACCTGCATACTGATTGGTAAAGACAACTGCCGCATTGGTAGTAGCCTTTAGCCATGAGGCAAGTGTCATGTCTACGTTACCGCGTACATTGAAACGCATATTGTAGGCATTCTTTGATTCACCATATTTCAGCAGGTCGTTACTATAATCCATACCGAAATTCAGGTAATAGTGTGTGCGATCATTACCTCCATATACTTCACCTGTCACATCTGCATTATAATATGCCTTTTTCAGATAGTCCGAACTATAGAAATCAATATTCGGATAACGATAAGGATTGGTTCCCATGGCAGTGTTGTAGATATCTGATGCGCTGTATTTTGGGGACAGCCCGTCATTACGGCAAGCTTCATTGTAAAGGGTCATGTAGCAGTCTGAATCCAAATATTTTGGATAAGATTTGGGAACATTAATGCCTGCATTGCCCCGTACGTCGATGCGCATCGGTTCATTTTTACCGCGTTTGGTAGTGATCAGGATAACACCCTTTGCCGCACGGCTACCATAAAGTACCACGGCAGCAGCATCTTTCATTACCGAAACACTCTCTATTTCCGAAGCGCGTACATTACTTGCACTGCGGGGCACTCCATCCACGAGGACAAGTGCTCCTTGCCCCCATACGTTGCCGGTGTATCCACCTATCAGACTTTCCAGTCCAACTAAGCTACTGGAACTATTTACTTTTTTGGTCAGTTCGGACGTGTTGACCGTAGAAATGGCATGCGTCAAGTCTTCCTGGGCAACCGTACCGAAAGCCACATTCACCAGGCTATCTTTGTTTTCTTCTTGCGCCTGGATACCTCCTGCATGAAACAGAGACATGGCGAAAACAGTACAGCCAATATATATAAACTTTCTATTCATTTTTTGCGTCATTATTAGTTAATACGTCAAGATTACCATCCGGGATTCTGGTAGAACCCTTCATACATGCTAACATCCTTTTTAGGGAGCGGATACCAATAGTGTCTGTCGGTATATTTACGCTCAAGCAATACCACTTCACGCAAGTTCTTGATAGCATTTTCTTCCGGTTCGTCATAATTATAGTCACTAGGATCGGCACGGTCGAACTCAATCTTGGTCTTCAGTGTGTAAGGATATTGGGTGAGAAGCATCCAGCGGCGAAGATCGATAAAACGGAAACCTTCGAAGGACAGTTCCACGGCGCGTTCGCGGCGTAATTCGCTCAGGAAGTCAGCAGTACTACCCAGAAACTTGTCGAGTACGGGAGCTACCCCGGCACGTTCGCGGATCTTGTTCAATGCTTCTTCGGCTGTGAGTGAGTAGGTAGCAGCTTTACCCTTCGGACCGTTGTAGCCTACAGCCGTAGCTTCAGCATACATCAGATATACATCTGCCAGGCGCATAAGGCTGAGGATCATGATATTATTTTCTTTATAACCGTCAACCGTATTCATCAATTGCGGACAGAGTTTGCTGTTCATATAGGCTGTGAAGCAACCTTTCTTTTCATTTGCTTCTTCACTCTCTCTACCTCCGGTGAAAAGTTCTGCCGTTCCACCTGCGCCACCAGTACTTTTCCACTTCACACCGTCGAACATGATGGTTTTATAGAAGCGTGGGTCGCGGTTTTTCCAGGGATGTGTGGGATCATAGCCTGATTCGGCATCTGCCTTTGTCATGTCATTAATAGGGTAACCGTTCTGCATGCCATAGTAGTTTACGTAGTTGGCGGTAGGATAGCATTTAATACCGGAATACTCAATGGATTGAGGTCGGAAGTCGTTAACCATATTCCAGCGCCAGCGTCCACTATAATCCTTGATATTCTCCATGAAGATGGACTCTTTTACTCCGTTCAGCTTGCCGCTTGAGTTATGCAACAGGAAGATGTCGTTATATTCGGAGAAGTCGGCCAGTTCGTAACGGTTGGTCGATTCGGTGAGGGCAAGGGCTTGTCCGAGAGCATCGGCACCTCGTTTGCACAACTCTGCATTGTATTCCTTTGCACCTCCGGAAGCCCAGTTCATCAACGGACTGCCTGCCCAAAGCAAGGTCTTGCCTTTATAAGCTAAAGCCATAATACGGTTGATACGCATATTGTTTTTGCCTAAAGTCACTTTACCGGCGGTGGTTGCATCCCAATCAACAGGAAGTAGACTGGCTGCATGTTCAAAGTCGGCTACGCATTTTTCCGCACATTCTTGCCATGTAAGACGGGCTAACGTGGGAGCTACATCCGAAGACAACACTGTATCAATATACGGCATGCCGCCCCACCATTCCATTAGCATAAAGTGGTACCATGCGCGGAAGAAGTAAAGTTGTCCTTCTATGAGATTGCGTTCTTCCTCGGTGGCACTTATCAGATTGCCGAGGTTGGCGATACCGATATTGGCTTTACGGATGGCATACCAAGAGTTGGCCCATAAGTGACCTTTATCAGTTCGGTTGTTTGAACCTGCCGAACCTTGATTGTTCGGGTAACCATAGTAAACAGTAGTCCAGGCCCAGAAGTCTCCGTTGTCCACACTACGGGCTTGCATACGCATTTCCTGTGGTTCCCAGTATTCATCTTCACCATAGTTGAAGCAAGTATGTCCGGCATCTTTATTGTTTGAAACTACCGGGATACAATTATAGAGTTCTTCAGTGAAACCCTGAAAGTTCATAAAATTCTTATAAGGGTCATTATCCTGGTAGTCACTTTCCGGAGCTTTATTCAGATAGTCTGTACATGAGGTCATCCCCATTATGCCAGCCATTGCAATAGCCGACATCATAAATAGTTTATTTATATATTTATTCATAATTATCTCTTCGTTATTATAAGGTTATGTCGATACCAAAATTGAAGCGGCGTACCGTAGGGTAGGCACCGTCCGAAGAGCCTGTACCGTAGTTGGCTTCACGGTCATCCGGCATGTCGGTCCACATGTAGAGATTATCGCCATTCAAGTAGAGACGGCAGGAATTGATGCCCATTTTCTTCAGCCAATTGTTCTTGAATGTATAGGATAATTCAACATTCTTCAGACGAAGGTAAGCACCATCATACCAGTAACGTGTTCCGGTAGCAGCTGCGTCTACAGTAGTTCCCCAGCGTGGAGTGGGTAGGGTGGCATTACCTCCCGGTGTCCAGTATGAACCTTCTGCATAAGCTACGTGGGCTGTAGAACGGAATGTCGGGAAATTGACTTCACGGGTTACATTGGTTACTCCATAGAATTGGGCAAAGCAACTGAAGCCTTTCCACTCAAAACCGAGAGAGGCATTATAGGTGTTCTGCGGTGTACTGGCATACTGATAAGGAGCACGGTCGTCGTTGTCAACTATACCGTCACCGTTGAAGTCTATAATATTGTAGTCGCCCGGTAACTTCATGTCATTTCCAGTTGTCCAATTACTACTACCTATCACATCGTCCCAGGTAGCCAGATTCCCATGGTCGATATATGAATATACTTGGTTAATTGTATGTCCGGCTCCCTTCTGATAAGCAGGTAGCAAAGGAGCGTCATCTCTGAACTTGATTTCATTGATGGCGTGAGTCATACTGGTGTTCAGCCAGGCGCGTAGACCATTGTTGAATACATGGTTCAAACGTAATTCCAGTTCATAACCGTGGCTGTTGACTTTACCTAAATTGGTTCGGGGAGCCGTTGTTCCAAAATAAGACGGAATGGCACGGCTGTCACCGCTAATTATAATGTCCGTACGGGTATCGTTGAATACATCTACTGAACCTGCTATCAGTCCATTAAAGAAAGCATAATCTAAACCAATGTTGCGCTTTTCTACAGTTTCCCAAGAGACATCCGGGTTACCCAGAGAAGAGATTTTCCAGTGGGTATAAGGAGAGTTGTCCGGATTGATGCTACCCATGACAGTGTTACCACCATAACTCAACTGATCTTTGTATAAGAAACGACCTGCTGTAAATCTCTGCCACGGAGCGACCACGGCATCATCACCTACTCGTCCCCAAGAAGCGCGAAGCTTTAACATATCGACGAACTTCAGTTTTTTCATGAAACTCTCTTCACTGATCATCCAACCCAGTGAGAGGGAGGGGAAGAAGGCGAAGCGATAATCAGGACCGAACTTTTCGGAACCATTATAAGCACCATTGGCCTCGAAGAAATAGCGCATGGCGTAGTTATAGGTAAAACGGAATACCCAGTCTTCCCGATAAATGGGGAACACACTTCCCTGTGCCTCTTTTAGTCGGCTGAAAAGGCCAAGGCCGGTCACTTCATGTTTGCCGAAGGTACGGGCATAGTCGAACTGCATAGAGTAGTATAGTTTGCGATAAGTGGCTCCAATGTTTGCACTACCGGATTGTTGTAACCAATAGATAGGATTAGTGACTTTGTCGAGTCCGGTTCCTGTATCAGGGTCAAACTTATAAGAGATATTACCTGTATCCGGATCCACCCAGATGCGTTGTGCATCGTTGTACTGGTCACTGAGGCCACGCTTGTTCTCCGCAAAAGTATAGTCCATAGAGAAGTTCGCCTTGAATCTCAGTCCTTTGGTCAACATAGCCAAGTCCTGCTCCAAAATGAAGTCAGTAGTCATTTTGGTGGTGGTGCGTTTCTCTTTACCGCCTACAGCCAGGAAATAGGCTGAGTTGGGTACATCGGCATCACGCGGCGCATACCATCCCCACATACCATTGGAGTAGATGGGACGCATGGCGTCGGGAGCGGATTTATAAGCTGAGTTCCAGAAACCGGTGTCATTGTCGCTCATATCCCAAGGCAGCTGACGTTGTGCATTCGAACCAAACAGGTTGGTAGAGAATTTGGTCGTTTTTGTCAAATGGAAGTCCAGGTTACTGCGTACGTTGATGCGGTTATAGCCAAAGCCGGAGTTGTAACCACGTCCGTTTTCAAAGCTCTTGAACAAGTCACCTTCGTTTACGAAATCTACAGCTGCGAAGTAATTTACAACTTTAGTACCACCTGATACGTTGACGCTGGTATTATAGGACATAGCGACTTTCTTGAAAAGCTCATCCTCCCAATCCACATTAGGATAGCGGTCCCACTCTTCGGCATTGGCCGGATGACGATACTTATCGATGATGGCTGCCGGTGTGTAGTTTGCCCATCCGGCAGGATTGAGACAAGCTTCGCGCTCAATGGAGTTATTCATCAAGTAGAATGTGTCATAAGCATCATACTTTTCAGGGAGTTTTGATACTACTTTAGCTGTCATATTGGCCTTGATCTGTACGTTGGCTTTTCCTTCCTTACCGCGTTTGGTAGTAATAAGGATTACTCCGTTGGCACCTTTCACACCATATACAGCAGTAGCGGATGCATCTTTCAATACAGAGATGTTCTCTACCGAGGAAATGTCTACTGAACTCATTTCACGTTCGATGCCGTCTACCAGTACCAAGGGTTCGCTATTATTCCACGAGCTCTGTGTGCGGATAATAATCTTCGGATCTTCGGCACCGGGCATACCGGTAGAACTGGAAGTAATGACTCCCGGAAGGTTACCCGTTAAGGCAGCTCCTAAATTGCTTACCCCAGACCGCTCCAGTGTTTTTCCGGAAGTCTGTGTAATGGCTCCTACCACCGACGCTTTCTTTTGCTGTCCGTAACCTACTACTACAACTTCGTCCAGTAGCTGTGTATCATCTTTCAGAACTACTTTGATTGTCCCTTTTGAAGAAGCCTTCACTTCCTGAGGCTCCATACCTACAAACGAAACGACAAGAACTGACTTTTCATTGGGCACGGTCAATACAAAATTACCGTCTATATCTGAGATCGTACCTATTGAATTATTTCCTTTTACAACTACCGAGGCTCCAATTATAGTCTCGCCATTGTCGTCCACGACTGTTCCTTTCACTGTTATTCCTTGTTGTGCCGAAGCTGTCAGGCAGCTAAAAAGCATCAAAAGAAACAAGTAAGGAATCCTTTGAATTTTCTTTTTTACATTTTTCATTACCATTAGTTTAAGATAGTTAATAACTATGTTTTCTCTGATGTCATAAAGCCAGGATTAACTGTTGTCATACATGCTTTCCATAATTCTTTTAGTTTTAAGATTAATAAATAATGATAAAGAACCTTTTTGTTCCCGAAGCAAAAGTAGGAAGTATAATAATAGTAATAAATATGTTGCTATTGCAGAAAGATTAACTGATGTTGCATTCTATATTAGGGGTGTATCATAGACTTTAATTGATGTAACACAGCCTTATTCTTTTAACTCGTAATATGCTCGAAAGTATCTGTAACAGTGATCTTTGGCAGGCTTCTGGAAGCCGTGTACCTTTGTTTCATAGTATTATTAATCTAATTTATTTCTACATGATGAGAATATCATTAAAAACACGGATTGTCTGCCTGCAACTTTGTCTCATTCTGGCTTCGACACTGCAAGCGGCGGATAAGTTTGTCTCTTTCATTCGGGAAGAAGGTACGTTGGAGCTTGTAACATCCCAACAAAGGAGTTTCAGTATTTTATGTGCTGATGAGGAACATAAAGGAGTATTAACGGCTGTACATAATTTACAGGAGGATTTTTATAAAGTGGCCGATATACGTCCTGCATTAGTGGCCGATGCAAAACAGAAGGGAAGTGCGGATGGGCAAAATGTACGTATTCTTATTGGTTCTTTTGATGAGTCTCCATTCATAAAGCAATTGGTGAAATCGAAGAAACTGGATGCCCGCGAGTTAAAAGGCAAGAATGAGAAGTTTATAATCACCACAGTAAAAGATCCGGTGGAAGGAATACCGGGTGAAGTGTTGTTAATTGCTGGTAGTGATAAGCGTGGAACTATCTATGGAGTTTATGAGTTATCCCGTCAGATAGGGGTATCTCCCTGGTATTGGTGGGCGGATGTTCCGGCGGAACGGCATGAGGAACTCTATATAAAAAAAGGTGTATATACCGACGGAGAACCGGCAGTGAAGTATCGCGGTATTTTTATTAATGATGAATGGCCTTGCATGGGAGGTTGGACCACGGAACGTTATGGTGGCTTCAATAGTAAAATGTACGTGCATGTGTATGAATTGTTGCTTCGCCTGAAAGCCAACTTCCTATGGCCTGCTATGTGGAGTGCGGCTTTCTATGCGGATGATCCCATGAACAGTCCATTGGCTGATGAGATGGGGATCATAATCGGTACTTCCCACCATGAGCCTATGGCGCGTAACCATCAGGAGTATGCTCGCAATCGTAAAGTGTATGGAGCCTGGAACTATCAGACAAACAAAGATGGTATCGACCGCTTTTTCCGTGAAGGTATAGAGCGCATGCGGGGTAAAGAAGAAGTGGTGACCATTGCGATGCGTGGTGACGGTGATGCGCCGATGGGACCTGATACGGATACAAAACTGTTGGAAAATATAGTGAAAGAACAGCGTCGTATCATAGCCGAGGTTACGGGAAAATCTGCTTCTAAGACTCCACAATTATGGGCGCTTTATAGTGAGGTACTGGAATATTACGATCAAGGTATGCAGATACCGGATGATGTAATGATTCTGTTATGTGATGACAATTGGGGAGATGTTCGCCGTCTGCCCGAACCGGGTGTTAAACGTCATCCCGGTGGTTATGGCATGTACTATCATGTGGATTTGCATGGTGCTCCGCGTGCTTATCAGTGGTTGAATATGACTCAAATCCAGCATATGTGGGAACAGCTTTATCTGACGTATGCTTATGGTGTGGATAAGATGTGGATATTGAATGTAGGTGATTTGAAACCGAATGAGTTTCCTACGGATTTCTTCTTGAAAATGGCATGGAATCCTGATGCTTTTAATGCGGGTAATCTGATGGATTATACAAGAGAATTTTGCCGCCAGCAATTTGGTAATGAATATGCTGACGAAGCTGCACGAATTTTAAATCTTTATTGTAAGTATTGCGCTCGTGTGACGGCAGAGATGTTAGATCACAAAACCTATAATTTGCAAAGTGGTGAATTTAAAGCTGTGGCCGATGAGTTTCTGGCATTGGAAGCACATGCTGTCCGTCAGTTTGCTTTGCTACCGGAGAATAGGCGCGATGCTTATAAGGAGCTGATATTATTCCCTGTGCAAGCTATGGCCAATCTTTATGAAATGTACTGTGCTACCGCCGTGAACCGGCAGTTGGCTGCTGAAAATGATGTACGTGCCAATGCCTGGGCGGATCGCGTAGAGTATTGCTTCCGGAGAGATGCGGAACTATGCGCCGATTATAATAATAATATTGCCGGTGGCAAATGGAAACACATGATGGATCAGACCCATATAGGCTATACTTCATGGGATGAACCGAAAGGAGGAAATATAATGCCGAAAGTAACCCGTGTGGATGCTTCCCGGAACGGAAATATGGTAATGGGTGGTTATGAATACGAAGAGAGCAGTGGGGTAGTGGTAATGGAAGCAGAACGTTTTGCTACATCCGTGCAGGAACCCGGTACACAATGGACTGTTATACCGGACTTGGGACGTACACTCTCCGGACTTTCTTTGATGCCATATACCAAGCCGGTATCCGGTGCTTCGTTGATCTATCAAATGCGATTAAAGTCTGACTTGTCCGGTGTGCGTGTACGCCTGATATTGGATAGTACTTTGCCTTTTATTAAAGGAGGGCATAGTTATGCCATTCGTTTAGATGACGGTGAGGAACAAATCGTGAATTACAATTCAGACCTGACTTGGGCCAACTGTTATTCAAAAATGTATCCTGCGGGGGCGGCACGGGTAATAGAGTCAAAAGTAACTTTTCCTGATGTCACTCTGGAGGCCGGGGTACATACTCTGACTATTCGCCCTCTCAGTCCGGCGATAGTATTGCATAAGATCATAGTAGATTGCGGAGGCGATATGCTTGGCAGGCTTAACCTAACGGAAAGCCCTCGGACAAGAACTTTAAAATAGCTATGTAAAAGATGGCATCTTTCACATCAAAAGATGCCATCTTTCGTTTTATCTTGCCCTATATGGCGTTCCATATACTCTGATGGTGATATGCCATACATTTCGCGGAATGCCGTGGCGAAGTAAGTGGGATGCGTAAAACCGGTTAATGTGGCTACTTCTGTTATGCTATGCCGCTTGTCGGCCAGCAGGGTAGCTGCCTGCTTCAGACGTAAGTTACGAATGAGTTGTTGTGTAGTCTGATTCGTGAGTTCTTTGAGCTTGCGATGCAGATGTACACGGCTGATACCTACTTCCGTACTGATCATTTCGACAGTTAATGCCGGATTGCCTAAATTCTCATTGATAACGCGCATGACACGTTCCATAAGCCGGTCATCGGGAGATTTTACTTCTGGGATTGAGATTTGTTCCTCCTGATTCTGACGGCCACTGAAAGCATTACGCAATTGTTCCCGGCGGCGGATGAGGTTTAAGACAGTTTTTCTCAGCAACTCAATGCTGAATGGTTTCATCAGATAAGCATCGGCACCGGTATCCAACCCTTCCAGATTGTCCTCCTCGCTGGTACGGGCGGTAAGCAGGATGATGGGTAGATAGTTGATGTTCACATTCTGTCGTATCTTGCGGCAGAGTGTCAAGCCATCCATTTCAGGCATCATCACATCGCTGATTATCAGATCGGGCGTATGGGATAATATCGATGCTAAAGCTTCTTTTCCGTTACTGCATTCGGTCATGTAAAAGTCATTGCTCAGTTCGCGGCAAATGTAGTGGCGAATCTCTTCATCGTCTTCTACCACAAGCACATGGCGACGACTGCGGGCACGGACTTTACCGCTGGCTTCTTCATCGTCATCATAAGGCAGCGGGGGGGCTATGGTAGCCGGTTCTGCCGCCGGGATGTTTATTAGGGTGTCGGCGGTTGTTGCTTCTTCTATTTCTTCCTTTTTCAAATGCCCGTTTCCCAGCGGTAGCCGTATGATAAACCGGGAGCCCGGTCTGCCTTCGCCATTGTCCTCTACGTGAATATTTCCGTAATGCAGCTCCACTAAAGAGCGCGTGAGGTGAAGCCCGATACCTGTTCCTATATTTGAGTTGTTCTGACTGTTGCGTATCTGGTAGAATCGCTCGAATATATGTTCCCGTTCAGTGGAAGCAATGCCGATACCACTGTCCGCAACTGTAAGTTCAACATATCGGCGCAGGGGTGCATTTTGGGGAAGGTGGGTATCCTCACCTGTGCTGAGGCTGATTTCCACTTGTCCGTTTTCAGGTGTGAACTTACAAGCATTCGACAGTAGGTTCAGGATGATCTTGTCAAAGTTCTTAGGATCTATCCACATTTCTATTTCAGGAGCAGAGGTGTGGAATTTTAAGTCGAGTTTCTTTACCCTTGTCTGTTGTTCGAAGGTTTCTAACAGGTCACGGGTGAAACTAACTATTTCAGCCTTTTTAAACATGAGGGACATTTGTCCTTTGTCTATTTTTCGGATATCCATTAATTGGTTTACCAATTGCAGGATGCGCTCGGCATTCCGTTGTATAGTACTGTAGAGCTTTCTACATTCTGCATCCTTATCTTTTGCCATCAGTTGTTGCAAGGGACTGATGATAAGCGACATCGGAGTTCGTATTTCGTGAGAGATATTAATGAAGAACTGTAACTTTGCTTCGTTAATTTGCTCGGCATGGATGTGTTGCAACATCTTTTGATGCATACGGTAACGATGATGCACTTGCATCACAATGAATCCAATGATTGATAATATCAATAGGACGTATATTAATTTAGCCCAACCCGATGCCCACCATGCCGGATCTATCTGGATGATGATTTCTTTCTCTTCCGAGTAGGCTGTATAGTCTTTGGCTTTCATCCTGAAGTGATAAGTACCCGGTGCCAGATCACTGAAAGAAACTCTGTTGACGCCCGGAGCTAATGCCATCCAGGTTGCTCCATTCATGGAATAAAGATAGGTGATCCGTTCCGGATTATAGAATTCCATGGCTGAGAATTCGATGCTGAACGAGTTGTCTCTATGACATAAACGGAACCGGCTGGCTTCCTGTACTGCTGTTTCTATAACTTCGTGGTTACCGGAACGTGTACCTTTCTTTACAGCTTTATTATGGATGTAGAAGTCGGCAATTCTAACCTCGGGCTTTTTGACTTCTGTAGTGATTTCTGCTGGTCGGAAAAAGGTGATACCATTGATACCTCCAAAGATGAGATATCCATCTTTATCTGTACAGGCTGCATTTTTGCTGAATTCATTTCCTTGTAACCCATTGCCTGCATAGTAGTTGATAAAGGTACCTGTTTCCGGGTCCATGTTTGTGATACCGTAATTGGTACTTATCCATAATCCATGTTGTTTGTCGCCTTGAATGGCACAAATGGTATTATTGGGCAATCCATCGTGTGTAGTATAAGTTTTAGAGCTTCCATTTTTTCCGTCTATATGAATGAGTCCTTTGGTGGTACCTGCCCAGATGTCGCCTTGTTCATCCTCAAAGAGGGTCAGTATGATACTGCCGCTGAATATCCTGTTTTTCCCATAGGTTGAGGCGAAGTTCATTGTGGGTATATCCAGACATCCTAAACCATCGTAGGTGCCGATATATAACTTATTATTGCTGGTGTACAGCAATGAGGCTACCCAACGGTTGTGGAGTACATTGTAATTCTCCTGATATTCTTTTCCGCTTTCAAAAGTATCGCATCTGTTGACTTTCCCGGTTTTTAGATCGATGTAAAACACGCCTCCGCCCATAACGGCTACCCATAATCGTTCACCGTTCTTGTCTGAAGTCAGATACGATATGTTTTTTACTTCATTCTGATAATGGTCCTGTAATTTATAGTATCGGCACAGGCCGGTCTTGGGGTCCATCTCTGCCAGTCCTTCCAAAGGTGAAGCCAGCCACAATCTGCCGTCTGCTGTCTGGTGGATATGGTTGATTGTGGACGGCACGGAATTAGATGTTTCTTTGTGCTCAAAGTGCAGGGAAGGCTTATTCTTTCCTTTTATACCATATATACCGTCATTGGCTGTTCCGAGCCATAAGGTTCCTTCCTTGTCTTTACATACTGCTTTTATGCTGTTAGAACCTATTTTATTGGTTGTTACAGACTTGTAACCCATGTACTTGAATTGGTTTGTTGTAGCCGGAAGAAGCATGACTCCTTTGCCGTTGATACCCAGCCATAAGTTGCCTGCCCGATCCTTTGTGATGGCATGTACATCGGCTTTGCTGAAATCGAAAGTACTGAAACTGAACTCGCTTTCCTTTATCTTCTGTGTATGTATGTCATATACTTTTATGCCGTACCCTATGGTTCCGATATAGATTTTTCCTTGTCCGGCAGCATATATTGTATTGATAGGCAGGCTAGGAAGTATCGGACAGGAGATAGGGATAAAAGTATCTTTCTGCTGGTCGTAGACAAATATTCCTTTGTTTATGTTACTGGCATAGATATTCCCTTTTTCATCCAGGCAAATAGAAGTTACTATATTCCAGGCATTCTCTTTCCCGATGAAATAGTGATATATTTGACCTGACGTGTCAATGCGGTATAACCCCTTTCCTTCTGTAGAAACCCATAGATTTTCGTTTTGGTCTTCGAATAGATAGGTGATGAAAAAACTGGGAACCGGCAGTTGCGCCTCTTTGATAAGAGGTTCTGTTCCTCCTAATGTTAGTGAATAAACGGCATGCCCGGACGTTCCTATTAATAACTCTCCATTCTTACGCTCCAGGATCGTACTGATATGTGCGCTCATGTTTATTCCAGTTTGGTACAGGATGGGGATTTCTTTAAAGAGGTCTGTTGACGGGTCGTAAAGTTGTAACCCGCGTTGAGTACCTATCAGGAAGTTCCCTTTGCTGTCTTCGAAGAGTATCCTTACATTGTTATCTACCAATGAACTGTCGTTTCCTTCTTTGTGTTTGTACACACTGAACTTGGCGCCGTCGTAACGATTAAGTCCGTCTTCGGTGGCTATCCAGATAACTCCGTCTTTGGCTTGATAGATCTGATTGATATTGCTGTTTGATAATTCACGGTCTACTGTAAATAGTTTCTCTGATTGACTGTATCCGTAGGTTGCAAAGAAAAGGAATAAGATGGATAATAGCGTTTTCATAATTACGTTGGGGTTAGCAATTGTGATACAAAAGTAATTGAAAACAGATATTCTCGCAAACATAATATGGAGGAAAACCCCTTTATAAAAGGGGAATGTAACGTATAGCAAATGATGTGTTACATTTCGTGGGATAACTTGAGAGGGGATGAATCGTATTATAGAAAAAGAGGTTACCGGAATGGTAACCTCTTTCCCTAAAAATACAATACTAAAAAGGATTATTTCTTGAAGTAACGGTTGTACAGACCTTCAAAGCCTTTACCGTGACGAGCTTCATCTTTTGCCATTTCATGAACAGTGTCATGGATAGCATCCAGATTCAGAGCTTTTGCACGAGTGGCAATACGTTTCTTGTCTTCGCAAGCGCCTGACTCAGCGTTCATTCTCTTTTCGAGGTTAGTTTTGGTATCCCATACACAGTCACCCAACAGTTCAGCGAACTTAGAAGCGTGTTCTGCTTCTTCCCAAGCATAACGCTTGAAAGCTTCAGCTACTTCGGGATAACCTTCACGGTCAGCCTGACGGCTCATAGCCAAATACATACCTACTTCTGTACATTCACCCATGAAGTGGTTGTTCAGGTCTTTAATCATTTCATCATCACAACCTTTAGCTACACCGATCACGTGTTCGTCAGCAAAAGACAGAGGACCGTCTTCTGTGGTTTCTACAACTTCTACGAACTTGCTGGCAGGAGCTTTACACAACGGGCATTTCTCAGGAGCGGCATCACCTTCATATACGTAACCGCATACAGTACATCTAAATTTTTTCATTTTCTTTTTGATTTAATTGAATTAGTTATTCGTTCGTCTTATAAAAAACGTTAGTCTTCTTTACATTGTTTACAGATTCCTTTGTAATAATAATGGATTTCCTGCACTTCGTGTCCATCCATATCCGTATCTACCACTTTTTTTATTGCGTCGTCACACGGCAAGTCATAGATTCTTCCGCAACGCTTGCACAAGAAATGTGAATGTGGAGTGGTGTCGGCATCATAGCATGTGTTACGCTCATCGATGGTAAGCGTTTGTGCGGCTCCTTGTTCGCTCAAAATCTTCAGCGTGTTGTAGACTGTAGTTTTTGAGAGTGTCGGTATAGTAGGAGATAATGCCGTATAAATCTCATCTACCGTCGGATGTGTGCGGTGCTCCATAAGATATTTCATGATAGCAATACGCTGTACCGAGGGTTTAATGTTATGTCCTTGCAATCGTTCTACTACTACTTCCATATTCGTTTAATTCAAACTTGTAATAATTACATTTTTATTTCGCTTGCAAAGATAAAGACTTATTCGATTTTACCAAAAGATTTCCATTCTTTTTTCCTCCTTTTTGTTAAACAGTGTGAATTGGCTGGTAAGGTATTTCTATCCAGAACTCGGAACCTTTACCTATTTCGGAAGAAACTCCGACGGTGGCATGCATCTTTTCAGCAATCATTTGGCAAATGGATAAGCCAAGGCCGGTACCTTGTTTGAAGTTATCCAGCTTTACAAAACGTTGGAAAATAGCTTTCTGCTTTTCAGGAGAAATTCCGCAACCGGTGTCCCGCACATAGAATCGCATGTTTCCGTCTTTGGGTGGATAGTAGCCGACAGTGATACTTCCCTCTGTGGTGTACTTAATAGCATTGGAGAGATAATTGCCAAGTACTTGACTCAGACGATTCTTTTCTGTATAGACGTGGCATTTCTTCATGCCAAACTCTGCAATACATTCCACATTTGCAGGCATTCTAAAATGGAAAGCATCTTCAAGTTTACGAATACAGCCATTGATGTCTACTTCGGTATAACAGAAGTCCAGCAAACCGGCTTCTATCCTGGACAGGTCGAGTATATCGTTAATGAGTTGTAGCAACAGGCAGTTGTTGTCTTCAATAATCCGGATATATTCATGGCTTTCAGGGGTATCAGCCGCTTCGGCAAGAATACTGGAAAAGCCCACGATAGCATTGAGGGGAGTGCGTATCTCATGACTCATATTAGCAAGAAAAGCTGATTTGAGACGGTCGGATTCTTCGGCACGTTCCTTTGCAAGAATCAGCTCCTTTTTATGCTTTTGGGAATGAATATAATAGAAGATATATAGGGTGAAGAATAAAGCGATAAATAGGATTGTCATCCAGATGTAAGTCTTATACTGCTGATAGAAAGTAGGAGGCTGGAAGAAGTAAATAGCGTCTTTCGGATATAAATTTTCTGGTATCTTGCACCATTTCAAGTCGGCAAAGTTCAGATAGGTATGTGCAACTCCGCCATTCTGGTAAGGAATGGAAGAGGCTGTTTCTCCCGATAGGATGCGACTGATTGTGGACATTACCGTATCCGTGAAGTCACGGATAGAGATATAATGTCCGCCAGCATAGAGATTTTCTTGCAGGTTTAAGTCAGCTAATGTAAATACGGGAACTTCCAGGAAGCTGGGGAGTATCTTTTTGAGATGGTCCGACAGATAGTAATTCTTGTTATTTCCATATTGCCGGAGCCATGCGTAATAGATGACGCCGGTGGTTTGCTTGTAACTGGTAAGTGTATCCAGTAATTCTTCTGTACTTATTTGCTCTGAAGATAAAAGTTCCAGTTTTAGATCAGGAAAATCTTTTTGCATCACCGCACTCACGGCTTGGCGGGTAACTGTGCTGATATAACGGTTGTCGGAAATAAAAGCAATCCGGTTGACTTCCGGCTGAAGCTGTTTGATGAGTGTCAGAGTTTCCTTGATGTAATAAGGTTGTTTCAGTACGGTGATATTGTAGTTCTTGTTAAATTCTTCGATAGGGATGCTGTTTGCTTCTGTCAAAGGAGTTTTTGCCAATAATGTTTGCAGAGTAGAGGGAACTCGTCCGCGTGAATAGCAAAGTATGACAGGGATATTTTTCCAGGGGCCGTCGAAAATGGGCGCACTGACCAACCAGCCCGGATCTCCTACGATTATGACAACTTTAGGTGGTGTAGGAAATGTTTGCAGAAGATTATCTTGGGCTTGTTTGACTTCTTCTTCATTGGTAAGCACCGGGACTGCCAGGAAGTATTCATGTAATTCGATATTTCCTTCATAAGGGAAGCGTTTTTGAAGTTCGTTCCGGAAACCGTGAATCCATGCTTCTTCTGCATTGACGGAACTGAGGAATAATATATACTCTTTTTCTTTAGCGGAAACTGACAGGCACCCGATTAGAAGTATCAGGGAAAGTAACCATTTATGGACTGTATTAGGAGCTCTCATGAGTTTTGTATGGCGTGCTTTAAAAATGTTGCTAAAAGTACAAATAATCTTGGATATCTGAGGTGAATGAAGTGATTATTTTGTGTTTATGGATAAATAACCGTATTTTTGCCGCCATATTTTTAAATGACATCCTTATGAATTACGGATATGTAAAGGTAGCGGCGGCTGTGCCCCGTGTGAAGGTAGCGGACTGTAAGTTCAATGCCAGGGAAATTGAAAAGGAAATAATCATAGCCGAGGGGAAAGGTGTGCAGATCATTGCTTTTCCGGAGTTGTGTGTGACGGGATATACATGCGGTGATTTGTTTGCCCAGCAATTATTGCTTGAAGAAGCGGAAATGGGATTGATACAGATTGTAAGTAATACAAGGCAGTTGGATATCATAGCCATACTTGGCATGCCGATAGCGATGAACGGAGTATTGCTGAATGCCGCAGTCGTAATTCAAAAAGGAAAGGTGTTGGGAGTAGTGCCCAAGACTTACCTCCCCAACTACAAGGAATTTTATGAGAAACGCTGGTTTACATCCGCTGTGGATGTAAGTGAAAGGAGCGTGCGCCTTTGCGGGCAGGTGGTTCCAATGGGAACTGACTTATTGTTCGAAACTGCGGATACGACGTTCGGCATTGAAATTTGTGAGGATTTATGGGCACCTATTCCGCCCAGTTCTTCACTGGCATTGCAAGGTGCGGAAATTCTGTTTAATCTGTCGGCGGATAATGAAGGGATTGGTAAGCACAACTATTTGTGTTCTTTGATCAGCCAGCAGTCGGCTCGTTGCATTGCCGGTTATGTTTTCTGTTCGTGTGGGTTCGGTGAGTCTACTACGGATGTGGTGTTTGCAGGGAACGGACTGATTTTCGAAAATGGCAGCCTGATAGCTCGCAGCAAGCGTTTCTCTTTCGAGGGACAGGTGATTATCAGTGAAATAGATGTGGAACATTTGCGCACGGAACGTCGAGTTAATACAACTTTTTCCGCTTGTCGGGCGCATTGCGCACCGGGAGAGGCGGTACGTGTTTCTACAGAATATGTAAATAGCAAAGAACTGAACCTGACGCGTTGTTTTGACCCTCATCCTTTTGTGCCGCAAGGAGTTGAGTTGAACGAGCGTTGCGAGGAAATATTCTCCATACAAGTTTCCGGTTTGGCTCAGCGTCTGGTACACACTGCTGCCAAGAGTGCGGTAGTCGGCATTTCCGGTGGGTTGGATTCTACATTGGCATTACTGGTGTGTGTCAAAACCTTCGATAAATTGGGATGGTCTCGTAAAGATATTATCGGTGTAACAATGCCGGGGTTTGGAACAACAGACCGCACGTATACGAATGCTCTGGATTTGATGAATTCTTTAGGAATCACCGTTCGCGAGGTCAGTATCAAGGAAGCTTGTATTCAGCATTTCAAAGATATAGACCATGATATCGATGTGCATGATGTAGTTTATGAAAATGCTCAGGCACGCGAGCGTACGCAGATACTGATGGATATTGCCAACCAGACTTGGGGAATGGTAATTGGTACGGGCGATCTTTCGGAACTGGCATTGGGCTGGGCTACTTATAATGGAGATCATATGTCCATGTATGGTGTGAATGGAAGTGTGCCTAAGACTTTGGTTAAGTATCTGGTGAAATGGGTAGCCGAGAATGATATGGACGAAGCTTCACGCATGACGCTGCTGGATATTGTGGATACTCCGATTAGTCCTGAATTGATTCCGGCAGATGAAAACGGCAATATCAAACAGATAACGGAAGATCTGGTAGGTCCTTATGAGCTGCATGATTTCTTTCTGTATTATTTCCTCCGTTGTGGTTTCCGTCCTTCCAAGATATTCTTCCTTGCAGTGCGTACATTTAAGGACGTGTATGATGAAGAGACAATCAAGAAATGGTTGCAGACATTCTTCCGCCGCTTCTTCAATCAACAATTTAAGCGCTCTTGTCTGCCGGACGGACCTAAAGTAGGTAGTATTTCCATCAGTCCGCGCGGGGATTGGCGTATGCCAAGCGATGCATCATCAGAGATGTGGCTTCGGGAAGTAGAGAGCCTTGCTTGATACTATTAGTTTCAAGGCATGAAACTAATAGTTTCTCGGTGTGAAACCAGTAGTTTCACCGGATGAAACTAGCAGTTCCAAGCAATGAAACTGACAGTTCCAAGGCATGAAACTAAGAATGGAAAAGAATAAAACCGGAAGTTCCCTGTGCGAAACTTCCGGTTTTATTGTATAAGCTTGTTTGAGAGGAACTTATCTCTGATTCGAAGTCCGGTAATATTTACGGTAGATAGATTTAAACTCATCACTGTTCCGAAAAGTCTGAAGCCAGCTGTTAAGGCTGTCCAATAGAACAGGTGATTGTTTGCTGACTCCCCAGGAATAGAACTGGGTAAAACTGATATCGGTATTGATATCTATCTGTGGAATACTGTCCGTTACGGCACGGGCGATGCTTTCATCGCATACGGCATAATCTATATCCCCATGAGCTACAAGTGATATCAGCTGTTCCGAACCGTATTTATCTATTTCCTTAATATATATAGTGTCACCAATTTCGTTTCCCAGATTACGAATACGGAGGATGGAAGGTGATCCTTTCACTACGTGCAGGGTTTTGCCTGCCAAGTCTAACTGACTTTTAACGAATAAAGAGTCAGTGGGAGATGTGGCTTTGCGTTGTACGAGAACCTGTTTATTAAGTACAATCGGAGTAGTAAGGAACAAAGAGTCTTTCAGTTCACTGGTGGCTAGAATACCATAAGCGATAACATCGAACTCGCCTGTTGCAAGTCCTTCCAGCCGTTTGTCAAAACTCATTTCGGGAGTGATGGCAGCCTTCCAGCCATGGTCACGGGCAAACGCTTCTATCAGTTCATAATGAAAGCCCGATAAGGTATCTCCGTCAACATAGAAGCTGATGGAGTTATATTCTGTGGCAGCGCGGATTATTTTCTCGGCTGCGATTTCTGCATAGTCACGCGGATGCCCTTGTTGCTTCTCCTTCTTTAAAAAGAAGGTAGCAATGAAAGCGGCTATTATACCCATAGCTGCGTATTTCAGTATTCTGGCTTTCGGGATTCTCATGTGGAAAGAGTTTTAATCGTAGAAGTTCCATGAAACACCTATCTTTAGCAGACTCGGGTTGATGGGGTAATGCGGTACGAGGAAAGAGTTACGTGTACCCATGCCTTGATTTACGTGAGAGTACATAGCGAATAGCCGTGTACGCTTCAGTTGCAGGTTTGCATAAATGTTCACTATAGGATAACCACCTATCTCTACCTGATCGTTTTCCGGTTGCAGGTGGAATTGCTGAACGGCAGGCGTATAGGCCGGTGCATTATATTTGGTGAAATAGCGCACATCGGCTCCCAATTGCACCGTAAGAACTTTCTTCGCTAACTTGGTCAGGATGTATAAATTGGAGTATAGTGAAAGTTGTGGCAATGGGAGAATTGTTTCATTGCTTGACTTTTGCCAGGTTACTTCGTTATCCAAATGGAAAATACCTGCACGGAAGTTCTGTTTCAGAGTTGCTGAAAGTATTTGTATATTACCGCTATACTGCTCGGGTACAGCTTTCTGGTTGAAATAAGTATAGTTCTTGACGTTTTCTACACCGGCACGAAGATTAGTACCCCACCGGTCAATGTTTAATTCGCCTTCTACACGGGTACGGAATTCTTTCTCCATATTATCATTGTCCCAGAAGAAATGGTTGGAGTGATAATGCCGCATATAGAAAGATGGGAGTGTATTCGTCACAAAACCTCGTGCGATAAGGTTTACTGTATCTTTTCCCAATCGGAAATTCAAATCCATATTACCATGTACACGGAATTGCCCCAGCGCTTTGTCCATAATACCTATTTCACCATCTATGGAATAGTGAAGGACTTTACCTTGTCGTTTGGCAAGTTCACCGCCTACAAATATTTCTTGTTCTGTGAAGCGGTCTACCGTCATGGAATCTGCATTCATCAGGTCATAACGGCTGAACTTATGAGAGATATAAGCGGTTAATCCTGCTTTAGCATATTTGTTGAAACCTTCCAACAGGGCTATGCCAAAGATGTTCTTTATGCTGAATGCTGTGGTGGAGTCCCGACTGACACTTCCGTTTTTGTTGAAGTAAGTGTTTTCATACATACCCTCCGGTTCGCTGTATGATTGGAAACGATGGCGTGAGCGCTCCACTTTAAAAGTATGAATGAAACTTGTGACAGGGACGAATTCTTCAACATAATTGGTATCTTCTGCCAAGGCAGTGGCGTTGTTAAGGCTATCTAGACTCAGGCTTTTTTTCATTGCAAGCCTTTCTGCTGAAAGACTGTCGGTGCCTAAACTGTCAGCACCTAAACGATCCATACCTAAACTGTCTGTAATGGCAGTGTCGGGAATCATGGCAGTAGATGCTGCCGTGGGAGCAAAGTTCTGTTTAACGCTATTGTTTTGGGCTACTTCTTTCAATACTCTCCGCTTGAATCCTAACCGATAGCGTTGCGTAAGGTAAATATAGAAGTCTTTGTTACGGTTGGAAGTTTGCTCCAGCTTCACAGGAATAGTGGTGGATTCGTATTCTTTCTTACCGTCAGCCATTGTATCGGGGCGGGTAATGTAACCGTCATTTGCTATACCGCCGTTTTCATTCATCTTCATGAAGAAGTTGTTGTAGACAGCTTGCAGTTGGTAGCGTTCGCCAATATAACTTCCGAATATGCCGGCATTGAAGTGCGAAGTAGATTGATTGGAGTAGTATCCACGTCCGTACAGGTAATCGAAATTGAAGCCAAATGCCAACCGTTTGTTTACATTGACAGAAAAATAAGATTTGAATCGCTCTTCACCGTTTACCTTATTACCCGCTTTATAATAAGTCAGATTTGTATAAGGAACATTACTGTTGGTGAAGAATACCTGATCGGGACGAACAAAGAAACTGGAGAATGGTGTCATAAAAATAGTCGGTTCGGTGCTTTCACGATCAAAGAATATACGTGAAAGACGGGGAGAGCCGAGGTTACCCAGGAAATTATATTGTCCCGTCATACCGTCTACCAGGTTTGTATTCTGGAAATTCAAGGAAAGAGTGTCGGCAGGAACGATGGTCCGGTTACCTAGAGTCTCGCTTAATTGCCACATATAGAGTTTAGGCGGAATACTTTGAACGTCAGTGCTGGTATCCAGGCTATCTGGTTGTGTTGACGGGTCAACCTGATTCCCATAGCGGTCACGATTATCCAATGTATTGAGTGGCCGCTGTGCCTGTGCTGCCAGCAATCCCAATACGAATAGAAGTATATATGTCAGTAGAATGCGTCTCATAATTAGGCGCAAAGATACAATAAAAAATTATTCGCTTGCGGAATTCAGCCTTTTTTGCCTATTTTTACAAACGTACTTTTTATTTCTTTGATATAAATATGGTAACTTATAAAATAAGCCCTTGCAAAAAGAAACTATTGCAAGGGCTTATTGATTTATCGTAAGAGTCAATGGAATTATACCTCTTTAATCAATTCCATTCCTTTTTTAATCGCTTCTTCATTCATCGGTATCAAGTGATGATGACGTTCGGGCAAGGTCTTCTTCAAGCCTCTGAGTACGCTATCCAGCGTAACCATCGGTTTCAGTTTCAGCAATCCACCCAGTACGATCATGTTGAATGCTTTGGCATTATTCATTTCATTGGCCGCATCCATTGCGTCGATGCGATACACTTTGATATCTTTACGCGTCGGCGGGTTGATGATGCCATATCCGTCGTAAATCAGGATACCGCCCGTCTTTACCTTACTTTCGAATTTCTCCAGTGAGGGCTGGTTCAGAATAATGGCAGCGTCATACTTGCTCAGAATAGGAGAGGAGATTTTCTCATCGCTTACAATCACCGTAACGTTGGCTGTACCACCACGTTGTTCCGGTCCGTAAGCGGGCATCCAGCTCACTTCCTTATCTTCCATCAGTCCCGAGTATGCCAAAATCTTTCCCATAGACAATACGCCTTGTCCACCGAAGCCTGCTATAATGATTTCTTCTTTCATTGTTCTTTTCTTTTAGTTGACGAGGTTGCAGTTGACAAGTTGACGAGGAAGCATCTCCTCCTTGTTAACTTGTTCCCTCGTTTCCTTGTTAACTGATTTATCTGTCTTTCAAGTCACCCAGCGGATAGAACGGGAACATGTGCTCTTCCATCCATTTGTTAGATTGCGCAGGTGTCTGTTTCCAACCGGAGTTACAAGTAGAAACGATTTCTACCAGGTTGGAGCCTTTGCCTGCCATGGAGTTTTCGAATGCTTTGCGGATGGCTTTCTTTGCTTTGCGGATAGCACCGACTGTTTGTACACTCTGGCGGGTAACGTAAGCGGTTCCTTCCAGTTGTGCGGCGATATCTGCCATCTTCAGTGGATAACCGTGCAAATGAACATCACGTCCGTAAGGACTGGTAGAAGTCTTCATGCCGACCAAGGTAGTAGGAGCCATCTGTCCACCCGTCATACCATAAATGGCGTTATTGATGAAGATGATGGTGATATTCTCACCGCGGTTCAGTGCATGGATTGTTTCTGCCGTACCGATACATGCCAAGTCACCGTCTCCCTGATAAGTGAATACCAGTCTGTCCGGCCACAGGCGCTTGATCGCAGTGGCAAGAGCGGGTGCACGTCCGTGTGCGGCTTCTTGCCAGTCAATATCCAGATAGTTATAGATGAACACGGCACATCCCACGGGGGAGATACCTACTGCTTTGTCTTCCATGCCCATTTCTTCGATTACTTCGGCTATCAGCTTGTGTACCACACCGTGGCTGCATCCCGGACAGTAGTGCATGGGATTATCGTTCATCAGAGTCGGTTTCTTGGCAACCAGGTTCTCAGGTTTGATAATATCTTCTTTTGTCATAATCACTTCTCCTTATCTGTTGGTGAACCGTATAAAAAACTCCATCAGCTTAACGAATATTGCTGCGCCACAAACGTAGATGAACAGTTTGAAGTCATCCTTTGCAACGAAATATACGATGATAGCTGCCAAGGCAAGTATCATAAAGAGTATATTCAATACGCTTCTTATCTTATCAGGGTTCATTTCTCGATTAATTTTTCTTTCAGTGCACTTACAATCTCTTCCGGATCGGGTACGATACCGCCGAGACGCCCGAAGTGTTCTACTTTTACTTTACCATTCACAGAGAGGCGTACATCTTCAACCATCTGTCCCGCATTCAATTCGGTAACCAGCATGCCTTTCACTTTTTCAGCATAGGCTGCAATGGCTTTTGTGGGGAAGGGCCAAAGGGTAATGGGGCGCAGTATACCGACTTTGATACCTTCTTCGCGTGCAAGTTCCATTGCTTTCTGTCCGATACGGGCCATAGAACCGAAGGCGATAATCAGGTAATCGGCATCTTCACAATTGATTTCTTCGAAACGTACTTCGTTTTCTTCAATCAGTTTGTATTTAGCCTGGAAGCGGATGTTATTCTTTTCCATCTCTTCCGGTTTCAATTCCAAAGAAGTAATGATATTGGGCTTGCGTCCGTTTACTCTACCGGTAGTAGCCCACGGGCATTGCTCGATAACTTCTGCATCTGTACGGCGGGGCTTTTGCGGAGGCAATACAACCTTTTCCATCATCTGACCGATAACACCGTCGGCAAGAATGATAGCCGGATTGCGATATTTGAAGGCAAGATCAAAGGCTAATCCAACGAAATCAGCCATTTCCTGTACGGAAGCGGGAGCCAAAGTGATCAGACGGTAGTCACCGTGACCTCCACCCTTGACAGTCTGGAAGTAGTCTGCCTGACTGGGTTGGATGGTTCCCAATCCGGGGCCGCCGCGCATTACGTTTACAATCAAACAGGGTAATTCGGCACCTGCCAGGTAGGAGATACCTTCTTGTTTCAGGCTGACACCGGGGCTGGACGATGAGGTTAATACCATCTTTCCACTTCCGGCACCGCCGTACACCATATTAATAGCTGCCACTTCACTTTCTGCCTGTAGCACTACCATGCCGGTAGTTTCCCAGGGCTTCAGTTCGGCAAGAGTTTCCAATACTTCCGATTGCGGAGTAATAGGATAACCGAAGTATCCATCAGCACCGCAACGGATAGCGGCGTGGGCGATGGCTTCGTTTCCTTTCATTAATACAACTTCTTCTGCCATATTCTACTGATTTACAGATTTATTCAACTTTTACTTTAAAAACAGAGATACATCCGTCCGGGCAAACCTGGGCGCACGACGCACAGCCGTTGCAGGTATCTTCCAATATTTGGTGGGCATAGTTATACCCTTTTACGTTCACCTCTTTGGTGAGGGCTATTACATGCAGAGGACAGGCTACCACGCATAGATTGCAGCCTTTACACCGTTCGGTGTCCACTACGATTGCTCCTTTAATCTTTGCCATAATTTACGTTACTTTTATATGTTATTGATTGTACATATCCTTATTGAAGAAATTCAGGATATCCATTGCCATACGATAGGCTTCACGGGCAGGGCTGTCGGGATTGAGGTCGATAGCATACTGGTAGTTGTTTAAAGCCAGTTGCCAGTTGCCTTGTTTACGGTAGGCATTTCCCAGGAGATAGAAAGCTTCGTCCCGGTCGGTAGAGTCGGTGATCAGATATTCATCGAGCTGCCGGATAGCTTCTGCTACATCTCCTTGATTGATAAGCTCTTTGATAGTTTTCAGTTGCTCCATATCGTATTGAGTTCCGGATTATTGGAATACAAAGATAGTTTTTATTTAGAGACAACGAACAAGTATTCTGTGAAAAATAAGAAAAATGGGGAAATATGAAGCCCGAAGTTAAATGAAATTCTGTCAGAATGTCACAACTTCGGGCGTATATGATGTAAAATGGGTTTTGCTACTTTACAAGTTTTCCATTTATATAGAGATTTTTGAACGTAACGTCTTTTGCTCCTTTTATGTCATTTCCATCTTTGGCAACATTATTAAAGTGGGAGTCTTCAACGCTGATATTGTACACATGATCATCGTCGTCGAGACCGATAATAAGGACACCAAGTTTGCTCTTTTCGCAGGTTACATTCTTTAGGTGAACGTTGCGGACAGTAGGAGTAAAACCGCGGTTGCAGTTCTCACGGTTTTCGTATTGCAGGTTGATGCGCAGCACGGCTTCGCGACACTGTCCTACGGTGACGTTACGCACGAACACATTTTCAATCAGTCCGCCGCGGCAGGTGCTGGTCTTGATGCGGATCACACGGTCGAGGTCTGGGCTATCCATCTTACAGTTTTCTACATACAGGTTGCGGTATCCGCCGGAGATTTCGCTACCGATGACTACACCTCCATGTCCTTTCTTCATATAGCAACCGCGTACAATGATATTCTCGCTGGGAACGCCCCATTTACGTCCGTCCTGGTTACGTCCGGACTTGATAGCAATACAGTCATCTCCGGTATCGAAGGTACAGTTCTCTATCAATACATTTTTGCAAGATTCGGGGTCGCAGCCATCGCCATTGGGACCGCGATTATAAACGTATACACCGCGTACAGTGAGACTTTCGCAGAATAGCGGGTGAATAACCCAGAAAGGGGAATTCAATAAAGTTACATCTTCTATCAGCACTGTATTACATGAGTACAGGTTGATAAGTTGCGGACGTAATCCGTCTTCAGGTGTCATTACACGCTTATAAATAGGAGTGGAGGTTTCACCGTACATCAGCAAGCGTTCCCGTCCTCCGTTGCGTTGTGCCACCATGCCCTCTTTCCAGCCATAACGGGGAGCGCCACACATAGGCCACCAGGTTTCGTTGGAGCCTTGTCCGTCGATAGTTCCTTTACCGGTGATGGCGATATTTGTTTCACCGTATGCATAAATCAACGGGCGGGCATTATAGCAGTCTATTCCTTCCCAACGGGTGATAACTCCGGGAAAGTAGAGGCTCTGATCGGTTGAAAATTTCAATACGGCTCCTTCTTCTACATGAAAGTTGACGTTGCTTTTCAGTGTGATGGGACCTGTGTAGAATGTACCTTTTGGAACTACAACCGTACCACCACCATTCAGGCAACATGTAACGATAGCCTGGTTGATTGCTTCATGGCAGGGAGCATCCGGGGTGTCGGGTTTGGCGCCGAAGTCCGTAATGAGATACGTTTGTTTGGGGAAAGATGTTTTCTTGATTTGCTTTTCAATCTTTGTACTCTCCTTGAAAGCCTTATCGAAATCTATCGAGTTGGCAGTTGCCAATGTGGCCGAGAGAAGCAGGGAAATAATTCCGAGTACTTTTTTCATGCGTTTCCAGTTTTACTTTAAATGGTTATTAGATATGCAGGCAAAAGTACGGAAAGTGACTCTATTATAGGGAAGAGTTTTTGGCATAAAAGGTGTAAAAATTGATGTGTTTATACTTCTTAGCTCTGAGGAAGGTGTATAAACTAAACTAAAAAACACTTGCGGGTGTGTAAGCCTTCACTACTGCAAGTGTTGCCTTACACATCCGCAAGCGTCACCTTACACTACTGCAAGTACCAGTTCCCGCACCTGCAAGTGTAATTTCGAGTTGGGATGATTATCTCACCGGTATTTTATCAATACGCTTCTGATGGCGTCCACCCTCAAATTGTGTGCTGAAGAATTCTCTCATAATCATATCAGCTTCTTCTGTGCTGATAAAACGTCCCGGCATGACGAGTACGTTGGCATCATTATGCTGGCGAGCCAGATGAGCAATTTCCGCAGTCCAGCAAAGTGCAGCACGAATACCCTGATGTTTGTTCAGTGTCATGCTGATACCTTCACCACTTCCGCAGATAGCAATACCCGGGTAACACTCTCCGGCTTCAACGGCCAATGCCAGGGGATGAGCAAAATCTGCATAGTCGCAGCTCTCCGTTGTATAGGTGCCGAAGTCTTTGTATTCCCATCCTTTAGTTTCCAACCACCCCTTGACGTATTGTTTCAATTCAAATCCGGCGTGATCGGAACAAATTCCAATTGTTTTCATTTTCTGTTGTAGTATGATTGATTTAGAGGCTCTATAATGGGATATCAGGTGAAAAATATTTCGCCCCTACAAGCCTGTTACAACCTGTAGGGGCGAATAATCATTCGCCCGGTATGCACCAGGGCTTTTTATAACATTGCTTTTACTTGCTTATAAACGTTATCAGCAGTAAAACCTAACTTCTGATCCAGTACTTTGTAAGGAGCTGAGAAACCGAAAGATTCCAATCCCCAAATTTTACCGTGAGCACCTACCAAACCTTGCAGGTTTACAGGCAGACCGGCTGTCAGACCGAAGACTTTTGCGTCAGCAGGGATAACACCTTCCTGATATCCCGGAGCCTGGCTGCGGAACAAACCTTCGGAAGGAGCAGATACGATACGTACTTTCACGCCATCTTTGCGCAATAATTCGGTTCCTGCCACCAGTGTAGATACTTCTGAGCCCGAAGCTACCAATATCACATCCGGGTTTTCATCAGAACCTGCTACAATGTAAGCACCCTTGGCTGCCTGAGAGTAGTCGTTTCCAGCGGGCAACATAGCGATATCTTGGCGAGAGAAGATCAAACCGGTCGGAGTGGTAGTATTCTCCATAGCCAGTTTCCATGCAATTGTTGTTTCTTCTGCATCTGCCGGACGGAGAACCAACATAGAGTTGTGTCCTTTGTGGTTTTTCAGTTTTTCCATCAGACGGATCTGAGCTTCTTGTTCTACCGGTTCATGAGTAGGACCGTCTTCACCTACACGGAATGCGTCGTGTGTCCAAATGAACTTCACGGGAACTTCCATCAGTGCAGCCATACGTACGGCAGGTTTCATATAGTCAGAGAATACGAAGAATGTTCCGCAAGCTGGGATTACACCACCATGCAGTGCCATACCGATACAGCAGCAAGCCATAGTCAGTTCGGCAACACCAGCCTGGAAGAATGCACCGCTGAAATCACCTTTCTTGAAAGCATGCGTCTTTTTCAGGAAGCCGTCTGTCTTATCAGAGTTTGAAAGGTCGGCGGAAGCAACGATCATGTTTTCTACCTGAGTAGCAAGAGCGCCCAATACGGTAGCTGATGCAGCACGTGTAGCAGCACCTGCTTTTTGCTCGATAGCTGCCCAGTTTACTTCAGGAGCTTTACCAGAGAAGAACAGGTCGAGTTTGGCAGCCTTTTCAGGATTAGCCTTTGCCCATTCTGATTTTGCAGCATATTTCTTAGCCATAATTTCCTTCAGTTCGGCAGCACGCTTTGCGTACAGTTCCTTCACTTCGGGGAAGATTACGAATGGATTTGTCGGATCACCACCGAGGTTCTTGATGGTATTTACGTAAGCGTCACCACCCAGAGGAGCACCGTGAGTCGCACAGTTAGCTTCGTAGCTGCTGCCATCTGCCTTGCGTGCACCCTTACCCATTACGGTATGACCGATAATCAGGGTAGGACGTTCGTTTTCTGCTTTCGCTTCGTTCAAAGCGCCACGGATAGCGTCGGGATCATTACCGTTGATCTTGATCACCTTCCAGCCCCAAGCTTCGTATTTCTTGGCAGTATCTTCGATGGTTACGTCTTTGGTTTCAGTAGAAAGCTGGATGTCATTGGCATCATAGAACATGATGAGGTTATCCAGTCCCAGTGCACCTGCGATACGGCCTGCACCCTGAGAAATTTCTTCCTGTACACCACCGTCCGAAATATAAGCGTAGATGGTTTGCTGCATCACTTCTTCGAAACGGGCTTTCATGAATTTAGCTGCGATAGCTGCACCCACTGCGAAAGTATGGCCTTGGCCGAGCGGGCCGGAAGTATTTTCAATACCACGCATGATGTCGCGTTCAGGGTGTCCCGGAGTGGGGCTGTCCCATTGGCGGAATTCCTTCAGTTCATCCAGTGTGAATTTACCTGCCAATGCCAACTGAGAGTAGAGCATCGGTGACATGTGACCCGGGTCCAGGAAGAAGCGGTCACGACCTTCCCATGCAGGATTTTCGGGATCATACACCAGAAACTCAGAGAAGAGTACATTCACAAAATCGGCACCGCCCATGGCACCGCCCGGATGACCGGAATTAGCTTTCTCAACCATAGAGGCAGCGAGGATACGGATATTATCCGCTGCACGGTTCATAAGTTTGTTGTCGTTCATATTGATATTTATTTGATTTGAATACTATAATAAAGCAGGTTGAAGTGTCACTTGTTAATTTTAACAGCGACAAAGATAACTCTTTATGCGTAATTCGCAACAAAGAAAGAGCCTCTTTTTTTGCTGTACTTCCGCTAGCTTCTTGTTTAAAATACAATAAGTCTTTTCGACTGATTTACTGTAACTCTATAGTAACAATAGACTTGGCTGGTAGTTTTATCTTCAGTACGCCTTTATTGATTTTTACCTCTTTGAACGGAGCTAATTTTATATTATTAGGGTTCTCAAAAGAGTTGTAATCTGTTAGGTTGGCAGAAGTTAAGATTTCACCAACGGCTTTCTTTGCCTTTACATCCGGCAGGTTGATAGTAATTTCCTGTGCATTGTCGGCATCGATATTAGACATTGAGATGTGGATCTTGCCGTCCTTGTCTTTAGAAGCTGTGGCACTTACCATAGGTACTTTGCGATTATCGCGTACATCCATGACCTCGCAGTTCAGATCGAGTGGGAGGTAAGTGGCATCCTGGTGTACATTGTACATCTTGAATACATAATAAGTGGGAGTCAGCACCATGTCTTTACCTTTTGTCAGGATCATGGATTGCAATACATTTACTATTTGGGCAATATTTGCCATTTTCAGACGGTCGGTGTATTTGTGGAAGATGTCGAAGCTAAGAGAGGCAACGAAAGCGTCACGCAAGGTATTCTGCTGGTAAAGGTGCCCTGGGATAGTGCCGGGTTCTTCGTCCCACCAGGTACCCCACTCATCGAGCATGAGGGCTACGTGCTTTTTAGGATCATATTCATCCATGATGGCGCAGTGTTTTTTGATAACATCTTCTATCTCACGACACTTACCCATTGTCCAGTAATAATCATCTTTGTCAAACTTAGTGGCTGCTCCTTTACTTCCGCTCCAGCCGGTTACGGTGTAATAATGGAGAGAGAGTCCGTTCATACGTCCGCCTACGCGATCCATCAGGACTTTAGTCCAGTTATAATCGTAATCGCTGGCACCACTGGCAATCTTAAACAGGTGGTTGCCGTCGTAGTTGCGGCAGTAAGTGGAGTAACGGCGATACAAATCAGCATAATATTCAGGACGCATGCTTCCGCCGCAGCCCCAGCTTTCGTTGCCTACACCGAGGTATTTCACTTTCCATGCTTTGTCACGACCGTTCTGGCGGCGAAGTCTTGCCATCGGAGAGTCTCCTTCGGAAGTCATGTATTCTACCCATTTTGCCAGTTCTTCTACAGTGCCACTACCTACGTTTCCGCTGATATAAGGTTCAGTACCCAGCATTTCGCAGAGGTTGAGGAACTCATGTGTACCGAAACTGTTGTCTTCAATTGTACCTCCCCAGTTATTGTTTACCATTTTGGGGCGGTTCTCTTTCGGACCGATACCGTCCATCCAGTGATATTCATCGGCAAAACAGCCACCCGGCCAACGAAGTACGGGAACCTGGAGTTCTTTCAATGCATTGAATACGTCGGTACGATAACCTTTGATATTGGGAATATCCGAATTTTCTCCTACCCAAAGTCCACCATAGATACAGGTACCCAGATGTTCGGCAAACTGGCCGTAAATTTCTTTGGGAATAACTTGTGTGCCTTGGTCGGCATGAAGCGTGATCGTTGCACTCTTTTGTGCGGATAGCGATACGGATGCAGCTAAAAGAACGCTGCTGAATAATAGTTTGTTTCTCATAATGGTTATTAGTTATATGATGTTCGTAATGTTATTATTTGAGTAAGCGGACCTCATAAATAGCAGGTGTCCACTCTGTTCCGTCGGGACTGAAGCGTATCGGATAGCTGCCTGCACTTAACTTTTGGGGTAAAGAATAACAGATCGTTATAAAACCCTCTTTATCAGGTTTGCTGATCGTAGGACTAACGGTCAGTTTTTCATTGTTAAGAAGGATGGCTACCTTGGTATAATCCTCTTTCCGTACAGTGATCATCAGCTGGCTGGCTTCCTCTTTTACTTTGAGGTTATAACTGAACCAACCTTTGGCACGTCGGAAGTGACGGTCTTTATTGATTCCAGTTTCTGCCTGTTCATATAGAATGCCATGATCCGATTCAGGCTGTTGTTCACCGGGGAAAATGAGATCTACAGTCTGGTTGGCAAGTTCCATTGCTTTACGTTCGCTCAATGCCACTTCTTTGCGGATACTTTCTACTTCAGCTTCGGTTACCTGATGGAAATAAACTGCATAACGGGAATCGTGAAGACGGAAGAAAGGAATCAATTTCAGCGCTTCTTTCTGTGCCGGATAGACGCTACCGGTATAAGTAAATGCAACCAAGTCATCGTTTATCTTCCGGAGTGATTGGGGCAGAGATGCGGCGGAACCTACTAGCATCGGTATTTCTTGCATGGAAATCTGTTTGCCATGGGCAATGTGTCCGCCACGGCTGTCATCTGCATAAAGCCCGTCCATATTCTCTGTCCCTGTAGGACTGGCAAGTACGATAGGGCCATACATGAATGCATAGAAATTTTCCCGATCCGGTATTTGCTCCAAAGCAACCTGCATGGGCATATTCAGTGTGATTTCATCTCCGGCTTTCCATTTGCGGTGAATGGTCAGGTACTCTCCCGGTTGGGCATTCGTTTCCTGTACTTTTCCATTAACGGAAACGCTGGCGCCTTTAGCCCAGGAGGGGTAACGGAGTTTGAGGCTGAATGCTTTTTTCTTGCTCTTTTCCACGCGGAATCTGATTTGCTCTTCGTCGGGGAAACGGGTTTCCTGTACCAAGGTTATCTTTTTCTCTTTCCAAGTCAGACGGGAGGGGATGAAGAGGTTTACATACAGCGTATCCTTTGCATGGGCGTAAATAAACTCTCCGTATTTGGTGTGATTCTCCAATCCGGAACCGACGCAACACCACATGGATGTTTCCGGCTGCGAATAAACGCGGTAGTGTCCCGGACGCATAGGGGTGAAGTAAACAAATCCACCCTTTGTAGGCTGTTGTGAGGCAAGGATATGATTATATAAAGCACGTTCGTAATAATCGGCAAAACGAATGTCGGGAGAAGTCTGGTAAAGCATCTTCGTCAGGCGAAGCATGTTGTAAGTATTACAAGTCTCCGGACCTTGCACATCATTGAGCATGGATGTGAAATTGTCTGCCGGATGAAAATGTTCGCGTACACTGTTGCCACCAATGCAGACGGAACGATGATTTACCACTGTGTTCCAGAAGAAGCGGGCGGCGTGATCCCAGTTCTGGTCTTGTGCAAGGTCGGCGATACGTTTATAGCCGATAACCTTCGGTATCTGTGTGTTGGCATGCATGCCTGTCAGGCAGTCTTCATCCTTCACAAGAGGGTCCAGAATTACTTTATGGGAGAAACGGCGTGCCAGTTCCAGGTATTTCTTGTCACCTGTGATTTCGGCAACATCAGCGAAAGTTTCGTTCAGTCCTCCGTGTTCGCTGCGGAGCATGTCTTGCATTTGTTGGTCGGTGAGTCCTGCGGTGATGTCTATCATCCAGTCGGTGAGGGCTACCAACATCTGGCGGGCAAGGTCGCTTCCGGCATAGAGGTAAGCGTCGCGCAGTCCGGCATAAGTCTTGTGTATATTGTATAGGGGTACCCATTTGCCATTGAGGTCGAAACCTCCGGCACGGATATTCCCGGCTTTAATTTCTTTCCAAAGTTGCAGGCTTCCGGGAGTTCCTCCGATGAATCCGGTGCCTACGGCTTGCTGTGCACGATGTAGTTCGTTCAGCATATAGTTCAGACGATTGTATATGGCTGTATCTCCAGTAGCGGCATACATCATGGAGAGTGCGGAAATGTAATGTCCGCCGATGTGTCCGTCCAGTCCGGTGTTTTCCCAGTTGGTATAACTTGGTGCTTTGGGCGTCAGTCCGGCTTCGCGCAGGAAAGGGGCGAGCAGGCGGTCGGGCTCCATGGCCATGATGTAATGTAAGTCAGTCTGTTGAGCTTGCAGGAAGGGGCTTTCCAGCAGCTTAACATCTTGCAAAGGGAAATAGGAAACTTCTTGTTGGGTTTGAGCTTTCCCGGTCAGGAGAAAACAAAAAAGGAACAGGTAAGTAATAAGGATCGTTTTCATATTATATTATATTTGAGGTATAGAGATTATTTGCTTACTGACGAAGGTGCTTCACCTAAGCGGGTGAGAGTACTTCTTTTGAGCTGGTAACGATGCTTTGCCGGATTTAATGAATTGTCCGAGCTTGTAGAACGAATGTATAGGGAGTTGCTCCGGTGCCAACAGCACCCACGTGGCAGCCGAAGCTTCTCCCTCTACTATTACATTCGTTTATTCCTTGAAGTAGGAATTACTTTTTGAATTTCACTGCTGCTTCTTCGATGGGCAGTGCTGCTTTGTAGTTTTCGATGTATGCGTTAAAGCCTGCTACATCTTCAGCTGTAGGCGCTATCTCAACACCTGCATCTCCACCAAACACCTGCTCATCCAGGAAAGCATCGAGAGGTTGCTTCTTCTCGTTGTTCACAAGGAATGAACCCAGTAACGCAATACCCCATGCACCACCTTCACCAGCAGTTTCCATTACGGAAATCGGTGAATTTAATGCAGCTGCAAGTACTCTCTGACCCACATTCTTTGTCTTGAACAAACCTCCGTGTCCTGTGATTCTGTCAACTTTCACCTTTTCTTCTTTGAAAAGAATGTCATTACCAATTTTGAGGACACCGACAGAAGCATACAAGTGCGTTCTCATGAAGTTCGCAAGGCTGAACTTGTCATTGGCCGAACGTACAAACATCGGTCTTCCATCTGCAAATCCTGTTACAGGTTCGCCTGAGATGTAATTGAATGAAATGAGACCGCCACAATCCGCATTGCCTGTCAGGGCATGGTTGTAGAGTTTTCCATATACTTCGTTCATATCTACAGGTATACCCAGCAGTTCCTGGTATTCTTTGAACAGGTTGATCCATGCGTTGAGGTCGGACGTACAGTTGTTGCAATGTACCATGGCTACGGGACTTCCATCGGGAGTAGTAACCATATCGATCATTTCGTAGGGCTTTGACAGATCTTTCTCCAATACAATCATGGAGAATGAAGATGTACCTGCCGATACGTTTCCTGTACGCTGCTTAACGGCATTGGTTGCAACCATACCGGTACCTGCATCTCCTTCGGGCGGGCAAACCGGTATTCCAGCTTTCAAATGACCGGATACGTCGAGCATCTTAGCACCTTCCGGTGTCAGGAAACCTGCATTCTCACCAGCCGGCAATGCCTTGGGAAGAATATCCAGCAATTTCCAGTCATATCCCTTCGGAGCGATTAACTCGTCGAACTTGGCCACCATTTCAGCGGAGTAGTTCTTGGTAACCGGGTCTATAGGGAGCATACCTGATGCATCGCCTATGCCTAATACTTTTTTACCAGTTATCTGCCAATGGATAAAACCTGCAAGCGTTGTCAGATAATTAATATCTTTCACGTGTTCTTCGTTGTCCAGAATAGCCTGATACAAGTGAGAAATGCTCCAACGCAGAGGAATATTATAAACGAACAGCTCTGATAAAGCAGCCGCAGCCTGACCTGTATTGGTGTTTCTCCAAGTACGGAAGGGCACGAGAATCTCTTCTTTATCATTGAACGCCATATAACCATGCATCATGGCGCTGACGCCAATTGCCGCCAAAGCTTCTATTTCTATGTCATAGAGCTTCTTCACGTTTGAGCGAAGGTCGGCGTAACAATCTTGCAGTCCATACCAGATGGCCTCAACGCTATATGTCCAAAGTCCGTCAACCAACTGGTTCTCCCAGGTGTGACTTCCTTGAGCGATGGGCTTGTTTTCCTGGTCAATCAAAACAGCCTTGATTCGAGTGGAACCGAATTCTATACCAAGAATGGCCTTGCCTGCTTCGATGGTTGATTTTGCGTCTAGTTTCATAATCAACAAAGCGCTTTGTTCAACATGTAATATACTTCATTCATGCGCAGTTCTTTCTTGAACTCGCTGATAGTTGTATTTTCATCGATAACTACCATTTCGATACCTGCCATTTCTGCATAATCTTCCCAATATTCTACAGTCAGATCATAAGAGAAGCTGGTGTGGTGAGTACCACCTGCCAGAATCCATGCAGCAGCACCTACTTCGAGGTTCGGCATCGGAATCCACAATGCGCTGGCAACAGGAAGTTTGGGCAGCGGTTTGCTCTTGATACATTCTACTTTGTTTACGATGAGGCGGAAACGGTTACCCAGGTCAACGATAGTAGCGGCTACGCCCTCACCTTGTTTGCTGGTGAATACAAGACGTGCAGTTTCGCTATCGATACCAATGCTCAGGCGATGTACTTCCAGTTTCGGTTTTGCTTCAGCAATCAGCGGACAAACTTCCAGCATGTGAGCCTGGAGGATAGCGCTCTTTTCACCGTCGAAATGCAAAGTGTAGTCTTCTAAGAAAGAACAACCTTTCGGCATACCCTGGCTCATGAACCATGTGGTGCGGTACAAAGCGGCGGTTTTCCAGTCACCTTCTGCACCGAAACCATAACCTTCTTCCATCAGACGTTGAGAAGCCAGTCCAGGAATCTGATCAAAGTCACCGAGGTCGTTGAAGTTGGTAGTAAATGCTTTAGCACCTGTATCTTTCAGGATACGACGGAGAGCGATTTCTGCTTTTGCAGAGTTCCATACTTTAGTATAAGCTTCAGTTCCGGTTTTTTCCAGTTCAGGAGCATGGTCATATTCTTTGAAGTAAGTATCTACCATTGCCTGTACATCTTTGTCTTCCACTGCATTGTAGTACTTCATCAGGTCGTTTACCGGACAGTAGTCTACGTGGTAACCCAAAACTTGTTCAGCGGATACCTTGTCACCATCAGTAACAGCAACGTTGTTCATCTGGTCACCGAAACGGATAATCAGCATATCTTGTGCATCAGCCCATCCGGCGCAAACACGCATCCATGTTGCAATCTGACCCTGTGCTTTTTCATCTTGCCAGTGTCCTACCACTACCTTACGGTTTTTACGCATACGGGTTACAATGTGGCCGAATTCACGGTCACCGTGAGCAGATTGGTTCAAGTTCATGAAGTCCATATCCATGGTATCCCAAGGAATTTCTTTATTGAACTGAGTATGGAAATGCAGCAACGGCTTCTTCAGTTCCTGCAAACCGTGAATCCACATCTTGGCAGGAGAGAAAGTGTGCATCCAGGTGATAACGCCGATACATTTCTCATCATTGTTAGCAGCTTTGAAAGCTTCAGTTACTTCTTTAGAAGAGTTTACTGTACCTTTATAAACCACCTTTACCGGCAATTTACCGCTGGCGTTCAGTCCAGCTACCATTTCATTACTGTGTGCGTCTACTGCGATAACTGCGTCACCTCCGTACAGGAGCTGTGCTCCGGTTACGAACCATACTTCATATTGATCAAATGCGTTCATAATGTTTTAATTTTTAATTGTTAATTTTTAATTGTCAGTTGTTCATTGCCCATAATAAGCGTTAGGCCCATGCTTGCGGTTGAAATGCTTTTCTACCAACAGCGGATTCATGGTCAGTTTCGGATTGACAGCATAAGCAATGCTTGCCATCTTAGCCACTTGTTCCATTACCACTGCATTGTGTACAGCATCGTGCGCATCTTTTCCCCAAGAGAAAGGGCCGTGATTTTTTACCAGTACTCCCGGCGTGTGTATAGGGTTCAGCCCTTCAAAGCGCTTCACGATTACATTTCCGGTTTCCATTTCATACGCTCCTTCCACTTCTTCCTTTGTCATATCTGCCGTGCAAGGTATGGCATCGTGGAAGTAATCTGCATGTGTCGTTCCGATATTCGGAATGTCACATCCGGCTTGTGCCCAGGCAGTAGCGTAAGTAGAGTGGGTGTGTACCACACCGCCGATTTCAGGGAAAGCCTTGTAGAGTACCACGTGGGTTGGAGTGTCTGAAGACGGTTTCAATCGTCCTTCCACTACCTTGCCATCGAGGTCCACCACTACCATGTCTTCCGCCTTCATATCGTCATAACTTACACCACTGGGTTTGATGACTACCAGTCCCGTTTCACGGTCGATAGCCGATACATTTCCCCAGGTGAAGATAACCAATCCATGCTTCACCAGTTCGAGGTTGGCATGGAATACCTTTTTTTTCAGTTCTTCCAGCATAATTTATAATTTAAAATTCGGTGCCTTGCGGTATGCCTTTTCATTGAATTTGTATAAGGCAGCTCCGCGTTTGGAACCTGTTTTATCAATCTTATCTGTTTTTTCAATGTAGTCCATTTCGGCTATCCGTTTACGGAAGTTACGCTTGTCTATCTGTTCACCGTAAATAGCTTCGTAGAGGCTTTGCAGTTGAGACAGCGTGAATAACTTCGGTAACAGGTTGAAGCCGATAGGCTCTGTGGATGCTTTCTGTTGCATCAATTCCCGTGCTTGTTTCACCATTTGCGGATGGTCGAAGATCAAAGGCGGTAATTCATTGATGTTTACCCAGTAGGCATTATGCTGGTGCACCAGTTCGCGGTCGTACTCGTTGATATTGATCAATGCATAGTAAGCAACAGAGATAACCCGTTCTCCCGGATCACGTTCCACTTCGCCGAACGACCCTACTTGCTCCATATATACATTTTCCAAACCGGTGAGTTCCGCCAGTACACGTTTGGCAGCATTATCCACACTTTCACCTTGTTGCACGAATCCACCCATCAGAGACCATTCACCCATTGCCGGCTGAAAATTTCGTTTCAGCAATAACAGGCTCAGTTCTCCTTCGTTGAAACCGAAGATGATACAGTCGATACCAACGTAAAAGGTCGGATTTGAACTATAATAGTTATTTGTCATATATCTTTGAGTTACGGGCTACGAGCTACAAGCTACAAGTGGCTACGCTATCATGCCAAATGACACTCGTAACTTGTAGCCCGTAGCTTGTAACTATTTTACCAAAAATAGATATAGAAAGCGGCAGTGATACCCAGGATAATAACCGTATGGATAATATCCCAATGATTCCAGCTGGCGCGTGTCTCTGCCAATTGTGCTGGGGTAGAGGTACCGAATACCAATCCTTGTATCTTTTCTTCAGACGGTGCTTTCGTTGCCAGACTGACTACTATCACTACAATGATACAGAACAGGAACATCCATCCGCAGAAGAATAACCAGTTCATATCATAGAATAGATATTTGAATGTACCACCGACTACATCTCCTGCATTACTGTAATATACTTTTGCTCCCAGACGTGTCAGGCCGATTACCATACCGGCAATCAATCCCCACATACCACCTTGGGCAGAAGTACGCTTCCAGCAGATACCCAACAGGAAGGCTGCGGCGATACCCGGTGCCAATACAGACTGTACGTCTTGCAAATAAGTATAAAGTACATCGCCTACGCTACGCATGATAGGTATCCACAAAATACCCAGAATTACAATCACTACAGTTGCCATCTGACCGATAACTACCAGTTTCTTTTCAGAAGTTTTCGGTTTGAAGCGTTTGTAGAAGTCAATTGTAAACAGCATGGCAGATGAGTTGAACAAAGATGCCAACGAACTCATCAAAGCTGCAAGGATACCGCAAACCACCAGACCTTTCACACCAGCCGGCAACAACTTGGCTACCAGTGTCGGGAAAGCTGCATCGGCATTGGCGCTGCCATTAGCCAGCATCGGCAAGAAACCTTCACCACCTGCACCGAGGTATTTCTGATGAAGTGCAAAAGCAATCATACCCGGAATCAAGAACAAGAATACGGGTAACAATTTCAGATAAGCTCCGAAGATAGTACCGCGGCGTGCTTCTTTCTGGTTCTTACCTGAAAGAACGCGTTGTACGATGAACTGGTCAGTACACCAGTACCAGAAACCGATGATAGCTGATCCGATTAATGCTCCCAACCAAGGGAAGTTCGGGTCACTATTGCTACGAATTAATTCCGTCATGGTGTTGCCCTGATCATTAACAGTTACCGCACCACAAATTCTCATCATTTCGTCCCATCCACCCAGTTCTCTGAAACCGAGTACAAGGATAATCAGTGAACCTAGCAATAAAATCGGTGTCTGCAATACAGAAGTATAAAGTACTGACTTCATACCACCGAAGATCGTATATAATGCAGTGATCAAAACCAGACCGATAGCTGCAATCCAGAAGAAATCGATTCCCCAGAGTTCTTCAATGCCGAATACTTGTTGGAATACCAGACCACCGGCATATACCGTAACCGCTACCTTAGTCAGTACATAACTAATCAAGGAAATTACAGACAATATAGTACGGGACTGCGGGTTATAACGACGTTCCAGGAATTCCGGCATCGTATATACCATACTTCTTGAATAGAACGGTACGAATACCCATCCCAAAATAAGAATCATCCATCCCTGGATTTCCCAGTGTGCCATAGCCATACCACTGGATGCTCCGGCACCAGCCAGTCCGATCAAGTGTTCCGAACCAATGTTTGATGCAAAAATAGATGCACCAATAGCAATCCACGTAGCGTCACGTCCACCCAGGAAATAATCCGCTGAGTCATTTTGTTTCTGTTTGACAACCCAAACAATAATACCAATCAGAGCTAAAGCGAAGACTCCAATTACGATCCAATCTAATGCTTCCACAATTCTAATATTTAAAAGTTAACTATTATTTCTCTACTGAGAATTTGAAAATACATTCGCTGTTGTATGTTTGTCCCGGCTCCAATACCACACTAGGCCATTCCGGCTTATTAGGACTGTCGGGATAGTGTTGTGTTTCCAGGCATACGGAAGCACGTTGATTATAAGTAATGCCTTTTTTGCCTGTTACAGTTCCGTCTAGGAAGTTGCCGGTATAAACTTGTATACCCGGTTCGTTGGTATATACTTCCAGAGTGATGCCGCTTTCAGGTGAAGTCAGTTTTGCAGCTAATTGAGCAATGTCTCCATTCGTATTCAGTACCCAGTTGTGGTCATAGCCATTTCCGTTTTTCAACTGAACGAAGTCGAAGTTTGTGATGTCTTGTCCTATTGTTTTGGGAGTAGTAAAGTCCATCGGAGTATCTTTCACTGTTACGATTTCTCCAGTGGTCATGAAAGTACTGTCTACCGGAGTGTAATTGTCTGCATTTACATATAAGATATGATCTGTTGCAGCTTTTGAAGGATTACCGGATAAGTTGAAGTAAGAATGGTTAGTCATGTTGATGACCGTTTTCTTATCTGTAGTAGCGCTATACTTTATATCTATAGCGTTGTCATCTGTCAGTTTGAAAAGAACTTTAGCAGTTACGTTGCCGGGAAAGTTAGAGTCACCGTCCGGTGAGATACGAGTCAGTTCCAGCGTAGTTTCATCAATCGGATTGGCTTCATATACTTGGTATTGCCAACCTTTAGGACCACCATGCAGGCAGTGTCCGAAGTTGTTTTGTGGTAATTGGATTGTTTCTCCGTCCAATACGATTCTTCCCTGGTTGATGCGGTTTGCATAACGGCCGATAGAAGCGCCGAAGTCGCTCGGGATGTTTACATAGTCAGCAATGCTGTCGAAACCCAGAACAACGTCCTGCATATTCCCGTTTTTGTCGGGAACCATAATGGAAACAATACGGCCACCGAAGTTAGTAATGCACACTTCCATGCCCGACTTGTTCTTCAAGGTGTAAAGACCTGTCTTGGCATTGTTCACTTCTGTTTGGAAATTTACCGGATTCAGACCGGACAAAGTCAACTCCTGAGCTGGCTTGTTATTGCACGCAGATAACATCAGTGCGGCAATTCCTGCAAGTAGAAAACTGTTTTTCATGGTTCTATTTTTAATGTAAATGAGATAATTATCCGATTTTGGGTGTAAAAGTAACACTTTTATTGAGTGTATTAACTACACTTGTATATGTTATGTAACATAAAAGCAAAAAAACAGCCTCAAATGTCGGGTTGTTGAGGCTGTTTTTAGGATGCGGATGGGGTATCTCATTTCTTTTTCTTTCCCCAATACGTCTTGTTGTTGGTGTAGCCGGCATAGACAATGGTGTGGGTGCGTGGATTGGCTTCCCAGTCTGTTTCGCGTTGCAGGCACAGTTCCACTCCGTTAGCTGTCAGTATTTGTTTTTCTGTATCATAGTTCCAGGTTCCCCCTTTCCAGCTTCCGTCTGTAATGGTATGGTCGGCCGCGAGGGTCATGTTGCTCGATTCTTTCTGTTTTCCATAGGAATAAGAGAGGTCGATGTGCTCCCAGTTGCCTACCAGTTCATCTTCCGTAATGGCTATTTGAGGGACAGCTCCGTAACGTTCGGGCATTACGACCGGCCAGCCTGTACTCGTCCATTTGATAGAACGTATATGTCCCATCATGAGGGCATTGCTATAAGCATTTCCTTCCACATTTTGGGGAAATCTGCCTTGTGAGGCGTAATACCAGTTGCCGTTGCCGTCGTCAAACACAGCACAATGTGAGATTCCTACCCATCCATAGCTGTTGCTGAATTTGTAGGGGTGAGTAACGACGGGCAGCATTTCTCCTCCATCTTGACTAAGATTGACACCGTCTATGCCGAGGTAAGGACCATTGATATTTCGGGAGCGGCAGACACGGGTATTGTAGGGGGTGTCCAATGCGTCATAAGCTACAAATAGATAATAGTAATCGGTAGCGGCATTGTAGATGATTTCCGGTCCTTCCGAGGCTTGCCAGCGGTTCCCCATTTGTCTGGTGGTAATCAATGATCCGTATGCAGCAATGTCTTCGCTGGTTCCCCAAGGGGCTGGCAGTGTGTTTAGGGGTTTCCCTGTTTCGGCATCTACCTCCAAGGCGGCTATACCGCTGTGCCAGGAACCGTAAATCAGGTAATGCTTACCGTCGTTGTCTATCAGGTAGCTTGGGTCGATGGCGTTCCACTTGTAGTAACAGTTGGCCCAGTCGTCGGGTTTGATATGGAAGTTCAGTCCTTTGTCCGAGGCGTTGGTGATAACATAGCCCTTATCTTCCCAGCCGTTGTTGTTGGCGGGGTTTGAGTTCTCCAATAGACCGATGAAGGCGCGTTCGCCCCAAGAGTTCGCTCCATCTAAAGTACCGGGGCACACAATGGAGTAGTACATACGATAAAGCCCGTTTTTTACTTTGCGCACACAGGGTGCCCAGTAGCCGAAATCTGTGGTTTCGGGTGAAACCTCGTTCAGCCCCATTTCCTTGCGAATTTCATTTAGCTTCGGAATTACCCATTCGGGTAGTGCCGGCATTACTCCGCCTAAGTATTCCCAGTTTACGAGGTCTTTGGAACGTCTGCCGTGAAAGTGTCCACCGGCTGTATGCGCATTGCCGTAAGAGGCGTCCGTCTGATACATATAGTAATATCCGTCTTCGGCTAGCACCACGGTGGGATCGTGTACGTTTGCTAAGTTCCATTGATTGCGTTGGTCCCAACTGGCTATGTCCACGTAATAGTCTTCATAGGTGGGTGCCACATAGTTCTTGAGCTGTTCGTCAAGGCTTGAGGCTGCTGTGGTTACCGTGAATGTTTCCGAGTAAGTGTAACGACTGTTGCCGTAAACATATGAGCGTATGTAGTAAACGGTATTACCCGTCAAGCCGGAGATGCTTGCACTGAAGTTCTCGTCTGCTTCCACTACATTGTCTTTGATAGTAGGAGTTAAGACGTTTACACTATAGCAGAATCCCCTCTTGGCTACGTTATTCAGATTGCCGGTGACCGATGAATGAACGGTCAGCGAGGTGCCTGTCGTTACAGTTGCTTCGGGAGTGGCTACGACTATATCGCTGTTTCTATTGTATTCGACGTTGTCAAGCCCATCAGAGCAAGCCGTAAAAACCGTCAGCAGGGATATTAAGAAAAATGTTAGTTTTTTCATTGGGTCAGTAAGTTTTTAAGGTCCATACCGTCCTCTGATAAAGAGGGACGGTATGGATGATAGAAAAGTTAATAGTTATTCTTATTCATTGAAGACAAGATGACAATTGTCAACAGTCAATGCAAAGTTCAGGTCGCTGGAATCCACTGTGTTGATGCCTAAATAGTATTGGGTAGAGGTTGTACCTGTAGTACTCTCCATTACTACTTGAATATCGGCGACGCTATTGCCACAGTTCGTTACATAGACTGTGACTTTGGCTCCATTCATACCGGCAAGCCAAGTGCCCCATTCGCCTTGTGTTCCGTTGTGAACGCAGGCTGCATATCCATTACCCCAGCCATAGTTGTCAGCGCGAACCACTGCGTATTCTGCGGTAATATCGGTTTTGCGGAGAATCACAGCGAAGTTGTTCCAGTTGTTAGCCAGGCTACTGTAATTGGTGAATGTAATGTACTTTGTCTCTCCTATAGGTACATTGAAATCGTCAGAGATGGCTCCCCAGAAGACTGTTGAGTTATCTTCGGTTCCTACCATGTTGGTACTGTTCTTCACTACAGAAGCTGTAGATTCGGAGACGGTAACCTCTATCGTTGCGGTGACTTCTTCTCCGGTAGTGGTAGTAATGGTGACGGTCTGAGAGCCTGCTTTCGCAAGAATAGTAGAGAAGCTGAGTTTCTCGTTGTCAACGATTCTTGAACTCCCGTCGGTGTAAGTTGCTGTAACCACCATGCCTGTCGGGTCGAAGGCCATCGTTCGATCTGCCAAACTTTGGGTAGCTTCCGAGGTGTAATAGTAGTATCGTGTGTGCGAGGGCTGGGTAGTCACTTCGATGGATACAATCTGTTCCACAACTTCAAAAGTTGCATTAGCTACAATCGGTTGTTCGCAATTCTCACCTTTAAAGGTCTTGTTATAGATGGCTACAAGGTTTTTTATGCCTGGCTGCTCCATATCGGGAATGGTAGAGATATAAAGCTCAGAAACCGGTACAGTTTTGGTCACTCCCTCTTCAAAGGTAACGATGGCCGATATGTTGGTCATAGCCGATTCAAGCGGAGTACCAACAATGACCTGATTGGGTACGTTCTGTAGTTCCATTGATATCGGATTTTTGTCTTTGGCAGAAGTAAGACCGCCGATAGGCTCAATGTTGGTTTGCTGGAAGTCGATGTAGGAACCTTCTGGAACCAAGAAGCAACGGATGTTGGTGTTGCTTGTATCTGTATTTAGATTTTCTTCCTTGTATGGCTGCGCGTAAGTCTTGGCTGCTGTGCCGTTGGTCATCTTTACGGTGAAAGCGTCTGCATTGGTGCGATCTACGGTGAGTGTCACTTTGCCGCCCAAACTTTGCAGATTGGGGTCTGTTTCGTTTTCATCGGGATTGAGAAGCAACGTGCCCGAGACGTACTGGAAATCGATATGATCGCCCCATTGGGAATTGTAAGTTTCAGGGCTACCAGTAACATCAAAGCGGATGGCTCCGTATTCGGCATATCCTTCACCACCGCGGTCTACATCGTTGGAGATGATAAGGGCAAAGTTCTTGAAATACTTGGTGTCGGTCGCTGGGTTGATGTGGAGGTTGATTACTGCATTCCACTTCTCGCCATCGGGTACTACGTAATACTTGGAGAAAGCAGACCAAAAGCCGGAAGTAAAATCCGTTTTTCCGAAAGTGTACACATCTTCCAACATGCCCTCAAGCACTTCGTCTTCCGGTTGTTTCTTCGAATCTTCAATTTCCTGTATCTTATCGGAAATCCAGTCGGGGGCGTTAACGTCATAAAGTTCGCCATCCGTGCAGCCTGTCAGTGTCAGTAATCCAAAGGTTACGGAACAACAAGCGTATGCTATTTTTTTTAGTAATCTCATTGTCTTAAATTTAAAGAGTGTGATTGATTTTATTTGCTTAAATCTACAACTGAACGCACTGTCCAACCATTGTCACGGAAATAAGAAGAGTTGTCCGTGCTATAGTTGGCGGAATTGCCTTTCAGATTGGGGTTATTATTCATCAACTGCTGCACAATGGGTAGGAATTCGTGCCCCGGCAAGTAGGTATCGAAAGAGCTCTTCAGTTCAGGATCGTTTGCTATATCGCTGTAGTTCACAGGATTCTTTACTCCTTCTGTAGAACGACGTACCGTGCCGTGTTCCTTGAGTTGCTGCAAGCGACTGTTGTCATAAAAGAAGCCCCAACGGATGAGGTCGAAGCCTCGACCGAATTCGCAGCCGAATTCCTTAGGACGTTCCACATTGGCTATCTGTTCGAAGAGCTTGTCGGCAGTATTGAAATCTTCGAGTTCCAAGTCTGCCAGCTTGGCACGGTTACGTACCTCGTTGATCCAGTCGATAGCCTGCTGCGTGGGGCCATTGACCTCATTTTCGCATTCAGCGGCACGCAGCAACACATCGGAGTAGCGCATCAGGCGTAGGTTGATTCCATCATGCAAGCCTGTAGTGACGGTGCTGTACAGACCGGTACGGAGATTCGTGAATTTGGCAATCGGCAGACCACCGTAAGTGTTGTTGGTTACGATATTATCGGTAGCTGTAAGTGTTTGCGTATAAGCTACATTACCGTATTCGAAGTCTGCCCAGTCGGTTTCGTAAGTTCCGATGGTCCAATAAAGACGGGGGTCGAGTGTGCCGTTTATGGTACGTTCTCCTTTAAAAAGATGGTAAAGCCAGGGGGAAGCTGAGATATCGGCCCAACCGCCATAGTTGCCGGGAGCAAAGTTACTTTCAATGGCGGACCCTTGTGTAGCATTGGGGCTTGTGTTCACCGGAGTCCACTCATCATCAGTGCCTTGCGAACCGTAGTCGAGGAATTGCACTTCGAAGAGGCTCTCCGCATTGTTCTCGTATGCTGAACCTTCGCGGAAGTTGTCGCCATAGTTGTCCATCAGTCGGTAGGTGCCGTATTTCTTGGCGATGATGTCTTTGAGTACCGTGAGTGCATCGTTATATTTATGGCGCATCATGAGGGTGCGGGCATAGTAGCCTGCCGCAGCACCGCAGGTGGCGCGTCCGCCGGCCCACTCACTGCCTTTATCGCGCGAAGGCAGCAATTCCATCGCCTCGTGGAAATCTTTTTCTATCTGGTCGAGTACGGCATCGTAGGTGCTGTTGCCCCCATAGAGTCCGTCCAACGAAGAGTAGGTAGCGTAATCTGTGATGAGGGGCGGGTTCTGATAATAACCTACCAGATTGTAGTATGACAGGCCGCGCAGGAAAAGCATTTGTCCTTTGATGTATTTCATTTTATCGGAAAGTTGGCTGTTATCTTCGCTGCAACGGGAAATGGTGAAGTTGCACACGTTGATGGTGTAGTACCATTCCCGCCAGGGCCACCACGTAATGTCTGAGGTAACTTCTGCATTGAGGTCATCAAAAGGCAGATACCACACTTGTGAAGAGTTCCAGGCTTCATCGCCACGACACACGTCGATGGTGTAGCCTACACGGGCATAAGAACCCTCCATGCGGATATGGTTGTAGGCGGCAATCACGCATTCCTCCAAATCATCGGCATTAAAACCGAAGGTACTTGAGGTTTGTTGGTTGGGATTCAATAAATCCATTCTGTCACTGCAAGAAACCAGCGTGCTAAGTCCCAAAATGAGAGCAAGTGAATATTTATTTAGTTTCATAAAATATGTTTTTAGTATTTAGGTACCAGATAGTAACAATTAGAATGTAAAGTGAACACCACACATGAAAGTACGTGCAGTAGGATAAGAACAGAAGTTATATCCCGGGGTGAAAGTCCCTCCCGCATAGTCTACATTATAACCGTGATAGCCGGTGAATGTGTGAAGATTCTGTGCTGATACGTATAAACGTACATCGGATACATATTTGCCGAACCATTTGTCAGGGAAGTTGTAGCCTAATTCTATATTGGCAATCTTCCAGTAGGCTGCGTTCTGAATCTTACGTGAACTGAAGAGGTCGTTCCAAGCTAGGCTGGCATTGTTGGTGACATAGGTGCGTGGCATGTTGGAAAGGTAAGTGCTGCCGTCTTCGCTGAAACGGTTGGCATCGAGCATACGTACCTCTTTGTTTCCCCAGCCGTAGCAAGAGTTAAGCGAGTTGTAGATGTCGTCACTTACATGATAGTTCAACGCACCGAAAGTTGCGATGCTCAAGTCGAAACGCTTATATTCAAAGCGGGCACTCAGACCGAAATGAATTTTAGGCATACCACTGCCCAATACCACTTGGTCTTCAGAGTCTATTTTACCGTCGTTGTTTACGTCCTTATAAAGGCAGTCACCGATCTGGGCGCCTTCCTGAGTGGCGTGGTTGGCAAGATCCTCTTGTGTACGGGCGATACCTTCATAAACCCAACCGTAGAACTGGCCGATTTCTTCACCTACTTTGGTGATGTATGCACCTGAGATATAAGAGTTGGTACCGAAACCTAACGAGGTTACACGGTTACGCAACGTACTGAGATTGCCCGATATTTCATATTTGAAATCATGATCCCGATTGCGGTAGGTGGCGGAGAATTCGAAACCGGAGTTGTTCATTGAGGCGGCATTCATTGTCACGGTGGTGTTGGAGACACCGGCTTGTTCCGGAACGGGAACCGCATACAGAAGGTCTTCGCTGATATTTTTGTACCACTCGGCCGTAAACTCCAGTCGGTTGCGGAACAAGGCAAGGTCGATACCCACATTATAGGTCTTCTTTTTCTCCCATGCCAGGTTGCTGTCCACGAAAGTGGAAACGGCGGAACCGGTCACTACGTTACCGTTGAAGTTGTAAGTCATATTGTTGCGCGACATGACAGCCTGATACATATACTCACCAATATTTTCATTACCGAGTTCACCATAACTGGCGCGGACTTTAAACATGTTCACGACATTCGGATTGAAAGGGAAGAAGTTTTCTTTGTCGAAACGCCAACCCACGGAGACGGAGGGGAAAGTTCCCCAACGGATGCTTCTGGTCAGGCGGGAACTACCATCCCGGCGCACTGTTGCCGAGAGCAAGTATCTGTCATCGTAATTGTAATTGATACGACCGATGTAGGATAAGATGGAATGCTTGTATTCGTAGCTGCTGGAATACGTATTGGCTGCATTCTGGAGCTGTAGGAAGTAAGGCTCGGTGAAGTTGACTCCCCATCCAGTCAGCAGGTCGGTGTCCTCCTCTTCATAAGTCTGGCCTGCCACTACGTTGATGTGATGCTTGCCTATCGTGCCGTCGTAAGTGAGCACGTTCTCTATCAAAGCATCCGAATAGTTGCGTGAAGCCTTGGTTAGCCGTTCATTGCTCTTGGCCAGATAGACACGGTTGCTCTGCACCCATGCTGGAATCCAGGTAAAGTCCTTGCAGAAGGTCTTACTGTAAGAGAGGTTTACCTTATAGTTGAGTTTGTGGTTTTGGCTGTTGATGCCAAGCATCTTGAAGATGTCTACATCTGCCGAACCTGTCCCTACAAAACGGTCTACACGGGTGTTGCGTTCCAATAGGTTATTTACCAGTAACGGGTTGGAAGCGGAGATGTCGCCATGCACGGTGTCGTAGTATACACCATAGCCGTAAGCATCATAATTGAAGTTGTTGGCGATTCCCACCAAGTTGTCGAGTACCCATGTAGAAGAATCGTATGCCTTGATGGTGGGTTGCATCAGTAAGGTACCGCGCAGTACGTTGGTTACGTCGCCATACAAACCTTGAACGTATTCGGAAGCATTGGACAAGCCCATGTTGTCTTGGTCGGAGTGAGAGTAGACAAGGCTGGTATGGAACTTTATGAACTTGGTTTCCATAGTGTTGTTGACACGTGCGGTGTAACGTTCGTAGTTAGGGCCAGCGCCTTCAAGTGTTCCTTTCTGGTTGAAATAGTCTAATGATATATTATAGGTGTTATGGGCACCACCGCCGGAGAGGTTCACATTGTGGTTCTGGCGAATCCCCGTTTTGAATACTTCGTCAAACCAGTTGGTGCTGGTATCATCTTGGAAATGATATTTTCCAGTTGCGCTGTCAAGCTTGTATCCCGATGGCAACGGAGTATTGGAGTTTGCGCACGCCTGACCGAGGTATTGGCTATACTGGTCGGCATTCATTACATCATACACACCCTTAGGAATGAAGTCCGCACCGAAGTACCCATTGTAATCCACTTTCAGTGGTTGGTCTTTTTGTCCGCGTTTAGTGGTGATGATAATTACACCGTTGGCGGCGCGCGAACCGTAGATGGCGGCAGCCGAAGCATCCTTTAGTACCTGGATGGTTTCAATATCGTTTGAAGAGAAATCGCGGATGGAAGTTCCCATGGGAACGCCATCGATAACATAAAGAGGAGCGGTGCTACCGAAAGATCCGACACCACGGATGCGGACGGTAGGATCGGCGCCGGGCTGTCCGTCGGAGGTGATTTGCACACCGGAAACCTTACCTTCGAGCATGGTAGAGATGTTGGAGTTTGACGTCTGTTTCAAGGCTTCCGCATCTACTACGGCAACGGAACCTGTTAGGTCAGACTTCTTTTGTGTACCGTAGCCCACGACAACTACTTGCTCAAGCATCTGCTCATCGGATTGTAGCTGGATAGGGTCGATGATGGCACGGTTGCGGACAGCCACTTCACGTTCCTTATAACCCACATAGCTTATTAAAAGGGTGGCGTTTCCAAGAACCTCCAGTTGGAAGTTTCCGTCGAGGTCGGTAATAGTTCCGCCTTGTCCGCCTTTAATTTTGATGGTGGCCCCAGTCAGTGGTTCACCTTGTTCGTCGACAACTTGACCACGGACCTTGATAGTCGGAGATTGTGCCACGGTAGCCATTGCAGGTGTAGGGTACACCACCATGCTGCCAAAGATACACAGACTAAGCATTACGAAAAAAAATAAATGTTTCCTCATTTTTTAAGTATTAAGGTTGTTTAATTAATAGATTAGATTTATTATTAACTGATTACGATGCCAGATTGACGTACGACCTGGCGTTGACTACCGGAGGTAGCCAGGTTACGGATTTCATATATGTAATGGAATCAATAGGGGAAGGTTGAATTTGCTCGATGCCATGTGCAATGCGGCAACCATTCTTTTGTCATTCTTCATAATATTAAGATTAAAATTAAACATTAAATGCACGGTTCTCTCCTGAAGGATTGAGTACCGATTGCATGACAAAAGTAGGGCTTGTGTAGTAAATAGGGGTGGACAAACGTATTTTAGAGGTGGATAAATGAAATTTAAGTGTAGAAAATACATTTTATAATGTGAGGTAAAGAGCAATTCTTGCCGGGGTAAAATTATCCTTCCTCATTAAGCAGTGAGCTCGGTGTCGTATTAAAGTATTTGGTGAAGCACCGGGTGAAGTATTTAGGGTCGTTGAATCCTACCTCATAAGCTATTTCGGCAATGTTCATATTTTTATTCTCCCGGTTTTTCAGCAATAGTTCACGGGCAATGTTCAGGCGGTAGTTCCGTATGAACTGTCCGGCAGATTGTCCGATGAGGCTTTGTAGCTTCTTGTTCAGCAGACTCTTGCTTACACCTGCCGCTTCGCAGAAATCGCTGACCTCGAAATAGGAGTTTTTGTAGTTTTCTTTAATAACATCCATGATTCGGTTGAGGAATTTCTTGTCACCCGATTCTTCTTCCATATTCAGGGTATCTATATCCATGGCTATGGCAAACTTTTTTTGATAGCGTTTGCGGTTCTCAAGGATATTCTCTATGCGGGTAAGCAACAGCGTCTCGTCAAAAGGTTTCAGCAGATATTCGTCTACTCCTGTGCGGTAGCTCTCCAGACGTGATTCCTGAGATGTCTTGGCAGTGAGCATGAGGAAAGGGATATGAGAGATGGTAAAATTCTCCTTTACCCGGCGGGACAGCTCGATGCCGTCCATTATGGGCATCATCAGGTCGCTGATGATGAAGTCTACCGCATGCGAGTTCAGTATGGTCAGGGCTTCCTCGCCATGAGCCGCTTCTAGTACATTATATTTGTCCCGCAGGATAGAACGGATATATCCGCGCATATCTGCGTTGTCTTCTACGACCAGAATAGACAAACCCTTTCCGGTACTTTCGGATGCCTGTACTGTGTCATCGGCAACCGTAAGCTGCGGAGTACTTTCGGCTATTGTTTTCATTGTGCTGTTTTCCGAAGTTACTGGCAGAAGAATACGGAGGGAACAGCCGGTCGTATGGTTGTTTTGTGCATGGATTTCACCACCATGCATTTGTACGATACGCTTGCACAAATAAAGTCCGATGCCGCTTCCCGCCTGTCCGTACATGGGATATTTGGTTTGCCCTTGCGACTGGTAGAAACGATTGAATATCTTATTTATATCCTCGTCGGGAATACCGCCACCGGTATCGCTGATGCAGATGTAAAGCGTTAACTTGCCGCTAGCGGCAGAAGGCAGCAAAGCAATGAATAAAGATACGTTTCCACCGTTGGGCGTGAACTTGATGGCATTGCTCAGCAAGTTTGTTAAAACCTTGTGCATAGCTTCCTCATCATAGGATATTTCCGGTGAAGACATCCGGTAATAACGTTTCAGTGTGATATTCCTTTCTTTGGCAAAGACCTCGAAAGGAACTATCAGCTCGTTGGCGAATTTTAGAAAATTGTTTCTCGTTTTCACTATCTCCAGCTTGTCCGATTCCACTTTACGGAAGTCCATAAGCTGGTTGACAAGTGACAACAGGTATTTGGAGTTGCGTTCTACAAAGTGAAGCTGTTCGATGACCTGGGGATTGTAGCTTAGTTTCAGTGCACGCTCTATCGGACCCATGATCAGTGTGATTGGAGTACGGAATTCGTGTGTGATATTGGTGAAGAACGCTATCTTGTCCAATGTAAGTTCCTGTATCTTGCGCGTCATTTTGGTAAGCTGCGCTTTCTGTCGGGTAATCTTTTCGTTCTGTTGTTTCAATATCTGGTTTTGGCGTGACAGTTCTTCGGTCTGTTCTTCCAGTAGTTCTTTTTGCCTCTCTAGTTCATGGGTGCGTTGCTCCACCTTAAGGCGCAGTTTTTCTTTCTGCTCTTTCAGGCTCCGTATACGCCATTGGTAGAATTGCCAGGCAGCGAATGCGACAAGGACGATTACGATCAGTGTGAACCATGTCGTCTTGTAGAAATAGGGTTGGATTGTGATTTGAAGTTCCGTTATGTTTTCTTCTTCTGCTGCTTGGTCATAGGGTGTATATTTCACTTGCAGCGTATAGTCTCCCGGAGACAGGTTAGTGTAGGTGGCAAAACGTCTGTTGCCGGGTACGTGTATCCACCGATTGTCAAAACCAAGCAGGCGGTAACTGTAGGTCGCAGTATTATCGGTCTCGTAGTTGAGTGCGGAAAATTCCAGTGAAAAAGACTTTTCACGTTCGTGAATACAGATTGTCTTGCTTACGGCAATATCCAGCGGCAGGTATTCGTTGCCGGGGAATATTTCTTTATTTTCTACTTTTAAACGGGTGAACCGTACTTTTGAAGGTTGAATTGGAACGGTAGGCAATGTACAGTCTATGGCAACTAATCCGGATACTGTACCGAGGTAGAGCTTACTGTACCGAGAACGGTAAGCGGCATTCCAATAAAATTGAGTATCGGTAAGACCATCTTGCCGGTTGTAGTTGATAAAATGGTTTTCTGTAGGTTGAAAGCGTGACAGCCCGTTGTTGGTCGCTATCCAGATATACCCTTTGTCATCTTCCAGAATACCGCGGATGCTGTTGTCGGGAAGGCCGTGAAGGGAGTTGTAACAAATAAATTGGACTTCTCCGCGTTCGTCTTGCATACACTTGTAAATGCCGTAACCGTTGCTTCCCAACCATAGTATACCGTCCTGGGCTTCGTAAAAGCAACATATCTTTTCTATCAGTCCGGAGGACGGATCATCCAGTTTGTATTTCAGATGGCGGTATCGGAATACCCCGTCCGAAGACGAGGCGGGACGGGAATGCAGATCGATGATATAAACACCGTCCAGACAACCTATCCATAGCTGCCCGTTCTTGTCTATGATAGAGCCGATACAACCGCGTATATCTTCGGCTGCGCGATTGGCGAACGGCGAGCAAAGCTGCTTATGTTTCAGGTCGTAAAAGAATAATCCTTGGTTTGCTCCAATCCACATGCCGTTGTTGATAGAGTCGTAAGCCAGCGCTCCGATAAAGTCTATGGGATAGTTATCCTTGTTCTCGGCTGTGATAGCTTCTATCCTGTGCTGTGGATTTTGTGGGTTAATAAGGTTTATGCCGCCACCCCATGTGCCAATCCATAATCTTCCTTGTCCGTCGGCGGTGATGGCGCTTACCGAGTTATGGGTAAGTGTACCGCTTTCGTGCGTATAATGAATGAAGCTGTCGCTTCCTGCCGCCTTTTTATTCAGTCCTCCTTCTACCGTGCCTACCCATAGGTTACCACTATGATCTTCGTAAATGGCGTTCACCGGATTGTGGGAGATTGTTTGGGGATTCTTGTTATCATACTGATAATTCTGTAGGGACAGGCGTTTGGCGGTTATTTTATTGATACCGCCACTTTCGGTTCCTACCCAGATATGTTTCCCCTCTACAGTGATGCAGTTGATAAAATTGCTGTTCAGTAGTTTGCTGCCGGTATTGGATACTTGGTCGCTTATGCGCTCGAAATTGTCTTTTATGGGGTTGTATATATTGATACCTTTCAGGCTGGCAACCAGTAGTTGCTTGTCATTGGTTATGGCAAGGCAGGTCAGGAAGTTCTGTGAAAGGGAATGTGGATTGCCGGGGACATGCACATATTGTTTCACTATATTCTCGTTTTTATTATATCGGTACAAACCCTTGTCGGAGGCAATCCATACTTCATTTTCTTTGGCTATAAAGTCTGTAAAATACATATCCGGTGCAAAGCTCAGGCAGTCTGCAATCAGTGTCTCTTTTAGTTCGTTTTGTACAGTCATGCCTATCTTGTATAATCGACCGTTGATTCCTATCCATACTTTTCCCTCGTTTTCCACATCTTTGAAGGTGATGTCGTATCGGTAGGGGTTGGGGATCTCTAGCGAGTGGATGCTTTCTATATCTCCATTGGTGTGGAAAGCGATGCGGTGCAGGCTATTACCACAATATAGCCAGATACATCCGTTGGCGTCTTGCGTGACCATAAAAGCCGGTTGCCGGATGAGTTCTTCCAGCTTCTTATTGGGGGCGGGCAGTACGGACTGCATGGTTGTCAGGTCGATAATATCCGTACCCCCTTCCGATACAACCCAAAGCCGCCGGAAGTTGTCTTCGTGGACTTTGCGTATGAAGTTGCTTTTGAGTCGGCAATGTGGGGTAGCCGGGGTAAAGTTGATGAATTCGTAGCCATCGTATCTGGATAGTCCGCCACCCGACATTGAAATCCAAAGAAAACCCTGCCGGTCTTTGTATATATCGTCAACAAAATTATTGGGAAGCCCCTCATTCATTGTTATATATATTGTATTATACCGGTTGGTAAAAGACTCCTGTGCCCGCAAGAAAGTGGGGCTTGCCAAAGCGATATATAATATAATAAGGTGGAAAAACTTATGCATTGTTTTATCATTTGGTATTAGCACAAGCAAAGTTAATAGATTACTTGTGATGACCATAAAATGTTCGTGGTCTTTTTGTGAAGTTGGAGGATTGTCCACCTTAAAAGGTCATATATCCACCTCTACAGCTTTGGGCGTGGCGTACATTTGCATTGTAATTTTTAATTAGCTAATATTATGGGAAAATTGTTATGCGTAGTTGTCATGTCTGCGGGAATTTTGTTTGCTGGCTGTAACTCTCCGGTTTTTACTCCTGTGGCTTCGCCCAATCCCTGGCAGGATGACTATTCCGCTTTGTCTTCTATGGACAATTACCACTCGTGGGGAACTTACAATGTACATGATCCGTCGTGCTGTAAACTGGGTGATTATTATTATATGTATTCCACCGATGCCATTTTGGGGGAGAACCGTAAAGAAGCCGAGGAGAAGAATGTTCCGTTGGGTTTCATACAGGTACGTCGCTCCAAAGATCTTGTTAAGTGGGAATTTATCGGCTGGGCTTTCCCTGAAATACCGCATGAGGCGGTAGAATGGGTGCGTTCGCATGCAGACGGGAAAGGGGCAACCAATATCTGGGCTCCTTATATAATACCTTTCGGTGACAAATACAGGCTTTATTACTGTGTCTCGGCTTTTGGCCTTAAGACATCCTATATAGGATTGGCGGAATCCGCATCGCCCGAAGGACCCTGGATGCAACGGGGATGTGTGGTCAAGACCGATGCAACTTCGGTAATGAATGCCATCGACCCGAGTATTATAGCTGATTCCGCTACCGGAAAGTGGTGGATGCATTACGGTTCGTTCTTCGGCGGATTGTACTGTGTTGAGTTGAATCCCGAAACAGGACTTCCTGTCCAGGAAGGAGACCAGGGGCATCTTATCGCCCGTCGTGCCACTTATTGGAAAGATAATCTGGAAGCGCCCGAAATTATTTATAATCCCGAACTGAAACAATATTACCTGTTTGTTTCATACGATCCGTTGATGACTACTTATAATGTGCGGGTAGGACGTTCGGATAAGGCAGAAGGCCCGTTTGTCGATTACTTTGGTGTGGAACTGAAAGATACTACCAACAATTTTCCTATCTTGACAGCCCCATATCGTTTCAACAATCATCCGGGTTGGGCGGGTACGGCACACTGCGCTGTCTTCACTTCGGATGAAGGACAATATTTTATGGCGCATCAAGGACGTTTGTCTCCGCATAACCAGATGATGGATATTCATCTGCGCCAAGTTTTCTTCACATCTGACGGTTGGCCCGTGGTATCGCCCGAACGTTATACCGGTAGTGCTTCCCGTAAATTTTCGGCAGCTGATATAGTAGGCGAGTGGGAGATTATACGTGTGCAGGAACCCGCGTATGAGCGTCAGTTACAAGCTGGCCAAATCTTGTGGGGCGAAGGTCAGCTTAAAAACGAAGAGTGGAATGTTTCCTGCACGTTGTCTTTGAAGAAGGACGGGCAGTTGGATGAGAATAAAGGTTATTGGAAGTTTGCGGAAAGAGGACAGCTATTGTCTTTGACGCTGAACGGTGAATACGTAGATAACCTGCTTGTATTTGCCGGACATGATTGGGAAAATGAAACAGAAACCGTTCTTTTTACCGGTCTGGATAGTCGGGGACGTTCCGTCTGGGGAAAAAGAACTAAGTAATCAATTATAATTTTTATTTTGAAACCATGAAAAGATACACTGGATTATTAATGGCGCTGACCCTTACCGCGGGTATGACGCTTCAGGCACAAACCAATGAGTTTGTGATACAAACCAAGAAATTAGGCGCAGAGATTCAGCCTACTATGTATGGGCTGTTTTTTGAGGATATCAACTATGCCGCTGATGGCGGACTATATGCCGAGTTAGTGAAGAACCGTTCGTTTGAATTCCCTCAAAATTTGATGGGATGGAAAACTTTTGGTAATGTGACTTTGCAGGATGACGGACCTTTTGAGAAGAATCCTCATTATGTTCGCTTGTCTGATCCGGGACATCCGCATAAGCACACCGGACTCGACAATGAAGGATTCTTTGGCATCGGTGTAAAAGCCGGAGAAGAGTATCGCTTTTCCGTATGGGCACGTTTGCCTCAAGGAGGAACAGCAGAAAAAATCCGTATAGAGTTGGTAGATACCAAATCTATGGGCGAACATCATGCTTTCGCTACAGCAACATTGACTATTGATTCGAAAGAATGGAAAAAGTATCATGTTATTCTGAAGCCCAGCATAACAGATCCAAAGTCAACATTACGTATTTTCCTTGCTTCAGGGGGAACAGTCGATTTGGAACACGTTTCCCTTTTCCCAGTCGATACGTGGAAAGGACATGAGAATGGTTTGCGTAAAGACCTTGCGCAAGCTTTAGCAGATATCAAACCGGGTGTTTTCCGTTTCCCCGGCGGATGTATCGTTGAAGGAACAGATTTGGCTACGCGTTATGACTGGAAAAAATCAGTAGGCCCTGTAGAAAATCGTCCCCTGAATGAGAATCGTTGGGAATATACTTTCCCGCATCGTTTCTATCCCGATTATTTTCAGAGCTATGGATTAGGCTTTTTTGAGTTCTTCCAACTTTCGGAAGAAATAGGAGCAGAGCCGCTTCCTGTATTGAGTTGTGGTCTGGCTTGTCAGTTTCAGAATTCAGATGCAGAGGCACATGCGGCTGTTTGCGATTTGGACAGCTATGTGCAGGATGCTCTTGATCTGATAGAATTTGCCAATGGGGATGTGGCCACGAAATGGGGAAAACTGCGTGCCGATATGGGCCACCCTGCATCGTTCAACCTGAAATTCATTGGTATAGGTAATGAGCAGTGGGGACCGGAATATCCGGAACACCTCGAACCGTTTATCAAGGCTATTCGTAAAGCCTATCCGGATATCAAGATTATTGGAAGCTCCGGTCCGGACTCTGAAGGAAAACAGTTCGAATATCTATGGCCGGAAATGAAACGTCTGAAAGTTGACTTGGTGGATGAACATTTCTATCGTCCCGAAAACTGGTTCCTGAATGAGGGAGCACGCTATGATAACTATGACCGTAAAGGTCCGAAAGTGTTTGCAGGAGAATATGCTTGTCATGGTAAGGGTAAGAAATGGAACCATTTCAATGCCGCTCTGCTTGAAGCCGCATTTATGACCGGATTGGAGCGCAATGCGGATATTGTGCACATGGCCACTTATGCTCCTTTGTTTGCTCATGTGGAAGGATGGCAATGGCGTCCGGATATGATCTGGTTTGATAATCTCAACTCTGTCCGTACCGTAAGTTACTATGTACAGCAACTCTACGGACATCACAAGGGCACTAATGTACTTTCTTTGACGATGAATAAGAAGCCTGTAACGGGTGCCGAAGATCAGAACGGACTGTTTGCGAGTGCGGTCTATGATAAGGATAAGAGCGAAATCATAGTAAAGGTTGCCAATACTTCTGATAAAGTCCAGCCTCTGTCATTGAAGTTTGAAGGATTGAAGAAACAGGATGTATTGTCTGACGGTCGTTGCATCAAGCTGCGTTCAGCCGATCTGGATAAAGATAATACAATTGAGCAGCCGTTTGCTATTCAGCCTCAGGAAACTCCGGTATCAATTGATGGTCAGGTGTTGAATGTAGAGTTGGAACCAAAGACATTTGTTGTTTATATCTTCAAAAAAGGATGAAAATAATGGATGAATTCTCCCGGGCGAAGGGGGAAGCATGGGCAAGTCAGGTCATTGAGCGCGATGGCAAGTTCTATTCCGAGAAGATTTGCTATGCAATGAACCGGAGTATTACCGGACCTTGGGAATATGAAGACATTGATCGCCTGTACTATAATGAAGATGGAACCATGAAGCGTATTCAGATGACAACAGAAGGAGTGCAATAGGTTTAGATATTAGAATATATTGAAGGTTAGATTAGTTAATTAGTTTATTTGAAAAAGGCTAAAAAGATAAGGGCGTCTCCCCGTGATGGGAAGACGCCCTTTTAAGATTGGGTTGTTTTTATTTTAAACTAATCTGCGAGCACCGTCACCGATGACTACATCATAAATTTTAGGGCTTCTGCCAAATTTCTCTTTGAACTTATCCTTGGCATTCTGGATGAATGTATCATACAACTCATCTTTCACCAAGTTGATAGTACAACCACCGAAACCACCGCCCATTACGCGTGAACCTGTTACACCGCAGTCGAATGCAAGATCATTCAGGAAGTCGAGCTCTTCGCAGCTAACTTCGTAAAGCTTGCTCATGCCATGATGTGTTTCGTACATCTTCTGACCTACAGTTTCGTAATCACCTTTTTCCAGTGCATCGCAAACATCAAGTACGCGCTGGATTTCTTCGATTACGTATTCTGCACGCATGTAGTCTTCTTCGCTGATTTCAGCTTTTGACTCTTGTAGCATGTCCATGGTACAATCGCGCAGGAACTCTACATGCGGATGTTTCTTCTGAATTGCAGCAACGGCAGCTTCGCAGCTTTGACGACGCTTGTTGTATGCTGAAGAAGCCAATTCATGTTTAACTACAGAATCTACCAATACCAGACGATAGCCTTTCGGATCGAATGGAAAGTATTGATATTCCAGTGAGCGGCAGTCCAGACGGATAAGACTACCTTGCTTGCCAAATACGGAAGCGAACTGGTCCATAATACCACAGTTTACACCGCAATAGTTATGTTCAGTTGCCTGACCTACTTTAGCCAGTTCGAACTTGTCTATCTTGTTGTCACCGAACAGATCGTTCAATGCATACGCATATGTACTCTCCAAAGCGGCAGATGAAGACATACCTGCACCTAAAGGCACATCACCGGAGAAAGCAGTATCGAAGCCCTTTACATCAACGCCACGCTTAATCATCTCACGGCATACACCGAAGATATATCTTGCCCAGCTTGCACGGGGAGCATCTTCTTCCTTCAAACCGAATTCCACATAATCTTTCAGATCGATGGAATAAGCTTTCACAATGTCTGTACCATTCGGTTTAATTTCAGCGATCATACCTTTATCGATTGCTCCAGGGAATACAAAACCACCGTTATAGTCTGTATGCTCACCAATGAGGTTGATGCGTCCCGGAGAAGCGTAAACTGCTCCTGTTGTTCCGTCAAAATGCTTGATGAAACGGCTTCTTACGTGTTCTATATCCATAATCTTTTCAAATTTATAAGTGAATAAATTAATTACCTATACCTTTTAATTGCGTTAATCCTCTACTGGGATATCTTTATTTACATTTTTGCAACCTACCAAGCCGTAGAACAGCAGATAAGCAAGAGCTGCGATAATCAGCCAGTAGCTGGCCATATAACCTACAGAGTCAGAGATGCTTTGTTGGATCAACGGCAATACACCACCACCAACAACCATCATCATGAAGATACCGGATGCTTGTGCTGTATATTTTCCTAATCCTTCTACTGCAAGGTTGAAGATACCACCCCACATTACAGAAGTACAAAGACCGCAAAGTACGAGGAACAATGCGCTGACAGGTACTTGTGCCATCATAAATCCTTCACCTACAGTGTAACCGGGCATTGAAACTGTTACATCTTTCGGAGTGAAGATAGCAATCAATACAAAAACAATAGCGGTAGCAGATACAACGATTAACTGTGTACGGCTGGAAACTTTACCGCTGATAGCGCTACTTGCAGTACGTCCTACAAGCATCAGCAACCAGTAGATAGCAGCAATAGCACCACCGATAGCAGCACCGTTCATCATAATTCCGGCACCCTTATCGCTTGCGTCGGCAAGATAGAAGTTCAGTGTACCCGGGATACCGATTTCGATACCTACATAGATGAAGATACCAACTACACCTAATACAGTGTGGCGGAAACTCCATGGACTATGAGAGAATTTTTCTTTCTTCGCTCCACTTTTCTGAAGATGTGGCTCAGGGATAGCTACAAATGAAATGATAATAAATGCAGCTACGAATACACCCATAGCAACGAAGAGGAGAGGAGCAACATCAGACATGGCTGTCTTGGAAGTTACCGTACCAATCAAAGCACCTACGAAAAGAGGAGTCAATGTACCGGACAAAGAATTAAGGGCTCCACCTGTTTGGATCAACTGGTTACCTTTGTTACCACCACCACCAAGGAGGTTCAGCATCGGGTTCACCACTGTGTTAAGCATACAAACACAGAAACCGCAGATGAATGCACCAAGCAGATAGATAACGAAATTTAATTTGATAACATATTCGCCGAATGCGAAAACTTCGGCATTTGCTCCGAATAAACTGGAAAGGTATTGCGTGAACAAACCGAGGAAACCTACTGCCATTGCAATCAATGCAGTCTTTTTGTAACCGATCTTAACGAGCATGTTACCGGCAGGAATTCCCATAAACAGATATGCCAGGAAGTTCATCATATTTCCCATCATACCTAAAGTGTTCGAACCCGCATATTCGTTTCTCCAAATCGTACCGAACGGTGCGGCAAGATTGGTAACGAAGGAAATCATCGCAAAAATGAAGAACATGGTAATAATAGCGACAAGATTACCGTTCTGTTTTTGTTGTGTCATGGTTTTTAATTAATTAAATTAGTTATAAAATTAGGTTAGTTATATTCATTCTTGTACACCGAACTTGTAAATGGTTACTTGTTGGTATTCATCGTCCGGGAGCAATACGGCCGATGGGAAATGTGGTTTGTTGGGTGTGTCGGGGAAACATTGTGCTTCAAAGCAAACAGCACTGCGTGCCGGGAAAGTAGCTCCGTGAGCACCTGCAAAGCCGCCTAGCCAGTTTCCGGTATAGAGTTGTACACCATTCTCTGTGGTATATACTTCCATTGTACGTCCGCTTTCGGGTTCCGTATAAGTAGCGGCAAGGCTTAATTCACCACTCTCTGTCTTATTCAGTACGTAGCAGTGATCGTAACCTGCACCATTCACCAATTGCTGGAACTTATCATCAATACGTTCACCGATGGTATGCGGTGTACGGAAATCCATAGGAGTACCTTCTACCTTCAGGATTTCTCCTGTCGGAATGGACACTTCGTCAATGGGAGTATAATGATCAGCGTTGATAGTAATGATGTGGTCCAGAACCGTAGGGGTGGGATTGGCAATACCTGCCAAATTGAAGAAGCCGTGGTTGGTGAGATTGACAACAGTTGCCTTGTCTGTGGTAGCCCGATATTCAATAACCAGTGCATTGGTTTCATCTTCCAGACGATAAGTCATTTCTACTTCCAGATTACCGGGAAAGCCCTCTTCGCCATCTGCGGATGTATAGTTGAATACAACAGTCGTCGGATCCGGTTGGACTGCATCCCACACTCTGGCGTGGAAACCTGTGGGTCCACCGTGCAACGAATTTGGTCCATTGTTGATTGTCAGATTGTGTTCTTCGCCATAAAGAGTGAATTTTCCTTTGGCTATACGGTTTCCGTAGCGTCCGATAGTGGTGTTGAGGAAAGGTTCGGGGCTGTTGACTACATGGTCTATACTGTCATGTCCCAAAATTACGTTAGCATACTTCCCGTTTTTGTCGGGGACCATAATGGAAAGGATAGCGCATCCGTAGTTAGTTACTGCAACTTCCATTCCCTGAGCATTTTTAAGAATAAATAAATCAGTCTTCTTGTTATTTATATCTTTTTGAAAGTCTTCCTTGTTCAAACCCGACAAGTTACTTTCCGTTGACACGGTGTTTATCATATCCATGGTATAAAATTAAATTTCTTGCAAATAAAAAGAAATTCTTCCGTACTCCCAAGGGTTTATCTTGAAATGTGAAGAACATTTTAGGAAAGTTTAGCGTTTAACATTTACGAGGCGAATTGATATTTTTTGTAAGTTTGTCGCGTTAATCTAAAAAAATGTAACATTTTTATTTAAAGCTCTAACAAAAACTACGAATGTATCCTTTGAAATTTGAGCCTATTCTGAAGCAGACGCTTTGGGGAGGCGACAAGATTATTGCTTTCAAGCAATTGAATGAAACGCTATCCGGAGTAGGCGAAAGCTGGGAAATCTCGGCTGTAGAAGACAACGAGTCTGTCGTCGCTAATGGGCCTGACAAAGGCCTTACGCTCCCTGAGATGGTGGGAAAATACCGTCATGAACTTGTCGGTGAAGCGAATTACTCTCGTTTTGGCACAAAGTTTCCCTTGTTGATAAAATTCATTGATGCCAAGTTGGATTTATCCATTCAGGTACATCCGGGAGATGAGTTGGCGAGAAAACGTCACAATTCTTTCGGCAAGAATGAAATGTGGTATGTGGTATCGGCAGATAAGGGGGCAAAACTGATTTCCGGCTTTTCTGAGCAGATAACTCCGAAAGAATACAAGGAAAGAGTTTATAATGGAACCTTTGCTGAAGTGCTGCAAACGTGCGATGTAAAACCGGGGGATGTGTTCTATGTGCCTGCCGGTCGTGTGCATGGTATTGGTGCCGGTGCTTTTGTTGCTGAAATTCAGCAGACTTCGGATATCACTTATCGTATTTTCGATTACAATCGGAAAGACAAAGAGGGTAAATCTCGCGAGTTGCACACTACTCAGGCTATTGAGGCTATTAATTTTGCTGATGTACAGGATGACTTCCGTACAGAATATGATCATCTGAAGAACGAACCGGTGGAATTGGTTGCCAGTCCTTACTTCACTACTTCTCTCTATGACATGACAGAAGAAATTACATGTGACTATTCTGAATTGGATTCATTTGTGATTTTTATTTGTGTGGAAGGCGCATGCCGTATCACGGACGACAGCCAGAATGAGATTGCTGTGCGTGCAGGTGAAACGATATTGCTGCCTGCGATTACGCAAGAAGTTACGATTGTTCCGGAAGACGGTGGCGTGAAGTTACTCGAAACGTATCTGTAATCATTGGAATTGAATCAATAAAAAGAGCCGCGTCTCTCAATGGAAGAACGCGGCTTTTTTTGCTTTATGGCGCCTGTTTATCTTCTGGCTCCGAACATGCTTCTTACCTTTCTCATCATCTTTACTCCGAGCATTAGTCCGTCGAAGACAGCCATGCCCGTATTGAAAGCGCGCATAATGGCGTTGCCCTTGTCTGCAGCGGGTGCAAGGGGGGCAAACAGTTCTCTTGCCGTATCCGTCATGATTTCTTTCTGTACATGCAATTTCTTCCGTAATTCTTTTTTTCGTAGCGCGATACTTTCCAGAGTCATGGAAGAGGAGTCAGGCATATTGTTCATGATGATATCATTTTTCATTATCATTCTCAAAGAACAGTCCGGCAATGAAGTTCACCATTGGATTGATGATGAGTTTCTTGCGGAAAGTGATTACTAATAAAACAAGCAGAAGGTGAAAAGCGGCGATGATGCTGAAGCTTACCATGAGTCCGCCTACAAGCGGATCTAATATATAAGCTAATGCAAATGACAAATAAAACAGTGCCACCATGCCAAGAATGATAACCACCGATAGTAGTACCAAGGCGGAAAGCAGGATTGAGAGTTTTTCGGTTATTTCCAGTTTGGTATATTCTTTTTGGAGTTTCAGATATTTCTTAAACTCAACGAATAATTGCTGGAGATTTTCAATACTTCTGTCGTCTGCGAACATCATAGTGGCTCTGTTTTTTTGTAGGTTTTGTTTTATTCGGCTCCTTCGCCTTTAATTTCTGCTGCGATTTCGTCTACCAGATTTTCCATTTCACTACGGTTCAGACGAATTCCTTTTTTACGGAGAATTTCCGCAATCTTATGGCGGGTGTCTTCTCCTTTTTCGGGAGCAAATAAAATACCAACGGCTGCGCCTACTGCTGCACCGCCCAGAAAAGCTACGAGTACATTTAATCCTTTCATAATTGTTCTCCTTTCTATTTATAGAGGTTTATACTACAAAGCTAACATTTTTCTTTATAAAGTTGTTCGCTTAACTTCTTTTTTTTCGAAATATTTATTTTTCTGTTCCAAGCTCGGTACTAATCCGAGAACTATCCGGAATGTACTAGCTCCGTATCTGTTCCGTATCTACTCTAAGCGTATAGATACGGAGCTGGTACGGCTCAGGTAATGCCCGGGTACAGTTCGAACCTGGTTTTGTCTGGTAGGAAAAGAAACGTGATTAATTTAATTTAACTATAATGCTGCCCTTTGGATTGATTGTTCCACGTACATTTGTCTTATTATTCGGAATATTAGCTACATGAAGATAGGAAAGAGAAAGATATTTCTGATTATCGGGTTGATAGTGCTTGTGCTGGCAGCTTGTAGTAATGTTGACGGCGATTTGGATGATAAGTGGCAGTTGAGGCAATATCAATATGCCGACGGTTCAATTGAACGGCAAGATAGCATCTTTTATAATTTCCAGAAAGGTAGCTTTTCTGCCATTTGTTTGTTGAAAAATGGTAGCTATCAAACGTTTTTTGGAAATTATTCTTTGAAAGGAGATAAAATTTCTATTATTTTGCTGCCTCAAAGTATGGAAGACGAAAACTATTCATTCTATATGGGGTGGGAAAATGGAGAACGGACATTTACAATGGAAGAATTGACTTCTTCATCCCTTCATCTGGAATATGAGGGAGTTCGTTATATATTCCGCAGATATTGAGTATAGATAGATTGTAGAAATTACTAACAAAAACAATATGATTATGAAAAAATTAGCATTTTTAGGAATGGGATTGTGCATTGCATTGGCATTCTCTTCTTGTAAATCGAGTGAAAGCGCTTATAAAAAAGCATATGAAAAAGCAAAACAGCAAGAACTGGCAGAACCTCAGGTTACTGAACCGGTAGAAGTTTCTCCGGTAGTGAGTGCTCCGGTTGAAGCAAAGGTTGTGGAAAGTGTGCCTGTTGCAACTGCCGGTGTACGTCAGGAAAAAGTGGACATAATTTCTGGCGTGGGTGGTTTGAAAGATTACAGTGTGGTTTGTGGTAGCTTTAGTGTGAAGGCTAATGCCGAAAGCCTGAAAGATTTTCTGGATAAGGAAGGTTATAGTGCTGTGATTGCCTTTAATCCGGATGCAGCAATGTATCGTGTAATTGTGAGTACTTTTGCCGACAGAGCTTCTGCAGCTGACGCACGTGACGCTTTCAAGTCTAAATACTCTAATCGTAAAGATTTCCAGAGTGCCTGGTTGCTGTATCGTCTCAAATAACATTAGATTTTATTTGATATTTGATTGATAGAAAGGAAAACTTCCCTTTCAAGATGAGAGTGTATTAAAATTTCTTTTAATGCACTCTTCTTTTTTGTGAGATGAAAAAAGTCTCAATCAAGATTGATTATTCAACTGATTGAGACTTTAGGGGGAAGGTAAATATTGTGTTAGGCCAATTGATTGTGATATGATTAAAGGACGATATCAAAGGCTTTGGTAGATCCGGCATAAATGCCACTGTTCCGGTAATCACAATTGATTGTTTTTGATTGTTTTCGCATCCGAATGTCTATGGTTATATTGGATTGCGTCTGTCCCGGATCTGCTATATGAAGTTTCATTTCATTCTGACCCTTTATTTTTACCATTAATGCACAGGCCTTATCTGCCTTTACTGTTAGATCTTTGTATGTGAACTCTCCTGCGCAGTAAAATATCATTTGCAATATATCTGATTTATTACTTCTGACTGCTTGAAGGTTTTCTGTGTTGGATAGAATTTCAATGTTCTTTTTCTTCTGATACTTTTTTACCTCATCGGTGGTCTGCATGCCAGGAACGATAATGTAAGCATAAATTGCATCTGATGGCTGTTTGCCGTGGTCAAGGCATATAGTGAAGACATCTTTCTGCACACAATCTTTGGGAGCAGTATGATTGATATCATACCAGCTTCCTGTCTGCTGCTGGTTGGCTACGAATACATTTCCTCCATTGGGGAATAAGTACCCTATTTTATTATGAAGGATCCACTCGGGAGAAGTGTAGTTGAAACTCCCCTGGACTATTTCAGTCTGTTTATTTTTGTGGCGTAATATAGCTTTCTCGGAAGTGGATAAGCACTGGTTTACCGTTGTATACACAGGATATTGAGACGTAGAGTGGATACCTGCCCCCAGACATACTACCTCATCATCGAAGAAAAACCATGCTTTCCGTGTACTGGTATTGATGTCGGCGTATGAATCAGTGTATGAATAGACAGATGCTCCATAAATGCTGTCGGATACTCCTCCGGCAAAAGTAGAAGTGCCGAGTGTTTGCCAGTCGCTGGCTGCTAAAGGTATTTGGGGAACTTGCGGAGCTGTTACTCCTGGAATGCGGGTCCAGTTCCAGACAGGGAAGATATTAGCATATTCATTTCCTTCGGTTACTATGTTGGTGCATCCGTCGGACATAAAGTAAGTTTTCAGATTCTCTCCATTGCCATATTCGCAACGGGCTGTGCGTGTAGATACCATCCGGACATCAAAAGTGTAGGCAGGACGTATATGCAAGGTATAATCTCCGCGAAAATAGTGGGTATGCTTGGGTGACAAAGCATAGTCGGCAGGATGCTTTCCACTTAGGCGCGAGATGATATCTTTGTATTCATTGATGTGAGCCGGATCAAGTTCAATCATGCGTTTGGCGAACAATGCTGTATGGGACTTTTTAGTGACTTCAGGACGACTTACACCTCTTCCCAATACATCGAATAGCATGTATTGTCCGCGCATGGTGGCATAATAAGTTTCACGCATGAACTTGCTCAGTAATGCCAGTTTTTCTTGAGGAATTGCATATTGGGTTCCTTTGGTATACATGGCTATTTGGGTGACACCTTTCAGAATTTCGTCTCCATAGCCACCGATATAGAGTTGTGCACCGTGCTGAAAATAGCTGTTGTCGTGCTGAAAACCTTCTTTGGTGGTATATACTACAGGACTGTATGCGTTTTCGAGTGCAATTTTCAGGTCGGTTTCATTTTCAGAAAGACATGCCCGGTATATCCAGTGCAGTGCAATGTCGGTACGGTTGGCGCCGGTCCATTTGGCAGGATGCCCACCGTCCTTCTCTATTCGTTCCAAAATCTTCTTTTCAAGTTCTGTCGGGAGCTGTTTCTCGCCTGTACGCATTTGTATCAGTAATATGCCCAGACGTTGAGGTTCCGCTATTTGATTGTACCACCAATTGTGGCACCACGGGTTGCGTTCGTGCCAGTACTCCAGCCCTTTTTGTATTTTGGCAAACAGGTTTTCGTCTTTATAATACTTGTTTTGAGGATTGGTATAGGCGAAAGCAAAGTCGGAGAGACGGTCAATATGTTTCATTGGTGGCCAGTTGGTTCGTTCAATACTGGCGTAATCCACATCTGTGAATGAACCGTCCACCTCATTGTAGGTCTTTAAATCTTTATCAATGGAAGGATTTTTGGCAAAGTCAAGCCTGATTTTCTGCATTAACGCTTCATACTCGTTATCAGCGTTCGGGATGTTCTGAGCAGATGCTCCTGTCGACATCAGACTGCCTATGATAACTAATGCTATAAGCCGGATAGTGATCTTCATATTATTTTCAGTTTAATGTATTATTTAAGTTTTTATGGAACCATTTTATAAATCTGGTTGCCGGCCAACAGGAACGCTCCTGCTCCATAGACCTCCGTCATTTCACGAGTCACTTTCTTGGGATCTGCCCCGATGGGTTGTACATAACCCAGCTTGCCGTCTTTCTCCACAGCTTTGACGAGGGCTTTCCAACCTTTCTCAATGGCGGGCATCATGACGGTTTTATCCAGCAATCCTTCATTGACACCGTAGGCCAGTGCATAGACAATGAAGCCGGTGGCACTTGTTTCGGGTGAAGGATAAGAGTCTGGGTCCAGCAGACTTGCATGCCAATATCCGTCCTTGCCCTGCAACTGGACGATACGGTTGGACAGGGTGATGAAGAGATCCTGGTAGAATTGGCGGTGCATGTTATTTCGGGGTAGTGTCTGGAGGATTTCACAAAGTCCACCTAACACCCAGCCATTACCGCGTCCCCAGAAAACTTTCTTGCCATTGGCCTCTTTCTGTTTAAAGTAGCGGTGATCTCTGTAGAAAAGCTCTTCTTCTTTGTCAAAAAGGTAATCGTAGGTTGCCTTGTATTCCCGATTCATGAATTCAATATATTTCCAGTCATTCGTCAACATATACATTTTGGCATATACGGGAGGAGCCATGAATAGGGCGTCGCACCATGACCAGCGTTCCAGGCTTGCCATATTTCTATAATCCAGTTCCAGCGTGCTTGCCGAAGGATGGTTGATGACGAATTCCGTGCGCGCCAGGGTGGGAAGCATCATATTGCGGTCGTTGTATTTCTGATGCATTTCCAGAAAGACTTGTCCTACGGCGATGAAGTCTGCATGATACATGTATTTTCCCATTTGCCAGGCATTCCGCCTACCTATTTTCAGGAGCCAATTGTAATATTGACTGTCACCATCTTCTTTTTCGGTCAATTCGGCCCAGTCTATCATTCCCATGTACAGTGCGGCATAGGTCCAGTTCAGGTCGTCATGTTCCGCACCTGTTGCCGGATTGGCTATTTGCCAGTCTGCCACACGTTTCATGGTAGATTTTATTTCCGTCTTATTAAAATTACTTTGTCCATAGGAACACAAGGTTGCAACGGACAGGATGGAATAGATAATTAAACGTTTCATTTTTACTTTTTTTAGGTGAGTACTTCACGATATTTATTGCCGGATAATGTTTCTTCATAATGTTAGTAAAATAATTGATTTGTTAATCTTCCTATTGAATTCTTTATTTGATACATTTAAAGCGGGTAGAATCAATAGTGCTAAGAATAAGTATCTTTTCATAATCTTCTTTTCGCTTTACGTATATTTGAGACTGGAGCAAAGATATATGTTTTTTGAACTACTTTCGGACAGTATTTTCCATATAGAGGTAGATGGACAATATGTGCTGTAAAAACGGACGGATTTGACATGTTGAGGCACAAATAGAGTGGAAGAGTCTATTGGAATTTGAACTCTTTTAGATATTTTTGCAAACACAACCTCTATTTATATTATATAACCTTGAGAAGTACATTACTATGAACCGACTTAAATACATATTGTTACTTTTTCTAATGCTGTCGCCTGCCAAATTTTACGGGCAATACTTTAAAAAACTGACAATGAAGGACGGACTTTCCAGCCCTTCGGTATTGGCTATCTATCAGGATACTTTAGGACGCATGTGGTTTGGCACAAATGAAGGAGTGAATGTTTACGATAGTAAACAGATTTCCAAATATAAATCTTATGATATCATAGATTATCAACATCGAAGAAAGAACCTCATCAACGGAGTAGTTAACCAGATTATAGGCGATTCAAATGGTGATATTCTGATGTTGAATAGCGGAGCTCTAATTAAATATGACATTCGTAAGGAAAGGTTTAGGGAGCTGGTTCCGCTTGGTGTCGGGGCTCTGGAGGCTTTAGATGGAGAGATATGGTGCACTGTGCGCGACACTTTATTCAGATATGATACCGATACAGACTCATTATGCTTTTACCGAAAGTTGGATGTGGCTTCTGTCATGTGTATGGAAATGTCGGACAGGAAAATCTGGATAGGGACGGCAAGCGGGCTATATGTAATGGAGGGGGAAGAAGTAAAATGTGTACTTCCGGATATTGAGATATACAAATTGTTTGTGAGTAGTCGGAAAGAGTTATGGATTGCTTCGCGTATGCAAGGGTTGTATAAGGTGGGCAGAGATGGGAAGATCACGAAGGAAGAATACTCTCCGGAACGTGTTGTAAGTCAACAGATAAGAGGGTTTGTGGAAGATGAATGGCAGAATGTCTGGTTTGGGACTTTTGAGGGATTGCAGGTTTATAATCCTTATACGGATACATATCGTGTCTATCGTCCAGATTATCATCCGGGATCTTTGGAACATCAATCTGTTTTCTCTCTTTATAAAGACAGACAAGGTACTATATGGGTGGGCACTTATTACGGTGGCGTTAATTATTTCAATCAGTCGAAGGATGTATTTCTATATTATCCTTATGACAACACTAACAATCATTGCTTAAACTTTCCTATTGTGGGGCAGATGGTCGAAGATAAAGACCATAATTTGTGGATTGGTACAGATGGGGGAGGGGTGAATAGGCTGCATAGGGCAAGTGGAAGCTTTACTTATTACACGTCTTCCGGGAAGAACTCTATTTACCATAATAACATAAAAACGATTAGTTATGATAAAAAAAATGACCAAGTATATATAGGTACATATACTGGTGGAATAAGCCGATATAACAGAAAGCAGGACCGTTTTTATCATTATTTGGACCATTACAAGCGGACAGGAGAGGGTCCAAACCATATTATTTATCACTCTATATTTAAAGATGGATGGTTGTATGTAACTGCTCGTAATGGCTTTTGGAGAATTGATCCGGAGAAGAATGAATTTCAGTTGCTCAGTAAAAGGTCTCTTTTTCTGACGTTTGAGATTGACTCGCGAGGATACGTCTGGTTGGCTGCGGATTTTAAACTTTACAGGATAAAAATAGGTGACTGGAACCAGTTGGAATGTATCGAACTGAAAGGGAGTGCTATTACTAATGCCCGAATAACCCGCATCATGGAGGCTTCTGATGGAACGGTTTATGTAGCTACTTTGGGGGACGGCGTATATTCTTATAATCATGATACGGGAAACTGGGAACATTATACAAAAGAAAGCAGCCATTTGCTGAGTGACTTTTGCTATAACCTGGCAGAAACGCACATGAACAATATACTGATAACCGGTGATGAAGGTTTTTCCATTTATTCTCCTTTTAGTGACTCCATTCATTCTATAGAATTGGGACTTAAAGGAGGCATTTCGGCAGTAGCTGAAGGCGGTGGCATTTTAATGGCTGATGATGACCTGATTTATATAGGAGGGGTAGACGGGCTGATTGCATTCAGAGAGAAAGACTTGTATCAGGCGAGTGAGAGTAGGTCGTCTGAATTCTATTTTTCCGGTCTTTATGTCAATAACATGAAGGTTTCTCCCGATGACGGGTCGGGAGTATTATCCCAGGCACTAGCCTTTACAAGGCACTTAGATTTATCTTCGGAACAGAACAATATAATGATTAATTTTTCCAATTCCAATTATGTGGAGTTGGAAGGAAAAGATGAATACCAGTATAAACTGGAAGGTTTTGATGAAGATTGGGTGCTGACGAACCAGTTAAGAGTGAATTACACAAACCTGGCTCCGGGCAATTATATATTGAAAGTCCGTGATTTTGGCAATAAAGTGGAAAATGGGGAGCCTAAGGAAATAATGCTTGACATCACGATACACAGTCCTTGGTTTGCCACGGTTTGGGCATTTCTGGTATATTTTCTTGTGGTTGCGAGCATTGTTTATAGTTTCTGGAGGGTAAAGATGGCTCGCAGGATGTTGGCATTATCTTTGGCAGAAGAAAAGAACGAGAAAGAGCGTATAGAAGAAGTGAACAAAATGAAACTGCGTTTCTTTACGAACATATCACATGAGTTCCGCACTCCATTGACTTTAATAATAGGGCAGGTAGAGATGTTGTTGCAAATGGAGAAACTGGCTCCTGTCGTAAACAAGCGTTTGCGAGGAATACATAAAAATGCGATAAATTTGCGCCTCCTGATAACGGAATTGTTGGACTTCAGGAAGCAGGAACAGGGATTCATGAAGTTGAAAGTGGAGCGCGTAGATGTAATTTCTTTCGTGAAGGACATTTATCAGCTGTTTGTCGACTTTGCCCGTAAGAGGAATATGGAATATACATTCGAGCATGTGGAAGAGGAAGTGGATTTGTGGTTTGATCCGGTGCAGATGCAGAAGGTGGTCTTTAATTTACTGTCGAATGCTTTTAAATATACACCGGAAGGAAAGGATATAAAGGTTACTGTCAGGAGACAGCAGCGGATGATTGAAATAGCGGTAGCTGACAGCGGTTGTGGAATTCCCCGGGATGTCCAGCAGAAGATCTTCGAGCGTTTTTATCAGGTAGGAGACGAATACTCCAGAAAAGGGCTGTTGGGGAGTGGCATCGGGCTGGCATTGATTAAAGGAATAATAGATGCCCATAAAGGAGAGATTAAAGTGGACAGTACATTGGGAGAGGGTAGTGTTTTCAGGATATACCTGCCCATTGGAAATGTACAGTTTACGCAAGAGGAACTGGAGTATGAAAAAGTTGTGAAGTCTTACTCTGATCATAGGAATATGCTTATGGATGAAATAGCATTGCTGAATGATGCGATGGAAAAAGATGAACCGGAAATTATAGAAGATAAGACAGGAATGCCTCGCGTGCTGCTTGTGGAAGATGATGAAGAGGTGTTGGAAATGCTGGTGAACATCTTTTCGCCCACATACACGGTGTATAAGGCCACCAATGGACAGGTGGGCTTTGAAATGGCGCAACAGTGGCATCCGGATATTGTGGTCAGTGACGTGATGATGCCAGTGATGTCTGGTAAGGAAATGTGCTATAAAATAAAGAACTGCCTGGAATTGGCATATATGCCGGTGGTATTACTCACGGCTCAGACTTCGGAAGACTGCACGATAGAAGGATACATGTTTGGAGCGGATGATTATATAACGAAACCGTTTAATGTGAAATTGCTCTTGACCCGTTGCGGCAATCTCTTGAAAAACAGAAAGAAACTGCTCGGTAAGATAGCTCAAACAGAAAAGATGACTACCCCGGAAACCGGAATCTTGAATGTAATGGACCAGGAATTGCTGGATAAGGCAACAATCGTTATAAGGCGTAACTTTGATAATCCGGACTTTGACATGAACATGCTGGCTGCCGAACTGAATATGGGGCGTAGTAAGATGTTTACCCGCCTAAAGGAGGTGGTTGGACTTACTCCTAATGAATTTACCCTAAAACTGAAATTGGAAGAGGCATTGCGAATGTTGCAGGAAGCACCTCAATATAATATATCGGAGATTTCCTATCAACTGGGATTTGCTTCTCCCCGGTATTTTAGTCGTTGCTTCAAGGACTTTTATGGAGTGTCTCCATTATCTTATCGGAAGGAAACCTCTAACGAGGCGGAATCGAAGTAGAATTAATAAATGGGCTAATAATCAATGTCTTATATTCACCTGTCGTTTACTTGAGGATGTAAAAGCATTTATTTCAGTATGTAACGACCTTTACCGCCTATTGTAATGGTCTTTACCTCGGTATGTAACGGCTTTTACCTCGGCGTGTAACGAGCGTTCCCCTGTGGGGGTACGGCATTCCCCCTGTAGAGTTATGGAAGGTATCCCGTATTACAACTCCTTTCGCTCTTATGATTTCTTCAAGCAAGGAAAGTGGTTTATTGTGCTAATTTCGTAGAAGTGCCAGGGGTAAAAATGTCCGTAGTGTAGCACAGATTGTCCGCTAAACAATTAGTGCACATGTATCATATATGCAGGGAAAGTGCATGTGAGGGAATTAGACTTAGTTTGCACTGTGCTTATTGAACTCTTTTCATCGTAAGCACAGAGTTAATTAATATCAATCAAAATCTATTTTATGAGAAACAAAGTATGGTTACTTGCGTTGGCTTTATTGGTCGTGCACTCAGGCAGGGCTTGGGGGGATGAAAATCATTCCCGGTCAACAGCTATTACACAGCAAGCTAAAACAAAAGTAGTGAAAGGTGTTGTGCTGGACGATATGGGTCCGGTTATTGGTGCTACTGTATTTGTGAAAGGAACCCAGAATGGTATGGCAACTAATCTGGATGGAGAATTTTCATTGACAGTTCCGGTCGGAGCTACTATTGTAGTTTCATTTATAGGTTACGAGGACAAAGAGGTTGTTTATAAAGGAGAGCCGGAGTTGAAAATCATGCTAACAGAAAATGTCACTACCCTGGAAGAAGTGCAGGTTATCGCTTACGGCACTACTAAGAAAGTAACAGTCACAGGAGCCCTTTCTTCGATGAAATCAGATGAAATCATGAAATCTCCTGTAGGCAGTATTGCTAATGCCTTGAGTGGAAAAATCCCCGGATTATCTAGTGTACAATCCAGTGGACAACCAGGTGCAGATGACGCTACGATCTATGTACGTGGTGTGGGGTCGTTGACAGAAGGACTATCTGCCCCTTTGATGCTGGTAGATGGGGTAGAGCGTTCGTTTTACCAGTTGGACCCGAACGAAATTGAAGACATCACGGTATTGAAAGACGCTTCGGCAACTGCGGTGTTTGGTGTGCGTGGTGCCAATGGTGTCGTTTTGGTTACTACTAAGCGCGGACAGGAAGGCAAAGCTAAAATCAGTTTTTCTACCAGTATGGCACTTCAGTTGCCTACCCGTATACCGGAATTTGCCAATAGTTATGATTATGCAACAACTTACAATAATGCTCAGTTGCGTGATGGAGTGACAGAAGAAAACCTGGCGTTTTCACCGGAAATGCTGGAAGCATTCCGCACCCATAGTAATCCGTTGATTTATTCAGATACTGACTGGACTGATATGCTGATAAGAAAGACAGCAGTACAGACCCAACATAACTTTAATATTTCAGGTGGTTCAAAGCGTGTTCGCTATTTTGCCTCGCTGGGTGTATTTACTCAAGACGGACTTTTTAAAACCTTCGATACGCACGGACATAAGACAGGTTTTAAATATAACCGTTACAACTACCGTGTGAACATGGATGTGGATGTAACCAAAACTACTTCCATGAAAATCAATCTGGGAGGGCGCCTGACTGACAAACGTGAACCTAACTATAATAACGGTACAGCTACAAATGTTAAAAGCTTGTTCAGGGATATATATTGGACACCTCCTTTTGCAGGACCGGGTATTGTAGATGGAAAGTGGGTTACGGTAAATGCACAAACATTTGGAAAATTCGGTACTGTATATGATGCATTGAACTCCTATTATGGAAAAGGTTTCAATACGTATGATAATAATGTAGTGAACTTTGACTTTGTACTTGATCAGAAGCTTGACTTTCTTACAAAAGGATTGAAAGCTCATGTGAAAGGTGCTTATAATAGTGGTGTGAGTATAACTAAGCGTCGTGAAGGGCGTGCAGATCGTTATGAAGCTTTTCTGGGAGAAGGAGATGAAGTCTTGCTGAAGAAAAACCAGGAGATGCAAACGCTGGGATATAGTGATGAAAAATACGGTCAATCCCGCGACTGGTATTTAGAAGCTGCCGTGAATTATCAGAGGAAGTTCGGCCCTCATAACGTGTCTGCTTTGTTTATGTATAATCAAAATATGAAATATTACTATTCTGATAAGTCGTTTCCCGGTATTCCACGTAGTTATGTCGGTCTCGTAGGACGCGCTACTTATGACTATAAAACCCGCTATCTGGCAGATTTCAGCATTGGATATAACGGTTCTGAGAATTTTGCGGAAGGCAGTCGTTTTGGTTTCTTCCCTGCCGGATCCATCGGATGGATAATTTCGGAAGAACCTTTCATGAAATCTTTAAAACCATATATCAGTTATCTGAAACTACGTGGCTCGTATGGTATTGTGGGTAATGATATTGTATCTGATGGTTCCAGATTCCTGTATCTTCCCGATGCATATACAATCAGTACTGAAAAATACGGTTTTGGTTCAATTGTCAATAATGTATTGGCTGGAGCGAAAGAATCGAGAATTGGTAATCCGAACGTAACTTGGGAAACAGCGGCCAAACAGAATTATGGTATTGATCTACACTTTTTTGACAGTCGCCTGAAAACGTCTTTCGATTACTTCATTGAACACCGCAAAGACATTCTGATCTCCCGTAATATCAATCCAGGTTATCTTGCCGTAAGTTTGCCTATCGTAAATATGGGTAAAGTTAATAATAAAGGTTTCGAAGTGACGGCTCGCTGGGAAGACCAGATTCAGAATGTAAGATATCATATTGGAACCAATTGGGGATATGCCAAGAATGAGATTGTATTCAACGATGAAATTCCTCAGCCTTATGAATGGATGCGTCGGACAGGTCGTCCTGTCGGGCAACAGTTCGGATATATGTACGATGGTTTCTTTACCGAAGAAGAGGCTGCCAATTATGCTTCGCTGAAAGGAAAAGAAGGTGGCATTCCAGATCATGGTGAGGGATTTACTCCTTTGGCCGGTGATGTGAAATATAAGGATCTGAACGGAGATCATAAGATTGACAATAATGATGTTTCGGCCATTGGTAATCCTATTTATCCATTGCTTACAGGTAATTTGTCAATGGGCTTCTCCTGGAAAGGTTTGGATTTCAGTATGACGTGGGCGGGTGCATTCAAAACTTCCCGTCTGGTTGCAGACTTTTATCGTTATCCGTTTGGAAGTACCAATAATCGCTCTTTGCTGAAGTATATGATCGATGATGCCTGGACGCCGGAAAAAGGAAATTCCGCAAAGGCGCCGGCTATTTCGTTGACAAACAGTAAACCGAATAATTATAAAGATTCTGATTTATGGTTGCGTGACGCTTCCTATGTTCGTCTGAAGAATCTGGAAGTGGGGTATTCTTTCCCTCAAGGTCTTTTGAGTAAGATGCATCTGAGTTCTTTACGCATTTCTCTTTCCGGTTATAACTTATTGACATTTGATGCATTGGGTTTCAGTGACCCCGAAAGTAATCCCAGTGGAGATACCTATCCGTTGGTGAAAGTTATAAACTTTGGATTAAAGGTTGGATTTTAACGCTTAAATAAAAGAAATGATATGAAAAATATAAAGAAACATTTTCATGCTATTGTGCTGTTGTTGGGATTGCTGATTTCCACCAACGCATGCGAGGATTTAGCTTTCGGAGATAAATTCTTGCAGAAGCCCCCCAGTACGGATGTTACGATTGACACGGTCTTTTCTACGGCTGAGTATGCTCGCAGAGTTCTGTGGTACAGTTATCGATATCTGCCGATGGGACTGGAAACATCGAATAGTTATTGGAACACGATGTGGCTGGGAAATATTGAAGGCCTGACGGATTTGAATCAGGATTATCTGGGGTATTCGGGCGTTAATAAGGTTTATTATGCCGGTAATTATAATGCTGGTACGGAAAATTCGCCAAGAGGCACCTACATGGCTACCAAGATTCGTTTCAATGAGAATGAAACCCATATGTGGTCGGCTATTCGCAACGCCTGGCTGATTGTAGCCAACATAGACAGAGTGCCCGATATGGATAGGACAGAGAAAGAACGTTTGAAAGCGGAAGCTAAGGCGATGGTAGCTGTATATTATGCGCACATGTTGCGTCATTACGGCGGATTGCCCATTATAGATAAAGTCATTTCACCCGATGAAGCATCGATGCCTACCCGGGCCACTTTGCAGCAGACAGTCGATTTTATAGTAAGACTGTTGAACGAAGCTATTGATTGTCCGGAGTTCCCTTGGCATATATCAGAAGCGGAGATGTCTAATTGGGACGGACGTTTGACAAAAGCCGGTGCAATGGGGTTGAAAGCAAGAGTTTTACTTTTTGTCGCCAGTCCGCTGTTTAATAATGATGAGCCTTACTTTCAGGGAGCAGCTTCCGAAGCGCTGATGACTTGGTTCGGCAACTATGACCGTGAACGTTGGAAACATGCAATGGATGCTTGTGAAGCTTTCTTTAAGGCTGTTGACAGCAATGGTTTCTATAAATTGGTCGAAAAAGAAGATGTTAATCCCAGTGGATACCGTTATGCCTTCCGTGCAGCTTATTTTGATCGTGGTACTACCGAAACCTTAATATCTGTCCGTAGAGAGAATTATTATAAGGCTAATCAGCAACCCTATACCAACCAGTCTATTCGCTGGGGAGCAATCTGCCCGACAAAAGAATATTTTGATATGTTTCCGACTGCCGATGGAGATAATTTTGATTGGAGTAATCCGGAACATACAAAGAATCCATTCATGAACAGAGACCCTCGTTTATCTGAAACATTCATATTGGACGGAGATCTTTTCCAGAACAGAACGGCTGGTGTTACACAAGAAAAACCTGATGATAAGGAAAACTATCCGGCAGGAAGAGACTGGAATGTAGGACAAGTGACTGCTAAGTCTTTATTAACAGGATTATCTTGCAGAAAATGGGGATTGGACCGTGCAGGCGAATATAATGGTCATATTATTCAGTGGCCTCATCTGCGTATTGCAGAAATATATTTGAGTTATGCGGAAGCTTTGAATGAGTACAATAATGGGCCGAATGAGCTGGCTTATCATTATGTCGATAAAGTACGTGCTCGTGTCGGTATGAAAGGATTGAAGAAAGGATTGAGTAAGGAAGAATTCAGAAAAGAGCTTCTTCGTGAGCGTGCTTGCGAATTTGGTTATGAAGAAGTACGCTTTTTCGATTTAATCCGTTGGAAGATGAAAGAAAAATTCTCTACTCCTTTGCATGGATTGAATATCTATAAAAACAAGAATGACGGCAGTTATATTTGTGAAGAGTTTCCACTTCTGGGAGGAGAACAAAGTCGTTCTTGGTGGAATCCCGGTGGATTTTCGGAGAAATGGTATCTGAGTGCTTTCCCCCAGAATGAAATAAATAAAGGATATGGGTTGGTACAAAACCCCGGTTGGGAATAATACATCTGAAAAACATAGATAAAAAAGAGTATGAATAAAAAGATAAATATCATATTGGCAAGTGTGCTGTGTTCATTCAACCTGATGGCACAAGTAGACACATTGACGATTCATAAGGATAAAGTGGTGATAGATTACGGCCGCAATATTACTCATGATGCAAGAGAGGTTACCGGTGCCGTTTCTACGGCTACCAGCGATAAACTTTCGCATAAGAATAGCATTAATGCTACGAATCAATTGTTTGGTATGCTTCCGGGATTGCAGGTGTTGCAAAATGCCGGTGCGGTTTGGGAAGACGGAGCCACTTTGTATGTGCGTGGAATGGGGACTTTGAATTCCAAAAGTCCACTTATATTGGTCGATGGTTTCGAACGTTCTCTTAAGGAATTAAGTTCAGAAAAAATAGAATCGGTCAGTGTACTGAAAGATGCGGTAGCTACCAGCTTATACGGTATTCGTGGCGCTAACGGTGTAATTCTGGTTAAAACGAAACGGGGTAGTCTGACTTCTCCTCAGATTAGTTTTTCTTATGAGTTCAATATGGCTACTCCGAAGCGTTTACCCGATTTTGTAGATGGATATACTTATGCATCTGCGTTGAATGAGGCAATGAAGAACGATGGTTTGATGCCACGCTATTCGGTGGCAGAACTGGATGCTTTTAAAAACCAGACCAATCCGTTGTTTTATCCTAATGTAGATTGGGTAGACGAGACACTGAGAGGAGCCAGCTATGGTGATAATATAACCTTTTCGGCGCGTGGTGGCGGTAAGTTTGTAAGCTACTATACGATGTTAAACTTTATGGATAACCGTGGAATCTTGCAGCCTACCGGGGATAATGATGGCTACTCTACTCAACTTAAGTATTCCAAGCTGAATGTTCGTACAAATTTAGATATTGCGGCTTCACCTACTACAACTGTACAATTGAACTTATTGGGCAACTTCTCTGAACATAATCGTCCGGGAACAGGGGTTAGTGATATTTTTACAGCCTTATATCAGGTTCCTGCCGCTGCGTTTCCCATTAAGACGGAAAGAGGTATTTGGGGAGGTACTACGACTTATGGCAATAATCCGGTTGCTAATATTTCGGGTAAAGGATATGCGCGTTCTCAGACCCGTGCCTTGTTTGCCGATATACATTTGAAACAGGATCTGGCAGCTCTATTACCGGGTTTAACCGGTGGTATTAAAGTTGCTTTGGACAACACTGCTGCCTATTGGGATAGCAATACGAAGAATTTTGGTTACGAGTCGGCGGTTTTGAATTTGGAGACAGGGGAAAAAGAATTTAATACTCATGCCAATGAAGGTACACTCTCTTATTCTAAAAGTGTAGGTTCTGTTACCACTCACTTCAACTTTGAGGCTTATGCTAACCTGTCCAGACAGTGGGGTAAGCATGATTTGAATACTACCTTCATGTACTCCATGGATAAGATAAAGTCAAAGGGACGTAATACAGGGCGGGCTTTCATGGATGTAATAGGTCAGGCACATTACGCATATAATAATCGCTATTTAGTGGATTTGTCATTGTCCGGTTCTGCGTCCAGTATATTAGACCCCGATGATCGTTGGGGAATATTCCCGGCTATTGGTGCCGGCTGGATTCTTTCAGAAGAAAGTTTCCTGAAGAATGACTGGCTGAACTTCTTGAAATTGAGAGCTTCGTATGGTGTTTCCGGACGTGCTGATTACGCTGTGAACTTATTTCAAGATATCTATGGTAGCGGAGGCTCATACTTCTTTAAGAATGCTCCTACTTCTATGAGTGGCATGAAGTTGACTCAATTAGGAGTTGAGGGACTTACATATGAAAAATCTCATAAGCTGAATGTCGGGGTTGATTTCAAGGCATGGAATAAATTGTCATTGGCTGTTGATGCTTTCTATGATCATCGTACAGACATTCTTGTTGCTGGCGGAAATGCAGTCTCTGGTATATTGGGTATGTCGGTACCGAATGTCAATGACGGAGTTGTTGACAATAAGGGTATTGAAATAGCTCTGAACTGGGACGATAAGATTTCAAATTTCACATACCACTTGGGTGGGCAGTTCTCATTTGTGCGCAATAAAATTATAAATCAAAATGAAGAGTATCGCCCCCATGATTATCAGAAGCGTACAGGAGGTTCTTTAAATCAGATTTTTGGTTATGAAGTGATGGGTATTTATCAGTCTCAGGAAGAAATCGATAATCGTGAGGTTAAGCAATATCTGGGCGATGTGCGTCCTGGAGATCTGATGTTTAAGGATCAAAACGGAGATAACCGGATAGATGCTTATGACCAAGTAGCATTGGGATATAACTCTACATGTCCCGAAATATATTATTCTTTTGATCTAGGAGCGGAATATAAAGGTTGGGGTGTCTATGCCTTGTTCCAGGGAACAGGTAATTACAGCAAGTTATTGGATACAAGAAGTATTTATCGGCCTATAGTAGGTAATAATACGATTTCTACTTATTATTACGAAAATCGTTGGAGTGAAACGAATCCAAACGGTACCCTCCCGCGCCTGACTTATTCAGGATCAGATAATAACTACAACAATAATTCATTGTGGGTGGCTGATGCGTCCTTTTTGAAGTTGAGGACATTGGAAATGTATTACAGGTTTCCGGAAAAACTATTGAAGAAAACCGGTTTTCTGGGTGGAGCTAAAATCTTTGCCCGTGCGCATGATTTGTTCTGTATTGATGGGATTGACATTCGTGATCCAGAGGCTATTGGTGCATCACATCCTACTATGACTCAATATGCATTTGGATTTAATTTATCTTTCTAAAAAAGTGGAATAATATGAAGCCAATAAATAAGTATTTAATAATATTTCTATCACTGTTCTTATTTGCAGCCTGTGATTTTATGGATTGTAACGAATCGGATTATTATTCGAAAGAACAGATTCAAGGGAGTTATGCACGCGTCAAGCAGTTTGTAACGAATGTTTATAGTTATTTGCCTCAAGACTTTTGCAGTATTGACGGTGCAATGCAAGATGCAGCTACAGATGATGCCATACATGTTTACAAAACATCAAACGTGCAGAGATTTGTTAATGGAACTTGGTCTGCCAATACTACGATTGATGACAAATTCTCTAACTACTATTCAGGGATTCACGACGCTAATTTCTATTTGGAAAATATGGTAGGACTGACTTTTGAAGACTGGAAGTATGGAGACGAGTATGAAGATTGGATGAAAGAATATCCGAATTATGAGTATGAGATTCGTTTCTTGCGGGCATTTTTCTATTTTGAGTTGGTGAAGCGCTATAAGAATATTCCTTTAATAACAAAAGTTGTTACTAAAGAGGAGGCGAATAATGCTGAGCCTGTGGCAGCCGGTGTGATCTTAGATTTTATTATTTCCGAATGTACCGAAATGGCGCAACTGCTTCCGGTGAGTTATACAAACTTTGGAAAAGAGCAGGAGACCGGACGTGTGACGAAGGGAGTCGCTCTGGCGTTGAAAGCTCGTGCTGCATTATATGCTGCAAGCCCTTTGTTCAATCCGGATAACGATAAAAGTAAATGGATTGCCGCCGCAGAAGCTGCCTATGAGATTATTGGTAACCAATCTGCTTTGGGATATACTTTGGATAAGAATTTTGCAAATCTGTTCGGAACACAGAATAATAGAAGTCAAGAGGTTATTTGGGCACGTCCTAACGGAGAGAATAATGGTTTTGAGGCTTCTAACTTTCCTATGGGGGTGACAGGCGGGAAAACGTCTACTTGCCCGACGGAAAATCTGGCAAGCGCATTTGAAATGAATAACGGTGAGCCTTTTGATTGGACTAATGAAGCTATGCGTGAGAATCCTTATGCTCAGAGAGATCCTCGTTTTTATCTGACCATCGTTCATAACAGTATGAAGTGGCCGGCAGATAAGGAAGTGGAAATATGGGAAGGAGGAAGCAACGGGTTGCCATTGACTAATGCTACGACGACAGGGTACTACTTGCGTAAGTATGTCAACAGTAGTATAAGTTTTGAGGCAGGTGCACCAACTACAAAAGCTCATCACAACTGGATATTATTCAGATATGCAGAAGTGTTGCTAAACTATGCTGAAGCTATGGTCAATGCTTATGATGACATTGCATTTACGAATGAAAAATGTGGCATGTCCGCATTACAAGCTGTAAATCAAGTTCGCGGCAGAGATGGGGTAAAGATGCCCGCATTGTCCGAAACTTTATCCCCTGCAGTTTTCCTGAAACGTCTGAAGAATGAACGTAGAGTTGAACTTGCCTTTGAGGGACATCGCTTTTGGGATCTTCGTCGCTGGAAAGAGCTGGACGCCTTAAAAGATATTTATGGAGTGAAGATAACGAAGGAAGAATCAGGTATAAATTATACAAGGCAATTGTTGGATACACGTTTGGTCGATGATAAGTTATACTTTTATCCGATTGCCAATACGGAACTTTTCAAGAATGACAAATTGAAGCAGAATCCGGGTTGGGATTAGCAAATGTGGTAAATATAAACAAAGGAAGGCCGTTGTTACATTAAAAAGTCAGAACGGCCTTTCTACTAATTATCCACTATGGACTATAGACATAATAATAAATATTTAGGTAAAAAGGATTAAGGATGAAAATAAATAAACTTTGGATATTGTGTTTGCTTATTCTTTGTTCGTGCAGCACAAAAAATGAGGAAGATATTGTGTCTCGTGGTTTTGAGAGAGCTGAACTGCAACTTTCTGCTCAGTTGAAAGTGGTACCGGAACCTAATGAGTATCCGCGTACCATAAAAGGCGGGAAATTGAAAACTACGAAAAAGAATGATTGGACCGAAGGGTTCTATCCGGGATGTCTGTGGTATGTATATGAACATAATCACAATGAAAACTGGAAAGAGTCTGCAATAAAATGGACTGAAGCTCTCGAACCATTGAAAAAACTGACAAACCATCATGATATCGGTTTTCTGATGTACTGTAGCTTTGGTAATGCATATCGTTTGACCGGTAACGAAACCTATAAAGATATTCTGGTAGAATCAGCCCGTTCACTATGTACACGCTTTAATCAAAAAACGGGTTGTATAGAGTCATGGAATTACCGAAAAGCGTGGAACGGAATAGATGAATGGTTTTATCCTGTAATCATTGATAATATGATGAATCTGGAACTTCTGTATTTTGCTACGAAAGTAACAGGAGATTCTGTTTATGCAAATATCGCTAATGCACATGCGGAAACTACTGCGAAGAATCAGTTCCGTGCAGATTACAGTAATTATCACGTAGTGAATTATGACGAAGAGACGGGAAAAGTACTTCATAAAGCTACTTGTCAGGGATTTTCGGATAACTCTGCTTGGGCACGTGGACAGGCATGGGCTATTTACGGCTATACGATGGCTTATCGTGAAACAAAAAGAAAGGATTTCTTGGATATGGCGATCCATACAGCCGACTTCTGGCTGAATCATCCAAATCTGCCGGAAGACGGAGTACCATATTGGGATTTCAATGCGGGGCAGGAGGGATTTGTTCCGGATTGGAATTATGACTCTCAGATGTTTAAAGAAGTGCCACGTGATGCTTCAGCAGCGGCAATTGCAGCTTCTGCTTTTCTGGAATTGACGGATTATGTGGATGATGGAGAAAAGTATGAACAGGCAGCTGAACATATATTGAAGAGTTTGTCTTCTCCGCTCTATTTGGCAGAGTCGGGAACGAACTGTAATTTTATCTTAATGCATAGCGTAGGGAGCATTCCTCATGGAAGTGAGATAGATGTTCCTTTAGTATATGCTGATTATTATTATCTGGAGGCATTATTAAGATATAGTAAGAAACAAAAATAGTCTAGCTGGCGATAGATAGCTGGAGAAGATAAAGGCTTTTCAGAGGATTTTAGAGTTGGAAAAGAGTAAATAACCCGAAATAATAGACTGATGTGTACTATTGTGTTTTTTTTATTGGTGATTTTCGCTTCAGGCTTGCAGGCTGGTGAATCGCATTTTTCTACGGCAGGTTTTTATGAGCTTGCCGGTAGTGGGCGTGAAGTATATAATATGAACGTAGGATGGAGATTTCATAAAGGAAGTTGTCCGGATGCATGGCAAAGAGATTTTGATGACTCTTTATGGGATATTGTGAGTATACCACATGGAATCGAACTACTTCCTGAAGAGGCAAGTGGTAATATTAATTATCAAGGAGAGGCATGGTATCGGAAAACCTTTTCTGTGCCTGAGAATCTAAAAAATAAAATAGTTTATCTGCACTTTGAAGGTATAATGGGTAAGTCACGGATCTGGCTTAACGGAAAGTTACTTAGAGAACATTATAATGGTTATTTGCCGGTCATCGTAGATGTAACGGAAGGATTGAATTTTGAGACGGCTAATACATTGGCTATTTGTGCGGATAATAGTGATGATCCCTCATTTCTGCCTGGCAAACCCCAGCAAGCTTTGGACTTTACTTATTTTGGAGGAATTTATAGGGATTGCTTCTTGATAGCTCATAATCCAGTACATATTACGGATGCTAATTATGAAGATGAAATTGCAGGGGGCGGTGTTTTTATCCATTACCCTTTTGTTTCGGAAGATAAAGCTGAAATAGGTGTGAAAATTCATTTGCGTAATGAGTCGTCAGGTTTGTTTAAAGGAGAGCTTATGCTGACGTTACGGGATATCTCAGGCAAAGAGATTAGCAGAGGAGTAAAAAAACTCTCGCTACGAAAGGGCAGGGCAAATTATTATGATGTGAATCTGTATGTGGAGTGTCCGGAGCTTTGGACACCTGATTCTCCTATTTTGCATCAGTTAGAGATTAAACTGGTAGATGGGAATGGTATCCTCATTGATGGAATGTTACAGAAAGTAGGAATTCGTAAAATAGAATACAGAGGGAGAGATGGTCTGTACTTGAATAATAAACCTTATCGGGATAAGCTGATAGGAGTTAATCGTCATCAGGATTTTGCTATTATCGGTAACGCACTGCCCAATTCTTTACATTGGCGCGATGCGAAAAAACTGCGTGATGCGGGAATTCGTGTTGTACGCTGTATTCATTACCCTCATGATCCAGCTTTTCTGGATGCCTGTGACGAATTCGGTATTTTAACGATATTGGCTGTTGCCGGATGGCAATTCTGGAATGATGAACCGGTTTTTTCAGAAAGAGCCTACTCTGATATTCGTGGTCTGGTTCGTCGTGATCGTAATCATCCTTCTACTTTTATGTGGGAACCGGTTTTGAATGAAACACATTTTCCTAAGGAATATGCTCATAATGCGAAGAAAACTGTCGATGAAGAATACCCGTATGAACAAGCTCTTTCTGCCTGTGATCCGGGATCACCGGGAAGTGATTATTTTCCTGTGATTTACACTCATCCTACATCTGTGTCCGCTGGTAAGAAATCGGTTTATAATGCCGGTACATTGAAAGAAGAAATCATGTACTTTACTCGGGAGTTCGGGGATAATGTAGATGATTGGAATTCCCATAATTCAAACAGTAGGGTACATCGTTCGTGGGGAGAAAGTCCTATGTTACAACAAGCTGTACATTATGCTTCTCCTGCTTATCCTTATACATGCCTGGAGACACTCTACGCTTCGCAACTTGCACATGTAGGTGGAACTTTGTGGCATGCCTTTGATCATCAACGCGGATATCATCCTCAACCGTTCTATGGTGGAATAATGGATGCTTTTCGCCAGCCCAAAATGTCTTATTATATGTTTATGGCACAGAGGCCTTTTGACAAATTGGACAAACTTCCGGCAGAGAGTGGTCCTATGGTCTATGTAGCGAACGAGATGACACCTTTCTCATCCGAAGACGTTACAGTTTATTCTAATTGTGAAGAAGTGCGTTTGACTGTTTTTGAGAATGGTAAAAAATACGTTTACCAACGTTCTACCGATAAGTGCAAAATGCCTTCTCCTATTATTACTTTCAAAGATGCTTTTCATTTTATGGAATTGAAGGCTTTGGCCCGTTCCGGAAAACGAAAAGAAGCATATATATTGGCAGAAGGGCTGGTAAACGGTAAGATTGTGGTAACCAATAAAAAGTATCCTTCATGGCGGCCAGTGAGTCTGCGCCTTCGTGTAGATGATGACGGTTTGCCTTTGCATGCTGATGGTTCAGATGTTGTTACGTTAATAGCGGAGATTGTAGATGAGGAAGGTACGGTAAAGAGACTGAATAATACTTCTGTACGTTTTACGGTTACGGGTGAGGCTACATTGTTAGGGGATTGCGATATTGCATGCAATCCTGTACCGGCCCATTGGGGAAGTGCCCCTGTCTTGATTCGTGCGACAACAAATGCAGGAAAGATAAATATTCGGGCAGAAGTCTTGGGAGAAGGAGTACATGCTATTGTTCCTTGTGAGTTTGAATATAAGTCTGTGAAGCCTGTGATGCGCTTTATTTATAATCCGGTTGAGGTTCGGAACAGTGCCGAAAAAAAAGTTGAAACTCACGGGACAGACGATCTGGAACTCAGTTCAATGAAAGAGGAAATTTTACGATTGAAAAGAAGGATTTCTAAATATGAATTGCGTGAAGTAGAATTACAACAGGAAAGTTTTGGAGAAAAAAAATAATATCTATATTTGGGACACGTTTGAAACATATCTGAAATGTGTTCACCTTGTATGCGATGAAATTTAATAATCTGATAGTATGAAAAAAAATATAATAAGTTTAGTTGCAGTATGTCTGTTAGGTGCTTTGTTTACAGTAATGGCAGGTGAAGTGAAAACGATTAAAATTCCGTATTGGCAGGACATACAGACAGTTTCGGTGAACAGGGAAGAACCGCGCACAGCTTTTATGACGTATGATAGCCGTCAGTCTGCACTTAGCGGGGAATATGAGAATAGTAAATACTATAAATTGCTGAATGGAACATGGAAGTTCTATTACTCGGACTCGCATCGTAGTTTGCCGGGAGATGCTGTTCAGGCTGTAGCTGATATGAATGGTTGGAGTGATATCCAGGTTCCGGGAAATTGGGAAGCGCAAGGATACGGTACACCTATTTATACGAATCACGGATATGAATTCAAAGCGCTTAATCCGCAACCGCCACAATTGCCGGAAGATATACCCGTAGGTATTTATCGTCGGGAAATAACTGTGCCGGAAGACTGGATGTCACGAGATATCTATTTGCATATTGCGGGCGCTAAATCCGGGGTTTATGTGTATCTGAATGGAAATGAAGTTGGCTATAATGAAGATTCTAAAAATCCTGCGGAGTTTTTGATAAATAAATATCTCCGGAATGGTAAGAATACATTGGTCTTGAAGATTTTTCGCTGGAGTACGGGTTCCTATCTGGAGTGTCAGGATTTTTGGCGTCTGAGTGGAATTGAGCGCGATGTGTTTCTCTATTCTCAGCCAAAAGTAGCTGTAAAAGACTTCAGGGTGATCTCTACATTGGATGACAGTTATACGGATGGTATTTTCAAGTTGGCTGTTGATGTTCGTAATCATGCTCTTGCCGGTAAAAAGATGCAAGTGTTTTATGAATTGATAGATAAAGTTTCCGGTAAGGTTGCAGTTAATGGTGTAAGTGATTGTGAGGTAAAGAGCTCAGAAACTCAAACGGTTACTTTTAATGCAAGTTTGCCTGGAGTAAAAACCTGGACTTCAGAAGCTCCTAATCTCTATAAGTTGTTGATTACGTTGAAAGAAGGAAATGAAGTGACGGAGATTATTCCTTTCAATGTTGGTTTTCGGCGTATTGAAATCAAAGCGATTGATCAAATTGCTAAAAATGGGAAACCGTATGTCGTATTACTTATTAATGGTCAGCCTTTGAAGTTGAAAGGTGTCAATATTCATGAGCATAATGAAGAAACGGGGCATTATGTAACGGAAGAATTGATGCGCAAGGACTTTGAATTGATGAAACGTAATAATTTGAACACGGTTCGTCTTTGCCATTATCCGCAAGACCGTCGGTTTTATGAATTGTGCGATGAGTTTGGGCTCTATGTATACGATGAAGCCAATGTTGAATCACATGGAATGTATTACGATTTGCGCAAAGGTGGATCATTGGGCAATAATCCGGAATGGTTGAAGCCACATCTGTATCGTACTGCAAATATGTACGAACGGAACAAGAATTATCCTTCTGTTACATTCTGGTCTTTGGGAAATGAGGCTGGTAATGGTTACAATTTCTATCAGACATATTTATGGATAAAAGGACAGGATAAGGAACTCATGGACAGGCCGGTGAATTATGAACGTGCACAGTGGGAATGGAATACGGATATGTATGTACCCCAATATCCCAGCGCAGAATGGCTGAGGTATATTGGTGAAACTGGGTCTGACCGGCCGGTGGTTCCGTCGGAGTATTCTCATGCAATGGGAAATTCAAATGGTAATCTATGGGATCAATGGAAAGAGATTTATAAATATCCTAATCTTCAAGGGGGATATATATGGGACTGGGTAGATCAGGGATTATTAAGAACAGATGAGAATGGACGTAAGTATTGGACGTATGGGGGCGATTATGGTGTAAATATGCCGAGTGATGGTAATTTCTGCTGTAATGGACTTGTCGGTCCTGACCGCAAACCGCATCCTGCCATGGCGGAAGTGAAATATGTGCATCAGAATGTGATGTTTAGTGTTGTTGATGCAACTTCCGGTAAGTATCGAGTGTTCAACCGATTTTATTTTACTAATTTGAGAAAGTATACCATCCAATATGAATTACGTGCTAATGGTATGATGCTGAAAAAAGGGAAGTTATTATTGGATGTCGCTCCTCAAGCAGAAAAGGAATTTACTATTCCGGTGAAGAATGTGCAGGGAAAAGCTGGAATAGAGTATTTTGTGCATTTCAGTGTAGTCACTACTCAGCCGGAACCTCTGATACCGGTTGGACACGAAATAGCATATGAACAATTCAGACTTCCGGTAACAGTTGATAAAGCGGCATATAAAGCTGCGGGACCTACTTTGAGCTTTAAAGAAGAAGGTAATAATCTGATTGTTTCTTCATCTAAGGTTTATTTTGAGTTTAATCGTGATTCAGGTCTGGTTACTTCATATAAAGTGGATGGAACTGAGTATTTTGACCGGGGATTTGGAGTACAACCCAACTTCTGGCGGGCACCTAATGATAATGATTATGGGAATACAAATCCGAAACGTTTGTTGATTTGGAAAACTTCAAGTCATAATTTTAATATTAGTAATGCTTCCATAAGTATGGAAGGGCAAAATGCAGTTCTGAGTGTAGTATATAATTTACCGGCTGGCAACCAATACTTGATGGATTATAGAATATATCCGGATGGAATAATAAATGTGAACGTGAAATTTACTGCAACTGATCAGGAAGCTATACGGACTGAAGTTCAGGAAGATACTCATCTTGCCACTTATACTCCCGGTAAAAAGAAAGAGAATAAAGATCAGCTCGAAGTACCTCGTATTGGTGTGCGTTTCCGTATACCGCAAAGTCTGAATGTAGTAGAATACTTTGGGCGTGGTCCCGAAGAAAATTACATTGACCGTAATGCAGGAAGTATGGTAGGACGTTACAAGACTACTGCTGATTTCATGTATGTAGATTATGTTCGTCCACAAGAAAACGGTCATCGTACGGATACACGCTGGGTAGCTTTGACTGATAAAAATGGTCGGGGCCTGCTAGTTCAGGCTAAACAGACTATAGGCTTTAATGCTTTGAGAAATACGGTGGAGGATTTTGATTCGGAAGAATCATCGCGTCCATATCAATGGAGGAATCGTTCTCCAGAGGAAATTAATCAGCATAATGTGGATGAAGCTAGAAATCTGATACGGAAAATGACTCATATTAATGATATTGTTCCTCGAAATTTTGTGGAGGTTTGTGTGGATATGAGACAGCAAGGAGTGGCTGGTTATGACAGTTGGGGAGCAAAAGTGCAGCCTGGCTATACGATACCTGCTAACCAAAATTATGAATGGGGATTTACATTTGTACCAGTGAGGGCAAAGGGCGATGTAGACAAGTCACTACGTTATAATTATTAATTTTGTAATATTATGAATAACATATTCCTCTTATTAAGGGAATACAATAATAATTTATGTATGAAGAAATTTAAATTTTTATTGCTGAGCGCGTGTATTGCGCTAGTTGCGTGCACAACTAAAACATCGTCTGAACAACAAGTTTCAGACAAAGGGACAAAATGGAGTTGGGACAAGGGAACGATTGTTGTAGAAACTCCCGAGCGTCCGGCTGAACAAACAAGTGTAATAGGGCTGACGATACCTAAAATGGAAGTGGTTCGTGTGGGATTTGTAGGTTTGGGAATGCGTGGTCCCGGAGCTGTAGAACGTTTTACGTATATTCCGGGTGTAGAAATCGTTGCTTTATGTGACTATGAAAAGGAACGGGCAGAGAAATGTCAGAAGTATTTACAGAGAGCTTCTATGCCTAAAGCAGCTATATATTCAGGTGAAAAAGGATACGAAGAATTGTGTAAACGGGATGATATAGATCTGGTGTATATCGCAACAGATTGGCTGCATCATTTCCCTGTCGCTATGTGTGCGATGGAGAATAATAAAAATGTCGCCATCGAAGTTCCTTCTGCTATGGACTTGAAAGAGTGTTGGGCATTGGTAAATATGAGCGAGAAGACTCGCAAACATTGTATGATCCTTGAGAACTGCTGTTATGACTGGTTTGAAATGAATACTCTGAATATGGCGCAACAGGGTGTGTTTGGGGAGGTCGTTCGTGCCCAGGGAGCTTATATTCATAATCTGGAACCTTTCTGGGATCATTACTGGAAGAATGGTGAAAATGACAAACTGGGTTGGCGTCTGGAATATAATATGAAGCATCGGGGAGATGTATATGCCACTCATGGTCTTGGTCCTGTAGCGCAAGCGCTGGATATACATCGTGGTGACCGTATGAAGACACTCGTTGCTATGGACACCAAATCGGTAGTAGGTAAGTCGTTGGTAGAAGAAAGAACGGGACAGCCTTGTGAGAATTTCCGTAACGGTGACCATACAACTACGTTGATTCGTACGGAAAATGGAAAGGTGATTGAGATACAACATGATGTGATGACTCCGCAACCCTATAACCGTCTATATCAGTTGACCGGTACCAAGGGGTTCGCAAATAAATATCCGATAGAAGGTTATGCGTTGGATGCAAAACAACTGAATGCGTCGGGAGTTGCACCTGAGGTAGATAACTTGAATTCCCATAGTTTTATGCCTAAAAAAGATATGGAAGCTCTAGTGCAGAAATACCAGCATCCCATCCTGAAGAAATATGGTGAAATGGCAAAAGAAGTTGGTGGTCATGGTGGCATGGACTTTATTATGGATAGCCGTTTGGTGTATTGCCTGCAAAATGGACTTCCCTTAGATATGGATGTCTATGATTTGGCAGAATGGTGTTGTCTGGCCGAGTTAGGCGAATTGTCTATGGACAACAATTGTGCAGCCGTTGCTTTCCCGGACTTTACCCGTGGCGAATGGAATAAAGTGAAGGGGTATAAGCATGCTTATGCTTCCCCTGAAGATGAAAGTGTTGCCATGGAGAAAGCCAAAAAAATCACGGCAAAGCTGAAAGAAAAAGGTGCCGTAGAATGGGCGGGTGAAGCTGTGGAAAATAAAAAGTAGATGTAAGTAGAGATTAGGTAAAAGTAGACGAAAAAGGAACTTCAACGTTTGGAGTTCCTTTTTTGATTTATTGATTGTGAAAAGTGCTTATAAATGTATTAGGTAGTTTAAAAGAAGTTATAAAACGAAGCTCGGAAACTTTTGAGGATGAAAAAGTTTTTAATTTTGCACACTATGTGTAAGTATAGATACCATATATGGAACAAAAATATATATTAAGCGCAATAGATGCTGCTCTGCAAGCCGGTGCAGACATTCTTTCCATCTATAATGACCCGGCATCGGACTTTGAAATAGAAAAAAAAGCGGATAACTCCCCTTTAACCATTGCGGATCGCAAGGCACATGAAACGATTACCGGTTTTCTGTGCGATACTCCTTTTCCCATTCTGAGTGAAGAAGGGAAACATTTACCCTATGCAGAACGCTGTGGATGGGATGCTTTGTGGATTGTAGACCCTCTGGACGGTACCAAGGAGTTTATTAAACGAAATGGAGAGTTTACTGTAAATATCGCATGGGTTAATCATTCAGTACCCGTAATGGGAGTTATTTATCTTCCTGTGAAACAGGAACTTTATTTTGCAGAAGAAAGCATTGGGGCATACAAACTCTCCAATGTAACTTCTCGCGGAAATGCTTCACTGGATGAACTGATTGCATCCGCTACCCGTCTGCCTTCTGTTACCGAAAGAGGAAAATTTGTAATCGTGGCTTCCCGTTCGCATCTAACTCCGGAGACGGAGGCTTATATCGAAGAAATGAAGCGTCAACACTCGGAAGTAGAACTTATATCTAGTGGTAGTTCCATTAAAATCTGCCTTGTAGCCGAAGGAAAGGCGGATGTATATCCTCGTTTTGCACCTACCATGGAATGGGATACGGCAGCAGGACATGCTATAGCACGTGCTGCCGGATTGGAAGTTTATCAGGCTGGAAAAGAAGAGCCGCTTTGTTACAATAAAGAGAATTTACTGAATCCGTGGTTTGTGGTGGAACCTAAGCAAATGAAATAGTAACAAGATACAGTATAATGTATGACATTTGAGATAATATTTGTGCTATTGGCACTTTTGGGCATGGTGGTGGCATTGGCATTGGATAAAATGCGTCCCGGCATGGTGCTATTTTCCGTTGTGGTTTTGTTCTTATGTGCTGGCATCCTGACACCCAAAGAGATGCTGGAAGGTTTTAGTAATAAAGGAATGATTACCGTAGCTATGCTATTTTTGGTCAGTGAGGGTATTCGTCAGTCCGGAGCATTGGGACAGGTTATCAAAAAGTTGCTTCCTCAGGGCAAGACGACTGTGTTTAAAGCCCAATTTCGTATGCTTCCCACTATCTCTTTTATTTCTGCTTTTCTTAATAATACCCCTGTTGTTGTAATATTTGCTCCGATAATCAAGCGTTGGGCAGAGTCGGTAAAATTGCCTGCTACCAAGTTTTTGATACCTCTTTCTTATGTGACTATTTTGGGAGGTATATGTACTCTTATCGGAACTTCTACTAACCTGGTAGTACACGGCATGATATTAGAGGCAGGTTATGAAGGATTTACTATGTTTGAGTTAGGCAAAGTGGGTATTTTCATAGCTATAGCAGGAATTATTTATTTATTTCTATTTTCTTCTAAACTCTTGCCGGATGTGCGTACGGATGCTGTGAAGCAAGATGACGAACCGGAAGAAGATGTTGGTTTGCATCGGGTTGAGGCTGTACTTGGTCCTCGTTTTCCTGGTATTAACAAGAAGTTGGGAGAGTTTAATTTTCAGCGTCACTATGGAGCAGCTGTTAAGGAAATAAAGCGGAGCGGACAAAGTATTACTACGAATCTGGATAATGAGGTTTTGCGTGAGGGTGATACATTAGTGGTGATGGCGGATGATTCTTTTGTTCAAACTTGGGGAGAGTCTTCCGTGTTCGTTTTGTTGGCCAATGGCAAAGATAACGAACCGGTTCCCGGAAAGGGGAAACGTTGGTTTGCCCTTTTATTACTGATATTGATGATTACCGGGGCTACGGTAGGCGAGCTGCCGGTTGTGAAAGAGGCATTCCCGAATATCAAGTTGGATATGTTTTTCTTTGTTTCTGTGACTACTATCATTATGGCATGGACTAAAATTTTTCCGGCCCGTAAGTACACTAAATACATTTCATGGGATATTCTGATAACAATTGCGTGTGCTTTTGCTATCAGTAAAGCAATGGTTAATTCCGGTGTGGCAGATGTCGTGGCAAGTTATATCATTGGTATGACTGAACATTACGGTCCTCAGGTGTTACTGGCAGCTGTATTTATCATTACGAACTTGTTTACCGAATTGATAACCAATAATGCCGCTGCTGCATTAGCTTTCCCATTGGCGCTCTCCATTTCTTCGCAGATGGGTGTCAGCCCTATGCCTTTCTTTGTAGTGATCTGTATGGCTGCCTCTGCCAGTTTCTCTACACCTATCGGTTATCAGACAAATTTGATTGTGCAAGGTATTGGAAACTATAAGTTCACTGATTTTGTCCGTATCGGATTGCCGCTGAATATTATAGCTTTCTTGATATCCATATTCCTTATTCCATTAATTTGGCCCTTTTAATAATTAGATTATGACAGACAATAATATATATCCGATTTTTGATAGGATGTTGTCAAGAGAGGATAAAGAAGAACTTCTCGGTCAGCATAGTGTGATGATATGGTTTACCGGATTGAGCGGTTCCGGTAAAAGTACGATAGCTATTGCTTTGGAGCGCGAATTGCATAAGCGAGGTTTACTTTGCCGCATTCTGGACGGGGATAATATCCGTAGTGGTATCAATAATAATTTGGGCTTTACTGAAGCTGATCGTGTAGAAAATATCCGCCGTATTGCAGAAGTTTCCAAACTTTTTATTGATTCAGGCATTATAACTATTGCTGCTTTTATCAGTCCTAACAATGATATCCGAGAAATGGCGGCTAATATCATCGGGCAGGAGGACTTCTATGAAGTGTATGTAAGTACCCCTTTGACTGAGTGTGAGCGTAGGGATGTAAAGGGGCTGTACGCAAAGGCACGCCGGGGAGAGATTAAAAATTTTACGGGGATTTCCGCTCCGTTTGAAGCACCCCTTCATCCGGCATTGACGTTAGATACCTCAAAACTCAGCCTGGAAGAATCAGTCAACCAACTGCTCGACCTCATTTTACCGAAAATACAGATTAAAAAGTGATTATATAAAAAATGGAAGAATATAAATTGAGCCATCTGAAAGAACTCGAAGCAGAGTCTATTCATATCATCCGTGAAGTGGCAGCGGAATTTGAAAATCCGGTGATGCTTTATAGTATTGGGAAAGACTCTTCGGTAATGGTTCGCCTTGCCGAAAAAGCCTTTTATCCGGGTAAAGTACCCTTCCCGTTGATGCATATCGATTCGAAGTGGAAATTTAAGGAAATGATTCAATTCCGCGATGAGTATGCCAAAAAACATGGCTGGAATCTGATAGTAGAAAGTAATATGGAGGCTTTTCATGCAGGTGTAGGACCGTTTACTCATGGAAGTAAAGTACACACAGACTTGATGAAAACTAAGGCTCTTCTGAGTGCTTTGGATAAATATAAATTTGACGCAGCTTTTGGGGGTGCTCGTCGTGACGAAGAGAAATCACGTGCGAAAGAACGTATTTTTTCTTTTCGTGATAAGTTCCACCAATGGGACCCGAAGAACCAGCGTCCGGAATTGTGGGATATCTACAATGCCCGTGTGCATAAGGGAGAAAGCATTCGTGTGTTCCCGTTGAGTAACTGGACGGAGCTGGATATCTGGCAATACATTCGTTTGGAAAATATTCCTATTGTTCCGTTGTATTATGCCAAGGAGCGTCCGTGCGTAGAAATTGATGGTAATTTGATTATGGCAGATGATGACCGCCTGCCTGAAAAATATCGTGATCAGATAAAGATGAAAATGGTACGTTTCCGTACGTTGGGTTGTTGGCCGTTGACCGGTGCGGTAGAGAGCAATGCGGATACGATTGAGACAATTGTAGAGGAGATGATGACTACCACCAAGAGTGAGCGTACCACCCGTGTAATCGACTTTGATCAGGATGCTAGTATGGAGCAGAAAAAGCGTGAGGGATACTTTTAAGAATTAAGAATTAAAAATTAAAACCTGAGGATTGAAATCTTAAACCTGACCTTTAGAACTTTAATGCTTAGGTTTAAGAAGATAAAGGTGACAATTAAAAAGTAAAAAGTGATGGAGAATAACTCTAAACTAAATATCAAGGAGTTTCTGGATAAAGACGAACAGAAAGACTTACTCCGCTTTCTGACTGCCGGTTCGGTGGATGATGGAAAATCTACGTTGATCGGGCGTTTGTTGTTTGATAGCAAGAAATTGTATGAAGACCAGTTAGATGCATTGGAACGTGATAGTAAGCGTATGGGAAATGCCGGTGATCACATTGATTACGCATTGCTGTTGGATGGTCTGAAAGCAGAACGTGAACAAGGTATTACGATTGATGTGGCATATCGATATTTCTCTACTAATAATCGTAAATTCATCATTGCTGATACTCCGGGGCACGAGCAATATACGCGTAATATGATTACCGGCGGTTCAACGGCTAATCTGGCTATCATTCTTGTAGATGCCCGTACCGGTGTCATTACACAGACGCGTCGTCATTCTTTTCTGGTGTCTTTGCTGGGCATTAAGCACGTGGTGCTTGCTGTTAATAAAATGGACTTGGTAGGCTTCTCTGAGGAGCGCTTTAATGAAATCGTTAAAGAGTATAAACAGTTTATTGCACCATTGGGTATTCCTGATGTGACTTGTATTCCGCTTTCCGCTTTGGATGGCGATAATGTAGTGGAGAGGTCTGAACGCACTCCATGGTACAATGGCATTTCTTTGCTCGATTTCTTGGAGACTGTCCATATTGATAACGATCATAACCTGTTGGACTTCCGTTTCCCGGTACAGTATGTATTGCGCCCTAATCTTGATTTCCGTGGTTTTTGCGGTAAAGTTGCATCAGGGGTAGTACGTAAAGGGGATGAAGTGATAGCGTTACCTTCAGGCAAAAAATCACGTGTCAAGAGCATTGTTACGTATGACGGCGAACTGGATTATGCTTTTCCGCCTCAGTCTGTAACTTTAACGCTGGAAGATGAGATTGACGTATCGAGAGGAGAGATGTTGGTACATCCTGATAATTTACCGGTTGTAGATCGCAATTTTGAGGCCATGCTGGTGTGGATGGATGAAGAGCCGATGGATCTCAATAAATCCTTCTTCATCAAGCAGACTACTAATTTGAGTCGTTCACGTATCAGTAACATTAGATATAAAGTAGATGTTAATACGATGGATCAGTTGTCCGTTGATAATGGACGATTGACGCCTGATGATCTGCCTATGCAGTTAAATCAGATAGCCCGTGTTGTTCTTACTACTGCCAAGGAATTATTCTTTGATCCTTATCAAAAAAATAAGGCAACAGGTGCATTCATTCTGATTGATCCGATTACCAATAATACCAGTGCTGTCGGTATGATTATCGATAGGGTAGAGGATAAGGATATGCATCTTTCTGAAGATCTTCCGGTTTTGAACTTACCGAAGTTAGAAATTGCTCCCGAACACTATGAAGCTATAGAAAAAGCGGTGAAAGATTTGAAGCGCCAAGGTATTGAAGTGAAAATAATCAAATAATGTACCATAATTATGGGTTTACTGGAATTTAACAAACTCCCTATAAATACTTTGGTGGGAGCCGATTGGAAAACATTTAATGCTATTACGAAAGGGCGGGAAATTGATGCGGCATACAAAGGTAAATACCGTTTGACTAAGGCGGTATGTCGTCTACTTTCTACACTGGCTCCTTTGCAGAACGGACGTTATGAGAAACGGTTGGCATCCCAACCGTTAGAGCATGATCCGGTATTCATTCTTGGCCATTGGCGCAGCGGGACGACCTTTGTGCATAATGTTTTCTCATGTGACAAGCATTTTGGCTATAATACTACTTACCAAACTGTATTTCCGCATCTGATGATGTGGGGACAGCCTTTCTTCAAGAAGAACATGAGCTGGCTGATGCCTGATAAGCGTCCTACAGATAACATGGAACTTGCTGTAGATCTGCCACAGGAAGAAGAGTTTGCACTTGCCAATATGATGCCTTATACCTATTATAACTTTTGGTTCCTCCCAAAGTATCAGCAGGAATATGCAGATAAATATTTGCTGTTCGATGATATAACGGAAAAGGAACTGAAGGTTTTTGAAGAAGTGTTTATCAAGCTGATTAAGATATCATTGTGGAATACTAACGGAACACAGTTCTTGAGTAAGAATCCACCCCATACGGGACGTGTGAAGGAACTGGTCAAAATGTTCCCTAATGCTAAATTTATCTATCTGATGCGTAATCCTTATACGGTGTTCGAGAGTACCCGAAGTTTCTTCACGAATACAATCCAGCCGTTGAAGTTGCAGGATATCAGTAATGACGAAATTGAAAAGAATATTCTTTCTATTTATGCCAAACTGTATCATAAATACGAGGCTGATAAATCTTGTATTCCTGCCGGTAATCTGATGGAAGTAAAGTTCGAAGACTTCGAAGCGGATGCTATGGGGATGACTGAGCAGATTTATCGTGGCTTGTCTATTCCCGGATTTGCTGAAGCACGCAATGATATAGAAAAGTATGTAGGTGGAAAGAAGGGATATAAGAAGAATAAATATAAATATGATGATCGCACCGTGCAATTGGTTCAGGATAACTGGAACTTTGCATTGGAGCAGTGGAAATATGAACTTTAATTAAAAAAAAGCTAATGAGATGATGCAGAAGAAAATTTGTATGTACGGCTTGCTATCCGCTTTTTTATGTTGCGGAACGGCACTTGCACAGCAGCAACAGCATACTGTGGAAGTGATTCCGTTCGGAGACATGGATCAATGGATAGACCGTCAGATTAAAGAGTCGGGCATTATCGGTGGTGCGTTGAAGAATGTATATGCTATTGGACCGACTGCGACTATTCGTGAGAATAAGGCCTATAAGAACATGGGTGGTTCGCCATGGGCTACTTCGAATGTGATGGCGCGCGTGGCGGGTATTACTAAAACCAATACTTCAGTGTTTCCCGAGAAGCGTGGCGATGGCTACTGTGCCCGTATGGATACCCGTATGGAAAGCGTAAAAGTATTGGGTATTGTTGATATCACAGTACTTGCCGCAGGTTCTATGTTTTTGGGGGAAGTGCATGAGCCGATTAAGGGCACAAAGAATCCGCAAAAGATGCTGAATTCCGGTATTCCCTTTACCAAGAAACCTATCGCTGTGCAGTTTGACTATAAAGTTAATATGTCTGATAGGGAAAAGCGTATTCGTGCTACCGGTTTCAGTCGGATAACGGACGTAGAAGGTAAAGACTTCCCGGAGGTGAATTTGTTTTTGCAGAAGCGTTGGGAAGACAAGGATGGCAATATTTTTGCTAAGCGGGTAGGGACTATGGTGGTTCGTTACTATAATACCACTGATTGGCATAATAATGCCACTTATTCAATCATGTATGGAGATATCACCGGTGATCCTGCTTATAAGCCCCACATGATGCGTTTGCAGGTAGAAGAACGTTACGCTATTAACAGTAAAGGTGAAAGTGTTCCGGTTAAAGAAGTAGCATGGGGAACAGAAGAAGATGCTCCTACACATTTATTATTGCAGTTTACTTCCAGCCATGGAGGAGCATACATAGGTTCTCCCGGTAATTCACTCTGGATCGATAATGTGAAACTGGTATATTAAAATATTATTTCAGTATAAAATGAAGAGGGCGGCTAACATCAGTTAGCCGCCCTCTCTTCGATTAGAGTTTACAACTCTTTGTCCCTATATCTTATTCCAGAATTACTACTCGGTTC